>Ga0306880_100214_pt1 | contig 19784 bp, 20 predicted proteins | sample AntDeeMetageno50_FD_190454 | JGI IMG/M metagenome (GOLD analysis project Ga0306880, IMG submission 190454) | Saline lake microbial communities from Deep lake, Antarctica - Metagenome #50 (v2) (version 2) | ecosystem: Environmental > Aquatic > Non-marine Saline and Alkaline > Saline | place... | reverse complement strand
CAATATCAATCTCGTCTTCGCCGTACCACCACCGACCGACTTCCGAGTATGAGTCTATCCTCCCACGCCGAATGGCTTCCCAAATCGCTTCCTGACAGACTGCTTCGAACGTTGTTGCAACGTGATCTGGAAGAGCTGGTTCGATGGTGGTGTCGAACACAATCTGTGGTGCCTCTTCGATACTCGACCGGTTAGGTTCGACAAACCGGAACCAAAACCGGAGAAAATTATCGGCCACACGATACCGCGACCGTTTTGATTTCTTACTGGAGGCTGTGATCGGTACCTCACGTCTTATGAGTCGAAGCCTGCGCAGCGTTTGGAGGTATTTCGAGAGTGGGCCGACGTCAATACCAGTTGCACCGGCAATCTCGTTGGGCGTCGTCTGGCCGAGTGCGACTGCTTCGAGAATACTCATATACCGAGCTGGGCTGCGTAATTCGGTGCGGAGCAAGAATTCTGGCTCGTTGTACAGTACCGCGGTCGGTGACAGGATCTGTGTGAGAATGTTCTTACTCAGTGGCTGGGTATAATCGAACAGCGTGAGATACAGGGGTGTGCCTCCGGTGACGGCATACGATCGGACTGTGTCTTCGAGACTGTAATCGATCACCTTGGTCGATTGCTTGAACGAAAACGGTTGGAGATCAATCTGACCGGTTCGACGGCCGTACAATGGGCTTTTGTGACCAAGTACGTCAGACTCCATCGTGCTCACGCTTGAGCCACACAAAATAACCATTGAGTCTGTCTGTTGGAGCTGCTCGTCTACGAACGACTGCACGTACGATGGTATCGAATCGTTCTCTTCGATCAGATACGGGAATTCATCGATGACAACCACTATATTCTCGGTCGCAAGCTTCTCACCAAGGTATTCGAAGGCCTCATCCCACCCATCGATGCGTGGAACGCGGTCATCAAAATAGTCGGCAACTTTCTCAATAAACTTCTCGCGCTGACGGTGTTCTGCCTCCTGTGCGGCAAGAAAATAGATGTGGGGGCGCTCAGTACAGAATTCCTTGAGCAATTCAGTTTTCCCAACACGGCGCCGACCGTAGACAACGTACAACCCATGGCCGGGAGATGTAAACGAAGATGTGAGTGCATCAAGTTCGTCGACTCGGTTGAAGAAGGTCATACTCTAAGTAATGATTACTGCGATAATGACTTAAGATTTGCTCTGATAGACTCCCTTCTCATATCGTCCTCGTGGAGTTCATGATGTTCAGAGGAGGATCACCTGGTTTAGAGATGAACGACCAACTCGACGGCAACTACCGATCGAGTACCAGACCAACCTCCACTGAACCGCTTTGAGGGGTGGGTCGACCAGACGTCCCACCGTGATATCCTAGAGGCCCTCGATTTCATCACCGAAACGACGATGGGTGGATGGTATGTCTGGACTACGACTGCGACGTCGACGACAACGCAGATGGCCTGGCGTGGTGCGCCATCGTCGACGAATCAACGAGGGATCGCAAACGGGAGGCCGGTCGACTGCAGGAAGCCAGCCTCCAGGATGTCCTATATGAGGCCATGTTGTGTCTCGAAGTCCCAACCTACTTCAGCGACTTCGACTGTCCCGTCACGGGAACGCTGTACGGTCGACTCACTACCCGGGCTCTCAAGCAACTCGTCGACCACCGTCTAGCCTGACAGGGACTCGTGAGGGCTATTGTGGCCTTCCGGGAAAATAACCCGCGCAGTATCGGGACCCATTCCGGAGTCGACGACGTGTTTCCGATCGTTCGCGAGTTGGTTGGTGACAAAAACTAAACCCCTTTCAAAAACACAGTATGTTGTGAGAACCAATACGAGTTCGATACGACGGTCGTATCAGCACAGTCGGTCGTCCAGCTGTCACCCAAGCAGCGTCGGGTCAGGGGGGTAGCTACCGATGCCAATCAAATCTGGAGCCTCCCACGGATTGTCGGCATTTGCCACAGCCCTCATCGGCTCGATGTACTCCGACTTCGTGTGGGCTGTACTGCCACCGGCTGGTGAACTCGCCATGATGGTGATGGGCCTGATTCGATCATATTCGGGCTTGCGGATCCCGATAAATCAACGACTTGCGGGAACCATCGTCATCATGTTCATTCTGTCGTCCCTGTGGGGAATCACGTATCATCTCAGCCGCCACTCTGTCGGTCGAGATAGTCCAGAACAGTCGTCGGGGTGACCAACATCACCGTTTGCATCTGGAATCATGAACAGCGCTTTCGATACGATCGGACGCACAGAACACTATCTCGTTCGAAGACTCCGCCGAAGAACTTGAACAAAAAATCGCTCGCGTCTTTTTCCCTCCAGAGCGGAATCCAACGTTCGAAGATTACTACGACCCGGCTGATTACGACGTCGACTCTAGTGATATCGAACTCCACAACCCTGCGCTACAGTTGTTTGAGTACCACATCTTCCCGCGATTCGATCAGGTGACCGTCGAGAGGCCCGATGAGTACGGCGGTACCGTCAAGTACGATTCGTTTGAGGCACTCGTAGATGCGGTTGATTCCGAGGAACTGCACCCAGCCGACGCAAAGGATGCACTGTCGACCTATCTCAACCGACTCATCGCGCCTGGGCGTGACAGAATTCAGTGATCGCAAATTTAGTTACTAACACACAGATGGACCACATCAAAACGACAGCCGACGGACGGCTTTGGATCTCCAATATCAATTCGATCACCAGACGAGCCTTTAGAAAACACGAGATCGACTACAATCTCAACCTCTCATTCAAGCCTATCGACGACCGCCGCCGGATCTCCGGTACCACATACGAGCAGATTGCTTTCAAGGACGCCACCGCTGGAGAGGACATACACACCCAGTACAATGAAGCAGTCACGACCACAGTACAGAGAATACGGGAGACCGATGACCGCATCGTGGTAAACTGCGGTGCAGGAGTCAGTCGAAGTGCTGCAGTCACCGCAACCGCTATCGCAGTCATCGAAGAGATCTCATTTCAAGAAGCGCTGGAACACGTCTCCGACGCTCGAGCAAGTGTAAATCCATACGACGCTTTCAGGGAATACGGCACTGTCTATGCGGCGGATCGTGTCGACAGCTGAACTTGAAGATAGTACACTCGTGAATCGCCGCGGGTCAAACCCCGAGGCACTCGCTTTGCTCATCTGTAGATGGTCCAATCAAGACTGAGCAAACACAGACAGGAATACGTGACAATCGGGTCCTGCATGTGTAGAAAAGAGGTTCACAGTCGACTGTAGCTGTGTCTGAACCATTTTCGATGACTGTATAATCTCCGACATCAAGATTGTCCTACAATACTACGAAGAGGGTCTATCCCTCCTCGTAAAGTTTCTTGAACTCTTTAAGCGAAACGTGGGGCGTCCTTTCAACCAGTTTGTTTCTATATGTTCGAGATATCCGTCTTGTACAAGGCAACGGGATATGATGTTCTCATAGATATGTTGGGAACCTACTACAACTCGTGAACTACCCCACCCTACTCACCCGCTAACGCGGGTTCCTTGAGGGTGGGGCTTCCTGTTTCAACGACGCGCTTTGCAGATACCGAGGTATCCACAGGAAGCGCAGTCTCCACAGGCGTTGATTCGGAGCGTCCCGCTCCTAACCGCTTCCTGATTCCGCGAGAAAGAATGTTCCACGCCGCGTTCGCGTCTCTATCCGCCTCGAATCCACACGCCGGACACGAGTGTTCTCGAATCCACAACGGCTTCTCGGTCGAAACACCGCAGGACGCGCACTCTTTCGTCGTTCCGCGTGGATTCACGGCGACGAAGTGCGTTCCTTCACGTTCGCACTTGTATTCGAGCATCCGCAGGAACGTCCCCCACGCCGCATCTGCGCGGTTCCGTGAGTTGCCCGGTAGCTCGACCAATCCCTTTGCGTCCAAATCTTCTACTGCCACGAGGTCGTATTCGCGGGCGTAGTAGTTCGAGAGTTTGTGAAGAAAGTCACGGCGCTTGTGCTTCAACTCGGCGTGGCGTTCGGCCACAACTCGGCGCTGTTTCTCCCAATTCTCTGACCCCTGCTGTTTCCGCGAGAGGGTGCGTTGGGCGCGTTCCAACCGTTCGCGCTCGTCGGACAGGTCGAGAGATTCGACGGCGGTTCCGTCCGTGTCGTGCGCGTACTTGAGAATCCCCACGTCGATGCCGACGCACCGCTTAGGATTCTCTGGCTTCTCCGGCGGGTCCTCGGGCGTTTCAATGCCGAGAATGGCGTACCACTTGCCCGTGGGTTCTTGTTTGATCGTGACGGTCTTTATCTCGGCGTCTTCAGGCAGGTCGCGGTGGAAGGTGAGCGGGATTTCTCGAAGTTTCGAGAGCCACAATCGAGTCCGACCGCTCGTGTTCTTGAGCTTGAAGCCAGATTGACTGTAGGTGAAACTTCGGTACTCGCCCGGTGCTTTCCACCTGAGTTGGCCGACGCGGTAGCCATTCTCTTTGCGCCCGCGAAGCGTCGAGAGGTTGTCGTACAACCGCTGAACGACCTTCTGTAGTACCTTCGAGTGAACGCTTTTCAGGTCGCTCCACCACTTCTTGAGACTCGGCAGGCGTTTCTGTTCGGAGTACGATGAGGTGTCGTTGTTCCGATTCAGGCGGTGGAGGAAGTGGTTGTAGACTTGTCTACAGGTATCAACAGTCCACACTAACTGCTCTTCGAGAGCGTCGGACGGTAAGAGTCGATACCTGTAGTTGTAGTTCATCGGGTGGTGCTACTCGTCGGCGTCGGTGGTTCTAACGACTTTCACGTCCGCGCCACGCCATCGTTTCGGGACAAGGACGTGAGCGCCGTTTCCGGTGGCTTTGGCTGTCCCTTCGATAACTTCGTGGCCTTCGATTTCATGTCTATCCATCACCTGCGTTTAGACTTCGTTTCAACATAAGTGTGGTGGTGGGCCTGTGGGTCGAGCGTCGAACGTGTCTGAGAACCGTGCGGTGCTGTATCCCCTCCCTACTCGCTCCCTCCGGTCGCTCGTTGAGGAAGGGGCCTTAGCGCCTCAATTCAGGTAACTACAACCGGGAGGGCGAGGCCTTCGACGCACGTCCCGGCAGACCTTTCATTGGCGCATCTCGCTCCGGTGGATTCTCGATCACGAGGCCGTCTCGACGGTTATTTCAGGATCGACGACGCCCGAGCATATCCGTGCGAATGCCGCAGTTTCCGATGTCGACTCGCTTGGGGTCGACGCCCACGAGGCGGTCGAAGCAGTCTATGAGAAGTACATGCGCGAGCACGTTCATCACCGGTGGTAGGCCACCTCGTCAATTCGAGGACGTCGATCCACCTCTGCACACGTGACGAAAATTGTCGACTTCTAATCAAGTCCCGATCGACCGACAGTGTTCAACTGGTAGTCGACTCTTGTTCCACTGAGCAGAAAGAAGGTGCGCGCGAGTGTGATCAGTGTGGCTATTGGATACTGAAGCGGGCGCATATTGGAGATCTTACCTGCAAATTCAGATTTCCAATCCTATTCGCCCCCGATTGCAGAAAGGAGTGAAATCGGATTATAAAGGGTCTAAAGATGTCTAAAGCGCTCCTGAAATATTCTGAGGGAACTCGTTTCACACCTGAAGAGTCTGAATATGTCCTAATGCTCGTCGTATTATATTGGGATACAGTTTCTGGATGCAATCAGACGGTGACCACCTGATGTCGAACGTCACGCCAAATCATGAACAGAACACGAGCGCAGTGACGAACTGGGCTGCAGATGTTGCACAGCAGGGAACGCTCGCGCTCAGAGCAACCGTTCGAGGAATGAGTTTTTGGGCGGCAATCCTGCTGCCGCTGGTCTACCTGCCACTCCTCTCGGGTGGCTTGGGCTCACAGACTGGCTTGATCGTTATCGGCCTACTCGCACTGCATCTGATCGCACTGTTTGTCGGACACAACCACACCAACCCCAACCAATGAGCGCCTCACCACAGCCTGACGCCTCGACCAGCGACTCCGAACCGAAAGATGAGCGGCTCGCTAACTATCTTCGTTCCCGTGTGGAAGACGGTGAGCTGTATTTCAAAAGCAAGTTCATCGCCGAGGATGTCAGCCTCTCGTCGAAGGAGATCGGCGCGCTGATCGTCAAGCTCCAGGATTCGGTCGACGACCTGTCGATCGAACGCTGGTCGTACACCGGGGCGACCACCTGGCGTGTCAAGCAGACCAGCTAACGGCGTTGTCACCGTCGACCCACCACCACTCCTTTGAAACAATTGCTTCGAGCACCAGCAGTCTCCCGACTGATAGCGAGACGAAGACGATTCCCTACAGAGGCCCTTTCTAACCCGCTTGGCTGGCTCGCTGTTTGCATGGGATAGTGAGTGAACCCTCGCGCCACATTTTCGGGGATTGTGTTAACCAACAAATGGTGGTTAAACTCGCCAGTTGTTGGTTAACATCTTAGTTTCATCGTTGACCCAACCGACTGATTGATCCCGTCGACTGCCGATACCCACGTATGCGACGAACCCGATTGGTGGCCCTCGTTGGCGTCATTCTGTTGGTTACCCTCGCAGGATGTACTGGCAGTCCCGTCGACGGACCTGCGACATCCGAGGAACCCAACACTGAGTCGACCGGGACCACCACGATCGACGCCGTCGACGGCGAGTCGGTCACCGTCACTGTCACACGCGTGATCGACGGTGATACGATGGAAATCGAGTATGCCAATGGAACCGAAGAGACAGTCCGCCTACTCGGTGTCGACACGCCTGAGACCACGCTCTCGCGGGTCTCGCCTGATGAATTTGCGGGCATCCCTGATACAACGGCTGGCCGTGATCACCTCTTTAATTGGGGAGAGCGGGCGACTACACTCGCTGAGGACAAGTTAGAAGGAACGCAGGTCCAGATGATCTTTGATCCCGACTCAGACAGACGCGGCTACTTTGGTCGACTTCTGGTGTATCTCTACGTCGACGGTGAAAATTTCAATGAGCGACTGCTGGCAGAGGGCTATGCCCGGATGTATGACAGTCAGTTCTCGCTGCGCGAGGAGTTTGCAGCACTCGAGCAGGAAGCCCAAGCTAGCGGCGTGGGGCTATGGGACTTCCAGGACTCCGATACTGGGTCGGAAACAGACAGCGACAACAGCGACGTTGAGATCCCACCGCTGCCGCCGGATGGCGACTACGATTGCGGCGATTTTGAAACGCAAGAGCAGGCCCAATACGTGCTAGAGAACGAATCAGGCGATCCACACGGCCTCGACGGAGACGGAAATGGGGTAGCCTGTGAGTCACTGCCCTGAGCTGGATTACCTGCTTATAATCGCACTGTGATCTCCCAGAATTAGAAGAGGTGACATGAGTGGGTCGTTTCTGATCCATCCAGCGGACGATATGAAGGCATTAGTTGGACGGCAGTTATCACGGTGGTGGGCATTCCTGTGGGGTGCTTATGGAGATCAAGAGGAGATCGCGAGTGCTGAGGCTGTAACAGCTTCGGAGACTGCGGTTCGGATAGGGCAGTTGCCTGAATCTGTGGACCAACAGAGTCTCTATGAGTGTGCATCTATCACTGTCTAGCAGTAGAGATTAGTGGATACGGACGAATATCGAGATATGGGACGAAAGAAACTCCTCGTGGTTGTTACTGTGGCAGCGATTATGGCAACACTCTATCGCCGAAAATCAGGGACTACAGAGACAGAGAGCTCTGACTGAGCTTACGAGTACGACCTTTGGAATCAGTTTTGTAGCCGTTATCTTTGGTCAATAGATTTTAGTTAGAAACACGACTAGTAGCAACTGGTTGATCCTCTGGCCCTGATGGATCGACCACCTCTGGGGTATCCCGCCGTCCCGCCACCCTTTCACCACTTCCGGGCTTTTCGACCTCGTTGAAATCTCACGTGTATCTGCACCTCGATTTAACAACTTATTTTTGCCATTTGTGCTATTTTTCTCTTTAGCGTACTGCTTTTCACTAAATAAACTAGTATTCAAACTCTTATTTGTGTATAGTCTCTGTCTTTGTGAGGTTCTATGCAAGATTTATATGCCAGTACTCTCATGGGTATGGTAATGAGTGTCAAGGGGGTGTCGGTCTGAATTACGGCTATAGTGAGGGTCGACGCTGGCTTCGAAGAGCCATTGTCGACCCAGAGACAGTAGTTGCATAGGGTAGCACAACCTCTCATTACGCCTTACCCCTGTACCCGGCTTAGGCTCGGCCCTAACGGACCCAAGCCGCCCCCACCACCGGCTTGTGGTCTGCTTTCTCATGTTCACCACTCCTTGCTGAGAGGGTTTTCAGTCGACTTCGCTGGCAGAGCTGAAACTGGTGAGTTCGTCGATGCGAGCTTCGAGATCTTCGATTTCTCGTTGGAGTTCGTCGGTCTCCGGGCTCTCAGCAGCAGCGAGTTGGTCTTTGAGGCCTTGGAGGCGGGATTCTTTACGCTCTTCGTCGACATCGGCCTTGCGGACATACTGGCTTTCGTCGATCTTGTAGAGGTCCGACTCCGAGAGGTCGGTGACTTCGAGTGCCTCGTCGACTTTGGAGGTGTCGACGGTGGTGACACGCTCCCGATCAATGCCTTGGTCTTCGAGTTGTTTGAGGACGGTCTGGTCGTCTTTGAGCGTCCGATTGCGTCGCCTGGTGCGCTGAACAGAGCCATACTGACCATGGACGGGTTGATCGTGGTGGAGGCGGTCGAGGAGAAGCGAGCGAACGTTCTGGCGGAGATCGTCAGCATTGCGCTGAACATCCGAGCAGAGAGTATAGAGATTGACCAGCTCAGAGGTTTCCATCGTTTCGAGGTCGGTCGGCTCGTAGCGTTCGAGGGCATCGATCAAGAGCAACGAATCCGAGTAGAGTGGGAGGTCGGGTTCCTCACGGACGGTTTCGTGGTCTTGGTTTTCGACAGTAAGTGAGGCGTCGACGAGCGAGGAGGGGGTAGGTGAATCGGTGTTTTTCAGCACACCCTCGCGTTGGTCGATCCCGAAGCGTGGATGTACAGAGAAGATGGTAGCATAGGGTTCGGCATCAGCTGGGAGACGATCAAGATCGAAGGGCTGTGGGGACTCAGAAATACGTTGATAGAGGGTCTCGAATTGGTCACGTTTGAGTGGAATGGTAGTGTCTTGGTCACGGTAGGAGATGAGGAGTCGGTGTTCTTGGACGTCTTCGAGGCGGAATGGCTTTTCAGACAGCGGGGTACGGAACGTCGCATCAGGTGGCACCTCGTCTAGTTCGTCGAGAATCGTGTGCCAGGTGACGGAGAATGGCATATGAATACGTTAGCTTCGGGAGACAAAATGCTACTGTCGACTGTATCCTGTTGTATTCTTGTGTAATGATACCAAACATTATTGTTTCTGGAGTGAATATACTCAGATGCGTTCCGTCTTGGAGGGCCGGAGCGTCAGCGGGGACCCAACCCACAATAGAGCCGTGACCTACACTCTGTCTTTGTGTAGGTTTCACGGGTTTTGTGGTGAATTTTGTGTGAACTAATCAGTGAGTGCACTACGTAGCGGATGACAGTAGCATGAACAATCAATGACCTTTATGATGTGTTGAGGTCTCACGGAAAGATATGAAGTTGCCACAACTCAGCACTTTGTTTAGAGGTCGTCGGGACCAGACCTACTCTGAGTGTCGGATATGTGGGTCGACGGTGGAGTCAGGAACGACAGTGTGTCCGGTATGTGAGCAGCGCTCTGTTGCTGAATACGTTGTGAGTTGATTTTGGGGTTGATCTTCTCGACAGTCTCAAGGTCTTCGTTATCGCAGTGTTCTCCAAGAGCTCTCAATGGATATTTCGGACCAACTCACCTGTCTGTTTACTGCTGACGTCGAAGAACAAGACCAGTCGTACGTCGTCGAGGTTCCGAAACAAGAAGTCGACGTCGGCTATGTCGATCCAACCGAAGACTACCACGTCGCAGTTCTCAAGAAACCGGGCGAGACCTCACAGCCAGCTCCCATACAGACCAGTGACGATTCCTCACAACAACCAGATCTCGATCAACCACCAGTCAGCACTGGCGAGACCCGGGTCGTCGAGATCACAGAACTGGGCGATCAGGGAGACGGGCTCACACGTGTCGAGCGTGGATTCGTGGTAATAATTCCAGAGACGGAGGTGGGCGAGCGAGTACGGATACGAATCGAGACCGTTCATGAGACCGTTGCATTCGGAGAGGTCGTCAAACGGTACCGGTATTAGAGATTCTCGACCTAGTTTGTGAAAGGCAGACTGCTCAGGGCTCTACTTCGAGCGAATAGAGTTGTTGTCGAGCATCGGCGAGCGAGATTTCAGAATCAACCACACCAGCCTCATCAAGCTCTGTGAGTGCATGTCGAACAGTTCGAGGTGAGAGTCGAGATTTGTCTACAAGTTCTGATTGGGTAAGTGTTCCATTGTATTCGAGAACTTTCGCAATCAACTTCGCGCTGGGAGGAAGGTCCCTGACTGCGTTCCACATTTCATCAGGGGTTGTGATCGATGATTCGTCAGCAGTCGACATACTGGAAACTACCTGTCTTACTATCATAATGCCACTGATTCATTCGGTTCGGAGATCTCTACTCATCTGTTTGTTTGGTAGGTACTCTCTGTCGACTCTATAACGGAAGGAATTAGAGATCGTCGTCCTCTGGCTTGATGGATCAACTCACCTCTCCCTATCGCTTCTGGGCATTTTCGAAAGCTATCAGTTTGGCACTCAGCTACTGTGACGGTCGCTTGCCGCCACCATCACGCAGCTCTCGACCTGTCGAGCAACTCATACAGCCGTATAGCGAGCCGTCGTTCGTACCGAAGACACGAATGAACTGTTTGGTGACATACTCGCCACAGTTCTGACACATGCGTTGCTGAGAGTGATGTTCAGTTTGGTTGTTCTCTATTTGGAGAGTATCCATAGAGGCTACGAGATGGATATCCACTTTATTATGAATCTCCTACTACCGGTTCAGCAGGTGTTAGGCTATGCCTAACCGTCTGTTCGTAGTGGTGGTCGTCTCAATAAAAGAATTAATTCGCATCTAACTAATAGGGTGTTCGACATATTTCGAAGTAGAATGTCTCAGACACAGTCATTCGAACTGACTGGCTTCCAACGTGATCTCCTGTATGTGATCGCGGGCTCCGACCAACCCTCGGGCCAGACGATCCGCCGAGAGATGGAGCAGTATGTCGACACTGTCAACCACGGTCGACTGTATCCAAATCTCGAAGTCCTGGTCGAACACTCGCTGGTTGAGAAAGGGAGCCATGATCAGCGCACCAACTACTATGAAGTGACAGAGAGTGGCGAACAACTACTTACAGATCGCTTGAAATGGGAAAATCAGTATGTGTCCGATCTACTGGAGGCTGATCAGGTCAATCTCGCCAGTTCATCGTCAGACTGACCAACGATCCGGTTCGTTCCGGGGGCTAACACGGAATCCTCTCACCACTGTTCTCTCAATTGATACTATGGGTTATCGGTTGGGGTCGACGCACGGAACACCACTCACAGAAGGACAACGAGATCAGCTGGATAGATTGCTATACTTAGAGTGGGGGAGTAGAGGGTGAAGTGGAGGGATATGGGGGCCAGCGGGGGTGGCGGAGGGCCGCCATGCGAAGATTCTGTCACCAAACATAAAAATATTTGTTTTGCGTACTATATCGTTTTTTCTTCCCAGATTGATCGATAAATGATTTGTCATTCTCAATGTGTTCTATTCGGTTCCGGGTTAGCGCTCGCGGTCTTGCATGGCGTGCTCTACTGTTCAACGGTTGGTACACAAGATACGCGTTCGCAGTCTTGTATATCTGGATTTGATCGATTTATCGTATAACTCGATTATTGGGTGTTTTTGATTGAATCCGATCTGGTGATATCCAGTCAGGCTAACTGCTTTACTCTGGAGTTGAATTCAGCACGGCAGCAAAGCATTGTGTTGCTGGAGGGTGATTCTGAGAGAGTGGCGGTGCTTGACTCGAAGACTGAATCCTGATTCGACGATTAGAGGGAAAGTATAATTATGTTATAATCAGTCTGATTTTATATCTGATGTTACCCTCGCTTGACGCGCTTGTAGATAACTCGAATAACACTCTCGAAGACGTTTACAAGACTGTTGTCCCCGAGTGCGAGGAAATTCGTATTGCAACTGGCTACTTCTATCTGTCCGGCTTCGACCTCTTCAAAGAAGATCTTGACAATCTCCGCGACCCGGAAGAACTCGAACAAGCCCCATTTCGTATCCTAATGGGGCGAAAGACTGACCAACGTACTGTTGACGAAGTCAGCGAAGGCCAGACGCTACGCGAGCAGTTCCAGCAGGAGGTGAAGAAAGACGTTGAAGAGCTGAACAACGCACAAATTGAACGACTTGATCGACTGCGCGACTTCATTGCAGAGGGGCTCGTTGATGTCCGGGTTCGAAATCCCGATTCGGGATATTTTCATGCGAAAGGCGCCTGCTTCCGCGGTGCGACGGACGACCCAAGTCTACGTAACGGTGACCGCGATCAGCGAGGTGCGGTCACTATCGTCGGATCATCGAACTTCTCACAGTCAGGCCACCGTCATAACGTCGAACTCAACCTGACCAGTCAGAACGGAAGCGACGCAGAAGCGTTTGAAGAGTGGTATGACAACCAATGGGCCAACGGCGAGGAGTTCTCTGAGGAAATCATTAACATCATTGAGGAGACCGATCGATACCAGCAGTGGAAGGAACAGCAGGATGAAGACGATGATGAAGTCGAAGATGAGGTAGATATTGGAACATATCTCGAACCGTTCGAGATGTATAAACTGCTGGCGTACGATGAGCTGAACGGCAACGTCAGCATTCGTGATAGTCCTCTGTACTATTTCCAGACACTCGGCTACGAGAGTGCAAAGACGAAGCTGTCTCAATATGATGGCTGTATAATCTCCGATTCAGTCGGGTTAGGAAAGTCATTCATCGGAAGCGAACTCCTCTACGACTACCGAGAACAAGGTGACCGTTGTCTCCTCATCGTCCCAGCTAATCTAACAGACCAGTGGCGAGATCTCCTCCAAGACGCGACAGATGAAGACGGAGACCCGTTCTTTGGCCTCGAGGTTGATGGAAAACACTTGCAGGTCATGAGCATCAGCAAATTCCAGAACCTCACATACGAGGAGGTGAACGCTCTGGACGACCGATTTAATGTGGTGCTCATAGACGAGGCACATCGATTCCGGAATCACGGAAAGTGGAATCCAAACCCGGTTGACGACGACGATTACACGGGGACTCGGCGACATGCGAACGCTCGCCTCCTCCGGAATAACACGATGATCATGCTGACTGCGACGCCAATTAATAATTCAGCTACTGATCTCAAGAACCTCATCGGGTTGTTCACCGACGAAAACGAGCTGATGAACAAAGCATCGTTGAAATTCAGTGCCTTCGACGAGTATATCGACCTCGCTGCGGAGCGTAAGCGAATTGCTGCCGGTAAGGACGAAGCCTCTGAAAAGGAGCAGCGCCAGATGACAGAGCAGCTCAAGCGTCATTCGGACGAGATCTCCCAGATACTAAACGAGGTGATGGTGCTCCGGACTCGAAAGCACGTCAAGGAGACGTTGACGGATCAAGATGACTTCGATATGAGCTTCAAGCCTCCTGAACTTAACAAGGAGCAGTACTCCCTCCCGCCCGCTTACCAGCCAATATATCGTATGCTCCCGGACGTGATGGATGCGCTCCACCTCCCACACATCACCATCAAGAATCCACAGGCAGGAGGGACACTGAAAGCACTCTACAAACTAAACCTGCTGAAACGTCTTGAATCCTCCACCTATGCCTTCGTCCAGTCAGTTCAGACACTACACGAGAGTGAGCGTTCACTCCTTGGATTCCTTGATGGACTCCCCGAGGACGAAGATATCGATGTACTACGTACAATGGGTGACGATGAAGCAGAAACGACATTAGAGGATTTCGTTGAGGGGGCGGACGCAGCTGAGGACCTAGAGCAAACGCTCGAAGAGTTCGGATTCGACAGTGGTGCTCTTCAAGCAGATGGAGGCGATGCAGACGACGAACTAGCCGATGCCACGGTGGGAGAGGTGAAAACGTACATTCGCGAAGACCTGACGCTCCTTGCGTACTTCCTCTCGCGGTTCATCGGTCGTGTAGCCCGAGACTCCGGTTCTATCGCGGACATGGAAGTTGAACTGGAACAGTGGCTCGCTGACCACGGTGCAGCAGTTCTTCCCGACGTACCGGAAGATAACCCGAATCCTATCCTCTACCCCCAGCACGACTTAAGCGAAGCCGACACTGCCACATTGGACTTCTACGAAGCCGTATTCGCGCTCCGCGATTTCCGTGACCCCAAGATTGACCGGCTGGCCGAAGTTCTGAACGGGTACGACCAGAAAGTACTCATCTTCACTCAGTACCGCGCGACCGCAGACTACGTCCACCGGACACTCGTCGACAACGAGTCGTCACCCATGACGATGGAGAACAGTGCGGTCGTAAAGGGTGGAGACGAGAACAAGCAAGACATCATCAAACGGTTCGCCCCAGAGGCCTCAGGGTACCAGCAGACACTGGCCGAAAGTGACGAGACGGAGTTGCAGTACGTGGTCGCGACAGATACTCTTAGTGAAGGGGTTAATCTTCAGGACATCTCAGTGGTCGTAAACTACGATCTGCCTTGGAATCCAATGCGCATCGTTCAGCGGGTTGGTCGTATTGACCGGATCGGTTCCACGGCGGACAAGTACGTTCACAATTTCTACCCTGACGGAGACATAGAGGCTGCAATCAAACTTCTAGAGCGCTTGCAGGCGAAAATCAACGATATCGCACTTATTGTCGGCAAAGAGAATAACATCCTTGATCCGAACGAAGATGCGGTGCTGGAGAGGGCGGGGGTCGAGACGGAGAAGACGATTGGGGAACTGGAGATTGAAGAGATCGAGTCGTCAATTCGAGAGTCCCGTGATGTGACGGATTATAACGAGCTGGACGACACCTCGAAGAATCCACTGCTACGGAACGCTGGGAGTGACGAGAACGCGGCATTTGAGCGTGTGCTCCTCAAGGAGGAGCTGAACGACGACTATGGACTCTCTTCGGAGGACTTCGAGTTCGCAGAGGACTATTTCCAGGAACAGACGGATGAACGAGAGTTTCTCTACACGAACGCCATTGGCCACGATACCGGCCCGCGTCCGGGTGTGTTTGGTCTCGTCCATCTCTGGTTCGAAAACGATGAGACCGGAGAACCCGAAGATGCACCGCTTGGGCGTGTACGACGAGCCTTGTACTACAAACCGTTTAGTGGTGACCTGAAAGAGCGACCAGTGGGTTCACTTGCCATCGCACCAGAAACGCAGGGTGAACAACTTTCCGGGAACACCGACAGGGTAATCGCGAACAGGGAGTCGATTGAGGAGCATCTCTCCGAACGGTTAGAGGAGATACGCGAAGGCCAGGTTGAGGAGGTGTTCAGTGGCGGTGGTCAGTCGGCCACGCAGGAGATGCTACTCGACATGATGCAGATGCGAATCCTCCCACAGCACGGTGACCAACCCGCACCTGTAGACGCGCATGAAACGGTCAGTGAGTGGACGAATGCCTTGTTCGATAGGCTGGATCGAGTGAAGCTCGAACACACAGATGAAGACCGAGTGTTGCGAGAGACCTTCCGAGAACACCCGGACTACACCTCACTCGGGGACTGGCCTGTCGAGGAGTTCCTCGTCGAGCTGGAGTCATTCATCGAGGACAATATCGAAGCATCTGCGGAGTATCAGACCACTCTTGTGGGTGAGAGCGCCGTCCAGGCTCGGCTCATCTGCTGGGGCGTCATCGGTCAGTAGTTCACAGCGTTGGTTCTTGATATCCGATTACTGCGATATCCTCAACGTGCAACACGCTCCTAATGAACTTCATACACCGCATGGCTTCGTTGTAGAGATCGTTGTTCCTCTCACCCCAATTGACCGGAACAATCAGACATCCAAATTCGATTTTTTTGCGGTTGCTTCGTTGTGTCTTCCCACCCTTGATGAACTTTAGTATGTCATCGCTCACACGTTTCTGTTGGCTCTTTTCAATCTCAATAGCAATCCGTTCTCCTGGGTGATACAGGTCTACGCTATGGTTGAATTTCGGTGCCCATAATTTACATTTCGGATTCAGTCCTATCTCTGAATCCTGTTCGAAATGGTAGTCTGGGAGTGCCTCTGCCACATGACTGTCAAGATCTTGTTGACTCTTCTCGAGTACACTGTTTGGTGCAGACTTGACGGCTGAGAGAATTCGTTCAAAATCGTCCTCAGGGAACATCCTTGATTTCTTCCGTTCCCGAATGTCTTTATTCAGAAACCCCTCTTTCACGACTTCTACCATGATTTACTTCATTGATTGGTATCGTTAAGATTGTGGTTGTTCTGGTAGGTCACGCCACCTCAGATCAGCCTGAGTACCTGAGGCCAACCGCACACGGTAGAAGTAGGATTTTCGCTCGTCACCAGTGAATGCGCCCGCATCGTCCCGAAGTATCTCGATAATCTCTCCGCGCTTGCCGTGGTTTTGGAAATACGGGTCATCTCGATTGGGGATGTCGATTCGGACACAGTCACCCGGTTCAACGCTCTTCAGTAACAGACTCACCAGTCAATATCGCCGACCTTCGACCGTCGGAGTTCGGACAGACTCATTTCATGCTCTGGGTGCAGCCAGTACGGGTATCCATTGACGTTGAATTCACGACCGGTCGCTTGTTCGAGTATCTCTTGAGCCAGAGCAGTGAACGAGTACTCTGCACCGTTTTCCAGCCACTCCACGTTGTCACTCCGTCCCGTCTTCCCCGTAATCCGGCCTCGCCAGAAGTCGTCTTCTGGATCGTACTCGCGCTCAGCATCATCTGGTAGGCTTTCCTCGTCGAACAGGACGATGTCCCCCTCTTTGACGAGGGCTGCCTCGAGCAAGACTGTAATCGCTCGTTCAGCTCGACTCGACGACCGATTCTGCTGACGTTCCTTCTGCCGGCGCTTGGCCATGTACTCCTCGGCCTCTGGGATGGGGAGCACTTGTCGGGCACTCACGAACACCTCCTCGTCACGTTGGTGGACGTCCAGTTCGATGCAGGTGATATCCATCCCGTACTCACGTTCGAGCCATACGACCGGGGTCGTGATCTCCGGGCCGAAGCTGCCCGCGGCGAGCAAAATCCGTGGCCGGTCATCCAAGACAAAGTCAGCGTAGCCGTCTTCTGTAGTGGCGACGTCCTCACCAAGGAACTCAGTGAATCGATCGCCTACCTCTTCAGGCGTGAGCTGGTCGTCTTCGTCACGGCGCTTGTTCCAAAATGCTCGGAAATCCTGCTGAAGCTCTTCGGCACTGATTGTCGAGCAGTAGCTCGCGTATTTGATTGCCTGGAGATCTGTCGTCTTGTCTGCGCTGTCTCGCTTCAACTCGATTACCACGAGCTTCCCGTCAGGATCGAGTGCCAACACATCGGGACGTTCAGCTGTTCGATCGAACTTAGCGTACTGGGAGGCGACCACCAGTAGGTCTTCTCCGAGTATCGAGGGTGTCTCGATGATCCATTCCTCGATGTCTGCCTCGGTCAAATTGAGGGCATCGAAACTCGTGGGTTCGAGAGCTTTGACGCCGTTACCTTCAACATGATACACCATTGCTTGTGGGCAGTATTGGTCGTGGATCTATTGTAAGGGCCCTTCTTCTTCGAGTATGTCGAACTTCTCGAACACCATATCGAAGTACTCCTCTGTCATAATGCGTGGACTATGTACTCTGTGGAAATCATCAAGGATATACTGAACCTCCCTCCGTTCGAGACCGTATGCATGAAACGCTGCGGCGTCGATCTCTGCTTGAAGTTCATTTCGCTCAGACCTCTCTGTGGCTGGAGAAATGCCTCCCAAGCGGTTGCGCATCTCTTCGAAGGCTTCACCGTAACTATTCAGGCGTGCAGACCGCTCAGAAATATACTGGAACCAGTCGTCGCCATCTGTTAGTCTAGGCATTTGCGACTCCTCAAGAACATACACAGACATGCTTGTGTCAAGCTTTGTACGGACCAAGTAGTCAAATGGAATACTGTTCAACAAGCCAAGTGCGGTGAATAACTCTCTATCTGTAAATATGCGTTCAAATACAGAATGTAATGGCGAGTCTCCTAGGTCATCCTCGCTTGGCTCAATGGTGTGTGGACGGATAACCGGAGCTTTGTTGTGACAGACAATTCCAGGAGGGATTACAGTTGCTATGAGGCTTCGTTCGTTGGTTGCATTTGCGATATCCCGAAATACGAGCCTGTATCGCTCGCAGTCTAATAGAACATCATCCAGCGAAAGCTCTGCACGACCTTTGTCTTCTAATTTGGAATTGACGAAGCCCTTCTGAGTCCCGGTTCCGTTAAGAGAATGATATATTCTGCGCTTGAGTCGTCTAATATCCTTCTCTCTGATTCGGCGTTTCGCACTCTTCTTCGGATTGTGGTCTTCATCAACACTCCAGAGCTTTGGAGGACTCAGGTTTGACGTGAGCGAGTGATCATGTTCGAACTGCCAAAAGTTTCCCCCACCATACACAGGATAATCGCCCTGACTTTCCTCTTCAAAGAATCGGTCTGAATCACGAGTGCGATTGAGCTCTTCGTTGTGAATATCAATATACCAGCCATCCTGATCACCGTCACTAACCGAGGGATGGTCTACAACCGTTTCTAAGAGTTCCACCTCTGCTTCATTCTGGATTTGGGGGAACATACCCACAACTGGGGAGAATTTTTCTAGCACTGTACTCGGTATCACGAAGGTTTCTTCATCCGCTCTTCGGAGGATGTCTAAGTCGGTTTGGAGGAACTTTCCATTCAGTTCCTCTGTGGTTCCCCTATTCTTTAACGTGAGTATCCCGAATTTATATTGACCGTGTAAGTCTTGGAATATTCCTTGGTTCTCAAAAGCAATCAAGTGGTCAACTCTAGTGTTGGAAAGTAAATAACGGCGTATATCCGCTGACGAGGTGCCAACAAAGAGCTTGTTCGGTAATATCTGTGCGACATAGGCATCATCTGACGCTAGTGAGAAGACCCTCTCAGTAAATAGTGCTGAGAGGTCATGCCTTCCTTGACCACCGACATCAGGGCTCTGGAGATTGAAGAGCGAACCATTTGTGATTAGTGAAGAAAACGTTCGCATTCGCTCTTTATGCTTCTCCCAGCCTTGGGCGACCTCTTCATCCTTCAGCAATTCCTTCTGTTTAGAATCTTTCACGCTATCTGGGAGTGTTCGAAACTCGGGAACGAATTTTGTGAAGTAGTCCTCCCTATTTGAAGCTAGTACTTCCCAAGGAGGGTTCCCGATAACTATATCAAATCGACCGTCACTCCAGACCTCCGCAAACTCTAATGGCCAGTGGAATGGGCTATACGAAGCAATTTCATCAGTATTCTCAACCTCAATTCCAGCTTCTCTGAACTCCGCCAATAATTCTGCATCGAAATCACCGCGTTGCTCGGCGATTTGATTTTCCGCTATTTCTCTCCATTTTGTTGCTTCTCCAGCAGACTCCGCTTTCCGGTGGTTATTGACTGCCTTGATGAGATCCTCATACTGACTATAAAGGTTCCAACTTGAAAGACTGGTAGCACCTTTCTTGTCAGAGTTCACTACATCGAGGGTGTCATAGAATAGTTCTCATAGCGTGATGACGGTGCTTCCTGGATTGTCTCCGCGTTCGTCGTTGGTGATCGCAATAACGAGACGAAGGCACAGCGCGAGGAACACTTGTGCTCGTGCG
>Ga0306880_100193_pt1 | contig 21392 bp, 23 predicted proteins | sample AntDeeMetageno50_FD_190454 | JGI IMG/M metagenome (GOLD analysis project Ga0306880, IMG submission 190454) | Saline lake microbial communities from Deep lake, Antarctica - Metagenome #50 (v2) (version 2) | ecosystem: Environmental > Aquatic > Non-marine Saline and Alkaline > Saline | place... | reverse complement strand
GGAGATCGTCGGGCGGACTGCAACGAGCTTCGTGAACACGGTTGACAACGCGATGCGCCGCGCCGACACCGTCCTCGAGCAGGACGCCTACCAGCGCCACGCAGGCGATTCCTTCGAGTCGTGGCGGCAGAAATGGGGTGCCGAAATTCTCGACAATGGCGAGGTACTCCAACTCGGCAGTACCCTGCCTCACCCCGAGCGCAGCCTCGACGCCCCCGTTGACGCCGGGGACGTCACGAAGGACGGCTTCGACGCGTGGCGCGACGCTGGCCGTGGCCCTGGACGCTTCCCTAGCGACGTAGCGTGGGAGGACGAGGCGGGCCATCGCCAACGCGAGGATGTGAACCACCTTCTCCAGGCCGCCAACGACGACGTCGTTTCTGAGGCCGTTCAGAAGCTGGCCGGTACCTTCCGCGGGAAGGACGTCGTCGATGTCGTCGACACCGTGAAGACGATGATCGACGCCGGTGCCTCTTGGAGCGCCGAGCAGATTCAGGCCGCCGTTGAGGAGGCTGGCTACGACATCGACGTTGAAGACACTGCTCGTCCCGACTTCCACATCCCCGAGACCAACCGCTAGCGCGGCCCTCTTGAGAGACATCTCTATCTCGAACCCCTTCGTTTCGGCCTCGCGCGACAGAATAACCCCATAACTCTCACTTCTCCGATAGCTTCACCGTCGCGAGCGCCAGCTCCACGACCGCCCGTTTCCGCCCAGCGGGCAGCACCCCTTAGGCGGTGTCCCTAACGGGACAGGGACAACAAAATACACAGCCCTGCCCCCACCTTCCGCTCAGCAGTTCCAGATGAAGCACATGAAACGGGGGTTCAAACTGCTGAACTCACGGCCAAGAACCCGTCGAGAAGCTACCGGTCGACCTCAGTATTCTCCAGCGCTTCGCCGACACGGTCGTCCTCGGCTTCTCCCTCGAGGTACCACGCCCGCCGCGCCTCGTCCTTGTCGATGTTCATCAGCCCCGGTCGTGAGATGTTCGGGGTATCCTCGGCAACGGCCCGGTAGCTGCCGCCATCCTCCAGGCGCTCCAGCGCATCGGCGATGTCGAGGTATCCCGTTTCTCCCTCCTCGTAGTCCGGGTCCATGTTCGGCTTTAGGTAGCCCCCGCTACGGACGAACCCTGCAGGCACCTGCCCAATCCACTTCCCCTTTTTTCGAGCCCGCTTGATGCCCGACTCGGTTCGTCGAATCAAGTTGCGGCGCTCCTCGGCGGCGACGGAGGCGATGATGTCGGCAATCAACCGACCATGACCATCAGGATGAATCTCGCGAACACTGCCGTTAGTGACGTGGATCACGACCTCGTTATCTTCAGCGGCGTCGAAGAACTCCTGAGCGAGCGTCCCCTTCCGGGCGAGCCGGGAGATTTCCCAGACGGCCACGTCGGTCACCTCGCCGTTCTCGATAGCCTCGACTAGGTCCGTGAACTCGTCTCGGTCAGCGCTGGCGCCGCTAGCCTGTTCTGCGAACACCTCGACATCCCCGATGTCGAGGTCGTGCTGCTCCAGCCACTCACGAATGTCGTCGAGCTGGTGCTCGCTGGATTGTTCCTCAGTAGACTGTCGGACGTAGATTGCTGGGGCATCGAAGCGGGGCATTTCCTCGTTACAGGTTACAGGCCCGTAGGTACTTGAAAGCACCCGCCTTGTTTACAGTCTGTAAGCAGCCGCTCGGCTGTTTACAGGGTCAAAAAACGAGCGACTTCGTGGGCTCGTCTTCGTCCTCGGCCTCGAGCTTGGCCTCGCAGTAGGCGATGGTCGCCTGCAACGTCTCGCCGTCGGCGCCGTCGAGTGCGTCGACGACCGCGGCGGGTGGCTGATTCATGAGTTAACCAATAATCGGCCGAATATTGGGCCTATCGGTTGGTTAATTCAGATTCTATCCGGACTCGCCTCGTCGAACCAGGTCTTCAGGGTGTTTCCCCCACCTTCGAGGCAGCAAGACCGGCCTCCTCCGGGGGCGTTCTGCCTGATTTTTGGCCTTTCAATAAATTCCGGCCAGTGATCGTGATGCGACCCCTCCAACTACGCGCGCACTATAGAACATGCGTCCTGTCGCGGGGGCGCGTGTGAACTGAAACTGGAAACTGTTCACGGCGCGACCTCGTCCCACGGAATCTCGAGCGCCCGTTCACCGATTGGCGTGAGGCTGTATTCGCCGGTCTCTGGGTCCTTTACGATACACGCGCCCAGTTCCTCGTCATCGCTGGCGTAGTTCCCGACGGTGCTTGCACTCACTGTACAGAAGTGCTCAATCTGGTCGTATTTTCTAACCGAGTTCTTCTGAATTGTCTCGAGAACCTCGAGCATCTTCCCTCGCTTTTTCTCGGTGGCGTGTGCCCACGGTTCGATGACGTTCGGCACGTCGTACTCATCAAGCGCGTTCTCGATGCGCTCTTCCTGGGCTTCTTCGGCGTCTCGGATGGTCGTGGTGCGCTCAGCGCGAAGATCGGAGATATCGCGCATCGAGAGATCGCACTTGACTGGATACTCACGACGCTCACGGAGGACGTCCTGAACGAGTTCGTCGTCGACGTCGCCGCGCCCCGTCCCGTCCGGAAAGTCCCGGTCGAGGAGGTACCAGTCCGAGTTGTAGTCCCGGACGGCTGGCTTCTCGTCGCCGTCGCGAACGTCGATGTCGTTGACCTCGACCCACCAGTTGACGTCCTCGTGACGCCGCTGCCAGTGGTCGCGCGGGTCCTCACGCACTCGCGCACCCCACGCAAGCCCGTAGCGGTCCAACCACCCGCGGTCCTTGTCCGAGAGCCCGCAGCGGGCGCCACCGAACTCGACGGGCCAGCGCTTCCACCCCGGAGTGTGAATGAGCCCCTGTCCGGGGTCGAAGCCCTTGATGGTCTCTTCGAGGTTGGAGATGTCGATGCTCTCCTTCAGCGTCTTGATGCCCTCGTCCTCGTTCGAGAGGACGATCTTGTTTCGCATGTTCACGCGAATCTGCCGGCGAACGTCGTTCACCTTCTGCGTGGAGCCGACCATCAGGATACCGCGACTCCCGCCCTGACTCGCTATTTCGAAGATGGTCTGTGCCGTCGACCGGCGCTCGGCGCTGTACTTCATGTTCTGGGGCTGGCTGGGCGCGACGTTCTTCAGCTCCCGAATCTCCAGCGCGATTCGGGGTACGTTCTTGTGCTCGTCAGAGGCCTGCCAGATAAGCTGCATCCAGAGGTCCATGATGACGTAATGCAGCGCGCCGTGGCCGTCGTCGAGGAAGTTGCAGTTCAGCGCGGCCACCCGCTCCTGGGCTTTCAACACCTCGGCCATGTCGATGTTGGTCTCGGCACCGACGTCCTCAATCAGGCCGTCGCCGGCGTACTGCGCGAGGGTGTTGGCCGCCCGCTGTAGCGTCTCGTCTTCCTCCATCTGGTAGGAGATGTCCCGCAGCGAGTCATCGTCAGGCCGCTCCATCGTCACGGTGGCCTCCATCTCGCCAGCCATCTCCTGGAGCTCCTCGACGAGCTGGTCGACGGTTCCCGTTCCCTTCCGGGCAGCTTTGAGCGCCTGGTTGATTCGGCGCTCGGTCGACCCGCTTGCGGTGGTCTTCCCGGCCAGCCGGAGGATAATCTCCGGGGTGAGCGTGTCGACACCGATGGTGAACAACCGGAAGTTCGACGGCAGCTTATCGGGCACGCCCGGCATCGCGGGGACGTACACCCGCGTATCGTAGGCTTTGGGGACCTGCCCCAGCCGCTTGAGGCTGCGCTGGATGGCCTCCTCGTCGTTCGGGATGGCGATCATCGGCAACTCGTTCCGACCGTCGTCAAGGATGCTCACCCACTTGTAGCCGTGCTGGTCCTTGAGGTTGCCACAGATCCGGGCGTTCGTCGAGTCCTTACCCTGCCTCGGCGACGCCGTCGTGAGGATGTGGTCACAGGCTTCGTGCGGAATTGCGGCGGCCATGTACTCTTGGCTGGCCGTCGAATCCTTCCGCATCCGCTTTCGACCGACTGGGAGCACGTCCTCCTCGTCGACGAGAGAACTGAATCCCTTCTTGTCGATGTGTTCCAGCGTGATCGGGGCGTAGTCGGTCTTGTCCGTCGCTGCCGATATGTAGCCCTGCGCCTTGGCAACCTCGAGCAGCACTGGGTACTCGTCGGTCGGGTCGGGGCGACGGCCGCGGGTCCTCAGCCGGTGGATACGCGTGAACTGGCTGGCGGCCCAGCCCGGAAGCTCCTCTCCTCGGAGGACGGCCTTCCGGTCAGGGTCGAGCCAGAGCATCCAGTGCGCCCGAGAGATGAGCGCCTCCGAGTCGTCGTCGGTACTCCCGACCAGCGCTGCTTCGGCGTCGCTGAGTAGGGAACGGACTGCAGCTTCGACCTCGAGGTTCTCCTGATAGAGTTGATGCTCGACGCGCTCTTTCAGGAGGTTCTCGGCGGCCGTCGCCGTGTCGGTTCGGTCGCGAGTCTGGATGTCGGAGTAGCGTTCAGTCATCGGTTGGGATACGGAAGCCGCGGGTTGCTTCGTCCGGCTCAACGAACGGGAGTTCGTAGCGGTCGGGCATCCGCCGAATGGGGAATCGGTCGGAGAAGCTCGCTCGGAGCTTTGCCACGTCCGGCGGCAGTGTCTCGGTTCGAGCGCGGACGGCCGTTACTGGTCGGTCGCCGTCTGGAGCGCGGATAGTGAACTCGTCCTCGACAAGCGTGTTCGGAACCAGTTCCTCGTAGCACTCAGCGACGAGGTCCGGGTCGTATCCCATCCCGACGTACCGGAGGCCCTGCCAGACGTATTTCCGGTCATGCTCGACGACACGCTGGGCCAGCACCTCCTTGGGCAGCATCCCATCCTCGGAGTCGATGACTTCGTTGACGAGGTGGTCCATCACCTGCGGCTTCTCCATGTTCTCGAGCCACCCGCCGAGGTTCAGCAGGTAGCGGTCGAGACACCACGCATACCGCTCTTCGATAGCCGGTGAGGGGTGGTAGCCGTAGGAGCGCTCGAGGGCTCGCCTCGCCAACGTGTCGACGAGCTCCTCGCGATCGGTTGAAGCGTAGGTTCGCCCGGCGAGAAAGCCCATGTGCATCGTCATGTCGTCGGCCTCGACGGTTTTGACCAGGACGGCGATCTCTTCCCATGTCTCGCCGCTGCGGTCTTTTCGGAGCGTCGCGAGCCGCCGGTTCCGGAGCCACTTATCGCCCTGGTAGACGCCGAGCCCGGCGAGTAAGCCGCCGGCCAGCAGCGATGGGTAGAGCCACCACTGGACCCAGAACTGTACGAAAATCAGTTCGGCGGCGAACACTAGTCCCGCAGGCACCAGCAGCTTCCAGACGATGTCGTCAGTCCGAAGCCCGGTCGCAAGGTCCATCCGCCAGAGCTTGAACCGCTCGGCGTTGCTCGGTTGCTCGTCTTCGTCCGGGTCGTCGGCCGTCACTGCCGGGCCGGCCTCGTCGGCTGGGGTCGGGAGCGTGACCGCGCTGGGCTCGGGTTCGACGTCGTCACTCTCCTCGGCCGCGTCGCCGGCGAAGGAGATGCGGTCGTCGTGACCATCGAGCGCCTCTCGGATGCGGTCGCGAGCGGTCTCGAGGGTGTCGTCGCCGAAGATAATCGCCCGATGCGTGCCGTCGGTGGTCCGAATCTCGTCGGCCATCCGGCCGATGGTGTTCGGGTCCTGGCCTGTCTCTCGGGCAGCTCGCATGATGCGGGCTCTCCGGATGCCCCAGATAGAGCCGCGGCCGAAGACGATGGCCGCGAACACGTAGCCCCAGCCCGAGGTCGCCCACTCGAGTATGGCCGAGACTAGGGGCGCACTGGAGGCCGAGACTTCGACCTCTGCTTGGCTGACGAAGAACACGCCCACGCCAGCGATGCTCGCGAGCACGAACACAGCCATAAGCAACGCCTTCGACGCCGGCGACGACGTCCGAATCCCCGTCACCGCCTGCCAGATTTTCTTCGGGATCCGGAACGGCAGCAGCACCAGCCGCAGGAGCAGCCGGAACGCTCCCTTCACGAATCCGACCGCGCTATCAACGAACCCCATCAGTCATCCGCCCCCGTTCGCGTGTTTCCTGGGCCGAACGTCATCTGGTCTTCTTCGTCGATTTCCTCGATCAGTTGGGCGACGTCGTCGCGAGCATCGCGGTAGAGGTGGCCGAGGTTGTGTTTCGTCTCCATGTGCTCGAGCGTCGCCTTCACCTCTCCGAGGGCCTGCTTTGCGGTCGGGATACGGTTCCCTCGAAGCACGGGTTCGAGCCAGGAACTCTCGAGGCCCTGTTTCTCGAGGTCGCCGACACCCTCGTGCACCTGTTCGAGGCCGTCTTCGGTTTGACGGTGGGCACCGAAGGCAGCCATCCGGGCGAGTTGGCCGGCAGAACGCACGCCGTGCCCATCACGCCAGTAGACTGCGTTCGAGCCCACGGCTGGCACCTCCTCAAGCGGTACCTCATCGGCAGTCTGCTTCTGCTCCTGGTACGTGAGTTCGAGTTCGCGTCGCTTCCGCTCGGCACGTCCTACGTCGTTCTGAAGTGCTTCGAGAAGGCCGCCCCAGCGCTTCTGAATCCACTTCGCGACCAGCGCCAGTAGGCCGAGCAGGAGGAGCCAGAACAGCCAGTTGATCGATGCTGCGATGGCGAGACCCATCAACTCTGCTGCGGACTTCGTGAGGAAGCCGTCGATCAGGTCTGCCCGGTCGTTCACCCACTCCAGGTAGGACAGCATCTCGTCTGGAGTTGTTCCGTAGCCGTGCGCTTCGGAGACCTCGCGAAGCTCCTCGACCACTGGCCCGTACTCTTTCAGGTCGCTTGCGGCGACCGATACCCCAGTCTTCCTGGCGTAGAGCTCGACCGTCTTCTTCGAGCCGTCCGCGAAGAACAGTTCGAGCGTGTAGAGGCTGGTCTCGCCCGGCGGCGCAGCGTCGTCTGCGTAGGAGACTTTGATCTGCGAGCCGCCTTGCAGCACCTGAACTGTCGCGGGCTGCTGGGTGATCCGGGCTGCCTCAACGTCACGCGAGAGCGTGAACATCGCGAACGGACCAGTCGTCTCAAAGGCTGCATCGGACTCCCGAACCGAGACAGCGAGGAACGGCTCGTCGAACTTCACTGGCGATATCCGGACTTGTGAGGCGATAGTCGGCGCTCCCGAGCCGTTCGGCGCCGTGGAGTTGTTCGCGGTCGGCGTCGGCGCCTGTGTCTCGGTTCCCTGCTGGGCGGCCGAGCCGGCGACGGCAGCGCCGACAGGCGCGACCGCCATCGACAGCACCAGAAGGAGGGCTAGGAGGAGTTGGCGCCGCATCAGTTACCGACCTCCGTTACCCGCGGCTCGATGAGTGCTGCTGTCGCGAGTCCACTGACGACAATCAGCCCTGTTCGGAACGGATCACCGATGAGGGCCATCGGCCAGACGGTGGCGATGGCACCGTTGAACACAGGACCGAACGCACAGGACTCAACGAGACAGAAATAGTTGAAGTACAAGACCGCGGTCGCCGCGTAGAACAGGGCCAAGAACCCCAGGATACGGCGGAACGAAAGCGTGGGCAGGATCATCAGCTATCCGCCTCGGCACCGTTCGACGCGATGTCGCGCTGGTCTTTCGGGAGCCGCTGGGCGGCCCGATCGTTACGAATCTCGACGTTCCGTTCACCTGTCGGTAGCTGTGTGATGATGTCCATGATCTCCTCACGAGCCTCTTCGCGTGAGCGGATGTCCTGAGTCTCGAGCCGGCGCTGGAGTTCTCGGAGTTGCGTCTGGGTCTCGCCCAGAATGGCGTCTTTCGTGCCCAGTTGGCTCTCCAGTTTCTCCATCTGCTCGCGCTGCTGGAGGTAGGTCGTGTACGGCAGTTCGATGGGCGAACGGTACCGGTAGTCCGCCGCATTCGACACGCCGTTCGTCGTTGTCTGTGCCTGCGTTCGGATGTGGTAGTGGTGCTCGCCGATCCGGATGGCGTGGTCCGGTATCTCGTGGGCGACCACGTCGCTCAGGATACCCCGTTCGGCCCGCAATTCTCGGTCATGAGCGACCAGTTTCCGCCGCCCGAACAGCCCCATGATGCGGTTCGGGAAGTGCTCGTAGACGATGCGCTTCCCGTCCGTGTTCGTCGTCGACTCCGTCGGGTCGAAGTAGATTGTCTCCGTCGCTTCCTCGGCGCCGTCGCCGTCCTCGTAGACGAGGTCGACGCGGCCACGTTCTGCATCCTTCTTCCCGCGATAGATGACGCCGCCCGTAATGGCGACGACAGCGATACCGCCAGCCTCGAGCGTATTCGCATACGGAACCTCGACCGGCGCACCGTTCTTCAGCGAGAAGTATGCGAAGACGCCGGTCGCGAGCACGAGCGCGCCCAGACTCACGACGACGACTTTCGCCGGGAGAGTCAGCGTCTTGTGCTTTTTGAGCAGCGAGACGCTGAAGTCGCCTTCACGGCGGGCTTCCTGTTTCACCCGGTCGGTGCCGCTGGCTTCGTTCTCGCGGTCGTCACCGAAGACGTTCCATCGGTCCAGCGCTACGAGGATGAGCAAGACGATCACTACGGCGATTATCCCGACCAGGAGGACGTTCACCATCTACCGGCCCTCCTGGGTCGCCTCGGCTTCGACACGGGCTGCCTCGTTGGCGTCGCCCGTGAATCCGAGGACGGTGTCGCTCTCTTCGAGCAGGCTCATCCCGCGCTGCTGGAGCTCCTGGTACTGTTCGACGTGGTCGGCGAGTGCCCCAGTGATCTGGTGGCAGCCCACGGCTTCCGCGTAGCGACGGTAGGCACGCCGCTTCTCGCTGGTGTCTGAATCGGCGTGTTCGTCTTGAAGTTGCTCGCGGCGGTCGCTCTCGAGCGGGTCGACGAACACGGGGCATCGAGTTCCGTAGTGCTCACAGCCCTCGCAGGAGGTCGGGAAATTCTCCGTTCCATCGCCGCCGATCCGCCGCATCGCGAATTCGCCCATTCCCTCTGCGTCTTCGCCGGTTTGCTGGCGGACGGTGGTGAGGTGATGGTCGACGATGTCCAGTACATCCCCACCAGGGAGCTCGGATACGTCGCGAAGCCACTGGTAGATGCGGCCTTTCAGGTCACGGTCGTCGACGAACTGTACCTCGTCGCGGAGTTCTCCGGACAGCCATGCGAGGCTGTCGGGGCGGTACTGTCGCTGGTCGGTTGCGTGTTGCATGATGAATCAGGTAATCGGTTACTCCTCGAGCACGTCGAGGAGGTCCTCAGCAGTCGGCGTCGCGTCGGGGTTAATCAGGAGCAGTCCCACGCCGGTGACGGCTCGCACTTCGAACTCGTCGCCAGGATTGAACACGCAGTCGCGGCTGACTTCGTGCGGGATGTAGAACTGCATCTGTCCGACTCCGACCTCGGTTACTGTGCTGGTTGCCCGGCACATATCGAGGGGTGAGCCGCTCTCTCGGTCGAACTCGTTACAATACTCCCGCCATCAAAAAAGACGGGCCGTGAGGCCCGCGAGTTGGTCGCTCGATTCATCCTGCGATCTTCTTCCGGAGACTTGTTTTCTCATCGAGGTTCTTCGCATGGGTCGACCCCAGGAACACGGCCATGATGATGAACGACCCGCCGAGGAGGACCAACGGCCACGCTCCAGAGATGATCAGGAGGAACCCGATGAACGCAGTCGAACCGTTCCGAATCAGCCCGAAGCTCGCGACGGCCACCTCGCCGCCGGCCGAGAACTTCGCGAAGAGCCAGAGCCCAATCACGACCGACAGCAGAAGCGCGATGACCACCATCACCAACTCGGCCATCTACTTTCGCCCCCAGTTCTTGCCGCCCTTCCCACCGTTCAGCCGACTGTTGATATCGAGACGTCCGGCTTTCTTCCCGACGTTCTGCTGTTCGTAAATCCGGACTCCGTACCGGCCGCCGTAGAACAGGCTCAAGACGCCGAAGGCGATGGCAGCAGCGACCGCGAAGCCGCTCATCACCCACAGCGCCGGAGCGAACGCCAGGAGTGCGATACCCCACGCGATTCGTTCGAAGTTGCTTGTCATGGTTTTGTGATCAGTCGAATAGCCCCTCGAGGAACTCGTCGATGCCGCTGGCGCCAGCAGTCCAAGACTCCCAGGAGTGCTTGACCTTGTCCCAGCGTGTCGGCTCGGCAGTGAACCGGACTTCCGCGTCCGGGTCGTTGAACACGAACTGGAGTCGGTGGTCGCTGACTTGGCGGACGAATACAGGTGCCTCTGTATCGGTCGAGACGGGTGTCCACGCCGACCCGTTGCTCGTTCGGTACATCGCCGTCCAATCCTCGATGGTGCGGCCTGTCGACTCGTTGCGCAGCGAGACGGTGATGGTCTCGGTTGAGTTCGTCGCCGAGAAACGGTAGGTCCGCTTCTCGAGTTTCTCCTCCTCGCCGAAGGAATAGTCCGAGACCGACTCCCACCAGGAGCCGCCGGTGTCCTTGGCAGTCCCTGTCCAGGCGAGGCTCTTCACTCGGAGCTTCGATGGTGCGAAACTGGCTGTCTCTCCGGCCGGGAGTGTGAACACGACCTGCGTGTAGATCTCATCGCGGTCAAGGTCACGAACTGCGTGCCAGCCCGCTGTATAGGCGCCGTCGTTGCTGTCGACGTCGCCCAGCTCGGCTGGCGAGACGACCGACGGCGCGATGTTGACCCGGAACTCGACGCAGTAGCCGTTCGGGTTGGTTGCGTTGATCCGGAGGAAGCCCGTCGCCTGCTCGACCCGTACTTCCGTGTTCTGAGCCGTTGCCGTGGCCGAGCCGTTGGCCGCGGCGTCGACGGTTGCGTTGTCGAACCGGAATGCATCGTAGACCACACGGTTCGAGCAGTCCGCTTGGGTTGACGCGGCCGCCGGCGTCGTGCCGAACGGCACCGCGAGCGTCGCGACCAGGAGGACGACCACCAGAGCGCTCGTCCTCGAGGACGTCATCGCAACCGGCCCCCGCGTTCTTCGAGCTCCTCGTAGGCGTCCTCCCCAGCCTCTCCCGACCAGAGTCGGTAGGCCCGCGCTCGGATTCGCTCGACAGGCAGCACGACGTAGAGCATCTGTGCGAGCAGAACGGAGCCCAGTAGCGCAAACGCGATGGCGTCGGCTCCGAACGACAGCGACACCGCGAGCAGGAACACACCCACGAAGAGGCCGCGGGAAGTCCACCGGAATGCGTTCCGTAGCGTGAACTCCTCTCGCCCTGGAAGATCGACAGACCGGAGCCGGCGTCTGATGTCCGGCATGGTCAGTCCCTCTTCCAACGAGGCACGTCGTAGTCGTTCTTTATCGGGAGGGCCGCGCCCCATTCGTTCCACTTGTCGTTGACCGCGGGAACGAATCGGACGAAGCCGATGGAGCCCAGGCCCGCGACGATGACAACGGTCCCGATCAGCCAGCCACCGGAGAGCACGGTCGCGAGCAGCGCAAACCCGATGACTGAGACCGCAGCTCCGACCTGCTGCCACGGACTCGTCGACCGGATGCCCAGCAGCTTCGGAATCGTCTCGATGAACCACTGGATGGTTCCAGTGATGCTCGGCGGGAGGATGTTGTCGAAGGTCAGGTAGTCCCACCCTCTGCCGAGGTTCTGCCACGTCCCACGAGCCTGGGCTCCGAGGAATCGAAGCCCTTGGACCGGGAGCATCAACAGCATCCAGAACAGCGAATCCAGGCGGCTGAGGCCTTTCCTCAGGGTGTCACTGGCGGGCATCTGGGTCACCTCCGAAGGAGAGTGTACTCATCGCCTCGATCAGTTCGTCGTACCGTACAGTTCGTGTCTTAGGCATCGTCTCCCTCCGTCGAATTCCACATCGAGGACTCCGGAGCGCCGTACTTCGCGAGGATCTTCGCTCGGTAGCCAGTGCTCAGGTTCTCGTTCGGTTCGGCATACTCCTCAACGAATTCGTCGAGCTCGTCGCCAGCCGCTTCCGACTGGTACCAGTCCAGACTGACGTACTGGTCTTGTGTGCGGTTGGTCGCGTTGAACTCCGCCGGCGTCAGGACTCGGGAGTTCGACCAGTTACCGTTCGAGGCGTTCGCGACCACGTAGCGAGTCACGTTCCCGCCGTCACGATCGTGGAAGTAGACCGCGAACACGTCGTGCTGGTCGTCGGCATTGAGGCGCTGGTTCGCGTAAGCCTCGATGGTCGCGTTCTCGGCGTTGAACTCCTCGGCAAACGCATCAGCGTGCTCGGTCGCGTTGCCCTCGTCATCGCCGAAGGTTGAAGCGAACCACCGAGAGAAGCCGCCTGTCTGGCTGGCGAGCCAGGCGCCGATGCCACCCTCACCGGAGACCAGCCCGTCGAAAAACGAGCCGTCGTCTTCCTGGGCGGCGACGTTGGCAGGAGCGACAGCAGCCCCACCGACCATCGCGGTGATCAGCATCACCGACAGGAGCAGTGAGCGCTTCATGTTGCGACGGCCCGCTTGAACAGCGCCCCACAGGACTGGCACTCGAAGCGAGCCCCTGCCTGCGTGGGCGCCGGTTCGACAGCGTCGCCGCAGTCGTGGTCGTCTGTCTGTGCGGTCAGTCGGTCGGATAACTTGTGCATCTGTATCTGAACCTCAAGCCCGCCCGAGGAGTCGAACCTCGGTCCAAACCGAACGGGCTGGCCGCTGCTCTTCGGGAGCGGCCGTGTAGGGGTATTGAGCTGTCAGAAAACTGTGCTAGGAGGCGTCTCTACGAGTCAGCTTCCCCCCAGTCCGGCTCGGACCAGTCGGCGTTTGCAATTGCCGCCGTCCACGCGGTCGTGGTCGAGGCGTCGTAGCTCGTGAGCATCGAGGCCGTGTTTCGCAGACCCAGGCCGTCGTTGCCAGTGGCCGACAGCTCAACGTCCTTCGCATCCTCGTCGACGCGCTCGTTGACGTTGTGGTACGTCAGCGTCTGCGCGCCGCTGTCGTAGGTCGCATAGGTCGACGAGTCGTCGAACCAGTCCTTGTCGGGCGCTTCCTCGTTCGCGATGAGGATGTAGTCGCCCTCCAGACCCGTTGTCGAACTCCACATGATGTCGCCCTCGTCAGTCTCCTCTGCGGAGGCGTCGAGCGCGTCACCGAGTGTCGTCCCAGCGACCGACATGGTCACCGTCTTGGTCTCGTTGCCAGCGATGCCGACCGTGGAGTCGGTTTTTGCGGCGTCGGTCTCGTCATCGCTGCTGAACAGCGAGGCGAGGTAGCCGGCCTCGCCAGGTGTCTCGACGTTGTCGCCCTCAACGTCCTCGAAGGCTACTTCGTTGCCGTTCGCGAACGTGTACGAGACGTTCGTCGTGTCGGGGTTGGTCGCCTCGGTGTTGTTGATGAGCGTGACGTTCAGCGTCACGGACTCGCCGGCGTCGGCGTCGAGGCCGGAGTAGTCGCTGCCGTCGTTAGCCAAGGTGGTGTTGAAGTACCACGTGTCGTTCGTTCCGGAGGTGTCGGTGTCGACACCCTCGGGGTTCTGCGGTGTGGCTGTGTAGAGCGTGTCGTTGCCCTGTTCGATGACGATCTTGCTGTTCGCGGAGTCAGCACTCCACGAGAAGTTCGTGCTAGTTGTCGCGTTGTACGCCTGCGTGCCGCCGTCGGTCAGGTCCGAGGTGTAGGTCGTGTCCGTGGTCTCGGTGTTGACGACTGGCGCCGCAGCCATTGCGCCGCCGACCGCCGCGACCAGCATGATAGCGACGAGCAGCAGGCTCTTCGGTTTGTTGAGGTTGAACATCTAGGTGTTGAAAGGAGGTTGGTTGGCGAACTGTGCGCCTCGATCGGGGTCTCGTCAGCCGTAGGGCGGTGGGACCGCCGGTGGCGGCGGCATTCCCCCACCCTGATAGCGTGTTGTGGTGCTCACCCGCCCACCTCGTCGGCCACATCGGCGCCAGCGAGCCCGACCGAGTAGAGAATTTTTGCGTAACTCCGGTCGAGTCCCGACTCCCACCAGGACTCTCGAGAGTGCATGGTGACAGCCCGCGTCACTGCGGGGAGGTAGAGGTGTTCGTCCATGCCGTTGTTGAGCCAGGACTGGAACACTTGGGTCAGGTCCCGGAGGTCCTGGAAGGAGCCCTCTTCGTCGGTCAGGTAGTAGTTGTGCCAGCGCTCGTCGACCTGCGCTTTCGGGTGGTCGTTTTCGAACGTCGGGATGTCCTCGCCGCTGGCCCGGCCGGCGATCCAGTGGTAGGCCGCGTAGGCGATCTCCTCGAGGCCGTTGTCGCCGACGAAGGTGTAGAACCACTCGTGGTCCCCGAAGTGCCCGTCCAAGCCAACTGGCGGCGCCAGTGCGCCGTCCTGCGTGGAGTAGCTCATACAGTAGATGCCCACGTCGACATCCCACTCGCCCGAGCTTGCTCGCATCCCATACAGGCCGTTGATGTTGGCCTGCGAGACTCCGCGGGTTACCAGGAGCGGTTGGTACGTTTCCAGCCAGTCACGGTCGAAGGCGATGGTGACGTGCTCTGGAGTCTCTTCGCGCCAGTCAGCCGACTCCTGGGCACTGGAGCGCTGAGCAGCGCCGGCCAGCACCGCTCCGACCGCCGGGAGATAGCCGATGTCGCGTCGACGCATCTTACCACGCCCCCGTGAGCCAGCCGCCCGAGGTGTCCGAGAGCCACGCCCAGAACGTCTCGCGGTCCTGTGCGGTCTCGGTCATCGCATCGGACTGTTCCTGCTCCGGTTCAGTTCCGGTCGCGAGGTTGTCGACCGCCAGAAGGCCGGCTCCAGTCTCCTGGGTGGTCGCCTTCGGAAGCGGACGGGCCGACGCTTCGACCTTCTCGACCACCGTGGCCGGCTCGCCCTGCCACGACGGGTTTGCAGCCAGCGCAACCGCGATACCGCCTGAGACGGTCGGGGCAGCCATCGACGTGCCTGTCAGCGTGGTCGAGGTGACCGTGCCGCTAGTGCCGGGTGTCTTCGCGCTCAGCTTCATGCCGACCGAGGAAACGGTGACCTCCTCGCCAGCCGTCCGCCCGTCCGAGAGGTCAGTCGTTCCAGGGTCGTCGCCCAGTTGGCTGAAGTAGCCCACAGCGGCGTTCGAGGCGTTGGCCGAGTGGTTGGTCGCGGCCACTGACACCACGCCGTCGACGGGCGCGTCAGCGGGCGTCGCGAGCCAGCGGATGGTTTGGCGGGAGTTCCCCGCAGCGACCACAACGACGCTTCCCTGCTCGGTCGCGTTCTCGATGGCGGCGACGATCTCTGTCGAGTAGGTCGGCGAACCCAGCGACAGGGAGATCACGTCCGCATCCTGGGCGGCCGCGTACCGGACTGCCTGCGCGATGTCGGCACTCGACCCGCTGCCGTCAGCACCCAGTGCTCGGAGTGCGAGGATGGTGGCTTTCGGTGCGTAGCCGTCGTGTTCGGTCCCGTTGTAGTCCGCTGCGATGGTCGAGGCGACGTGGGTGCCGTGGCCGTTCGGATCCTCTACCGCGCCGTATCCGGACTCGTTGACGGTCTCGTCGTCGATGAAGTCCTTCGAGGCGTTGGCAATCCGTAGGTCGCTGCCCCGAGTCCCGTTGCCGAACACCTGCCCGCCAGCGTCGTTGACGCCAGTGTCAACCACCGCGACGGTGATGCCCGAGGTGTCAGCGTCGACCTCGTCGGCGCCGGTCATGTTGCGCGCTTCCTGGAGCGTCGTGGTCTCGGCGTCACTCTTGAACGCGATTCCCTCCGGCGAGTATTCGCCGTCCTGTCGGTAGGACTCCGCGAAGATGCCTGCCGTAGGCGCCTCCATCGAGGAGGCGTTCTGCAGCGTCACCGGATCCACGTTCGAGAGGGCCGTGTTCAGCCGCACCGACTTGACGTAGCTCCGGCTTCCGAGCCCGTTGTCGAGCCATCGGTCGAGCGTGCGGGCGCCCATCGCCTTCGGTGAGGCCGCAACCAGCGCCCGGTTGCTGTCGTTGTACGTCTCGACGATGTGCCGGTCGTTCGAGCCGTCGGCCCACGTCTGCAGCGAGGTCAGCTCGTCATCATCGTAGGCGACGATCCATGATGGCTCGCCGTAGTTGCTGACCGCGTCTGTGCTGTTGAACGAACTGAGGCCCGCCCGCTCGACAGTCGCTGTGTCGAACACGTCGCCGCCGCTCGCGGCCGCAACAGGTGTGACTGCGCCGCCGACCGCGGCGACGAGAAGCATCGCTACTAGTGTGAGTGCTTTCTGTGACATGGTGAATCTCCTCAGTTGGCCGCTCCGCGGCGTCGACGGACGAGCACGAATCCCGCCAGCAGCGACGTGCCGCTGCCGAGGAATCCGATTCCGAACGCCCAGGGGAAACGCTGCTGGAGCGAGAAGGTGAATCGTTCCAGCCGCCCTGGGTCGTTGTTGACTTTGAGCGTCAGCACGCCGTCGTCAGCCGTGTAGGCCTGGATGCTCGAACCGTCGTTGTCCTGCTCGATCACGCCGTAGCGCGTGGAGCCGTCCCACGTCACCGGCTTCGAGTTCGCATAGGCGATTGCTTCGTAGTCTCGACTGTCGTCCGGACTGTTCAGTCGCGGCCCGTGGACGACCACCGGGATGTTCTTCCGAACAGACTCGCGGGTTTCTCCGCGGACGATTCGGACCGTAGTCGTGGACTCTGCGCTCGTCGAGAGCCCCTCCGTGAACACGTCGACAGTCGTCGGGATGTCGCCACCGTTGGCAAGCACGCCGACAACTTCGACGGAGCCGTCGTTCGCCAGGTCTACGTCGCCGCTCTGGAAGCCGTCACCGACGACCGCGTAGGTGCCCAGCGCACCAGAGTGTGCGTAGATGCTCGGCCGCATCGTCTCGGCACTCGCTGCTGCCTCGACCCGCACAACATCGGTGAAGGTTCCGCTATCTGTCGATTCAACCGTGAACCGGATGGAGTGAACGCCTTCGCCCTTGGTTGTGAACGAGGCCGTCGTGCCATCTGTGATGTTGGTCGTGTCGAGTTCGTCACCACCAGGCCCGTAGACGGTCATGGCAGTGATTGTCCGGAACGTCGAGTCGCTGCCCGGATGGATTTGGACCTCAACTCGGTCAGACGGACCAGGTTGGAGGCTCGTCAGCTCGACTGCGTCGATGGTCGGTGCCTCACCGGAGAACTGCGGGTTCGTCACCATGCTCGAGGCGGTCGCCAGCTCGTTGTTCCCTGCCACACGGAGACGGAGGTTCACCTGTGCCGGGTCATCATCCCCCATCGGGAGTTTCTCGACCCGCACCACGTCGGTGCCGACGATGCTGCTGTCGACCGTGATGTACTCATCAGAGATGACTCGCGAGGTGCCGTTTGAGTAGTCCGCGATGATGCTCACGTTCGCCGCATCAGCGTCGATGCCGACCAGTTCCCACGTCCGGGAGATGGTGTTTTCAGTTGTCTCGGCCGCCGTTTGCGTTGCTTGGGCGGTCGAGGCCGACTGCGTGATGGCGAGGTTCGCGTTCCGAATCGCCGACTGCAGTTCTGTCTTCGACAGCTCGTCAGCGGTCGGGAGCGAGTCCCGGCCAGAGATGTCGAGGTACGCTTCCCGGGCGGGTTCGAAGTTCTCCAGCGTGCCTCGCATCGCCGACCACGTCCGCTGGAGGTCCTCGGTCGACTCAGTCTCAAGCCGCTGCTGCAGCGCCTGCGGGAGATCGTCGAAGGACAGGTTGTCCAGCTTGTTCCTCAGCTCCTCAATGCGGTCCTGGAGCGAGTCCAGTTTCGCGAAGCCCGGGAAGGCAACCTCGTGTAGCGTAAGCCGGACGTTGGTCGCACCGGGCTGGACCCGCTGGGTCGTCGACGGCAGGTAGACTGAGGCGTTCGGCGGGTCCTCCGCGTTGTACGCCGTCGTCATGTTGTCGTAAGTCAGGTCCTCTGGTGCCACGTCGACGCCCGGTGCCTTCCGAGCGCTGACGGTGATGACCTTCGCGTTGCTCAGGACTGTCGCGTTCCAGTTGCCCGATTCGTCCGTCGCGACGGTCTTGATTTCCAGCGAGTCCTGACTCAGTGCATCGAGCGTCTGCTGTGCCTGGCTCGTCAGTTGATCATTCGCGTCGCGGGCGTACTGGTTGAAGTCCGGCGTCGGTGTGCCCGCTTTGACGATGTAAGAGATGGAACTGCCGTCATCCCGCTCGACGGAGATCCGATAGAAGCCCGTGGTGAACGTGTAGGGCGCGTAGTGCAGGTCCGTCGGGCCGCCGAAGTCCCGCTGGTTGCCTGCCTCCTCGACGGAGACAGAGTCGGTCGCGGTGACTTCACCCGTCGGTGAGAGTTTCTCGATGCTGACGTTGCCAGTCTGCTGGATGCAACCCGGCACCTGGCGGTTGTTCTCGTTGGTCTCGAAGCCGGCGATTCCGCAGTCACCCTCCGTGTCGCCGATGATCAGTGCGACCTCTTCGCCCGGCGGCACGTTTGTGACGAGCGGGTCACGGAGGTCTGCCGATTGCTTCCAGGTGATACCCAGATCACTGGTTTCGTAGATTGCGGCGTACTGGCCGTCTGTGTTGGCCAGTTTGCCCGAGTCGCCCATCAGTTGGAAGCCGCTATCGAGTTGTTGTGTGTACTCGGTGGGGATGGGATTCGAGAGCGTGTCGAGCTGGGCGTCGGCCTGTGGGATGGTCGGCTTCTTGCTGATGGTGAGTTGGACCGTCGCGTTCGCGATGCCCTGACCGCGCTGGTTCTCGACCGTGCCGTTGACGTTTGATTCTGTCGGCCCTCCGCCCGCGACAGTCAGATCATCAATCCAATAATCTTCCGTTTGGTCGTTTTGGTAATCGGTCTGGTTGATTTTCACGTAAGTTTCGCTGCTGTTCCATGTTCCCGTAATGTCTCTCGAGAACACCTCCGAGCCATCCGCATACACAACCATTTTGGGACTGCCTCCACGGTCCTCAGCAACAATTTGGAGGTTAACTTTAGTCTCGTCTGATGGAACGACGACGTCGGTGGTAGTTGTCCCGTTTACTACGGACCCGAATATTTTAAATTCGAAATTCCACGGGTAGATTTTCATCCCGAGGTTTTCGGTCCCGTCCGTGATTCTAATGCTAAATTTGTGATTGCCATTCGAGGTGGAACGCCACATGTCATATGACATATTGAAATTTGCCACCTCACCCGAAACGCCCGTCGCGTTGGAGGTTATCTCGTTGGAGGTTACCTCTTCCTCGCCACCCGTCAATGAGGTATGTAAACTGTAACTGCCGTCAGACGCGTGTGTTGTTGACCTTTCACCGAAACCCGCGGCCCCCGTTTCATTCCATCCATCCGGGTAATTCTCAAAAGACCCTTGAAGTGTCCCGTCCGACGTCGCAATCATCGGAGAAACCGAGCCGGCTTTATCGGTTATCTTGTGATCATTCGACGCGATTGCCGGCGCTTGTGTCGATAGTACGAGGAAGACCGTTAGAACTACTGCAATAGTCCCTTTTGCTTGCGGTTTTGGAATATTTGAGGCCGCCGCCAAACTCCGAGAGGAGACTGTATATAATCCCGTTCTGAGTTTGCGAACTCCGATCGAACCAATACCGAGAAGCAGAAAAGCGACCACGCCCGCTCCAACCCCGATTTTTCCGGTGTCGGTTGCAACCCAACCGGAGGCCGATGCGTTGCCGAGCACTCCGAATAACCCGACGAGCAGCGGCCCAGTAGCGACGGCCCTCGCGTATCGGTGCTCACGGGCGAGCCACCACGCTCCGACGAGACCCACGAGCGCCGCAATCTTGATTGCCACCCACGGCCCCCAGCCGAGCTCGAGCACAATCGGGTTACTCTCGAGGGCCTTCGCTTCGAGCGTTATCCATACGTCCGCACCATTTGTTATTACGCCAGCCAGAACAATTGCGACGGCAAGCTGGTAGCGAGCGATGCGACTCAGTGTGTTGGATGTGGACATTGTGTGGTTGACCTCCGAATTACGCGAAGACGAATGTGAACAGCAAGCCGAGGCCGACGAACACGGCCGCGACGAAGAAGCAAACTGCACCGACCAGTGCCATCGGCGGCATCTCGCCGCCGCCGAGAGCCAGTTGCATCAGCAGCCCGCTCGAGAGCGAGCCGGTGATCGCCGACACGCTCGCGAGCAGGACCAGGAACGCGACTGTCGAGAAGCCGCCCGAGAGGAGGGCCGTCCTCGGCGAGCTATTCGCGGCGGCCATCTCTGTTCTGCCCGTTCAACAGCCCGATGACGTGGGCCATGATGTCCACGTCGACCGGGCCATTGGGGTTGCGCTTCAGTTCATTCGCCCGCTCGCGGGCGAGATCGGCTTCCTTCTGGAGTGGGTCGTAGAGTCGGATGGCGACCTCGACACACTCCATTAACTCCCGGTGTTTGACCAGCCCCAGCTCGACCCAGGTCGACTCGCCTGAGGAGATGCGGCCGGTCTCCTCGTTGTAGCGCCGTCGGTGGCGGTACTGGCCGTAATCCCGCGTTCCCCAGGTGTCCGAGGCTGTCTTGGGGATGTGGAGTTCGGGCTCGGTCAGCTCGTACCGCTCGTCGGCGTCCGTGAGCAGTTCGCGCTCGTGGCCGTCGTCGACGGCCGCCTCGGCTATCGAGCGGCCACAGAGTTTCGGGGCGACCTCGAGGAGGATGCCCTTCGCGACGATTGATTGCTTGTCCCACGGACCCTGGTCTGAGTGCGCTGGCGGCTCGTGGGGGGCTTCCTCGTCGCCGAAATAGTTGTCACGCCTGTACCCGTTCCTGTCGCTGGTGCTGGTGCTCTGGGACATAAGTGCAGTCGAGACTATGAACGTTGAGCCACACGTTGGCCAGTCACCGCGACCAGTTCACCGGCAGGGGGTCAGTCTCGAACCCTTCCACCGGACTTTCGTGCCACTGTGGCGTCGTTGTCAGGTAATTGCCCAGGAACGACTTAAAGTTGCCGCGAAGAGCGTCTATCTCAAGTAATTAGATCCTACTCCAATCCAGCACGTGCATCCTCCCGCGCATCGAGCTTGAGTCCCTGGGCAATCCAGTATCGCGTGAGTTCTTTCTTCGACATTACTTCTCCACCGGGAGCCTTTTGCTGCATCCGCTGGTAGGTCTCTTCGTCGACCTCTGTCTGGAGGTCCACGGGGCTTTCATCCACCATGCTGCCCCGTTTCTGCGGTGGGACTCTTAGTACCCCCGAGAATCATCCACCCCCACCTTTGGCCGGTGGGTTCATGCCGGTACGGCGTATCTGAACAATTAGTCCACCCACCAGGTGGGCAGGTCAACACAACCTAATCCAGCTGGTACTGAATCCACCCGGCTGGGTTTCTTCATTATCTTCGTATGGAAGGTGGGCTGATAGCGTGACTATCAAATATGAATAATGAGCCGCGGTGTTTTTATGGTGGCCCTGTGTTCTTCTCACTTAGGCACTCCCTACGTGGCGGGTTCGGTGCAGTAGTCCACGAGGTGTGTTGACCAAACAACAATGGATTTCAGAAACCTATTCGACGACGATCGGGCGGTTAGCCCCGTTATTGGGGTCATAATCATGGTTGCAATCACCGTGATTCTGGCAGCAGTGATCGGCACGTTCGTTCTGGGCCTCGGTGACCAGATCCAGAACACGACCCCGCAGGCGAGCTTCG
>Ga0306880_100165_pt1 | contig 24726 bp, 13 predicted proteins | sample AntDeeMetageno50_FD_190454 | JGI IMG/M metagenome (GOLD analysis project Ga0306880, IMG submission 190454) | Saline lake microbial communities from Deep lake, Antarctica - Metagenome #50 (v2) (version 2) | ecosystem: Environmental > Aquatic > Non-marine Saline and Alkaline > Saline | place... | reverse complement strand
GAGTCGACGCCATCAGTGGTCATGGACTCATTGTCGAGAGAAGCCGATTAAAAGATACGCTACTTGGTGTCCATCAATCCGGTGTAGATGCTATACTCACGAGATTCTAATCGAGTTCTCACATAAATCGGTTGATCGTCAAAGCACCGGTATCCATAGAAAAGCAGCGTGGGTATATTCTATAGATGTACTCTCAGCCATTGTCTTTTGTCCCGACCTTCTCTTGAGAGAACTGTGTCTGGAAATGGATCGACGCTGGTGAGTAGCGTCCCGAAACTCAGACTAGCTTTGACAGAAGAATCAAGATGTTCAGTCGAGAATCGAGAACCGAATGTCGAGCGACGAAAAAAAGGAAGAAAACAATTCGAGAAGTTCAAGTCTCAAGTATGTATTCTTCGGCGGCGCTGGACTTCTGTTTGTAATTACGATCCTATTGTTTGGCGTCGCTGCTTCAATCATATTCTGCCCAGACTCGGTTCTTTCGAGAATCACCCTCTCTTTTTTACAGTCTTCAACAGGAGAACAGGCTCAGCAAGGCACTATAACCAACGCACGAGGGTTCCTCGTCAGCACGGCAGGCACGCTCGGCAGTTTGGCCGTTTCACTTGCGCTAACTGGGGTGTACCTTAGCCAAAACAACATCATGCAGGACCAGGTAGAGACACAAACGAAGCAACTCCGAAGCATGCGCCAAGAGAAGTTGCCACTTCTGGGAGTCCATGAAGGTGGTGTCGAACTGCACGACACAAAGCCGGTCGTAGAGAATACGGACGACTCATCGCTTGAAGTGTCTGACGGAGAAGAAGGTTGCTGGGCAAGTGTCGCTGTTGAGAACCACGGAGACGAAATTGCCCAACAGGTCCATATGGCTTGTCTGATTGACTTCCCAGAGATCGCCGATAAACCACCCCTTGTCTCTGGATTTTGTGCGATGGAGTCGACAAAGACAGTAACCGATTCGCCTGTTGGGAACGGGGCGCTTGTCTCTTCTGAGACGGGGTTAGTGCTCTTACGTGGGATGCCAAGGCTCCGTGAAAACACACCCCATGGGTTCGAGAAAACAACATTCCGAGATAAAATAACTACGCAACTCTTGGAGGAAAAGCGGACCGTGAGATTCGGATTCGTTCTCATATATACAAACTCGATGGAGCAGACGTTCAGGGTAGCTCTCTCAAGTCGTACTGCGAAACCGGAGAACTTCGACAGTTACGATAAAACAGACGTTACATCAGACATACTCATAGATCGGTCCACGGAATACCGGATCCAACGCCTCATCGAAGAGAGTGGCTGGGAGATGCCCAAGGACGTTTTCGTCCCACACGACCAGCATACATGAGGCGCGTCTCGTGAGCAATCGACAGATTACTTCACTAAGAGGTAGTGAGTTCGGCTACTGAGACGTCTCGATCTCGTCGACGTCATCCAGGGATCCGTCTTCACTTGGTGGGTCGGGATCTGTCTTCACTTGGTGGGTCGGGATCTGATTCGACATCACCTGCCGTGTTTCGATCAATGTCAACACCAAGATTAAATGCATACCGGAGATAGAGCGTTCCACGATGGGCTGCCATTCGGACCTTCTCGACCGTTTCGTTCAATTCCTTGAACCCGAACCGATTAGCATATGGGAATATCTTATACTGGACAATAAACTCGTGTGGCGCCGCTTCCTTGTCAGGGGAATTAACGATGTGCTTGACTTCTGCCCGGGTAAAGATCTTCGAGAGCTGGTAGACGAGTTCCTTTCGAACGTCGATGTCCACTCGCCTCAGGAGTTCGAAGGCACCGAGAACCTGTAGTCGCTTGTCTTCGTCATCGAGGTCATCAAGCGGCACCTCTGAACGAGCTGGGTGATCTTCCGGCACCTCTTCTTGGATGCTCTTAGGAACAACCTCCTCTGCTTCCTTAGGAGACAGCGCGGTCGCAAGATCTTGCCAGAGGGGATACGTAGATTGTACTTCGAAGTATGCTTCACTCCTGCGTGCGATAACCGCGAAATTAGGGCCAGCATCTACCTCGGTAACGATTACCTCTCCAGGACTTTCTTCCGATTCAGAAGTGCCGCTATCCCCGTCCGATTGTTTTTCACGCGGTGGTGGGAGTTCAACACGATTAGTCTCGGGATACCCGATAGCCTGAATTAACTCCTCAACATCATCAACGGTGTCTTCTAACTCAGTTTCATCCATCTTCATGCAGCTGTCGCCGTTCCTGAGTTACTAGCTTGTGTGAACAGACGAGTGTGATTATCGTTGTCGATGAAGTCTTCATCTGGTTCTCCGTTTGTAGCACGTGCTTGCTGGGACACGTTCGGGTTTCCAACCTGTCTTCCCGGACGATCCTCTTGAGCATCAATTCCTTCGACCGGCCGGTCCCGGAAGCTCCCATCCATCTCTTCTAGCAATTCGGACAATTGACTCTGAAGGTCGATGATTGTCTCTTCAGCCCGTTCCGTTGCATCGTCCTTCGTCGGCTCTCTCGGACTGTGTTCGTCCTGAATCTCTTTGATTACCTTGAGGAATCCTTCAACAGCGGGGTGACCCCGATTTAGTTGGTACTGATCGTGTCGGCCACTCTCTGTTTTGTCAACCACACCGATTCGCACAAGGATTGGAATGTTGTCCCCGACTGTGGAGGGATCAACATCGGCAGCCCGTGCGATATCTGCTGCGGTCAACTCCGTATCAGGCTGTCGCAGCAGCTCAGATAGGAGTGCCCCATTCGTGGGGTAGCGAAAGATCTCGACGAAAGGTGACCCTTCATTCGAGTGAGCCATGTTAGGGTCGAACTCCTCGCTTGCCTCCTGAATTTCGTTCACGTGTGCGTACAGCGCATCGTATGCGCTGATCAAGCCCGTGGCTCCCGGATGCTCCATGTTTAAACGGAACATCTTGGGTGAGTCGTCTTTGGATTCCTCTATGATCCCAATCTCAAGGAATTCCTCCACCGTGCGGGAAACAGTTGGTTGACTCATCCCGGAAAGCTTCTCAAGACCTGAACGAGTTACCGGAATCTCCCGATTCCCAAGGAAAACCTCCAATACACGCACAGATCCTTTCTTACCCAGCAGGCGCTGAAACTCGTCCATATCCGAGTCTCTGTTTACGCCGTTGGCTGGCACCATATGTTATCAATGAAGGGTGGCAGTCATAAGTCTATGGGATTACTGAATATTGTATTGGACTAGTGAATATCGAAAGGCGGAGCGATGATATAAGTAGTAGCAGGCTAACCAAAAGACAGGGTGAGTTTCGAACAGCCACCGAGTCCGGACCCGAGGAATCCAGAAGACGTGGCTCGAATTGCGAGAAAGCTTCTTCAGAAACTTGCCGAGCAACCGGACGAGCGCTCCTCCGTCAAGGACCTCTACGACCGATACTTCGATTGTCTCGTTTCGGAACAAATCGTCACAGTCGCTGCAAAGGCGCTGGTAGTCCACCAACAGTCTCCTGTAGCGTGTGAAGGGCACGAACTGGTGCTCGAAGAAGAACACGGTGTCACTGACTATTGCGGCCTTCTCGATTCGAGCGTCCCTGGCGATCCTCTTGATTTACTTGAGGTATACGAGACGTACTCCGATGAAGTAGCTGACCTCCAGTTCGGCGGGCTGGTGAACACTGGGTGAGCAAGCGGTCGCTATCGACTCGCCGACTTCGTCGGATTCAGCACCTACTGGAAGAGATAGTGAGGATCTCGATGTGATCGACAGGGTATGCTGTAAACAAAATATAAAGTAGGCCGGTTTTGTCTATCGATACATGACACTCCTAGCCGACGGATCTGGGCCTCCGTTATCGTCCTTATCTGGGCAGTTCCCTCCAGATGTGGTCAGTATGGACTTGACCATGTGTGGCCTTCTCATTGAGCGTGCCGAGCAACTCGCCAATCTCTACGCAGAGAAAGGAAATTGGAATGATGTCAAGGAGGTCTGGTTTGATGAACGACTTTCGAATAGAAGCACACGGGGTAGTTCTCAGAAAATCTATCGTGTCTTAACATCACGCTTCAAAAATGCTCCCAGCTCTCTCCCTAACCCAAGTGCATTGCCCACCATATTCGAGATGTGCCAAACAGAGCGTGACAAGGCTCAGATCCTCTATCTATATCTCGTTGTTGACGATCCGCTCGTCCAGTATGTCGTTCATGAATACGTCTCACGGCTTACTGACGACCGACAAGAACCGCTTGATTTCTCTAATGAGGAGCTTACAGAGATCCTCTCTCAGCTAGAGTATACTGACGGAACCTCGTTTGAGTATGCGGACTCCACGATTGAACGATGGTGTGTCGGTTTCAGATCTGTCATGCGCGCGTGTGGTATCCTCCAAGACACACAGTCGACCGTCGGTGAACCTCCGTCAATGGGTGATATACCGCTTCTTGTTGCGATGGCCTACTCATACGAGGCAGACGATGAGTGGCTCACTGCACCACGTGGGCTACTCTGCCTGCTCCAACCGGAAGATCGGTGGGAGGAACTCTTTGACCGGAGCGCGAGTACAGATGCGTGGAAGTATCTCGAACTTCCCGGTGATCTTGAGTTACGTCCAACTAACGAACCATATTCCTGGATCGACAATGGGGGTGAGAGCTAATGGTCGAAGCAAGCTGGTTTGAGGACCTCCCGGATGATTTTGAGGAATCCGTCCGGATAGACCGAGCCGAACCCGATCACCGTGAGCAGGCGATTCAGTCGTATCATATGACGAAAGACTCCCAACGGTTCGTCGGAGACTTCACTGATCGAATGCTCGGTCAAGCAGAAGATATGCGGAGTGGCTCGAATTATTGGCTCTACGGCTATTATGGAAGTGGAAAGAGTCACCTCCTCACAGTACTTGATGGGCTCTTAGATTCTGACTGGGTCGACGGCCACCAAGACGAAATCTGGAACAATCTCGCACCATCGTCTACCAACGGATTAGATGAGTTGGGCGATGACTGGAAGACTCTCCATGATGAATTCTACATCATCCCTGTCTCGGTCAATCTCCTGAAGTACCAGGGCCAGAAGCAACGAAGCTTCAGCGAGATTGTCCTCAAGTATGCTCACCAGAACGCCGATCTCACTGGTGTCGACGATGGTATCTCGTCTGGACTATCGCCACAACTCGATGTCGCCTACTTCGAGAAGTGGCTTCGGACGACCGACGTCTGGCCTGAGCGACAGAGTCGTGCAGAAGACATCCTAGAGGACATCACAACAAGATCGAATGGGCATGAATGGTCCTCGGATGAGCTCTGGGAAGATATCCAACAGTATGGTGTCTTGGCGGACGCCGTGCTGCCCAGACTCTTCGAGGAAGTAAATGGAACCCAGGATGGGTATACAGATCTCCAACCTTCGGATATCGATCCAGAGGAAGTTGTCCAGCGATTAGAAGAACTCCGATCAGCACGAGAGGCGCAACTGGATAAGCCAGTCAAGCTCGTATTGCTTCTTGATGAAGTGAGCCTCTTCATCGAGACTGATTTCGAGCGGCTCACAGAGCTCCAAACACTTGCTGAGAATATCGACGATGTAGGCGATGGTGACATTCAGTTAGTGGCAACTGCACAGGCCAAAATCGAAGACGTCCAACCGAAGTTTGCAGCTCATGGGGCCGACTTCAGTATCGTCAAGGATCGATTCCCTCACCGATACCAACTCCCAAGCAAACACGTCGGTGATATCGCAAAACGGCGACTCTTCGAAAAGTCTGGTAACGGAAAGAAAGCCGTTCAACAACTGCTTGATGAGGCATCGGTCAAACCAACAGAATCCCTCGTCTATAACGAGATCAAGCAGAATACGCAACCGGAACTTGATCGCATTGACGCCGAACACCTCGTCGACTTCTATCCGTTCTTACCGTATCATGCACCGCTGTTTCTCGAAATTCTATTCAACCTCCGCCAGGAGGCCCCTGATCCCGCGAAATCGATTTTCTCGGGAACTGCCCGGGCAATCCTTGCACTCATGCACAACCTCCTGCAGGAGAAAGTAGAAGAGGGTGATCCAGACCAGATCGTCACCCTCGTAGATTTCTACGAACAAATTGAGCCAGAACTCAGAGAGATTCTCACCTCCGATATGCGGGTCATCGAAGGCTCAAATGCGGGTGACGAAGATTCAAATGGAGATGCTAAGTTAGACTCAGCCAATGGAATCGCCGACGAAGTCGACAATGGGACACTAACCGAGTTCGATCTCGATGTTGCGAAAGCTGTACTGCTACTACAGCATGTCCACGACATTATTCCGCTCAATGAGGGCAACATCGCGGTCTCTGTCATGTCGGATCTGAACGGGCGATCCTGGATCAGTACCCAAAACCGGGTCGAAGAATCACTTGATCGACTTCAGAAATACATCCGACCAACAGACGACGAGACAAAGGCTCGGTACCGATTTGCAACACAAGAGGAGCGGATCATCTACGACGATACCGAAGCGAGCGAAGCAAATCCAGACTGGGATGAGATCTTACACGCACTCGACGAACATCTCTGGGATCAGATTGTCCAGGATCTCTCGCTCCCGCAATCAGTTCCGTATGGCGAATCCGGAGAGGAGTATCCTGTCGGGTATAGCTTCAGTATAGACGGTACAGAATTTGGAACCACCGTCGACGCCGAGGATGGGCTTGAGATCGAAATTGAGGCACAAGGAATCCGGCCAGATCACACACCCGAGCAGACTGACGAAGAGACGCTGTATTGGACTATCGACACGGACGGGCTCGATGACCTTCGGAAACACATCATCGAGTGGTGGGCACTGAGAGATGCGATCTCGACACAGACTGCACCACCTGCTGTCGACCGTGATCTCGAAGAGCGAGCCCGTGCTGTTCGGAGTAAGCTCGTGAGTTCGCTGCAGCGAGGGACCTACACCGTCAAAGATAGAACGGAAAATCGTGGGCTCTCAACAGCAGTACAGACTGCTGTGGATGTCTCGTATCCCGACGACTTCCATCCAATGATGCTTCAGGTGACCGAGGACCGTCTCCAAGAGCTCGCCTCGCTGTCGCCGTCTGATCCACTTCCAGAGTGGGCGCAGACGATTCAGGTTCCCTTGTCTGATTCTGCGGCAAGCCAAGGACAGAAAACAATTCAGCGGAACGTCCTATCGCTTACCGGTCGACAACTGAAAGGTCGTGACAAGGGACTCAACTTGCACACGGTTCTTGATGGGATCGTTTCAGAGAAGCCGTTCTATGATGAGGCTCGGCCAGCACTCTGTGCAATTCTATGGGGCTTCTGTCAGAAAGGTCGGTTAGTCCCGGTCGACGAAGACGGAAATACATTGGAAAATTCGGCGGTACTTGATCAGAGCCGCCTGTCGACAATCCGGCTCAAACTGCTTCCACGAGAGTCTATCGGGAAACTGCTTCAAGAAGGTGGGTTCAAAGAGACGACAGAGACCGTTGCTGATGGGCTCATCAATCTCCAGGAGGCGAATCAACAACTTCGAGCATCGCTCAGAGGCCTCCAAGAGGACGTCCAACTCGTTTCCGACACGGATATCCAGACTGACGCTGTCGGTGGATTGCTTGATTCGCTTATTGAAGCATTATCGGGTCGGATTGATGCTACTGATGAGAGACTTACAGTCATCAAAGCACAGGATGAGGATCTTGGTGAGGCGATTGAGGAGACAAACCAAGCCCGAGAGTGGTACGAAGAGGTCGTTGATGTGTGGAACCGTCGACTCACGTCGCTCTATCAGTTTGATCTCCAACTCGCTGCCAGTGACAACCGATTTGGGTGGGTCAATCAAGATGTCTTGTCGGCTGTTGAGGCACAACGTGAGACGCTCGAAACCTTCGATGGTGACTGGTGGACAACGGATGGCTGGAACGTCCTCATCAGCGAAACTGAGACAGGACTGGCTGCGGAGATTCAGGCCTCTTGGGAAACCTTCGTCGACGAACAGGGGCTTGCTGCGTTTACTGATCGGATTGTCGACCATCCCTGGATTGTCCCCAGTACAGACCTTCCTGCTCATGTCCTCAACGGGTTCGAGCGGACCTACATCACGCCGATTCGAAAGGTACTGCGGTGGTACAACGATATACACGAAACAGTAGCTGTACTTGATTCGGACAGTGCAGATACATTGGTTTCGGCCACAAACCGGATTGCCGATAGAGATTCGCTTTCCGAAGCGACTGACTGCAAGATGGAAAAACTAGAGTCACGACTGGACCGGCTGACCAGACTTGTTGGTGATCAGACGCCGGATGGTATCGACCAGATCGGTGTCCTGCCCGAAGATAGGCAGGCCATCGATCACCGACTAGAACGGCTTGTCGAAGACCGTGAGTTAGACATCGAGGCAATCGAAGAGGGGGTGATTATCCAATGAGTGTCTCACCGTATAACAAATTCAAAGAGAAGCTGTGTACGTTCGCAACGGGTCAGGCCGGTATTCGGAACCCGTTTGTGATCGCCGCCGTCGACCCGGCGTACGAACACCGGATGACAGAGCGACTCAGTAGCTGGGCAGCGGGTGATGAAGTGAATCCCGAACCCGACGAGGGTGTGACCATCCAACCGATTTGGCTCGATGAGTTGCTTCCAAAGACCACTGTCTACAACCTCTCGGTCGCTCTTAGTAGCGAAACAACCACCGAGCAGATTGAAAATACGATGCAGGATCAACTCACAAAGGAGCTCGTATCAGAAATGCTTTCGAATGAGATTGACAACAATAAGCTCCAGACGCAGAAACATATTGTTCTCCTACTCAACCTTGGCAGTCTCTACCCCTTCACCCGGGCATCTGAGCTTCTTGACGAACTTGATCGTCGTAACGTAAAATCGACGATTGGAATTCCGTTCCCCGGAGAGGCTGTCGGTGAAAATCTAAACTTCTTCGGCGGCGATTCACGGCACTACTACCCAGCACACATAATCGATGGAACAGTCACCAAAAACTACTTCCAACAATGAGTATCACAAACCTATTCCGCAGCGATCCGACGCGACAGCTCGAAGAAGTCCAGAAGGTCAACGCACGACAGCGGACCGAGACCGATGTCGTGGAGTTCCACGAGACCCAAAGTGCACGACGTGTCCTGACTGAACTCGGAGATACGATCAAGACACACCCTGGTGAAGCAGGGCGATTTCTCTACCTACATGCAACCTTTGGGTCAGGAAAGACGCACCTGTTGAAGCTGATCGGCCTCGTCGCCGACAGTGAATCCGAGTTCGCCCATTTCGGAACACAACTCGCCAAACAGTGGCCCGGATTCGATACCCTCTCCCAGTCGATTGACGACTCACACGTCGACCGATTGAAGCCAGTTTTCCTGAATCTACTCGACCGAGACGCCTCGAAAGAGCCACCGATTCCGTTCGTCATTTTCGAAGCCATTGGTCGGGAGTTGGGGTATCCGACAGATCCCAACTGGCTGCTTGAGTGGGCCTGGACCGTCGATATGAACTACGATGGGATCTGGGAAGCGGTTCGTGAGTTCGAATACGAGGGGCAAACGTTCGACGAGGTCCTCGAAGAGCGGGCCACGCTTCGCCGCTGGCTCTACGAGGCACTCCCGGCAATGGGCGAAACCACAGGGACAGATCTGGATACAAAACAACGGGTGAAAGACTCAATTGAGCAGGCGGTTGCTGATGTAGATCCGGATTCGTTTAACGCTGATGAACTGGTCAACCGGGTTGAAACCGTCACAGCGGCTCTGAACAAAGACGGACCACGGACCGAACTCCTACTGGGGCTTGATGAGGTGGCACTGTTCGTCGGCGACAGCCCAAAGAGATATCGCAAATTCGAAGAAACGATAGAGGCACTCCAGCACGGTCCGAACCCGGTCGTAGTTACGACAGGACAGTACTCGCTACCACTAACACGCGAGCAGCTCATCGGCGAACCACCGGACGATCACTGGACACACCAGCAATTACTGCTTGAGGGGGCAGATACGGAGATCATTGTCCGAAAGCGGTGGCTACAGAAAGATCCCACTCAACAAGAGCGAGTGGCAGAACTTCTCTCCTCGCTGCCTGATCTCTCATTGGAGACGTATCAGCCGGTCGAAAGTGCTGATCCAGACCCAGTAGAATCCTATCCCTTCCGTGAGTATGACTTGCCCCTCCTCAGACAGATCATGCAGGAGCTGATCACACAAGGGAGAGATACCGATAAAGAGTATATTCAGGGGCGAGCACTCCTTGTGTTGGTCCGATCCTTATTCACCAAATTCGATTGGGCCTCAGCTGAGGAAGGTGAATTAGTCACATGGGATGAGTTGTTTGATCTCCTTGTCGAGGAGACGACCTATGTTCCATTGTGGGTCCAGGAGATGCTTGACAACACCCTGATTCCAACGTTCGATGGGGATGAAGATGCTCGTGAAGTTCGGGTTTCAAAAGCACTCTATCTTTTGAATCAGGCACCAACAGTTCCTGCAACACCTGAGAACGTGGGTCGACTCATGTTGGATACTGTTGAGGCCTCTCTTGAATCAGCCATTGAAGATGCCCGCACGGATCTCAACACGCTTGTCGACAAACAGAAGGTGCTTACCGAGACAAACGACCAGGGTGACGAGGTATACACACTGGTTTCGGAGGATCAAGAAAACGTTCTGAGTCGGGCACAAACAAAGGCCGAGCAGGTCTCGCCACATCAACTGTCTGCATGGCTCGAAACACGGCTTCGTGAAAACGACAGCTTCCTCCGGAGCGATAACAGTCTGCAACAAACTGACGTCGGCAGTGAGCGGCTTGTGCCACTCCGATACGAGTACTCGATTCTCGATTCGGTTGGACGAACACCGAACACCGAATACGACGCAGTGAGAGTTCGTGTCCTAGCCGATGAAGAGGAAGCAGTGTCTGAGCAAGTCTCGGTCTGGCAGGATGTAAACGATAGCAAGACAGGTGGTGAACATATCCTCATTGCCATCGATGTTCCTGAGCCAACTCTTGATCGGATTCGTACTGTGATCGGGATGGGTCAGGTCCTCGACGAAGAGACAGAGAACCACGAAGAGCTCCGACGTGAACACCGGACGGACAAGCGGAAACTGGAGGCTTCAATGAGTACTCTTGTCGAGGAGGCCTCAGTCTACACTGTCCAAGAGTATGAGGGTACTCGACCAACTGCACTCGAACGAGTCGTTGAACAACAAGTCCAGTCCGTCTTTGGCCCAACGCGAAAGACGCTCTCACGTCCCCTTGTTGAGGTCGACGACGCCAAGGATCTCTCGGCATTCTTCCGTGGCAGCGGTGACTGGCCGCTTGCAGATAGCGATGCCGTCATGCTCGGTGTCGATATGTCCACTGCAGAACTCACACCTGATGGGTGGTGTCAGGAAGTTATTGATGAGTATGCCCCGCAGACCGCCGTCGACGTTGAGACACTCCTTCAGCAAACTCGGACCGCTAACGGTGACTATCGAGGAACACCACAAGAATCGATAGCTGCTCTGCTCATCACGCTTGCAACATCCAACGAGAGAGTGGCACTCAAGAAAGATACCGACTACGTGACCGACCCTGCCGCAATCGGTCGAGAAGTGCGAACAAAAGGAGGTCTCACCTCACTCCAAGTGCGATTTGACAAGAAAGTCGTAGACTCGGGTGCAATTCGGAGTGTCGTGTCGACACTGCTCGGACATGACCCTACGGGAGACGATCCAGACGACTGGATCGCTGAACTCGGTAGATGGGTCGCTGATAACAGCGTATCGGTAAAACAGACGCTCAAAAGAGTCTCACAAGAGTTTGATATCACGCTGGATGTGCTCGAAGAAACACTCTCACCAGCATTCAGCGGTGATACAATTTCTGACGAAGAATTAGTTACAGAGAGCGTCAAATCAGAGGCTGAGACGTTTGTCACGGCTCGTGAACTGCTTGTTTCTGAAGACGGCGGGACTGCACTGTGGGACCAGTTTACCGACGCACTAGAGCGGATGGAGTCACTGTATGGCAGTGCAACGATTACATCGAGGATGCAGACCACTGCCGAGAGCGGCTCTGTCCCGACGAAACAGACTGTGAAAGCTCGACTTTCGGATGCCACCGGACACCGTGTCGACGTCCTCTCGGAGCAGTATCGTCGACTCACCGGTGAGAGTGCTAATGAATCGGAGCCTGCTGAGATATGTAGAGCTCTTTCGGAGTGGGTCCGAAATACTGAGTCAGAGATTACGCAACTGGTCGATGATGCAACAGCCACGTTCGACGCTGTATCATTCGATAGTCTGGGTTCAGTGTTTGAGAAGGCATGGGACGGTGAGCAGATTAATGAAGCTACCCTTGTCGATTCTACGGTTCAACAACAGGCCGAGACGTACGCGACAGCTCGGGACGTTCTCGTTGGCGATCCAAGCCCATGGTCGCAGCTAGAGGCAACGCTCGACCCGCTGCAGGCAGAGTATGCGGATTCACCAACGACCGAGTCTGTCCAGACAGTACTCAATGCATCGAGACCGCCATCTCTTCGTCGTGTTCAGCAACTTATTGAAGAGGCAGACGATCCCCGGACAGGTGGCGATGTTTGGGAGGATCTCAAGGCAATTGCCGGAGAGCTCCAACAAGAGCTTCCGAATGCGACAGTCACAGACAAAGTAACAGAGGTGGTCGACAACGATGATCGTCCGCCTGAGGACCGAGCAACCGAACTCCTGGAGGAGGCAGAAACACTGCTAACACGGATTCGAGATGTAAAAGCGACTTTGGACGACGTTAATGATCGGAGTATCGTTTTGATCGAAGATTGATTATCTATGTCGCATAATGCAGTTCTACCTTATGTTGCCTAAGAGTGATAGTCTCGAATTACAGCCCGTCAACAAGTTTGAAGTCCCCTCTATGGGTTCGTAGTAGCATACGCAACTAAACTCATGTCTGGTAATTCTCTCTCCCAACGGAAGGCTCAGCTCGATAAAGCCGAACGTGAACATCTCGAAGACGTCGTCGCCGAGATGCGCGAACGTGTCGAAGACAACGTCCGGTTCCAACTCATGCAAGCCGATCTCGACACACGACCGAGCGACGACGAGACACTGGATAATGAGACCCAACAGCTCGTCGACGCCATCGAACTCGAAGCTGTCGACGACACTGACTGGGACGAAGCCTTCGAGGAGTACATCGACGGCGTTGGCTACACCATTGTCAACCGGCTGGCAGCCCTCCGTTGTATGGAGGTCAGGGATTTCATTGGAGAGGAAGTCACGGTTTTCAAAGAAAACGGCTTGACACCGGCCGCCGAGACCCTTGTTCACGATGAGTTCTTGCTGGAGGATGAGGCGATTTTGGCAGCCTACCACAACACCTGCGACGAACTAGCAGCGGAAATCGAGATTCTGTTTGACCGCTCTTCTGCGTACAGTCTTGTCGACCCGGACGACGACACCTTCGAGGAACTCTGTGGGATGCTCGACGAGGTGCCAGACGAAGTCTGGCGGGCTGATGACGTGCTTGGGTGGGTCTACGAGTACTACAACCGCTCCGTTGTCGAAGCACTTGATGCGAAAAATAAACTTGAACCAGAAGACGTTGGCCCGGCCAATCAGTTCTATACGCCCCACTGGGTCGTACGGATGCTCACCGACAACTCGCTCGGGAAATTGTATCTCGAAGCTACCAATCAGGAGTCGACCGTCCCCGAGGCTGAATCGCTCTCCGTCGAGGAGCGAAAGGAACGCCTCGTTACCCCCGAAGATGCGCCCAGCGTTGCGGAGTTGTGTACCTACTTGATTCCTGACGACGACGAACAGGAGGCCCCGGAGTTCGACCACCCCTCGGAGTTGCGGGTTATCGACCCCGCCTGTGGGAGTGGCCACTTTCTGCTGTATGCGTTTGATATTCTCGAACGAATCTGGTGGGCTGAAACCGATCTCGACCGGAGTGAAATCCCCGCAAAGATTCTGGAACACAATCTGTATGGCGTCGACATCGATCTCCGATCCTGCCAACTCTCGGCGTTCAACCTCTACCTGAAGGCCCGAACGCGGGCCGAAGAAGAGGACAACTCATCCTTCGAGATGCCGAATATCGGGATCGTCTGTGCGAACGCCCGCGTTGCCGAAGTCGAGGAAGCCGTCGACGTCCTCGACCAGATTGCAGGTGATGGCACAGAGGTTCGTGAGGCACTTGACGGGATTATCGGAGAGTTCCAGTCGACTGAAGCACTCGGGAGCTTGCTGGATGTTCAGGGCACGCTTTCTGAGGAGTTCATGGAAGCCCAATCGGATGTGATGGAGTGGAGTGGAGAGGGTCCACACACCCTCCACGGGTTTTTAAAAGAATTGCGTGAGGCGGTCAACGAGCGAGCATCTGATTCCTTTGGCGAGCAGAATCTCCGGAGCTTTCTGAATCTTCTTGTGGTGTTGACCCAAGATTACGATGTCGCGCTTATGAACCCCCCGTACGGCTCAGGTGGGCGGATGCCGGATAACGTACAGGATTATGTTGGAGAAAATTACGAATATACAACTGAATACTACATCAACTTCTTTGAAGCAGGGAACCGAATAGTTGGTGATGGTGGGCGTGTCGGGATGTTGGTCCCCCGATCATTCATGTTCAAACGGTCGTTTCAAGCGTTCCGTGAGGATTTCATTGGCGGGCTTGGCTCGTTCGACTTCCTCGCAGAGTTCGGGATTGGCCTCCTCGACAAGGCGACTGTCCGGAACGCCGGCGCCGTCGTCCGCGTTGGAAGCGAACAGACCGACGAGTCGACCGGAGAGTTTGTTCGCCTGCACGATGTAAATAAGGGGCTGAAGGAATCTGCGTTCCTACACGCAGCGTTTGTCGATGATATGGATGATGGAGTCCGTCGATGGTACTCCCGGAAACTATCGGAGTTTTCGCTTGTTCCGGGATCACCGCTCTCATACTGGGTACCGAAAAATTTGCGTTCGATCTACACCGCAGATATGGTCCTCGATGCAGACAATGCAGAAGTGCAGCGAGAGAGTGTAGGTCACGTGAAAGCAGGGCTACAGACCGGCGATGATGGTCGCTTTCTCCGGAAGTTTTGGGAAGGAAACGACACAAGGTGGAAGCCGTTCGCCAAAGGAGGAGAAGATGCTTGGATCTTTCCTCGGATTCCGTTAACCGTACTATGGGAAGAATCTGGAAGAGAGGTGAAACGGTACTGGGGATCGTATCCCCGTAACGAGCAGTTCTACTTCCAAGCGGGTCTGACCTACACAGCTAAAAAAGAGAACGGCCGTCGGTTCGGCTACCTTCCGGAGGGATCAATCTTCGCACACATTGGTTCGGCGGTTCTCCCCGACCGCGGAGTCTGGCAGCTGCTTTCCTTTACGAGCAGTGCGCTAGCGATTTACCTGATGCTCTGTCAGACACCAGAACGGTCCTGGGAGGTCGGGAATGTTGCTAAACTCCCCTGCGAAGCGTCGATGCTGGAGGCTCCTGAACTCAAGACAAAAGCTCAAGAGATCGCTGGGACGCTCATCGCTGAACGACAGACTGAGTTCCGTTCACCCTACTTCACCGGCCCAATCCTGCTACACCAGGTCGGAGAGCAGGAGTCACTCCCAACCCATGACGACCACCATCATCGAACCCTTATTGACGAGCTTCCAATGCCAGAGTTGGCTGACACGCTGGATGCTTCTGCAACCCTCGAAGAACTGGGTATCGCAGCGGCGAAACATCAAGAACGCATGGCAAGCAGAAAGGCGGAGCGAGCCGCTGCTATTGACCGAACCGTTTTCAAACAATTCGACATTTCCGATGAAGCCCAGGAAGTAGTACTACAGGAGATCGCCCTCCGGACAAACGAAGATCCCCGTGGGCGCGAAGAGTATGACCCCGAATCTATCACCGAACCCGGAGATGATTTCCCGGAAATGGTCAAAGACCTCCTGCTCCATCTCACGCTCAAAATAGTCGACCAAGACAGCGATGGCATTGTCCCACTTTCAGATGTCGACGACGAACCTGATCTTCTCACTCGACTCGAAGCTGAATTCGAACGTATTTGGGGCGACCACGCCACCGACCGACTTGCGGAGGTCGACCAACTCCTCGGAAGTCAGACAGCCGACGAGGAAGCCTACCCGAACCTCCGGTCATGGCTAGTCGAGGACCTCTTCGACTACCACGTCTCGAAATTCGACCGAACCCCGATCCTGTGGCGGCTCACCACCAGCCGCCTCGTTTCCGATCCGGAGGGTGAAGGCTTCGCCTGTCTGGTCGACTACCACCAACTCGACGCCGGTGTGTTCGACCGCCTCCAGAACCGCTATCTCGAACCGCGGAAGGCACTGCTCAGAGAGCGACGCAGTGCGGCCAACCGCCGCCGGAGCGACGACTCGCTGTCGACCAGCGAGAAGGCAGCTGCCGCTGAGGCATACGACCGCTGTGAAAGCGGACTCGAACAGATCGGTGTCTTCGAGGACCGACTCGCCGAGCTGGCCCAACCCTCACCTCGTGAGTGGCCAGCTGAAAAGCAACAGACTGCACAGGACGCCATCGAACCTGTAGCAGAGTTCAGAGACCAGACCGCCGCACGGTTGGAGACACTGGAAGAGCTGGCTGCACTCGATGATGTCGACATGGGAGAGCTATTCTCACCATCTTTCTATGACACAGTCCAAGAGAACCAAGACGAATGGCTGGATGCTCTGGCCGATCTGGAGGCCGCATTCGAAGCCTATGCCGCCGACGGCTCCGAACCAGTCGAAGCCCATCTTTACGATCTTTTTGACTACTATGATGATCTCGTAGGGTCGACACACTACGCAAGTAATGGAATCCTGTTTATGACCTACTACTTCGATAAGTTTGAGGACGCTGGACAGGCACAGATCGGTGACGGTGGTGTCTCGGAGCGAGAACACCTCTGTTCCGAGTTAGCAAGCGATCTTGAGGAATACGAAGAACTCGCTACCAAAATCTCGGACGTATGTGATGTGATTTCGAAGGATGTGTCTTCTGACTGGGCCGACCGTGCCCTCTCGGAGATCACCACCACTGGGTACGATCCAAACCGGAAGCATGGCGTTGTAATCAACATCACACCACTCGCCGAGGCCGAAATCGTTCCTAAAATAGTCGACAAACAGGTGATCTAATGCAAGCACACATTTTTTCAGAGGATTCGAACACAACCGCTGAAGAGCCTGATTTATCAGTGAAAGAATATTACGAAGGGCTCTTTGGAATAGTCGCAAGACTGGACACTGAAATTAGGGAGTTTGCCGAGACACATTTACATGTCCTCTCGGAAGATTATGGGGTCCTCAGCGGAGATGAAATCCTCTCCGATATCCGTGAAAATCGTAGGGTGCCAGTCGGTGAAGAAAAGATGGTAAGCACTGCACAAGTAGAGCTCCGTCGTGCTGCCGCTACTGCCGACGTGATAGTAATCCTCCTTTCGACAGATATGTTTCGTGCGACTGTCACACCAGTATGGGACGAGCTTGTCGACGAATCGAAATCAGAGTCAATCTGGTGTCTTAGTGCATCACGGAGTGCTCTGGATGAGATCGACGTTTCAAGACTCGAAGCAAAGGGTTGCTCAGTACTCACATATCGACGTGTTGGAGTTGCTCGAATCGGTACAGAAACACGAACAGAATTGCTTGAGACTGTAAAACATAGTACTGATCAGTAACTCATGCCAGCAACAACAACCCTCTACAAAGCGGCCCACGACGCCATCGAGAACGCGATCAGCGAGGCCGTCGACGACGAGCCGGTCGTACTCTGGTGGGACGACGGCGGCTACCTCGAACCCCTCGTCGAAGAGGCCGCCCAGCAGGCTGGCTGTCGCTTCAGCGCTGCCAAGACAACCCCCCTCGAACTACGGTCCGAAGCCCCACGCTGCCAGACGCTCTGGTACGTTCCGCAAGCTCGCCCTGACGACGCCGAATGGTTCAAAGACGTCGAAAGCTCTGGGTACGTCATCGACCAACACATCGGTAAGCTTGCAGCCCGCTGTTTCGAACAGGACCGCCTCCAAGCAGGGACGATCCGAACCGCCTACGAAGAGGCCACCGGAGAGGATCGAAAGCAGGTCGCCCACACACTCTTTGAGGGTCTCGACGGTGAGGGCGGACTGCCGTCACTCAAGGCTCTCCAGACGAAAATCGTCCTGGATGGCCACGAAGATGCCATTCAGTACGTGCTCGAAAACGATGCAGAGGCCCTTCCCGACATCAAAGACGAAAATACCGACTTCGTTGAAATTCGAGACCTGCTAGTTGACGAAGGCGTCGAAGCTGTCTCGGGAGTTACTGAGGCCCAGTCCCTCGTCGACCGGACCCGCCGATGGGCAGTCGCCGAGTGGCTCGTCGACGAAGGGCTGGACAACTCACTGCTCCCAGCGGAGTACCAGTCGGAGCCAGACACTGGGTTTGGGATTTCACGACCAGAACTCCATTCCCTACTCAGCAAAAACACAGGGAAGGCGGAACTCGCCAGTAGCTATCTCGATCCATCTGCGCAGTTCTGGCATGATGTCATCCGGAGCCACGACGACCCGTGGGAGCTCGTCGACTGTCCGGTCGACGCTTCGCTCGAACACCGCCTGTTCGACGACTGGACCCAGTCGTTCAACGATGGCGACTTCGAAACATGTGCGACGCGCGCAACGAAACGATATGACCGCCTCTCAGAGATCTATGGCGATGTCCCATGGACAGGGGTCTGGGAGCAGGCCACCGACGTAGCTACTCTCGCAGCAGAACTCGACAGCTGGGAAGACCGCGGAGATACCGACGATGTCGTCGACCTCTACGGCGACACCGAAACCGGGACCTGGCAGATCGACCATGCCGTCTACAAACTGATCGTCTCCGGCGAGCCTGAAGAGGATCTTCCCGAGGAACACCCGGCGACCGCGACACTTGGGGACCTACGATCTTCACTGGTTGAATCCCAGTATCTTGAGTACCTCAGTGATCTTGGAGACCTCGTCGTCGACCAGATCGACGGGGGATCACCACTTGTTGGTGAGAACCACGCCCACCAGTTTTTCGCCGAAGAACAGGAACACCTTCAGAGTGGCCAAAGTGTCGCCCTCTTCATCATCGACGCTTTACGCTTCGATCTGGCTCACGAACTGGCGGAGTCCATCCGACGAGAGCTCACTAATCTCGAAGTCGACGAGAACACCTGGGTTGGCACACTCCCCTCTGAAACTGACTTTGGGAAGGCCGCACTCACACCCGGGAGTAAGTTCAGTTTCAATATTGAACTCCAGGATGGTGAGTTGGTCCCTGAACGGAACGGTCGTAAAATCACGCATCATCGCCGTAAAACCCTCCTCGAAAACGACGGGTGGAGCTACATCACGCAAAACGATGACGAGGAAGTTGGGTGGAATAGTACCCGTGTAGTCTACTATTGGAATGATATCGATAAGAGTGGTGAAAAAGAACTCACAGACTTTGAGAAGGTGTTTAGCGACCGTATTGAGACGATTTCGAGTATCATCTGTGACAAACTGGACAAAGGCGAGTGGGACCGGGCCTACATCCTCTCGGACCACGGATTTGTCTCACTCCCACAAGGATTCGACAGTGACGATATCTATCCACCGGGTACCGCAGAACACGTAACTCGGCGGTGGGTTGCTGGGAGAGATCTTGATGACTCTGACCCTGGTGTGTTGCTCGACGAAGATGCACACCTCGGGTATCTCGATGATGACACCAAGATCAGCAGCCTCGCAGAGCCGATCCAACGGTTCCGGAATCAGGGACTTGGCGACGACCGGTTCACACATGGCGGCGTACTTCCCCAAGAGTTCATCCTCAACTTCGTCACAATCACTCAGGAGTAACACCATATGGAACCCCCCGAATCTGGAGACGAGATCCTCCTCAATGGTACCCCCGCAGAGGTCATCAAGACATACTCTATCGGCGACCTTGACTACCTCCGAGCCTACATCAAAGATGTCGGTGTCAAAACCGTCTGTATCGACGACGTCGACATAGAAGCAAAACAAGACTCTGTCAGTGCGTTAGACCCAGTGACTGCCAACCAACTTCATCCTGACCACGAAGCAGTGTCTGCTGACTGGTTCGATCTCCGGTCACAAGCCCTCCAACTACAGATCGCTCACGAACAGGGCCAATTACTCAGCATTTCGAATTCACTGGTCCGGCTCGAACCCTACCAATTGGCCTGCGTTAATTGGGTGATGCAGAAGCTTCGTCAACGGGCTCTCATCGCCGATGATGTTGGGCTCGGGAAAACTATTGAAGCAGGGCTCATTCTCAAAGAACTCACCGCACGCAATCGTGCAGATCGGGTCCTGTTTGTCGTCCCTGCCCATCTCCAAAAGAAGTGGATTCGAGATATGGATCGCTTCTTCGACATCAGACTCACACCAGCCGACCGGCAATGGGTCGAGGGCGAACGCCGCCGCCTCGGTGAGGAAGCAAACATCTGGGATCAGGATCACCAGCGGCTCGTCACCAGCATGGCTTTCCTCCGACGAGATGAATTCCAGGATGAACTTGATGATGCATTCTGGGATGTTGTCGTTGTCGACGAGGCTCACAAGGCAGCCAAGCGTGGTGAATCCCCAAGCCAGACGTCGAAAATGGTCGACCGGGTGGCCGACAACTCCGATTCGTTGCTCCTGCTGAGTGCAACTCCCCACGACGGAAAGGGAGAAGCGTTCCGCTCTCTAGTCGAGTACATCGACCCGTTCCTGGTTGCCGAAGACCAGGATCTCTCAAAGGACGCAGTCGACCGTGTCATGATGCGTCGAGGCAAGCAGACCATCTATGACGACAATGGGGAGCGTATTTTCCCGAACCGAGATGTGCGAACGACATCAATCGAAATGACCCACGAGGAACGCCAGTTCTACCGTGCGGTCACCGATTACGTCAAAAACGTCTACAACCGTTCGGAGAAGCTTAACGAACCCGCCGTCGGGTTCGCCATGGCACTCATGCAGAAACGCCTCGTCAGCAGTATCGGGGCGATCCAAGCCACGCTGAGCCGTCGTCTTGCCGACATCGTCGACGAACAGTCGACATCAACGATCCTATCCGAGGAGGCGAAGGCCTATCTTGACGGTGAAGATCTCGATGAAGACGATAAACAGAAGGCCGAATCCGAACTCGGGGCTCTCACAATCGCTGAAAGCGATGCCCAGCTCGAAGAAGAAATCGAGACGCTCCGAGATCTTGTCTCGCTTGCCGAGGGAATCCCAGTCGATTCCAAGGCCCAGAAAATTCGTCGGTATATCCAGCAACTCCTCGAAGAACAGCCAAACGAGAAGGTGTTGCTGTTTACCGAGTACCGCGATACACTCGACTATATCCTCGATCTCGTGAAAGACGAACCGTGGGCCGATGAGATTCTCGTTATCCACGGCGGTGTCGACAAGGAAGATCGGGCTCGTATCGAAGATGAATTCAACCACGGCCAATCGCGGCTCCTCTTCGCAACGGACGCAGCGAGTGAGGGGATTGACCTCCAGCATAGCTGCCACATCATGATCAACTACGAGTTGCCATGGAACCCTAATCGTCTCGAACAGCGTATCGGTCGACTCCACCGCTACGGCCAAGACAAGGAGGTCAAAGTCTGGAACTTCTCGTTCGAAGATACTCGTGAGGGTGAGATCTTCGAGATGCTACAGAATAAGGTCGAGGCCATCCGGGGGAAACTAGGCAATACCGCAGATGTCCTCGGGATGCTTGACGACATCAACGTCGACTCGCTCATTATGGAGTCGATCCAAAACGACGAGCCAGCGAGTGCCACTAAGGAAGAACTCGAAGAGCTGATTGACGAGCGGCAACAAACACTCTCGGAGTGGTACGAGCGAAGCCTCATCGATACGACGACCTTCGATGAGGAGAGTCGCCGCAAAATCCAGAACGTGATGGATCAGTCAGAGGATGTCTACGGGACAGAGGCCGACATTCGGACCTTTTTCGAACAGGGAATATCAGTGCTCGGTGGCAACGTCGAAAAGGCCGGTGACAACCTCTTCCGTGCCGATCTTCCTGAATCCCTCCAGCAGTCGCCGAGTTCCGATCAGTACGGTCCATTCACATTCAATCGTGAGTTCGCTATGGACCACGACGGAATCGAGTACATCTCACCCGATGCTGAGCTCGTACAGAAACTCATGCGCCAAGTTCTGGACAGCGAGCAGGGTACTGTCGGGCTCAAGCTACTCCCCTTCGTCGACGAACCTGGAATCACCTACAGCTACCGCGTGACATTTGAAGACGGGAAGGGGGAAGTCATCCGTGAAGAGATCATCTCCGTGTTTGTCGACCTGACGCATCAAGATCCACAACAGCGGCTTGGTCGACGGGTCATTGAGGGAGACACAATCAAAGGCTCACCTGATGAGAGTACAGTGCGTGGCCTACTTGAACACGAAAATGAGATGCGGTCAGTTGCTGACCAATATATCAGCCAGCAACTCTCGTTGCTTCGAGATGATCTCCAGGAGCGGAGACACGAAGAAACACAGGAGGAGCTCGACGATCTCGAAGCGTATGCTGAGGCCGAACGTGACCGGATCGAACAATTCATAGAGAACTACCAACGCAAAGCCGAGGCAGGCGACAACATGGATATCGCCATACGTGGCCAGCGAGATCGGCTCTCTAAGCTTGAAGAACGGATTGAGAAGCGTCGACAGGAATTACAGCGGAAGGCACAGGTGATTTCGTTAGCACCTAAAATCGAAAACTACTGTCTCACGCTTCCTGTCTGATTTATTTATATCTGGATAGGTCACAGTGTCTATTGCTAATCATCCGGCAGTTGTGATCCGGTGTCAATGAAGAATTCCGACGATGATGCACCTCTCCTGCTCATTACCGATTGGAAGGTTCAGTAACTCGAACTCTGTGTACTCCACATCTCGGTTGGCCAGCCGTTCAAGCACATGGCGTTGGACCCCGGACACACGGTCGTCTCCCCACTTCTGCTTCCGCAAACCGTCAATACGCCGGGAGTCCTCATCAACACCCCATAGGAACACCTTCTCATCGTGGTCTCGAACCTCCTTCTCAATGTTTTGGACGATGCTGGCTGCGGTGTTCTCTTTGCTGAGGTCGTCTTTGTCCTTGTACTCAATCAACCCATCACCCTCTTGCTCCTTCGTCGTCACAACGTCATGCTGGCGGGTTGATCCGTAGTTCAGGTTGATGAGTTGCTTGATACCATTCTCGAAGCCGACACTGATGTAATCGGATTCGGAGAGCACGTGGAGGAAAATGAATCCGAGACAGCGGCGCACTGTTTGTCCTGTTGCATTGTCCAAGTGATCATGAATGGTTGTGAGCAACGAGGCCCTTTCCGGAGCGAAATCAGCTTTATCGATGTTTAGAAGCGATAGCCCATTGAGTTTGAGCTCTTCTGATGCAAATGACTCTGATGGGTGATAAAAAGAGAAGTCGGCAGTATCGATCAAGTCACGGAAGATGTCACCCGCGAAGTCAGCACTCAACGCGATTGAGTTGTTCGCATACATCACGTGGATGTGATCAGGAACTTCTCCTTTTGGCTGTACCTCTGATTCACCGTCCTCATCCCTAACGATTACTTCGCTCTTGTAATCGGTCAAAGTCACGTCGGTGTTGTAGGCTGAGGGTACGTCGTCTCCAGGGAGCCGCTTCAGATCGTTGTATCGCCGAGCTTGTCCTTTGAGTTCGTAGCTATACTCTTTGAATTCACTCATGAACTTTTGTGGCGTCTTGTAGGAGTCACGTCCCCACCTGATTTCCTTGACCTTGTGCGAGCGGCCGTTTGAGAGGTTGAACGTCCCACTGGAGAAATCAAGCGAACCTTGCTGGAGCCACCGCTCTTCAATCTGATCATTATTGAACTCGAACTTGCACTCAATGCCGTTCTTACCCTCGTAGTAACAGATAATCTGAATATTCTTCCGTCGATAATTGAATCGTTTCTCAGAGACGCCAAGGAAGTCACGGAATGAACCAGAGTCGGTATCTGTAAAGTGTGAGAACTGAATGTCGTCTTCTAGATCCTCGAAGTAGGCGGCACTGAGGATGTTGTCGACATCGAGAAATCGGCGGACAAGTTCTACGTCGCCACTCTCCTCTTGAATCGACATCCCACGTTCTGCTTTGACGTGTGCAAGTAGGAAATCGTTCTCGTAACAAACTAACATCGCATACTTGTTTTTTGTTCGTTGCTTGGACTGGAGAGAGTCACAAAAGTTGGCGAGGAAGAGTTTGACGTTCGTCTTCCTGTCGCCTACTGCTTCTACGAGATCGACGGCGTAGTTGAAAGCGACCTCGCCCATTTCCGCGTCATTGAGGCTAGTTGGATATTTCAGCTTGTCTTCCTTGATATGGCTAAGGAGCTCATCGACTTCGGCAGCCTGAGGGATGCGTGTAGTATCTGGCTCTGGCATACCGCGTGTATCGGCTTTGATCGGTCTGTAGAATACTAGGGCCTCTGTAGGGGCAGATTCCTCACCGAAAGTTTGTTGTTCCGACATATAGTCTATGCGTTGGGACGACACTTCCATTTACAACATCATTACTGTTACGTAACTACACTTTCTATTCACACTTCGTTAGTAGGACGATAGATAATCGGCGACCATCTCCAATAGTTAGAGATCGTCTCTAAAAATTAGCCGTAATCGAGTTATACGATAAACCGATTGAGCCGATTTAGATATACAGGATACTGCACGGAATCGACCGGTGTCGATATATTATCCAGTGGCCGCACAAACTGATTACTGATTCAATACAAATACCG
>Ga0306880_100124_pt1 | contig 29765 bp, 24 predicted proteins | sample AntDeeMetageno50_FD_190454 | JGI IMG/M metagenome (GOLD analysis project Ga0306880, IMG submission 190454) | Saline lake microbial communities from Deep lake, Antarctica - Metagenome #50 (v2) (version 2) | ecosystem: Environmental > Aquatic > Non-marine Saline and Alkaline > Saline | place... | reverse complement strand
GTTCCACTGCTCGGCTCTCCCACACCGTTCGCACGTCCTGTCTGTTGGTCGACGAAGCGCTGCGCTCATATCGAAACCGAAGGCCGTCCTCGGGTTTAAACATATCTTGTCGAATCCCACCGCAGTCGGCGTTGGAAGCCACGTCACCGAATCTGAACCCATTACCTAACAAATACAGTATTTTGGCTGCTTAAATTCGAATATCTGCCTTTAATTTGTGTTATTAATATAAGGTATATCAGTGTATACCGGCAAAAAGGCTTATATCTCGGATGTATTCTAGGCTACCGTATGATACCGAATAACGCGGACGTCGACCCGTTCTCCCCGGAGACGAACTACTTCGAGTGTGTCGACTGCAGCCGCCGAACGACCAGCGACCGGCGGTTGGCGACCTGCAGCGAGTGTGGCGGCCAGTTACGGAACATCGCAGTCCCACGGGAGTAGAGGACGACGATGCCAGCTACGCGGGCTGTGAGCTGATGGGCTCGATCCCACCGGCCAGTCGGTCGACGAGACAAGGGACAGAACGACAGTGGTCATAACAGAGGCCAACGGGACTGACAACAGTGACTCATCAAAGCTCTCTGGACTATATTTAAATCTACAAATAGGTTTTCTCGCCCCAGATATAGTACTCAAGTGAAGTTATGCGGATAGGTGAGAAGAGTTTTTCTATAGGCTGAGAACGGCGGAAAGAAATATTCGACATCTCAGCGACGAGGATCCTGATTGATTGCTATCGGAGGCGGACAACCCGAAGGTCGTCCGCTGCCTCACGTTCGTCAAAAATCTCTATGCAGGAGATCCACTCGAAGAAGGGGCTGCTCACGTCGGAATGTCTGAATCAAGGGGCAGTCGGTGGACACGGCGGTGGAACGAAAGTGGCCTCGGACAACTCACGCCGAATTTCGGGGACATCCGTCCCTCGAAGCTCGGCAAAGATGAACAAGAGCAACTGGTTGAGATGCTCTGTGAGGATCAGCCATGGCAACCGCAAGAAATTCAGCATCTCATCAATAAGGGATTTGGCGTTGAATAGCACTCAGTCTATCTGAGTGAGTATCTCAAAGGCCTTAGTCTCTCGTAGGCAATTCCACGAACAAAGCGACCCTCCCGACCAGAAAATCCGAAGAGCTTCTGGACGAGCCCGTCATTGACGCGCTCGCCGAGGAGGTGGACAAACCCCACAACGAACGCGAGAACGGTGACAATGAAGGCTGGGTTGTTAATATATACTAGAGAGCAATCCACACACAAGTCGGCTCTGTCGTAGTTGCCTGAAAAATGGTGATGAGATTTAGTTTAGTAGCGGTCTACAGGGTGACAGCGCTACGATCAACCAATGATTCTGGAACTCGCAGTTCTGCAACTGTTGAGGCACCCGGAGCAGTTGTAAGAGTCACTTGAACCGATTCTCCCCCCTCTAATCCTTGGCCAGCGATGGTTCCGTCATCACCTAGGATATTATCAGCACCGTTTGTGTTGTTATTCAGATTAAATCGGACTTCGTACCGGTCAGCCCGGTCAGTGATGACATTGTCGTTGGTGTCAGATGTGATGTTTCCAATGTCGATTTCAGCATCACTAAGTACCCCAGTTTCAACGGAGTCATCTGTTATTATTTGATAACTCACGTTATCTAATTGAATGTCACCTGACCCCGGTGATTTCGTCAGGGTGAGATTGAAATAGTCAATTTCTGCATCAGCATCGGCTGCTTTGGTTGTAACGTTCCCAGTGGCACTCTGGATCTGGATTCGATCACTAACCTGCTCTGTGGATTCTTCGCCAGTTGCTTCAGCCTGCGTTTGGAGCAGTCCAGCTGTATTGATCAGTACGCCTGCTGCAATCGCCGCCACGAGTACCATCGCGATGAACACGATCAGTGTTCCAATACCAACCTGACCGCGATCTTCGCTATTGAATACTGTCTCGAACATTGTTAGAGTGACACCGCGTTACGGTCAACTAGTGATGCTGGAACTCGCAGTTCTTCGACTGTTGAGGCACCCGGAGCAGTTGTGAGAGTTATTTGAACCGATTCTCCACCCTCTAGTCCTTGGCCAGCATCGGCACTGGATCCATCACCTAGGATATTATTCTCGGCGGTGCCGCTGCCGTCTTTGTTGTTATTCAGGTTAAACCTGACTTCGTACCGATCAGCCCGGTCGGTAATGACATTGTCGTTGGTGGCTGATGTGATGTTTCCAATGTCGATTTCAGCATCACTAAGCACCCCTGTTTCAACTGAGTCTCCTGTTACAATTTGATAACTCACGTTATCCAATTGAATATCACCAGCACCTGGAGACTTCGTCAACGTGAGATTGAAAGCATCAACTTCTGCATCAGCATCGGTTGCTTTAGTTGTAACATTCCCAGTTGCACTCTGGATCTGAATCCGGTCAGACACTTGCTCTGCAGATTCTTCACCAGTTGCTTCGGCCTGCGTCTGGAGCAGTCCAGCTGTATTAATCAGTACCCCTGCTGCAATCGCTGCCACGAGGACCATCGCGATGAACACGATCAGTGTTCCAATCCCGACTTGACCTCTGTCGTTGTCTATAATCATTGTCTTGCGAATGTCTGTAGATTTTGCCCTACAGACGCCATATAACGAGAGTTAGTTCTCATAAATAAATCCACTTTTCTGAATATCATTTTTGATAGAACGTACAAATATATCAATAACCATCTCATAGTATGCAGGTGGGGCTCTTGCCCTGACCGACTGGCCTCGGTCTGTAAACATTAGCCAAGGTGATCTTTCACCCTGTCTTTGTGAATACCGTCGATTAGTTGTTTTATCCGTCTTTAAATATACAGACGTCCAAGATGAACTACTCCGAGTGTCTCGACTGCAGTCGCTGGATGACAAGCGACTAGCGGTTGGCAAACTGTAGCGAGTGTATCGGTCAATTACAGGACATTACAGCCACACGAGAGTTACACGGGCGAGGCCAAACCAGAAGCGATGACATTAGGCGGGCTGTGAACTAGTAGGCTCGATCCCGCCAGCTATTCGATCAACAACGAGGACCGCCGCTGCGCCGCCGACTGCAAACAGCAGAAAGAGGCCGACTGTTTCGGCGGTCCAGACTGCGTCCGCGTCGGTCAGTTCTACTGTCGTCTGTTCGACCGGGGCCCGGAGAGCGCCGACAATGAGGCTCACCAGAAACGCCAGCGTCGCCTCCCGATAGTGGTCGAGGGCCCACCGCACGCTATGGGCGATCGTCAGCAGGCCGACGACACCGCCGGCCATGAACGTCACCACGGGCGTCGCCGTGTCGACGACCGCGGCGGTGGCCCCGCCGTCGAGGAGTCCGGCCAAGGCGTCGGTAAACCGGCTCAGTGCGTTCGACATGTACTCGTACTGCCCGAGCATGAGCAACAGCAGCGACCCCGAGACGCCGGGGAGAATCATCGCGCTCACCGCCAGTCCCCCGGCGACGAAGATCACCGGCAGCGACGAGCCGAGTGCACCCGCAGCATAGCCTGAGAGCAGAAACGCCAACAGGAACCCCCCGGCAGCGGCAGCCTGTCGGCTGCGTGTCGATAGCGACACGTGGCTGTAGAGAACCACGGCTGAGGCTCCGATCAGCCCGAAAAAGAAGCCGTAGGTTTCGACCGGGTTCGTTTCGAGGAGGACAGCGATGACCCGGAGGACGGTCACGACGGCGGTTGCGATGCCAGCACCCAACGCGAGGAGGAACGGCATATCGATCTCCCTGAGTGTGGCGATCGCCTCGGGCCGACCCTCGGCTCGCAGGCCGCCGAGAAGGGTGCGGAGCCGACCGGGGTCGACGGCGGTGATCGCCCCGATCAGTCGTTCGTAGATCCCCGTTATCAGCGCGATCGTACCCCCGGAGACCCCGGGGACTGCGTCCGCCGCCCCCATGGCGAGGCCGCGGAGGTAGATTCCAGCCAGCTCGCGAAGTGTCGTCATTACCATCCAGTGGGTGGCCGACGGCATTGGTAGTTCGGGTTTATCAGCGTCCGAATGGGTCGACGGTTGCCCGCCGAATCCGGCTGTCGACTGATGATCAAGTGTGAAGGGTGGCGCAAAAACCATTCGAAAAAACGATAGAAAAACGTCAAGAGAACAGCGTTCGGCCGGCGGTTTGGTTACGTGCCTTCGGTTACCTGAACAGCCTGCTCGCTGAGTTCGACGTCGACAGTGCTGTCGTCGGCACCGACGACCTGTGCTTCCTCGACTGACGCGGTGCCGACCGCTCCAGCATCACTAGCGAAGGTGTACTCGCCGGTCGCCTGAACGCTCGTGTTGGTGTAGCCGTTTTCAGGGCCAAACTCCTCGTAGCCCGTCGTGGAGTACGGCAGCGTCATTTTGAAGCTCCCCTCGGCGTCGGCGGTCGCATACTGGGTGTAGCTGAACGTCTCACCGGATTCGGGGATCACCATTTCGACGGTCGCACGGACCTCTGCGCCGGGTTCGGCACCCGTGCCGTCGACGGTCGCCCCGGGAACTCGCTCGAAGGTTTTCACCCAGCTCGGGCTCGTTTCGAGGACCTGATTGATGCTGAGATTGGTCGCTTGGGCGTCGTAGAACACCTCGTTTTGGAAGCTCCGAGAGCTCCTGAGGGCGTTCGACTCGCTGGCTTTGACCAAGCGATAATGTTCGAGTGCGTCGACGCGCTCAGTCGGGTTTGCGCCAATGCCGCCGATTTGGGCGTTCGGCGTCTCGTTGACATAGGTTTGGGCCTCGTCAAGCGTGTCGAACGTTTGGACGCCCGACTCCGGGTCGAAGCCGGAGACGGTGACCTGTTGGCCGCCGCCCGTCTGGACGGTCTGAGGCTCAGTCTCGATGACGACTGGATCGGGGTCGACCGCGCTCCCGTGGTAGTTGTAGAGACGGATCATCTGGCTGTCGTAGTACCGCTGGGTGCGGAGCGTGATCGGTCGCCCAAGCTGTTGTTGACCCTGTTGGCCCTGCACAAGTGGATAGGCCTGTCCGATGAAATCACTCTGACTGACGTTGTCGTTGAAGACGACCGGCGCACCGAACTTCGAACTCGGCGAAGCCATCTGCCAGTCGACCATCACGTATCGGGTTTGGTCGTTCTCGCCCATCTTCTGATTGAGTGCATCAGCGGCTTCCTGTTCGGACGGAGCCAACAGGTAGTTAGCTGCCTCAGTTGCACCCTGCTGGAATGGGTTGGCGTTCGGGATCCGCTCACCGTGGACCGTAATCCAATGGCCGTAGTCCCACCACGATTGCACACCGTAAGCTCCCTCGGGGTAGTCGAAGTCACCGTCGTCAGGGCGGTCATAGGTACCGTAGTGTTCCATGGCATTGTCAGCACCACCGAGTTCACCGGGTTGAGGTGTCTCGCTGCTCATCCATTCGAGGCTGTCCTGCCATTGGGTGACGCCGCCGGGTCCGTTTCGGTCGGCCGTAGCCCACGCCGACCCCGCGAAGGGAACCAACAGCGGAGCCGTTACGACGAGTAACACCGCCACTGCAACCATCACCTGCCAGCCTTTGAGGTCTTGTATCGACGCTCGCAGCGATTCGCCGGTAGCCGTCACGTCGAGATAGCCGAACACCTGACCGACAAAGATTGCCGTGAACACCGCAACGACGACTGCGAGGTAATAATTGAACCGCACCTGTGTGAATGCGGCTGACGTGATGAATGCCGCCCAGACGACGAGATACAGCTCCGCTGCATCGTACCGGTGGCGTAGCGTTGCACCGACAAGAATGGAGGATGCAATGAGCAGTCCGATTATCTGCCAACTGGTGCCGAACACCCCGGCGATTGCTTCGAACACAGGTGTAGCGAGATAGATCAGCCCAATGATGACAAGGGAGGCAACAACGTAGCCCGTATCCTTGAGATCATCGCTCCGGATGAGGGGGCGGGCCAGTACGACGATTGCCGCGATGACTGCGGTGAAGAAGGCGAGTCCGTACTCAGTGTAGATGAAGCTGAAAGCCGACTGTCGAGCAAGCGGCGGCGCTGCTTCACCGATAGTCTGCGCATTGGCAGTCGCACTGAAGCCAACACGTGAGATGAGTGAAAAAAGGAGTTGCTGAACGAAACTCGAAAAGATTACGCCCAACACAGCCAGAATTCCAGCGACAGTGACGGGATACAGCGGGATATCGATATCACGATCGTCCCACACGCGTGCGAGCGCAGCGAGGAAGACACAACCCAGCGCAACACCGAGCGGCATGACCACATGGAGCAGTGAGTTACTTGTTGCGGCCCCGATGGTGAACTGATCTAGCGGAACGAACATCAGTAGTCCGGTGACAGTCATCGAAACCGCGCCGACGAACGCGATCGGCTCCGGACTTGATCCATGGTAAACATCACTCGTGAGTTTGACCGCAAAGAAAATCCCGGAAAATCCGACGAGGAGAATGCCTGGCGGCCATGCCCACATATAAAACGCGGCCGCAACGCCAGCTGCCACCGAGTAGGCCACTGGTCGACGGAGCGCGGCGAAATCACGGTCGGCAACCAGCTCCCAGACTGGCTGTTCTCGTTGAGCGACCGAAAGTGCGACAACGAAGCCGAGTACCCCGAGCGTCTGGAAGAAGACTTCGGCCGCATGGTGGTCGTAAAATCCGACCAGCGAGTAGTTTAGGAACGTTCCTGGAAGGAGTGCGAAGACGGTGACCCCGGCGAGCGCAGGGCCACGGCCAGCGAACCGTGCGGCAATATAGTAGGCCGGAATAACAGCTGCTGCAGCAAATACAGGGGCCGCAATGAGCATGATCAGTCCGGCGTACTCCCCGGACGGGTTACCGAAACTCGTCAAGAGGATGAACCCCGAGACAATTTGATCGTAGAGCGTCCCGAACTGTGCCGAACTTGTCCCCGATGGGTAGTTTGTTAGTGGATCGAACGGCATCGTCCAGGGGAAGTTATCCAGGAGATACGACGTCTGTCGGAAATGATACCACGGGTCGTTTCCGCGGAACGTAACGCTCCCGTTAGTTTGGAAGTTACCGAGTGCACGAAGACGAACGGCCAACATAAACGCAATGACAGCGCCCAGCACTGGCACGTGGTAGAGTTCTTTCAGTGCCTCGCCGAGCGAGTCGGCCTGTGTTGCGTCCCGAACGGAGTCGACGATAGCGTCTTTCATTAGTTTGTCACAGATACAAACGGTCAATAAGGCTTGTGAAAGTGCGCGTGGGATCGCGATGATCAGCGGTACCTATCACCGAGTCGAAACAGCTAAACGAACACCGGAGTTCACGTAGATTGTGCACGTGTCGGTCGTCCTCTGTACGTACGCGGAAGATATGTACACACATTTCAGGGAGGCAGCCGACAGTATCCTCTCACAGACGTATGGGTCTGTGGAGCTTGTCGTGATCGTCGACGGCACGGAGACCGTGTACGATCAGGTTATTGCTGACTACGGAACGCGCGACGACGTCGTGGTCCAGTGTAACAAGGAAAACATCGGACTACTAGAAAGTCGGAACCGGGGGGCCAGCGTAGCCAGTGGGGATGTCGTGGCGTTTATCGATGACGATGCTGTGGCGGACGAACGGTGGATCGAACGGCTGATTCGGGCCCACAAGGACGAAGAGGCGATCGCTGCTGGCGGTCGTATGACACCGCTGTGGGTTGCCGGCAAGCCGTCGTTCCTGCCGGAGGAGTTCTATTGGCTCGTCGGCGTAACTCACCGAGGGTTTGCCGAAGGACCGGGAGAGGTGCGGAACACGTTCGGATCGAACATCTCGTTTCGGGCGGACGTGTTTGAGGCTCTCGACGGCTTCGATACGGATATCGGTGGCCGGAAGGGTGATCGGAACCTACAGGGCGGTGAGACGGAACTGTGTGCACGGCTCCATGCCCAGTATGGACGTGGTGTGTGGTACGAGCCGGGGGCCGAAGTGGGCCACAAGGTATTCGACTACCGGACACGGCCCGGGTGGCTGCTCCGACGGGCGTTCTGGCAGGGATACTCGAAACGCGCGATGGAAGTTCTCGTGCCCGAATCGAACACCGAAGAGTCGGCATATCTTGTTGACCTCCTCGTTCGATACATGCCCGACCGATTAGGGAACGCCATCCGAGGGCCATCGATCACCGAAGCGACGAAGTTGTTCATGCTTTTTGTCTTTACCTCGTGTGTCGGACTCGGATATCTGTACGCGTTCACACAGTGGCGGTAGTCACAACGATTTAAACAACGGGCGATATCGTGGATAGCATGGACGCCGGAACCGAGACTGATCAGTCGGTCTGCGTGGTTACCCATCCCCTGTCGACCACAAGTGAGGCGGCGGTCAATGGCCTTCTGGAAGTTGTGTCTGCGGCTGCGAGTTCAGTCTCCCTGATAACCGCGAACCTCCCCGAGGATTCCGATGTATGGGATAGCTACGAAGTGTGTGAAATTAGCAGTTCGGAAACGGGGGAGTCGGTCGGTACTGCAGCAGTACGATTCATACGGAACCAGATACGGATGTGCAGCGAACTCCGACGGCGCGATGAGGAGATCGTGCTGTTCTTTGGTGCTGTCTCCTACCTGCTACCGATACTGCTGTCACGACTGGTAGGAAAACGGGTCATCGTCGAACCCCGGGGAAACGTCCCCGATTCCCTCTACCGGATCTGGGCCGACCGCCTCCCTGATCGGCTGGCGTTCCTGCTTTCACGGCCGGTGTGGCTGCTCGAACGCGCTGGCTACCTCGCCGCCGACGCCATCCTCCTGCTCTCACCGTCGATGGCCGACGATCTCGGTCTGGAGGCTCCGAAATATCAGCACAAAATCCACGAACACGGCGCACGGCCGGTCGACATCGAGCGGTTTGCTCCAACGACACCGTTCGCCGACCGGGATCGAACGATCGGCTACCTCGGCCGCCTCGACGAGGAGAAGGGCGTCGACGTGCTGATCGAGATGGTGAAACAGCTCCCCGACGACATCGAGTTCGTCTTTGTCGGCGACGGTGCCCTCCGGCCACAGATCGAGGAGGAACTGGCTGACAAGATCGACCGTGGGAGCGTCAGGCTCGCTGGGTGGGTCGACCACGACGAGGTGCCAGCGTTCTTGAACAGCTTCCGATTATTAGTGATGACCTCACGCACCGAAGGTGTGCCGACGACGGCGCTCGAAGCGATGGCCTGCGGAACGCCAGTCTGTGCGACGCCAGTCGGCGGGATTCCGGATGTCGTCCACGACGGCGAAACGGGGTGGCTGCTCACTGAAGCATCGCCAGCAGGGATGGCAGCACGGATCGAAAACGTGGTTCGTAACAGCGATAACTTGGTGGCAACGAGTCAGACAGCGAGGTCTTATGTCGTGGAAAACTATAGTTTCGATGTTGTGGTGAAAGCGTACAGATCCGTATTCACAGAAGAGAGATACAGATAACTAGTCATTTTGTAATTCCACTTGTATTAGAGCACCGTGTTCAGTTAATCGAATTTTATTAGGTACAATCGCCGAAAGGAGTGATTACTGCTATGGACAACCGAAATTCACACCATCTCGTTCCTCAGGGTTAACTAACCATGACTGGTCACATATACCCGAGATCTTTCAATTGTTGCTGGACATCGTCTGACTCGATACTGTCTTCGATGTCCAAGGTGTCACTCTGTGGACGGTGTGCTCCATCCGCCAACTCATCTTCGATAACTCGACGAAAATCGAGCACCGAGTCGATCCGCTTGACGATTTTAGCGTCAGTAGATGCAACCATGGCTTCGTTCGTATGAACTCCGTCCTGGAGACCGTGATCACTGATCAACACGAGCTCATCGTCCGCTCGAAGGTCCTTCCGGAGCTCCCCAACAAATTCGTCAATCTCCTCGTATGCGCGCATCTGTAAGGCCGGATTTTCGTATGCAATGTGGCCGACCAAGTCCAATCCACTCGTGTATCCGAATATAAGCTCGTACTCCCGTCGGCGAACCGCCCGACGCGCGCGTGCAATCCGTATCATCGACATTTCCAAACACAACTGGTAGAACTCTCGGGGGTTTGAACTCGAATGCTTGTGTTTCGTATTCTCTGTCGGATCGTGTTGGAAGAGATCACCCAGATTCCCCCGCAACTCGTGTTCTCGATCTTTCAGATCAGGGTTTACAACGTAGTTCGGAATACCGATAGTTTCTGCTGAGATATTGTCAAATAGTGTTGAAAGACCGTTCTGGGTATAGTAGGAAACCGGTGTTCTGAATGGGACCTCATCGGTGTTGTTGAGCAACCAGGCACCGAGTATACTGCGAACATTTTTCGGGAGTACTGCAGTTGCCAACGTACTCCCGAGATTGATAATCGGACTCTCCCATGAGATGCCGCTCTCCAGTTGGAGACCGTGTTCATCCGGAAGTAGACCAGTGATTATTGTCGGCCACAGTTCGTGTGTGCTCGGTTCGTCTGTAGCCGAACTGAGAACAGTCTCGATCGATGCGTGGGCATCCAACGTTAGATTCGGATGGTCGACGCTGTCGACGAGATCCGGATCAAGAGCATCGAGCCCTAAGACGACTACAGTCATTGTGGCTTCGTATGGGTAGTGTGGAGAATTAACTTACGGTTCGAAAGTTAGCGGTCTGTACGTTTCGTAGTACGAAATAAGTGTTCTAAGTCAGTCACAATAGAATCGATAGCTGACTGCCAGGTATGGTTGTTCAGAATATACGTCCTAGCTCGGTCACCCATTGCCGCTCGTTCCTGTTCGTCGAGTCCTGACAGTGTCTCGATTGCCGCTGCGATGACTTCTGGCGTCACTGTCGAGATAGTGGCACCGATATCACGCTCGTCTACGAACGCCATCTCCGGCATATCATTGACAATTACCGGTCGACCAGCAGCCATGTATTCGAAACACTTGATCGGTGTTGCTGAGTCTCGCTTCATCGCTCCAAACGTAATGTCACAGGCCGAGATGTAGTCCGTAACCTCCTCATGAGGCACGAACCCCGTGAACACGATGCTGTCAATCACACCAAGCTCGCTGGCGAGCTCCTCGGAGGGGCCTCTGTCTTCGCCGTCTCCAATCAGTAGCAATTTGACACGCGTCGCGTCGCTGAGGTAGGTAAGCGATTCGACTAACTCACGTACTGCATGCATGCGACGCATCGTTCCCACGAATCCAACCACGAAATCGTCCTTCCGAAATCCTAACTGAAGTTTCCGTCTCGCCTCTGAACGGGGCTGTGGCGTGAACAACTCCGGGTCGACCGCGTTGGACATGATCTGTGTCTCGCTTTGCTCGGGACGTCGAAACCTGTCGGCGTCGGCTTGGATCTCGTTGGAGGCTGCATACACCTCAGTGGCCGCCCGTACGTTGAACTGGAACACCTTGGTTAGTACCTGTTTGAATCTGAGTCGTTTGTAGGAGTTCCCACGCGCTAATAAAAAGTATGGTAGGTCGTAGCGGTTGGCATAGAACGCGGGGGCTAACAGAGTATGGTGCATCCGAGCCACGATAGCATCAGGCCGCTCGTTCGCAAGTGTCTCGCGCATACCTCTGAACCCGTCGACGGCGCTCTTGGCGTGAGTGAAGAGGGATGGTGATTCCGGTTTCTGTGGCATGAATACAGTCCGGTCAATATCGGCCAGCAGCTCAGAAGAGAGATCTTCGCGGGGTTTGGGAGCAACTAATGTCACATGTATTTTTGAATTCGTTACGAATGCTTGGACGATCTCACGGGTTGCGATACCGGCCCCCGAACGTTGGGAGATGTCTTGTGCTGTGACAAAGATAATTGAGTATGACATACTAGGTTGTACTACGAATAATTCGGACTCATGAACAAATACAGTGCGGTTTGTAGAGACGGTAGCAATCACACTGGCATAGTAACGTTGAACCGAATAGCCTTACGCAATGGACGTAGCAGCACACTATTCGAAGAGCACCATTGTATGCAAGGGCTGCTCCTGAATTCCCACGCTCAGTAATAGAACCCATCTCGCTGAACACCCAGAAATCACGTTAATCGCAATAGTCAAAGACAAGTATTTATCCGCTGTCTTCAACTAGTCTTTTGATAGCACGGATGATCAAAAAAAGAGACACAACAGATACAGCATTAGGTCAACAACCTCATAACAAAGTCAAAAAATATTTAGCTAATAATAATAATAATCTGGATGCCGGTGTGTATTATCCGGAATGTATTCATAACCAGCCTGCCTATGATGATGTCGACTGTCGTGGTCCTGTTGCCGAATCAGCCGCATCGACGGTTCTGTCTCTCCCGGTCCACCCAGAACTGTCGAAGTCGGATATTGCACAGGTTTGTGAGGTAATGTAGACCGATGAATACCACAAGCCGGGCAGATCTTCCGGTCGGTGTTATCGGCGTCGGATCAATGGGGAAAAATCATGCCCGTGTATATAATCAGCTTTCCAGAACAGATTTAGTTGGTGTGTTCGACGCCGACAACGAACGGGCTGCGGAGATCGCTGCTGAACACGGGACGGTGCCGATGGGAATTGACGAGTTGCTCGATTCAGTGTCGGCAGTTTCCGTTGCTGTCCCGACTCAGTTCCATTTCGATGTCGCAAAACAGTGTCTTGAAGCAGGTGTGCCTACGCTAATTGAGAAGCCAGTCGTCAACGATCCATCACAAGGAAGGGAACTTCAGGAACTCGCTGCGCAGGCTGACGTTCCCGTACAGGTAGGTCATATTGAACAGTTCAATCCAGCCGTACAGACGGTACAAGAAATCGTTGCTGATTTCGAAATTATCGCAGTCGACGCCAAACGGCTCGGACCCCCATTAAAACGACAAATCGAAGACAGTGCTGTACAGGACCTGATGATCCACGATATTGATATCGTGTTATCACTGGTTGACGGCGAGCCACTGTCAGTAACTAGCAATGGGGTACAGCAGAATCAGTATGCGACGACGACAATCGAGTTCGACTCCGGACCTCTTGCGACGTTGACTGCGAGTCGACTTACTCAAAAGAAGGTTCGAACACTAGAAATCACAACCACAGAGTGTGTTATCGATATCGATTACATCGACCAATCAGTAGAAATTCATCGCCAATCAATGCCATCCTACGTAGAAAAAAAAGAAGGTATTCGGTATCGTCATGAAAGTATTGTGGAGCGACCGACCGTTTCAAGCGGGGAGCCGTTGCGGAACGAACTCGATTCGTTTGTAACCGCAGTGATGACGAACTCGACGCCCAAAGTATCGATAGATGACGGCATTCGGGCACTGGAACTCGCCCAGAAGATCGACAGCATAGCACGTGGAACGACCGGAGGTGGCGAAGATGAGTAACTCATCAGACGAAACAGTTCACCAACTCTATGGCTCGTCTCTCTCCACCGATGTCAAGCGCGACTCGTTCACCTTGGGTGCTGTGCCGGTCGCGGTGTACGGTCTCGGAAAAATGGGGCTTCCGCTGGCGGGCATATACGCAGAGACGTGTGGGAATGTTACCGGGGTGGATATCGATTCTTCAGTCGTAGACCGTGTGAATGCCGGAGATTGTCCAATTACAGGCGAACCCGGTCTCCCGAAGTTGATCGAGCAAACCGTCGACGACGGTCAGTTACATGCGACGACTGATATATCCGAGGCGGCGACCGATGCCAGTATCCATGTCGCGATCGTCCCAACACTGCTTTCAGAGGATCAAAAGCCAGATCTGTCTATTTTGAAGCCATTACTTCGAGACATCGGAAACAATATACACCCGGGAGATCTCGTGTTCATCGAGTCAACAGTTCCTCCAGGTGCGTGTCGTGAGGTTTTGGCACCGCTGCTCGAAGCAGAGAGTGGGCTCACTATCGGCGAGTTCGGACTAGCATTCTGCCCGGAGCGAACCTCGAGTGGCCGTGCACTGGAGGATATCCGTGGTGCATATCCGAAAATTGTCGGCGGGATTGACGCCGACAGCACGACGGCAGCCCGTCTTGTCTATGAGTCGATCAACAATGCAGGGGTCATTACAGTTGGAAATGCGACTACTGCGGAGGTCGTGAAAATCACAGAAGGGCTGTATCGAGATGTGAATATCGCATTAGCCAACGAACTGGCATCGATTGCCGATGATCTACCGGTCGACTTCAGAGAAGTCACAAAGGCAGCCAATACGATACCGTTCATCAACGTCCACAGCCCGGGTGCCGGTGTCGGAGGGCATTGTATTCCGTACTACCCCTATTTTGTTACCAACTGGCTGGACGGTGAATACCCATTGTTACGAACCGCGCGTGAACGGAACGATTCGATGCCGGATTTCACTATTGATCGTCTCGAGGATCAACTTGCTGCTGTCGGAGGGTCAGTAACTGGTTCTCGGGTTCTGGTGTTAGGAGTCGCGTATAAGCCGGGGATCGCTGAAACTCGGGCGACGCCTGCCGAACGGATCATCGGTCGTCTCTCCGAAACTGCATCCGAGGTCCTCGTTGCAGATCCGGTACTGACCGAGGAAGAAACAGGAGCGTTCGGCGGAACTGTTGTTCCAACAGCAGATATCCAAGAGACGGAGCCGGACGCAACCGTAATTGTCACCGCACATGAGGAATTTACTGAAATCGATTGGAACAGGTTCGACCCGATGGTCATCATCAACGGTCGGCAGTCGATGTCAGTCGATTCGGATAAACACAGAGTATATACCGTCGGAAGTGGGGTTGAGTCGGAGGGTGAATTGTGACCCAGAGAGGAGATTATCAGTATACATACACCCGCTACCGACAACTCCTCGACGAACTGACGGACGTTGGGTTGTCGTTCACTACATACGGTGGGAACGTTAGTGAAGGTGAGGTACTCCTTCGACACGATGTCGACCTCTCTGTAGAGCGAGCCGTTCGGATGGCAGAGATCGAAGCGTCGGCTAACGTCGATTCGACCTATTACTTTTTACTCACGAGTCGTCTATACAACATCTTCAACGACCAGACGCGGAACCGAATCGACCGTATCCAGTCGCTTGGACACGATATTGGGCTCCACTTTAGCACACATCAGTACTATAACGATGCTCCAGGTGACGAACAACTCATAGAGGACGTCAACACAGAGCGTGAGATGCTTGAGTCGGTTACTGGCGTATCCGTCGACACAGTCTCGTTCCACGTGCCGCCGGAGTGGGTTCTACGTCGGTCGTTCGATGGGTTCGTTAGTACGTACGAAGAGCGGTTTTTTGGAGAGATCGCTTACAGAGGCGACTCGAACCAGCGGTGGCGGACGGATCCGCCGTTCGACGCTGGTTTCCCCGAAAAGGTACAGATTCTCGTTCATCCGGGACTGTGGGGAGAAAACGACGAGCTGTTTGAGAACTGTGTGCGCAGGGCAGTAGATGAGACAGTAGATTCACTCACTGAGTTCGTTCGCTACCAGTACATAGACGATGAACTGTCCGACTGACTCCGGCTGAGTCGGTGGGTACGGACTCTTGGACCAATCAAGGTCGAAACATGCTAATCAAGTGACTGTGTACGTTTGCTCAATGGGAACCAATCAAAACACGCGAGTGGTATACGCAGGGTGTACCGAGGCGGGATTCGATCTGCTGCGATACATCCACGAGGAGTTGATCGCCGTCGACGAGTTGCTAACGCTCACACCGGAACAGGGACAAAAATACGGTGTCGCTGGCTACTTTGATTACTCACAGTATTGTGAGCGGAACAGAATCGATGTGTATACGCCCGAAGAGTATTCGATGACTGATGCGGATATCGAACATTATAGAAAAAACCCGGGTGATGTGATGATCGTCCACGGGTGGCAGCGACTGATTCCAGGCAATGTACTCGCCAATTTCGAACGTGGCGCAGTCGGTCTCCACGGAAGTGCCTTTGGCCTCCCGGCTGGTCGAGGCCGGTCACCGATGAACTGGTCGTTGATCGAGGACCTCGACCGATTCCTGCTATCGGCCCTCCATCTCGATGAGGGTGCAGATTCAGGAGGGCTTATCGCTACCAAGAAGTTTGACATCACCGATCGAGACACGATTCGGACGATGTACTACAAGCTCGTCGTGGCTACACAGGAACTGTTTGACGACATACTCGTCGAGGGAATCGAAGACGGGTTCGATGTCATGCCACAGAGTGGTAAGCCGACGTTCTACCCGAAGCGATACCCGAAAGACGGTGCTATAAATTGGGCGGACCCGACAAAAGTAATCGACAGACTCGTTAGAGCCGTCGCAGAGCCGTACCCTGGTGCGTTCACTGAGTACGACGGGGAACGCATCTGCTTTTGGGAGGCACAGCCGTTCTCAACCGACTTCATGTTCGACGAACCACCAGGGACGATCGTTCAGGTCTTCACTCCAGATCAGGATTTCGTCGTCCAGACATGTGATGGAACTCTACTTGTCACTGACTGGGGGGCTGATGACTGGAGGCCCGAGGTCGGGATGACGTTCGAGTCACTAGAAAACGAGTCGATTGGAAGTCCTAACAGAGTCGACCGATACGAAAGAAAGGACGAACTCAGTGATTCCTAATACAGAACTGTTGATCGGTCGTTGTCAGTGAGATAGTTCGGAAAATAGTTCACCAGTCATAGGCGAGTGTTACGTTCTACACTCGTCTACTCGATTTGATCAGCAATCGGGTCAGTGGTTGGCAACCCGACTCAGCCAGAATATTATATTTCTTAAATTGAAATTACCACAGAAGCAGCTGAAGCAAAAAGAATCAAGAATGTGTACACTACAAAACACACAATTTAGTATCTGTGGTCACTTGCGAGAACATGGCCAAAAAAATATATGTTGGAATACATGAAATTAGCTCAATAACAGTTCTGCTTTCGAAGGGACTCCGAGAGTTGGGATTTGACGTCACTAACGTGGTCGAAGACCGGTCTTCCAACGACATTAATCCACACGGCCGTGAAGGCTACCGACCTCACGACGACTACTTTGACGGGTCTAATAACATTAAGTACATAAAAAACACTACTAAAGAATTCTTAACACAGGCAACAAAACACGATGTATTTATTTTCAATGCCGGAACCTCATTCTACGGAAGGCTTGCTTACAGACGTATGCTACAGCCGTTAGCGTATGCCGATCTCCCGTGTCTGAAGTTATTAGGAAAAAAAGTGGGTGTTATTTCCTGTGGGTCTGATCTACGGTCCTACCATCTCCTATTGGATGAGCTGGAGGAAGCTGGACTCGATTCACATGTGAAATATATGCAAGACTTTGTCGACGGATATGACAGGATATATGATGATGTGAACGAGGTCAAAGCTAAAAAAATACAAAAGTATGCTGATGTGGTGTTTGCTCGACCCAACTACGCTCAGAATCTCACTGACTACGAACTATTCACTATAACAATAGACCCAGACGAACTGGAATACCGTAACAACAACAATACACCTCCAAAGATTATTCATGCTCCAAGTAATACTCAATTAAAGGGTACAAAGTATGTCAAAGAGGCAGTCGACAGGTTACACAGAGAGGGATACGACTTCGAATTCGAATTGGTTCAAGATTTACCAAATCGGGAGTTCAGAAAGAAACTCACCGAATCAGACATTGTTATCGATCAGCTGATATTGCCAGCACATGGGCTCTTAGCTGTTGAAGCGATGGCAACAGGGAATGCTGTCTTAGGGTCTGCAGTTCCAGAATTTAATGCGCACCCGGAAGACCTCCCCCTGATAACAACCACACCAGACACAATTTACGAAAACATCCGGTATTTGCTTCAAAATCCCGAAGAGATGGATGAACTGATTCGAGATGGAAGAGAATATGTTATTGAAAACCACCATTATATGGATTTCACAAAAACAGTACTGGATAAATTGGGTATTGATTGGTCAGAAAACCATAGTTAGGCCTTAGAATATAGCGTTTGATCATATTCGGTTATGATAGCTTGAATACACCATCCACTGTCTCGACTGAAGGTTCGTCCAATCAAATATCGGATAGTGAATGCTTGCACAAACCGAATACTTATTTATTTCAAATAGAACAACAGAACATGACCAAGTACTGGACTGATTTTACTAGAAATCCATTTATGTGGATCACCGGAGAACCGGAGATCGGAGATGACACTTGGATTGGCCCTTTTACTGTAATAGACGGAGCAGCAGGAGTAACGATTGGCGATCATTGTTCAATATCTGCAGGAGCACACATCTACTCGCACCAGATGACGAGTCCTGGGAGAGAGACAGGTGAATTTGAACGTTCTTCAGTTAAAATCGGCAATCACGTGTATATCGGTGCAAACGCGGTTATCAATCTCGGATGTATTATTAAAGACGGAGCAACTGTTGGGGCTGGTGCAGTAGTTCCAAAAAATTCAGTAATCAAAGAAGATGAGACGTGGGTTGGAGTACCCGCCAGACCAATCAGTGAAAAATAAGTCCAAAACACATATTCAAAAAATATTCACACGCGTGAGGAGTGCTGCAGTATTCCCAAAACATCGTGGCGCGCCGCGTATGTGAGACGGATATTCTTTTCAGGAATTATTCTGTGTCTGCTGTACGATCTCGACCGCACGTTCGACGGCTTGTACGCCATCGATACCGGAGACACGCGGGACCTCGCGGTCATGGACTCGGTTGAGGAAATGTTCGATCTCGTTTTTCAGCGGCTCTCGGGTCGGGACAAACGGTGTTTCGCTCACCGTTTCAGTTCGGTATCCGGTTCGCCCCTCGACAGACATTTGCTGTCCGACCCCTCGTCGATGGATGACGATGTTTTGATCCTGATAATCGAGTTTGATATATGCGTTTTGCGTGGTTACGGTCAGATTCCGCACCTTTCCGTGTGTCACTTGACTCGCTGTCGCTGTCCCGACCACGCCATTTTCAAACATCATATTCGCAGTCACGTGATCAAGTTTCTCTGCTCGCGAGTTGGCTCCAACGGCGTTAGTGTAGGTCACCTGCGAGTCGACGATACTATCGATAATATCAATATCGTGGATCATCAGGTCGAAAATAACACTCTCGTCCGACAGGTGCTCGTGAAATGGCCCGAGACGGTGGGCCTCTAGGGCGATGATCTCCTCGTTTTTGAGGATCTCATCGAGTACTTCCACCGCAGGGTTGAACCGTTCGATGTGGCCGACCTGAAGCACGGCCCCCGCCTCCGCGGCGACCTCGACGATCGCCTCGGCTTCCTCGATGGTCGTCGCCAAGGGTTTCTCCACCAACACATCCATCCCCTCATTGATACACGTCTCGGCAACCTCCCGGTGGAGGCGGTTCGGAACTGCTACTGTCACGGCACGAGCCCCTTCAAGATCCGCGACCCGGTCGACGACGGGAACACGGTACTGATCGGCAATCTCCCGAGCCTGGTCCGGATCGGGTTCGACAACACCGACGAGTTCCGCGTCCGGGAGTTCGTCGTACACGCGAATATGGTTAGCACCCATGTTCCCTGCACCGACGACAGCAACCGGTACAGAATTTTGGTCACTCATTGTGTGACCCCCGCATCTGCGCGGATTGTATTGATAATCGTATCGATGTCATCTGTGGTGAGATGTGGATGAACCGGAAGCGAAAGCACAGAGTCGACTAGCTGGCGGGCCACCGGTATGTCGGCATCCTGCTCGTATGCCGGTTGGTCAGGAATCGTCGTCGGATAATAGACGCCATAGCCCACGTCAGCAGACTCCAACGTCGACTGGAGAACGGCTCTATCGTCCGTTCGAACGGTGTACTGGTGGAAAGCGTGGGTTCGACCGGAGGGGATCGTCGGTGTCTCGATCGTTGTGAGGTTCTCAAAACCCTCTGTTAGCTTCTTGGCGTTCTCCTGCCGTTGATCAATCCACTCCGATAATCGCTGCAGTTGGTCCTGTCCGATCACTGCCTGTGTGTTCGTCATCCGGAAATTGTATCCAACGAATTCGTGTTCGTAACTGCCTGAGCGCCCGTGATTGATCACCTGTCGGGCACGCTGGGCGATCTCGTCGTCGTCAGTCGTAATCATCCCACCTTCGCCGGTAGTCATGTTTTTCGTCGGATAAAACGAAAAGGCAGCCGCATCAGCGATCGAACCGACCATCTCGCCGTCGACAGTCGAGCCATGAGCCTGTGCAGCATCTTCAAACAGGTGGAGGTCGAACTCCGCGGCGAGGTCACGAAACGCATCCATATCGGCCGGAAGCCCGTACAGATGAACTGGCATGACCGCCGTGATGTCGTCTCGACGTTCAACGAGCTCGCGGGTGGATTCCGGATCGAGGTTGAACGTCTCGGGATCGACGTCGGCAAACACTGGCTCCGCGCCAGCGTGCTTAATCGCGTTTGCACTGGAAATAAACGAAAACGGGGAGGTAACGACCACGTCACCCTCACCGATTCCGGTGGCTTCGAACATCGCATGGAGCGCAGTCGTCCCCGACGAGGTAGCGATCGCATGCTCGGTACCCACGTATTCGGCGAACGAGGCTTCGAACTCGCGGACATGCTCGCCGTCGGCGATCATCCCGGAGTCGAGTACTTCGACGACTGCTTCTTTTGCGGCCGATGAAATTTCCGGGGCTGCTATTGGAACCGTCACAGCTCGTTCCCTCCTTCGAGTTCCGGTGGCAATTCAGTGATCGACGCCGGAGCGCCGATAGCGAGCTTCCCCGGTGGAACGTCACGAGTGACGACAGCCCCGGCAGCAACGAACGCGCCCTCACCGACAGTTACCTCGGGGAGTACGGTCGCATTTCCGCCAATAGAGGCGTCGTTCTCGATTGATGGCCCTACGAGGTCGACGTCGGTACGCACGGGATACGGATCGTTCAGCAGCGTTGCGCTCGGCCCGAGAAAGACCCGGTCGCCGATTTCTGTGTAGCTCGGCACGTAGACACCGGTCTGCATGCTGACGTCGTCGGCGACAGTCGTATACCCATCAATAACGGTTTGCGTTCCAACCACACATCCCGTTCCCAACACAGTCTGTTCCCTAATTACTGCGTGGTGACCGGTTTGTAACCCGGCACCGGCTTCGACATCGTTGTAAACGACCGTCCCAGAACGAACAACGCTATCTTCCCCAAGGTCGGGGGGAACCGCCCCCGTCTCGTACTCGACGCCCAGTGTCGCTCCCGGCTCGACGGTTATTTCGATACCGTCGCCTTCGAGATTCATAACCCACGTTTGGCACAGATGTTTATAAATATTCGTTGATCCTTCTAAACGACTGGATCCTGAACACCGGTTCATGACGAAGTTCCGGAATTTAGTAGGATGATCGACAGTCGACCCGGCGTTTGACACTGGCTGAAACGCTCTTGTCGACACTAGCTGCGGAACAGACTGTATCAGTGGCTAAATCACCGAAATTTTGTCAAAATGATTGTAATATATTTCTCCACAATTATCCAGTTCGGAATGATATTAGCAAAAACATATCATATCTACTTTCATTAGGAGGAGATACGGATATAAATCGTTTGGAGTTACGGGGACAGTTGAAGGGGCTACAATAGCAGTCTACGGATTAGATAAAACGGGGTTACCGCTTGTGGCCGTACTCGTTGACGCGGGGCTTTCGTATATGGTGTTGATACTGATGAGTCAGTAGGCTCCAGAATCACACATATTGGTCCGGCTGGGTAGACGATTGACCGGTAGTGTATTCGACAACGTCGTCAATAATATCGTCTAGAGAGTATTTTGGATCATACTGTATTGTTGATTGTATTTTGCTGATATCCGGTTCTTTGTGCGGTGGGTCATCGAATTCCCGATCATAAACTTCATCGTAGGGAACTGTTTCAATAGACGAATCAGAATTCACTTTTTCAACGATGATCTGGGCGAGTTCTAACATCGAAACACGATTTATCGCCCCGATATTAAACGCTTCTCCGTAGGCATCTTCTGTGTTCATAAGGCGATGGATCGCCCGAACCGTGTCTTCGACATGAGTAAAACTGCGGGTCTGGGTGCCGTCCCCAAATACTCTGATCTTTTCATCGTTGAGTGCTTGTTCAACAAAGGTCGGTATAACGGTACCCGGCTGACTCGACTGGCGAGCACCAGCAACATTGAATGGTCGACCGATAACGACAGGGAGATCATCATGTTGGTTGTACCCTCTCGCAAAATATTCATCCATTACTTTTGCACTCGCGTATGCCCATCGAGACACATTAGTTGGACCAAGAACGCGATCACTGTCCTCAGAAAACGGGACATCTGTCGATTTTCCATATATGTCGGATGTGGACACAATGAATATCGGCGTAGAATTCTCCGCTGCGGCCGATAATATATTTCTGGTCCCATCGATGTTCACTTCCAGAGTTTTAATCGGGTTTGAAACGACGTTTCCAACGCCAGCGACAGCAGCTAGATGATAAATCCGGTCAGCAGTATCAGCATACTGCATGACCATATTTTTATCTGTAATATCGCCTTCAATAATCGTAACGCGCCGGTTGTCCAAAAGATGCTCAATGTTCTTTTTAGATCCTGAGCTGAAGTTGTCGTATATAACGACACTGTCCTCTGTATGAGACAAAATCCTCTCGGTTAAATAAGAGCCAATAAATCCTGCGCCGCCGGTTATGAAGTTCTGCATAGGGCGATGTAGCTACAGCTATTATATTAACATTACGAGTCTCTGTCCAATCATACTTACTAAAACCGGAAAATGAGAGTAAACGGATATCGGTTGGCTGAAATCACTCACGTCAGCGGTTGTGGCGATATGATAAAAATCAAATAACTCCGTGATTTCGGGACACTGAGATCGGTGTGCTACAAATCGGATGTTCAATCAAGGTTGGTGACAGTTGTTTTGAACACCATTTTACGGAGTTCAGGATAGAATGATGGACGGATATCTACAGGATCACTATCGGTGTGGTTTTGGTATTGTAGTCGATTTTTTAATATATGATGGACCACATTCCGATCATTGAACCCGTTGTCGGCGAGGAAGAAATCTCGAATGTGAAATCTGTAATAGATTCTCTACATCTGACTCAGGGCCCATACACAGAACAACTGGAGGAAATGTTCGCTTCGATGGTAAGTGTTGAACACGCGATCGCGACCACATCATGTACGACCGGCATGGAACTCACTCTAGAAGCACTGGGGATCGGAGACGGTGATGAGGTCATCGTTCCTGATTTCACGTATCCTGCGACTGCAACGGCCGTCGAACGAGTCGGTGCCTCACCGGTGTTGGTCGACGTCGACCGTCAGACCTACAACATCGACCCTGCTGCGGTCGCAGAGGCGATTACGAATGATACAGTCGCATTGCTTCCGGTTGCGTGGGGTGGTCAGCCCCTCGATCACGAACCTCTCCAAGCGATCGCCAATAAACACGGGCTCACAATCGTTGAAGACGCCGCCTGTTCGGCGAAGGCGAACTTCGACGGACAACCGGTCGGCTCACAGTTCGACGTGAGTGTGTTCAGTCTTCACCCACGGAAGGTACTGACGACCGGCGAGGGTGGTGTCATCACCACTGACGACGCGGAACTCACCAGAGAGATACGCTCGATAAAGAACTTCGGCACCGATCCGATGGGAGATCGGCACGGCTTCTTTAAATCCAACGCGACCAACAATCGATTCTCGGACATCCTCGCAGCCGTCGGCGTCGCACAGTTGGAGAAGGCGGACAAAATAATCGGTCGACGGCGGGAAATCGCTGCACGGTACGACGAGCTTATCGACGAGGTCGACGGCGTCACCGCGCCCAAAGTCATCGACGGGGGGAGTCACAATTACCAGTGTTACTGTGTCTATATCGAATCAGGCGACGACTCGCTACGTGATTCACTCATCGAGGCGCTCGCTGATGAGGCAATCGAAACCCTGATCGGAACGTACGCTCTCTCGGAAACGGAAGCGTTCAGTGATGCAACACGTGGCAGTGATCTTTCGACGTCAAAAGACCTTTACCATAATCTCTTGACGCTCCCGGTCGCACATAGCATGACCGAGGCCGATCAACAGCGTGTGGTGACGGCACTGCAAGAAGCCATCGAGACCCTCACAGCGTAACCGAGCCGGTCGTGTGGAGTAGTTACTGACTCACGCCTTTGATTGGATCGTATACAGATCGGCATACTCGCCGTCTTCGGCCAGCAGCTCCTGGTGGGTCCCGGATTCGATGATCTCCCCGTCCTCAAGGGTATATATCCGGTCGGCGTTCTTGACGGTCGACAGCCGGTGAGCAATCGCGATGATAGCGTACTCACGATCCATCGCCTCGATAGCAGCTTGGACCTCCCGCTCTAAATTCGAGTCCAAATCACTCGTTGCCTCATCCAGCAGCAGGAAGTCGGCGTCTTTCAACAGCGCACGGGCTAACGCGACCCGCTGCCGCTGGCCGCCGGACAGTCGCACGCCGTCGTCACCGAGTTGTGAGTCGTAGCCATTCGGGAGATCGACGGCAAATTCGTCGACTTTTGCGATCTCACACACCCGTTCGACATCGTCACGAGTCGCGTCTCGGTTACCGACTGTGATATTGTGTGCAAGCGTATCGTTGAAGATGAACGGTTGTTGACGAACCACGGCGATGCGGGACCGCCACGCCTCGAGGTCGTACTCCGATATCGGACGGCCATTACCGCGAATGTCTCCCCCGTCGGGTTCGTATAACCGGGCAATAAGCGAGACGATCGTCGATTTCCCGGCTCCGGATTGACCGACGAAGGCGATAAACTCACCGCGATCGACGTCGAACGAAAGGTCCTCGAGGACGGGGTCGTCGGGATCATACGAAAAATTCACTCCATCGAATTCGATGTGTGTTATCTCGGAGAGGTGTTCGGAGCCCGGTTGCTCATTTCGCCCCTCGAGATCGTCGACGAAGGCTTGTGTTCGGATCGCATGTGAAATCCTGCCCTCGACGTTGTAGAACTGCGAATTGAGTCGGCTCACCAGTGGTGCGAGCCGGAACATGGCGAGCAGGAAGATCCCGAGCGCTCCGAGCGACAGTCCACTGTATACGAACCCGAAATAGATCAGCGAAAACAGCGTGAGGGCAGCTGCCAGATCGTAGAAGTTTTGAATCGCTGCTTGGTTACGAGAGAGGTTGATTTCCGATTGGGTCTTTCGTTCGAGTCCCTCGGCGAACGTTTCGAACGTCTCGTCCCGGAGACCGAACAGTTTCACATCGCGTATTCCTTGCGTTCCCGCTTGGACGGCCTGTTGGACCCGCTCGTTGGCCTCAGCAACTCGGTTCCCAACGGTATACGCAGGCTCAACAATATACCGAAGGACGTAGGTGATTCCACCTAACAGGCCGAGCGCGTACACGGTCATTTCGGGCGTGATATAAAACATAACGGATAGATAAATGCAGACGAGAAACAGTGTCTCCATCATCTGGACACCGAACCTGATAACGTCCCCGGAGTATCTGGTTTCGGTGATTATCGCGTTCAGAATATCGTCCGATCCTTCTTCATCGAAATACTCGATTCTGGCGGCGAGTGCCGAACTGAACGCGCGCCGTTTGAGCGCCCGCTCGTAGGTCCGACGCAAAATCGCCTTGAGCCACGCAACGGTAAACGAGAGCGTAAACCGGACTGTCATCGCACTGGCGATCCCTAAAATGAGATACCCCAACGTGAACGGAATACCGAGAACGGAGTAAACATCCGCAAACATACCCAGAATACCGCCGGCATCGGTGATCGGGCCGTCAGCCTGTGCGACCTCAAGAATCGGATAGATGAAACTCAGTCCAATCCCTTCAAGCAACGCCGCAGCAGCACCGAGAACGATGAGTCCGACAGTGAACTGTGGGCGATAACGCGCGACACGAACGAGTGCCGCGAATTTTTCATGCCACGAGATATCGTCTACAGAGTCTGTCATTCGAAGATAGTAGCGCTTCTAGCCAGCAACGAATAAGCGTACTGCTTCCCCACCGCTCCTCCGAGATTCGAATTACTCATCATACATGAACAACTGTCGAACGGATCCTTCGACGCTCTTGGTCGGCACCCAGCCGAGTTTTTGTCTTGCTTGAGACGTGTCGACACTAAACTCCTCAACCATCGTTTCGGCCGCCCGTGGGTTCTCGACGAGTCGGATATCGATTGCTCTGTTCAGATCGTCTTCGGCTGCATCACGAACGACCTCTGCGACCGCCATTACGCTCATATCCTCCTCGCCCGCGATTTCGTAGGTCTCAGTACCGGTCACATCCCGTTCCAGCTGTTTGAGCAGCCGTTCGGTACTCCGAACATACACCCGCGCGACATCGATGACGTGAATGAAGTTCCGCGCCTGCGTTCCAGGCTCATACACAGTCAACGGCTCGCCAGCCAGTGCACGGTCGACAAAGAAGTTGATCACGGTCGGCTTCCGGACGGTGGTTCCGTCGACTTCGTGCTCGCCGTACAGATTCGATTTTAAGAACAGGTGCGCCGGAAACGCGCCGTCGGCGAACCCTTCGATCGCCCGCTCGCTGATCGCCTTCGTCCGGCCGTACCAGTTGAGTGGATCTCGTGGTTGGTCGGCAGTAATGGGGAACGATTGGGGATCTCCGAGCACGGCCATACTAAACGGGAACGCAAGCGCAGCGCCGGTCTTCCGGCAGAACCACGCGACGTTGTTCGTCCCGGTGACGTTCACCTCGTAGGCGAGATCGGCGTTTTCGTCACAGTCGTCGACCCCACTCACTGCCGCGAGGTGACAGACGACATCCACACCCTCAAGAGCATCCTCCAGTCGGTCGCGGTTCCGAACGTCGACGTGGTCGATCTCGACATCGCCGACCGAGTCGACCTGCCCACGGTACTGGTTGTCGATAGCGATCAGCTCCCACTCCGGGTGAGCCTCCTGCATCTCGACGATGACACGACTCCCGATGTAGCCGGCCGCGCCAGTGATTGCAATCGTCGGGCTCCCGTTCGATTCCGTCGGCTCCGTCTCGGTGTGGTCAGTCATACAGTAACAGTCCCTTTGGGTTGTAGTTCATCAGTGATATCCCGGATTCCATCCCGAAGCGTCCATTCGGGCTCGAAGCCGGTTTCATCGAGCCGGTCGAAGTTGACGTGGTAGGACGGTCCAGGATGTTCGTCTTCGAGATACGTGACGTCTAGTTCACGGTTGAGTTCCTCGCGGACGATCTCGGCGATCTCCGAGATGCGGTAGTTGGCGTCGTTCGAGCCGACGTTGTACACCTGCTGTATCCACTGCTCGGGTTCCAGCGCGGCGTGAGCATAGGCACGGGCGGCATCACGAACGTGAATGAACGGTCGCCAGTTGCTCCCGTCGCCGTAGACCGTCAGCGGTCGGTTAGTGAGTCCACGGAACACGAAGTGGTTCACCACGAGGTTGAACCGAACGCCGGGTGACCAGCCGTAGTTGGTGCTCATCCGGAGTGCGGTGCCGTCGAACCCGTACTCGTCGACAGCCTCGCCAAGCAGTTCCTCGGCGGCGACTTTCGACTCCGCGTAAGGGTTGAGGGGGTTCTGCGGCGTTTCCTCGTCGATGTCCGTGCTTGCCGCACGCCCGTAGTTGTTACACGAGGATGCGACGACGACGTTGTCAATACCGAACTTCCCGGCCGCGGTGAGCACGTTTTCGGTCCCGTCGCAGTTGACCGCGAATGTCTCGGCACGTCGATCGTGAGTCGAGGCCGCGCCAGTAATCGCCGCGAGATGAATCACCGCGTCGACATCTCGTATCGCGCTTTCGACATCACCATACTCGCGGACATCTCCACGGCGGAACGTCAGTGCATCCGTCACGCTCCCAGCGAGGTTTGCTGGCGATCCCGTGACCAGCGAATCGAACACGACGACTTCGTCGACGCGAGAGTCGTCGAGCAGAGATGGAACGAGCGCACTGCCGATGTATCCACAGCCACCCGTGACGAGTACTCGAGTGTTACTCATCGGTCAACACGCCGGGGAGGAACCGATCTTCGTGGGCGGCGATCCGATCTTGTTCCTCGACGAGCGTCCCAAGAACGTCGCGAATACCTGCTTCCAACTCTTGACGTTGTCCCCCAACGAGTTCGAGAAACCGATCGTTTTCCATCTTCATTTTGTGCTCTTCGTCCTCGTTGCGTGGGTTCTCATAGTGTTTCACCTCGGCATCGAGATCGAACTCCGCGCCGACCTCGGCGATCGTCTCGGCGAGTTCGACGATTGCCACGGGACGGGTCACCTGATTGTAGATCTCGATCCTGTCGTCGCCGGAGTGGCCCTCCTCGACGAGCCGGACGAGGCTCTCGACGGTGTCTTCGAGACTGACCATCGGTTTCCGCTGTTCACCCTTGCCGTAGACGGTGATCGGGTAGCCAGCGACCGCCTGAGCGCAAAACCGGTTGACGACGGTCCCGAAGTAGTAGTCGAAGTCGAATCGTGTCGGGCTGTCGTGGGCACAAGTTTCGTCAGTTTCAGTTCCGTAGACGATCGCGGTGCGAACTTCACTCATCGGGAACTCGAACTGCGACTCGGCGAGTCGCATATTCGCTGCATCGAACGACTTCGTCTGGTGGTACCAGCTACCGCCCATCGCCGGAAACGGTACATCGTCGCTGCCGCCCTCGCGGCCGACCGATAGACCACCTTCGGGAATCGGGAAGTGAGGTGCTCCGTAAATCCCAGTCGTCGTGGTTTCGATGAAGTGTGTCTCGTCGAGTCCACACTCGTGGAGGCCGTGGAGGAGGTTAAGATTCATCGAGATGTTGTTTCGTTGAGTATACAGTGCGCGCTCGCCGTTGATCGACGAGTAGGGCGCACTCGGCTGTGAGGCCGCGTGCAGGACGGTATCGGGCTCGTGGGTGTCGAGCAATTGGATGACGAAATCGCGGTCAGCAAGGTCGCCCTCGATGAGGCTCAAATTCTCGACGGATTCGAATCGGTCTTCCGGCTCCTCGATTCGCGTCGCCGAAACGCTCCCCGATTCCGCGACCCATTCGCGTCGTGCGAAGTTGTCGACGCAGATGACACGCTCGTCGAGTCGATCTGCCAGTCGGAGTGCAGTCGGCCAGCCCAGATACCCGTCGGCACCGGTAAGTAGTACTGACATCGTTACTCAGAATTTGAGTAACCGATTATAAATGTATTGTGTTCTGTCTCTCAATAATGAAATCCGGACCGTACGGTAATCTACCCAGGATATTCTGGTTCGCGTGTGAGCAGAACGTTCGAAGTACGCTCCTCAGCAGTGAAGAACAGCGGAACAATCCAGACAGTGACTTCAGATAACAGACAGGTACTCACACCGAGCCGACCGATCGGCTCTCGTGGTTCCAGAGGAGATCGAAATACTGCCACAATCCGGCAACGAACGCCGGGTTTTCGGTGACAGCAGCCTGTCGGAGATGGTTCGGAACTTCCTCCTGCTCAACGAGCAACAGCCCTTGTCCCGTCTCGTAGTGGAGATCCGGATCAACGAACGTCCCCCGCCACGGCAGGACTCGATCGGTGACGCGAACCGTTACCGACGGAAAGCGCTCAGCGAGCACCGATCGAATCTCCTGCTGCTGCTGGCTGTTTTCCGTAGTGAGGTGTTCTTGAGAGAGCATGAGAATGTTGATGATCACGCCGCGATCGATCGCCTCCCGCATGGCGGGCGCGACGGTCTCTATATATCCGAAACTCTTGGTAAGCATACAGACCTTCTGATCGGCTTCCCGCAACAGCCGCCGGGTCTCACGCTCGCTCGGCTCGCCGACGTCGACCACGTGGAACAGATCCTCCGTTGGACTCAGTTCATCAACCGACCGATCCTGGACCGGTGTGTAGGAGTCGATGAACGACTCGGCAACGCGGTCGACATCGTGTTTGAACTGTTCGTAGGCGTCTTGTCGGTTCGTAATCGCACGGTCGACGATTTCGCTT
>Ga0306880_100093_pt1 | contig 34172 bp, 37 predicted proteins | sample AntDeeMetageno50_FD_190454 | JGI IMG/M metagenome (GOLD analysis project Ga0306880, IMG submission 190454) | Saline lake microbial communities from Deep lake, Antarctica - Metagenome #50 (v2) (version 2) | ecosystem: Environmental > Aquatic > Non-marine Saline and Alkaline > Saline | place... | reverse complement strand
TGTTGCTTCTCGCTCCACAAACTCTACGTTGATCTCGTCTAAACAGCCGCTGAGGCGAGCGTTTTCGGGCATAGGTCACTTTGAAAACGCACCGCCTCACCTTTCAATCCTTATCTGAACACCGCCCACCTGTGACCTCTACCGTGACGCGACCGTCAGGCGACGACCGCCTGGAGGCGATCCGAAACGCGACGGACCTCAGCGAGTTCGCGGAACTGTATAGGGTCGAGTCCCGGCACGAGGCCTACTTCCGCGCGAAGCGGGATTGGGAGGTGGCCGTCGCCGAGCGACAGCGAGAGGCGCCGTCGCCGACGGAGCTTCCGGGGACCACCACCGTCGACGGCCACGATTTCCACATCCACGGCGTCACGCACGCCGGCACGCCCGAAGAGAGGTCGTTCCGCGACGCTCCACTCCATGGTTCAAATCCATTGGCGAACAGTTCGACCCCTCGCTACCGCTCGGGGTACTCACATGGGCCCTGGCGGATTTGAACCACGAGAACTTGCTACACTCGTTCTCTGGGCGCAAATCCTCAGGTTGAGCATCGACACGGCTCGCTTCGCTCGCCGATTCTGATGGGCCTTGGCGGATTTGAACCACGGTCGTTCCGCGACGCTCCAGTCCTTGGTTCAAATCCATTGGCGAACAGTTCGACCCCTCGCTGTCGCTCGGAGTACTCACATGGGCCCTGGCGGATTTGAACCACGAGAACTCACTACCGCTCGTTCTCTGGGCACAAATCATCAGGTCGGGCATCGACACGGCTCGCTTCGCTCGCCGATTCTGATGGGCCCTGGCGGATTTGAACCACCGACCACCCGGTTATGAGCCGGGGGCTCTAACCAGACTAAGCTAAGGGCCCGTTCACTCGGACCGAGTGCCAGGATGGCCTTTAGGGTATCGGGTCACAGCGCCACGGCTGGGAGATCTGGGTCGGAAGGAATCGACGCCGTCGCCAGGTCTCGAACCTGGGACAACCACGTTAACAGCGTGGTGCTCTACCAGCTGAGCTACGACGGCTCAGTTCCTCGTACTGCGGTTTCACACATAGAGGTTTCGTTTCCCCCTGATGGCGCGGCCCCCGACCGACACGGTTTCCACCGGGCCGGGTCAACCCCGAGCCATGACTGACGACGCCCTCGACACCCTGCTCGCGAGCGTGAGCGAGCGCGTCACCCCCGATGCTGCCGAGCGCGAGCGACTGCAGGCCGTCGCCGACGAACTCGCCGTGCGGGCCGAGGTGGCCATTGACGAGCTCCCCGTTGAGGCCGATACCGCGAAGGTGGGATCCAGCGCCCGCTCGACCTGGCTGGCGGGCGACCGGGATATCGACCTCTTCGTGCGCTTCTCGCCTGAACTCGACCGTGAAGAGCTGGAACAGTATGGCCTCGACGTGGGGCACCACGTCCTCCCCGACGGTCACGAGGAGTATGCCGAGCACCCCTACGTGAAGGGGGAGTACGAGGGGTTCGAGGTGGACCTCGTCCCCTGCTACGCCGTCGATGCCGCGACGGATATCCGCTCGGCCGTCGACCGCACGCCGTTCCACGACGCCTACCTGCAGGCACGGTACACACCCAAACTTTCAGAGGATGCTCGTCTCCTGAAGCGGTTCCTGAAAGGCATCGGCGTCTACGGCAGCGACCTGCGGACAGCGGGGTTCTCCGGCTACCTCGTCGAACTGCTGGTGCTCGAATACGGCGGCTTCCGGCCACTCGTCGAGGCGGCCACTGAGTGGCACCCACCCGTCGAGTTCGACCTGCGGCGTAACGATGACGACGACGGCGCCGCCGTCGTCCGCCCCGAGGAGCAGGACGCCGCTGCGTTCGACGACCCGCTGGTGGTTATCGACCCGACCGATCCCGACCGGAACGTCGCCGCCGTCCTCTCGGAATCGAACCTCGCGCGCTTCCAGCATTACTGCCGGGAGTTGCTTGCCGACCCGCGTGAGGAGCTGTTCTTCCCAGAACCCACGGAACCGCTCGACGCTGATGCTGTCCAGGAACACATCGAACGACGCGGGAGCCACCCCGTCGCAGTCGTCTTCGACGCCCCCGCTGTCGTGGAGGACCAACTGTTCCCCCAACTCCGGCGCTCGCTGGAGGGCGTTCGCGGAGAACTGGACCGCCGTGACTTCGACCCACTCCGAGCGGCAACGTTCGCCGCGGATGCAGAGGGCTCGGACGGTAACGGCGACGGCACCGACGATGCCGAGTCCTGGGGCCGGGCAGTTCTCCTCGTCGAGACGAGCGTCGAATCACTCCCCGCTATCGAGCGTCACGAGGGGCCACCCGTCCACGTGGGTGAGCACGCCCGGTCATTCTACGAAACCTATGCTGACGACCAATCGATCTATGGGCCGTTCGTCGACGGGGACCGGTACGTCGTCGAGCGTGAGCGCGACCACCGCACCCCCGAAGCGTTCCTTTGCAGCGATGCGCTGTTCGACGTTGCACTGGGCGCACATGTTGAGTCGGCGCTGGAACGGGAGTACGAGGTCCTCGTGGGTGAGGCGATCGCAGAATTGGCTGATGAGTTCGGCTCGGAGCTCCGGACGTACTTCGAACCGCGGGTCTGATACCGCCCACGCATTGGCGCTGGAGGCTAAGACTGTCCCGAAGAATCTTTTTCGAGCCTACTTTGGGAACTATAGGTCGTGTCGGTCCCGCAGCCCCGCAACCAACTCGACGACGTCCTCGTCTCGCTCGTCGTCGTCAAAGATTGGTTCCCGGCCGTCGAACGTCTCGTGGACGATGCCGACGCTCTCCGAGAGCGTGTCGAGGCCGTAGCCACCCTCGAGAACGAACGCCAGCGCGGCGTCGGCGGTCTCGGCAGTCGTCCGGACCGCATCCGTGAGCTGGGCGTACCCCTCCGTGGAGATGCGCATTCTGGAGATGGGGTCGTGGCGGTGGGCGTCGAAGCCCGCCGAGACCAGTAGCAGGTCAGGGTCGAACCGCTCGAATGCGGGGCCGATGGCCTGCTCGTAGACGTGGCGGTACTCTGGGTCACCGCTCCCTGCAGTGAGCGGGACGTTCATCGTTGTCCCTTCGCCTGCTCCCTCGCCGGTCTCCTCGAGTTCGCCCGTGCCGGGGAAGAGGCCGCGCTCGTGGATAGAGGCGTAGAACACGTCGCCGTCGTCGTAACAGATCTCCTGTGTGCCGTTGCCGTGGTGAACGTCCCAGTCCCAGATGGCCACCCGTTCTACATCGTCGTGGCGCGCGATGGCAGCGCGGGCGGCAATGACGGCGTTGTTGAAAAAGCAGAACCCCATCGCCTCGTCGGATTCGGCGTGGTGGCCCGGCGGCCGGCCGAGGGCGAAAGGCGTCTCCCGGCCGTCGGCGCCGTCGAGGGCCTGTTCGGCCGCCCAGATAGCGAGACCAGCGGATTTGCGGGCGATGTCGTAGCTCTCCGGGCACGCGATGGTGTCGGGGTCCCACTCGCCGCCACCGTCCGCACAGAACTCCCGGACCGCCTTGACGTGGTCTGGGTCGTGGGCGCGTTCGACGGCGTCTGGGGTGGCCGCGTCAGCATCGGCGTAGCTGACGCCGTGGCGGTCTTTCAACCCCTTGCGGATGGCCCGTAGCCGGTCGGCTGACTCGGGATGTCGCGGGCCGGTGTCGTGGTCGAGACAGCGCTCGGAGTAGCCGAACTGCATTACTCGAACAGCTCGAAGTAGGTCTCGATGTCGTCTGCCTGCACGGTGCGTCTGTCGGCGTGTCGGGCGAGTTTCGCCGCCGCGCGGGCGACGTTGTCGGCGTAGTCAGTGAGAATATCCGCCAGCGCGATGCGGGCCTCCATCGACACTCGGTAGCGGTTGTCGATCCGCAGGCGCGCAATGCGGTCGATGGGTGCGACGGGGAGCTCGACGTCCTCGCGGTCGACCACCCGTTCGACGCCGAAATCCGACGCCATCAGTGTTTTGCGGCCGTCTGCGGTCGCGCGCTCGGCCGCCTGCACGGTGAGTTCGGCGCCGTGCTCCTGAATCCGGGCCGCCAGCTCCTCGGCCGCGCCAGCGCTGACGCGCAGGCCGTCGGCGTTCCGCCGGATGATGTCGTCGACCGGGGCGAACGGCAGCTCGACGCTCATACACAGTACCGAGTCCGTCGGCGGTAAAACGCTTTGCTTCACAGCCTCAGCCCGTGAGAAGCCGAGAGAATCGTTTGTGGACACTAGGGGGAGTCTGCCGAAAATGGCTCACTGCAGTCCAACGGCACCCTGGGGTGATTAGCATGCTAGACGTTGCGGTCGGCCTGTTCGCTTCACGGACGCCTCACTCGTCGTCGTAGTTTAGCCAAAACGTCCCGACGGCGTCCACGCGAGCGGAGCGAGCGTGGGCTCGTCGGGTCGTGACTGAGGGAACGAAAGTGACCGAAGGAACGTCCCGACGGCGATTTGAACGCGAAGAACTCGCTTCGCTCGTCCTTCTGGCTCAAATCTTGCGACAGCCGTTCGCTTCACGGACGCCTCACTCGTCGTCGTAGTTTAGCCAAAACGTCCCGACGGCGTCCACGCGAGCGGAGCGAGCGTGGGCTCGTCGGGTCGTGACTGAGGGAACGAAAGTGACCGAAGGAACGTCCCGACGGCGATTTGAACGCCGGTCCCTGGCTCCGCAAGCCAAGAGGATAGTCCACTACCCTATCGGGACTCATTCAATCAGACGGGCAAGCCGCATAAGTCGGTTACGATATTGCCGTCGGCGTGTCGTGATGACACAAGTGACGGTTTGTTTATCCGTTTGTCTTATGGAACGAGGCTACGCAGTACCTGTATGGACCGACGAACGATGCTGATCGGTGTTGGAACCGTACTGGCCACCCTCGCTGGCTGTACTGGCGCGTCTACCGAGGGCACGCCCACTGACTCTGCGACACCCACGTCGACACCCACGCCGACGCCCGCACCTCCCAGAATCACCGACCAGTCACTCGAAGCACGGGAGCAGTGCGAGGAACCGGATGCAGCGACCATCACTACCAGCGGTGACGCAGTCGTGGTCGAGGGCTGCATCGTCGGGAAAGACGGCTGTCAACGACCCGTTCTCGAGAGCGCGCGCTACGACGAGAGGGCGGACGAACTCCACGTGCGTGTAACGACCGAAGCGCCTTCTGACGCCGAAGTATGCACCCAGCAGTTGGTCGACCTTCCGTATCGAGTAACCGTGACGTTCGCGAACGGGCGCCCCGGGACGACGACGGTGGTCCACGACGGCGCCAACGGCGAGCAACAGGCCGGCGAAGCCGAAACCGGCAGGGACTAAGCACCCGGCACTCCTCCTCCGGCTATGGGTATTCTCGACACGCTGCGGTCCGTACTGGGGGTGCGTGCTGAGACCGACGCCGCCAGCGCCGCCGACCCCGACGCACTGTTCGGGATGAGCACCGCCTACGTGACGATGGAGGCCAACCTCGGATACGGCCCCGCGGGCGCCGCTGCGCTCTGTTTCTCCTCTGTCGACAGCACCGCGTTCGCCGACGCCGTCGACGAGGTCGAGACCATCCTCCACGCCGGCAAGGAGGAGACCGGCACGACGTTCCACCGCTACGAGGACGACCACGGCTACCACTGGGTCGTGCTCGAGGACGACGACCCGGAGGACCTCGTCACCAGCGTCCACTTCGCTGCCGACGAGTTCGTCGAACAGGAGTTCGGCTCGCGGCTGCTGGCTGCCGTCTTCGGATTCGAATCCAAGAAAAATGGCCGCGCGTACTGGGTCTACTCCTTCCGCCGGGGCGCCTACTACCCGTTCTGTCCGAGCGGCGATCACGAACGCAACAATCGCACGGAGTTCAAACTCCAGTCAGTCCTGGAGAGCGAGCTTGATGTCGAAAGCGACGAGTCCTATTGGTACCCGCTCTGGCCCGACAGCGCTGGCGGTCACCCGTGGGAATGAGCGACGAGCCAGCGGTCTACGACCACTACCGCGAAGCCGGGGACGCCAGCGACGATGCAGGCGAACTGTTCCGGGTCGTTGGCGTCGGCGAGCAGCTAACGCTCCTGCGACTCACCGAGAACGACGAGCGAACCGCGACCGGAGACCTTCGGTACGTCGACCGGAACGAGTTCGCAGACCGATTCACTCTCGCGTCGAACCCCGACCCACGGTTCGGCATCCCGGATTACCTTGGCGCGCTGTTCGTCATCGGTGGGATTGCGCTCGCCGTTTCCGCTCCGGACGACATCTTCGCCGGCGCGTTGGTGGCAGCCGCTGGTGTGTTCGTGCTCTGGCGCCGCCACGGCTGAGGCCTCTCACTCCACCTGCCGCTCTGCTTTCGGTTTGAACTCTCGCAAACCCAGTGTGAACACGCCGCTCACGGCCGTCAGTTTCACTTTCACTCCCCTGTTAACGAGGGTTTATCCCCCGAGACGAAGAACGGTGAAGTATGGCAGAAGACGACCTCGAAAGTCTCCCCGGTGTCGGCCCCGCAACCGCAGACAAGCTCACGGAGAACGGCTTCGAGAGCTACCAGAGCATCGCCGTGGCCAGCCCCGGCGAGCTCTCAAACACGGCGGACGTGGGCGAGTCCACGTCCGCAGACGTGATCAACGCGGCGCGTGAGGCAGCCGACATCGGCGGCTTCGAGACGGGCGCAACGGTGCTCGAACGACGTGAGCGTATTGGCAAGCTTTCCTGGCACGTCGACGACGTCGACGAGCTCCTCGGCGGGGGGATGGAGACGCAGTCCATCACCGAAGTGTACGGCGAGTTCGGCTCCGGGAAGTCTCAGGTGACCCACCAGATGTCGGTCAACGTCCAGCTCAGCAAGGAGAACGGCGGGCTCGACGGCGGCTGCATCTTCATCGACACGGAGGACACGTTCCGCCCTGAGCGTATCGACGACATGATCCGGGGGCTGGACGACGACATCATCGCCGACGAACTCGAACGCCGCGAAATCGAGGGCGCGCCCGGCGACGAGGACACGATGGAGGAACTGCTCGAGTCGTTCCTCGACCATATTCACGTCGCGAAGGCGTTCAACGCCAACCACCAGATGCTGCTGGCGGAGAAGGCACTCGAACTCGCCCGCGAGCACGAGGACAGCGAGTGGCCGATTCAGCTGCTCTGCGTCGACTCGCTCACCGCCCACTTCCGTGCGGAGTACATCGGTCGTGGCGAACTCGCCGAGCGCCAGCAGAAACTCAACAAACACCTGCACGAACTCGACAAGGTGGGCAACCTCCACAACGTCGTCGTGCTAGTGACCAACCAGGTGGCCTCCAACCCCGACTCCTACTTCGGCGACCCGACCCAGCCCATCGGTGGCAACATTCTGGGCCACAAGTCCACGTTCCGCATGTACCTCCGCAAGTCCAAGGGCGACAAACGGATCGTCCGACTGGTGGACGCACCCAACCTCGCGGACGGCGAGGCAGTGATGCGTGTGCAGGACGGCGGCCTGAAGCCCGAGTAATCCGACCGGGAGGGCGCCCGCGCCCGAGCGGGCCGAGGAGGGACCAGAGGTCCCGCGAACGAGGTGAGTGGGACCACGAGAGAGCGGTGCGCTCTCGACGGTCCCGACAACGGCTTTTGGCCCAGCTTTTGCCGAGTGAGCGAGCAGCGTCCTCGTGAGCGAACGCAGCGCAAAAGGTGGCACCCAACCTCGCGGACGGCGAGGCAGTGATGCGCGTACAGGACGGCGGCCTGAAGCCCGAATAATCCGACTCGAACTTTTTCGGTTAGTCGTCGCCGGACGCCGGCAGTGCCCCGACATCCGCTTCAGTCGCATCGCGGTCGTCGGGCAGCCGCTCGATACAGTCGAAACAGAGGAAAAATTCCGAACCGTCCGCGAGCTCGAGATCTATCCCGCCGCTGGGTCCATCGTTACTGAACGACCAGAAATCGCCAATTCCGCCGGCGATGCGGATACGCGTCCCACAGCCGTCACAGGCTTGTTTCGCCATCGCCGGCGCTATGCACCGGAGCCGTATAGTCGGCGCGGCGGCGTGGCTATCGGCACCGTGGATGACTCGCAACAGTGATCGTGAGAGTCAGTTGTCTTTGATTTTCTGGAACTGGTCGAGGAGTTCCTCGGCGGACTCGCCGGAATCGTAGCTCACAGTCCCCGAGAACTGCTCGGGACCTTCCTCGAAGTCGGCGTCTGCTTGGGAGGTCAGTTGCTCGCGGCGCTCGTGTTCTCCCTCGTCGTAGGCACCAAATGACATGGTATGTATGAACATGGCCATCGGTACGCAAATACATACCGGTTTATTTCACTGTATCCGACCCCAGTTGCAGGACGGAACGGCTGCCGGCGTCGACGCACCGCAGTACGTAAACCCCCCCAGGTGCAGTGTTCAGGCGTGGCAAAGCCGCTCCGCTTCCGACACGCCCCCGGTTCGTGGTCAGAGGGGCGGGTGCGGAACGAACTTTTCCAGGCGCTTGACGCCAACATCGGCGCCGAGATGCGCCAGCCGTGGCACAAACCGCCGAGCGAGTTCGACGCCGTCCGCTTCGAGATGGACAACGGTGACATCGCCCTGTTCGCGTGGGATGATGGCACCGGCTACTGGCTGGGCAACACCGAGACCCCCTCGGCGCTCTGGCGGACGGACAAAATCGGGTTGGAAGAGGCCTCGTACGCGCTGCAACGCTGGGTCGAACGGGAACTGCTGGCCCAACTCGAAGATGAGTCGCCGTGGTTGAAACCCTACCCACACCTCGCGTGGTTCTTCCTCCCGGTGTTCCTCTCGAAAGACGGCCGGGAGACGACCCGCGAGTTCTTCCACGACCACGCCGCTGGCTTCCCGGACACCAGGCGTGATGAGGCACTCGAGTTCTTCGAGCAACTGCTCTCCAGGGGCGACCTCGACGACTACCGCGAGACGATGGCCGGGAAGCTCGGCACCTCCGAGACGCTCGACCTCACGCGAATGACGGCGACGATGGGGGAGTTCAACGCCGCCTACATCCTGCTCGAGGCAGGCTACGAGGTGACCCCCGAGGCCGCCGTCACGACCGGGCACTCCATCGATTATCAGGCCAACCGCCCGGGAAAATCCGAATCGACGCTGGTGGAGGTCACCCGCCCACTGCCGCCAAAACACCGCGCGGCGGGCTCGCCAATCACCGCTATCCGTGAGACGGCCGAGACCAAATCGAGCGGGCAACTTGAGGAACACGGCGGCGGCGTCACGCTGTTCGTCGACTGCTCCTCGTTCCCCGACGACGACTGGCGCGCGCTCGCCGGCGAGCAGCCCGAGGTGCGCCACCGCCCTGCCGTCGTTTTCCGGCTCCGGCCCTCCGGCCGCGTCGAAGGCTATCGCAAGGGCGGGCTCCCGCTGGAGCTAGACGACGTAATCGAGTGGGTCTGAGACCGCAAGCAGTTTTTCGGCCGGCCTCGCAGGGCAATCCATGAGCATCGTCGCCGATCTCCACACGCACACCACCGTCTCTGACGGAACGCTCACCCTCGACCGGCTGATCGAGCTGGCCACCGAGGCCGACCTCGATGCCGTCGCCGTCACTGACCACGACCGGTACCACCCTGGACTCTCCCACCCGGTCGAACAACACAGTGGCCTCACCGTCGTCCGCGGCATCGAACTCCGCGTCGACGCTGGCGAGCAGCGACTCGACCTGCTCGGATATGGCCTCGAACCGACCGAGGGGTTGACTGCGGAGATCGAACGCATCCAACAGAACCGCATCGACCGCGGCCGGCAGATCATCGAGAACGTCGAGTCGCATCTGGGGGTCGACTTGAATATCGAACCCCGCGAGGGGCTCGGCCGGCCCCACATTGCCCGGGCTGTGCTCGAGAGTGAGGCAGCGTACGATGAGTTCAGTGCGGTGTTCGACGACCTCATTGGGAACGACGGCCCCTGCTACGTCCAGCGGTCTGTCCCCGACTTCGAGACGGGCCGGGAACTGCTCTCGGAGGCCTGTGCCCTCGTGGGGCTGGCCCATCCCCTGCGCTATGACGACCCGGAGGCAGCGCTGTCGTTCTGTGCAGAGCTGGACGCAGTCGAGCGCTACTACCCCTACGACCGCCCACTTTCGCCGGACGACCCCGACGCGCTGGACCCGGTGCCCGTCGAGAACGCCATCGCGGCGTACGAGCTGCTGGCGACAGGCGGCAGCGATGCCCACGAGGACGAACTGGCCACAGACGGCCTGCCCGTGGCAGCGTGGGAGCGCGTGCGCGAACGACTTCCCGCCACGGCCGGCGACGACTGAGCGGCGCGGGCGAGCAGAAGGGCTTTACTGAGCGACGACGGACGCTTCGAGCGTGAGCGAACATCTCCTCGGCGAGATGCCGGGCTGGCTGCAGTCCCTCCTGAACTCGGAGTGGGCGCTGCTGGTGCTGTTCGGCGTTTTCGTGCTCGAGGGGGCGATGCTGATGTATTTCGTGCCGAGCGAACTGCTCGTTCCGGGCTCGCTGCTCCTGCTGGGCCACGGCCCCAGAGAGCTGTTCCCAATTCTGGGCGTCGCCGTGCTGGGCGCCACTGTTGGTCAGTACGCGCTGTTCAAACTCGCGAAACGCGGCGGGCGGGAGTATCTGCTACAGAAACGCTGGTTCCGCGTAAGCGATCGCACACTCACTCGGTTCGACGGCTGGTTCGACCGTTGGGGTCCCGTCGCTGTCACCGGGAGCAACGCGATGCTGTTCACACGAGGAATGTTGACAGTGCCGGCGGGACTGGCGCGGATGGACGATCGACGGTTCATCGCGCTCTCGGCGCTCGGGACCTTGTTGTTCGAGTCGATGCTCGCAGGACTCTACGTGTTCGGCGTCGACTTGCTCTGGTAAGTTACTCCGCGCGGTCGATTTCGGTCCGCTCACGGAGCGCCTTCAGGCTCTCGTCGTCGGTGAGTTCCTCGACGCGCTCCTGAAAGTGGCGTTCGCAGAGCCCCACCTTGACCCCCTCCGTCTCGGCGGCGTAGACGGCATCGTCATCGCAGTAGTGGCACTTCATATCCCAATCTATGCCGGCCAACGGGTTAAGAATGCGCATGGCGGTGCGCTGGAACGACGCGGTTTTCCCCCCGGCTGCCAACCAGTAGCGTATGGAGCGACCCCACCGTTCGTCGCCGCTGGGCCGCGACGACGCGCGCCGCCCGCGCCGCCTGCGCGCCGACGGCATCCGCTCGCTCGTCAGTGAACGTTCGCTGTCGGCTGCGGATCTGATCGCCCCGATTTTCATCGACGCCACGACCGAGCAGCGCCAGCCCATCGAGTCGATGCCGGGTCACGAGCGCGTGCCCCTCAAGGCGGCCGTCCCGCGAGTCGAGGAGGTGCTCGCAACGGGCGTCGAGGCGGTGATGCTGTTCGGCATCCCCGAGTCCAAGGACGAACGCGGCAGTCGCGCGTACGCCGAGGACGGCGTCGTACAGGCGGCTGTCCGACAGGTGACCGCAGAAACGGACGCCTACGTGATTACGGACGTCTGTCTTTGTGAGTACACCGACCACGGTCACTGTGGCGTCGTCGAAACCGACGCCCACGACGACCCAGAACTGACGGTGAAAAACGACGAGAGCCTCGATCTCCTCGCGAAGACCGCAGTCTCCCACGCGGAAGCGGGCGCGGACATGGTTGCACCCTCTGCCAGCCTGGACGGGATGGTTGGCGCCATCCGGCAGGAGCTTGACGAGGCGGGCTTCGAGAACTGTCCGATCATGTCCTACGCGGCGAAGTACGAATCGGCGTTCTACGGCCCGTTCCGGGACGCCGCCGACGGCGCGCCGGCATTCGGCGACCGTCGCCACTACCAGATGGACCCAGCCAACAGCCGGGAGGCCCGCCGCGAGGTCGAACTCGACGTGGCCGAGGGTGCGGACGTACTGATGGTCAAGCCGGCGCTCCCGTATCTGGATATCGTCGCGCAGGTGCGCCGTGACCACGACCACCCGGTCGCAGCCTACAACGTCTCCGGGGAGTACGCGATGGTGCACGCCGCCGGCGAGAAGGGCTGGCTTGACCTCGAAGCCGTCGCACAGGAGTCGCTGCTCTCGATCAAACGAGCCGGTGCAGATCTGATTCTGACCTACTTCGCCGAAGACGTGGCGGCAGCGCTATAGCGGCACCATCGCCCGAAATCGGCCGCGCGGAACTCGACACCTTCATTCCGCCGCCGGGAGCACGCCCAGCCATGAACCACGAGCGCTCCGGCGAGCTCTATGACCGCGCGCTATCTGTCATGCCGGGCGGTGTCAACTCCTCGGTCCGGGCGGCCATCGAGCCCTACCCGCCGTTCATCCAGCGCGGCGAGGGCGGCCACGTCATCGACGCCGACGGCAACCGCTACGTCGACTGGGTGATGGGCCTCGGCCCACTCCTGCTGGGTCACGAGACACCCGAATCCGTCCAGGCGGAGATTCAGCGCCACGCGAGTCAGGGCCCGATGTACGGGATGCCCACCGAAGTGGAGGTCGAACACGCCGAGTTCGTCGCCCGACACGTCCCGAGCGTAGAGATGATCCGGTTTGTCAACTCCGGCACCGAGGCCACCGTCTCGGCCACGCGCCTCGCCCGGGGGTACACCGGTCGCAACAAAATCGTCGTCATGCAGGGCTCCTACCACGGCGCCAACGACTCCACGCTGGTGGAGGGCGACGCCAAGGAGCACGGCCCCTCCTCCGCCGGCATCCCCGCGGACTTCGCGAAACACACCATCCCCGTCCCATTCAACGACGCCGACGCCGTCACCGAGGTGTTCGCCGAACACGGCGACGACATCGCGGGCGTCCTCGTCGAGCCAATCCTCGCGAACAAGGGCATCGTCCACCCCATCGACGGCTACCACGAGACCCTGCGGGACCTCTGTGACGACCACGGGTCGCTGCTGGTCTGGGACGAAGTCATCACCGGCTTCCGCGTCGGCGGCCTCAAATGCGCCCAGGGTAAGTTCGGTATCGAACCCGACGTGACCACGTTCGGCAAGATCGTCGGTGGCGGCTTCCCCGTCGGCGCCATCGGTGGCAAGGAGGAGATTATCAGCCACTTCTCTCCATCTGGGGACGTGTTCCAGGCCGGCACCTTCTCTGGCCACCCCGTGACGATGGCTGCCGGCCTCGAGACGCTGAAGTTCGCCGCCGAGAACGACGTCTACGACCACGTCAACAGCCTCGGCGAGAAACTCCGCTCGGGGCTCACCGACATCCTTGCCGAGCAGGCGCCGGAGTACACCGTCGCCGGCACCGACTCGATGTTCAAGGTCATCTTCACGCGCGACGGCCCGAATAACCTCTCGGGAGAGTGCGCTGGTGGCTGCCAGCAGGATGAGGACTGCCCACGCTTTGACTACTGCCCGAAGACCGGTGCCGATGTGGCCGCCGCCGAAACCGACCGCTGGCGCCGGCTCTTCTGGGGCGAGATGAAAGAGCAGGGCATCTTCCTCTCCCAGAACCAGTTCGAGTCGCAGTTCATCTCCTACAGCCACACCGAGGAGGATGTGGCGGAGACGCTGGCAGCCTACGAGCAGGCGCTGTAACACAGAGCGCACCGTCACTCTCGGGCACCACACCCGAACCGCCCCACGAACGTACTCCTTTTCCCCGCCGACCCCCGACTCACGGCCATGAGCACCGACAGGACCCTCCGCCTCGCCACGCGCGGGTCCGACCTCGCCATGCGACAGGCCGCGTCCGTGCAGGAACGGGTGGGCACCCGCCGACGCCCCGTCGAACTCGTCAAAGTCGAGACCGATGGCGACCGGATTCAGGACGAACTCATCTCGAATCTGGGCCGCATCGGCGCGTTCGTCCACGCGCTGGACCAGGAGGTCGTCAACGGCGACTGCGACGCCGCCGTCCACTCGATGAAGGACATGCCGACGGAGTTCGCCGACGGCATCGTCGTCGCGGCCGTGCCCGAGCGTGCGCCCGCTGGCGACCTGCTGATAACCGAGGACGGCCGAGAACTCGACGAACTCAGAGAAGGCGCTGTCGTCGGGACCGCATCGCTGCGCCGCACCGCCCAACTGCTGAACGCCCGGCCGGACCTCGACGTGCGCCCCCTGCGCGGAAATATCGACAGTCGCATCGAAAAGCTGCTGGCGCCGAAACTCCAGCGCGAACACGAACGCCGCCTCGGTGACGAAGAGGACGACGAGAGCACGGAGATGCGGGAGTACAACATCGACCCCGAGGGCGTGCTTGACGAGGAGAACGAGGGGCTGGAAGCCCTGGAAAATGAGGAAGACGAGTTCGACATCAGCGTCGAGGACTGGTTCGACAGCCTAACCGAACTCGAGCGCAACGCGCTGGGCCAGGAGTTCGACCACGAGTTCGACGCCATCGTCCTCGCGGAGGCCGGCCTCCAGCGCAGCGGGTTGGACCACCAGATCGGCACCACCCGGCTCCCGGAGGACCGCTTCGTCCCTGCACCGGCACAGGGCGCCATCGCCGTCACAGCCGTCGACGAGGAGGTCGTGACGCGACTTCGCACCAAACTCGACCACCCACCGACCCGCGTCGCCACGACCGTCGAGCGAACGGTGCTCGCGGAGCTGGGCGGCGGCTGTGTCGCACCGCTGGGAGTTCATGCGAAAGTCCAGGGCCAGCACGTCAACGTCCGCGCACAGGTGCTCTCGACCGACGGAACGGAGGTCATCACCGACAGCCGGGACCTGCCAGTCGAGAACCACGCCTACGCCGCCGAGCAGTTCGCCGACGATCTGGCCGACCGCGGGGCAGCGACGCTGGTCGAGGCCGCGAAAGAGGTGTAAGATGCGCCGGAGCAACGGGCCATGAGCCAAGCGGTCCGCGCCGCCGTGTTCCGACCAGACGATGGTCGACTCGACAACGCCGTCGAACTGCTTGAGTCACTCGGGGCGACGCCTGTCCCCGACCCGATGCTCGAAATCGTTCCAACAGAGGAGCGCCCGCCCGTTGCGGATTTCGTCGTGCTCACCTCTTCGACAGGCGTGGCTATTCTCGCCGACACCGGCTGGGAGCCGGGTGACGCGAAGCTCTGCTGTATCGGCCCATCGACCGCCGAATCCGCCCGTGGAGTGGGCTGGAGCGTCGACAGAGTGCCCGAGGAGTACAACTCCGCCGGGATGGTCGCCGCGCTGAGAGACGAGGTTGCTGGAAAACATGTCGTCGTCGCGCGCTCGGACCACGGCAGCGCGACGATGCTCGATGGCCTCCGGGAGGCAGGTGCTGAGGTGACCGAAACGGTGCTCTATCGCCTCCGCCGTCCCGAAGACTCCGGGGAATCCGCGGCGATGGCTGCTGCAGGCGACCTCGAGGCGGTGTTGTTCACCTCTTCGCGGACCGTGACTGGGTTTCTGGAGGCCGCCGCTGAACGTGGGGTTCGGGCCGAGGCAGTCGCCGGCCTGGACCACGCCGTCGTCGGCGCCATCGCCGACGGCCCCGCAGAGACGGCTCGCGAGGCGGGAATTGTGGTGGATATCGTCCCCGAAGAAGCGGATTTCGACCTGCTGGCGGCCGAGGTCGTCGAGGCGGCCCCGAGCTATCGGAACTGAACTCAGCGGTTCTCGCGGTGGACTGCTTCGCCCGCTTCGTGGAGTACGTCCGGAACAACCTCCACGTCGCTCCGGCCGGCCGCGAAGACCTCAGTCGACGGGAGGAGGCCGCCACTGCCGTGAATTTCGCCGGCCCGCTGGCCCGACACGCTGTAGACCACCTTGTCGAGCCCGACGAGGTCGATCCCGCCCGAACACATCGGACAGGGCTCCGTGGAGGTGTACATCACCAACGCTTCGGCGTCGTCGCGCTCCGCGGCGGCGCGTTTGGCGAGCGTGAGTTCCGGGTGGGCCCGCATGTCGCCGTCCGTGACCTCGGCGTTTCGCTCTTCCATGACGATCTCGTCGTCTTTTACCAGAACCGAGCCATAGGCCCCGTCGCCTCGGTCTGCGGCCTCGCGAGCGAGTTCGATTGCGCGACGCATGTGAGCCTCGTGGTCGAAATCGTCGAATGCCATGCCAGCCCTGGGAGCGGCGCGACTGTATAGCTTCGGCCACGGCCACAGTGAACGCTGACTCGGTGAGTAATCAGTCGTGGCCCTGCAGTGAGAACTCGCTCACAGCGTGGGGAGTCGCCAGCCGAACCGGAGCGCGCCCAGTCTGAGTGCGAGGACGGCCATAGCCGCCAGCAGCGTCGTCGCCCCAGCCTCGACGCCGACACCCGCTGTGACCCACGCGAACACCCCACCAGCCACCGCGGGCGTGGCGTAGAAATCCTCCTGCAGGACCGCGGGCACGCGGACGAGCAACAGGTCGGAGAGGCTGCCGCCGCCAACGCCTGTCAGCGTCGCCACCACGACGACGCCGAACAGCGAGAGGCCGGTCTCGATACCGACCGCGGCGCCGGTCGCCGCGAACGCCGCAAGGCCCACGGCGTCAGAAAGCACCAGCGCCGGCGATTCCCGCGGGTCGTCGCCGTACCGGACAGAAACCGCGACTGCGAACACGACACCCAGCGCGGCAGCCAGCACCTCCACGTCCGACTGGAGCGATGTTGGCACCCGCCCCACCAGCAGGTCACGAACTGTGCCACCGCCGAGCGCGGTGAGAAAGCCCAGTACGACCACGCCGAAGAGGTCGAGCCCCGCTTCCCGCCCCTTGAGCGCGCCGACGGCGGCGAAGGCAACGAACCCCACCGCGTTCATCGCCGCAAAGGCGAGGCCGGCGTCGACCACGGCTACTCGCTGGTGTCGGTGTTCGAGATCTTCCGAATGCGCTCGACGCCATCGACTTCGCGGATGGTATCGGCGACCGCATCGGGCACCAGCGACTCCCAGTCGCCGCCGGTGGTGAGCCGTTCCCGAATTTCGGTCCCCTCCAGCACCTCACGCTGGAACATGTGAGACTGCCGGACATCGACGCCCGCCTCCTCGAACAGGCGGACGACGAGGGGGTTGTTGGAGTACGCAACGTCGAACTGCGGTGTCATCGAACGGACGTGGCTGGCCCAGACAGCGTTGCGGTCGAGATCCTCAATCGGGACGACGTAGGTGGTGATGTCGAGTTCCTTCAGTGCCTTTGTCACCATCATGACCCGCTCGCCCGCCGTGAAAGGGTTGCGCGTGGTGTGTGAATCACCCGCCGAACCGACACCGATGACCAGTTCGTCGACCTCCTCGGCGATTTCTGCCACCATTCGGTGGTGGCCGTCGTGGTACGGCTGGAACCGCCCGATGTAGAACCCACGCATATCCCGCTGTTCCGCCCGACTTGATATAAAAACGGCGAGTCGCCACATCGAATTCGTTTATAAGCAAACGGAGGCGACTCCGGCAGCTTATTTGGTCCAGAGAGCGCCGCTACGTAGCGTTTTTGCGGTCGAGGCGAGGGATGGAAAGGGGAGAAAGTATATCAAGCCAGCGAGCCTCTCAAACGGTAGCGACAGCGTTCTATGAGCAACGACACGGACGATACCGACGTTCCCGAAGAGCGACCGGCGGAGGAAGAGGAATCTCCGTTCACGCTCGACGGGTCGGGCCCGCCCGAGGACGGCGAGCCCGGTGAACAGCCCCCGGCCGACTCCCCCCTGACGGAGGGGGCCCACAACGAACCCGAGGACGAACCCACCATCGAGGACCTCGGCAGCGACGTGGAGTTCGACGCCGAGGTCGCCGACGACGAGGATATCGACGACGACGACCTGCTCGGCGGCCTCCGGATCGACTCGACCGCGGAGATATCGGTGCCCGAACGGCTGGTCGACCAGGTCATCGGGCAGGAGCACGCCCGTGACGTCGTGCTGAAGGCGGCCAAGCAGCGCCGCCACGTCATGATGATCGGCTCCCCTGGGACCGGGAAGTCGATGCTTGCGAAGGCGATGGCGGAGCTCCTCCCCAAAGAGGAGCTGCAGGACGTACTGGTCTACCACAACCCCGACGACGGCAACGAGCCGAAGATCCGGACCGTTCCGGCGGGCAAGGGCGATCAGATCGTCGGCGCCCACAAGGAGGAGGCTCAGAAGCGCAACCAGATGCGCAGCTTCCTGATGTGGATCATCATCGCCGTCGTGGTGGGCTACGCCCTCCTGGCGATGCAGAACATCCTGCTGGGCATCATCGCCGCAGCGGTCATCTACGTCGCGTTCCGCTACGCCTCGCGTGGCAGCGACGCGATGATTCCGAACCTGCTGGTGAACAACGCCGACACCCAGACGGCGCCCTTCGAGGACGCCACTGGCGCCCACGCGGGTGCGCTGCTGGGCGACGTGCGCCACGACCCGTTCCAGTCCGGTGGGATGGAGACGCCGAGCCACGACCGCGTCGAGCCCGGCGCCATCCACCAGGCCAACAAGGGTGTGCTGTTCATCGACGAGATCAACACGCTCGACGTCCGCTCCCAGCAGCACCTGATGACCGCGATTCAGGAGGGCGCGTTCGGCATCACGGGCCAGTCCGAGCGTTCCTCGGGCGCAATGGTCCAGACCGAACCCGTCCCCACTGACTTCGTCATGGTCGCGGCCGGCAACCTGGACGCGCTGGAGAACATGCACCCCGCGCTCCGGAACCGCATCCGCGGTTACGGGTACGAGGTGTACATGGACGACACCATCCGCGACACGCCGGATATGCGCCGGAAGTATACCCGGTTCGTCGCCCAGGAGGTCGAGAAGGACGGCCGCCTCCCCCACTTCACGGAGGACGCCGTCGAGGAGGTCATCCTCGAGGCTCGGCGCCGCGCCGGCCGGAAGGACCACCTAACGCTCGAACTCCGCTCGCTGGGTGGGCTGGTCCGGGTTGCGGGCGACATCGCCCGTGCGAAGGACGCGGAGTTCACCACCCGCGACGATGTGCTCGAGGCCAAGAGCCGCTCGCGCTCTATCGAGCAGCAGCTCGCCGACGACTACATCGAGCGCCGCAAGGATTACGAGCTCCATGTTTCGGAAGGCTACCAGGTGGGCCGTGTCAACGGCCTCGCCGTGATGGGCCAGGACTCGGGCATCATGCTCCCCGTCATGGCCGAAATTACCCCGTCACAGGGGATGGGCGGGCAGGTCATTGCGACCGGCCAGCTCAAGGAGATGGCCGAGGAGTCGGTGCAGAACGTCTCTGCCATCATCAAGAAGTTCACCGACACCGACATCGCGAACAAGGACATCCACATCCAGTTCATCCAGACCGGCCAGCAGGGCGTCGACGGCGACTCCGCCTCCATTACGGTGGCCACCGCGGTCATCTCCGCGCTGGAGAACGTCGGCGTCGACCAGAGCCTCGCCATGACGGGCTCGCTCTCGGTCCGGGGCGATGTGCTCCCCGTGGGTGGGGTAACCCACAAAATCGAGGCCGCCGCGAAGGCCGGCTGTGACCGGGTCATCATCCCCGCGGCCAACGAACAGGACGTGATGATCGAGGACGAGTATAAGGAGATGATCGAGATCATCCCCGTCTCCCACATCTCGGAGGTACTCGAGGTCGCGCTGGAAGGCAACGCCGACAAGAGCTCGCTGGTCGCCCGGCTGAAGAACATCACCGGCTCTGCGCTGGAGAGTTCCGACGTCACGACGACCGCCGGCGGCTCCGAACCCACGCCGCAGTAGCGTGCCCGACTGGACGGCCTTCGGGGCTGTCTCGGGCATCCTGACCGTTCTCGTTTTGTTGCTCGCTCGTTCGACGCAGTCCGCACTCGAGGCCCCGAGACAGTCGAGCGATGCCGTCGACGAAGCGGGAGTCACGAACCCCGCAGGTGCGACCCAACTGGACGCCATGTCGAGTGGCTTCCTGTTGCTGAACGTGTTTGTCACGCAGGGACTGTTTCTTCTCCTCCTGCTCACCGCCGTCTGGTACACTGAACTCCCGCTTGAATCGCTCGGCGTCGAACTCCCGACGACAGAGACGGTGGCTGTCGGTACTGGGCTGGGGGTTACCCTGTTCGGCCTGAACCGGCTCGGGGGTCGACTGGGGCGGCAGTTCGGCCTGGGCGGAGATGAGACGCTCCGGAGCGCCCTTGCCCCCGAGCGCCTCACTGAATGGCTGGCGCTGTTGTTGGTCGTGCTCCCGTCCGTGGCCGTGTTCGAGGAACTCCTCTTTCGTGGGGCGCTCGTTGGCGGCCTCGCCGCGGGGTTCGGGCTGTCACCGGGACTGTTGGTCGCTGGGTCGTCACTCGCCTTCGGCCTGGGCCACGGCGTACAAGGCTGGACAGGAATCGTCGTCACGGCGCTGCTCAGCGTCGTGCTCGGCGTGGCGTTCGTGGTGACGGGGAGCCTGACCGTGGTCGTCGTCGCGCACTACCTGGTGAATGCACTGGAGTTCATCGTGTGTGAAGGAGTTCGAGGCGGCAGTGGGGAACGCGGCAATGAGTTAGCGCCCTAATTCCCCGTCCAGCGCAGCAGCGCCAGTGTCCCCTCGTAGAGGACGATCATCGTCGCCGCGATGATGAAGGGAGTCATACCCGTCGGGTCGGGGTTGATGAGGAACGCCACGGTGAGGAACCCACCCCAGAACAGCAGGCGCTTGTCCTCGAGCCAGACACGGGTGACCAGCCCCATCATGATGGCGAGCATGATGAACAGCGGGATCTGAAAGACGACCGCCATATAGGCCATCAGCACCAGAATCAGGTTGAATGTCTCTGCCAGCCCGTAGGCCACGGAGACGTTCTCCTCGGTGTAGACGGTGAAGTACTCCATGATGGCCGGGATGATGACGTAGTGGGCAAAGGCCATCCCGACGGTCCCCAGAATGAGGCTCGTCGGCACTGCCGCGAGGTAGTAGCGCCGCTCATTGCGGTAGAGCCCCGGGCGCATGAACAGATACGTCTCGTAGACGAACACCGGGAGCCCGATGAGTAGGCCCGCCAGCCCCGTCACTTTCAACTTCGTCAGAATGAGTTCGAGTGGGCCGTAGAGCCGCGGTCGGCGCTCGGCCATCTCCGGGGCGCCCGGGATGCCGTTGTTCCAGAGTATGTCGATGAGTTCGACGGCAGTCGGCAGCCACTCGAACGCCTCGCCGAGCCCCAAGAGCGTCACCGCGACCAGCCCCGCGACGCCGAACACCACGGCCAGCCGCCGCATCATCTCCTCGATGTGGTCCGCCAACGGCATCTCCTCGTCGGACTTCGGCCCGTCCCCGAACAGGCCCTCGTCGGACTCCGACACGTTGCCAAACAGGTTCTTGTCGGACTCCGACCCGTCACCGAACAGGCTCTCGTCGGACTCCTTTCCGAGCATCTGCTGGGGAACGTCAACGCCGACCCCGGGTTCGTCCTCCGGGAGGGTTCGGCCGTCGTCGGTGTCCGAGGACTCGATTCCCTCGTCGACCGCTGAGTCGTCGTCGCCTGCGAGCTCGGGTTCGTACTCGTCGGGTTCGGGAACCGGATCGGCTTCCATCCCCGGGACGGTGAACTCCTCGTCGGCGTCGTCCGCGTCGTCCGCGTCGTCGGCGTCGTCGGCGTCGTCGGCGTCGTCGGCGTCTTCCGCTCCCCCGTTGTCGGCATTCGCCGCTCCGTCGTCGTCAGCATCTTCCGCGGTCCCTCCGTCATCGTGAGCCGCATCGGGCGAAAGTCCCCACTCGTCGTCCGCTTCGTCGGGGGGCTCCGCCGCAGAATGTGGTTGGTCGGCTGTGGGGTCCTCGTGCTCGTCCGCGTCCGGCTCCGTTTCGTCTGCCGGTGGCTCGTCAGCGTCGTCGGCCCCGTCGGAACCGGAGGGTTTCGAGTCGGGCGTCGGCTCCTCGCCCTCGTCGCGCTCCGGGTCCTCGGACATGGGTTGTCATCGCTTGCGCGCTCTTATAGGCCTTTTCGGATACGGCTGCCGGGAGGTGAAAAGGTTGATAACCAGCAGGGAGCACTATCAGGGCATGTCCAGCGCGCTCGACGACGACACCCAGCGCGCACTCGCCGACGGCCGGGATACCGTCGCTGCGATGCTCCGATCAGCCCAGAAGGACCTCCAGAAGGTCTTCATCGTTTTCCTCATCGGCTTCCTCGGCGCGTTCTACGCCCTCCGGCTCTACGTCTGGGAGTACCTCCGCGGGGTTACGACCGAGCGGATGGACCAGGCCACCACAGAGCAGTTCGACATCATCGCCCAGACGCCATTCGACGTCATCCTGCTCCAAGCGAAGATTGCACTCGTGGTCGGCATCGTCTTCGGCATCCCGGCCCTCATCTACTTCTCTCGAGACGCGCTCAGAGAGCGGGATCTCTGGCCCCAAGCGCCGGTCCCGATTTGGAAACTGGTCGGTATCCTCCTGATGTCGGGGGTCCTGTTTGCTGGCGGGCTGGCCTACGGCTACCTGCTCTTTTTCCCCATCATGTTCGAGTTCCTCGCGGGCAACGCGCTCGCGGCGGGGTTTGCTCCCTACTGGTCCATCGTGAAGTGGACAGAGTTCATCTTCCTGCTCACCGTCTCCTTCGGGCTGGCTGCCCAGATGCCGCTGGCCATCACGGCGCTCTCCTACACCGAAATCGTCCCCTACGAGCAGTTCCGCGATAAGTGGCGCTACGCCGTCGTCGCCATCTTCGTCTTCGGCGCCATCTTCTCGCCGCCAGACCCGTTCACCCAGATTCTCTGGGCGGCGCCGCTGGTGGGGCTCTACGGCTTCAGCCTCTATGTGGCGAAGTTCGCCGTGACGATGCGCCGCGGCAGCGAGCGGCTTGAGGTGCGCGAGGTTGCTGCCCGCAACTGGAACCTGCTCGCGGGGCTGCTGGTCGGTGGTGTTGCCCTGACGTGGGCGTTCTACCAGGTCGGTGCCCGCGAGGCGTTCAACAGCGCCCTCGCGGCGGCGGGCAGCAGCCTCGCCGTTGCCGCGCTGAGCGAGATGTTAACGCTCGTCGCCGGGATCGCCGTCGGTCTCTTCCTCGCCGTGCTCGGCCTGCTCTACGCCGCCTACGTTGAGCTCGAATCGATGGTCGGCCCGGACGGTGAGATGGGTGACCCGACGGGCATCGACCTCGAATCGCTGGACGAGGCTGGTGTGCGCGCCGCGCCCATCCAAGCGTTCCAGGCGATGAGCGAGCCCGAGGCGTTGCAGGCCGCCGAAGCCGCCATCGACGACGGTCACCACGCGAAGGCCCAGGCCATCCTCGACCGGTTCGACGAAGCCAACGAACCCGACCCCGACGCCCTCGAACCGGCGGCCTACGAGAGCGACCCGCTGTTCACGCCGGTTTCGGTGGTCGGCGCGGTACAGCGTGGGAGCGGCTGGGTCGACTGGGGCGAACGTGTCCGACAGCTCTGGAACCTGCTGGCTGGTGTCGCCGTCCTGGTGTTCGTCCTCGGCTACGCCCTGCTGGGCTACCCGGCCGAGGTCCAGTCGCTGCTTACCCGGGTCGGCTTCGGAATCACCGTGCCAACGAGCGGACTGAGTCAGACTGCCGCTGCAGGCGCCGTCGCCGCCGGGACGCTCGTTCTCGTCGGCCTCCTCGTCGGTGGCTACTACCTGCTCGCGAGCTACTTCGCGGGGAGTGACCCGACAGCACTCGACGTTCACACGCTCTCGACCGAGGAACTCGAACGAGCACCGCCAGCGACGTTCGCGGCGCTGGAGGAGCCGTATGCCAACTTCCTCGCAAATCAGGCACTGGAGGCGGGCGACGGGCAGCGCGGGCGACTCATCCTGGACCGGTTCGACGACGCCCACGCGAGCCCCGAGGGAGAGACCGAAGAGGAGGACGACGAGCCGGGCAGTATGGGCGACCGGACCCAGCGCGCCGGGAGCACGTTCCTCGAGGAGCTGACCGACGGCGAAACCGACGAGGACGACATCGGCGGCTACTACCGCGACATCCGCTACATCTTCGATGCGGTCACTTCCGGCGCATTCTGGATCGTCGGCACGTTCATGGCCGTGCTCGCGGCCACGTTTGCGTGGCTCTACACCGGCGGTATCGGCGAGGTGTACGCCGGCTTCCTCGCCCGAGTGCCCGGCCAGGTGCTCAAACCCGGACAGACCGCGAGCGAGGCGGCGAAAGTCATCGCACTCCACCCAGTCGAGGCGCTGGTGTTCGAAGTGAAGTTCTCCGCACTGATCGCCGGGCTGACGGTGCTGCCGATGATTGCCTACTTCGCGTGGCCCGCGCTCCGTGACCAGGGGTTCGTCCGAGGCCGGCGGCAGGTGATCTTCGGCTGGGCGGGCCTGCTCCTCGCTGGGCTGATCGGTGGCCTGGTGTTCGGCTACCTCTACGTCGCCCCGACGATCATCTCGTTCCTGGTCGAGGACGCGTTGGCGGCGAACATGGCCATCAGCTACCGCATCACGGATTTCTTCTGGCTCATCTTCTTCACCACCGCCGGCATCGGCCTGCTGGCGGATATCCCGATGTTGATGGTGCTGTTGAACACAATCGGCGTCTCCTACGGCGCGATGCGCTCGCGCTGGCGGGAGGTGATGGTCGGTATCATGGTGTTCGCCGCGCTGTTCACCCCGTCCGACATCATCACGATGTTCCTCGTGACGGTGCCGCTGATGGTCGCCTACGGCGTCGGCTTGGGCGTGCTCTCGGTGCTCACGCTCGGCGGCCGGCGCAACTTGGCCAAACCCACCATACGCCGGAAAGAGGACGACGTGACCGTCGAGTCGCCCTGAGGACGCGCTCCGTTTTCCGCGGCAGTTTCTTTGAGCAAATACTCGCCAGCGTCAGCGCCAGCGTTTCCCTGCGCCACCCACTTTGGTGACGTTCCCCCCCGGCACCGGTGAGTCTTCCTCGAAGAATCCTTCCCGAGGGCTCTGAGAAGAAAACCACGCATATAAATCCTCGATTCGCCTCACACCGGGTATGGCCAAGGTTTCCGTCGAGATCCCCAACGAACTGCTCGCGGACTTAGACGAGCACGTCGGCGATGAAGGGAAGTTCGTGAACCGGAGCGACGCCATCCGGGCGTCCATTCGCAAGACGCTGGACACGCTGGACGATATCGACCAGCGCCACGGCCGTCTCGAGGACGAGGACGGCTCGGAGGCTGGCGCCGAATGAACGCCGAGCGACGTCCACTCCCCGTCGAGCGGCTCGTACTCGCCGCACTGTTCGTCACCGCGTTGGTCACGGCCCAACTCACCGCCGCCAAGCTGCTGGCGTTCGGGCTCCCGGTCTCCATCCCGGTCGCGGGCCCTGCGTTAGTGCTCCCGGGCGCCGCGCTCGCGTACGCACTGACGTTCTTCGCCTCAGACTGCTACGCCGAACTCTACGGCCGTAGCGCGGCCCAGGAGCTGGTCAACGTCGCGTTCGCGATGAACTTCGTCGTGCTCCTGCTCGTGCAGTCAACCATCGCCGCTCCCGGAGCGAACCCCGAGTTCGCCGGGACGTTCGCGACCGTGCTGGGTGCCTCAACCAACATCGTCGCCGGGAGCCTGCTCGCCTATATCGTCTCCCAGAACTGGGACGTGCTCGTCTTCCACCGCATCCGGGAGTACACTAACGGCTCGAAGCTCTGGCTTCGCAACATCGGCTCGACGGCCACAAGCCAGCTGCTGGACACCGTCATCTTCGTCGGCGTCGCGTTCGCGGTGCTGCCGGCGCTCGGTGTCGGGGCTGAACTCGGCCTCCCGCTGACGGCTGCCGCGGGCCCCAGCATCGCCGCGCTGGTCGTCGGCCAGTACGTGTTCAAGCTGGGTATCGCCGTCGTCGACACGCCGTTTGTCTACGCAGTCGTTCGGATCGCCCGCGGCCGCGAAGCCACGGAGCGTCGGCTGTTCGCAGACTAAGTCGGCCGCCCCGTTTCCCACTGCAGATCTCGAACGAAAAGAGCGCTCAGTCGACTCGCTCGGCGAAGCCGAACTTCGGCTTTACGTCCGTCACCGTCACCTCGACCGTCTCACCCTTCTCCGCGCCGCCGACGAACAGCGTGTAGCCCTTGACTTTCGCGATGCCGTCGCCTTCGCCACCGGTGTCGGTGATGTCGACGGTGAGCGTGTCGCCCTCGGTCACGGGGACGTCAGTGTAGCCCTTGCCGACCAGATAGACCTCACTGGAGGCGTCACGCGAGGCCGGCGGCGCAATGGTTCGGACGTACTGGAACTCCGCTTCGACGTCCGAGCGGAACTCGTCGAGGTCCCGGCCTTGGAACACCTTCACGACGAAGTCGCTGTCGGGTTTGAGATATTTCAGCGCCGTCTCGAAGGCGGTGCGGGCCAGGTGGACCGAGCGGGCGTGGTCGAGTTCGTACTCGCCGGTCATGTTCGGCGCCATGTCCGAAATCACCACGTCGACGACGCGCTCGTCATCCTCGACACCGAGTTCGCGGCGCAGGCGGTCGCGGGTCTGCTCCTCGGTCATGTCCCCGCGCATTGTCTTCACTTGATGGGGCTCGAGGTCGTCGATCGACTGGAAGTCGACGCCGACGACCCGGCCCTGGGGACCGACTTTCTCCGCTGCGACCTGCAGCCAACCGCCGGGGGCGGCGCCGAGGTCAACAACGGTGTCGCCCTCCTCGAAGAGGGTGGCCTCCTCGTCGAGCTGCTTCAGCTTGTACGCCGAGCGGGCGCGGTAGCCCTGCTGTTTGGCTCGGTTGTAGTAATCGTCCTTGCTACCCATGAGTCCCTCTCGAAACGTGGCCGGCGATGTCGCGCGTACGGTCGGTCATACTGCAACTGAGGCTGTCGACGCTGAAAGGGGTACCGCATCCGTGACCGTCGTTCTGGCCGCTGAACCGCCGGCGAGGGGCGCTACCGGTTGTGGCCGTAGGTGACGGCGGTCGCGAACTCGTCGAGGCGCCCTTTGACTCGGGCGAGTACCACCGCCGGGAACGAGGCCTTCCGGAGGTCGGATTCGTCGACTTCGATGCGGTCCTCGCCAAACGGGTCACGGCTGTTCCCCTCGCCGTCGGCCATCTCGACGACGCTGGTCATGCTACACCGGCCACACGCCTCAGTGTCTTTTCCTCCCATGGGCTTATCTCACATGGACAGTGGGCGTTCACCGACTTTACCGTTTGGGACGCGAGCAGCCGCCTCGAGCCAGTGTTTGGAGAAAACAGGGACGAAACCGAGACTCCACGAATCGGGCGAGGGTATTTGGGTGTCGATGGTATCTCATAGATATGGGCTACCAACACATGGTCGCCGCGGACATCGAGCCGACGCCGGATCGGCCGAGCGTTCAGCGGGCAATCAGTGACGCCGTCGGGCTGGAGAACGTGGCGGTGAACCGATACGAAGCCGAGCCGGGCGAGGCCCTCCCGTTGGCCTACCACTACCACGACGATCAGGAGGAGCTGTTCTACGTGCTCTCGGGACAGCTGGTCGTGGAGACGCCCGACGGAGAGTACGAGGTCGGCGCCGACGAGGTTTTCGTAGTGGAGCCAGACAGTCCCCAGTACGCTACCGCCGCGGAGGACGCCGACGGGACGACCCAAGTGCTCGTCGTTGGCGCACCGCGTGTCGACGACGTCCACCCCTACGAGGAGGCCGAGGAATGAGTGCGAGTGACCCCTACGAGAACCTCAAGGCGGCCGAAGAGAACCCCGACGTGCCCGAGTGGATAGACGAGTATCTCGACCGGGTGAGCGACCGGCTGATGTTCAACTACGACCTGGAGAAAGATTTCCGGGCGGGCGGGGAGCGCTTCGACCTCTACGGCGAGATGGAGATGCACCACGAGAAGCATTTCCTCCACCCCGTGCTGTCCTACGGCCACCACGACAACTACGAACACGTGTTCGCTAATCGAGCGGCGCACCTCGACGTGGCGGGGTTCGAGCGACTGGTCGACCTGGGCCACGATTGCGTTGATGGTGCTGACCTATCTGACGGTGCTCCGATGAGCGCCTGGACGGCGTTCACTCCCGGGCCGCGCCCGAACCGCCGACTACCAACGTCGGGACCGCGGTCAGTCTGACCACCCGCTCGGTGGTGCTGCCGGCAGTCGCGATGCGGGAGAAACCGGTTCGGCCCTGTGTCCCCATCACGATGAGGTCCGTGCCATACTCTGCCGCCGCGTCGACGATCTCGGCGGCCGGCCGGCCGCGACGCAGGTGGCGGTTCACGGTCACGCCATGGCGCTCCCCCAGCACCGCGATGGCGTCGAGCGCACGTTCGCCCGCCTCCTCCTCCTTCTCGACGGCCATATCCCAGTGCCCGACCGCGTCTTCGACGACGAACAGCGCGTCCACCGTGGCGTCGAACGCTGCGGCGAGGTCGATGGCGTGTTCGGCCGCCTGCTCGCTCGGTTCGCTCCCGTCAGTCGGGACGAGGATGCGCTGGTACATGCTGCTGTGCTATGGCGACGAGAGCAAAACCCTGCCGGCGATTTCGGCAGAATGGCCACACGACCACGCGGGCGCCCCTACTCAGCGTCACGCCACCGAAACTCCGGCGTCCAGACCATCGGGGAGAGTGCCAGCCCCCCGCGAGTGCGCCGGACCCACCACGCGATGAGCCCGGTTCCGAGGAGGACCGCAGCCACACCGAGGAGCCCCGCTTCCGGGCCGAACCGGCCGCCGGTCAGGAGCGTTGGACCGGTCAGCTCCGTCTCGATGATGGCGACGCCGACCCGGGTACCGCTGACGGGGAAGCCGTACATCACCCCCTGTGCGTAGTTCCACGTCAGGTGCAGCCCCAGCGGAACGGCGAGCTCCCCCGTCAGCGCGTAGCCCGCCGCGAGGAAAACCCCCGCGAGTGCGATGCTCGCGGTGCTGACGACGGTCGCGTTCGGGTTTCCGGCGTGGAGCACGCCGAACAGCAGCGAGGTGAGTGCAACGGCGAGCACCGACCCGGCCCGTTCAGAGAACGGTCCAACGCCGGCAGCGCCCTCGGCGATGTTGGTGAGGATGACCCCGCGGACGAGCAGTTCCTCCGAGAGCGAGACGCCTGCGAAGGTGAGCAGGTAGCTGACAACCAACACCCCGGGGCTGAACCCCTCGCTCGCGACGCCGAACCCGGTCACCCGGAGCCAGCCAGCCCCCAGTGAGACGAGAAACAGCAGCGTCATCAGGCCAACTCCGAGGCCAGCACCGAACCCGAAATCCCGCCACCAGGCGCGATCGAGCCGGAAGCCGTAGTCGCTGAAACGCCGCCGGTCGACCACGAGCGCGAGAACGACAGCCGAGATGACGGCGGTCAGCGCCCCGAACAGCGTCGACCCGGTCTGGATTGCTACGTCGAGGGTGGTCCCGGCGAACAGCAGGGAGAACACACCACCCTGATACTGGTCGGAGAGCGCGGCGAAAACAGCGCTGATGGCCTGTCCGACGAGTAGAAAAACTAGCGCGACGGCGACGAGGCGGACCGGTGCCCGAGGCCGGCGCTCCTCGCGGTTCCAGACCAGGCCGAGCGTTCGGTCGAGGAATGACGACACGCTGAATCGTCGCTCGTTCGGTGCAAAAGCGTGGCGACCAACCGCAGCGGAGTTGGGACGAGTGACCGGGTTGGGCTCGCAGAAAGCACCGCTGTCGCCGCCCCGCCAAGCAGCAGGACGAACCAGTACGTACAGAGCCGGAACGCGAACGCGACCGCACCGGCCGTCGCCACGTCCAGCCCCGAAAGCGCCACGAGCGTGCCCGCAAGCACCAGTTCGACGCCGCCGATGCCGCCGGGAAGCGACAGAGCGTTCAGCAGGTCGCTGACCCGAACCGCGACAAAGACGACCACAAGCGGGAGCGTTTCCCCAGCGCGGCGGCGACAGCGAGCCCCGTGAGGCAGAACAGCAGCAACCCAATGGCCGGCGACACCATCCCGAGTCGGAGTACCGCGGCGTCTTCCGGGGGATATTCGAGACGCTGGGGCTGCCCGCGCGGGTTGACGAATACACCGGCGTACACGCCGAGCAACTGGTGAGCCGTACCCGAACGGCCTTTAGCCCAGCACCGAGAGTTCACGGACGATGACCGGTTTTCTGGCAGTCCTCCTGACCGCCGGCTCCCTCGGGGTGTTGCTGGCGGTCGCGCTCCGCCGTAGGAACGAACCCGCCGCCGTCAACATCGTCGCCGCACTACTCGTCACGCTCACCCCTGCTGCCGTCGAGTTCGTGCTTGGGCCGGCGGTGTCGTTCACCTCGCTCCTGACCTACTGGATCGGCGGTGCGAGCGTGCTCCACTGTCTGGGGATGCTCGGCCGCTACGAGTCGGTCCCGGGGTGGGACCACCTCACCCACGGTATCTCGTCGGCGCTGGCGACGGCGCTGCTGTACGCCGGTTTCCTGTCGGTCGTTGGGCTGGATGCAGCCGAGGCCGCAGCGGCGACAGTACTGACCATTCTGGGTATGAGCGTCCTCTGGGAGGTTGCGGAGTTGGTGCTGCGGGAGGTCGGCGAGCGTCGCGGCATCGAGCCGCTGCTGACCAACTACGGCTGGCGCGACACGGCGCTGGACCTGCTGTTCGACGTGGTCGGGGCGGCGCTGGTGCTGGCGCTCGACGTTCGCGTGTTCGTTTCCGTCTTCGAGACGCTACCCTCGGGCTGAACGCCGCTGGGACCGGCCACCGTTCAGGTCGCTTCGGCCGCCTCATCATCCCGAAGTTCCTCGATACGCCCGTGGCGTACCTCAACCGCCGACTCCTCAACCTTGCCCGGGAGGCAGCCAAATCAGTCCTCTGCTCGGCAGTCGGCCAGTCAGTCCGCGAGCACCGATTCGGGCAGATACGCTGTCACCGTCCAGTTGGGCGCATCCACGACTTCGCTGATTTTGAGGTCAACTGCCGTCGAGCAGAGCACGTACGCGTCCGCCCGCGAGAACCCTCGCTGCTCGTGGAGATGCGTAATCATGTGACTCACCGCCTGCTTCGTCGCGTCCATCAGGTCCGGTGCGATTCCGGTGGTCGCGTACATCTGCTCATCTTGGCCCGTAGGCGTGAACGGCCCGGCCGTCTCGAACTGCGGCGCTGTCACCTCACGGTCGGCCAGCGAGAACCGCGCGGTGACGGTCATCGGCGCCTCAATGCCGTTGATACAGACCTCACCGTCGCCCTGTGCGGCGTGGCAATCTCCAATTGAAAAGAGCGCCCCGACGACCTCCACCGGGAGTGAAAGCGTCGACCCGACGGTGAGGTGTTTCACGTCCATGTTCCCGCCGACGTTCCGGGGCGGCATGGTGTCATGACTCCCCGCTTCGCCCGGTGCAACGCCGATGTTTCCGGGGAACGGCTGAACTGGAACAGCCACGTCCGGCGCATCGTCGGCAACGAACCTGGCGACCTGGCCGGGCCCGTGTGGGACGGCTCCGTCGTCGTCGACGAACTCCCAGCCGCGAACGTGGGGGTCGGGAAACTCCTCGGGTAGCAGGCCGCCACCGCGCTCTTCCCGTGGCACGACAGTCACGCCCCAGCCCTCGTGCTCGAAGGCGAGTAGGTCCACGCGGAGCGTGTCCCCTGGCTCCGCACCCTCGACAAAGACTGGCCCAGTCAGGGGGTGGCCCTCGGATTCGACGGCGTCAAGGTCGGCGACGGTGGCGTCGGGCGGGAGTTGGCCATTGTAGACGTCCCGGCAGTCGAACTCCACCACGGCACCGGGCTCGACGGTGAGCACCGGTTCGTGGGCGTTGTCCCAACTGTGGTGGACATTTTCGGCGGTGGCTTCGAGGCGAAAGTCCGGGTCGGGAGCGTCGTCGACGGCAACGCGACGATCAGGCATGGAACGGTCTGTGTGGGGCGGCGGTATAACGCTGCGCGATGCGGCGAAGACATCAGCGGGTCGCCGGAAGCTGAACCCTTTTTGGGCAGCCAGCCAACATCCGACTGTATGAGTGACACCGACATCGGCTTCGTGACGTTCGGCGACAGCGGGCTCCACTCCAGTGAGCTCCAGTTCGGCACCTGGCGGTTCGGCCGTGAGACCGCCGAGGGCAACCTCGAAATCGGCGAGGAGCGCGCCTACGAGCTGCTCGACGCCTACGCCGACGCCGGCGGGCGCTACATCGACACCGCCGACGTCTATGGCGGCGGCGACAGTGAGCGCTGGATCGGGAACTGGCTGGGTGAGCGCGACCGCGAGCGCTACACAGTCGCCTCAAAACTCTACTGGCAGATTCGGGATGGCGACCCCAACAGCCGCGGGACCAACCGGAAGAACATCCGTCACCGCGTCGAGGCCAGCCTCGAACGGCTGGACACCGACTACCTCGACGTGCTCTACCTCCATCGCTGGGACGAGGAGACGCCCACCCGGGAGACGATGAAGACGCTGAACGCGCTGGTCGAGGAAGGAAAAATCCACTACCTGGGCGCCTCCACCTACCGCCCGAACGGATGGCGGGTCGCGAAGGCAAACGCCATCGCCCGGGCGGAGGGCTGGGAGCCATTCACCGTGCTCCAGCCGCGCTACAACCTCGTCGACCGGGAAATCGAAGGAGAGTACCTGGAGATGGCCCGCAACGAGGGGCTGGCGGTCTGCCCGTGGAGCCCGCTCGGCCAAGGGTTCCTGACCGGCAAGTACGACCGTGAAGAGGGGCTGACCGGCGAGTCCCGGGCATCAGAGTCCACCAGCTTCGAGGAGTCCTACCTCACCGAGGAGAACTTCGACGCCCACGATGTGCTCGACGCGGTGGCCGAGGAAGTCGACGCCAGCCCCGCACAGGTCGCGCTTGCGTGGCAGCTCCACCGTGACGGCATCACCGCGCCCATCGTCGGCGCTCGGACCGTCGAACAGCTGGAGGAGAACGTCGCTGCCGTGGACATCGACCTGACCGAGGAGCAGGTCGAGCGGCTGACCGAGGCGAAGGGCGGGCCGTTTGCGGAGTTATGAATTAGGCGAGAAAACCCACCAGTTTACTGGTGGGATGAATCGCCGCACATCTCGCAAACGCCAAAATCGAGATGATTAAGTGCCTCACAAGCGTATACTCTGTCGTCGCGCGACGGGCAACCGTCGCGTCTCGACACCCCACAAACTGGCAGTTGACTCGGTGTTTGCCTCATCAAACAAGTAAGCCCGTGGGATGCAGACCGACGCAAAATAATCAGGTACCTCCGAGTTCCTTGCGGGTAGGAGTAACGGGGGCCTGGCACTCCCATCGATTCGTCGGGTCGGAAACCCGAAGAGACCAACGAACCGCCCTTTGGTGGGCGTGGGAAGCCCACGACTTCAGTCGTGGGAGGATGTCACAGCACGCCACCGCACACCTTTTCTCCCCGCCTCTCCCACCGCCAGTATGGTCGTAGACCTCCGTTCTGACACCGTTACCAAACCCTCGGAGGCGATGCGCGAGGCCGCTCGCACCGCCGACGTGGGCGACGACGTCTACCAAGACGACCCGAGCGTCAACGAACTCGAGTGCCGTGCCGCTGACGTGCTGGGGAAGGACGCAGCGCTGTTCGTCCCGACGGGGACGATGGGCAACCACGTCGCCATCCGCACCCACACCGACCGCGGGCAGGAACTGCTCTGTGACCAGCACGCCCACGCCATCAAGTGGGAGCTGGGCGGTGCCGCCCAACTCAGCGGCCTCCAAACCCGACCCATCGACTTCGGCGACGCAGCCGTCCCGACGCCCGAACAGGTCGAAGACGCTATCGTCGGCGAGGACCTCCACAAAGCCGGCACTGGACTGTTCTGTCTGGAGAACACCCACAACTACCGCGGCGGCGTCGCGGTCCCCAAGGAGACAATCGACGCCGCGGCAAAGGCCGCGAGCGCCCACGACGTGCCGGTCCACCTCGACGGCGCGCGGCTGTTCAACGCCGCGGCCGCCCTCGACACCGACGCCGCCGAACTTGTCGAGCACGTCGACTCCGTGATGTTCTGTCTCTCGAAGGGGCTTGGGGCCCCCGTCGGCTCGATGGTTGTCGGCAGTCAGTCGTTCATCGACGACGCCCGTCGCAACCGCAAGCTGTTCGGCGGCGGCATGCGCCAGGCCGGTATCATCGCCGCGCCGGGGCTGCTGGCCCTGGAGGACCGCGCCCACCTCGAAGCCGACCACGAGCGTGCGGACCGCCTCGCGGACGCACTCGACGGCCTCTCCGGTGTCGAGGTTGGTGAACCAGACACGAACATCGTCGTCGCGAACGTGTCTGGCACGGGCCACTCTGCGGAGGCGTTCGTCGACGAAATCGAACAGCAGGGTGTGCTCGCGGTTCCGTTCAGCGAGACAACTGTCCGCTTCACCACCAACTGGGACGTCGGTGACGAGGATATCGAGAGCGCCATCGACTCCGTTCGGACCGCGCTCTCGCAGGATTAAACGCGGAACTCGAAGCGCGCGCCGCCGCTTTCGCTCTCCGTCACTGAGACCGACCAGCCGTGGGCCTCCGCGATGGTCTTGACGATGGCGAGACCGAAGCCGGTCCCCTCCTCGCTGGTGGTGGTGCCGGTCTCGAACGGGTCGATATTGGGGTCGATACCCGGCCCGTCGTCTGTGACGGCGAACCCCTGCCAGCGGCCACC
>Ga0306880_100058_pt1 | contig 47886 bp, 46 predicted proteins | sample AntDeeMetageno50_FD_190454 | JGI IMG/M metagenome (GOLD analysis project Ga0306880, IMG submission 190454) | Saline lake microbial communities from Deep lake, Antarctica - Metagenome #50 (v2) (version 2) | ecosystem: Environmental > Aquatic > Non-marine Saline and Alkaline > Saline | place... | reverse complement strand
TGGCATCCTCTAAAATAATCAGGAAGTGGTCATAGAGGTCTGTTCTCCGATGATAGCCAAATTTTCATTATATTTTGCTATAGGTTGATCCCCCGTTTTGATATATACCCCAATTATAAAGGATTCACCAACATCGAGTGAACGTCCATCTGAGTGGGATGTTAATAACCCAGAATTGTTATTAATATCAAAAATCGCAATCTGATCCAGATCACCACTATAGTCGCTATAGACAGAAATGGGATTATTACCCTGGTTTTGAATACGGGCCATATCTTCAAACCAATATTCAGATTCCAAGCCAACACCATTTGGATCTGTTCCAGCTATAAGATCGTCTTCTGGACCAGGGATTCTGAATGTTGCAACTTTACCATTATTTCCTAAGTTAACCTGACTTGAACGGCCGGCCACACCGACATTCTCCGAATCAATTGATAAATATGCCTCACTATCGTTAGTGACTTCGGCAGTTATTGATCTTTCTGCTCGACTACTTGAAATGGCACCAGTACCAATCGCTGTAGATCCAGCAAAAATACCAGCTGCCATTCCAATTAATCGTCGGCGATTCATGGTATAGGAGACTGAAGCCGCTTATAGGGCTTCGTTGTCCTCCTCAGGCGTTGCGTCTGCGTAGATTCCTAGAGTGTTCGGAATATCCGAGATATTAGTAGAAGCATCACTCCCCAACGACTCAACAGAATCATTGAGGTAGAATGCGAAGTGGACATAAATATCGTCACCAGGAGCAAGGTCCTGACTACTAGGAATTGCGGGGGTATCTCGACCGTAATCAGAATCGTGCCAGTCAGGAACGGGGCTCGTATTGAAGGCGGTCAGAGAGGAGGTTGCCACATTCGTACTTTCTTCTTCAGTATGGTAGACAGCCATTGGACCATTTGGAAGATCTCCTAGCTCACCACCCGGATAAACCTGAACTCGAACAGTATTCTGCCCATTATTTTTAATGCTGAATACATTTTGGAAAACAGAATCTGCGTTTGCATTCAGACCATTTCCATCCTGACCACTGTTACTCCCATCAAACTGGAGTTCAAGAGTGCTGCCAGTCTGCTCAGCATAGACACTCTCTGATGCATCCAGTCCTAAGTATGCATTCACGTCGCCTGCCGTTTCAACACTGATAGCGCGCTCCGCGCGAACGCTTGAGAACGCGCCCGTACCCATTGCAGCTGCACTACCCGTAGCCAATGCGCCCAGTCCGGCGATGAACTTGCGTCGGTTTGCCATTGTTGGATTACCTCGTTGTGTCCGCACACGACCCGCGGGCCGCCGACGCGGGACATCCCGCGCCACCCGGGGTCGCTCTACTTCACCCATGGGCCCTATCCCATATCGTTATGAATTTGCAGAAACAGTTCCGGGCGGTACTGAAGATCCGGCCGGAGGGTTCCGACCCGCCCTGAACCCCGATCCGATCGCTTCAGGCTCGACCTGCAACCACTCGCAACGCATTCAGGCCCGTCCTGAACCGGCAATCGATGCAACCGAGATGCTATCAAATTTGATAGGATATGATAAACGAAGAACAGGACCCCGCATTGCCGATCCCCTACAAACCCGTTTTTTTCGTGCTTTCAGGCCAGTAAAGCGGCAGTATAGTACTTCGCTTCTAACCGTTGTGTGAACGGCAAGACAGTTTAGCAGATTATCATAACCGCGGGATTTATGTTGGCATGTTCATATGTGTCTGACAGAAATGGCGTCGGTACAGCAGATTGACGGAGGGGATACCGAACCGACGACAGACATCTCTGAGGATGAGCTGTTCGACGTACTGTCCAATCAGCGTCGGCGATTCGCGGTCCACCTGCTGAAACGCGAGGAAGACGACTCGATCGCGATCGGCGACATGGCCGAGCAGATCGCGGCTTGGGAAAACGGGATCGAGACGACGGAGATCACGGGCAACGAGCGCAAGCGCGTCTACACCGCGCTCCAGCAGTCGCACCTGCCGAAGATGGACAAGGCGGGCGTCATCGACTTCAACAAGAACCGCGGCGTCGTCGAGCCCATGCCCGCGATGACCGACGTGGACGTGTACATGGACGTGGTCGAGGGGAGAGAGATCCCGTGGAGTGACTACTACCTCGGGCTCTCGGGCGTCGCTGTCGCGCTCGTCGGTGCGGTGTGGCTCGGCGCGTGGCCGTTCGTCCTGTTGCCCGAGTTCGCGTGGACGGTCGCGATCGTCGTCGCGTTCGCGTTCTCCGCGATCACGCACAAGTACTACACCGCGGAGATGAAGGTCGGCGAACCCGAGGAACCCCCGGAACTGACGTAGGGCGCGGGGTTTCAAGCGTCGCATACGAGAGTTCCGGCGCCGTATAACCTTAGGGTCGGAACACGTTGTCTCGGGTGAACGTACTGTGAGATCCCATCGCAAATGAAACGACGACACCTCATCCTGTTGCTCGGCGGGGCGAGTTCCGGTGCGATGAGCGTCGGCACCGGCGCGTTCAGCAGCGTGGAAGCAGAGCGGGGTGTGTCGGTGAACGTCGTCGAGGACGGCGAGGCGTATCTGGGGCTGGAACAGGTGAACAAGTACCTTCCAGTCGATGGTGGGAATGCTCAAACTGTCGAGTCAGAGGAGTACGAGCCGAACGATGTCGTCAGGATACAGAACCAGTTCTCCGATCCACTTGATCTGACCGTAACCGTGGAGTCGACCGAGGGCGTTGTCAGCGAGGATAGTGTCGATATCGACGACAGACTAGCGGGCGACGGTGAACTTGGAATCGGTCACGAGGCGTTCGTCGCCGTCAACTGTGAGGGCAGTGGCGAAGGACACGTCAAACTGTTCTTCGATGGGGAGGCTGACGGAGCGACCGTCGAAAAGACCAGAACGTTCGACGTGTCGTGTCTCGATGTCGACTTCAACGGCGGAAACGGAAACGGAAACGGAAACGGAAACAATGGTGGCGGAACAGTACACATATCGGGTTTTTCCGGCACTCTAGACGTGATAGTCAACGGGGAATCACCGGCAGAGACGATTCAGTCTGATGGGGATAGGCCATATGTTTTCCCCCCAAACGAGGGACGGATCCACAGCGTGACGATCGACGGGAGCAGATACGAACGAGACGGCAGCACCGGGAACAGCGGCGACAATTGAAACGCAGCCGCGCGACGCTCAACAGGTCTGTCTCCGTGCGAACTGTTGGAGTCGCTCGGGGACTGACTGGGGCCACGTCGTCTATTCCCCGTTCGACTGTATCATTCAGATGCCCTTATGTGTCCCCCGTACCGATCCCCGCACATGGACGACCACTCCCACGAGCCCGATCCGGACAAGCGCGTGACCTCCCCCATGCAAAGGTTCGGCAGCCGCGAGGTCGGCATCGGCGCGGCCGTCACCCTCGTCGGCCTGCTCGTCGCGTACGTCATCCCGTTCCTGTTCACATTCTGAGCGACGGCGTCGCTCGCGGGTTAATACTCACCGAGAACAGCCGATAGCGACCCGCCTACCGCGGGTACCAGGCCAGCGGGTGATCGGCGGTGAGCTCTAACCCCACCGGCTCGTCGAGGTCGAACTCCTCGACGTGGTTGTGGAGGCAGTGGACGACCTCCCCGGAGTCGAGTTCGACCCGATAGATGAACGAGGGACCGACGTACTGCCGCGAGACGATGGTCCCGTCGGCCAGCTCGGCGCTTGCGGGCGTCGCTCGCAGGTCGTCGGGTCGCACGAGCACGTCGACGGGCGCGCCGTCGTAGACGGTGTCGTACCCCTCCAGCGTGACGGCGTCGAACCGGCCGATGCCGGTCTCGACCTTCCCGTCGCGGAGGTGCCCTTCGAGGAACGACGCCCGCCCGAGGAAGGAGGCGACGAACTTCGACTCGGGGCGCTCGAACACCGATTCGGGGCGGCCGACCTGCTCGATCTTCCCCTCGTTCATCACGGCGACGCGGTCGGAGATGGAGAGCGCCTCCTCCTGGTCGTGGGTGACGGAGACGGCGGTGACGCCGGCCGCCTTCAGGATCTGGCGGACTTCCTCGCGCATCTCGACGCGGAGGCGCACGTCGAGGTTCGAGAAGGGCTCGTCGAGGAGGAGCACGTCAGGCTCCGGCGCGAGCGAGCGCGCGAGCGCGACGCGCTGTTTCTGCCCGCCGGAGAGCTGGTCCGGCGTCTTCTCGCCGTGTTCGGGCAGGTCGACGAGGTCGAGCAGCTCGTCGACGCGAGCCGCGTTCGCGTCCGCGCCGTCGTCGAGCCCGAACGCGATGTTCTCTCGGACGGTGAGGTGCGGGAACAGCGCGAAGTTCTGGAAGACGATTCCGACGTCGCGCTGCTCCGGCGGGACGAACGCGCCGTCGCCGGAGACGGTCTCGTCGCCGAGCGTAATCTGTCCCTCGGTCGGTTCCTCTAATCCGGCAATGGTCCGGAGCGTCGTCGTCTTCCCGCAGCCGGAGGGGCCGAGGAAGGTGAGCAGCTCTCCCGGCTCGACATCGAGGGAGACGCCGTCGACGGCGGTCTCCGGGCCGAAATCCTTCGTCACGTCCGACAGCGACAACACGGGGTCCGGCGACGCGTCGGCGGGTGACTCGGTCGCGTCGGCGCGCGATCCGTTCGCGTCCGCGGGCGACTCGCTCGCGTCCCGGGCCGACTGTGTCCGTTCGACTGATTGCGTGTGAGCCATCGATGTGTCGAGCGCCGGAGCGGCCGGCGTCTCGTAACTGAGACTATGTATTTTAGGAAAACCTAAAAACGTATCGCTCGCTCCCTCTCCGCGGTGACGCGAGGAGCGATGACCGCCTTGGCCGGCCGGTGGTCAGCGAGGCCGATTCAGGCGAGCTCGCGCTCGATGACGCCGCGGAGCTCTCGGATCGCGTCGGCGTCGAGCGCGACGGCGTCGTCGCCGACCGAGAGGGAGAGCGTCCCGTCGGTCGTCACGTCGCCGAGCCGGAGCACGGGCGCGTCGCCGGCGCGCTCGGCGACCGCCTCGGGGTCGGTCGTCTGGACGACGAGGCGGCCGGGCGTCTCCTCGAAGGCGGCGACGCGGTCGGGGAGGGTCACGTCGGCCCCAGCGTCATCGGTCACCAGCTCCGCCAGCGCGACCGCGAGCCCGCCGTCGCTCACGTCGTGGGTCGCGAGCGTCGAGTCGTGGCGCGCGACCGCCGCGAGCGACGCGATACGGTCGGCGAGGCTCTCGGTCTCCGCGTCCGGCAGCGCCGGGAACCGGTCGGTTCCGCCGGCCTGCGCGAGGTACTCGGAGCCGCCGAGCGCACCGCCGTCGGCGCCGCCGGCGCCGACTAGTAGGAGTTCTGAGTCGCTCGCGCGGTCGGCGTCGAGGGCGGCAGGCGGCGCGTCGTACCCCTTTCTGGTGCCGATCAGCGCGAGCGTCGGCGTCGGCGGGATCGGCCCCTCGACACTGTCGTTGTACAGCGAGACGTTGCCCCCGACCACCGGGGCGTCGAGGTCGGCACAGGCGTCGGCGAGCCCGTCGACGATACCCTTGAAGCCGCCGTACACCTCGGGCTTCTCCGGGTTGCCGCCGTTGAGGCAGTCGACCGCCGCGAGCGGGACCGCGCCCTTCGCGGCGAGGTTGGTCGCGTTCTCGAAGGCGACGGCGCGGGCGCCCTCGTAGGGGGCGGTCTCGGTCCAGTTCGGATTTGCGCCGGAGGAGAGCGCGAGACCGACGCCCTGGTCGGCCGGGGCGAGGTCGCCCGCGTCGGTCGACGCCGTCTCTCGGATCGCCATGATCGCGGCGTCGTCGCCGGGTGTCATCGCCGTCCGAACGCCGACCTCGTGGTCGTACTGGCGGTACACCCAGCGCTTGCTCGCGGTCGAGGGGGCCGAGACGACCGATTCGACCGCCTCGTCGAGGGCGGGCTCGGGGTCCGGAAGGTCTCGGTCCGGTTGGGTCGGGGCCTCGCTCGCGAGGTCGTTCATCGGGGCACCGTCGGCGAGGTACTCGGCGTCCACGTCGACGACGACCTCGGACGCCTCGTCGTCGGAGTCGTCCGCGCCGCCCGCGTCTCCCTCTCCGGCGCCCGCGAACTCGCAGACGTAGTTCCCGTCGGTCACCTCGCCGATGACGGAGCAGCCGAGGTCGAACCGCTCGGCGAGCGCCTCGACGCGCGCCACGTCCCCCGGCGCGACCTCGTAGCACATCCGCTCCTGGCTCTCGGCGAGCAGGATCTCCATCGCGTTCATGTTCGGTTCGCGCTGGTGGACGCTGTCGAGGTCGAGCCGAGCGCCGAGCCCGCCCTTCGCGACCAGCTCGGAGGAGGCGCCACCGAGGCCCGCCGCGCCGAGGTCGCGAGCGGAGAGGACGAGGTTCTCGTCGACCAGCGCCTCGTTGCACTCGATCAGCCGCTTTTCGGCGTAGGGGTCGCCCACCTGCACCGCGGGACGGTCCTCGGTCTCCGCGTCCTCGGCGAGGTCCTCGGAAGCGAAGGAGGCGCCGCCGAGCCCGTCGCGGCCGGTGCCGTTGCCGACGAGCACGAGCTTGTTGCCCGGCTCCTGTGCGGTGGCCGTGACCAGCCGCTCCTCGTTGGTGAGGCCGACGCAGGCGACGTTGACGAGGGGGTTCCCCTCGTACCCGTCGTGGAAGGCGACGCTGCCGCCGACGGTGGGGACGCCGATACAGTTGCCGTAGTGGGAGATGCCCTCGACGACGCCCTCGAAGAGGTACCGCGAGCGCTCGCGGTCGAAGCCGCCGAAGTACAGCGAGTCGAGCAGGGCGATGGGGTACGCGCCCATCGACATGGTGTCGCGGACGATACCGCCGACCCCGGTGGCTGCCCCGTCGACCGGGTCCACGAAGGAGGGGTGGTTGTGGCTCTCGACGCCGAACGTGACGTACTGATCGCTGTAGTCGTCGGCGTCGCGGTCGGCGGCCGGAACGTCGGCGGCGCCCGGCTCGGGCAACGCGAGGACCGCCGCGTCGTCGCCGGGACCGACGACGACTTGGTCGCCCTCGCTCTCGAACGCCGACAGCAGGGGTCGCGAGGAGCGGTACGCGCAGTGCTCGCTCCAGAGATTCTCGAACAGCGCGGCCTCGGCCGCCGTCGGCTCCCGGCCGAGCTCCGCGACGACGAGCTCGTGGTCCGGCTCGGACAGACTCATTCACTTACGTGGTTATCGAGCCGGTTCTAATGCTTTTCTATGTGCACGTTCGTGTGGTTCGACACGACATCGACGGCGACACGCCTTGCGGTGCTGTGCGGTGGCGCGCGCCTCCGAGCGGCCAGTAGGCCGCTCGGAGCGCGTGCGAGGGACGCGGCGACCAGAGAGGGACCGGAGGTCCCTCATGCAGCCGGCGCGCAGCGCCGGCGACGAAGGGAGCCGCGAGGCTGGGGAGGCGTGAGGCTGCGGTGCTGTGCGGTCGGGTGGGACTCAAAGGGGCAGTCGACGAGGGCGGCGCAGGTGACGTAAGCAGCGTGGCGCTACGCGCCACGGGCAGCCGGCGGCTTTGCCGCCGGCGACATCGCAACGAGGGAGCGGTAGCGACCGAGTGAGGAGCACAGCGAGCGTGCGCCGCCCTCGGCGACTGGGGCTTTGGAGGTGGTCACCGCCGATCTGCCGGCAGCCACGTATAAACGATCGGCTGGGGCTTTGGAGGTAGCCACCGTCGATCTCCCGACGATTATTTATAAGCGAACGATCGGGTACGTAGCGGAACTCACGACACGCCCGCTAACAACTTATAATGCCACGAGCGACACGCCGTAGATCACCAGCGATCCGATCGCGCCGACGGCCAGCGACTTCGTGTTCAGCCGCACGGCGCGTCGCCGATCCGCTTCGAGCGCCGCCTCGTCTTGCACCTGGTTGGTCCCCTCGCCGACGTCGAAGACGCCGATTCCGGCGAAGCCGACGCAGAACCGCTCGCGGTACTGGAAGTAGCCCATCGCGGCGCCGTACAGCGGGAACAGCGAGGCGATGAGCGTCCAGCGCGGCCACCCCATCCCGAGGATCACTGCGACGGTGACGACCGCGAGCAGCAGCGACCCGATCCCGAGGAGGAGCCGCCGTCGCTGTTGGGCCGGTCCGATGTTGCACACGCCCGGTTGGTACTCCATACGGGATCGAGGGCGCGGGGCGACGAAAACACACCGAATTCGCGCGAGAATCACGCTGTTTCCGGCGAGCTGAGCGATCGACAAGCGACCGAGAGACGATCACGCGAGCGACGGCCGTGACGCCCCATTTATTACTGAACGGCTGAAACGAACGTCCAAGAGAAGCTATGACGGAAGGGTCACCTCGGGATAGGGAGTTACGACGGTACGAGACGATACTCGACTCACTCGACGACGCCGTCTACGCCGTCCGTCCCGACGGGACCATCGCGTACGTCAACGATCGCTATACCGAGATGAAGGGCGTGAGCCGCGAGGCGCTGCTGGGGACGGATATCTACGACTGGGTCACAGAGGAAACCGTGGAGAAGGCCACGCGGGTCCGCAACGAGGTGGCCGCGGGTGATCGCGACGTCGGCATGGTCGAGTACGAGTTCCTCACGGCAGACGGGGAGCGATTCCCAGTGGAGATGCGCTTCAACCGGGTGACCGGCGAGGAGGGCGAAGAGCTGAATCGCGTTGGCGTCATCCGAGACGTCCGCGAGCGGAAGCGGCGCGAGGAGGCGCTCCGCCGCAAGAACGAACGGCTCGAGGAGTTCGCGAGCATCGTCTCCCACGACCTCCGGAACCCCCTCAACGTCGCGCAGGGGCGGCTGGAGCTCGCCCGCGAGGAGCACGACTCCGAGCACCTCGAGGCCGTCGCCAACGCCCACGGGCGAATGGCGACGCTCATCGACGACCTCCTGACGCTCGCCCGTGACGGCGAGGGCGTCGAGGAGACGGAGCGCGTTCCCCTCCGCGAACTCGCGGAGGTGTGCTGGGAGGGCGTCGAGACCGCAGCGGCCTCGCTCCGGATCGAGACCGACCGCACGATCCGCGCGGACCGAAGCCGACTCAGACAGCTTGTCGAGAACCTCATGCGGAACAGCGTGGAACACGGTTCCACTGGCAGCCGAGCAGAGCTCGGCGACAGCGTGGAACACGGTTCCACTGGCAGCCGAGCAGAGCTCGGCGACAGCGTGGAACACGGTTCCACTGGCAGCCGAGCAGAGCTCGGCGACAGCGTGGAACACGGTTCCACTGGCAGCCGGGCAGAGCCCGGCGACAGCGTGGAACACGGTCGTTCGAGAGACGGCGACGCGGTCGAGCACGCCGGCGAGGACGTCACGGTGACCGTCGGCGACGTCGAGGGGGGGTTCTACGTCGCTGACGACGGCCGGGGGATCCCCGAGAGCGACCGTGAGACGGTGTTCGAGACGGGATACACCACGAGCGACGACGGGACAGGGTTCGGCCTCGAAATCGTCGAGGCCGTCGCGTCGGCTCACGGGTGGGACGTGCGCGTCACCGACGCCGCGGGCGGCGGCGCCCGGTTCGAGTTCACCGGGGTCGACGTGCTCGACTGAGAGTCCCCGAGTCGACATCGCCTGAACCGTCACGCGCGACGCCCCCGCTTTCCGCGGTGGCAACCCTCAAAAGGGCTCCCGACGACGAGTGCCCTGTGAAACGGATCCAACTCGGCAACACCGTCTTCGAGGGCGAAAACGACGTGTACCTACTCGACGGCGAGACGACCGCGCTCGTCGACACCGGCGTCGCGCTCCCGGACGTGCGCGGGGAGTTGGAGGACGGCCTCGCGGAATACGGGCTCACGTTCGCCGATATCGACACGATCGCCCTCACCCACTGGCACCCCGACCACGCGGGGCTGGCCGGCGAGATACAGGCCGACGGCGACGCCGACGTGTACGTCCACGAGGCGGACGCGTCGCTGGTCGACGGCAGCGAGGCGCCGCTGTTCCTCGATCGCGACCTCCAGCGCGAGACGTTCGATCGGTGGGGGATGCCGGCGGCCGACCGAGAGCGGCTGGCCGCCTTCTTCGACGCGGTGAGCGCCGACCTCAGCGGCCGGCCCGCCGACGTGACGACGTTCGGCGACGGCGACGTGATCGACGCCGGCGGCGTCGCCCTCGAAGCGATGCACCTGCCGGGCCACACGGCCGGCCTCACGGGGTTCGCCTTCGATCCGCGTGAGGTTCCCGACCACGAGCCGGTCGGCGGCGCAGACGCAACGGAAGAGCTGTTCGCCGGCGACGCGCTCCTCCCGAGGTACACGCCGAACGTCGGCGGCGCGGACGTGCGTGTCGACGCGCCGCTCGCCGCCTACGCTGAGAGCCTCGTGCAGATCATCGAGCGCGACTTCGACGCGGCTCACCCCGGCCACCGCGAGCGGATCGACGACCCGAGCCGACGGGCCGCGACCATCCTCGACCATCACCGGCACCGGACTCGGCGGGTGCTCGACGTTCTTGCTGACGAGGAGCCCGCGACCGCGTGGGAGGTCGCTGCCGCGCTGTTCGGTGACCTCTCCGAAATCCACGTCCTCCACGGCCCGGGCGAGGCGTTCGCCCACCTCGATCACCTCGCGGACGCCGGCGTCGTCGAGCCCGACGGGACCGCGTACCGACTGATCGATCCCGAGCCGGACGTCGACGCGCTGTTCCCGACCACTCCCCTCGACGGCGCGGTCGACGGCTCGGAGGCGTAGCCCGGGCTGACCGGGGGGTATCGACCGCCTCCCCCGAAAGCTATTCCTCCGGGACGGCGTATCCACGGACGTGAAGCGGGACACCCTCCTCGCGGTCGTCCTCGCCCTCCTCGCGGTCGTCGCGCTCGGCGTCGCCGCCGCGACGCTCGACTCGGCCGTCAGCCTCGGCGGTGGCGGGTTCGGCGGCGTCGAGGGCGACGCGCCGAGCGCCGGCGACGGTCCGGGCGATCCCGGTTTCTCACCGTCGCCCGGCGGCGAGCTGTCCCTCGCGACGCAGCCGGTGTGTTACGAGTTCCTCCGCGAGCCGCCGGCGCTGTTGGTTCTCACCGGGTTTCTTCTCGGGATCGCGGCGATCGTCTACCGAGACACGCGCTCGGCGGTCGCCGCTCTCGCGGGCGCCGGCGCGGTCGGCTTCCCGATCGGACTCATCTGGTGGGGGTTGGCCATTTGCGGGTCGGTGTCGACGGAAAGCGTGTTCGAGTTCGGCATCGCCGGCTCCGACGAGGGACTCATTCCCGAGGGCGCCGCCGGCGGCGCGGGCGTCGGGGGCGGGGAGGGGGCCGCGTCGGCGCCGGAGCTCCTGTTCGCGCTCGTCGTGATCGTCGCCCTCGTCGCGAGCGTCGGCGTGCTCCTCCTCGCGAGTGGCGACGACGAGGCGACGCCGGGCTCCGGAGCAGCCGCCGAGGACGACCCCGAGGAGTCGGAGCGCGACCTCGCCGCCGTCGGGCGCACCGCCGGCGAAGCCGCCGATCGGATCGAGTCGTCGGACGCCGACAACGAGGTGTACCGGGCGTGGCGCGACATGACGGCGGTCCTCGACGTGGACCGGCCCGCGTCCTCGACGCCCGCGGAGTTCGCGAGCGCGGCGGTCGACGCCGGCGTCGACGAGGAGCCCGTCGGGACGCTCACCGAGGTGTTCGAGCGAGTCCGGTACGGCGGCGCAGACGCGACGGACGACCGCGAGCGGCAGGCGGTCGCGGCGCTGCGTCAGATTGAGGAGCGGCACGGTGACCCGGCGAACCCCGGAGGGAAGCCGTAATGCGCCCCCTCGCGCTCGTCGGCGTCGCCGCGGTCGCGGTCGGGTTCGTCGCGGTCGTGAATCGTTCGATCGCGGCCGCGATCGACCCCTCCACCGTCGTCGTCACCCTCATCGGCGCGCTCGCCGTCGTGCAGGGGGTTCGATACGCGAACGAGCGCCGCGGCCGCGACCGGCGGGCCGCCGACCCCGGCGAGCCGGAGCGCCGGGTGCCCGCGACCGTGCCCGGAGCCGACCTCGACGAGCGGATCGGCCGAATGACCGCCGCGTCCCACGGAGGGTACGCCTCCCGCCGCGAGCTCCGCGAGCGAGTCCGAGCCGTCGCGGTCGCGGCGGTCGCCCGGGACCGGAACTGCTCGACCGCGGCGGCCGAGCGAGCCGTCGAGGTTGGGACGTGGACCGACGACCCGACCGCGGCCGCGTTCCTCGCGAGCGACGCGTCGTACCCGATCGGGGTCCGACTTCGGGCCGGGATTCGGGGACGGTCACGGTACGGGTACGGGCTCCGCGCCGCGATCGACGCGATCGGGCGGCTCGACGATGACAATCCGGCGGAGGCGGCGCGATGAGCGCCGAAACCGCCGACGGCGACTCGCCCGACGATGACGCCGCGAACCGCGGGGGTGATCAGACCGAGCGCACGCCTCTCCGACGGTCCGAGACCGGACGGTGGGACGGGATCGCCGGGGTCGCCCTCGCGCTCGTCGGGGTCGGCGTCGTCGCCCGGCAGCCCGGGCTCGTGCTGACCGGGGCCGTCGGCGTGGGATACGCCGTCTACGCCCGGATCGGCGAGGCGCCCGAGGCGACGATCGAGGTCGAGCGGACCGTGAGCGACGACACCCCGGCACCGGGCGACGACGTGGTCGTCACGGTCCGGGCGCACAACGTCGGCGACGCTGCCCTCCCGGACCTCCGACTCGTCGACGGGGTGCCGCCCGGACTGGAGGTCGTCGACGGCCCGGCGCGGATCGGGACCGCGCTCCGGCCGGGGGCGACGGCGGTCTTCGAGTACACCGTCCGGGCGAGCCGCGGGGAACACGAGTGGGAGCCGATGCGCGGGATCACGCGAGACGCCGCCGGCTCTCAAGAGCGCACGACCGAACTCGCGGCACCGACCCGGATCGTCTGTACCCCGGAGCTCTCGGCGGGCGGCGACCTCCCCTTGCGAGGGTTGACGACGAAATATCACGGTCGCGTACCCACCGACGTGGGCGGCGCCGGCGTCGAGTTCCACGCCACCCGCGAGTACCGCCGCGGCGACCCCGTCAAGCGGATCGACTGGAACCGGCGGGCGCGGACGGGCGAGCTGGCGACGCTCGAACTCCGCGAGGAGCGCGCCGCGACCGTCGTGCTCCTGATCGACGCCCGCGAGTCGGCGTACGCCGCGAGCGAGCCCGACGCCGACACCGCCGTGGAGGCGAGCGTCGAGGCCGCCGGACAGGCGTTCACCGCGCTGCTCGACGGCGGGGACCGGGTCGGGATCGCGACGCTGGGTCCGCGCGACTGCTGGCTCTCGCCGGGAGCCGGCACGGCGCACGCCGCCCGCGGGCGCGAGACGCTGGCGACCGACCCCGCGCTGGCGCCGACGCCGGTCGAGGGGGGGTTCTACCAGTCGCTGTGGTTCCGGCGGTTCCGCCGGCGGCTTCCGGCCGACGCGCAGGTGCTCTTTTTCACCCCGCTCCTCGATGACTCCGCGGCGTCGCTCGCGCGCCGGATCGACGCCCACGGTCACCTCGTCACCGTCCTCTCGCCCGACGTGACCGCCGGCGACACGCCGGGAACGCGGCTGGTCGCGTTCGAGCGCCGCGAACGGCTCCGCGAACTGCGCGGGGCGGGGATCCGCACGACCGAGTGGGGAGACCGGTCCTTCCCCGTCGCGGTCGCGCGGGCCACCGGGAGGTGGTCGCGGTGAGTCGACGGGAGGTGACAACCGACGACGCCGAGTCGCACGATGCGGCCGACGACCGCGAGCGCGACGCCCGCCCGCCGACGCTCGCGGTCGTCGCGAGCCTCGTCGCCGGCGCGATCGCGGCGCTGTCCGCGTTCCTCGCCGCCCCGACCGGCGGGGCGCTCGTCGGGGTCGCAACGGTCGGCCTCCTCGCCGGGGCGCTCCGACAATCTCCCCGGATCCTCTCGTGGGCAGCCGGGATCGGTGTGATCGGGATCGCGCTCGCCGGGTACCTGCGCGGGGCGGTCGAGCCCCTGCTCGCGGCCGGGGTCGCGCTCGCGCTCGCGTGGGACCTCGCGGACCACGGGATCGCGCTCGGCGAGCAGGTGGGTCGCGAGGCGCGGACTCGCCGGAACGTCGCGGTCCACGCCGGGACGACCCTGCTCGCGGGCGGGCTCTCGGTCGCGGTCGTCTACGGCGTCTACTTGGCCGCCGCCGGCAACCAGCCCGTTGCCGCGCTCGCGCTGCTCCTGTTCGGGGCGGTGGCGCTGGCGTCGGCGGTGCGGTGAGCGTCAGCGGTGCGATGAGCGCCACCCCGCCGCCGATCGCGGGTCCTTTTGTATCCCCTCGCCGACGCTTCGGTATGCACACCGAAGCGACCGCAGCGACCGCAGCGACTGCGGCGACCGGATCGACCGCGCTCACCGCGCCGGTAGGGTGGTCGGCGTGACGGATCTGGTGACGTTCGGCGAGACGATGCTCCGGCTCTCGCCGCCGCGCGGCGAGCGGCTGGAGACCACCGAGACCCTCGACGTGCAGGCGGGCGGCGCGGAGAGCAACGTCGCGGTCGGCGCCGCGCGACTCGGCGCCGACGCCGTCTGGCTCTCGAAGCTCCCGGAGTCGCCGCTCGGGCGCCGAATCATCGGCGAGCTCCGAAGCCACGGCGTCCGGACGGGCGTGTCGTGGGCCGATCCCGAGGCGAGCCGGCTGGGGACGTACTACCTCGAACACGGCGGGGAGCCGCGCGGGACGAACGTGATCTACGACCGCGCGGACGCCGCGATCACGACGGTCACGCCCGCGGAGCTGCCGACCGGGGCGCTGGAGGCGGCCGAGTACTTCCACACGACCGGGATCACGCCCGCGCTCTCGGAGCGGGCCGCGGAGACGACGACGGCCCTGCTCCGCGCCGCGGGCGACGCCGGCGCGACGCGCTCGTTCGACCTCAACTACCGGGCGAAGCTCTGGGACCCCGAGACCGCTCGCGCCGCCTACGAGGACCTCTTCGAGCACGTCGACACCCTGTTCGTCCCCCGGCGGGACGCCCGCGAGGTACTGGACCGCGAGGGCGACGCGGTCGAGATCGCTCACGGGCTCGCGTCCGCGTTCGACTTCGAGACCGTGGTCGTCACCCGCGGCACGGAGGGCGCCGTCGCGCTCCGGAACGGCGAGGTGTACGAGCAGGGCGTCTTCGAGGCCGACACCTACGACGCGATCGGCACCGGCGACGCGTTCGTCGCCGGCTACCTCGCGAAGCGGATCGACGGGGGCGAGATGGCCGACTCGCTGGAGTGGGCCGCCGCGGCCGCCGCCCTGAAGCGCACCGTCGACGGCGACCTCGCGGTGATCACGCCCGGCGACGTCGAGAGCGTCGTCGACGGCGCGGGCGGGATCAACCGATAGGTCTCTTTATAAATAGCTGTGCGGTGGCGCACGCCTCCGAGTGGCCGACAGGCCACGAGGAGCGCGTGCGAGGGAGTCGCGAACGAAGTGAGCGACGAGGCTGGGGAGGCGTGAGGCTGCGGTTGCGGTGTGGGGCGGGACTCAAAGGGGCAGCCGCGACGACGAAGGTGGCCGCAGCAAGCACCGCAACGAGGGAGCGGTAGCGACCGAGTGAGGCGCGCAGCAAGGCCCCCGAGTCGTCGCGGCGGGGGCTTTAGAGGTGTTCGTCATCGATCCGCGGTCAGACGTTTATAAGCGAGCGGCTGGGGCTTTGGAGGCGTTCCTCGCTGATCCGCCGAGAGCAACGACCACTTATAACTGAGTACTCGCCAGAAAATCCCAGATTTGCCGGTTGCTTATGAAACGTCGTCGTCGAACACCCACGCTTCGATGACCCGCTCGACGTCGTCCTGCTGCCAGAGGATCTGCACGATACCCACCGAACCGAGGTTCACCCGTCTGGCCTCACCGTTGATCGCGTCGGTCGGTCCGATACCGTCGTCTAACTCCGCCCACGCGACGGTGTCCGTTGCACCCGATTCGTAGTCGACGCTGACGTTGGTGATGTACACGTCTCCTGCGGGGAGTTGACGCTCCCCACCGGTGTGTTCGATGTCCAACCGACTCGGGGCGTCGTCCGCTCCCTGATACGCGAACGCGAAACAGGCAATCTCGTCGCATGTCGTCGTCGTCAGTCGGTAATACCCGGCCGCTCCGAACCCGACCGCTGTCACACCACCGAGAAGGGCGGCTCGCCGCCGCAGTGACATAGCCGACCCACGTGGTACCGATACGTAGGCCTTTGGCCGCTCGTGTTCCGTTCCGAACACTCGTTTATAAACCCCTTATAGCCGCTCGCCGTCGTAGTACGCTTCCTCCACGCGCCGATCGAACAGCCGCGAGAGCAGCGCGGTCAGCGGTCCCTCGACGCCCTCGCCGTCGCCGTCGACCCCGATACCGTCCACCGTCTCGACCGGCCGGATCTCCCACGTCGAGTTGGTGAGAAAAACCTCGTCCGCCTCGCGCACCGCGTCCGGCGCGTACGTCCCCTCCTCGACCGGAATCCCCTCCGCCTCCGCGATCTCGATCACGGTGCGACGCGTCACGCCCGGGAGGATCGGCCCGTCGAGCGAGGGCGTCTTGAGTGCGGTGCCGTCGGCGAAGAAGAGGTTCGCGGTCGCCCCCTCGGCGACGTTGCCGTCCGGATCGAGCATCAGCGCCTCGTCGGCACCGGTCACGCGCAGTTCCAGCCGTGCGAGGATTCCGTTGAGGTAGTTGTGCGTCTTCGCGTCGGCCGGGAGCGCCCGCGAGGAGGGCTTTCGGGTCTTCGTCGTCTGGAGCGCGGCGGGGCCGTCGTGGACCGGTGTCGAGTCGACGCCGCCGCGGGCGAGGGGCTTCGCGATCACGACGACGGTGGGGTCGACCTCGGGCCGCGGGTCGAGCGTGCCGGGCTGGACCCCACGCGTGATAGAGAGCTTCACGTACGCCTCAGCGAGGTCGTTCGCGGCGAGCGTCTCGTCGATCCGGGCTTTCAGGTCGATCTCGGAGAGCCCGTGGTCGAGCCCGAGCGTCTCGCAGGTGTCCGCGAGTCGCGCGGCGTGGTCGTCCCACCGGAACACCTCGCCGCCGTACGCGCGCAGGGTCTCGAAGGCGGCGTCGCCGTAGGCGAACCCGCGGTCCTCGACGGAGACGGTCGCCTGCGAGGCGGGGACGATCTCGCCGTCGACGTGGTAGCGGAGTTCCTCGGCCGCGTCGTCCGCCCCGCCCGGGTCCTCACCCATCCTCGCACACCTCCACGAAGTTCCGCACCAATGCTTTCCCGCGCGGCGTCAGGATGCTTTCGGGGTGGAACTGCACGCCGATATGTGGCTTCTCGCGGTGGCGCACGCCCATCACGACCTCGCTCTCGTCCTCGGTGCGGGCGGTCTCGACGAGTTCGTCGGGGAGGTCCTCGCGCTCGACGCAGAGCGAGTGGTACCGGCCGACGCGGAGCCGATCGGGGAGCCCCGCGAACACGCCCTCGCCGTCGTGGGCGATCGTCGACGGCTTCCCGTGGACGACCTCGGGCGCGTGGCGCACCCGGCTCCCGCGACTCGCGCACAGCGCCTGGTGGCCGAGACAGACGCCGAACACGGGGCGGTCCAGCGCGAAGGCGTCGATCGAGACCCCGGCCTCTGCGGGGGTGCCCGGTCCCGGAGAGATGACGACGCCGTCGGGGTCGAGCGCGCGGATCCCGGCCAGATCGACCGCGTCGTTGCGCCGCACCGCGACCGCGCCGGCGACCTCGCCGACGTACTGGACGAGGTTGTACGCGAACGAGTCGTAGTTGTCGACGACGAGGACCCGCACGTCCGAGTCGCCGGCGCCGGGGCGCCAGCCGGCGTCGTCATCATCGCCGCCAACCCCCGTCATCGGTCGACTCCCTCCTCGACCGCCATCCCGCCGGCCGCGAGCGCCTCGTCGACCGCGGTCACGAGCGCCCGGGCCTTCGCGAGCGTCTCCTCGTACTCCGCGTCGGGCTCGGAGTCGTGGACGATTCCCGCGCCGACGCGCAGGTGGTACTCGGCCGCCCGCCGGACCAGCGTGCGGATGACGATGTTGAGCGTCGCCCGCCCGTCGAAACCGGCCGCGAGCATGGAGCCGGTGTAGGGGCCCCGCCGCGTCTCCTCCAACTCGTCGATGATCTCCATCGTCCGCGGCTTGGGCGCGCCCGTGATCGTCCCGCCGGGGAAACACGCCGCGACCGCGTCGGCGAGCCCCACGTCCGACCGCGCCTCCCCCTCGATCAGGCTCACGAGGTGCATCACCTCGCTGTACCGGTCCACCCGGCGGTACTCCGCCACGTCGACCGTGCCGAATCGGGAGACCTTCCCGAGGTCGTTGCGCTCCAAGTCGACGAGCATGGCGTGTTCCGCGCGCTCCTTCTCGTCGCCGGTCAGCTCCGCCTCCATGTCAGCGTCCGCCTCCGGCGTCTCCCCCCGCGGGCGGGTGCCAGCGATGGGCTCCGTGACGAGGCGAGCGCCGTGTTCACCCTCGTCGCGGTCGGCGCCCGCCTCCGCCGCGCCGCCGCTCGGAACGCGCTCTAAGAGTAGCTCCGGGCTCGCGCTCACGAGGTCGACGCCGGACGGGGCGTCGTCGCCGTCGTCGTTGTCGCCGTTATCGTCGTTATCGTCGGTGTCGTTGTCCCCCTCCGCACCCCCCTCCCGCGAGAACTCGATCAGCCCGGAGTACGGCGCCGGGTTCACCGTCCGAAGCGCGTCGTACGCCTCGACCGGATGGACCGCGGCCGGGGCACGCAGTCGCTGGGAGACGTTCGCTTGAAAGGTGTCGCCGTCGCGGATGGACGCCTTCACCCGACTGACCGCCTCGGCGTACCCTTCTCGACCCACGTCGCTCTCGAAGGTCGCGGTCGACGCGTCGGGGTCGGGTGCCGGCCCGACAGCGGGGTTGCCCGATTCGATCCGGTCAATCAGGTCGTCCGCCCGCGACGCCCCCTCGTCGAACAGCGCGTCGAGCGCGTCGCGGTCGGCGTCAGGATCGTCGAGCCCCTCGGGAACGCGCGGACAGGCCGTCACGCGGAGGGTGGAGGCGGCCGAGTCGCGCGAGTCATCGCCACCCGCGGAAACCGGACACTCCCACGCCGCCACGCGGTCGAAGACGCCGATCTGGAGCCGCGGGAGGCCTCGATCGTCGACCGCGCCGGGGCCCGCGGGCGCCGACTCCGGAAACGACTCCAGCTCGCGGGCGGCGTCGTACGAGAGCCAGCCGAACGCGCCGCAGGGGTACGGCACGTCGCAGTCGCCGCGTGCGAGCGCCTCGCCGTCGATAACCCCCTCCAACGCCGCGAGAGTGGGACTCGGGCGTCGGTAGTCGCCGCTCGACCGGCTACCCTCCGACGCGACCACCGCGTCCCCGGAGACGGTGAGCCGCTCGACCGGGTCGACGCCGAAGTACCCCCAGCCGGACTGGCCGCCGGTGGTCTCGTAGAAGAACCCGCCCGGGCCGTCGCGGGCGCGCCGGTAGGCCGCGAAGGGGTCGTCGACGGCGACCCGGCGCTCGACCGGAACTCGGGCGCCAGCGGGCGCCGCCGCGGCGACCTCGCGGAACCGGTCCCGGTCGGTGTGTACCCATCGCTGCATGCCTCTCGGTTCGCCGGGGCCGACGAAACAGTTGCGGTCGACGGGCTCAGAGACAGTTGCGGGCGGCGGTCTCAGAACTCGTTGGCGCGGTCGATCCACGTCGCGGCCCGTTTCTCGCCGACGCTCGCCCCTTCAGCGACCCCCTCGGCGTCGGCGGCCGCGAGGTCGTCGACGGTCTCGATCCCGATCTCGGCGAGTCGCTCCGCGTAGGCCGGCCCGATGCCCTTGAGTTCCTCGACGCCGACGCCCGTCTCGTCGTCGTCGTCGACCGCGATCTCCTCGTCGGCGATCCCCGCGGCCTCAGCCGGCTCGGCCGCCTCGGACGGGTCCTCAGCGGCCCCCTCCTCGTCGACCAGCGAGTCGGTCGAGGCCGCCGCCTCCGTGTCGGTAGCGACCGGCTCGTCACCGGCCGATTCGTCGTCCGCGGTCGCGTCGTCCGGCGCGTCCGTCGGTTCCGACTCCGGCTCTGGTTCCGACTCCGGTTCCGACTCCGGTTCCGGCTCGCGCTCGACGGTCACTTCCGGATCCGTCTCCTCGCGTTCGGCGGGACCGCTCCCGAACCCGAGCTTCTCTTTGATCTTCTGCAGTAGGGCCATCGACGGCAGATACGAACGTCGGGTATTTAAAAGCCGTCGCCGCCGGGACATGTTGCTGCTCGTCGCCGCCGATTTCCTTCGCCAATTCCCTTTTTCAGTCTCCGTCACCGACCGTTGGTATCCTCCAACCGAGCGTCAATATCCCCAACCGTCAATATCCCCAACCGTCGGTCGATATCCCCCATCGACCGCGTCCCGCCGGTTTATAAGGATCGCCGGCGCGTACCGGAGGTATGAACGCTCTCAACCCGGTGATGTGGTCGGTCCACGTCGGCTTTGCGGTGCTGTGGACCGGCGGCGTGTTGTTCGTCGCGCTGGCAGTGCTTCCCCCCGCCCTCCGCGGCGAGATCGACGGCAGCGCTCTCGGATCGATCGTCGACCGTCTCCGGTGGATCACCCGGATCGCCGCGGTCGCGTTTCTCGCCTCCGGCGGCCACATGGCGGGGACGCTCTACACGTTCGACTCGCTCACCGGCAGCGCCCGCGGACACCTCGTGTTGACGATGATCGCCCTGTGGTTCCTGATCACCGGCCTCGTCGAGGTCGGAAGCGGGAAGCTGACCAGCGGACTCGACGCCGGAAAGCTCCGCGAGCCCGCCCGCGACGCGAAGCCGTTCTTCTACGGTGCCGCCGGGCTCTCCGTCGCGCTCATTATCACGGCGGGCCTGCTCGCGAGCCCGACGCTGTTCTGACGCGCCCTCGGCTCGCCCGTTTCCGACACTCGCGTCACTCCTCCGTTTCCGACGCGCTACCGCCTCACTCCAACTCGGCCCGCAGCGCCGCGTTCATCGCCTCCACCGGCGCGTCGGCGCCGGTCCAGATTTCGAACGCCTCGACCCCTTGGAACAGTAGCATCCACGCCCCGTCGATCGTCGTCGCGCCCGCGGCGGCCGCCTCCCGCAGGAGTCGCGTCTCGATCGGCGCGTACACCGCGTCGAGCACGGCGAGGTCGCCGTGGAGGTGGTCCGCCGGAACGGGCGTCGCCTCCGGCTCGTCCATGCCCACGCTGGTGGCGTTGACCAGCACGTCGGCGCCGGCGATGCGGTCGCCGAGATCGTCGAGCCCCCCGCCGGTCGCGCCGGGGACCGCGTCGGCCAGGTCGACCGCCCGCTCCGCGGTGCGGTTCGCGACGTGGACCGTCGCGCCCGCGTCGGCCAGCGCGAACGCGGCGGCCCGCCCCGCGCCGCCCGCTCCGACGACGACCGCGTCCCGTCCCGCGAGTTCGATATCGTGATGAGAAAAAGCCCGTTTTACGCCCGCTGCGTCGGTGTTGTGGCCTCGTGGGCGGTCAGCGTCGCCGGCGCGGAGCGGCCCGAAGTCGACCGTGTTGACCGCGCCGATCCGCTCGGCGAGGGGCGCGGGATCCACCGCGTCCAACGCGTCCTGCTTGAACGGGACCGTGACGTTGAGCCCGGCGACCCCGAGCGCACCGGCCCCCCCGATCGCCGCGACGGCGTCGTCGGGGGCCGGCTCGAACGTCACGTAGCGCGCGTCGATCCCGAGCGTCCCGTAGCCGGCCTCGTGCATCGGCGGCGACAGCGAATGGCCGACCGGGTTCCCGATCAGTCCGTACACGTCCATGCCCGCTCACGCGACCGCGACCGACAAAAGAGGCGCGGTCGCTCTGGGCGACCGCGGGTGACAGAAACGACCCCGCCCTCACTTCCCGTCCGTCTCCCGATCCGCGTCGATCACGTCCTCCAGCGTTTCCGTACCCACGTCGCTCGCGAGCTTGACTCCCATAAGCGAGACCACGATACCGACGACGATGAACGCCGCGAGCTGCTGGACCGGACTCACGGCGAGGCCACCCACCTCGAACGGCTCGTGGATCGCCTCCTGCGCGAGGAAGTAGCCGGCGAATCCGCGGACAACCAAGGCAACGGCGGCGATGACAAACGGGAGGTTGAGGTACGGCGTTCGGATTCCCTCGCCGCGGATCAGCTCGTCGAGCAGTCGTCCGACCGCTGCGGTCACACCTGCGACCGCGAACCACGGGACCGCGGCGTATGTGAACTCGACCGCCTCGACCAGCGCCGGGGCGTCGCTCAGGGCCGACGCGGAGAGCACGCCGAAGAAGCCGCCGACCAGCGCGAGCCCGCCGGCGACGACGTACGTCACCACCGACACCTGACCGGCGTACAGCGCCTCGCGGATCCGTTCGGGCATCCCCGCGACGAACCGGTCGATCGCGAGGCCTTTATACAGGAGCGCGGCCCCGAGCAGCCCGGCGACGCCCGCGATCGCCTCGCCGGCGGAGAACCAGTAGAACAGCGCGGGCACCAACAGGAGCGCGACCCCGAACGGAACGAGAATCGTCGACCGGAGCTGCTCGTCGGCGAGGAACTGCTTGAGCAAGTAGTAGGTCGACTCGATATCGCGGGCCTGCCGGACCACCACGCGGTCGACCGAATCGACCGGGATCCGCGACTCCACGATCGGGAGCACCTGCTCGTCCTCGGCGGAGTCGACGACGACGATCGCGGCCCGGGGGTCGTATCGGTCCACGAGGTCGTCGAGTTGGGCGGCGATCGAGCGATCCGCGCCGACCGCGGTGTCGCTTTCGGCCGACACGACCGCGACGACCGCCTCCTCGCGCTCGTCGCGGAGGTCGCGAGCGACCCGCAGCGATTCGAGCAGACAGTTGACGCTGGCGTCCTCCGGGTCGCTGAGCCCGGCGTCGGTGACGAGCGAGCGGACCGCCTCCCAGCCGGCGACCGGCATCGGGACGTTGGTGGCCCGCCCGATCGCCCCGGAGCGGTCGATACAGATGACCAGCGTCGTCACATTTCGACTCTCGATCCGACCGGATAAAAAGCTCCCCGTCGCCGGAGAATCAGCGCGAACCTTCCCGCCTGTGGCACGTCCGGCTTACCGTAGCTCGACGTCCACGTCGCCGCCCTCGTTCGTGAACACGCTCGCGACGCCGCTGCCGGCCGCGAACGCGACGCGCTCGGCCCCGATACCGAGTCGCTCCGCGAGTCCCCGCTTGGGCGTGAACTCGTGGATCTCTGGTTCCGTGTCGATCAGCTCTTCGAGCCGGTCTTCAACGTCGTCTTCGGTGCCGAGCTCGTCGACGAGTCCGATCTCGGCGGCGTCGCTGCCGAGGTAGACCCGCGCTTCCGTCTCCCGGATCGCCTCCGGGTCCATGTCTCGGCCCTCGCTGACCGTCTCGACGAACTGCTCGTAGTAGCCGTCGATGATCCCCTGCAGGTACTCGCGTTCGTCCTCCTCGATCTCCCGCAGCGGGACGCCGGCGTCCTTGTACTCGCCGGCGGTGAACTGCTCGTAGGAGATCCCGAGCTTGTCGGCCAGTCCGGCCGCGTTCGGGCGGGAGCCGACGACGCCGATCGAGCCGACGAGGCTCGCGTCGCGCGCCCACAGCTCGTCGCAGCCGCTCGCGATCCAGTAGCCGCCGGACGCGCAGGTGTCGGTAGCGTACGCGAGCGTGGGGCCGTCGAAGTCGGCCGCCGCGCGCCGGATATCGTCGCTCGGGAGCACCTCGCCCCCCGGGGTATTGAGCTCGACGACGAGCGCCTCCACGTCCTCGTCCTCGTCGGCCGCCTCGATCTGCTCGACCACGTCGTCGGCGGTCGCCCCACCCGCTCTCGAAAGCGGGGACGGGCGGCCGGTGTCGCGCCGGATCGGTCCAGAAACCGTCACCTTCGCCGTGTTGTACTCCTCTGTCTCGCCGAACCGCCCGCGGGTGAGTCGAGCGACGAGCCGCTTGCCCGCCACTGTCGCCGTCGCGCCGATCACCGCAGCCGCGAGAAGATTCTTCCCGTTCGAGCGGGGGTTGCGCTCCATGCCTCCGATTAGGCGTGTGGTCGTTTTATGCTGTCGGAGACGAGCAAGTCGTCGCAGACCCACTCGTCGCAACGCCGATTCGGTACGTTGCGACCGGTGACCGTCAACGCTCCAAAGAGTGAATTTTTGTAGCCTTGTGATGACCGAAGCCACAAGGATGGCAGGGGACGAGGACGAAAATACGTTTGTTCAGTATGGTATCAATGACAAACCACCGCTCGGAAAGTCACTCTTTCTCGGTGTCCAGCACTATCTCACGATGGTGGGCGCGAACATCGCCGTGCCGCTTCTCCTCGCGGGTGCGATGGGAATGCCCGACGCGGTCGTTCCGCGTTTCGTCGGCACGTTCTTCGTCGTCTCGGGAATCGCGACACTCGCGCAGACGACGTTCGGCAACCGCTACCCGATCGTGCAGGGAGCGCCGTTCTCGATGCTCGCGCCCGCGCTCGCGGTCATCGGCGTCGTGACGGCGAACCCGCCGGAGGGTATCGTCGCCTGGCGGGCGGCGCTGCTCCAACTCCAAGGCGCGATCATCGTCGCCGCGCTCGCCGAGGTCGCGATCGGCTATCTCGGACTCGTCGGACGGTTGCGGAGATATCTCTCACCGGTCGTTATCGCGCCGGTCATCGTACTCATCGGCTTGTCACTGTTCAACTCGCCCGATATCGCGACAGCCAATCAGAACTGGTGGCTCGTCGGTCTGACGCTGGTCGCTATCGTTTTGTTCTCACAGTACCTCGGAGAGAGGTCAAACATCTTCCAGCTGTTTCCGGTCCTCCTCGGTATCGTCGTCGCATGGGCAATCGCTGCGGGCTTATCGGTCCTCGGGATCTTCGGGCCAGACACGCCCGGCTACATCGATCTGGCAAGCGTCGCGGCGGCCGAACCGGTCCATCCCATCTATCCGCTCCAGTGGGGTATGCCGAGCGTTACGCCCGCGTTCGTCATCGGTATGCTCGCCGGTGTCGCCGCTTCGATCGTCGAATCTATCGGTGATTACCATGCCGTCGCCCGTCTCTCCGGAATGGGTGCCCCCAGCAGCGAGCGCATGTCTCACGGCATCGGTATGGAAGGACTCATGAACGTCTTCTCCGGGGTGATGGGTACTGGCGGGTCGACCTCGTACTCCGAAAATATCGGTGCTATCGGTCTCACCGGTGTGGCCTCACGGTACGTCGTCCAAATCGGTGCCGCGCTCATGATTCTCGTCGGGTTCGTCGGCTATTTCGGCCAGCTCGTCGCCACGATTCCGAGCCCGATCATCGGTGGTCTCTACATCGCAATGTTCGCCCAAATCGTCGGCGTCGGTCTCTCAAACCTCAAGTACGTCGACCTCGACTCGTCGCGAAATATCTTCATCATCGGAATCTCGCTCTTCTCCGGGCTGGCCATCCCGGAGTACATGCGGAGCGTCGGGAGCGCGAGCGCCTTTCAACAGGGACTGGCCGACAGCTTCCTCGTCGGCCCGCTTCTGGGTGCCGACGTCGCCGCAAACACCATCTACGTCATCGGGTCGACGGGTATGGCCGTCGGAGGGATCGTCGCGATTTTCCTCGATAACTCGATCGCCGGGACGGCTACGGAACGTGGACTCACCGCGTGGGAGGAAGCGGCCGAAGAGGATGCGGATTTCACGTCCGCTTACGAGCGTTTTTTCGGATAAAACGTTCCTCAATAAACAATTCGGTGACCCGCGGAGCCGATGCTGGGTGCCTCGCGAAAGAACCGCAGAAATGCCGCTTCGACCGAACTACAGCAGACCGGTCTTCTGGAGCTTCATCAGGTCCTCGGTGTCGAGCGTCTCGCCCTCCTTGAACTTCTGATAGATCTCCTCGGCCTCTTCCTTCTCTTCCTCGCGCTTCTCGGCGCGCTCGTCCTTGCGCTCCTTCTCTTCCTCCTTGTCGAGCTCGCGCAGGCGCTTCTGAACGCGAACGAAGTCCTCGTGATGCTGGTCGGCGGCCTCCTGGGCCTCGACGAACAGCTCGTGCATCTCGTCGGCCTCGTCGCGGATGTCGTCGGCCTCGCGGTAGGCCTCGATCATCTGGTTGTGGTGCTCCTGAGCCTTGTCGGCGAGCTCCGTCACCTTCTGGTGGTGCTGGGACGCCTCGGAGCGGACCTCCTCGGCCTCCTCGACGAGCTCGTCGAGCTCGCTGGTGTCGTCGACTTTCTCCTTCTTCTCGGCGAGCTTCTCTCGCTTCTCGTCGATCTTCTCGATAAGCTCACGCTCGTCCTCGGCGTCGAGGACCTCCGTCTGCTGACGGAACTCCAGGTCCTCGATCTCCTCTTTGAGCTCCTCGATGGACTTGCCGGAGCCGAGCTCCATGTCCTGTTTGAGCTCCTCAACCTCGTCGAACAGCTCGTTGGCATCGGCGTTGAGCTCGTTCCGCTTGTCCTTGTGCTCTTGGACCTGCTCGTTGAGCTCGTCGCGCTTCTCGCGGTGTTCTTGGGCCTCATCGACCTTCTCGCGGGTCTTCGCGTTGAGGTCGTCGCGGTTGGATGCGCGCTCGGAGGCCATCTGGTTCAGCTCGTTCCGTCGGTCGCGCAGCTGCCCGGCGCGTTTAATGAGCTGACCCTTCGATCCGTTCTCAAGATCGTCCTCAGAAAGGTCCACGTTGTCCGCCTCGTCCATCGCCTCGATATCGTACTGTTCGATGACTTCTTCTTTCGTTACCATTTTTTATCTCTCCATCACCGCTCCGGCGGTGGCAAGTGCTCGCTGTCGTGCGTCAAGCCGTACATAAGAGCTCCCGTTCATTTCAGCGTGCGATCCCACCAGCGCCGGAGGCGTTCTGGTACCAGATCCTACCGCAGGCCGACATATAAATACTTCGGTGATTCGGGTGTAAACCGATAGCACGGACCGCATACCGCCCGATCCGTGGTGAGTGATCACACACGATCATACACAGACACACGCACACACCGACACACATCGCTACGTATCAGTCGTTTTCCCCGCGCTCGCCGCCTACGACCTGCCGCTTACGACCTGCCGCCTACGACCTGCCGCTTACGACCTGCCGCCTACGACCTGCCGCCTACGATCTACCCCCTACGACCTGCCTACGGCGTGCCGTCTCCGACCTCGTACGAGAGCACGATTCCGTCGTCGAGCCGCTCGGTATCGACCAGATCGAGCCGCGGGAACGCTTCGGTGAACCCCTCACCGTCGGCGAGCGTCGGCGCGTCACGCCCCCCGATCACCATCGACCCCACATACACGTGAAGCTCGTCGACGAGTCCTGCCGCGAAACACGAGTAGATGACTTCACCGCCGCCCTCGACCATCAGCCGGTCGATGCCCCGCTCTGCCAGCGCGTGGATTCCCGCCACGAGGTCGACGTGGTCCCCGTCGCTCTCGCTCTCACGTTCGGTCCCGCTTCCGCCCTCGACCACGACGACCTCGGCACCGGCGGCCGCAAGCGCCTCGCGTCGCTCGGGGGGCGCCGACGCGGAGACGAGCAGGTAGGTCGTCGCCGCGTCGTCGAGGATCCGGGCGTCGGTCGGCGTCCGTCCGGTCGAGTCGACGACGACGCGGGCGGGGTTGCCCGGGCGGCCGTTCCGGAGCCGTTCGACGCGTCGGTCCTCCTCGTCGAGCGTGAGGTGCGGGTCGTCCGCGAGGACGGTTCCAACCCCGACTAACACCGCGTCCGCGGCCGCCCTGACGCGGTCGACTCGGTCGAAATCCTCCGGTCCCGAGATCCGGAGCTGCTCCCGGCGCCGCGTTGCGAGTTTCCCGTCGACGCTCTGGGCCGCGTTGACGACGACGTGCATACGCGAGGGTCGCGCGGGCGAGGAATGGTCGTTTCGGTCGACTTCCGGGTCTGCCCCTCACTCGGTCGCCCACAGCCCCGCCGCCGCGACCGCCGCCAGCGCGAGCGCCCCGGCGAGCAGCCCGAACGCGGGTCGGAACCCGGACGCGTCGGCGATCGCCCCCACCGTCGCGGGAGCAAGCGCGCCGGCACCCATCAACAGGGTGCGGACGACGCCGAGCCCGCCACCAGCGAGTCGCTCGGGGAGCGCCTCGATCAGGTACACGCCGCGGACCGGGCGGAACCCGTGAGAACCGAGCCCGAACGCGACGACGAGAGCGCCGAGAACGATCGGTCCCGCCCCTGTTTCCCCTCTTGCGAGCGCGACGACGCCGACGAGAGCCGCCGCCGCGAGCGCGAGCGCAGCAACCATCACGGGGAAGCGGCCGAATCGGTCGGAGAGGTCGCCGGAGACGAGTTGGACGAAGGTGACCGCGAACAGCGCGGAGTACAGCAGATTTGCGGTCGCGGTCGACAGCCCGGCCGCTTGCGAGAGATACAGCGGGAGGAAGGCGACGGCCCCGTTGTACGCGAACGAGAAGGCGATCGTCACGATCACGAACGCCGCGAGTCGTCGGTCCTCGAACAACGCGAGGTAGTCGCTCGCGCCCGGCTCCGACCCCTCTCGCTCCGGGCCGCGGTCGGCGTCAGCCGGGAGCCGACCCGGAACGCGGAGGGCAAAGGCTCCCGCAAGCGCGAGCGCGATGACGCCCGTGACGACGAACAGGCCGCGCCAGTCAGCGCCCGGGAGCCGAGAGAGGAACCCGGCGAGCGCGGGCGGCGCGGCGACGAAGAGGGTGACCGCCGCGGGCGCGGCCACCCCGCCGAGCGCGCCGACGGTGTCGTGGGCGCCGAGCGCGCGCCCGGTCCGAACCGGGTACACCCGCGAGAGCAGCCGTATTGCGACCGTTTTGTGCGCGCCCGTCCCCGCGCCGATCACGAGCATCGCCCCCGCCAGCACCGCGAAGGGGGTGTCAAAGAGCAACGCGAGGGAACCGACACCGGCCACGACCGCGCCCAACGCGATCACCCGAACGGCCCCGACGCGGTCGGCGATCGCTCCGCTCGGGAACTGCAGGAGGGCATAGACGGCCATGAAACCCGAGAACGCGGCTCCGACGGCGGCGTTGCTCACCCCGTAGCTCGCCTGCAGGGGCTCGAACAGCGGCGGGAACGCGTACCGAACGAACTTCCCGAGAAACCAGATCAGCGACGTGAGCACGAGTACGTCGTACTCCCTGATCCGGCCGAGGGTCATCGCCCGTTGGTACCTCGGTCACGCTTATAAACGGCCGGGACCGCTCGGTCGCTTCCGGTCGTCGATCGGCAGGTATCCGGTGACAGGACGACTTATAAACGAATACTGCGGCGGCGCGTGCCGCCGAGCGCCCGAAGGGCGCGAGGTGCACGCGCGAGGGAGTCGCTGGCGGCAGAAGCCGCCAGCGACAGGGCGAGAGCGAAGCTCTCGCTTGCAACCGGACGTAGTCCGGTGACAGCGTGGCGCGTAGCGCCACGGGCAGCCGGCGGCGAAGCCGCCGGCGACGAGGCTGGGGAGGCCTGAGGCTGCGGTGCTGTGCGGTTGGGGTGGGACTCAAAGGGGCAGTCGCGATTTCCGCGAGCGTAGCGAGCGGAAAGACGGGAGACGAAGTCTCCCGGAAGGACGAAGCTCGACGACGTAAGCACTGCAGGGAGCGAACGAAGTGAGCGACCGAAGGGCGCAACGAGTCGCACGAGTCGTCGCGGCTGGGGCTTTGGCGGTGTTCACCGCGGAGTCGTCGATCACGTACTACCGAGCGGCTGGGGCTTTGGCGGTGTTCACCGCGGAGTCGTCGATCACGTACTACCGAGCGGCTGGGGCTTTGGCGGTGTTCACCGCGGAGTCATCGATCACGTACTACCGAGCGGCTGGGGCTTTGGAGGTCTTCACCGCAGAGTCGCCGTCACCCATTTATAAATCTCTCACCGACGGGGCCGACACCGTTTTCTCGTCGACCGGCGATCCACGGACCGTGTCCGATCCAACCGCTCACCACGTCGGAATCACCGTCGCCGATCTGGACCGCGCCGTCGACTTCTACACCGAGACGTTCGGCCTCGACCGTCTCTCGGAGTTCGCGGTCGGCGGCGACGCCTTCGCTGAGGCGGTCGCCGTCGAGGACGCGTCGGCCGAGTTCGCACACCTCGACGCCGACGGCGCGATCGTCGAACTCGTCGCGTACGATCCGACCGGCGAGTCGGGAGACGTCCCCGAACTGAACCGGCCCGGCGCGACCCACCTCGGACTGTCCGTCGACGACGTGGAGGCGTTCTACGCCGACCTCGCTGACGACGTGGAGACGCTGAGCCCGCCGCGAACGACCGAAAGCGGGACGACGATCCTGTTCGTCAGGGACCCGGAGGGGAACCTGATCGAAGTGCTGGACGCCTAACCGGCGCAGGAGCGCCCGGCCGCGCGTCCGGAGAGAACCGATCCGTACCGACCGATCGCCGAGACCGAATCCGGTACGCCGGGTTTTACCTCGACACGAAACGACCCGAGACCATGCAGACGGACCTCCCGCTGGCCGCGGTCTGTGGGCTCTTGATCGCGATCGGCGTCTACGCGTTCCTCACTCCCGACCCGTTCGTCGCGACCGGGACGGCAACGGTGTACGCCGCGGCGAGCTACTTCTACCTCGCGTTCGACACGGCGCTGCTCGGGAGCACCTTCCAGTTCTCCGACTGGCCGGACAGAGCCGGCTACGCAGTCGGCCTGTTCGGGCTGAGCGTCAGCCCACTGGCGGTCGCGGGCTCCTACGCACAACCAGACGCCACGACGCTGCCGTTCGTGATCCTCTTTCTCGGCGCGATCGCGTTCCTGCACCTCGCCGCACAGGCGGACCGTCAGACCGAAATCGCCTGATCGGCACTGCGGTTTCTCGCTTACTTCACCTTCGTCCCCGGCCCGGCGTCCTCGTAGGTGGTGAGGAGGTCGGCCTCCTCGCCGGCGGCGAGCACCATCCCGTTCGACTCGACGCCGAACAGCTCCGCCTTCTCCATGTTCGCGAGCACGACGACCTTCGTTCCGGGCAGGTCGTCCACGTCGTGGAGTTGTTTGAGCCCCGCGACGATCGTCCGGGTCTCCGCGCCGAGGTCGACGCGGAGCTTCAGGAGGTCGTCGGCGCCCTCGATACCCTCCGCCTCCTCGATCCGGCCGATCCGGATGTCCAGTTCCTGGAAGTCGTCGAAGCTGATGCGGTCGTCGCTGAGGGGTTCGATGTCGGTCATGTCGGGTTCGTCAGTGGTGTCGTCGTCCGCTTCGTCGCTGCCGTCGTCCGCCTCGCCGTCGTCGCCGCTCTCCTCGTCCGCTTCGTCGCCGTCCTCCGCCTCGGCGGCGCGCGCCTCCAGCTTCTCGTTGAGCGCCTCGACGCGCTCGTCTTCGATCTGCTCGAACAGCTCCGTCGGCTCCGCGAGGTCGCCGGCGGGGCCCTCGCGGGCCGCCTCGACGGTGGTCTCGTGGACCGAGCCGTCCTCGCCGAGCTGGTCCCAGAGACGCTCGGTCTTCTCGGGTGCGATGGGCTCGAACAGGACCGCGATCGCCTTCGCGATCGCGACGCAGTCGTGGATGACCTGCGCGGCCTCCTCGGGGTCGTCGTCCACGAGCTTCCACGGCTCGCTGCGCTGGATGTACTCGTTGCCGAACCGGGCGAGGTCGGTGACGGCGTCGCCGACCGCGCGCACGGAGTAGTCGTTGACGGCGGCCTCGAAGTCGGCGATCGCCTCCTCGATCCGCTCGGCGACCTCGTCGCTCGTCGCGTCCGCGATGGGCGCGTCGTCGTAGTTGCGGTGGGCGAAGAGCAGCGAGCGGTAGAGGAAGTTGCCGACGGTCCCCACCAGCTCGGTGTTGACGCGGTCGCGGAACTTCTCCCACGAGAAGTCCACGTCCTGCTGGAACCCGCCGTTGGTCGCGAGGTAGTAGCGCAGCGGGTCGGGATGGAACCCCTCGTCGAGGTACTCGTCGGCCCAGACCGCGCGGTCGCGGCTCGTGGAGAAGCCCTTGCCGCCGAGGGTGACGAAGCCGCTCGCCATCACGGCGCGCGGCTCGGTGTGGTCGGTCGCCTCCAGCATCGCGGGCCAGAAGATCGTGTGATGTTGAATGATGTCGCGGCCGATCACGTGGACGATCTCGCCGCCCTCGGGGTGCGCGTCGCTCGCGCCCTCCTTCCACGCGGCCTCCCAGTCGAAGGCGTCGGCGCCGACGCGCTCGGTGTACTGCTTCGTCGAGGAGATATACTCGATCGGGGCGTCGACCCAGACGTATAAGACGAGGTCCTGCGGGTTTTCGCCGGGGTAGTCGATCCCCCAGTCCATGTCGCGGGTGATACACCAGTCTTGGAGCCCCTGCTCGATCCACTCGCGGGGCTGGTTCCGGGCGTTCGAGGTCCCCTCCAGCCGATCGAGGAAGCCGGAGAGGTACTCGGAGAACGCGGAGACTTCGAAGAACTGGTGGGTGCGCTCGCGGTACTCGGCGGGGTTGCCGGTGATCGTCGATTCGGGGTCCTCGACCTCGCCGGGTTCGAGGTGGCGCTGGCACCCCTCGTCGCACTCGTCGCCGCGGGCGTGTGCACCGCAGTAGGGGCAGGTCCCCTCGACGTACCGGTCCGGGAGGAACTGGTCGTCGACGGGGTCGTACGCGACCATGATCTCCTTCTCGTAGAGGTGGCCGCCCTCGTCGAGGTCACGGACGAGCTGTTGGGTCACCGCCGTGTTCGTCTCGTCGTGGGTGTGGCCGTAGTTGTCGAACTCGACGTTGAACTTCGGGAACGTCGCGGCGTACTGCTCGTGCCAGTCGAGCGCGAACTGCTCGGGGGAGACCCCCTCCTGCTCGGCGTTGACCGCGACGGGGGTGCCGTGCATGTCGGAGCCGGAGACGAACGCGGTCTCCTGCCCGAGTCGTTCGAGCGCGCGCCGGTACACGTCGCCGCCGACGTAGGTGCGGAGGTGGCCGATGTGGAGGTCGCCGTTGGCGTACGGCAGTCCACAGGTCACCACCGCCGGATCGTCGGTGGGGAAGTCGTCGTGGCTCATGTGGTGTGTATCGAAGTGTCGTGGATACGGGCCTAAAGCCCGCTGGTTCGGGGCCGTCGGGGGCCGCGCTCAGACCAGCCCGCGAACGATTCGGGCCGCGTCCGCGGCGGTCGGCGCGAGCACGTAGACGATCGGCTCGACGCCGACCGCGCCCGTCTGGTAGAGGACGAGGGTGTCGCTGTCGGCGCTGTCGCCGCCCGAGCGCTCCGCGTCGGCGACCGCATCGACGACCGCCTCCCGGGTCGGTCGCTCGGGGTCGAACTCCACCGTCGGATGGTCGGTGGCGAGCGCCTCGACGGTTCCGGGGGCGTACCGCACGTTCACCGCGCCGCGAGCGGTCGCGCCCGCCTCACGCGCGGCGAGCAGGACCGTCGCGACGTGCTCGCTCACGCCGAACTCGGGCTCGCCCGGGACCATCGCCCGTCCCTTCACGTCGACGAGGCGACCGGGCACGGCCGCCACGTCGTCGACCGTCCGCGCGTCGTCGAGACACTCGGCGACGTTGGCACCGACGTTCGGGATGAGCCCGGCGAACCCGGAGGCGTTCGTCAGGGTGCGGAGCCCGCGCCGGACCGAGGAGAGGACGCGCTCGCGCTCGCGGAGCCCGCTGTCCGGGTCGTGAACGGCGAACTCCACCTCGGCGTCGGCGAGCGCGGGCATCGCCTCCTCGTGGAGGTCCGCGAGGAGGTCGCCCTCCTCCAACCGGCGGATCAGCACCTCGATCTCGGCGAGGGCTGCGACCGGTGTCATCTCCCCCGTCGCGAGCCCCTCGCCCACGCGCTCGACGAGTTCGCGAACGCGCTCATCGGCGACGATCCGGTCGTGGCGGGCCACGTCGCCGTGGGCGTACTTCGAGACCGCGGACTGCGAGATGCCGAGCGCGTCGGCGACCTCGTGCTGGGTGAAGCCGCGCTCGCGGAGGTCCTCCGCCAGCATCGAGCGCACCGTCGGGAGGAACTCGTCGACGACGACCTCCTCGATGAACCTCACGACTCGTGCTCCGCCGCCTGGTTCTCGTCACTGTGAAACTCCGGATCGGAGCCGATTCGGGAGGCCTGCGGGCCGTCCTGGTCCTGATACTTCGAGCCGCGTTCGACGCCATACGGGCGTTTTGCGGGCGATTTGAGCTCCGTGAAGATGAGCTGTGAGACGCGCATCCCGGGCGTGAGCGCGACGGGCGCGGTGCCGAGGTTCGACAGTTCGAGCGTGATCTGCCCCTTGTACCCCGGATCGACGATCCCCGCGGTGGCGTGGATGACGATCGCGAGCCGCCCGAGCGAGGACCGGCCTTGCACGGTCGCGAGCAGGTCCGGCGGGATCTCGACGCGCTCCGTGGTGGTCCCGAGCACGAAGTCGCCCGGGTGGAGGATGAACTCCTCGCCCTCGGGGACGCGCGTCTCCGTGACGTAGTCGCCGACCTCGTCGGCCTCGGTTGGGTGGATACAGGGAATGTTCGTGCGCTGGAACTCCAGGAAGCGCTCGCCGAGCCGCAGGTCGACGCTCGCGGGCTGGACCTGCTGGTCGACGTCGTCGAGGGGTTCGACGACGAGGTCCCCCTCCGCGAGGCGGTCGAGGATGTCCGCGTCCGACAGGATCATGTCGGGAGAGGGACCCCGACCGGGTTAAAAACTCTCGAATTCGGGGGCGTCCCTCACACCGCTGCGAGCAGGAGCCCGAACACCGCGAGGACGCCCGCGACTGTCCCCGCGATCCCTCGGTCGAGGTCGTGGTAGGCTTCCAGCCCGCCGACGACCACGACCCACTGGACCGAGATCACGACCGCGGAGGCCACCAGAAGCGGCCCCTGCATCGTCGAGATGGCCGCGACGATCTCGGTCGCGATCGACTCCATCGTGGTCCCCTCGACCGTCGTCGTCGCGAGCACGTACCAGATCGCGCCGAGCCCGGCGACCAGCCGAGCCACCTCCGCGGCGATCGCCCACGCCGCGATGGCGAACGAGTCGCCGAGAGAGCCGGATCCCCCAGCGAGGCGCGCCCCGCCGTGGAGCGCGAGCGCGAAGATCGCCCACCAGATCGGCACGCCGATCAGCGCGTAGCCGACGTACTCGCCCGACGCGCTCCGCAGCTCCTCGCCGACATCCACGTCGATCCGCTCCGGCCGGTCGCACTGCTCGACGAAGACCGAGTCGCCGTCCTCGCCGAACGTCTCACAGGTCGACTCCGGCGGATAGTCGGGGTTGTCGACCGTCACCTCGCGGTCGATCGTCGCGTCGAAGGCGGCGCCGAGCGCGACGATTCCGAGGGTCGTTGCGAGGGTGACGAAGACGACGACGCCGACGGTGAGAGCCTGCTTGTCCGGCTTGAGCCATCGGAAACCGGCGCGCGAGCGATCGAGGAGGCCACTGACGAGTCCGGAGAGCGGAGCGAGCGGGGAGGGCATACGCGGGTGATCTGTGAGATCGAACAAATGTCTTGTCCATCGATCACTTCGAGGCCGGGGGACTTCGACTCTTTATAAATCGATCTGCGGTGGCGTCGCCGACGGCTTTGCCGCCGGCTGCCAGAGGGACCTCCGGTCCCTCGCTGGAGTCGGTCGTCCGGAGCAACGCGGAGGACGACTGACGAGGCTGGAGAGGCGTGAGGCGCTGTGCGGGGCGGGGTGGGACTTTGGAGGTGTTCGCCGAGCAGTATTCGATCGCTTTTGACATCCTCCCCGCGCTGAAGCGCGAGGATTCCCACGGCACCGCACCGCTGGGTTGGGATATTTTGGTTTACGACGTTACCTGTTCTTGAGGTGCGAACGCATCTGTTTCCTTGTCAAACAACAACGTCGATGGCTGTGCCAACCAGCCGTTACTCCTATTCACCGAGAGATTCGGTAAACAACGGCTGGGGCTTTGGAAGTGTCACCATCTATCTCCCGCCAATCGTCTATATACGCCCAACTGGCCCCGTTGAAATAATATTTTTCAAGGGATTATCATTGAAATACCCGGTCGCTTAAGAGTGCTTATTGCTCGGAGTAGATTCGACATAGGGTGTCGCTGATCCTCTATTTAACTTTTGACTTAACAGTTGTCCGTCGCCGCCTTACAGCGATTCTCTATAGCCACTGCCATCCGAGACCATGTATCACGATAACAGCCAGCACCCCAAAAGCCGCCAGACCCACCATGTAGAGAATCATTATAACTCCCATTTGTTTCGTTGTCATCTCACCTTCAAGCATATCTAAAATCCCCATGAGACTATATAACAAGCTGACTTGATAAATCCTCATAGATTTATCTCTTCCTGACATGTTATGAATTTCATAACAAATAATCTGGTAACGTATGCAGCTACCTCGGAGCGAAGTGCAGTGTATTTGTCGGGTGATCTGTCGTTTCGCGGTCTGTACTGAGCGATTGAGCGTGACACTATCGCCCACGGTGGGTTTCAACAGGGCTGTCCAACTGGTTCGTCCCGATCGCTCTCACTTATTAGTACCGGCCAACCGAACCGTCACGCAATGAGCCGTAACGACGAGGTCGCCGCCCTCCTCGAGGAGTTCGCCGACCTGCTCGAAGCGACAGGCGTCGAGTACAAGCCGACCGCCTACCGCCGCGCCGCGGAGAACGTCCGCGAACACACCGCGCCGATCGAGAACCTCGCCGGGGAGGGAGAGGACGCGGTCGCCGAGATCGACCGCGTGGGCGACGCCATCGCGTCGAAGATCGTCGAGTACTTCGAGACGGGATCGATCGAGGAGCTGGAGGCGCTCCGCTCGGAGCTCCCCGCCGACATCGGGGCGCTGACCGCGGTCGAGGGCGTCGGTCCGAAGACGGTCGGCAGCCTCTACGAGGCGCTCGGGATCACGACGCTCGACGAACTAGAGGCGGCAGCCGAGGCAGAACAGATCCGCGAGGTCTCCGGCTTCGGCGCGAAGACAGAGGAGAACATCCTCGACAACATCCCGTTTGCGCGCGAGGCCCGGAAGCGCACCCGCCTCGGCGACGCGCGCCCGGTCGCCGACGCCGCCCTGTCGTACCTCGACGACCTCGACGCGGTCGCGTCGGTCGAGGTGTGCGGCTCGATCCGGCGCTGGAAAGACACCATCGGCGACATCGATCTGCTCGTCGCCAGCGACGCGCGCGAGCCCATCGTCGAGGCGTTCACCGAGTGGCCCGAGGCCGACGCGACGATCGAGGCCGGCACCGGGAAGGCGAGCGTTCGCGCGAGCGGCACCCGGGTGGACCTCCGAATCGTCGACGGCGAGGAGTTCGGCGCCGCGCTCCAGTACTTCACCGGCTCGCGCGCCCACAACGTCGCGGTGCGCAACCGCGCGATCGACCGCGGCCTGAAGCTCAACGAGTACGGCCTCTTCGACATCTCCGACGTCGACGACCCCGACGCGGGCCAGCGGGTCGGCGAGCGCGTCGCGGGCGAGACCGAGGACGGCGTCTACGAGGCGCTCGACATGGATCCCGTGCCGCCCGAACTCCGGGAGAACAACGGCGAGGTCGCGGCGGCCGCGGCGGGCGAGCTTCCCAACCTCGTCGAGACCAAAGACCTGCGCGGCGACCTCCACACCCACACCGACTGGTCGGACGGCGGGTTCTCGATCGCGGAGATGATCGAGGCGGCCGCGGAGCGCGGGTACGACGCGCACGCGGTCACCGACCACGCCGCCGGCCCGGGGATCTTCGGCAACACGGGGCTCGACGAGGCCGAGATCGCGGCGCAGGCGGATGCGGTCGCCGACGCGATTGACGCGGTCGACGGAGCGGTCTGGGCCGGCGAGGGCGGAGCCGGCGAGAGCGGAGCCGGCGAGCCTACCGACGCCGACATCGAGGTGTTCCACGGGATCGAGGCCAACATCGACGCGGAGGGAGAGATCACCACCGACGACGACACCCTCGCCGACCTCGATATCGTCGTCGCCTCGCCGCACTCCGCGCTGGGACAGGACCCCGACGCCGCCACGGAGCGGCTGATCCGGGCGGTCGAACACCCGTATGTCGATATCCTCGGCCACCCGACCGGCCGGATCATCAACAGCCGCCCGGGCATCGCGCCCGACGTGGCGGCCGTGGTCGAGGCGGCCGCGGCCGCCGGCACCGCGATCGAGGTGAACGCGAACCCGGCCCGCCTCGACGCCGACGGCGACATGGTCCGGGCTGCGATCGACGCGGGCGCGACGATCGCGGTCAACACCGACGCGCACGCGCCCCGTGAGCTCGACAACGCCCGGTACGGGGTCCACACCGCCCGGCGCGGCTGGGCCGAGACGGCGGACGTGCTCAACGCGCGCTCCCCCGACGAGATCCGGGCGTTCCTCGACGGCTGATGCCGACCGACGACCGCGCGGCCGCCGATGACGAACCCCCGCGCGTCCTCCTCGACGCGATGTGCGGGAAGCTCGCGACGTATCTCCGGATGTGCGGCTACGACGCCGCCTACGCGCTCGACCGCGGGGTCGAGGCGGACGACCAGGTTCTGGCGCTGGCCGCGGCCGAGGCTCGGACCCTGATCACCCGCGATCGCGAACTCGCCGCCCGGACCGGGGACGCGGTCCTCCTCACCGAGCGCGACGTGCTCGACCAGCTTCGCGAGGTCGCCGCCGCGGGCTCCCCCGTCGCGCTCGTCGACGAGCCGACGCGCTGTGGCGCCTGTAACGGGCGAGTCGATCGGGTGTCGGCCTCGGACAGCGCCGACCCCGACGACCGCCCCGAGTACGTGCCCGACGACGTGGGGACGGCGGGGGCGCCCGAGTCCGAACCCGACACCGCCGACACCCGCCCCGCGTGGCGCTGTCGCGACTGCGGGCGCTGGTTCTGGAAGGGGAGCCACTGGGAGTCGATCGCGGAGCGACTCGACGGGATCTGAGACCTCGACCGCCACCGAACGAAACCGGTTTGCCCGCGACCCGCCTACGCCTCCTGCATGGACCGCGAGCAGGCCGTCGCCCGGCTGGAGACCCTCGTCGACCGCGTCGAACGCGAGACCATGCCGGTCCCCGTCCGCGAGGTGTGGGCCTTCGGCGACGTCGCACTGGGACTCGATCCGGTCGAGCGGCTCGACGTGTACCTCACCAAGGACGTGATCATGGGCGGCGATAGCGACGCGGCCGCCAACTTCGCGGCCGAGTACGGCGTGAAGGGCGTCGGCACCTCGGTACACGCCGAGTGGGCCGAGGCGCACCCTGACCGCGTGCGCACGAGCGACAACGGGTACGCCGCCCCCGAGAAGTGCCTCGCGGCCGAACTGGTCGACGACAGCGAGGCGCGGAGCGCCTCTGGCAGTCGGGCGAAGCCCGACGACAGCGAGCCGATCCACCTCGAAGTGTGTAACGCGAGCTTCGAGGACAACGTGCGCCAGCGCCTGAAGGGGGCGCTCGCCCGCGACGCCTACGAGGAGGTGCTCGACCCGCGGGGCGTCTGCCTGTGGGTCGATGGCACCCGCGACGAGGAGGCGTTCGACCGACTCCGCGAGGCCTCCCTCGCGATGCCGACGCTCTCCGCCGCGCTCGGCATGCTCGGCGCCGACGAGAACGTAGCCAACGAGGCCGCCGAGACCCTCAAGCGACGGCGGGCCGAACAGGAGGGGGCGTCGGTGCGCGGCGACATGGTCTGACTCGGATCGGGGCTCGCGGGCCGCCACCGATTCAAGAGGCTTGAAGTACCCCTCCGGAAAAGTTTGCGCCATGCAGACGCTGCTTTTGAACGCCGACGACGTCGACGAGAACGCCCGCATGGACCGCGTCATCGACGCGGTCCGCGGCGCGTTCACGGCCTACGAGCGCGGCAACGCCAAGATGCCGGCGAAGTCGTACATCGACCTGCCCGAGTACAACGGCGACTTCCGCTCGATGCCCGCCTACCTCGACGTACGCACCGAGGACACCGCCGAGGACGCCGGCTGGGACGCAGCCGGGATCAAGTGGGTGAACGTCCACACCGACAACCCCGCCGACCACGACCTCCCGACCGTGATGGGGACGATGATCTACTCCGACCCCGAGACGGCGTTCCCGCTGGCGATCCTCGACGGCACGACGCTCACGATGAAACGCACCGGCGCGGCGGCCGCGGTCGCCACCGACGAGCTGGCGGTCCCGGACGCGACCTCGCTCGGGATCGTCGGCGCCGGCGTTCAGTCGTACACCCAACTGGAGGCGATCGCCGCGGTGCGCGACATCGACGAGGTCGTGATCAGCGATCTCGACGAGGAGCGCGTCGCCGACTTCATCGACGCCTTCGAGGGCCGCTTCGACGTCCGCGCCGGCTCCATCGCGGAGGCCGGCCACTGCGACGTGCTCTCGACGGTGACGCCCGTCGAGTCCCCCATCGTCGGCCCCGACGACGTGGGCGACCACACCCACGTCAACGCGATGGGCGCGGACGCCGAGGGCAAACACGAACTCGCCGACGACCTCCTGTTGAACGCGACCGTCGTCATCGACGACCACGAGCAGTGTACCCACTCCGGCGAGATCAACGTCCCCTACGCCGCAGGGCTTCTGACCGACGACGACATCTACGGCGAGATCGGCGAGATCGTCGTCGGCAACCGTCCGGGTCGGACCGGGACCGGGAGCGAGGGCGACAATGCCGGGAGCGGCGCCGGCATCGACGGCGTCACCGTCTTCGACTCCACCGGCCTCGCGATCCAGGACGTGGCGGCCGCCCGCGTCGTCTACGAGCAGGCCGACGACAACGACAACGGCTATCCGTTCGACCTCCTCGGGCTCGGGGAGTAGCGCGGCGCTCTCGTCTCTCCGCTTCCCGTCCTCCCCGCTCCCCGCCCGGCCGGTTTTTTGTCGCCCGCGCTCGTAGGGCGTCCGTGCAACTCGTCAGCGTCGCGGCGCTCGCGGAGAACCGAGCCATCGGCAGGGACGGCGAGGTGCCGTGGCCCCACATCGAGGCCGACGTTCGGCAGTACCGCGAGCGCGTCGCGGGCTCGCCCGTCATCCTCGGCCGCCGCACCTTCGACTCGATGCGCGACCACCTCCCCGGCTCTCGCCAGATCGTCGTGAGCCGGAGCGTCGAGTCCGTCGACGTTCCGACCGCGGTCGTCGCCGACGGGGTCGACTCGGCGCTCGAACGCGCGGCGGAGATCCTCGACGAGGGAGATAGCGACGCCGACGACACCGACGCCGCTGACGACACCGTCTACGTCCTCGGCGGCGGCGGGATCTACGAGCTGTTCCAGCCCCACCTCGACCGGATGGTACTCAGCCACGTCACGGGGAGCTACGAGGGCGACACGTTCTACCCGGCGTGGGACTCAGCGGAGTGGACCGTCGCCGCCGAGACCGCCTACGACCGGTTCACACTCCGCGAGTGGGTCCGGAGCGGCGGCGCCGCCTGACCGCGATCAGCGCTCGCCGTCGATGTCGCCGTCGGCGCCGCTGCTCCGACGCAGTCGTCGCTTTACCGCCACTCCGACGACAAACACCGTCGCGGCGGTAACCAGCCCGGAGACGAGCGCGCCGCGCGGACTCGTCGTTCCCGTCGCCAGCGTGGTCGCCGAGGCGCCTCCGCCCGCGACCGCGGCGCCGCCCGCGATCCCGCCGAGCCCGATACAACAGAGGCTGAGCAGTCCGACCAGCGACAGCGATCCGAGGATTCCGTCACCGCTCACGGCGCCTCACTCACCCTCGTCGCTCTCGTCGGAATCGGGAGTACCCACGTCGACGCGTGTCGCGAACCCGAACCGCGGCTTGGCGTCGACGACCTCGACGGTCACCGTCTCGCCGACATCGGCGTCGGAGACGAAAATCGAGTACCCCTCGACGTACGCGATCCCGTCGCCCTCGTCGCCGCGCTCCTCGACCGTCACCTCGATCCGGTCGCCGGCTGCAACGGGGGCGGTGTTCAGCCCCTTGGCGACGAGGTACACCTCCGAGGAGGAGTCGCGCGAGGCCGGCGGCGAGACCGTCCGGAGGTACTCGAACTCCGCGCGGACGTCCTCGCGGAACGCGTCCAGATCCTCGCCCTGGAACACCTTCACGACGAAGTCGCCGCCGGGGGCGAGCAGCTCCTCGGCCACGTCGAACGCCTGCCGCGCGAGGTGGACCGACCGGGCGTGATCGAGGGCGTATTCGCCGGTCATGTTCGGCGCCATGTCCGAGATCACCACGTCCGCGCCGCGCTCGCCGATCGCCTCGCGCAGGTAGTGGCGGGTGCGCTCCTCGGTCATGTCGCCGCGGATCGTCTCCACGTCGTGGTCGTCGAGGTCGTCGATGCGCTGGAGGTCGACGCCGACGACGGTCCCCGACTCTCCCACCTCCTCGGCGGCGACCTGCAGCCAGCCGCCGGGCGCGGCGCCGAGGTCGACGACGGTGTCGCCGCGCTCGAACAGGTTCGCCTCCTCGTCGATCTGTTTCAGCTTGTAGGCCGACCGGGCGCGGTACCCCTGCTGTTTCGACTTGTTGTAGTACTCGTCCTTTCCACTCATTGCCCCGTCGTAGATCGTCCGGCCGTTTATCGGCGTCGTTCGCCGGTTCACTCGGCGTCGGCGCTGCCACCGCCGGCCGGGCAGCGACCGCGCAAACGGCCCGTCTCGACTTCGTCGCGTTCGCTGTCGACGGCGAACCCCAAATCGATGTAAAATCCCTTCAGTTCCGGATCGAACTCGGCGGTGACGACCGCACTCTCGGCGTCGCGCTCGGCGCGCCGCACCGTCTCGGCGACGAGCGCGGAGCCGATCCCTCGGCCGCGACGCGCCCGCCGGACGGCCACGGCGTCGACGTGAACTCGGTCCGACTCGGGCCGCGTCGCGACCAGCGCGCCGACGACCGCGTCCGTTCTTTTAAACCGGGCGACGAGTGCGTCGCCCGCGTCGATCGCGGCGTCGACGGTCTCGGCGTCGGTCTCCAGCATGGCGGCGTCGAGCACGCGGAGAATATCGAGGCGGTCGTCGGGTGAGGCCGTCCCGATTTCGATATTGTCCGGCGAGTCGGGCGAGTCGGACGGGTCGCCCTCCCCGCTCACGCGCCGCCGCCCGTCGATCCGCCCTTGATAAGCCTGAGCAGCCGGACCGATTCGGCGTCGACGAGGCGGTCGCCAGGAACCGGCGAGCCGTCGACCAGCGCCGACGCCTCCTGAGGATGGTAGCCGGCCTCGCGAATGAGGTCGGCGTAGGTGGCGTCGTCGGGGAGGTCGTACTCCGCCGTCCCCTCGCCGACGACCTCGACGGTGACATGCATCGACGACCTACCCGTCCAGCTCCTCGCGGAGCAGCCCGTTCACCTCGCCCGGGTCGGCGCTCCCGCCCGTCGCCTGCATCACCTGTCCGACGAGGAAGTTGATCGCGCCCTCGTCGCCGTCGTGGTAGTCGCTCACGGCGTCGGGGTTGTCGTCGATGGCGGCCGTGACCGCGGCCGCGACCTCGCCGGAGTCGGCGACGCCGAGCCCCTCGCGCTCGATGACGGTCTCGGGGTCCTCGCCCGCGTCGAGCATCTCACGGAGGACGATCTCCTCGGCGTTTTTCACCGTGAGCTCGTCGGCCGCGACTAACTCGATCAGGCGTTTGAACTCGTCGAGGCGGTCCTCCACGTCCGTAATCGACATCTCCCGGTAGTTGAGCTCGCCGAGGAGGTTGTCGGCGACCCACGTCGCGGCGAGTTCGGGGTCGAACTGCTCGGCCACGTCCTCGAAGAAGTCGGCCACCGCCTTCGTCGAGGTGAGCTTCGAGGCCGATTCGCGGTCGAGCCCGTACTCCTCGCGGAAGCGCTCGCGGCGGGCGTCGGGCAGCTCCGGGATCGGAATCTGCGATTTCCAGTCCGACACCTCCAGCGCGGGGAGGTCGGCCTCCCGGAAGTACCGGTAATCCTTCTCGGCCTCCTTCGAGCGCATGGAGACGGTGACGCCGCGCGCCTCGTCCCAGTGGCGCGTCTCCTGTTCGATCTCGCGGCCGCGCCGGAGGACGTTCTCCTGCCGGGTGACCTCGTACGCGAGCGCCTGCTCTGCGCCCTTGTGACTGGAGATGTTCTTCACCTCGGCGCGGTTCACGTCGGCGAGGGCGTCGTCGCTGATCGTCCCGTCGGCGGCGACCTCGCTCTCGGGGACCAAGGAGACGTTGGCGTCGACGCGCAGGCTCCCGTCGCGGGTCGGGTCGAAGACGCCGAGGTACTCCAACACCTCTTCCAGCTTCGCCAAAAAGGCGCGAGTCTCGGCCGGTGACCGGAAATCCGGTTCGGTGACGATCTCCATCAGGGGCGTCCCGGCGCGGTTGTAGTTCACCAGGGTGTGGGTGGCGGTCTCGATCGAGCCGCCGGCGTGCTGGAGGCTCCCGGGGTCCTCTTCGAGATGCGCGCGGGTGATTCCGATGGTTCGGGGCTCGCTGTCGACGCGGACCTCAAGCTCGCCGGACTGGCAGATCGGGGCGTCGTACTGGGTGAGCTGGAAGTTCTTCGGGAGATCGGGGTAGTAGTAGTTCTTCCGGTGGAACGTCGTCGTCTCGGGGATGTCGGCGTCGATCGCCTTGCCGATCTTCACGGCGGCCTCGACGGCGCCCTCGTTGAGGACCGGCAGCGCGCCCGGCAGCCCGAGGCAAGTCGGGCACGTGCGCGTGTTCGGCTCCTCGTCCTCTTCGGGCTCCGTCGAGCAGCCGCAGAAGATCTTCGTGTCGGTCTCGAGCTGGACGTGAACCTCCAGCCCGATCACGACCGTCCGCTCCTCCGTCGCGGCCTGAGTACTCATTACCGACCCGTTGCGGGCGGGTCACCTAAATCGTGTCGGGACCGATACGATGCGTGTTTTATTGGTGGATCTGGATGGATTCTCGTGTTCGCGGTTCCTCTCTCCGTCGTCGCCGTCGGTGACGCCGAGAACCTTTCCAAAGCCCCAGCCGCTTGCTTATAAATCGTCGACGACGGACCGACGGCGAACACCGCCAAAGCCCCAGCCTCGCCGCGGTGACTCCGCGTAGGTCACAGCACGTGGGTCACGGTTCCGCGTGGGTCACGGCGTCGTCCTCGCTCCGGTCGTCGTCTTCGAGGAGCGTTGCTAAACCCTTATCAGCGCGCGGGTGGGAGGAACGGCCGTATGAGCGATCTCCCGGACGACTTCGACTGCACCCTCACCAACTGGGAGTACATCTACGGGCTCTGCCGCAACGTCTCCAACGCGGTGAAGCGCGCCGACTTCGAGCCGGACGTGGTCGTCGCGCTGGCGCGCGGCGGCTGGTTCGCCGGGCGATGCATCTGCGACTTCCTCGGGCTCAACGACCTCACGAGCCTGAAGATGGAACACTACGTCGGCGCCGCCGAGAAGAGCGACGAGCCCCAGATCCGCTACCCGATGCCGGAGGGAAGCGTCGAGGGGAAAGACGTCCTGATCATCGACGACATCGCGGACACCGGCGGCTCGATCCGCCGCGCCGAGGAGTACGTCGACGACCGGGACGCGGGCGAGGTCCGGACCGCCACGCTCCAACTGCTCGGTACCTCCGAGTTCCAGCCCGACTTCGTCGGCGAACGGCTCGAACAGTGGACGTGGGTCGTCTACCCGTGGAACTTCCTCGAAGACATGATCGACCTCACCGAGGGCGCGATGGAGCGCGCCGACCAGACGGTCTTTGACCGGGAGGACGTTCGGCACTACCTCGACGAGTTCCACGGCATCGGCCGCATCGAGATGGAGGTCGCCCAGGCCGGCCGCCTCGACGAGGTGCTCGACGAGATGGTCCGCCGCGACGTGGCCGACCGCGCCGGCGAGAACGCCTGGACGCTCGCCGAGTAGCGCCCCGCGATGAACGCGGACGACGAATCGGATCCGAACGACGACAGCTCCGACGCCGGTCCCGCGCTCGACGCCCTCCTCGACGCTTACGCGCTGAAAGACGAGCGGCGCACGGGCTGGCAGCTCCGCGGCGTCGACGCCCCCGAGTCGGTCGCCGCGCACACGTGGGGCGTCGCGTACCTCGTGTTGGCCCTCGGCGACCAGTTCCGGGAGGGCCTGCCCGGCCTCGACCTCGACCGCGCGCTCCGGCTCGCCGTCGTCCACGACGTGGCGGAGGCCGAGACCGGCGACGCCGCGACGCGCGCCGATTCGACGGCGGACTCGGTGGACGCCGCCGCCAAAGAGGCGGCCGAGCGCGCGGCGATGGAAGACCTCGCGGGCGCGCTCCCAGACCGTATTCGCGACGCGTGGGAGGACTACGAGGCCCGCGAGTCGCCCGAGGCGATACTCGTCAAGGAGTGTGACCTGCTCGACGTCTGCCTACAGGCGGTGCTCTACGAACGCGGCGGCCGGTACGACCCCGCCGGCGGCGACCCGGGAGCGTTCCGCGAGTACGACGACCTCGACGAATTCTTCGCGACGACCGAACCCCGCCTTCAAACCGAGACCGGTCGGGAGCTGTTCGCCCGGCTCCGCGAGCGGTACCGGACCGCTCGCGACGAGCCGTAGCCCGTCGGGGCCCTCCGTCAGGGTCGCTTCGAGTACGACAGTTGTCGAACTTCAAAAACGACGACTGTAGGGACTCTACCGCCGGATCGGCGGCGAAGATAGCAAGAACGTTAACGACCGAGCCCGTTCTGAAGAGTGAGAGCTTTCACCACGCATGTCCGAGAACACTGATCTGATCATCGTCGGCGGGGGGATAAGCGGGGCGTCGCTTCTGTACACGGTGGCGAAGTTCACCGACATCGATGACGTGACGCTGATCGAAAAAGAGCGGGAGATCGCCGCGATCAACTCCCACCGGACGAACAACTCCCAGACGCTGCACTTCGGCGACATCGAGACGAACTACACCCTCGAAAAGGCCGAGGAGGTCAAGGAGGGCGCCGAGCTGCTGGCGGGCTACCTCGAAGGGACCGACCCGGACCGGGAGATGCACAGCAAGCGCAGCAAGATGGTCCTCGGCGTCGGCGACGAGGAGGCCGCCAAGCTGGAAGAGCGCTACCATCAAAACGGATTCGGCGACCTCTACCCGAAGCTCCGAGAGATCGGCCGCGAGGAGATCGAGGAGCTAGAGCCGAAGGTCGTCGAGGGCCGCGACCCGACCACGGCGCTCAAGGCGCTCCAGACACCGGACGGCTATGTCGTCGACTACGGCGCGGTCGCGAAGTCGTTCGTCGACGCCGCCCGCGAGGAGGACGGTGTCGGCGTCCACCTCGGCACCGCGGTCGAGAACGTCGACGAGGGGTACGACGGGTTCACGGTCGAGACCGACGACGGCGACTTCGAGGCCGACGCGGTCGTCGTCGCCGCCGGCTCCCACAGCCTCCAGTTCGCCAAGGAGATGGGGTACGGCGAGCACATGTCGCTGCTTCCGGTCGCGGGGAGCTTCTTCCTCGCCGACGACCTGTTGAACGGGAAGGTGTACACGCTGCAGATGAAGAAGCTCCCGTTCGCGGCGGTCCACGGCGACGCCGACGTGCACGACGGCGGAGTCACGCGCTTCGGCCCCACCGCGAAGCTCGTCCCCGCACTCGAACGCGGCCGACTCTCCACCGTGAGCGACTTTGCCGACGTGTTCGGCTTCTCGCCGGCGTCGGTCCTGAGCTACGTCAACATCCTCTCGGACCGCATCCTCTTCCCCTACGTCGTGCGCAACCTCGTGTACGACATCCCCGAGATCGGCAAGCGCGCGTTCCTCCCGGACGTCCAGAAGGTCGTGCCGAGCGTCGACGTCGACGACATCGAGCGCGCGAAGGGGTACGGCGGCGTGCGCCCGCAGATCGTCAATACGGAGACCAAGGAGCTCGACATGGGCGAGGCGAAGATCACCGGCGACGGGGTTCTGTTCAACATCACGCCCTCGCCGGGCGCGTCGACCGCGCTGAAGAACGCGATGACCGACGTACACACGGTTCTCGACTTCTTCGACGAGGACCACGAGTTCGACGAGGCGGCGTTCCGCGAGGCGACGATCGAGAACTTCCCACGGGTCGACGCCGACGCGGAGGCAGGCGCTGAGACCGAGGACGACGGCGCCGACGATCACGCTACCGCCGAAGCCGACGACTGACTCGGCCGGCGACTGTCCCGGTCGACGACTACATCGGTCGACGACTGCACTCGCTGTCGCGAGTTACGGAAAATTCGAGGCGAAAGCCTCGCCCTTCAGGGCGGGGATGAAGCCGACCAACAGTATTCAACCGCCGACGATGGCATAGACGGGGTTTCCAACGCAATCATTAACCCGTCCGACCGTGATAGTATGCATAGATGGTGAAGAGTACCCGTCACGCGAAATACGAACTCTACTACCACATAGTGTTCGTGCCGAAATATCGGCGTTCGCACCTGACGGGGAAGACGAAGGAAC
>Ga0306880_100005_pt1 | contig 204108 bp, 214 predicted proteins | sample AntDeeMetageno50_FD_190454 | JGI IMG/M metagenome (GOLD analysis project Ga0306880, IMG submission 190454) | Saline lake microbial communities from Deep lake, Antarctica - Metagenome #50 (v2) (version 2) | ecosystem: Environmental > Aquatic > Non-marine Saline and Alkaline > Saline | place... | reverse complement strand
AGACTGCTCGGCGTGCTAGGTGGATCGCCTTCTCAGTAAAACGGAGAATCTGCGACTTCGGGAGGGTCTTCATCTCATGGAATTACACGACAAACATGTAAATCTTCAAGGATTTCAACAGAGCCGGGAGATCGAGACCGAGTCAAACACGTCTTTGAGAACATCTTCCGCAATAGCGTTGAACATGGTGGACCCAGTGTTTCGGTTCGTACTGGACTCGTCGGGACGGAGGGGATCTATATCCAAGACGATGGCCCGGGCATCCCGGCAGCCATTCGACCCGATATCTTCACTTCCGGCTATACGACCACGAAGGGCGGCACCGGGTTCGGATTGGCAATCGTCGCAAAAATCGTCGACGCCCACGATTGGTCGATCCGGCTGGCCGAGGGCGGGGGCGGCGCGCGGTTCGAGATCACCGGAATATCGCTCACACCCAGTCAGGAGATAGACGATGCGATGGCTGCATCCGACCACCGGAGCGCAGTATAAGGCACGATGCAGACAGTGATCCACCCATCCCTGTTGTATCGGTATCCTCATCACTTGGTATCTGCAAGCATTCCCACTAGCAGTCATCTCAATATGGTTCGCGGTATCTTCAATCGAGTCGGCTTCTTACTCCGTGACCGGCAGACGCGAGCCGGCCGCGCGACGAACGCGGTGCTGTACGTGCTCAACACGGCGTTCATTCTCCTGTATATTCTGTCGACCTACGACTTCCCTGCGCCCACGCTTGTGATGATCCGAGCGCTTGAACTCGGACTCGGTGTCGTCTTCCTCGGGGAGTACGCCGTCCGGGTCGAATCCGCCGACGACAGATGGGCCGAAGTCACCAACCCCTACACGATCATCGATCTGGTCGCCGTCCTCCCGCTGTTCGTGTTTCCGGGACTCGGTGCGGAGTTTCTCCGAGGGTTCTCGACGCTCCGTATTTTCCGATTTTTGCGGCTGGTTGTCAACGAACAGCAACTGTTCGGGAAATCGATCCGCATCCAGACGATCCGCAGGCTGGAGCTGTCGATGACGATTTTTCTCATTTTCTTCATTACGACCGGCTTCGTCTACGCCGCCGAATCGGTGGCGAACTCCGAAATCTCGAACTTCGGTGATGCGTTCTACTACACGGTTATTGCCGTCTCGACGGTTGGCTTTGGTGATATCATCCCAGTCACCGCGTTTGGACGCTGGATCACGGTCATCGCGGTGCTGGTCGGGTTCGTGTTGATCCCGTGGCAGGCGACCCGGCTCCGCACGCTGTCGACCACGACTGACACAGGGTGTCCGCACTGCGGCGAACCGGTCGCTACTGCTGACCGCTACTGTCGACACTGTGGCGACGCGCTGGTCGACGAGAGCCGCTACGAGAACCAGTACTAAAAACCGATCTCCGCAGTCCAAATCCATTTGCACAGCGACCGCCAACAGTCGGTATGGTACTCAAAGAGTCAGACTCCGAACTCAGCCGTGGCGACGCGGCCCCCGCGTTCGAACTCGACGGAACCGATGGCGACACCTACAGTCTCGATTCGTTCGTCGACAACGAGGCCCTGCTGTTGATCTTTACTTGCAACCACTGTCCGTACGCCAAAGCCAAGTTCGACCATCTCAACGAGTTGGCCGACGAGTTCGACGACGCCGCGGTCGTCGGTATCAACTCCAACGCCAACCCCGAGTACCCCGACGATGACTTCGAAAGCATGGTCGACCTCGTCGACGAGGGTACCGTCGACTACGACGCCTACCTCTACGACGAAACCCAGACCGTCGCCCACGAGTACGGCGCGGTCTGTACACCCGACCCATTCCTCTTCGCCCACGAAGACGGCGAGTGGACGCTTGCGTACCACGGTCGACTCGACAACGCACTGAATCCAGACGACGAGCCAACCGAGTTCTACGCTCGGGAGGCAATCGAGTCCGTGCTGGCCGGTGAATCGGTCGACCACGACGACCTGCCGTCGCGTGGCTGTTCGATCAAGTGGGTCGACGAGTAACGAGATGCGTACTGCTCGCCTACGACCGCGACTGTTCTAAGGCTTCACGCGCGTTTTCGACCGCCGCCTCGTGTTTGGCAGGGTAGGCTTCGACTTTCGCCCGGAGAGTGATCCCTTTGCCGAGTTCGACCTCGTCTTGGAAGGCGGCCTGTTTGTCGAGTCGGAGGAAAAACGAGCAGTTGTCGTCGACGCGCTCGTCGAGTTCGTCCATGATCCGGTCGATTTCGTCGAGTTCGGCCAGCCGATCAAGGATCAGTCGCATGTCGTCGGCGTTCTCGACGCGGGCCGAGAGCACCACGATCCGGTCGCCGTGGTGGCCGGCGTTCTCCATGCGGTCGAGTTCGAACTCCTCGGGCAGGAAGGCGCGAATCGCCTCCTCGACCCGCTTTTCGTCCTCAGTTGCATAACAGAAGGTCCGGAGATCGATGTAATGAAACGGCACTCTCGGCATTGGTCGCTTCTTGGTGACTGGAGGGAAAAAGCACTCGGCTTGCCGCCGGGAGCGTTACTCTTCGTCTTCGTCAGCGTCGCCGTCGACGGCTTCGAGATCGTCATCCGGCACACCGGTCTCTTGGCCCTCATCGAAACTGATCGTGTAGGTCGCATCGCCGAACATGTTCTCGATGACCTGCGTGATCGTCCCCGTCTCACCGTCGTAATCGCTGTGTTTGTCATGCAGCACGGCCTGATCGTCTTTCTCGAAGCTCATGGCTACTCATTCCGGAACCACAGATAAAAGCGCGTGGATTTGTCGCCCTGTCGACGCCTGATACGGTCTGTTGTAGACGGTTCCCGTCTCGACTACCCACCGGCGGCGGTCGAGCGGTAACTTCCTACAACAAACCATCTGACGGGACACACGTCGACGGGCTTCTGTCGTCGATAGCTAGTCGGCGTTTTTCGCGACGAGATGGTAGGGTCGCTTCGAAATCGTCTTCCGGAGTTCGCTCAGCGACTCTGAACCGCCACTTCGCATTGCACTCATCACCGCAAAGACCTCCTGTCGAGAGATTTTCACGCCGCGTTCGGTGAGCGCATCCTCTGGGTTTGCAGTGAGTTCCCGGAGCGTGCCGACCGCCAGCAGGAACGGGACGCCCCACGCGGCCAGCGTGTTACCGTGCCGAAGCGGCATCGCCTTCAGATACCCCTCGGCATCGCCCAAGAACGACTGGGCGTGGCTTGCGGTCCGACTGACGACTTCGGCGGCCGCCTCGCGGTTCTCGGGGTCGACAACGTTCTCCTGTTCGATCCCGGCTTCGTCGAGCCATTCAGCAGGAAGATAGACGTTGTTCTCCTCGGTGTAGTCGTCGTAGACATCTTTCGAGATGTTGACCAACTGCAGCAGCAGGCCGAACTCGACGGCCGTATCGTACAGCTGTTGTCGACGGTCGGCCGCGATATCGCCCCGCGTCAGGAGGTTCGTGATGAGGTTGCCGACGGTGCCGGCGGCGTAGTAGCAGTACTCTTCGAGTTCGTCGCGGCTGTCGATGCGGAGGCCGCCGTCGCTGGCGTGGCGGTCGACAAACATCGCCATCCCGTCGACGAGTTCACGGACTGGTGGAACGATTGCGGCTTGGACATCGTCCGGCAGTTCCTCGAACGTCGACACCACTCGTGGGGCTTCGGCGACGACTGTCCAATCGGCCGACCGCTCGTCGACCGGGGGAAGCCACTGATCAGCCGCAGCTCTGAACGCCTCGATATCCGTGTCGACCGTTGGATCGAGCGCCTCGTCGTACAGACGGAGCAGCTCTGCCTGTGGTTCCGGCGGGATGTGGCCCGCATCCTCGATGGTGTCGGCGACCCGGCAAAGCAGATAGCCCAGACAGATGTGTGTCGACATCGGGTCGTCCAACACGTCGATAGTCAGCGCAAACGTCCGAGAAACCCCCTGAACGGTCTCGTGGCACCACTCCACGTCGGCTTCATGGTCCACACCGGGAGGTCGAGATTCGTGTCCCGTCATTCAAGTATAGCTCTATAGGGTATGGGGCATAAAAAGTCTCTTGGGGTAAACCGACCAACTGAGGGGGTCAGAAGTCTTGCTCGCCGTATTCTGCATTATTTATTATTTATTATTTATATACGCTTGTATCCGGGCGGCGAGTGCTGACCGAAACGTGCCCATGTCGACGCCCCGATCTCCGAACGTCCGCGCGGGGAGTCCACGAGTGATCTCCTCTACGGCGCGCTCGACGAGGGCCTCAACGGTCACTGGCCGACCCTGCTCGGCCAACCGCTTGCTGAGCCGCCGAAACCGCTGGTCTGTCCCGTACGTTGCGACGAGGTCTTCGGCGGTCGTCTCGGTTGGTTCGTTCGCTTCCGTCGACTCGGTCGCGTGGGTATCGGGACTGGTGAGCCTTCCACGGTGGCCCTGTTTGTCTCGGATGACGACGCCTGCGGCCGGGCCGTCATACCACGCTGACTGCGGCATCGTATACGCCTCGGGGTTGAAATCCCGGGCACGAACCTCCTGTTCGATGGCGTTGACTGCCTGCAAGCCGAGTCGACCGAAGATACCGTCGACGGCATCCGGCGGCCGGAACGCTTCGGCCTCGGCCGACCAGATATCGTACCCTAAAAACGACGGCAGCCGGTCCCACTCGTAGTCGATGCCCTGATACTGCGTTGCAATCCCGAAAAAGACGATTGCCTCGACGTCGTCGACCGCCGCGCGGAGCGCCTCGCGGTCGAGGTGCGTCTGGACGTGTCGAACCGCATGCTGATACTGAGCTGGAAGCCCATCGGGGCTGTCGTAGACGTGGTCGGCGTCACCGAACTGGATCATGCCGGAGTCTCTGAGCCGAAATCGAAACGGCGCGCCCGCCACGTGCTCAAGAATCCAGAGGTGACCCGAGTCCAGTAGCTCGGCGGGGGCGTCGTCGACGTGCGGAGTAGATGGGTGAAATTTCATCGGGAAGCCGTGCTGTATGGATTGTCCGAGGTATCGCAGCCCATTATGTATTGTGCGCCTCAGTGGTAGTTACATGCCACTCCACGTTCCAGATACCGAACTGGACCCTTCGCTCCGAGACGAGGTCGACGCTCTGCCAGCCGACGAAACACCGCCTGCAATCATCTCCATCAGTGATATCCACGGCTATCTCGATGCCGCTCGTAGTGCGCTGTTGACACTCACAGATCACCCAGAGACCGAGCCAGTTGTCGTCGCTGACGAGGATGGGCGGCTCCACTGGGCCGACGAGAACTACGTCCTCGTGTTCAACGGCGACCTCGTCGACCGCGGCCCGGCCAACGACGAGGTCCTCGCCCTCGTCGCCCGACTCATCGAAGAGGCCCCACCCGGCCGCGTCCGGGTTACACTTGGCAACCACGAGGCACTCATGCTGTCGCGGGACCAGTTTAGCTTCGACAACTGGTTTTCGGGACAGGTCGACGACGAAGCCCGGCGTCGACTCTGTGAGGCGATCATCGCTGGCCACGTCGTGGCAGCCTACCGGGGCCACAACGTCACCTACGCGCATGCTGGCTCGGACGAGTCCTACGACGTCTCGGCAGTCAACGAGTCGCTAGTGTCGGCCGCCGAGGAACTGCTGGCCGCCATCGGCACTGACGATGATCTGGCGGTGCAGGGGCGAATCATCGAGGCGTATCCGGAGGTACTCGGTGTCGGGGCGACCCACCTCAAAGGGCCCGACGCGGGACTGATCTGGGTCGACTTCGAGCATCTGTCGACCGATGCACCCCCGCAGGTCGTCGGCCACACTCGCCACGACGAACCACGGACGAACGGAGCGGTACACTGTCAGAACGTGATTCGAGAGACTCTCGACTCCCGGGGCGGCGAAACGGTGTTCGTCGAAACACCGGAGGCGATTTCGGCGCTTATCCGGCAGCCGGACGGCGGCGTCGAGCAACGACCCCTGTGACTATATAAAAAGACCGAATATGTTCGTCTCACGCTATCAAAACTGAGGATCTCTGCAACAGGTATAAATACGGACTCCGGCTCTGTGGACGTATGACTGAGTACGCGGCAATGTTAGGGCGTGGAGGGCTCAACGATCAGGTCGACGTCGACTCACTGATGAGAGAGAACGAGCTCGACCGGGAGGAAATCGAGTGGCGAAAGGAGTTCATCAACTTCGACCAGCATGATGTCGATCGACTCAACAGCCTCCGACCGCTGTTTGAGCAAAATGCCGAGGAAATCGGCGAGCTGTTCTACGAGAACCTTACCCAGTACGACCAGACTGTCGAGGTGATCAGTCGTTCGCCGAAGGCCGTCGACGCGCTGAAACAGACCCAAGAAGCCTACTTTGCGACACTTGCCGAGGGCGAGTACGGCCCCGAGTACTTCGCAGACCGCGCGCGGATCGGCAAACTTCACGACATCCTCGAAATGCCGATGAAGCAGTACATCGGCCAGTACGGCGTCTACTACGACCTGATTTTGCCGCTTCTGACCGAGCGTGCCAGCGACCACCTCACCGACCGACTGCAGTCGAAGCTGACCGACAGCGACGCCCAGAGCGATACACTCGCCGATTCGGTCGACACGATTGTCGAAGACGAACTCAGCGAACTTCGGAAGGATATCACCGCCGTACTTCGGATCATCAATCTCGATATGCAGGTCGTCGCCGACACCTACATCCACTCCTACAGCCAGAAGCTGGCCGCCGAGGTCGAACAACGCGAGCAGTTGGCCGCCGAGGTCGAAGACGATCTTGAAGCCCCGATGACGGAGCTTCAGCGCTCTTCGGATGGTGTTGCCGACTCCTCTCAAGAGATCTCGACGCTCGCCGACGAGCAGTCCGGGCGGGTCGAATCGATTGCCAGCGAGGTCTCGAACATGAGCGCGACCGTCGAGGAGATCGCCTCCAGTGCCACCGAAGTCGAAAACAACAGCCAGCGCGCCCAGACGCTGGCCGAAGACGGCCAAGCCGCCGCCCACGACGCGATGGACGTCATGGACGACGTCGGCGATGCTGTCGACGACGTCTCGACCGACGTCGACGAACTCCAAGATCGCGTGGGTGAGATCAACTCCGTCGTCGAGGTAATCAACGATATCGCCGAGCAAACCAACATTCTCGCACTGAATGCCTCCATCGAGGCCGCTCGCGCGGGCGAAGCTGGCTCGGGGTTCGCTGTTGTTGCCGACGAGGTGAAATCGCTGGCCAGCGATTCCCAAGAACGCGCCCAAGAGATCGAGGATCTCGTTGCGGCCATCGAGAGCGACACCGAACAAACCGTCGACAGTCTCGATGCAACAACCGAACAGATCGAACGCGGCGTCGAGCGCGTCGACGAGGCGATGGAGCTGCTGGACGATATCACCAACGCGGTCGAGGAGACCGCCCACGGGATCAGAGAGGTGTCGGATGCCACCGACCAACAGGCCGCCAGCTCCGAGGAGGTCGCCAGTATGCTCGATGAACTCGTCGACCGAGCCGACACCGTCGCCGACGAGGCCGAGGAGATCGCCTCCGCCAACGAACAGCAGGCCGCGACCATCGAGGACATCTCACAGACAGTCCAGCGGCTCACCGAGTGATCCCCGTATAAAAACAACGACCCGCACCAATGGCGGATCGAACGTCCATTCCCAATTCCCTTTGAGGAGGACGAATGCCGCACCTCAATCGCAGCAACCACTCCACACGAGAGTGGTCTCTTGCATCTATGGCTAACTATAGAGACATATAAAAACCCTCGCTATAGTAACGTATTTATACATCATGCAGTCGTTCCCACAACACAACCGAATCGCGGCGGGGGCTGCGGTATGACGACCGTCAGTGCGCCGGGGAAGGTCTACCTGTTCGGCGAACACGCGGTCGTCTACGGCGAGCCAGCGGTGCCGTGTGCCATCGAGAAACGGGCGACAGTCACCGCCGAACTCCGTGAAGACGACCACGTTCGGGTGGAGGCGGCGGATCTCTCGCTGAATGGGTTCGTCGTCGAGTACGCCGGAACCACCGACCACCGGCCGGACGTCGACGTCCCCCAACCACTGCTCGATGCCGCGATGGGATATATCGATGCCGCCGTCCAGCAGGCCCGCGAGGCTGCCGACGCACCCGATGCGGGATTCGATATTACGGTCGAAAGCGAGATTCCACTGGGCGCTGGGCTGGGCTCCTCGGCGGCAGTCGTCGTCGCCGGGATCGACGCCGCAACACGGGTCCTCGGCGAGCCGCTCGACCTCCGGGAACTCGCCGACCGCGCTTATAACGCGGAGTACGAGGTTCAGGATGGTCAGGCCTCACGCGCAGACACCTTCTGTTCGACAATGGGCGGTGCGGTCCGAGTCGCTGGCGACGACTGTACCAAACTGTCGACGCCCACGCTCCCCTTTGTGGTCGGCTTCGACGGCGGTGCTGGCGACACCGGGAAACTGGTGGCCAGCGTGCGCGAACTGCGGGATACCTACGAATTCGCCGCCGACACGGTCGAAGCAATCGGCGATATCGTGTCGACGGGCGAATCGTTGCTTGCCGAAGCCGACCCTAACAGCGAGCCGAGCGACGAACTCATTTCCGAACTCGGGGATTTGATCAACATCAACCACGGCCTGCTGTCGGCGCTTGGGGTCTCCTCGCGGTCGCTGGATACGATGGTGTGGGCCGCCAGAGAGGCAGGAGCCGAAGGAGCAAAACTCACCGGCGCGGGCGGTGGTGGCTGTATCGTCGCCCTCGACCGCACCGCCGAAACACAGACCAGCCTCCGGTACACGCCGGGCTGTGAGGACAGCTTCCGGGCCGAACTCGCAACCGAAGGCGTCCGCGTCGAGGACGAATAGATGGTCGACGAACCGACCGAACCCGATGAACTGGTCGTGCTCAAACTCGGCGGCAGCGTCATCACTAATAAAGACAGCCCCGAGACGGTCGACGACGAGGCTTTAAATAGCGTTCTCGACGCAGTCGCGGCGGCATTTAGGAACGACGGCGCTCGCCTCGTCGTCGTCCACGGTGGCGGCAGCTTCGGTCACGTTCACGCCGCCGAGCATGGCGTGTCGACGACCGAGGGAACTGCGGATGCGGCCGCAGCGAACGCGATTCACAGTGCGATGAAGCGACTCAACGGGGTGGTGGTCGACCGGCTCCAACAGCGCGAGGTGGCTGCACTGCCGGTCCATCCCCTTTCGGTTGCGGCCCGCGACGAGGGCGGGACACTCTCACTACCAGCGACGGCCACCGAGGGCCTACTGGACGAGGGATTCGTGCCGGTGCTCCATGGCGACGTGATCGCCCATGCAGGCGAGGGCGTGACGGTACTCAGCGGCGACGAAATCGTCACCAGTCTCGCCGAGTCGCTCGGCGCGAGTCGTGTTGGCCTCTGTTCGACGGTGCCGGGTGTGCTCGATGCGGACGACACGGTTATCGAGACGATCAGCAGCTTCAGCGATGTCGAGTCGGTGCTCGGTGGCAGCGAGTCGACCGACGTCAGCGGCGGGATGGCGGCGAAAGTTCGGGAACTGCTCGACCTCGGTGCGCCTGCCCAGATCTTCGGTCCCAACGCTGTCGTGGCGTTTCTTCAGGGAGAGAATCCAGGGACACTGATCGACGGCCAGTAAGCTGTCAGCGTGCGCGGACCAAATCCTTATTCAGCGCTCGCGCCGAGTGACAGGTATGAACGAGGATGCCGTTTTCGAACTGCTGTCGACGGTCGAGGATCCGGATCTGGGTGACGATATCGTCTCGCTCGGCCTCGTCAACGCGGTCGACACAGCTGACGACCACGTCAAAGTCTCACTCGCTCTCGGGGCCCCCTACGCACCACACGAATCCCAGATCGCCAACGACGTCCGCGAGGTCTTCGCCGCGGAGGCTCCGGATGTCGACCTCTCGATCAGTGCCGGACTCCCCGCTTCCCTCGGCTCCGACGACGAGGTCATGCCCAACGTCAAAAACATCATCGCGGTCGCCTCCGGCAAGGGTGGCGTCGGCAAGTCGACGGTCGCAGTCAATCTCGCGGCTGGCCTCTCACAACTCGGCGCTCGCGTCGGCCTGTTCGACGCCGATATCTATGGCCCGAACGTTCCCCGGATGGTCAAAAGCGACGAGGGACCCGAGGCCACCGAGGATAAGCAACTCATTCCGCCGGAGCGCTACGGTATGAAACTGATGAGCATGGACTTTCTGGTTGGTGAGGACGACCCCGTCATCTGGCGCGGTCCGATGGTCCACAAGATCCTCACCCAACTCGTCGACGACGTCGAGTGGGGCGAACTCGACTATCTCGTCCTTGACCTGCCGCCGGGCACCGGCGACACACAGCTTACCATCCTCCAGACGCTCCCCCTGACCGGTGCAGTGATCGTCACGACGCCACAGCAGGTCGCCCTCGACGATGCGATCAAAGGCTTGCGGATGTTTGGCCAACACGAGACGCCAGTCCTCGGCATTGCCGAGAACATGTCGGAGTTCCGGTGTCCCGACTGCGGCGGTCGACACGACATCTTCGGCAGCGGTGGCGGCCAGTCACTCGCCGACGAGGAGAACCTCCCGTTCCTCGGCTCGATCCCACTCGATCCCGCGGTTCGAGCCGGCGGCGACGGTGGCGAACCGGTCGTCCTCGACGAGGGCGACACTGCCGAGGCGTTTCAGGAACTCACCGAAAACGTCGCGAACAATGTCGGCGTGATTCGCCGTCGACACGTCCAAGCGACGCAGTCGACGCCGGACTCGACGTAGCTCGCTGTTCGGGTCACTGGTGGCGCTCGGGACAAACTATCGGCTATCGAGTCGTCGACAGGCAAAAAAGGGTTGTCGCGGATTCGTCGTCTACAGTTTGACAGCCGACTTTCCAATAAGTGAGTCAGGAACGCGAAGTTCCGTCACCGTTGAGGCTCCCGGAGCAGTCGTCAGCGTTACCGTAACCTGCTCGCCACCTTGGAGGTTCCCATTGAGATCACTACTGGCATCGAACGTGAGTTTGTACCGATCACTCCGATCAGTAATCACGTTATCGTTCGTCTGGGCCGTAATGTTGGAAATTTTGCCCTCTTCCAACACACCGGTGATAACGCTATCACTGGTGACGAACTCGTAGGTCACGTTTTCGAGTTGGATATCGTCAGCACCCGGCGCCTTCGTCACTGTGAGATTGATCTCTGTGAGGTTGTAGTTCTCCTTGCCGTCTGCATTGTAGACTACGGCACCTGTTGCACTCTGGATCTGAATGCGGTCGCTCACTTGCTGTGAGGACTCTTCACCGGTTGCCTCCGCCTGCGTCTGGAGCAGTCCGGCTGTGTTAATCAGTACGCCTGCTGCAATCGCTGCCACAAGCACCATCGCAATGAAGACGATGAGTGTTCCAATACCGACCTGACCTCTGTCACTATGTTCAAACATTGTGTGAGTACTGCCTGCAGGATACACTCCTGCAAACGTTGTTCCTCCTGAAACAATCATTTTAATTAAAACTTATCTTCTGAATATCAGTTCTAATAATACATATTTAAACGCTAACAAGAGTGTTATACTGAAAACAGTGTCCGTATCACGTTTGCAGACACAGTGGTGTCTCTCAGGGCCGTTAGAAATCGGAAAGATAGTCTCGGAAGCTAGGACAGGGATTTGAACCCCGGAAGTCTCGATTACAAGTCGAGTGCATGAACCTCCCATGCTCTCCTAGCGCATCTGTCGATTATGGGTCCCCCTTTGAGTGTGTATCGTTTTCGATCCGCTTTGCGAGTTCGATGCGATGGCTCTCGTAGCCGTGTCGACTGTAGAATCGCCGGGCGTCACTGTTGGCTGCCAATACCTCCAAGGAGACCGTATCAGCGCCCGCTTCGGCGAGTTCCGTCTCCGCGGCATCAAGCAGATCGGTCCCGATACTGTTGCCTCTCGCCGCGGGGCGGACATAGAGGTTGACGATGACGCCGGTCGACTGATCCTGCTGGTAGTGGCCGTCTTCGACGTGGTACATCACGAACCCTAGAATCCCTTTTTCCGCGTCGGTCTCCGCGTTCTCGTTTTCCTCACGAGCAATCAACACCCCCTCGGTGACGACGTGGCGGGCGACAACATCGGTCACTGCCTCGCGGTTGGGTTCGGTCAGGAGCCGCGAGCCGTGCTGCCGTTGGTCGGCCGCCAGCTCCACCCAGCAGTCGACGAGAGTCTCGACGTCTGAGATCGTTGGCCGAACGACCTCCATCAGTAGGCCCGGCAGGCTGGACAGACCAGCTGTCCGTTCATCGTTGCGAGCTCCGGCGTCAGCGAGCCACAACCCTCACAGATCCCCTGAACCGACTGCTCAGTGGCGGCCTCCGACTCGATGGTCTCTGTAGCCTCGCCGGTGTCGCCTGCGGTCGTGGACGTAGCGACAGCCGAGGCTTCGACAGTCTCGGTGGCAGCCAACACGTCATGTTCGGTCAGCAGCCCAACCACCTCGTCATCATCAACCACCAAGAGGTGTGTCGTCGACCGGCTGACCAACTGTTGGGTAGCATCCGACAGCGCGGTGTCGGGAGCGACCGTCGACACCGGTGGCTCCATGACCTCTCCGACCGACTGCTCGTGGGGGTCGCCCTCCAACATTGCCGCCAACGCCGTCGCCGTCGAGACACTCCCAATCGGCTCTGGGCCGCGAAGCACGACAACAGCCTCGGCTGTCTCGGCCGTCATCAGTTCGGCGGCCTCGTCGAGTCGATCCGACTCACTGACGCCAACGAACTCCCGATTCATCACGTCACGAACGGTGATACCATTGCGCATACATCTCTGTTTGCCTCAGTCAGCTAAAAGCCACCTGCAGAACGGTTAAGTTCCGGTCTGTCGTATACCCACGGTTAGAACAGCACTCAGCGCGTCCGGCTGAACTTGTCAGCACCCTCGTAGAACCACAGGCCACCACGGCGCATCCCTTTGCCGACCGCTTGGTGCATGTCGACGATGGTCTCGAAGGAGGACTCTTCGACGTGATCGAAGATCTCTTCGAGCGGGACGACCGTTTCGGAATCGATCCGGATCGGGTCGTCGCCGTACTCCGCGACGAACGAATCGCGGTCGAGCGGGAAGTCGCCCTCTTCGTCGACCTTCTTTGCGATGATCGCATGGCCGTACTGGCGTCTGCCCTCGCTCCCCTGTTCGCCATCGGGATCGTGTGGCCAATCCATACAGAGTGATACCAACGGTGGATGGTTAGTCTTACGCTCTGGGTGTTACTCGTTGCCTCGGGACGGGACTGTCGACCCTCGGTTGCGAATCGCCGTCTCGATGGTCCCGATAATCGGAATATCCGCGTCGGTGTCGCCGCGGAGACGCGCCCAGACGACGATCACGCTCGGCAACACCACGAGTGAGGCGAGATAGGCGTACAGCACGCTCAGCGAGATCAGGGCCCCGAACGCGCCGAGAGCCGGGTTGAGCGCCAACACGAGCACGCCGATGCCGAAGACGGTCGTCAGCATACTGCCTGTTAGCGCGCCACCGGTTCCGACAACGGTCTTCCGGAGTGCGGGATACAGCTCCGTGTTGTGGTACTCGTCGGCAAACCGGTGGACGACGTGGACCGAGTAGTCGATCCCAATGCCGACCGCAATCGCCAAGATCGTGCCGTTGATCGCGTTGAACTTGAGTCCGACCACTCGCATGGAGGCGACCAGTGCGACCACCGTCACCACGATTGGAATCATGTTGACGATCCCCAGCGAGGGCGAGCCTTCGATGACCCAGTAGGCCGCCACGAGGAACAGCGCCGCTCCGATGAGCGTCAAGACGAGACTCACGATCACCGACTGGAACACGAGCGAGATCGCCTCGTCGAAGATGATCACGCTCCCGGTCGGCTGGGCGCTGTCCCGGAACTCTCCGGAGAGACTGTAGGCGTCCTGAGTGACGACCTCGTCTTCGGCATCCCCGTCGACAGTGTACAGCACGCGAGTACTCCCACGTCCCTCAGTGAGGAACCCGTCAGCATTCTCACCGAGTTCATCGTAGATTCGGGGGAGATTGCTGTCGGGAATCCCGTTGTCGTCTCTGTCGTTGCGGTCGACGAGCGCCCGGAACTCGGGGTCCCGTTCGGCCCGGGACTCGATGAGCGTCACGATGCTCTGGGAGTCGGCTTGGCGTCGATCCGACCGGAATGTCGACGGTGGGTCAGCGGCTCCCCGGTGTAGCTCTTCGAGGGCCGTATCCCGCTCCATGTTCCCCTCGATATACATCTGGACCTGGCCGTCCTGCTCGAAGTTCTCGTCGAGATAGTCGTTGAGTCGGACGTACTCGAACTCTGCCGGAGGCCGGATCGATTCGGGGAGATACTGGAGATACTCCGGTGTCTCGGCATCCGGGTTGAAGTCGTCGGGACTGAACCCGGTGTCGACGCCAGTCGCATACACGCCGCTTCCAGCCGTAATAACCAACACGAGCAGGAGGAAAACTAGTGGCCCGCGTTTCGAGACGGTGACGCCGACCGACAGTAGTCGACCCAGCACCGAGTCGTCCGAGCCGAGTGGGGCCTCCGAAAACGTCGGAATTGGGTACTTTTCGCGGGCGCGGTCGACGGTCACCTTCAGCGCCGGCACGAAGATCCCGAAGATGAGGAACGTAAAGACGATGCCAGCCGCGGCAGTGATTCCGAAATCACGAGTTGGGGGGAACGAACTGGCGACGTTTGAGAGAAAGCCAATCGCCGAGGTGCCGACGACAATGAAGAAGGCGACAGTCACTTGATCGGTGGTAATGGTCATCGATTCGGAGATACCCGTCCCTTTGACCCGCTCTTCGCGGTAGCGATTGATCGAGTGAATCCCGAAATCGATCCCGATAGCGATCAGTATCGGCGGCACCGCGATCAAAAGCACCGCAAACGGAATGCCAACGAGCCCGATGAAACCGAACGTCCACACCAACATCAGTACGATTGCAAACAGCCCGATCAGGACGTCGACGACATCCCGGTAGGCAACGGTCAAAAACAGCATAATCAACACGAGTGCCGACGGCAGCACCACGCTGGTCGTAATACCGGTGGTGTTCGGCGGCGTCCCTTGGACCCAGATCGACGAGCTATCGTCTTGAACGAGTCGCTCGATTCGGTCTTCTTTGTTCGGTGGGAACTCCGAGGCACCGCCCGGACCAGTTGCGGCTCCCTCGCCGGGTCCGGCTCGATGACTCACGCTGCCCTGCGTTGCGGTGGCCGAGGCCGACTGGCGATTGAAATCATCGCTCAATTGCGAGCTGAAGCCGGGATTCGTCTCGTCGGCCTCACGCACCGCGGCGTCGATCTCGCTCGGCGTCGCTCGTTCGACCGCCCGCAACTGCTCGTCGGGCGTCGTCGCATTGGCGTCGAGTGTCGTGGCGATAGTCTCGGCAGTCGTCGACGTATCGCTGACGCGCAACGACCCCGTCTCGACGATCCGATTGCGCGTCTCCAACATGTCGATCAGCGCGCCCCTCGACAACACGTTGGTCGACTCTTGGATCAGCGTTGTACTCGTGGTCTCCTCGGAGAAACTGTCGCCGAAGTTCTCGTTGATGTCCTCGATAGCCTGAAACGAGGGGAGATCCTCGATGAACTGCTGTTGGCCGCTCTCGGAGGAGATGCTGCCGAGGCCGCCAACAAACACGACAGTCACGAGCAGGAAGACGACAACGACCGTCTTCGAGTGGTTGACGATGAGATCGTCGACACGATCTATGAGCCATTGATATTCCATCGTCTAGATATCCGTCCCTTCCGGGCGAGTGAGTAAAAGGATGCGTACATCATAATAAACGGAAAACAAGTTGATCGATGGCAGTGGGTCCCCGAGTTGAGTGGCTCCCGCCGCGTGACCGCGGGCTATCGGCCCGTCTTAGCCCATCAGTCGACCGGCAAGCTGCTGAATCTTCGATCCCTCGGCAACGCCTTTGAGTTCCCGGAGCGTGGCCTTCTCCTCGTCGAGCGTGTCGTCGAGTGGATCGGTAACATCGTTGCCGAGATCGAGTCTGTCGGCGTGGGTCAGGAGCCCCTCGTAGGTAGTGACCTCCAACCGTTCGACCTTCATCCCTGCGCCGACGTTGTAGAGGTCGACCAGATCCGCGTCGTCGGCTGCGTTGTCGAGGAACTCCTCGCGGTCTTCGATCAGTCCGTCCAGCATGTGGCACTGCCGGATCTCCGGCTCCTCGCCGATGGCGTTGAACACGGTTTTGAGCCGCCGGGCGTGATCCCCGGTCTCACGCTGGTGTGTCTCGAACCCCTCGCTGATCTCCTCGTCGCTCGTGGACTCGACCATTTTTCCGAGTGCGTCGACCAGTTCGGTCTCGATGTAGTACGCCTGCTGCAGTTCGTAGACGAATTTGTCGTGGAGGGTTGTGACGGTCATGGTACCACAGTCGACCGTCCACAACCGACTCCCTAAGTGTTCATTCGGCTTTCCCACGGGCGGTTTTCGGCTACCGGCAGTTGGTTGCCAGTCGGTAGCATCTGCGACCTCAAACGCTGGTGTCGACATCTGGACTCTTCGGACACCCGAACGATAACGACTTTAGTCGCTCCGGCAAAACCGACAGTCGACCGTAATGGACGAACGTACCCGAGAGTATCTTCGCGGCCGGTTCGGCGACTACTACCGACAGTCGAGCGTCGAACTGCCACCGGCCGCCAACGAGCGCGAGTGGGGCCACATCCCGTGGACGCCCGGCACAGGGACCACGATGGTTCGCCACCAGTCGCAGCTCGATCTCGGCGACGTCGACGACTTTCTCGCCCGCGAATCCCCCCGCCACGCTTACTTTTCGGCCGCCCGCTACACCGACCCCAGTGCGGGCACGATGTCGAAAAAAGGATGGCAGGGCGCGGATCTCGTTTTCGATCTGGATGCCGATCACCTCCCAAGTATTGATCCCGACGAGTCGACCTACGCCGAGATGCTGTCGGCCTGCAAGGACGCCCTCTATCGGCTCCTGACGTTCGTCGAGGACGATTTCGGCTTCGACGACGTGAGCGTCGTCTTCTCCGGCGGCCGCGGCTACCACGTTCACGTCCGCGATCCGGAGATTCAGGATCTCGATAGCGACGCCCGCCGAGAGATTGTCGACTACATTCGAGCCAACGAGCTGGACACTGACGGCCTCATCCGAATCGTCTCTCCGGGGGCCACAAACCAGCGCATGTTACAGACCGAGGGTGGGTGGGGACGCAGAGTCCACCGCGAGATGGTCGACATCGCCGAGGAACTCCGGGAGATGGACGACGACGACGCAGTCGACCGACTCACCGAGATAGACGGAATCGGTGACGGACGAGCAGAGACGATTTTGGGAGCGTTGAAAGCCAATCCCGATGCGATTGCCGAAGGCAATATGGAGGCAGGCGGTCCCGGTATTCGACTGCTGAAAGATACACTCGTCGAGCGCGTCGTCGAGAACCAGACCGCACCCATCGACGAGCCGGTGACGACCGACACACACCGACTAATCCGGCTGCCGAAAACGCTCCACGGCGGCAGCGGCCTCGTCGTCCAGCCCATCGACCGCGAGGATCTGGATGAGTTCGATCCACTGGTCGACGCGGTGCCCGAGGCGTTCGGTGGCCAAGAGATCACAATCGAGACCGACGAGCCACGGCGGGTTGATCTCGCGGGCGATATAACTAAGTTGGAGCCGGGTACACACACAGTAACTGAGTACGTCGGCGTCTTTCTCATGGCGCGCGGCGAGGCCGAAAAGGTATCCACATGAAACTCGACGAGCTTCGCACGGTCCAATCGAAGGAACGCCGCAAGGACAGCCTCCAGCAGCTGCGGGATTCCTTCTACGGAGACGTCGCGGCCTACATTCAAGATTTGAAAGCAAGCCGGGACCGACGCGCCGAACAGGTCGACGATCCCTTTTCGGACAACGAGGTCCGCCAGCTCTCGGACGAACTCGACACCGCCAAGGAGGTCGCAGAGGCGGTCTACGAACGTCGGGTCGGCAAGGTCGTCAAACTCGCCAGTTTTGCGGCGGCGGACATGCCGGTCGACGACGAGGGGATGACCACCGAGGAACGGGAGCTGTTCGATGATCTGGTCGCCCGCATCAGCCAGAACAAACAGACCGTGCTCGACGTACTGTCCGGCAACGGCGAGTCGGCTGAGACCAGCCAGACCAACACGCCAACCGACTCGCAGCCGACAGCGCCGACTCCGCCAACGGAGCGGGCCGCCGAGTCGGAGGCGACTGAACCGGGGGCCACCGAGCCGTCCGACAGCATGCTCGCCGACGCGATGGGGTCGACCGAAGACACCGAACCGTCGACTGACGCCGAGCCACCAATCGAATCGACGGCTCAGCCGGAACCACCAGCCGAGTCGGAACCTGCGGCGGATCACGCTCCGCCAATAGAGTCGACTGAGACGTCGGCCGATGAGGTTCCGGCACCCGAGGCAGAGTCGGAGACGGATGTCGTGCTCGGAACGTCGACCGATGGCGGGACTGCCACCGACACGGCCAACCAGTCAGCGACATCGACAGCCAGCGAGGCGGCAGCCGAAGCGCCGAAAGCGGTCGCCGGAACGACTGCGGAAGCGACCGAATCGGGGGCTGACACCACCGACGCGATGGGTAGTGCGGGCGACGACAGCGACCGAACGACGCTTCGTATCACGAAAGATGTGGGCGAGATCTTCGGCGTCGACGGCCGGGAGTACACCCTCCGGTCGGAGGATGTCGTTACCCTGCCGACCGCCAATGCCGACCCACTCGTGGATCGGGATGCGGCGATGCGACTTGAGTGAACGGCCACCCAACGTCTTATTAGTCGGATATCTCCGCCGTCGAGCTACGGCTCTGTGTGTCGAACGATATGAACATCGTACTGTGGGTCCTTCGAAAGCGGACTTCCAACGCTCGTGACGGGCGTCGAAATCCGACCCGCGTTCTCGGTGCCGATGAAGATCACCGAGACATCGAGTTCCCCAGCGACCTGTCGAATCGTTCGTGTGATGTCGTCTGTCGCCGTTGCGGTCAACACATCGGAGTCTGTGGGTATTTCACATCGAAACGTCGCATCTTCCACAATCGACGTGACTGTCCGTTCGAACTGTTGACACACCCTGTCGATATCGTAGGTTGCTCCCGATTCGATCCATCCGCGCTCGACAGCGAACGATTTGTCGTCCGGAACCACGGTCAGCACGACGAGCTCCTCGTCGCGGCTGTCAGCGAACGTCTCGGCGCGTTTCAGCGCGGTTCGAGCGAGCTCTGAGCCGTCAAACGGAACGAGTATCGTCATATATCGTGGTTTGGTGAGTGATCGTTTATATACGTCGTCGACTCTCAGCAGTTGGGAACGCAGTCGACGAGCGTCTCCAATCGGCTGTCGGGCCCGTCTCTATCGTGAACTCAGTCGACAGCTGTTGTCAGCCGCACCGACGTAGAACGACTGGAGTTGGTGTGGGACGGCCGTTTCGTCGACGACGTTCACCACGAGATCGTCGTCGCTCAGCGTCTCGCCGTCGTTGTCGTAGGTGTTTTCGCGAACGGCCTGTTCGCCCATCAGATCGAGTTCGCCCGCGATGTTGCCGATCACCACACAGGGGCGGTCGCGCTTGGCGTCGACCTGTCCGTTGGCCCGTGAGAGCCCCGTTGTCGTGACGTCGATCACGTTCTCTTCGGGTCGCCACGAGCCGTACAGATCCAATACGAACAGCCGATTGCCCGCGAGCGCGTCGGTGAGTGTGATCCCCGCCTCCCGCTGGAGAACTGTTTGGAGCGTCGACCGGTCAAGAGTGGCTGTCGGCGACAGCGAGACCGCCCACCCGGCGTCGATAGCTGCCGCGCAGAACCCCGCGACGGCCTCGTCGACGGTGGTTTGGGCTCGCTGTGAGTCCGGCTCAGTCAGGAGCACGTCTCGGGAGCCAGCCGGGAGGCCCCCGTCGGTATCGAACGCATCGATGCCCGTTGGGACCGTTTCGGCCGTCTCAAGGCGCTGGTCTCGGTGCTGTCTTGCGGTCGACAGCGCCTCGTCGATCTCACCGAGCAGGTCGGTCGTCTGGGCGCGTTCCTCGTGAATCTCACCCACCGAGCGTTCGATCTCGCCTGCGGCCTCCGAGGTGTTCCGCGTCACGTTCGCCACGCGAGTGCTCGCTTCTGCCCCCTCCGAGACAGCCTCGCTTACCTCGTCGACGCCAGCGGCTGCCGACGCCATCTCCTCGTCGACGATATCCAACTGCGCCTCGGCGGTTTCGACCTCCTCGGCCCCGGTTTCGACCGCCTCGACCGCGGAGTCGAGCGCACCGGTCACCTCCTCGGTCACTGCCTGGATCTCGCTGACTGAGCCCTCTATCTCCTCGGTGCGTGCCTGTGACTCTTCGGCCAGCGATTTCACCTCGTCGGCGACCACTGCAAAGCCCGCCCCCTCCTCGCCGGCGCGAGCAGCCTCGATAGACGCATTGAGCGCCAAGAGGTTCGTTTTGTCCGCGATTTCGTCGATCACGTCGACGATTTCGTCGATCCGGTCGATATGTTCCTCTAAGGTGTCGACCTGCTCGGCGACCTGCTGGGTCGCCGTCGAGGCCGTGGTCATCGCCTCGGTTGCCTCGCTGGTCGCCTCCCGGCCGTCAGTTGCGGCCGTCGCCGCCCGATCTGTCGTCTCGCTTACCTCGTCGGCACTGGCCGCAACTTCCTGAATCGTCGCACTCAACTCCGAAACATCGTCGGCGACGGTCTCCATATCTTCGACCTGCGTGCTTGCCGCCTCACGGATCAACGAGAGCCGCTCGTCGACCGACTCCGAGGTGGCGTGAACCACGCCGACGGCTCCCTGTGCGTTGGCTATCAGCCCGTCTTCGATACCGCGTTCGGTCCCTTCTGTCACTGTAGAATGGTCTGTCGACATTGGATGTTTTGGTAACTAGTCACAGGGCACTAAAGGATTTATACAGCATATAAATAATGACTAATTATACCAATCTAAACTACATTTTATTTCAGTAGTATAGATATATTTTGGACCAGTGTTTTATATTCTCACTAATTATAAAAAATCTGTTCTTCAGCTACAATAGTACGTATTATCGAACAGTCGACTCATTGGTTCGGTCGAGTTCACGGCTCTTTCGGATACTAAACAGGGTGCCGAACAGTCGATTTGGGGTTACATACTTTTGGAGGGGCATCGCAAATAGAGTTCTATGTCCGACCAGTGGCAAATACTGCTCCCCCCGCAGATCGATCCAGCAGGACCAGAGTCGATCAGTGACTTCGCAACCTGTACCGGGATGGACGAGTACGACAGCGTCGACGACGCCCTCGACGATATCGCCAAATACGACGCTGTCATCGTCAGTGTCGCCAAACTCGACCGCGAAGTGATCGAGCGCGGCGAGAACCTGAAGGTGATCGCCAAACACGGCAGCGGGCTGGACAACGTCGACATGGAGGCTGCCTCTGAGAACGGTGTCGTGGTCTGCAACACACCGGGCGTCAACTCACGGTCGGTGGCCGAACACGCAATCGCCCTCCAGTTCGGCGTCCGGCGCAACCTCGGGGCTGCCGACCGGCACGTCCGGGACGGCGGCTGGGACCGCTCGGCGTTCGTCGGTTATGAACTCCAAGACAGCACGCTCGGACTGATGGGCTTTGGCTCGATTGCCCACGAAACAGCAACAATTGCACAGGGAATCGGCCTCAACGTCATTATTTACGATCCGGGCCACCCAGCAGATCAGCTTCCGGAGGGGATCGGCCGCGTCGACGACCTCACCACTCTCTTCGCGGAGTCCGACGCCGTGAGTCTGCACGTCCCGCTGGTCGACGGTACCTACCACGCCGTCTCGACCGACCAGTTCGAGGCCCTTGGCGAAGACGGCATCCTCATCAACACCTCACGCGGCGGGGTCGTCGACAAAGACGCTCTGCTTGAGGCACTCAACAACGACGTGATCGCCGGTGCCGGAGTCGACAACTTCGAAGAGGAGCCACCCGGCGCCAACCATCCGATCTACGACCACGACGAGGTGTTGATGACTCCACACATCGCCGGAGTCACCTACGACTCGCTGGAACGCATGAGTCGCAGCGCGTCGACCAACGTTCGAACCGTCTACGAGGGTGATCTGCCGGAGTCGACAGTCAACCGCGAGGCCCTCGGTCGGGAGCAAAGCCAATGAGGACCCAAAACAGCTTCCGCCGAGCCATCGAAAACGACGAAACCGTCTTCGGGGCGGCCTGTGCGACCTTCTCGCCGACAGTCATCGAGACACTCGGCAACATCGGGCTGGATTTCGTCTGGCTGGATTTCGAACACGGTGGCCCCAGTCCCTACGATAGCACCGTCTTCGAGGAGCTTACCCGCGCGGCGGAGGCCGGCGACATCGAACTCCTCGTTCGGATTCCGAAGCCCGAACCGGCGCTCGTCAGAAAGGTCCTCGATGCCGGTGTCAGGACGATCCTCATCCCGCGAATCGAGACGGCCGACGACCTCCGCCCGGCAGTCGAGGCTGCCTTCTTCGGCTATGATGGCGATGTCGGCGACCGCGGGGTCGGCGTCGGCCGCACCAGCGAGTGGGAAGGCTACGTCGACAGCCACATCGGTGGCGAGGACAGCGAGGTGCTTGTCGGCACGATGATCGAAAACGAGCGGGCCGTCGACAACATCGAGGAAATTCTCTCGGTGCCTGAACTCGGCTTTGCCTTTGTCGGCCCGGCGGATCTCTCGATGTCGATGTCCGGCGGCGAGCCACTCGACAAAAACCCCGACAAACTGCAGGCCGCCATCGACCGTACCCGTGAGGCCTGTCTGGACGCGGAGGTTCCCATTGGCCGGATTCAGAACGATCCCGCTGCTGCACGCGAAGCCGTCGACGAGGGGTACCAGATCGTTCGGATCGGCGGCGATACCGGCGCAATTCGGGCGAGCCTCTCCGAGCGGCTCGACGCCGTCGACACGTAACTCAGCCCCAATCCATCAAGTGGGATTCATATTTGAGGCTTCGGCCTCAACGAGTGTACAGATGCTCCAGACGATTCCCACCGCTGTCCCCATCGCAACGGGTGGGATTCTCGCCCTGTTGGGACTCTTTGTCCTCGCCAACGGGGTGCGAACCTACTGGCACCAGAGTAGGGCGATCAGGCGCTCGGAGCAGGCCAGCGGTACGATTGAGTCGGTCAGTGTGGAACCGGTGCTCGATGGCGGCAGTTCGACCACCTACGTCCCAACCGTCGACTACGAGTACCAGACGCCAACCCAGCGGCTCCGTGGCACCACTGTCTACCCCGGTGAGAGTCAGGTTACGAAGCTCTTCCATAGCGAATCGGCCGCCGAAACCGTCATTCAGGAGTACGAACCCGGTGGGTCGGCGATAGTTTACTACGATCCGGCGAACCCCGACCACTCGTTTCTCGAACCGGAGGTCCAACGCGGCCCAAATCTCAGCAAAATACTTCTCGGCATCGGACTCATAGGTCTCGGTGTGTTTATCATCGCCCAGATTGGGCTGGTGTACGCTTAGTCGTCGGCTGCGGCTTTCTCTCGGTCGACCTCGCGTGGGAAATTGTCGATGGTTGCCCGGCGGAAGCCGTCCTCGTCGAACTCGTGTTCTTCGTCGAGGAACTCGATGACCTGTTTTGTGTCTCGCATCGCGTTTTTCAGACAGGTAGAGGCACCGGGCGAGGGCGTGATGTTGAAAATGATGTCCTCGCCGGTGATCTTGGCCTCACCCATGTCGAGGGATTTGGTCGACGTGTTGACGATCTGTGGCCGGACGCCGCCGAACCCTTTGGCCCGCGAGATGTCGCCCTCCTCGACGGTCGGGACGACCTTCTGGACGTGTGGTAGGAATGACTTTCGGCCGACGACCGGCAGATCGTAGACCAGGTTTTCGAGGACGAACGGCAGCAGAATTCGGTCGGCCATGATGTTGCCGTAGCTCAACAGCGAATCGAGATTGAGCTGGAACACATCGAAGAAGTCCGCAACCGTCGACAGCTCGCCGCGTTCGAGTGCTGGGACGACTTTCGCCGTTGGGCCGAACCGTGTCACGTTCTTGTCGTGGACCTCGGCGTCGCCGTGGACTGCCGCGAACGGCAACTTCTTCATCTGGAGGGTGTAGACCTTGCCGTTCAACAGACCTTCGTTGGCAATAAAGAAGCTCCCCGCGACCGGCAACAGCGAGAGGTCCTCGCCGTAGCCCATTTTCTTGGCGATCTGGAGGCTGTGAGAGCCAGCGGCGACAACTGTCGTGTCGGCCCCAAACCAGCCTTCGTCGTCGGTCTCGATGAGGTACTCATCGTCGGTTTCGTTGACGCGCTTGACCTTGGTACCGGTGTAGACGTCGACGTTCGCGTGTTCGCGGACCTGATCGACGAACGCTTTGGCGAGTTCGCCGTAGTCGACGACGTAGCCGTCGGGTGTCTGGAGCGCCATGAGATCCTTGCTCGGATCGCGGCCCTCGACGACCTTCGGCTCGATTGCTTCGATCTCATCGCGGCCGATGGCTTCGAGTTTGGGGAACAGCTCGCCGAACCCTTCGTCGTACTGCCGGGATTCGAGCTTGTCGACCTCCTCGTCACCGACCGCCAGCACCATCTTGCTCCGCTTTGAGTGCATCTCGCGGTCTGGATCTTTGGCTTCGAGATAGCCCGCAACCATCTCCGCGCCCTCTTTGACCTTCTCGGCTTTATCGAGCGTGTAGTTGGTCTCAATATCCCCGAAATGGAGCGTCTGAGAGTTATTCGTGTGATGGGAGTTGACCGCCGCAATTTCGTCTTCCTTCTCGATTAGGGCGACCCGTTCGATATCCGTGAACGTGGCGACCGTATAGAGCAACGATGCACCGCTTATTCCCCCGCCGACGATGACTAAGTCGTATTCTTTCGGCATATGTAGTGTTTCCCTCGGTAACGCTTACTGTCTTCAATCATTCGTCGGCGTCGACGTACTAAGTATCTACTATCTTGACTGGCGCGTGTTAGCGTCTGTACAGACCGATAGCGTCGGCTGATTAGTCAGTGACTACTTAAATGGCGTTTGCAGATCGTGAGAACGCGGTCGACGTGACAGGCTCCCGACGAGAAAAAGCCGATTGACTGCAGTTAGCCGTCGACTACTCCAACGTAATCACGTCGTCGATGCGGAGGATCATCGTCGCGGCCTCGGTTGCCGATTTGACGGCCTCGCGTTTGACTGCAGCGGGGTCGATGATACCGGCCTCGACCGGGTCACCGATCTCACCACTGCGACCGGTCGAGACGATGCCAGCGATCCCCTCGGAGTCGTGACGACCGCGGAGATCCACGAGCGCGTCGATGGCGTCCATCCCGGTGTTTTCCGCAAGCGTGCGCGGCAGGGCGTCGACGGCGGTCGCAAACGCCTCGATGGCGAGCTGTTTGCGGCCCTCGACGCTTGCGGCATGGTCCCGGACGTACGCCGAGATGGCGACCTCGGTGCCGCCTGCGCCGGCAACGACGCCACCCTTGTCGAGGGCGGCGATGACGACGTCGATGGCATCGTTGAGCGCGCGTTCGAGTTCGTCGATCACGTGGTCGGTGCTGCCGCGGACGAACAGCGTGACGTAGTTCGAGTCAGTGCCACCCTCGACGAACGCCGCCTCCTCGTCGCCGTAGCTCTCGATAGACACCGAGTCGACGCTGCCGAGGTCGGACGCTTCGAGATCGGATAGCGTGCCGAGATGTTTTGCACCGGTCGCCTTGGCGAGTGCCGTCGATTTCTCGGAAGAGACGTTCTCGAAGGCCAGGATTCCGGCGTCGGCCAGATAACCGGCAACGCGGTCGTCGATATCCTTCGTGCAGAACAGCACGTCGACGCCAGCCTCGGTCAGCGTCTCAGCGTAGCGCCGGAGTTCGCTGTCTTCGGCTTCGACGGCGTCGTTGAGTTGGTCGACGCTCGAAATATTGTACTCGGCGTTAGCCTCGCTTGTCCGGACATCGAGTTCGGCTTCGAGGATCGCGACCGAGCCGTTCTCGACGCTTCGGGGCATGTTGGCGTTGGCCGGCTCCTCGCTGAGGACGACGCCGTCGACGAGTTCGGTGGCGCTGGTGGCCGCGCCGGTCTGGGTGTGGATACGGATATCCTCGCGTTCGATCCGGTCGCCCGCGACCTGTCGGACGGCGCCGACGACGTGGCGAGCAAGCACGTCGGCGTTGACGTCGCCGGTTCCTTTGCCGGTCATGCTGGATTCGGCGACTGCTTCGAGGATGTCGTCGTCGAGATCAATGTCGAGAACGCCCTCGTCGATGGCCTCTTGGGCGAGGCGAGCGGCCTCATGATAGCCTTCGACGATGACCGTTGGGTGGAGATCCGAATCGAGGAGTTCCTCGGCCTCCGAGAGGAGTTCACCGGCGAGGACGGCGGCGGTCGTCGTGCCGTCGCCGACCTCTACCTCTTGGGTCTGGGAGACTTCGACGATCATCTGTGCGGCCGGATGCTCGATATCCATCGTGTTGAGGATGGTCGCTCCGTCGTTGGTGATCGTGACATCACCCGACGAGCCGACGAGCATCTTGTCCATCCCTTTCGGGCCGAGTGTGGTTCGAACCGCGTTGGCGACGGCCTTGCCAGCGCGGATATTCGAGTCTTGGGCGGCCTGTCCCTTCGTCCGTTCGTTGTTTTCCGAGAGGATGAACAGTGGTTGTTGACCTCGTGATGACATTATGAATAACCTCACTATGGGATGGTTTGCAGTTCTATATAAACTTTTTCATTATAAGTCACGAAAACCACCAGAGGGGGCGGCCCTCGACGTCGTTTGATGATCGGTGTTTGTCCACCGACCATGAGACTGCGGTGACAGTCGACAGTGCTGAAACAACTATATGGGACGCGAATTACATCCAAACGATGTTGGAGTTGGAACACGGGTTTCGTGTGGTCGACTGCCATGCGCATCTCGATCACAACGAGATGGCCGTGACGACCTACGGTCGGGACACCGGTCCCGACGAGTTGGAACGGGAGTGCCATCAGGCGGGGATCGTCCGGGCGGCGATCTCACCCAGTCCTCACACAGAGACCCAGGGCTACCTCCGTGCGAACAATGCGGTTGCTCGGCTCAGCGTCGACCGACCGTTTCTCGCTTTTGCCCGGCTCAACGGTGCACTGGACGCCACCGGCGGCCCAGTGGCAACAGTGCGAAACATGCGAGCCAACCGCGCCAACTACCATACTCGCCCGGGAGATATCGAACAGTACGCCTACGACAACCGGTTCCACGGCTTCGTCCTCGATCCAGCCCTCGATGGGCTTCCCGACGAGGAAGTAGTCGCCGAACTGGCGGCAGTCGACCTCCCGGTCGTCGTCGACTGTCGAGAAAACTTCCCGCCGAGCGCGGCCGAGCGGGAACTGCTGGGAGAGGGATTCCCGGTGATCATGTCGGGATTCGGCGGCTATCCGATGGACCGCGAGCGGATGGTCGACTCGCTTGCGCTGTTGGACTCCTACGACAGACTCTACCTCGATACGTTGGCCGTCCGCTCCCGAGAACTCCTCGAACGCGGCCTCCTAGAGTACCCCGACCGAATTCTGTTCGGGAGTGGGACTCCGGAAATCCATCCGAACGTCGCCATTATGGAGATCCTTACGCTCGATGTCTCCGAGGATGCGATGCAACGCGTATTTAATAAGAACCCTGCGCGTGTGATTCCGGGCTTTGCACCCCGGTAGGAAGCGACTATGCTGTTTTCGATTCACGCCAGTCATACCGTGCGACAGCTCTGTCGGCACGTTTCGAGATTCCGTGTGGATTGCGGGAGGGATCACGATCCCGGCTTCGAGCCACTAGTCCATCGGAGGTGCCGGTTGCGATCCCCGAAACGACGTCCCGGCCTGTCCCGAACCACGCGGTCGGCTGGGCCTCGCCGCCGACCACGTCGCGGGCGGTTGCGGCAGCATCGCTCAGTGCATGGGTGACAGTCCGCCGCAGGATCGTCGGTCGGACACCGTAGTTTTTGACTAACCGATAGGAAAGTGCCCGGTACTTCCAGCCCCAGTCCCGCTTCGTCTGGCCGCCATCGGCCTCGTACTCACACCGAACGCTCATCTCCGGTCGCCACGTGACGTCGACTTCCATCCCGGCCAGCCGGTGGGCTGCATCACGCGACCCACCCGTCTCCAGATACTCGTCGAACCCATCCAACTCCCTCAGTACGTCGGCCTCGAAAGCCACGTTGCCACCCGAAAAGTAGGTCACGTCCCGGCGAGCGATCCGACACTCTTCGGCCGACTCGGTCGTCATTCCGCCCGGTACCGTCCGGTGGGTCGGTCCCGTCACCACTGAAGCCTCTGTGAGCCCGTCGACCAACGCTTCTTGCCAACTGTCCTCGATCCGTAGGTCGTAACTAACAAAGGCGATCACGTCGCCGGTGGCCACCTCAATGCCCGCGTTGCGGGCGACGTTGACCGTCCGAGCCGAAACTTCTACCAACACGTCGACGTCGTCTCGGTCGCGTACCATCCCGGTCGTCCCGTCAGCCGATGGCCCGTTGACGACGATGATCTCGGCGTCGGGAGCCGTGGCTGTCAGCCTATCGAGACAGGACGACAGCTGGTCTCGTCCGTTAAGGGTCGGAACGACGACCGAGAGCTGCATACCCGCCATTTCGGGAGAGAATATATAAAATGGCGGATCTCTAATTTCTACAGAAATAGCAGCGGAAAATATAGAACTGTTTCGTTAGGTGTTCAGATAGTACACCTGTTTGCGAGCATCCTTGAAGCTGTAGCGCGAGCCGACGAGTTCGGACTCTTCGAGTCGGTTAAGGGCATACCGTACGGTTCGGTCGGGAAGCAGTGATTCGTCGACAAGCTGGCCTTGGGAGAGTGGCTGGTCAGTTTCGAGAACTTTGGCGACGAGCTTGGCGCTCGGTGGGAGTTCACGGAGCCGGTCACGGAACTCTGTTTCTGACAATTCCACATTGCTGCCGGCCTCAACTGGACTAGTGCTCATGTTAGCTCGAAACAAACGGACAGGTGGTAAAGGTTGGCTACATATTACACAAGTCAATATACATTGTATAAGGGAGTCCTAGTACAGATTCGGAACTTCTGAGCGTCGACAGGCCGAAAGACACCCTTCGACGAGTACTGTCGCTGGGAGGACCATATCCAGTACGGTTTTAGTGCTTGAGTGTGCAGTTTCGCCAACTGTGAAAGGCAAAGAGTGGTATCAGGCCGACGATGTCGCCGAGGAGTACGACGACAAACGCTTTTCCGAAGGTGGGGCGTTCATTGATCGGCGCGAAAAGGAGGCCGTCCTCTCTGCGCTCGGTCCGGTCGAGGACAAACGGATTCTCGAAGTTGCCTGCGGAACTGGCCGGTTTACGGTGATGATGGCCCAACAGGGTGCCGACATTGTCGGTCTCGATATCTCACCCGCGATGCTCACACAGGGTCGACAGAAGGCCCAAGCGGCAGGTGTCGACGACCACGTCGAGTTCATGCGTGGCGATGCCTCTCGACTTCCGTTTCCGGACAATCACTTCGATTCGGTGTTCGCAATGCGGTTTTTCCATCTCGCGGATCGGCCGGTCACGTTCCTGCGGGAACTCCGGCGCGTCTCGAAGGGGCAGGTGTTTTTCGATACGTTCAATTTGGGGAGTACGCGCGTGATCTACAACTGGCTGTTGCCGATGGGATCGCGGCTCTACTCACGGCGAGATGTCGAGAGCCTTCTTGCTGACTCCGATCTCGAACTCCAGACGGCGGGCCACGACTTCGTCCTCCCGTATGGCTTCTATCGACAGCTTCCTAAACAGGTTGCCCGCCCGTTCCGACGGCTCGATACGGGACTCGGCAAGACGCCAATTGGTGACAAACTGGCATCGGTCTCCTACTGGAACGTCACCAAGTAGTTACAGCCTACGATGCATTCTGCTGTCGTATGCAGTGCTTACTGGAGAACATTGATTTGAAGCCCCCTGCGGTCGACGGGCTACTATGACACGGGACGCCGAGGAAACGGTACTCGCCTACTATGACGCGCTCAGGAGCGGCGAGACGCTGTCGTCGTTTTTTGCAGAGGCACCGGATATCAGCAAAGTCGGGCTCAGCGAGCGGCTGGTCGGCTACGCAGATGTCGCCGACGGGCTTGCCGAACAGACCGCCACAACCGACCAGTGGACCGTCGAGAGCCACGAACTGTCTGTCTCGGTCGACGGAAACGTCGCGTGGTTCAGCGATCAAGTGCTGTTGGAGTGGACCGATATCGAGATGGACACCGACTACAGTTTCGAGACCCGATGGACGGGAACGCTCAGGCGGCGCGAGGATGACGCGCCGTGGCAGTTCATTACGCTCCACGTCTCGACTCCCAACGAGGCGCTTCAGCAGGCCGAAGACGACCTCTTCAGTTGGGATGGCTAATGGTCGGCTCGACTATTACTGACGAAGAAAAGACCGCCGCAAACAGACGCCTCAAAATCGGTTTCGTCCTGTTGGTAGCGGTCTCAACCGCTCTCATGTCGCTCCGGATCGATCCGACACCGATCCAACTCGCGGCCGCCTTCGGGGCCGGTATCGCGGTCGGTGCTGGGCTCCTGTGGTTCGTCCTCAGGAATCTGCGGGAGTTCCGGAAATCGCTTCGTTGACTGACGGTCTGTTATTCCTCGACCCGATGGAGCCACCGACCCGGATGGTCGAGTTCTTCGTCGGTCGGTAGGTTTTCGGGTCGCTCCCAGACTGCGCTCGCGGCCGCAATGCCACGGGCGTCAGCGACTGCCTCGAAAAAGTCCGCGCCACGTTCGTACTGCTGGCGTTTGAGTCCGAGACCGAGCAGACGACGCATCAGTTGGACGAACGGACCGCCGCCCTTTCGTCGCGCATCGAGCTTCGCCCGGAGGTCGACGTACTCCTCGTCGAAGGCCTGATCCATCAGGAGTTCGGCGTACCCCTCGACGGCGGTCATCGCAGTGTTGAGTTCTTTGTAGGCCTCACGGTTGAGCGATCCCTCCGTGAGGTCGGTGACCGCAGCCTGCATGCGGTCTTCGAGATAGCCCGGGAGCCACGGGGCTGCACCGAACTCGGCGGCGTGGGCAACCTCATGAAAGGCGATCCAGCGGCGGAATCGCGGGTAGTCGACGGCTAACTGCTCGGCGACACGCTGAATGTTTGGCCGCACAAAGTACAGCGAGTGGCTGTCAGTGTCGGCGAGCAACAGCGGGTCGTACTGGCCCATGACGTTGCGGCCGAGAAAACCGAGAGTGACAGCCATCGTGCCGGTGTTCACCGCACGGGAAACGCCGGGGAACATCGTCGACTGCTCTTCTAAGGGTTCGACGACACGGCGGAAGGTGGCGATGTTGGCGTCGATCCAGTGGTGACGGTTCTGGATTTCGATGGTTTCGGGCAGGTCAAACTCGACTTCGCCGACCGACCGGAGCCGGTCGCGGGCCTCGCGGACATCGGTTCGGTAGCCCTGTTGCTCCTCAGTAGAGAGATCAAGGTCACCGCTCGGCGTTGCGGCTTTGGCGGCCGCAGCGACGGCGGTCCAGTCTACGATCCCGTCACCCTGTGAGCCCGCAACCGCTTGGGCGCTGCGAAAGAGATCCATGCGCTATGGTGGTTGTGCGTGAGTAAAGTCCTTGTGCGGACCGGTAGTGACGTCGCGCTAGTCGAAGCCAGCAATCTCCTCGTCGGCGTCCTCGCCGAGGAGTTTCGTTGCCATCACACCCACGGCTGCAAGGAACACGACGAGCAACAGTAGCGAGAGGAGCGACCGGCCACTGCCTGATTCGTCGGTGGGCTCCGATACCGGTTCCTCCTCGGAGTCGCTTTTGGAACTGCGGAGCGATTTGGGACCGAGCTGGATGTCGCCCTCCGGGACGTGGAGTTCGAGTAGCGTAATGTTACCCATACAACACCATACGCCAAAGCGCCCTAAATCGGTTGTGGCGTCGACTGGTCACACGCCTCATCCATTGCACTCGGTCGACACTCACACGAAACGCTAGGTTGATAGGTGTGGTGTCGTTTGCCACAGATATGAACAACGGACAACGCGAGTTTCTCGAATCGCTGCTGTCGACGGCCAGCCCCTCGGGCTACGAGGCCAGCGGCCAGCGCGTTTGGATCGACTACGTATCGGAGTTTGCTGACGAAGTGATGACCGACGACTACGGCAACGCGGTCGCGGTCCACGAGGGCTCCGGCGACGGTCCCGAGATCGCCTTCGGCGGCCACGGCGATGAGATCGGCTTCATCGTTCGGGATATCGACGACAACGGTTTCCTCCGAATCGGCCGCATCGGCGGCTCCGACCGCACCGTCTCGCAGGGCCAACACGTCACGATTCACACCGACGACGAGCCAGTCCAAGGCGTCATCGGCCAGACGGCGATCCACCTCCGCGACGTCGGCAAGGAGGAGTACAACGACATCGCCGAGCAGTTCGTCGACATCGGCGCGACAGATAAGGAGAAAGCCGAAGAACTCGTTGAGGTCGGCGACCCGATCACGTTCTCGACAGAACTGTTCGAACTCAACGGGACACGCCTCTCTGCCCGCGGAATGGACAACCGCGTGGGGACCTGGAGCGCGGCCCAAGGACTCCGGCACGCAGTCGAACATGATGTCGACGCGACCATCTATGCGGTCAGCACCGTCCAAGAGGAAGTCGGTATCAAGGGCGCACAGATGGTCGGCTTCGACCTCGATCCCGACGCTGCCATCGCGGTCGACGTCACCCACGCGACCGACAACCCAGACGTGAAAGGCAAACACAAAGGCCCAGTCGAACTCGGCGCAGGGCCAGTTGTCTCACGCGGGAGCGCGAACCATCCACGCGTGGTCGACCTCGCTCGGCAGGCCGCGAAAGACGCGGATGTCGACATCCAACTGCAGGCGACTGGCACTCGGACCGGCACCGATGCGGATGCCTTCTACACGAGTCGCGGTGGGATTCCCTCGCTCAATATCGGGATTCCGAACCGGTATATGCATACGCCGGTCGAGGTGATCGACACCGAGGACCTCGACGGTGTGGCAGCACTACTTGGAGGGATTGCCGAGGCCGCGGGCGAGGTCGACTCGTTTGCGGTCGAATTCTGAGTCGACGTTCGTAGACTTATTTGCTAGTCGTACCCAATTACATCAGTCGACGGGCCCTCATCTGTGAGCGGGTTACTCCGTCTCGGATGGCATAAACCGGATACTACCGAGATAGACACCGACGAGAAGTACGCTGGTTAGGACGCCAATTGTGATACTGATGAGTATCGATTTAGATGGCGTAACGGCAATTGGTCTCGGTTGGATAACATAGTGATAGAAATACGAGATCTGCTTATTAAATACATACGGAACGAGAAACCCACAGAAGCTACTGATGCCGAAGAGAGCTACCAGTAGGAGACGAATAGACCCAGACAGGCTCCGTCGAGCAGTGTCAAAATAAATCATCCCGGAGATAAGTGGGGCCACGAGCAGCCCACTCACGACTAAGGCTCCTAAATATATCATATGTGTATCTACAGTATTGTATCGTGTTAATAAATTGATTAATCTTGCTGAAGTCTCGTTGTGTTTTGAATATGGTCAACAGTCGAAGCAATCCAGTAGTTGGAATGATTCATTTGCAGTCGAGTTCTAAAACGCAGCACTAACCACGCGTGTCACACTTTCGCGTGGAGACTGCCAAAGAACAACCGTTAAAAGCCGACAACGGTTCTGTCTGCATATGGCTGGAACTATCGAAGTACTCGTCCCTGGCGGGCAGGCCAACCCTGGCCCACCGCTCGGTCCGGAACTCGGCCCGACGCCGGTCGACGTCCAAGCAGTCGTACAGCAGATCAACGACGAGACCGATGCCTTCGACGGCATGGAGGTCCCCGTTACCATCGAATACGATGACGACGGTTCGTTCACCATCGAAGTCGGTGTCCCACCGACATCGGAACTGATCAAAGACGAGGCCGGATTCTCCTCGGGCAGCGGTGAACCCCACGAGAACTTCGTCGCCGACATGACCGTCGAACAGGTCAAAAAGGTCGCCGAGCAGAAGTCGACCGACCTGCTCTCGTACGACGTGAAAAACGCCGCCAAAGAGGTCAGCGGCACCTGTATGACCCTTGGCGTCACCATCGACGGCGAGGACGCCCGAACGTTCAAAAAGCGTGTCGACGCCGGCGACTACGACGACGTGCTCGTCGACGCCTCGGCCTAACTCGGTTTTCGGTCGTTTTTCGGTCAGTACAGAATCCCTGTAGCTTCGCCTGTGGCTCCGACTGAAGCCCTCTGAGACTGCGGTCTATATCTTCGTGTCGACGTCGATGCCTTGGACGAGTTCGACCAGCGAGTCAAGCTGTGGGAAGGTGTAGACTGTCAGATCGAGGTTGGTATCGTGGGTCGTGATCTCCGAATCCAGAACGAACACCATCTCCTCGTCGGGCCAGCCGCCCATCTTGTCGATGATCTCCGCGGTCGACCCATAGGTAAAGGTCGGCGTCGTCATGTTGACAGTCGTGTTGAGGACGTTCGCCCAGCCGTCGATGTAGCTGGAGGTCATGATGTTACCGATCTCTTGGATCGCCGACTTCTCCATACTGCTGAACCCACTGGAGTCGTCACCGCCCATATCGCCCGGAATCATCGACTGCGCGAGCTGCTTGCTGTCGCTCGGATCGAGAAGAAACAGCACGTTGCCGTATGGCGACTCGGTCAGTTCGATACTGATCCCGACAGCGTTCCGGTTGCCGATGTGTTTTTTTACGTCGTCGATATGGAGGAAGTTGATCTTCGCCATCTCGATTTCGGCGTCCATCCCCGACATCTGACTCAGGCTGTCGGCGACTTGGATCGATCCCTGTCGACAGATCTTATTGAAAAGCTCCAGTTTGCGAATGTCGACCTTCAGACTCATTTCATATATCCTGCTGTCGCAGGGTTAAAACACTGTATGTACCGCTCTACCCACGGGCAATCGCCGGCCTACTGCCGACCAGACAGACAGTCACAAACGGCCGTGAGGTCGTGTGAAACACCCACAGGCGGTCGAATCGGGTTCGACGGCTTTTTAACGCTGATTCGCCACCTTCCGATGAGACAGGCGTAGCCTGTGTCACTAACCCGTAGGAGCATATCCTGCGTACTACGGAGGTGAATAATGGCAGACGATACGATAGTACAAGCAGTTTCTCGCGCGCTCGACGAGTCGCCACCTCGGAATTTCCGAGAGACCGTCGACCTCGCGGTAAACCTGCGTGATCTAGACTTAAACGACCCAGCGAAACGTGTCGACGAGAGCATCGTGCTCCCGTCCGGAACCGGCCAGGAAACACAGATTATTGTGTTTGCCGAAGGTGAAACCGCCCTGCAGGCAGAAGACGTTGCCGACGAGGTACTTTCGGGAGACGATCTCGAAGACCTCGGCGACGACTCTGACGCCGCAAAGGACCTCGCCGACGAGACCGACTTCTTCGTCGCCGAGGCTGACCTGATGCAGGACATCGGCCGTTACCTCGGGACCGTTCTCGGTCCGCGCGGTAAGATGCCGACACCACTACAGCCCGACGACGACGTCGTCGAGACTGTCAACCGGATGAAAAACACCGTGCAGGTTCGTTCCCGGGACCGCCGGACGTTCCACACTCGCGTTGGTGCCGATGACATGCCCGAAGAGGACATTGCATCCAACATCGACGTGATCATCCGGCGACTCGAAGCGAACCTCGAAAAGGGTCCCCTCAATCTTGACTCGATCTACGTCAAGACGACGATGGGCCCCGCCGTCGAGGTGAACGCCTAATGAGCCAGAGCGAATCCGTCCGCAAGACCGAGACGATCCCACAGTGGAAACAGGACGAAGTCGACGAACTCGTCGACTTCATCACGAGCTACCAATCGGTCGGCATCGTCGGCGTCGAAGGCATTCCGAGCCGACAGCTCCAGGCCATGCGCCGGGATCTCCACGGCAGTGCCGCCGTCCGGATGAGCCGTAACACGCTCGTCGTTCGCGCACTCGAAGAGGCAAACGAGGGCGTCGAGCAGCTTACCGACTTCGTCGCCGGACAGGTCGCCCTGATCGGCACGAACGACAACCCCTTTGGACTCTTTAAACAGCTCGAAGCCTCGAAAACGCCCGCGCCGATCAGTGCGGGCGAGGTCGCGCCCAACGACATCGTCATCCCCGAGGGTGACACCGGCGTCGACCCCGGTCCATTCGTTGGCGAACTCCAGCAGGCTGGAGCCGACGCCCGGATTCAAGAGGGCTCGATTCAGGTGCTCTCCGACAGCACCGTCCTCGACGAAGGCGAGGAAGTCGACCAGCAGCTCGCTGGCGTGCTCGGCGAGATGGGCATCGAGCCGAAAGAAGTCGGCCTCGATCTCAAGCGGGTCTATTCCGAAGGCGTGCTGTTCTCGCCGGACGAACTCGCAATCGATGTCGACGACTACCGCGCAGACATTCAGGCCGCCGCATCCGCGGCCCGGAACCTCTCGGTCAACGCGACCTACCCGACGACCCAGACCGCGCCATCGCTCATCGCGAAGGCGACCGGCAACGCCAAATCGGTGGCCCTCTCCGGTGCCGTCGAGAGCCCGGACGTGCTGGGCGAACTCGTCGGCAAGGCCGATGGCCAAGTCCAGGCGCTTGTCGCTCAGATCGACGACCCGGAAGCGCTTCCTGAAGAACTCCGCGACATCGAAGCCGAAGCGGCCGAGGAAGCCGAGGCTGACGAAGCAGCCGAGGCCGACGAAACCGACGAGGCAGACGCAGACGCGGACACAGACGACGCACAGCCAGCAGCAGACGACACCGAAGAGGCCGAGGCAGACTCCGACGACGAGGACGACGATGCCCTCGGAACGCTCTTCTAACAACCCAAGGAACCTACAACAATGGAATACGTTTACGCAGCACTCATCCTGAACGAGACCGGCGCAGAGCTCAACGAAGACAACATCACCGCAGTCCTCGAAGGCGCAGGCGTCGACGTCGAGGAATCCCGAGTCAAGGCGCTCGTCGCCGCACTCGAGGACGTCGACATCGAAGAAGCCATCGAGACGGCCGCAGCCGTGCCCGCAGGCGGCTCGGCCGGCGGCGCAGCAGCTGACGCAGGCGCAGCCGACGATGAGGCAGACGCTGACGAGGCCGACGACGAGGCTGACGCAGCCGACGACGAAGCCGACGCAGCCGACGACGACGAAGACGAGGAAGCCGACGGCGAGGGCCTCGGTAACCTCTTCGGCTAAACGCGCCAACACAGATCCGTTATTTTTTGCGTACTACACGGCGAGCGACAGCACCACCCGATATTTAAATCAGAAGACGTGGCCAGCACCGCCAATGGATCTCGGTGTCCTCTCGTTTTGTCTGTTTGCAGGGGGTGGCATCACCCTTGGCACCGCAAGCGGGCTGATTCCCGGCCTCCACGCCAACAACTTCGCACTACTGCTCGCGGCGACCGCCGCCTCGATTCCGGGAGACCCACTCTTGATTGGCGTCGCAATGCTCACTGCTGGGGTGGTCCACACCTTCCTCGATATCGTCCCAATGCTGACACTCGGGGTCCCGGACGCGGCTATGGCAATCTCCGCACTCCCTGGTCACCGACTCGTTCTTGAAGGACGGGGGCGCGAGGCACTCCGGCTGTCGGCGGTTGGCAGTGGGCTTGCAGTCGTGATTGCGCTACCGCTGGCGGTCCCGATCACGTGGGCGATGACCCACAGCTATCCCGTTATACGAGCCAATCTCTGGATCGTACTCAGCGCAGTCGTCTGCCTGCTCGTCGTTACCGAGTCGACGCCCGAAGCCATGGTTGGCGGCCTACTGTCGTTCGCCCTCGCCGCTGCACTGGGTTGGGTGACACTCAATGTCACGCCCAACGCGCCACTGGCCGCGGGGAGTATGCTCACACCCCTGTTGACCGGGTTGTTCGGTGCACCGATCCTGCTGGATGCGATGGGCGGTGGCGGTGTTCCACCGCAGGCCGACGCGAAACTCACGATGGGTCGACGTGATCTCGGGCTGACTGCGGGAGCCGGATCAATCGCTGGCGCAATCGTTGGCTACCTCCCCGGCATCTCGGCGGCGATTGCCTCGGTTTTGGCGTTGCCTGCGGTTCCCAACCGGGACCCTGACCGTGGCTTCATTGTGGCGACCAGCGGTGCAAATACGGCCAACACGGTCTTTGCGCTGTTTGCCTTGGTTGCGCTTGGCACGCCGCGAACGGGGGTGATGGTTGCGGTCGACGAAACCAACGTCCCGCTCGACATCCCAGTGCTCCTCGCGGCAGTCGTCGTGGGAGCGGCCTGCGGGACGCTGCTGGTGGTTGCGGTTGGTGATCAGTATCTACAGACAGTAGGACAGATGGACTATACGAGTGTTTCGCTGGTCGTACTGGCGTTTCTCGGGGTGCTCGCGTTCGCGTTTACTGGCTGGTTTGGGGTGCTCGTCTTTGGGGTGTCGACGGTTATTGGCCTCGTCCCGCCGCGGTTCGACGCACGCCGAGTCCATCTGATGGGCGTCCTTATCGGCCCACTACTAATTTAAAAGAAAAGAGATCGCAGGGTAGTCGACGCCTACAGATCTTCTTCGATGATTTCGCCAACCGCGAAGTTGGATTTGACCTCGGAGACTTCGATCTTGACGCGCTCGCCGACATCCGCACCGGGAACGATGATCACGTAGCCGCGCTCGACACGAGCGATACCGTCGCCTTGCTTGCCGATGTCCTCGATTTCGACGTAGCGCAGTTCGCCCGCTTCGACGGGTGGCTGTGGCTCGCCAGAGGGTCGACTCGTGGTCGTCGGCTCGTCGATTTCGGTCGACTCCGAAGCGTTCCGAGAGATAAGCGCGACGCGATAGGTGTCACCCGCCTCGACAGAGCCGGTGTCGATCTCCCGTTTCGGGACTTCGACAACGTAGCGGTCGTCTTCTTCCGTAATTTCGGCGCTGAACAGACAGAGGAGTTTATCTGAGATTTCCATAATATACCTCTATGCCAGTGTTCTCATGGACCATAATAAAGTGACAGGATGGCCAGTAGGCGGTGGCTACTGATCAACTGGTCGACCATCTACCGTTTTTGCACCCTCCGAGTCGTGCACCACGATCCCATCCGACTCTGTCGGTTCGTAGTTGTCCCTGACACCGATTGCCTCCTCCAACTCTCGAATTGCTCGCTTTTTGAGCGCGCCCGCCAGCTCCTCGGCCTCGGCTCTGGACATATCGCGGCCGAGCCCTTCGCACTCGTGGGCCCGAACCATTCCCTCCTCGTCGCCGGTTTCACCGGCTTCCCGTTGTCCTTCCAGCGCAACGCTGTCGACGGCCTCACCCATCGGCTGGCTCGTCCCGCCGAGGGCGACACTGAACGGATAGGTCTGACAGATCAGGGGCCGGTCCTCGTGGACGCCACAGCTTCCGGTGCCGTCGTCGCTTTCGGTATAAAAGGTACAGTCGCCACAAGAGTCCGTCTGGAGCGCCCATTCGAAGGTTTCGCCGGTGAGGCCATCCGCACCCTCGCTGAGTCCGTACGGCATCGGCCGGGCGACATCCCGCCAGTCGTAGTCGCCTGCGTCCTGTAGCTCCCGGACTTCGTCGGGAAACACGGTCGCTGTGTGGGGTTCACGGTCGACTGCCTCCGTCTCGCTGTCGCTATCCGAGTCGGTGCCGTCGCCGGGATCGTACCCCTTACAGCAGGCCCCACAGCGAGTACACTCGAAGCCGATGGTTTCGATGGCATCGGCGAGAGCCGTCTCGTCGAGGTCGCGGGCACGGTCGAGTTCGGTTTCGAGTGAGTTCATGTGTGTCTCAGTTACTAAGCAGGGTTGCCTGTTCGGTTTCGGGGTCCCACCGCACTACGCCATCGTCGTCGAGTTTCCGAATATGGGCGATCACCGTCTTGCGCGCGAGGTCGTACACCGCCAAAATATCCTTCTCGTAGGCTCTGTCGACGATTTCGTCGACCTCCTCGGCATTGTCGCCCATCGCGTCGAGAATCGCCTTCTCTCGGTCCTCGCGGTGGGCGATGAGTCGGTCGATGGCCTTCTCGGGCTCATCGATCACCGGACCGTGGCCGGGGTACAACACGTCGGGCTCGCGTTTCTTGACTCGTCGGAGGGAGTCCAGATAGTCGGCCATATCCGCGTCCAGCCCGCCAACGACGATGCTCCCTTCGGCGACGACCAGATCACCGGTGAAAATCGCGGTTCGACCGTCCGCGAGGTCGACCTCGAAGGCTGTGTGGTCGGTGGCGTGGCCGGGCGTTTCGATGACCCTCACGGGACCGACGCGGTGGCCATCCCGGAACGTGCGGGCGGGGTAGATCCCGGTCGACTGGGCGAATCGGTTTTCGTGGCCTACCGGTGACCAGACGGTCGCGTTCGTCTCAAAGGCGTAGGCGGTCAGTCCAGCGACGTGATCGGTGTGGCAGTGGGTGGCTACAATGTGACCGGGCTGGCAGTCGGCGATGGCGGCGTTGATCTCCTCGTGACGCCCAGCGGGGTCGAGGAGGAGCGACTCCTCGCCGTCGACGAGATACACGTTCGTTTGGTTGGTTGTGGCGACTGTCTCTGTGGGGACCGAAATTCGGGTGACCGCTGCGGTGAGTTGCTGTGTCATGGTGGGAGAGGGTAGTCCGCTTAGTCGGCCTGCTGTGGCGGTTTGGCGGTAATGTACTTCGTCAGATCGATTGTGTCGCCTGCGTCGGCCGCCGTCTCGTAGGGCCGGTCAACGATGATGTCGCCGGCTCGCTGTCGACCGATGCCGGGGAGGGCTTCGAGTTCGGTCATGCTTGCACTGTTGACATCCAGTGGGTAGGGCACGGCCGTGACCGAACGGTAGCCGTGGTCGACAACCACGGCGTCGATGGTCGTCTCAAGGGGGTGTTCGCCCGGAATCCCGACGAGTAGGGGATAGGTTCCAAGCTGTCGACCGAAGGTCCGACCGTCTTGGTGGTATTCGAGATGAACGTCCGGCAGCACGGTTCCCTTTGGCGTCACCCGCTCCAACATCGGCTGGTCGATCTCCTCGCGGATCTCCTTTTTGTAGGACTGGAACAGCTCCTTGTGGTCTTGGGCGATTTCGGCACCGGTTTCGGACATATCCGTGCCATCGAACGCCATCACCTGCCGGATGTTGATTCGCCGGAGCATCAGCCCCTCATCGTAGACGCGCTGGAGGAATTCGCGGTTGTGATCGTATGTTTCCCTGCGTTCAGCTTTTAAACCGTGGAGGAGGTTGATCCCCGGTAGCAGTTTGGGGAGACGGTTGGTCGCGTCTGAGCCGTGGGTGGGTGCATCGGCTGGCTCCTCGCCGGGTCGCCAGCCAGCCTCCTCGTTAACGATTTTTACGGCTTCAAAACACTCCTCGGCAGTGACATTGAGGTTGTTCTCTTCCTGAACGAGTGGATCGGCCGATTCGAGCCCGAAGGCGGCGGTGTCGCCGGGCGTATTGTGTTCGGCGATGATCCGGATACACTCCCGGCTGGCTTCGGGCCACTCGGTGATCGTGATCGGATTCATATTGTCCAAGTGGAGCGTTTCGAGGTCGGGTGCGACCTCCCGAATGCCGCCGTACAGTCGACGCAGTGCGTCGGGGTTGGGGGCCTCGCCATCGCCGCCGAAGGCGAGGATATCTGCTTGTCGACCGAGCCGGAAATGCTTGACCCCGTAGTTCGAGAGTTCGTCGACTTCGTCGACAACTGCATCGGCGGTGCGGAACGCCGGATTCCCATACAGCGGTTCAGTACAGAACGAACAGCGATAGGCACAGCCCCGGGAGGTCTCCATCTCGCAGATCAGATAGTCAGGATGGTTGGGGTGTTGTTCGACGATGAACGCGCCGCCGGGGGCCCAGCGACTGAGTTCATCGTTGTCCCGCATTCGGTTGGTGAACCCTTCCATCCCGGAGTCGACCAGATCGTAGACGGCGGCCTCGATATCGCCTTTGGCAACGAAATCGTAGTCGAGATCCTTGCGTTCGGTTTCGGTCGCCCCGGCGTTTTCGTCGCCGACGCCGAACCGGACCGGGCCGCCAAGGACGGAGGTTCCTTCGGAAACCCAGGCCATCTCCTTGACCTCGTCAGGTTCCGCGGGGGTACCGCCGACGTAGCTTCCGGGGACAGTCATGCCGCCAACGTAGATGAAGAGATCGGCTTGAGAGACGGCCTGCCACTTCTGTTTGTCCTCGCGGAGTTCGTCAATCGTGTGGTAGGTGATATTGGATTGGGGGACGCCGGCGTCGACGAGTGCGCCAGCAGTGAACCGCGGATACGTCGAAATGTACGGCGGGACGCCGAAATGCGCCGGCTCGTCGACGTAGCCGTCGACGATGGTGACCGAGAGATCCGACGGATGAGTCATACCACGGGCTTCGGCGTCGACGCGCTAAAACTGTGCGGTCTGATACGGTCCGAGTATCGGCTGAATTTCCGCGCTCCACGCCATTTATGCCGGTGGCGACCCATGTTTCGAGTATGCCAGCTACTGTGGAAGTCATCTGTGAGAACGCGGACTGCGAACTCGATATGTTCGAAGTCCACTATACGTACGACGTTCCGGATGACCACGAGGTAGATGATTTAGTCTGTCCCTACTGCACTGACCACACACAGCTCGAGGAGATCGAACTATGACGAGGCTCAAAACCTACGGTCGAGAGGCGATCAACACGGTCCTCGAACGCGTTGGGCGAGGCATCGGACAGGTACAGGAGCGGAAACCGCTGGCCTACGATCTGTTGGAGACCGACGAGGAGTATCTCGTCGTCTTCGACGCTCCCGGCGCGACCAAAGACGACATTCAGGTCCGGTTTATGGACAACGAACTCGAAGTCCGGATCGACCGCTTCCGGGAGTTCTACGAAGGATTCGAGATGCGGTTCCCCGGTCGCGGGCTAACGTTGTCGGGCACCGCGAGGTTCCCCGAGGACGCCAGTGTGACCGCCGAGAATGCCAATCCAACTGCAACCCTCACCCGGTCGGGAACCCTGCAGGTCCGCGTGCCGAAATCCGAGGCGGCCAAAACGGTCACCGTCACCGACGAAAACGACGTCGAGTCGCCCGACTCGCCCGAGCGGCCGGAAACCGGTGACGAGGATCACGACGACGACTCGACGCAGATCGATATTGCAGACGGCAACGACGACGACTCGAACTCGGCGTAATCTCGCCGTTGCTCGGCACGGTGGTCGATTTTAAATCGGGAGTTCGGCGTCCGGTTCGACCTCTCGGTCGACCTCGGGTGGAATCTCCCAGTCGGTCGTGAGTTCCAACAATTGTGCTAGCATGCGGCCGGTCGCCCCCCAGACGGTGTAGCCGTCGACGTGGAAAAAGTGGATGCGGATCGGCCCATACTCGGGGTGGTCACGGTGTTCCGATTCGTAGTTGTCAAGATCGGTGAGATCGTCGACCGAAAGCCGGACGATCTCGGCGACCTCGTACTCGTCGGGCGTATACTCGCGGTCGGGGACGAGACCGACGAACGGGCGGACGATATACCGGGTGACGGTCTCGATGTCGTCGATGGCACCGATGATTTCGGTCTCGGTGGGGTTGAGGTCGATCTCCTCGTTGGCCTCACGGAGTGCGGTGGCTTCCAGATCACGGTCTTCCGGTTCGCGGCCACCGCCGGGGAAACTCATCTGGCCCGGATGCTCCCCGAGGTGTTCGGAGCGTTTGGTAAAGAGGATCTCGCAATGGTCGTCCTGCTGGATAATGGGTGCCAACACCGCCGCCTCACGGTCCGGGTCGGCCAGCACCGCTGGCGTATACCGACGAACGCCCGTCAGGTCCATACGTCTCCCTTGGGCGGTATCCTCTTAATCTTGCGGGAGAAGCGGTTCCAGCGTCGACCGAACTTCTCCTGCCTCGACGGTCGCCCACACCTCGATATCGTAGCTCACATCCATCAGCTCGCCGGCTCGATCAGTGTCATCAGCGTCGACTGCGGCCTCAGCTTCGGCAGTTAGTCGCTCCCTAACTTGGGTAGCAAGCCGCTGTCGGTCGACCGACCGCCGCTCGTAGTCGAGTATGTGCGGTAGATCTTCCGCGTTCGACGGGAGTGTGGGAAACGCCGTTGGGCCGACTGTCAGTAGCGTCTCGGTGGTCGAATCCTCACCAGTGGTCGCCGGCTCATACTCCACGAGCGCGTAGGCGTCGGTTGCTGTCTCGATTGCCGACTCCAGAGCCGCTTCGTTGACCGCCTCGCCCTGTTTAAAAGCAAGTTCGTCCAAAGCCCGTGTCAGTTCTGAGCGAGTAAGCGCGCCAAAGAGGTCGACGACGCCCGCCACCTCGTCGTGTGTGGTCGACATATACGACAGTCTGGGACGGCCGAACGTATCGGTCTATCGGCGTGTGGATGGATACTCAGTGGAGATCGTCGACCGTCTCGGCCGACTCCGGCGACATCGTGTTCGATTCAGCAGTCGCTGCCGCTAAATCAGCCGCCGCGGCCTTGGCAACCGCCACCGGCGACAGGGTTGTCTCACACCACGCGGGAAGTCGCGTGTCGACGCCCGGCTGGCTGATCGTCTCGCTGTAGGCGGTGATCTGATCGCGCTCGTCGCTCGGATCGTAATCCAGCTCGTTGTAGGCCGCATCGACCGCATACTGGTCGACGAACCGCTCGGCCACCGACCGGTAGCGACCGGCTAACGTGTCGTAGTCGGGGTCGACACCGTGGTCGCTGACGACTCGAAACAGGGCGTCGCCAACTGCGGTACACATCTCCGAGAGTCCCGCTGGACCACTGACCGCACGGTGGTCGTGTTCGTAGGCCCCGAGGTCGACTTGAGCAGTTCCGTCGAAGCCAGCATGGGCGTAGGCATCACCTAACGTGCCGATTTCGAGCCCCCACGAGCGTTGGACGCGAAGTTTTGAAATCAACTCGCCAGTCGCGGCGAACTCACCCGCCAGAGCGTAGCGGAACGCCGAGAGATAGTCGACAATCGGTGCGTCGGTCTCGTCGGCAAGCGTCCGGATCAAGGGGGCATAGAACAGTCGGAACAGTCGACCGTACAGCTGGTTGTTTTCGACGCGGGCGTAGTACCCCTTCGTGAAGGAGTGGCCGTGTTGGAGCGGGAACAGTAGCCGCGGGACATACCACCGGTCGTAGGTTTTGGTGTCGGCGTCGTGGCAAACAACGTAGTCGGCGTCTAACACTTGCCCGAGTGCAAGCCAGACGTCCCGACCCTTCCCGGCCCCTCCATTGAGGTCATGATCGGCCAGCAAACCGGTGACACGGGGACCGCTACACCAGATCACCTCCAAGGAGAGATCGAAGCTATCGAGCCACTCGCAGAAGGGACCGACAGTTTCTGGTGGGGCGCGAAGCGGGATCACGACGCGCGCGGGGTCGACGGCTTCCAGTTCCGAGAGCACGCCTTCGGCGGCGAGTCCGCCATACTCCCGTTCGGTCATCGGGACGACGACCGCCGTCCGGTCGGTGGGGGCGGTCGGCTCTGGCTCCCGGAGTTCGTGGAGCGTCGTAATCCGCTCTTGGACGTACTCCATTCGTTGCTACCGCTTGGAATCCCGTGGTAATATGCCCCTCGGTTGTGCTCTCTCACGGGCGAAGACTGAGCCACACAGCGACCCAAACAGTCGACGGCGAGACACAGCTCGGGGTGGTGGCAGTAGAGCCAAAGCGGTTGGACTCCCGTTCCGTACTGTTTGTAAACAGATCAGAACAGGCAAGAGGTTTTTACCGTGGGGTTCCTAGTGGTTTGTAATGAAGTCGACCCGCAAAGGACTCCGTGACGACGAGTTGGAGAAAGATAACTACGGCCGCATCGTCTGTGCAGAGTGCAACGAGACACTAAAAAAAGCGAACAACCCCGACGAAGTGTTTTCAGTGCGCACCTGTCCGGAGTGTGCCGTCGAGTGGAAGGAACTCCGCTGAATCGACTCAGTCCCCCTGTTGCGGCGTCGACGATTATCTGAAGCGGAACGTTTCGAGGTTTTTCGGCGCGAACGTTCGCATGTTGAACTCGTGGTAGAGTGCCGACGAGAGGTCTTGGACCGAGCGTTCGTCGCCGTGGACACAGAGCACTTTCTCGGGCCGAGGATTCATCGTTTTGACGAAATCCATCAGCCCCTTGCGGTCGGCGTGGCCGGAGAAACCGTCGACGGTGGCGACATCCATATTGAGCGACAGCGTGTTCGACCGGCCGCCGCCGTAGCTATCGTTCATCGGAATTTCGTCCCAGCCGTTCTGGATGCGTCGACCCATCGTTCCCTGTGCCTGATAGCCGACGAAAACGAGTCGGGAGTCCGGATCTGGACCGATGTGGCGAAGCCACGACATGATTGGGCCGCCGGTGACCATCCCGGATGTCGAAAGAATGACACACTGGTCGCCGTCGGCGACGTCCTGCCGTTCGTCCTCACCGGCGTCGATGTGGTTGAACTGATCGGCGAGGAATGGGTTTTTGTCTTCGTGGAAGATTCGATCTCTGAGGTCGTCACGCAGGTATTCGGGGTAGGTTGTGTGGATCGCGGTCGCCTCCCAGATCATCCCGTCGAGGTGGATCGGCATCTCCGGGATCTTCCCGGTCCGCATCGCCTCTTCGAGAACGAGCATAATCTCCTGTGAGCGGCCGACCGCGAACGCCGGAATCACCACCTTCCCGCCCTCGTCGTAGGTCTCGTTGATTACTTCGAGCAGTTTCTCCTCGGAGTCTTCCTGATCGGTCTGGTAGTCGTTGCGACCGCCGTAGGTCGACTCCAAAACAAGCGTTTCGACTCGTGGGAAGTCGTTGACTGCCCCGTTGAACAGGCGCGTATCCTGATAATGAATATCGCCCGAGAAAGCAACGTTGTACAGTCCATCGCCGATGTGGAAGTGAGTGACCGCCGAGCCAAGAATGTGGCCCGCGTTGTGGAACGTGATTTTGACATCCGGGGCGATGTCAGTCACGTCGCCGTATTCGAGCGGGATGGTGTGTTTGATCGTCTCTCGGACCTGCTCGGAATCGTACGGTGGGGTCCGACCCTCTTTGGAAGCGACATCGAGATAGTCGAGCTGGAGCAGCCCCATCAGGTCCCGCGTCGGCTCCGTACAGTAGATCGGACCATCGTAGCCGTACTTGAACAGTAGTGGCATCAGCGCCGAGTGGTCGAGGTGGGCGTGGGTGAGGACAACCGCGTCAATCGAGTTTGGTCCTGAGCCAAGTGCCTCAGGGACTTGGAGATATGGAACTTCGCCCTCAGCGCCGGGTTTGTCACCGCAGTCGATCAGGATGCGCGTTTCGGCCGTCGACAGAATAAACGCGGCCCGACCGACCTCGCGGCAACAGCCGAGTGTGGTGATTCGAACCCACTGATCGCGGCCCATCTCCTCGCGGTGGATCTGTCGACCCACGCGTTCGAGAATGTCGCGTCGCTCGTCGCGCTCCCGTTTGAGGAAGTTGCGGACATTGGAGACTGTCGAGGACTCGATTGGCGGGGTGCGGACGACCTCGGGGGTCCAGCCCACCTGTTTGGTGATATCCCGGAGCGTCGAGCCGTGTCGACCGATCACCATGCCGGGCTTTTCGGCCTCGATGATGACTTCGCCGGTGTCTTGATGGAAGTCGAGGTCGCTGACGCCAGCCTCCTCTGGGACCACCGACATGATCTCGTTTTCGGCCTTTTTTGGGGCGGACAATGCTTCGGGGTCCGGCCGAACCGTGATGCGTTTTCGGAGTTTACTGGCGAGGTTGCGGACCAGATCACCGTTCTGCGCAAATCGTTTCGGATGCGGTGTGTATATCACCAACTCCGGCCCCTCGTAGGTGACATCGGAGACGGTGATATCGGCTGGAACCTCGGTATCTATCTCTGCTTTCAGATCGTCGAGCTGCTTGTCTACTGAACTCATAAGTCGAAGAAATCGGGACCGCGTCTGGATCTACTGCCTATCGTCGACCGGGTGGCCATCGCTGTCTGCACGTCTAACTGGGTAGCCGTCCGGAACTGTGGGTCGGTATGGAACATACTCGAAAGACTCTCCGATAGGTACGGATGCGGGAACAGACTGCGAAAACCCGCTTACTCGGGGTTATACGATCCGTGTTATAAAACCCTTCGCAAAGACGTAAGCAACTCGCCTGTGAGAGACGGCGTATGCAGTTGACACCAGACCGCGTCGACGCCGAATACGAGTGGGTCCGCAACCGCGCGCCGGTCGTCGTCCCACTGCTCAACGACACCCGACGACAGCTTGGAACCCTCTTTGAGACAGAGGTCGACAGCGTGAGCAGGGACGTTTATAAAGAGGAGGTCGACACCGTGTTCGCCGACGGCGAGGTGGCGGTCAACATCGCGGGGTATGTGGGACTACTGCGGGAGTTGGATGTCGAAAACGACTATCCGGGCTTCATCGTCGACGAAATCTTAGGTCGAGAGTTGGCCGCGACCATTGCGGGCGGCCAACCGCTGGCGTTGTTAGCGCAGGCGACGTTCCACTTCGCGGATATTCACACGCACGGCGAGGATGGCGAGAATGCGGGTGTCGACGATCTGGATGCGGCGCTGGCGGCGGGGTTCCAGACGCGGTTGCCGGGGTGGGACTGGCGCGAACGGGACAGTCCGTTTTCCCGTGAGTAGCCAGTGTTTACGGGATAGTAGCCAGAGACTACGGTATGGAGTACTCAGTTATTCAGGGTGATATCGCCGCCCAGAGTGCGGACGCATTGGTCAACGCGGCCGGAACGAGTCTCGAAATGGGAAGCGGCGTCGCTGGCGCGCTCCGCCGCACCGCTGGCGAGGAACTCAACGAGGAAGCCACTGAAAAGGGACCCGTCGACCTCGGCGAGGTCGCGGTCACCGACGCCTACGATCTTGATGCGGAGTACGTCATCCACGCGGCGGCGATGCCACACTACGGGGATGGGAAGGCAACCGAGGAGAGTATTCAGTCGGCGACAGAAAACGCGCTTAAAAAGGCCGACGAACTGGGCTGTAAATCAGTCGTTCTCCCAGTTCTCGGAACCGGTGCGGCTGGATTTAGTTTCGAGCGCGGGGCGGAACTCGTCTGTTCGACAGTCGACGACTATCAGCCGTCGACGCTGACCGATGTGCAAGTGATCGCTTACTCAGAAGTCGACTACGAGATGCTTCGGAAGGTCGCGGAACGTCTACGATGACACTGCTGTATGGATCGCTCCCCGTGTAGGTGACCAACAGACAACATTATCTGCTTGAACAGTATACGTCGGCTTATGTCTGAGTCGGTGTATGCTGCAATCGGCGGTCAGGAGACCATCGAGGCCGTCGTCACGGATTTCTACCAGATGGTGTGCTACGACCACCAGCTCAACCAGTACTTCGATGAGACTGATATGGATTCGCTCCGCGACCATCAGATCGAGTTTCTCAGTATGGTCACCGGTGGCCCGGTCGACTACTCCGGCGCGGAGATGCGCGAGGCCCACGCTGAGTTCGATATTATACAGGCCGAGTTCACGTTGATCACCGAGTACTTACAGCGAGCGCTTGCTCAAAACGGGGTCAGTGAGACGAATGTCGACAAAATTCTGTCGACCGTCGCCACTTTCGAAGCTGCAATCCTCGATCAGTAGGTCAGTTAGAGACTGTCGTCTCTGGGGCGCTGAGTACTCAAAAAATGAAGTGTAGACAGTGTCGCCGGATGGCGACAGTCTGTAATTTATTCGGTACGAACGACGTTGGTCGCTCGTGGGCCTTTGGGAGACTGCTCGATATCGAAATCGATCTCCTCGCCCTCTGTAAGATCCTCGCCGCCGACATCTTCCATGTGGAAGAATACATCGTCGTCAGAATCGTCAGTCGAAATGAAACCGTAGCCGCCTGTGTCGTTGAAGAAATCAACTTTACCGTGTGCCATTGCAAACAAACGTATGGCCCCTTCAGGGATAAGACTTCTCTGAGTCGTGATACCACGACCGTCGACAGCCCTCGACAGTCGTCGTCGACCGCGAACACACCGAGTTTATTTGTCCCGCTTGCGGATTTCAGGTAATGAGTAGCGATAGCGACCAAGACCTCGGTATTACCGAACGCAAGCAGTACAACACCGGCGACTGGTACGCCGAAGTCGTCCAGAAGGCTGGCCTCGCAAACTACGGTCCCGAAGGCATGAGCGGATTCATTGTCACGCGCCCGCGTGGCTACGCCCTCTGGGAGTACATCCAGAACGCACTCGACAGTAAGTTCAAGTCGACGGGCGTCCAGAACGCCTACTTCCCGATGCTCATCCCCGAGAGCTATCTGGAACGCGAGAAGGATATCGTCGAAGGCTTCGATCCCGAAGTCGCGTGGGTCACCCACGGCGGCAACGAGGAACTCGAAGAACGCCTCGCTGTCCGCCCGACCAGCGAGTCCATTATCGCCCCGTACATGGCCCAGTGGGTCCGCAGCCACCGTGATCTCCCACTCCGCGTCAACCAGTGGTGTTCGGTCGTTCGGTGGGAAGCCACCGAGACGAAACCGTTCTTCCGAACCAAGGAGTTCCTCTGGCAGGAGGGCCACACCGCCCACGAGACCCACGACGAGGCGTGGAACGAAACAATGACTCGCCTCGATCAGTACGCCGAACTCTACGAAGATCTCCTTGCGATCCCCGTTCTTAAGGGCCAGAAGCCGGACCACGACAAGTTCCCCGGCGCGCACACGACAACGACCGTCGAGGCACTGATGCCGGACGGGAAATCCGTGCAGGCTGGAACTAGCCACCACCTCGGCACCTCCTTTGCCGAGGCCTTCGACATCACCTTCTCGGACGAAGACGAGGAGACTCAGCCAGCCCACACCACCTCGTGGGGCCTCTCGTGGCGCGCGATTGGCGCGCTGATCATGACTCACTCCGACGATCAAGGGCTCGTCCTTCCGCCGACAGTCGCGCCCGAACAGGTCGCTATCGTCCCGATCTGGCAGGAAGACACCAAAGACGAGGTACTCGACTACGCCGAATCCGTCCGCGACGAACTCGCAGAGGCCGGCGTCCGCGTCGAACTCGACGACCGCGACGAACGCAACCCCGGCTTCAAATTCAACGAGTGGGAGCTCAAGGGCGTTCCCGTCCGGTTCGAGATCGGCCCTCACGAAGTAAAGGACGACGAAATCACAGTTGTCCATCGTCCTGACGGCGAGGAGACAGTCGAAGACCGCGAGGATATCGCCGAGACAGTCCACGATCATTTCGACGAAGTGTACGCCAAACTGTACGCCACTGCCGAAGAGAACCTCAACGAAAACGTCCGAGAGGCCGACTCCCGCGAGGAGATCCTCGGTACGCTCGGTCCCCACGGCGGCTACGTCGCCGTCCCGTGGTGTGGCGACGAGGACTGCGAGGACCCGATCAAAGAACCGCTCTCCGCTGAGATCGTCATGTGTCCATTTGACGACGAAGAGACAGTAGACGAAGACGAAACATGTGCAATTTGTGGCGAGTCTGCAACCCAGACAGCCTACTTTGCAAAGAATTACTAGCTGTCTGTAGCGTCCAGTAGCTTTATTTCATCCCGATCTAAACTAACTGCTAACAACAGAGTCGACAGGACGTTTTGGGCCACAATCAGGTCATATGATTAAGATCAATGACCTTTGATGTCCTAATATGTGGCTAAGGAACCCTTATCCCTTCATCAGTAGGCATTTATTTCACCCCTCGCTCTGTCCATGTATGACCAAGCCACACAGTGATACCCATGCGCGTGAGGAACACGCGCAGGATGGGGCAGTCGGACTCGCGGACCCGACTGACGAGCGGTCGAACTGCGGTGTCGGGGCAGTTGTAGACCTCGACGGCGGTGCATCGCACAGTGTCGTTCAAGACGGGATCGAACTCCTCTGTAACCTCGAACACCGAGGAACGACGGGCGCAGAGAAAGACACCGGTGACGGAGCCGGAATCACCGTCCAGCGACCCGACGAATTTTTCGAGGCTGTCGTCGACGACCTGCCCGAAACGTACGCTGTTGGCTCGATTTTCATGCCACAGGACGACGATATTCGCGCGGAGATCGTCGACTTTGTCGAAGCGAAACTCGCCGAGTACGATCTCGAAACCGTCGAGTGGCGGGACGTCCCGACCGACAACAGCGACCTCGGTAAGACCGCCGTCGACTCCGAACCGAACGTCCAGCAGGTCTTTGTCACGCCGACTGAGGCAATGTCGAACGATGCGTTCGACCGTGCGCTCTACGTCTCGCGGAAGGCCATTGAAGCCGATATCGAGGACGTCGACGATTCGGGCCGGTTCTACGTTTGTTCGCTGGATCGCAAAACAGTCGTCTACAAAGGGTTGCTCAAAGGCGAACAACTCGAAGACTACTACCCAGATCTGAGTGACGACCGCGTCAAAAGCACGCTCGTGTTGGTCCACGCCCGATTCTCGACCAACACCCTCGGCGCGTGGCATCTCGCCCACCCCTACCGGAAGATCATCCACAACGGCGAAATCAACACGATCCGCGGCAACATCAACTGGATGCGCGCCCGTGAGTCGGCCCTCGAAGACGACAACTTCGGCGAGGAGATCGAGACGCTCAAACCGATCACACAGGCCGGACAGTCCGACACCGCAAGCGTCGACAACGCGGTCGAACTCCTGCTTCATTCGGGACGGGATCTCCCGCACGTCCTGCGAATGTTGATCCCGGAGGCCCACGAGCGAGACGACGCGATGGACCCCGACCGAAAGGAGTGGTACGACTACCACGCCAGCCTGATCGAGCCGTGGGACGGCCCCGCGCTCGTCGCGGCCACCGACGGCGACAAGATCTCGGCGGTCCTCGACCGCAACGGGCTCCGTCCCTGCCGGTACGACATCACCGACGACAACCAGCTGATCGTCGCCAGCGAAGTCGGCGCAATCGAGACCGACCCCAGCGAGATTCAGGAACGCGGTCGACTGCAGCCCGGCCAGATTTTCGTTGCTGACCCCGAGGAAGGTAAAGTCATCCCCGACGCCGAAGTCTTCGACGACCTCGTCGACGACAAGTACGGCGAGTGGGTCGACGACCACCAGCAGCACCTCGAAGATATATCAGGTGATAGTCTCGAACCACGGGGCGACGTCTCGGAGCTTCGCGCCCATCAAGCGGCTTTCGGCTACACCACCGATCAGCTCAACCACCTGCTAGAACCGATGGCCAACCAAGGGAAGGACCCAGTTGGCTCGATGGGTGACGACACGCCACTGTCGGTGCTCGGCGAGTTCAACCGCCCGCTGTTTACCTATTTCAAACAGCTCTTTGCCCAGGTTTCGAACCCGCCTATTGACTACATCCGGGAGGAACTCGTCACGAGCCTCCAGTCCAGACTCGGCAAACAGCGCAACCTGATGGATGAGTCGCCGGAACACGCCCATCAGCTGGTTCTGGAATCGCCGGTCCTCAGCGACGAGGAGACGGCGTCGATCAAAGGTCTCGACCGCGACGACGACGGCTTCGAGTCGACCACCCTCGATATGACCTACGATCCGGAGACGGACCTCGAAACGGCTGTCGAGGAACTCCGAGACGACGCCCGCGAGGCGATCCACGCGGGCGCGGACATCATCGTGCTTTCGGACCGCGGTGCCGGCGAAGATCGGATTCCGATCCCGAGCCTGCTGGCGACCGGTGGCGTCCATCACGACCTGGTCCGCCACGGGCTCCGAACCGACGTCGGTCTCGTCGTCGAATCCGGCGACCCACGCGAGGTCCACCACCTCGCGACGTTGGTCGGCTACGGCGCGGGCGCGGTCAACCCGTATCTGGCCTACCAGACGATTTCGGACCTCTGTGCGGGTCCCGACGGCGTCGACGAAAGCGAAGCCATCGACGGCTACATTCACGCCCTCGAACACGGCCTGCTGAAGATCATGGCCAAGATGGGGATCTCGACGGTCGAATCCTATCAGGGAGCCCAGATCTTCGAAGCAGTGGGACTCAGTTCGGATCTCATTGCCGAATACTTCGAAGGCACCGAGATTCGAACGGAAGGAATCGGTCTCGACGTGATCGAAGACGACGTTCGGACCCGCCACAAAGTCGGCTTCGGCACCGATCCGAAGCTCGAAACGCAGGGCGAGTACGAACACCGTTCCTCGGGGATCTACCATCAGTGGAACCCACAGACGGTCGGCACGCTCCAGCAGGCCGTTCGAAGCGGTGACTACGACCGCTATCTGGAGTTCGCCGAACTCATCAACGAACAGACCGAGAACCTCCAGACGCTGCGCGGCCTGCTCGAATTCGATTCGGACCGCGAATCGGTCCCACTCGATGAAGTCGAGCCGATTCACGAAATCGTCGAGACGTTCTCGACGGCCGCGATGAGTTTGGGAAGCATCTCGCCGGAGGCCCACGAGACGAACTCGATGGCGATGAACCGTCTCGGTGGGAAATCCAACACGGGCGAGGGTGGCGAACCGCCCGAACGGTTCGACACCGAAAAGGAGTGTACCGTCAAGCAGGTCGCCTCCGGCCGCTTCGGGGTCACCTCCCACTACCTGAGTTCGGCCGACGAGATCCAGATCAAGATGGCACAGGGCTCGAAACCCGGCGAGGGTGGCCACCTGCCCGGCAGCAAGGTCAATGAGATGATCGCTCACGTCCGGTATGCGACTCCCGGCGTCGGCCTCATCTCGCCGCCACCGCTCCACGACATCTACTCCATCGAGGATCTCAAACAGCTGATCCACGACCTCAAAGCCGCCAACCCCGAGGCCGACATCAACGTCAAACTGGTCTCGGAGGCCGGCATCGGCACCATCGCAGCCGGTGTCGCCAAAGCAAATGCCGATGTCGTCCACATCTCCGGTGACTCCGGTGGGACCGGAGCCTCGCCGAAAACATCGATCAAAAACGCCGGTCTGCCGTGGGAACTCGGCCTCGCAGAGGCCAACCAGATGCTGTGCGGAACCGGTCTGCGCGACCGGATCAAGATCACCGCCGACGGTGGGATGAAAACCGGCCGCGACGTGGCTATCGCCGCGCTGCTCGGTGCCGAGGAGTACACCTTCGGGACCGCCGCACTGGTCAGCGGTGGCTGTGTGATGGCCCGCCAGTGTCACGCCAACACCTGTCCGGTCGGCGTCGCTACGCAGGACGAGAACCTCAGAGAGCGGTTCCCCGGCCAGCCGGACCACGTCATCAACTACATGACGTTCATGGCTCAGGAACTCCGGGAGATCATGGCCGACCTCGGCTTCCGCTCGCTCGACGAGATGATCGGTCGACCGGAACTCCTCGACCAGCGCGAGACCGACCATCCGAAAGCCAAACACCTCGATCTCTCGACGGTCATCGCAGAGACGGCGGGCGACCAACGCCGCAAGACCCGTGAGCAGGACCACGAAGATATCGAGAACCAACTCGATTGGGAGCTGATCGACGAGGCCGAAGCCGCCCTTGAGGAGGGTCGACGCGTCCAACTCGATCACGAGATCAGCAATGTCGATCGTGCGGTCGGCGCGACGCTGTCGAACACCATCGCCAACGAGTACGGCGGCGAGGGGCTGGCCGACGACACGATCTCGATTGATTTCGACGGCATCGCGGGCCAGAGCTTCGGGGCGTTCCTTGCCTCTGGTGTGACGATGGACCTCACCGGTGCGGCAAACGACTACGTCGGCAAGGGGCTGTCGGGCGGAAAGCTGATCGTCCAGACGCCCGACTCGGCTGCCTACAAAGCCGACGAGAACATCCTGATCGGCAACGTCGCGCTGTACGGCGCAACGCAGGGGCAAGCCTACATCAACGGCGTCGCTGGCGAGCGCTTCGGGGTTCGGAACTCCGGCGTGAAGGCTGTCGTCGAAGGTGTCGGCGACCACGGCTGTGAGTATATGACCGGTGGCGTCGTCGCCGTGCTGGGCGAGACGGGCCGGAACTTCGCCGCCGGGATGTCCGGCGGTGTGGCCTACGTCTACGATGCCAACGACGAGTTCGAGTCCAAACTCAACACGGGGATGGCGTCGCTCTCGAAATCCCTGACTGAGAAGGACGAACGCATGCTGACCCGGATGGTCGAGAACCATGCCGAGTACACCGGCAGTGAGCGCGCGGCCGAACTGCTCGATGAGTGGGCGACCGAAATCGAGAACTTCGTCCGCGTCTTCCCGGACGCCTACGCCAACGTGATCGAAAACGAGGGCGCAGACGACGTCCGCGAGGAGCTTCCGGAAACTGCCTCGGCAGCAGCCGACGCTCGACTCGACGCCGAAGCCGTCTCAAGCGACGACTAACGGTCGTCCGGCAGCCCCTGAAAAGTGGTAGTCGACTGTTATTTGCGGACTGAGTCTCCAGTAGCCACCAGCGTCGACCGACTGGTCGGCCCCCACAGATGACTCACGCAGTCACAGTCGGAGGCTCCAAACGAGTCGACGTGTCGACAGCCTGCCTCCGATAAGGCGGTCGCTAACGCACACTCGACATCGCGGTCGACGAACGTTTCGACAGCTACCAACCGAGTGGTGTCTGCACCGAGGAGATAATCAATGTGCCAGTGGCGCACATCGTGTTCACCAGCCGCAACCCGGCGGTGGCGGTCGACACGTGAGAGTCCGCCCGGACCGAACGCGCTGCCGACATAGCCGTAGTAGCCCGCATCGAACGCGAGGGTTCCAAGCGCGCCGACCGCTATTTCGGTCGACTGCTCACACTCGATGATCAACAGATAGGAGCCGGAGTCGGCCATCAGTCGTCGGCTGGGGTGGCTCCGTCGAGATCGGTCGCGGGCTCGTCGGCATCGCTTCGCTCTTGCAGGAGCCGAATCCGCTCGGGAATCGGTGGATGGCTGTGGTGGAACGTCGCATACCACGGATGCGGGAAGGGATTGGCGAGGTTTTCGGTCGCCAAGCGTGCCAGTGCGTCGACCATTGGCTGCGGACCCATCACGTCGGCCGCAAACGAGTCAGCCTCCCGTTCGTGTTTCAGCGAGAGTTTGTTCGTCAGCGGCGCAGTGAACTGGAGGATCGGGCCGACGATCAGCACCGCAAGCAGGAGGCCCGCGTAGGTCGCCGTTTCGGGAATTCCGAACGCGGTATATAAGGGGCCGAAGTCGACGAGCACGCCGAGCAGCCCGAAGACGATTCCCATGCGGACGGCGCTACTGGCGAACTGTTTCCAGATGTGGGCTTCCTTCCAGTGGGCGAGTTCGTGGGCCAGTACTCCTTGGAGTTCGGGAATCGCCATCGAGTCGACCAGCGTATCGAACAGTACAACCCGCTTGGTGCGGCCGAAGCCGATGAAGTAGGCGTTGAGTTGCGAGGAGCGTCGACTGGCGTCCATCGTGTAGATATCGCTCGTGGAGAACCCGGCCCGCTCAAAGACGTCCTCGACGACCTCCCGAAGCTCGCCGGAGTCGACGGGCTCGAACTCGTTGAACAGCGGCGCGATCACACGCGGGTAGAGAATCTGCATGACAAGTGAGAAGGCGACGAACAGCAGCCACGCAGCGACGGGCCACAGCGTCGGCAGCGCGTTGACAGCTGCGAGGACTGCCCCGCCGAGAACTGCTGTGAAACCGAGCGAAATCACGAGTGTGAGCAGCGTATCCCGGACGAAAAGCGACGGTGTCTGCTGATTGAAGTCGAATATCTCCTCGATCCCGAACGTCGACACAATGCTAAAGAGGAGCGAGAAGAGCTGCGCGGCGACAACGAGCCCAGCAAAAAAGAGGATACCCTGACTGACGGTCGACAGCCCAGTCGATGCGAGGAGTCCCACCGCCCATTCGAGACCTCCGGCATACAGAACGACAAGGAGGACACCGAGACCAACCCACGACTGGAGTTCGGAAAACGCGGTGGTGAGTCGGTGGTAGTCGCTGAGTTCGGTCGGATCGTCGACACCCAACACATCGTCGAGCCACGCGGTTTTACGGTCGACCAGCCGGTCGGCATGGCGGACGTTGAGCACCGACAGCGCGGTGAAAAACGCCTGTGTGCCAACCAGAATGGCGACGAACGCGAGATGTACTGTGAGATGCTGCATCCGTGTTCGACGCGAGGTGCTGGCTGGCCTAAACAGTGACTACCGACAGTAGTCGGGGCCTACCTGCGGGGTTAGAACTCACAGTCCCGGTCCATCTCGCTTACTTCCTCTTCGAGCCACTCGCGGAACCATTTGACGCGTTTGAGCCGCTGGTGGGCAATCGAATCGGCGGTGTCGGACTCCAGTCGGTCGACGTGGTCTTTGCCGCGCTGGAAGACCCGGTCGACCATCCGGGCGGAATCCATGTGCGTTCGGGATTCATAGCCCATTCGGAGGAGCATCAGCGCGGTGCCGTTGGCCCCGATTTTGTCGAGGATATCGGCTTCGATCAGACACTGGGTTTCCAGCGGGAGTTCGGCTAACGATCCTTGGTGGGAGTGGGCCTCGATGGCTGTACAGACCTCCTCGATGAACGACTGGGGGAACTCACACCGACTGGAGAGATACTCGCGGGCGACGCTTGCACCCTCCTCGGCGTGGACGTCTTGGGGGGCTTCGAGTTTCGAGATGTCGTGGAACAGCGCCGCAACCGTGATGACATCGAGGTCTGCACCCTCCTTTTTACCGATTTTTCTGGCGAGGTCGACGACGTTTTTGATGTGGTTGAACCGGTAGTCGGCGCTGTGCCACGGATACCATCGCATCCGGCCGCCGTCGTCTTCGGTCTGGACGCTCGCAGAGAGATAGTCGTAGACGAACTGCTCCATATCAGCGACCTCTTGGTCGGTGACTCCCGACTCCTTGATCTCAACACCCATGGGACCACCACCAAAGAGAGCGAATCGATTGTTTCATTACGTAATAAAACGGCCGTTTCACTCTTAGGCGTTACGACAACACTATTGGTCTGCCACAGCTGACAGATTCGGTCGACACATCCACCAGAATGCTGATATTCTTCCGTGAGATACTGTTGTTCAGGGCACGACACGGACGACCATCCGGCGATAGCACGGCCCACAGACGATGACAGTAAACCCACGGGAGTACGATGCCGACGAACTGCGGGAGCTGGCTGGCGCGGAGCCGGTCGAGGACGGCTCACAAGCGACATCTCAGGCGATGAAGCCCGACGAGTCGGTCCGCGACGAGCAGTTTCGGCAGCTACTCGCACTCCAGTCCGAACGCCAACAGCTCGATCAGCTCTCGCGGCCGTTTCTGACGGCCCTCCCCGAGTCGGAACTCGGCAGGGGAGTCCGCGAGGAGTGGCTCGACTTTCTCGTCCACGTCGGCGGACACGACCGGACTGAACAGGCACTCGGCTACTACCGACGGCTCCAGTGGATCACCCCGGCAGTCGAAGCCGATCTCCGTGGCTCTGTCGACCGGTTTCCAGAGCCGACCCACGACCGGTCGCTGACCGCGGGGGATCATCGTCTCAGCCTGCTGTATATCGCCACGCTGGCGTCACTTGCGTGACCCACATCACTAACCATGACAGACGATACAGACGACGGCGCATTTGACGGTACGAGCGACGCAAGCGAAATAACCCCTGTCGGCGTCAAACTCGGCAGCACACGAACAGTACTCCAGTACCCGAAGGACGGCGAGATCGAAACCGTCCGGACACTCACCTGTCTGGCGACCTACGAGGACGCCATTACCGGTGAGGAGAAGGTACTGTATGGCGAGCAGGCCGCCCAAGAGTTCCCCGACACCGTGGAGTTCATGCTCCGGTCGGGACTCCCCGAAGACGACGACCGAGCAGCCCTCGCGGGCAAGTTCTTCAACGAACTCGTCCGGGCCCAAGAAATCCCTGAAGACAGCGTTGTGGTGTATGCGATCCCGACCATCGACAACGACGAGGGACTCGAAAACCTCACCGAGGTCATCGAAGGCAGCCCCATCGGCAAGCGGCTCGTCCGGAGCTTCCCCGAATCGCTCTGTGGCTCGGTGCCGGCGATGGGCGACGAGCTTGAGGCTATCGACGAGGTATTCATCGCGGTCAACATGGGGTCGACCAACCTCGAAGCCTGTGCCTACCGCCACGCCGAACAGCTCGAACCGTTTTCAACGGGCGCGGTGACCGGCAGCGAGGTCGACCGCCGAATCGCCAACGCGGTCGAAGAAGAGACCCAAGGCCGGGTCAACATCGATCTGACGACCGCCCGCGAGTACAAAGAACAGCACGGCGACTTCGTCGACTTCGAACCGTTCACCGACGTCATCCAGCAGCCCGGCGGCGGCTCCCACGAGTTCACCATCGAACGCAGCGTGATGGACGCGCTCAACGAGTACGTCGACGAGGCGGTCGACGAAATCGCCAACAACTTCCTCTCGGAGCTGGCCAACACCCACATGAAACCCTACCAGATTGCACTCGGGAAGCCGATTGCACTCACTGGTGGGATGGCCTGTATCCCGGGAATTGAAGACGTCTTCGAGGAGCGACTCTCCGAGGAACTCGACCGCGATATCACCGTCGTTGCGGCCGACAGACCGGATCTAGCCGCCGCCCAAGGGGCCCAGCGAATCGCGCGACGACTCGCGGACAACCTGTAGCGATCACCGCCCGTAGTCGACCTTCGTTAGCGCGACATCAGCGTTGGATAGCATCGATAGCAGCTGACAATCACGGTCCCAATCAGCAGTAGTTGGTAAGCAAACAGCAGTAGAGATAGATAGCTGATGGTAAAGATAGATTAGCGCTGACAGCGGTCGGTAATCAGCCGCTAATTTCTACAAACGTCGATTTCGCTGCTGCCCGCGACCGGTGACACCGATGTTACTTTCAGTTTAAGACGGTCGGTCCCAATAACTTAGTCATGTCCGAGATGCCACTCGAACACGTTCATATCGAGCCTGAAACGCCGAGCGATGGGGCGGCACCCGCGGTGTTCGTGCTCCACGGAAGAGGGGCCAACGAGCAGGATCTGCTTCCGATTGCCAAGGAGTTGCCCGACGAACTCCACATCGTGAGCTTCCGCGCACCTGACCGACTGCAGGGTGGCTACACGTGGTACGATCTCGATCTGTCGGCGGGTGGGCTCCACCAGAGCCAGCCCGACGCGGCCGATTTCGACCGGAGTCTGGGGCTCGTCGACGAAAGCGTCAAGGCCGCAGTCGACGCCTACGACCTCGATAGCGACCGGCTGGGACTGCTTGGCTTCAGTCAGGGGGCGATTACCAGTATGTCGCTGCTGCTCGAAGCTCCCAGTGAGTATCAGTGGGTTGTCGGGCTCCACGGCTATCTGCCTGCCTCCCACCACGAGATCGAACCCGAGGGAATCGTCGACAAACCGGTCTTCATCGCCGCCGGGAACGCCGACGAGATCATTCCGGCAGCGCGTTCGGAGGCCGCCGCCGAGCGGTTCAAAGAGCTGGGTGCAACGGTCACATACAACGTGTACGACGCTCCCCATGGCGTGAGTCCCCCCGAGCTTGAAGATCTGGTTGCGTTCGTCGAAAACCAGCTGTAGACGGCCGGGATCAGGAGTGTAAGCTGTGCTTAGTCCGCTGTAGCCGAACTATACTTTTGAGTGCTCCGTTCAGATAGAGCGATATGGGGAATGTTCTTTGGGAGTGGCGGTGGACATGATTCGCCGGTTACTGATCGCTCCGGATACAGTCAGTTCGTGGCTCGTCCTGACGATTATTTGGATGAGTGTCACGTTCTCGGCCAGCCTGCTTGTCGGTCTCTCGCTCGAACGACCCAGAGACGGTCTCTCGGCTGGGATATTTTTAAGCGGACTCTGTCTCACTTACACCATCGATCAGCTGTGGGTCGACAGCACTAGGTAGTCGACTAACTGTGGCGGGTCGACCGGCTGTCTGGCGGGTGGCCCACCACCGCTTCCGGCAAATCTATACCGTTCGGTTTCCAATACAAGGTATGAGCATCGAAGCCGCAACACTCGAAGATCTCGGTCGCGAACTGGGCGAGAAGATCGCCGAGAGCCCCGAACACAAGGCGTTCGTCGAGGCCAACGAGGCCGTCGAAAACGATGCCGAAGCCCAAGAGATGATCCGGGAGTTCGAAGAGCTCCGCCACGAGTTCATGGTCGACCGAGAGGCCGGCCGTGCCGACCGCGAGTCGATGCGCGACGTCCAGGCGGCCCAGCGGGAACTCCACAACCTGCCGGTGATGGCTGAATATCTCGACGCCCAAGAGGAGCTCCAAGACAAACTGGAGTCGGTCAACATGGCCATTTCCGAGGAGCTCGCCGTCGACTTCGGCGGCGAGGCTGGCGGCTGCTGTCAGGACTGATCGCTCTCGACGGATCGCTGGTCGCCGTCGACGCGTAGGTTTAGATACCAAACCGACAGCATCGGCTGTATGGATCTCGTTGTGACAACACCCGGTGTGGAGACAGCACAGCTTCGTGCGGAGCTCGGTTCGGCATCGACCTCGGACTGTCAGTTGGTTGTCGAACGCGCGACGCGCTGTGGGTCGACGGCGGTCGACCCGATCCACGCCACCCGGCTCCGGTTGGCGGTCGTCCCCTGTGGTGTTTCACTCCACGCCGCCGACCGGTTCCGCGAGCGACTCGCCGGTGGCCAGTCGGTCGACGGCCTGATCGTCCGTGGTGGGCAGCGTGGATCAACAGTAAAGCGACGGCTCGCAGATCGGTTCAACTGCCCGGTGACGGTCACCAGCGGGCGGAAACGCGGTCGACGCCAGTATTATTCCAAGCGATAATTTGAGGGGTAGACTTACTTACGCCCGAGCCAACCACTCCGTGATGAGCAGACGCCTCTCGACGGGTATCGACGTGCTCGACCGGCAGCTCGACGGGGGGATTCCAACCGGGAGTATCGTGCTGTTTTCTGCGGACCCAGCCAGCCAGTCGGAGCTGTTGTTGTACGAGGTAACTGCGGTTCGGATGGCACTGTATCTCACCACGATTCGGTCGGATCAGGCCGTCCAAGACGCGCTGGACCGGACCAGCCGGTATACGAAGGTCGGCGAGCCAACGATCCGGGATATCGGCGTCGAGGCTCCGCTCGATCAGGGCAACAAGCTACTGGGCACCCTGCCCACGGAGTCGACGCTGATTATCGACACGCTTGATCCCTTGGAGCGCCAAGAAGCCAGCCGCTACCGCTACTTTCTCAACCAGCTCCAGACCCAGATGCGGAACACCGAGAGCATCGCGATTCTGCATGCGATGGACGGTCGGTCAGTGCCGGAGCTTCGGGATGTGACCGAGCATATGGCCGATGTCGTTTTCCACCTCAATACGGAGATTCAGGGGACAGAAATCGTCAACCGGCTCTCAGTGCCCAAGTTCCGCGGTGGCCGCGCGCTCGACGAGACGATCAAGCTCAAACTGTCGACCGGCGTCTCCATCGACACGAGTCGGGATATCGCCTAACGAATTCGACGTCGCATGAACTGGACTGACTGGTTCAAAAGGATTTATCAGTATCGTAGACAAATATGTGCCCAATGAACTGCTCACCGATGGCTCTAGGTCGGTTCTCGACGGGACAAGCGCGATGAACAAAATCAGCCTCCTGTTACTGATTCTCGTCGCCGTCGCCGTCGCGGGGGTCGTCGGGATGCTCGTTCTCGCACCCGAGGAGATGATCGAGAACCCGCCGGGGAGAATCATCCTTCCGTTCGGACGTCTTCTATAGGGAACTGTGAGTGTCTCTGGTGTGGTGTCGACCGTCTCTCTCCTCCAAATCCCGCCAGTAACGACCGGTATGGTGGTCGTGTTTGCGGTGATTTTGCTGGCACTCCTCCTGTTTGTCACTGAGCCGGTCCCAATTGACATCACGGCTATCGCGCTGATCGTCGTCCTGATCGTCTTAGAGCCGTGGACGACGATTACGCCTGTCGAGGGACTGTCGGGCTTTGCGAGTTCGGCCACCATCACCGTGTTGGCGATGTTTATCCTCAGCGAGGGCATTCGCAGAACCGGCGTCGTCGAACAGCTTGGCGATCTGGTCGTCGACTGGACCAAAGACAGTCCCCTCAAACAGCTGGGGGCAGTCGTCGGCATCTCCGGCGGTTCGGCTGGATTTATAAACAATACGCCGGTCGTCGCGGTGATGATCCCGATGGCGATCCGCATCGCCAAACGGACCAACAGCTCGCCGTCGACGCTGCTGATGCCGATCTCGTTTGCCTCGATGATGGGCGGGACGCTGACGCTGATCGGCACGTCGACCAATATTCTGGCCTCCGATGTCTGGGACCGCGTTGGCGGCGCGGCCTCCCAGCCGTTTTCGATGTTTGAGTTCACCACGGTTGGACTGATCGTCCTCGCGGTCGGAACCGTCTATCTGCTCACGGTGGGTCGGTATCTCACCCCCGAACGCATCAAGCCCCAACTCAACCTCACCGAGGAGTTCGAGATGGCGGAGTACCTGACCGAGGTGGTCGTCCGCGAGGAGTCGCCACTGATCGACCGCACGGTCCGCGAAAGCCTCCGGACGTTGGATGTCGACATCGATATCGTCCACCTCGTTCGGGATGGCAAGACGTTCGGCGAACCGCTGGCCCGGAAGGAACTCAACGAGGGCGATATTCTGCTCGTTCGCACCGACCGCGAGACACTCATGGAGTTGATCGACACCGAGGGCGTCGACCTGCTCCCACAGACGACCCACCACGACGCGGATTTCGAGACCGACGCCGGGACGCTGATCGAGGTCGTGGTGTTGCCGGGAACGAACCTGATCGGCGAGACGCTGGCCTCGCTGAACTTCAGAGGGCGGTACGACGCGACCGTGTTGGCGATCCGCCGCGGCAGCGCGGTGATCCGCCAGCGGATGGACCACACCCCGCTCCGCGGCGGCGATACGCTCCTCTTGGAGGCGACAGACGAGGCGATCCAGCGGCTGGTCGAAAACCGTGCGTTCGTCGTCGCTCAAGAGTCCGAGCCGACCTACCGCCGCTCGAAAACCCCACTCGCGCTGGGGATCGTCGCCGCTGTCGTTGCTGTCGCCGGGGCGGGTCTGCTCCCAATTGTCGTCTCAGCGCTCGCCGGCGTCGTGGCGATGGTCTTGACCGGCTGCTTGAAGCCCACCGAGATTTACGACGCCGTCGACTGGAACGTCATTTTCCTGCTTGCGGGGGTTATTCCGCTCGGGATTGCGATGGAACAGACTGGTGCCGCCGAGTGGCTGGCTGCGCTTGTCGTCGCCGGAAGCACCGACTTTGCGCCGCTTTTGATTCTTGGCGTCTTCTATCTGCTCACCTCGCTGCTGACGAACCTCGTCAGCAACAACGCCAGCGTCGTGTTGATGATCCCAGTTGCGTTCGATGTCGCCACCACCATCGGAGCCAACGCCTTCGCATTCGTGTTAGCAGTCACCTTCGCAGCGTCGACGGCCTTTATTACGCCGGTCGGTTACCAGACGAACCTGATGGTGTACGGTCCCGGCGGCTACAGGTTCTCCGATTTCTTCCGGGTCGGTGCGCCGCTCCAACTGCTGTTGGCAGTTGTTACAACGCTGTCAATTGGATGGATTTATGGGGTCTAGCGGGTGAGAATATGATCAGCACTGATAACTAGACGGGAAGGTTTATACAGCAGCTTTGTGATTTGGTACACATGACTCGACGGGAGGGGGGGTCTCATCTACTTTATGTCGACCCGGATGCGGTCTACCGGCGGAAGGTGACGTCGGCGTTCGAGCCGGAGTGGGCGGTGACGACGGTGGAGTCGGCCGAAGCGGCGACGGCGGCGATGGACGGCTCGTTCGACTGTCTCGTTGCGGCCGACACGTTGTCGGAGACCGACTGGCTCGACTTTTTTGCGACCGTCGACGAGGCCATGCCGTTCGTGCTGTTTGCGAGCGATGAGGGCGTCGACCTCCTGCGGGGGGCGTTTCGAGCAGGTGTCACTGACGTTATTTATAAACAGCAGTCGCCGGAGACAACCGTCGAATCAGGGACCAGCGATGCCGAGGACGGAGCCGACATCACTGACGGGCTCGTCGGGCTTCGGAACTGTCTCGACGCCTTGGAGACCAGTTCGGCCGATCTCAACGGGATCACACTCGACGTCTCGCGGTCGCTGATGGGGGCGGCGGCCGACGAGGTCGACATGAAAACCGAGTGGGCACTCAAGTCGCTGGCCGAGGAAATCGATGCCAACCAGTGTCTGATCTACGAGGTCGACGACGGGGAGACGCTCGAACTCACACACGGCTGGAGCGACGAGGAGCTCGTCGAGACTGAACCCCATCGCAGGCTGTTCGGTATCGGGACCGAGGAAGTGCCCGCCGAGCAGTTCCCGGGGTTTCGCTCACAGCTTCAGAAGTTCGAGCCAGCCTGTGTCGACGTCACAGCAGTCGACAGCGAGCTGTCGGCCAGTGGGTCCGACGCGACAGCAGCAACAGCGAACAGTGAGGGCGGGACAACTACTGTTGCATCGGCCGAGATCACTGATGATCTGACTGCCGACGCCGAGACCGGGACCCTGCTCGCGTTGCCGGTCGTCATCGAATGGCAGCTCTCGGGGGCGATTGTCATCACCGTCGACTACCCTCAGGAGTGGACCGAAGAGGCCCGCCAGCGGCTGCAGGCGGTCGGCGAACTCGTCGGCCACATGGAGCGTCGACGCCGCCAGCGACAGGAACTCAAACGGCAGAACGAACAGCTCGAACAGTTCGCCTCGGTGATTAGCCACGACCTCCAGAACCCGCTCAACGTCATCTCGGGGTATCTGGAACTCGCCATGGAGACCGGCAACCTCGACCGACTCGACCCCGCGGTCGACGCCGCCGGCCGAATGGAGGAAATGCTGAACGATCTGTTGACGCTCGCCCGCGAGGGCCGAGCGGTCGGCGACACCGAGGAAGTCGATCTGAAACCCATCGTCGAGGAGGCATGGGAGAACGTCGAAACCCACGACGCCACCGTCGAACTCGATGGCTTCGATGAGTTCGACCCCGTGATGGCCGACGACTCGCGGCTTCAGGAAGCCTTCGAGAACCTCTTTAAAAACGCCATCGTCCACGCTGGCGAGGACGTCGACATGCGCGTCGAGGCAAACGGTGGAACAATCCACGTCGCCGACGACGGGCCGGGTATCCCTGAGGACAAACAGTCGGTCGTTTTCGAGTACGGCCACACAGGGGGCGACGGTACCGGACTTGGTCTCGCTATCGTTCGGTCGATCATCGAGGGCCACGACTGGGAGATCAGCGCCGGCGAAAGCAACGAGGGCGGCGCACGGTTCGACATCGACCTCGGCCGCTAATGGCCTCAGTGGAGTTTGAGTTCAACCCGTCGACCGTCGGGATCACGGACGTAGACCGCCCAGTCGCGGCCGTAGGCCCCGTACCGTCTGTATGGTTCGCCGTCCTCGACAGTGACGCCTGCCTCGCGGAGGTCGTCGATCAGGGCTTCGATTTCGGCTTCGGTTTCCATCGTTTCCGAGCGAACCAACAGACAGAGATGGTCGCTTGAGACATCTATCGGCTCGTCGGTTGGCACGAGGTGAATGTGTCGACCCCCTGCAACGACCGCGACGTAGGGGACCTCGCCCTGCTCGTACCGCTGGCGGTCCCGAACCTCCATCCCCAGCAGGTCGTGATAGAAATCGAGGGCGGCATCGAGGTCCGAGACGCGAACGGCGACGTGGTCGAGGTCGACGACATCGAGATCCATACACGAGGTTCGGTCGCCGGTGACAAAAATCGGTAGCCCACCGCATCGCTCGCCGGTGTCGACGCTCAGGCGTCGGGCGTCCGTGTTTTGGATTCCGCAGTCGACGTGTCGTCTTCCAGTATCTCCTTGGTCTTTCGGTGTCGGTAGCGGAACATCGGCTCGAAGCCGACGATAGCAGCGGGGTCGACCCGGCCGCCGAGGGGACTGGGGAGTTCGTACTCGACGGTGTCGATCAGCACGGTCTCGTGGCCGTCGCCGTACATCTCGTGGGTGTGAATCCAGAGGTCGAACGGGCCGCCGAGCATGCTGTCGCGGAACATCCGGTATCCCTCTCCCTCGCGGCGGTCGGTAATCTTGGAGATCCATCGACTCTCGGGGAACACCCCGAACGGTTTGGATCGCATCGAGATTTCGCTGCCTTCGACGAGTTCGTCGGGATCGGCGATCCCATCAGGGCCGCGAACCGACGAGACGGTGAGTCCCATCCAGTCGGGGGTGAGCGCCTCCAACCCGTCGGTCGACGAGTGGAAGGCCCAGACCTCATCGAGCGGTGCCCGAACCCTCGTGCGGCGTCTATAAGTCGCCATAGCTGTCCTACGAGGGGCATCAAAAAAAGGGGTGCGACGCTAGTACGACACGTCTAGATTGTGAACCGTTCGACCGCAGTGCCAGCCGTCCGCAGATCGGTGTCGCTGGCGGCGGCCACCGTCACCGGCACCTCACCGTGACTGATCGGGATCGTGAGTTCGAACTCGCCGTCTTCGACGTCGGCGATGACGGTGTCGGCTGTCACCTTCACGGCGACGAGTTCCGCGTCGGTCTCGCCGGTGACTTGCAGTTTGTCGTCGACGATCCGCGTCTCGACGCGAAGCGTGGGCGACTCGCCCTGCTGGCCGGAGAGATACCGCTCGCTGACCGCCGACGGCATCTCGATTGGCTCCCCGGCGTCGATACCGTGAGCCAGCCGGATGAACTGGGCCATACTCCAGGCCAGTGGGGTTGCAGCGCCGGTCCCTTCGCCGATGTTCCAGTTGTAGTCGTTTTCGATGTGGCGGTCCCACACCTGCTCGGCGATCATCCGGCCGCTGTTGGCGAAGCCGGCCATCGTCTCCAGCATCGACTGCGGTTCGAGTGGTCCCTCGTCGGTCCCTGCGAGCAGTTCGTACTCCGCGCGCTCGCCGGTGAAGATGGGCCACAGTCGACCCTTGCCTTTCGTAGCAACCGACCACGGCGCACCCTCGGCCTCCTCGCTACGCTCGCCGTAGCCATCGCCGTTGTAGCGGTAGAAGGCTGGTCCCTGTGGCGTGTCGACGCGGATCGTCTCGTCGACCTCCGTGAGGGAGTTGTTGATGATCTCGTCGTCGTACGGCTTGATCCCCAACCGCGTGAGTTCGAGGAAGCCGCCGTCGATGATCTCCCGCTCGTCGAGGGTCGGCCCCGCGTTGGCGAGCGTCCGGAGATGGCCCGCCTCGGGATTCCCGTCTCGCGTCACGCGCGTGTAGTACGGCGTGTGGGTGTGGAGTTCGGTGCCGGTCTCGGTCGCCGTCCACTCCTCGACGCGCTCGGTCCACTCATCCGCCAGCGCAAGCCACGGCAGGGCGTCGCCCGGCTGGTCCTGATCGATGGCGAGATCCGCCGCACAGACGAGCCCGGCGATTTCCGCGGCAATCGAAGACGGCGAGTAGCCGGCCTCCTCCTCCCATCGCTCTTGGGCGGTTGCCGGCCCGTTGCGGGCGACGTAGTCGGCCGACCGTTTGACGTTGATGTAGTCGTACTCGACGTCGGCGAAGTCGACGCTGTTTTCGCCCAGCTGATAGGCCATAATCAGTGGGAACGAGATGTTGTCGATCTGCTCGCCACCCCACCGGGTCAGCCCGTTGACGTAGGTGTTCTGTGGGATGAACCCCTCGTCGTCCTGCTGGTACTCGAAGATGTACTGCAGGGCGTCGGTCGCCGTCTTGAGGTCGCCGACGGCCTCGAAGACCGTAAAGACCTGATACAGATCCCGCGACCAGACGAAGTTGTAGCCGTAGCCTTTCGGTTCGTCAGCGGTCACAGCTTCGCCCCATGGCACCGAGGGACTGGCGATGCCCGCGCCCATGTACGTCTTGTCCTCGACGGCACGCAGGGCCATCAGACAGCTCTTGTACTGGGCCAACATCTCGTCGCTCCCACTCACTGATTCGGGGAACGGTTTGTCCGCGAGGAATGACTCCCACGTGTCTGCGTAGGCCGACCGAACGTTTTCGTAGCCGCGAGCCAGCGCACCCTCGGCCTCACCGAGAGCGGCGGCGGTGTCGGCGTTCTCGCCGAAGCCGATAGCGACCGTCTCGTCGACGTTTCCAGTCCCGATCCGACCGACGAGCACGATGTTGTCGTCGTCGAGTCGGTCGTTTGGCACCGGTCGCTTGCCGGATGAAAATAGCTCTGAGAGGTGATCGGAGCCCGCGGAGCCGACGGTTGCCCAATCGAAGCGGCTGGATGTCGTCATCGCTGCCGCAACGCTGTAGACATCGCCGTTCTCGTCGGTCAAAATCGGCTCGGAGCCGGTGTCGTAGGCCTCGGCATCGCGGGCGGCCAGATGGTAGTTGCCGGTCTCGCCGAGCCGATAGCCACGGTCCCGGTTGCCGGTGTTTGTGAGTGCGACGTCAGCAATCGCGTACACCTCGTACTCGTTGTCGTCGTCGGCTTCGAAGTCGACGCTCGCCAGAATGGCGTCGTGGTTTGGATCGATGGAGTACTCCACCGACAGCTCCCACTTGTGACCCCGACCGTCACCCCGCTCGGTGACGACGTGACGGAACAGCAGCGCGTCGTCGTCGGTCGGCTCGACGCGCCGCTCGATGGTCTCGGTATCGTCGTCGACCCGCGTTTCGTTGTGCGTTCGGGCGGTGTAGGTCGACTTCTCTCCGGTGTCGGTGACGAGGAAGTCGACCGTTCGGAGGTTCATAAGGTCGACGCGTGGGAACCGCACCTCGGTCAGCGCACCCTCGGTCAGCGTGTACCAGACCTTCGAGGCCTCGTCGGAACCGTGGTCCGCAACCGTGCCGACGCCGTACTTTTCGCCGGTGGTCCAGCGCGGTCGACTTTCGGGACCCGATGGTGCAGGCGTCGACACAGGGAGTGCATTTTGCTCTCTGAGGGCGGCAGTCGCCCGGAGTCGCAGCGCGTGGGACCAGCCCAGCGGCGAGGCCCCGTCGAGCGTGCCGTCGTCGAACACCTGCTCGGTGAGATAGCCCGCATCGGTCGTCAGCGGCCCATCAGGCAACAGGAGCGTGTAGAGGGTTTCGGCAATGTCGAAATACTCCTCGGCATCGTCCTCGCGGTCGTACTCCTCCAAGAGAACGCCGAGGTCCGCGGCCGCGTTTGCCCCCCATGCGGTCGCAACGCTCCAGATCTTCTCGCCGGCTTGGCCCTCAGAGCGCCACGTGTCGCCCTCGAAGCGGGCCAGTCCCGCGACATCGGTGTCATCTGGGTCACGGTAGAGCCCATCGAAGACGTGTCGAATGTGATTGGTCAGCCGGTCGACGGTCGCCTCATCCAGTTCTGTAACTCGATTGTAGGCGACGAGTGCGTCGACGATGGCGAACGTCCCCGAGTCGATACGGTTGTCAATCTTCCCGCTTTTGTTGAGCCGGAGCCCATAGATTTCGCGGTTCTCGCTCCACAGCAGATCGAGACTGTCGACGACTGTGGCGGCCTGCTCGTGGGCGTGCTCGGCAGTGTGGTGGTCGACTGGCGCGTTGGCCACCGTCGCGTAGGCCAACAGATAGGTCGCCGCGGTGTGGGTAAAGCGACCGTCCATATTCTCCCAGAGGTTCTGGCAGGCGCTTGGAAGCCCGTCGTCTTCGAGCGTTTCGTCGAGGACCGCAAGGCCGTCGTGAATCGTCTCACGAACCGAACTCCGCAGCTCTTCGGAGAGAGTCTCCTCGCGCTCGGTCAAAAGGGTCGCAAGGAAGGCAACCGCGCTGGCGGTCTGGTCGGCCTGATACTCGTCGTTGCCCGCCCCCTCGACGCGACTGTGTGCCCAGCCGGGGGCAAGCGAGCCGTCGATGGCCCACGCGCGGTGTGACCACGAGCCGTCGGTGCGTTGGGTGTCACAGAAGAACTGCGCGGTGGCCTCGATATCCCGCTGGAGGTCCAGATCCAGCAGACTGTCGGCCTCAAGGAGCTGTCGACCGGTTTCGGCCTCGTCGCGGAACCAGGTGTAGCCGTAGCCGCCGGAGTGACTGTAGAACGGGTCGAACTCCGGGGCGGCGATGTGAGCGCCAGTCGGCGCGGTCAAAAGCGACAGTGCCCGCAGGTCCGACCGAACGACCGTGCCGTTCGGTGCTGAATCCGGTACCGAGACGGTCGCGCGCTCGCGGCCCGCGGCGCGGATGTCGTCGGCAGTCTGGTGGGCCTCCGCACAGCGGCGGATGTCGTCGAGTGCGGACTCCCGACCGAGACTGTCGTGGTCCGACAGCTGGGTGACGAGCGTCGTTCGGGCGGCTCGTCCACTGCGTTTGAGCGGCGCGTTGACGACGACATCACCGCTGAGGTGGGTGTCTTCGTAGCGGTCGATAACCGCATCCCGCGGGAAGTCGAGGGCTTCCTCCGAGATGACTTCCTCGAACCGCTCGGGGATCTGTCCTCGGACATCAGTAATACCGTTCGATGCGGTGACGTAATCGTGTTCGGCGCGGTGGAACACTTCGACGGTCTTGGTATCGTCGGGGCCGACATCCTCGTGGATGAGTCGACCGACCTGTGTCTCCCGGCCCTCGGGGGCGAACGTCAGAAACGCCGTCAGTTCGGCCTCCGGCGGGATCGCCCCGCGGAGTTCGACGTGGGTGAGATGTGCCCGGCCCAGCGTGAGGTCGTACTGGTGGACCGTGAATCCACGCGCGTCGTACTCGGTTTCGACCACATTGGTCTCCCGGTAGTAGTGCTGTCTGACCGTCGAAAACTCATCGAACCACTGGGTGCCGTCGGCGGTTTCGATGCCCAGTCGTGATCTATCGATGCCGTAGAGTCCAGAGAGCGCAGACGAATAGTCGCGGAGACTGCCTTCGGGATCGACGTACACGAGCCGATCTCCGTGAGCCGAAAACGCGCCATCGGTGGTCCGACACTCCTCGGGAAAGCGTCGACCACCGTTGCGTTTGTACTCGTTCAACGCTGTTCGAAGTCGCATGTACCCTCTGATTGGGGGTCCACAACTAAGTATTGGCGGCTCACTCCCGCCGTATAGTGTGAATAACTGTGATAAACACGCCGGTTGAGAACGCCCGTTTGAGTATTAAAACAACAGAAGATAGTTATGAAAAATATAAATAAATCATCCAACATCTCGATTATTAGTAGTTTCCAAATACATAAGACCAAAGTGAGAGAGTGTTTTTAGTACCGATATGGACCATCCAGGACCTCCGCAGTTCATTGCAGTCGGCGATAGCCTACAGCTCGCCCCTCGGGATCCTGACCCTGAGGCCGAGTACGAATGGACGATCAGCGAAGCCCCGCTTGCCAGCGAGGCCAGCGTTGGCGACGAGGCCGTCGAGCAGTTCGTTCCCGACGTGCCCGGTCGCTACACCGCAACGCTCCGCACCCCCTCTGATCGGTTCGATCTGACGATCCGCGTCTTCCCGAGCGACCGTCGACCGACCGGCGAAGGCTCCGGCGCAGGCCGAAGCGGGATGAGCGGCTACAGCGGGATGAGTGGCCAGAGCGGCTCGGCGCGACCGTTCGAGAGCGGTGGCGTCAGCGGCTCAGGCTCCGGCTCGGCCGCACTCGGCCAGTCCAGCGGCGACGGCGAGGGTCGACCACGGATCCGACTCGACGGCGAGATCGTCGGCGACGAGGCAGTCATCACCGCGACAGTCAAAACACACCCCGACTCCGAGCGGGACGCCAGCGAACTCGACGTGGAGTTCCTGCTGGACGACCGCGACGGCGTTACTGAAAGCGATGTCACCATCGGCGACCGCGAACTTCGCATCCCGCTCGATGCCATCGGCGACGAGGCACGCGTTCACGCGGTCGCTGTCGGCGACAGCTACAGTGTGGCCGACGCCGTCAGCGTCGACCGACTGGGCGACGAACAGATCGCCACCGACGGCGGTGTGGCCGCAGCCGACGGCGGCGTGGCCGCGACCGGCAACTTCGCCGTCCACCGGCTCAACGAGCCGCCGCAGTGGGGCAAAGAGGTCACGCTCTATGAGATCTACGTTCGCGGCTTTGCGGCCGACGACGACGAGGCCGAAACGACCTTCGAGGCGCTCGAAAAACGCCTCGACTACCTCGAAGAACTCGGCGTCGACTGCCTCTGGCTCACGCCCGTGCTCCAACACGACGGCGCGCCCCACGGCTACAACATCACCGACTTCCTGTCGATTGCCGACGACCTCGGCGACCGCGAGGATTACGAGGCGTTCGTGGATGCGGCCCACGACCGCGGCATGTCGATCCTCTTCGACCTCGTGATGAACCACTCTGCACGCGACCATCCATACTTCCAAGACGCCTACCAGAATCCGGCCTCGGAGTACTACGACTGGTACGAATGGCAGGACAGCGGCGAGCCAGGCACCTACTTCGACTGGGAGTTCATCGCCAACTTCGACTTCACGAACCTCGAAGTTCGCCAGCACCTCCTTCAGGCGGTCGACACGTGGGCCGAGGTCGCTGACGGCTTCCGGTGTGACATGGCGTGGGCCGTCCCCGAATCCTTCTGGAAAGAGATGCGGGAGCGACTCAAGTCCAAAGATCCGGAGTTCCTGCTGCTCGACGAGACGATTCCGTACATCGCGGACTTCCACGAGGGGATGTTCGACATCCACTTCGATACGACGCTCTACTTCACCCTTCGCCAAGTGGGCAACGGCCACCAGCCAGCCGAGGCGATTCTCGACGCCGTCGAGGGCCGGAAACGCTCGGGCTTCCCGGACCACGCCGCCTTCATGCTCTACCTCGAAAACCACGACGAAACGCGCTACCTCGTCGAGTGTGGCGACGAAGCCACCAAGGCCGCCGCCGGCGCGCTGTTCACGCTGCCGGGGATTCCGATGCTGTACGGCGGCCAAGAACTCGGCCAGCGCGGCAAACGTGACCATCTCGCATGGGATCACGCCCGCGACGAGATCCGCTCGCATTACGACAACCTCATCAAACTCAAGGAGAACCACCCCTCGCTCGGTCAGAACGGCGAGCTCCTGCAGATCAACTACGAGGCCGACGATCAGGATTCGGTCGTCGCCTTCGGTCGGAAAAGCGACGACGGCGAGTACGTCGTCCTGCTGAACTTCGGCGAGGAGACCACGACGGTTGGCATCGACAAAACCGTCGACGCAACCGATCTCGTCTCCGGCGACTCGGTTGCGGCCGAAGACGGCCTCACCGTCGACGACGTCGTCGTTGTCGAAGTCGACGAGTAATTCGCCGAGTAGTCGTTCGATCGCTCACGCCGATTTTCGTTTTTCACGCGGATGTCTCACACACGAAGCGGGAGCCGCGTTTTTCAAGTAGTCCGGGCTAATAACAGTGGTTAACTAATGAGCGAGGACTTCTACGAGGCACTCGGCGTGTCACGCGATGCGTCCGAAGACGAGATCAAGAAGGCCTACCGGAAAAAGGCGGCCGAACACCACCCCGACGTGAGCGACGAACCGAACGCCGAGGAGAAGTTCAAGAAGATCGAGAAGGCCAAAGAGGTCCTCTCCGACGAGGAAAAACGGCAGGCCTACGACCAGATGGGCCACGACCGCTTCGAGCAGGCCGAGAAACGCGGCGGCTTCGATGAGGGCCGCGGTGGCGGCGCAGGTGGCATGGGAGGAATGGGCGGTATGGGCGGCGGCGCAGGCGGGATGGGCGGCGTCGAAGACATCTTCGAGCAGTTCTTCGGCGGCGCTGGCGGTAGCCGCGGCGGCCAACGCGGAAACCAGCCCCGACAGGGTCGCAACCTCCGGACCGCGATGGAGATCACCCTCGAAGAGGCCTACAACGGGGCCGAAAAGGAGTTCACCGTCACGCGGCCCGAGAACTGTTCGGACTGCGACGGCAAGGGCCACCCCGACGACGCCGAGGTGTCGACCTGCCGCGAGTGTGACGGGACCGGACAGGTCACCCGCGTCCAGCAGACGCCGTTCGGCCGCGTCCAGCAGCGGTCGACCTGTCGACGCTGTGGCGGCGAGGGCGAGACCGCAGACAAACAGTGTTCGACCTGTGGCGGCGACGGGATCGACGAAAACGAGGTCACCCTCACCGTCGAAGTGCCCGAGGGAATCCGTTCGGGCCAGACGCTCCGAATGAACGGCGAGGGCGCACCCGGCGAGAACCGCGGGCCGAACGGCGACCTGCTGATCGATATCGAGATCAAAGACCACGCGACCTTCGAGCGAGACGGTGACGATCTCCACTACAACCACGCGATTTCGTTCCCGCAGGCCGTCTTCGGCGACAAAGTTGAGATCCCAACCCTCGACGGCACGAAGAAGATGGATATTCCCGGCGGCACCCAGAGCGGCGAGCAGTTCCGCCTCCGCGGCGAGGGGATGCCACGGCTCCGCGGTCGACGCTCCGGTCATCTCTACGTGACCGTCCAAGTCGTCACGCCCGACTCGCTTAATAAAGACCAGCGCGAGGCGCTGGAAGCCTTCGCCGAAGCCGGTGGCGAGGAAGTCGACGTTTCCGAAGGCTTCTTCGAGAAAATCAAGAACTCGTTTTAAATAGTCGGCACTCTCACCGTCGGCGATCTATTTCCGGTCGACTGTTCAATTCTCAGATGACGATATTTAGTCCCTGTAGCGGCGCTACCGCCGCATTTCACCGGAAGCGTGGTGTGTATGGGGCGCGTTCGCATACGTCCCAACAGGCGGGGTGTTTTTGAGTGGGAGTTGCCAATACGACGTATGAATGCGGCAGTAGTCGGCGACCTGTTGGCTCGTGATAACCGGCGGAGCCAGCCCGCCGTCGAGTGTCCGGCCGTCGACCGAGCGATGAGCTATCGGGATTTCATTACGACTGCCTATAAATCGGGCAACGTGCTTCGCTATTTGGGACTGAGTGCCGACTCGACGCTCGCGGTCGACCCCTCGCCTCGTCCTGAACCACTGCTTGCCTTTTTAGGGGCAGCCCAACTCGGTGCGACAGCGACGTTCGATCCTGAGGCCGACGCTCGCGTGCGTCTGGTGCCAGTCGACGACGAGTCCGCCTACGAGTCCAGCGAGGGTCGACTCGCGGTGTTCGGTGGCTCGCCGGAGGCCACCACAACGACCCATTGGGAACAGGAGGTCTGGAGCGAGAACCCCGCGTTCCCGCCGACGCAGGTCGACCCCGAGTCGACGGTGCTCCTCGCTGGCGACGAGGCCTACAGCCACCAGCGACTGCTTGCGATGGCTGAGCAGGTTGTCGACGAACTCGAACTGACAACCGAATCACGGCTGGCGATCCGGACACCGCTATCACGGCCCGAAACGATTGGCGGCGGACTCGTCGCAGCGCTGCTTGCCGGAGCCACTGCCGTCTTGGTCGACGATCCGACGACTGCTGTCGACGCTGATGCGGCGCTCATCGGTACTGAACAGTCAGCACCGGAGCAAAGACGGCTCTCGCTGTCGACGCTCTCGAACTGAACGGCCAGTGTCGGATTGGGAATCAACCAGACAATTAAAATACGATTCGAACGAACAGTTCGATAAATTGAACGATCCGCTCTCCTCATCGATTGACCAGACAGTAGATGACAGTTCGGAGCCCGCGATTCACGCCACCGGACTGACCAAACAGTTCGGCACGACGACCGTCGTCGACGGCGTCGACCTCACTGTCGAACCCGGGACCGTCTACGGCTTTCTCGGCCCTAATGGCGCGGGCAAAACAACCACGATGCGGATGTTGACGACGCTCACCGCGCCGACCGACGGGGAGGCCGAGATCATGGGTGCCTCGGTGACCGACCGCGACGGCGTGCGAAGCAATCTGGGCTATCTCCCCGAGGAGCCGCCGGTGTTCGATGAACTCACCGGCCACGAACAGCTTCAGTACGTCGCCCGACTGCGGGATATTCCGGCCGACGAGGCCGACGACCGGATCGCCGACTGGCTCGACCGGTTCGACCTCACCGACGACGCCGGCAAGCGGATCGACGACTACTCGAAAGGGATGCGACAGAAAATCGGCCTGATCGGAGCGCTCCTCCACGAGCCGCCGGTCGTCTTCCTCGACGAGCCGACAAGCGGACTCGATCCGCGGGCGGCCCGCACCGTCCTCGACGTGATCGGGGAGCTGACCGATAATGGGCAAACGGTCTTTCTGTCGACACACATCCTCTCGGTCGTCGAGGAACTCGCCGACACCGTGGGGGTGTTGTTCGATGGTGAACTCGTCGCTGAGGGGCCGCCAGCAGAGCTCGTCGCCCAGGTCGACGCCGACAGCGAGGACCACGGCTCGACGCTCGAAGACGTGTTCCTCGCGGTGACGACCGGCTCGCGGGCGACTGATTCCCACAGGCCCGATCCGCGAGGTCGTGAGTCGACCGCGCCGGAGGCAGAAAACGGTGAGATAGCCACAGAATCAGCAGTCGACGACGGGTCGACGGGTCAGTAGCGATGTCGGTGATACCGATGTCAGTGACGTGGTCCCGGACGCGGGCGATCAGTCGGACTGAGCTCCGGCGTCGCTGGCGGGCGATCAAAGCCAATCCGACCCAGCTACTCAGCCTCGCGGTCGTCTCGCTGTTCTTCCTGCCGATGGCGGTTGGGATTCCAGCGGGTGCCTACTTCGGTGGCACCTACCTCGTGTCGGGCGAGGTTTCGACACCGATTTTTCGGCTGCGCCAACTCAGTGTCACACTCTGGCTGGCGGCGGCCGCCTTCCGTGGCTTTGCGACCGTGCTCGACCCCGACCGCCGAGATGGGTTGTTGACGACCATCTCGCACCAACAGCTCATCGCTGGGCTGCTGCTTACCGAAGCGATCATCTACGGCGTGCCCGCAAGTCTCGTGGTGGCGGCGGCCGCGGTGCTGTTCGCGGTGGCTGTCGGCTCAGTCCTCGCTGCACCGACCGTATTCGTCTCGGTCGGTCTTCTGGTGTCGACCGGGTTTCTGACCGGGATCGGCGTTGCACTGCTGATCAAAACCGGCGGTGCCCGATCCCGACTGCTGCGCCGGTTCCGGACTGCAGCAGGCGTCACCGTCTTCATCGTCTACATGGGCGTCTTTCTCACTGGCTCGGTTGGAGCCGTGCTCGATCCGCTCTACGTCCTGTTCACGCCGACGCCACTCGGCTGGCTCGGCGAACTCACGTTGGTGTCGGCTGGCATCGAGGCCTCGGTGCTCCGGGGTGGGAGCGCGCTGGTGGTCGGCATCGTCGGCCTCGGCGTCGGGCTGCCGGTGATCAATCGACTGGTCCCGTGGTTCTGGTATGCTGACGGGCCGGAAATCGAGCAGTCGACATCCAGTTCGACCGGCGACTCGCGGCTCTCGGGGCTGTTGCCACAGCCGATGGTCGGCGTCGTGACAGTCGACTGGCGGCGGGCCCGGCGCGCGCCGATCTCGCTGTCGTATGCGGTCTACCCGCTGTTTCTGCTGATGACACCGCTTGTCCAGACGATTGAAACCGGGACTGTCGGCACTGGCTTTGTGCTGTTGGTTGCGTTCTCTGGCATCTGGATCACCGGCGTGCTGTTCACGCTCAACATCGTTGGCAACGAGGGCGCGGTACTGCCGTCGACGCTGCTTGCGTCGTCGTCCGGCCGAGCAATCGTCGGCGGCCATATCCTCGCTGGCACGCTGGTCGGCCTCCCGGTCACTGCGGGTGCGGTCGTCCTCATTGGGTTCCTCAGCCCGCTGTCGACGATCTCTGTGCTCTCGCTAACCTTCGGCACCCTCCTCGTTGGGACTGCCGCGGCGGCGATTGCAACCGGCATCGGGGCGGCACTCCCACGCTACGAGGCTGTCAGTGTCTCTCGGAGCCGAAAAGCGATTATTCCGAGCACGCTCGCTTTTATCGGCTACTCGCTGGTGATTGGGATCGTTTCACTGCCGCTACTGCTCGGCCACAGTCGACTTGTTGGCCAGTGGATCTCCTCGATAGCCGGGGTTTCGCCAGTCTCTGTCGGGCTTGGTGGATTGGCCGCGACGGTGATACTGGCCGCAGCGTTCAGCCTCGTCTCAGCGCTCTACGCGCGGCGGCGTGTCGATCGGTTCCAGTTCGATTGATAGTTCGAGAGGTAGTGTATGGCCATCTCCGAACTCACATTGTGGCTCGTTCGTTGGTGTATGCAGATAGAAGGTCGACAACTACGAAGCCGGGAATTACGTATGCGAGGGCGATTGCAACCATCCCGGCACCTCTCATGAGCAGTCCAGACGACGGGTCCGAACCCGTTTGGATGAAAATCAAAATAACGAACCAGAGCGTAAGCGCCTGGTAGATATTATGTTTCCTCATGTAACTATTCAAGTTACAATCTGGTTGATAAAGTGAGTGTTGATCCATTTGCGCCGTCGTTTTGTGCCCATTTGTGCGGCTCAGGGACGGAGAAATTACCTCAGACGAAATCGCTAGCTTGGGTTTAGTGCCGTCTCTAAACGGCGGTTACACAATAAGACATATATACACTCTACTGAACGTGATCGTATGTCAACAGTAAATGGAATCGAGAAAGACGTTCTGTTTATGACACTAGCCATTTATTTCTTACTCACCGGATGGTTCCCCTTGATTTTGGTGAGTGTTTTTATTACGCTTTCTGTGCTGGCAAACGTCGCTATACGACGCTTGGACGATTACTCGGGCCGATAAGAGTATTGGCTCTGTTGATGTGTTGCTTGGGACTGAGAAAAAGAGAGTCGACTTAGCCCGTGATTTTGAAGAACAGCCAGCGGAAGCCGCCGAGCAGGACGCCCGTGAGGACGAGCGTAATCAGGACGAAGGCGATGGCGAGATCGCCGGGGAAAACGGCTGTTGCCCGGAGTCCGAAGCCAGCGAGGGCCGCAAGTACCCACGCTCGAACGCCCAGTGGGATGGCCGCCTTCGCTGACTCGGCCGCGCCGGCGGAGTAAGCCCCGATGAGCAGGGCTGCCACGCCCCAGCCGATCAGGAACGGTGCGTAGACACCGGCTGCCCGGCCGGGAATCAGCGTCCCGTGTTGGAGCATTCCAATCGTCAGTACCCCGAGGATCGCCAGTAGATCCCCGACTGCAAGCGGTAGCGCGCTCGCGTCGACGCGCCCGTTGAGTGCTGCCATGGTCGACCGTTTGCCTGATAGGTAAAATCATCAGTGGTTTGACTCGGTCGGTATGGTGCCACCCCACACACTGCCTTATCTACCTGCTGAATGACAGTATTATATGCGCGCTGTGTGTGGTTGTCGGTATGGTCGACGATGGGGATAGCTTCGTCTCAGTCGACGTGGCCGACCAACGTGTACTCGAAGCCGCCAGTTAGGAGTGAGACATCGAAGCCACCATCAGCCAGTCGCTCGGCAAGTTCGGCGGGTCGATGGAACGTCGACGCCATCCCAATCGTGTGTTCAGCGCGCACGAGCAACCAGCCGAGAGGGTGGCTCGGATCGAACTCGCGGATGACGAACACGCCGCCGGGCCGAACCACCCGCGCAGCCTCCTTGATCACGGCCTGTTGATCCGGCATGTGGTGGAAGGCGTCGACCACCATCGCGGCGTCGACCGCGTCGTCGGCTACCGGGAGTCGACCGGCATCGCCCTGTACTGCTGAGAGGGGGCCGACAGTCCCGGCAGGGCGACTGCGTCGACCTGTCTGGTTGGGTTGTCGATAACGGGCGCGCTGGAGCATCGGTCGGGAGACATCGAGGACGATTCGCTCGGGGACGTCGACCGCAATCGTCGCGCGACCACTGCCACCGCCGAGATCCAGCAGTCGGTCGAGGGGGCCGTCGACGCGGGCGAGTGCTGCGGTGAGCGCATCGCGGTCGGCGGCTGGCATCACCAGATCGTAGAGCGGTGCCAACCGGTCGAAAAACCGCACGTCGCCGAGTCCGTGCATACCGTCGACTGGCGGGCGTGGTGTATATTCGTTGCTCCAAACACACATTAGCTGTCGGACCAGTATCGTAGCTGTGTCCAGTTCACTCTCGACGTGGCTGTTTCAGCGGGCCCGGTGGGTGGGCTACCGGAGCTACTACCGACTGGTTGAGGCCAACTACGACTATCAGTGGCTAGCCACTCAAAAACAAACCCCGGCTGGCCAGTTCCGAAGCTACGACCTGCTCAACCGTCACGGCAGCGACCCGATGCTCGCCGAAATCCACGACCACTGCGGGCCCGACGCCACCATCTACGATATCGGAGCCAACGTCGGCGTCTACTCGCTGGCACTCACGGCCGACTCGCCGGGGCGTCGACTGCTCGCATTTGAGCCGGCACCCCGGATTCGCGCACAACTCCAAGCCAACGTCGACTGCAACGACCTCGGTGATCGGGTCGACGTGCTGGACTGCGGCGTCGGCGACGAGGACGGCACCCGCCCGTTCTACCTCTCGACGTACCCCGAACTCTCGGGGTTCGACCGCGAGAGCGCGAGTCGGTGGGAGGCCTCGCTTGCCGAGACCATCACGGTTCCTGTTCGGCGCGTCGACACGGTTGCCGAGGACCATCCCGCTCCCGATGCGATCAAAATTGACGTCGAAGGCGCGAGTCCGGGCGTCCTTCACGGTGCACATGAGACACTTCAAACTCACCAGCCGACGCTGTTTATCGAGGTCCACGAGGAAGGGCTGTCGACCGAGACTGGCCGTGAGGTACGAGATATCTTAGAGCGGGTCGACTATTCGATTGTCGAACAAGCTGATTATTGGCGATGTGAGCCGCCAGCGTAGGCTCTTCGGGTAGATTACACCTAATTAGTAGCGAAACCACTGGTAGGTGTGTAGAGAGTTGAAAAAGCGAAGATACCGTCACTCACTGCGAGCGACAGATAGCTCCGAAATTAGTTGCGCGTGAGGTTCGTTGCGCGGGGTCCCTTAGGGGATGATTCGATGTCGAATTCGACGTCCTGGCCCTCTTCGAGGTCCGGACCGCCAACGTCTTCCATGTGGAAGAAAACGTCCTCGTCATCGTCTACCTCGTCGCTATCTGTCGAAATAAATCCGTAGCCGCCCGTGTCGTTGAAGAAGTCAACCGTACCTTTTGCCATTGCAATCAATCATACACCCGAGACAGGGATAATGGTTGCGAACTACAGATTTAGGCTCCTCAGGGTCTGATCCGCGCGATAAGAGGGTTTGAACCACACAAAAGCGGTCACTCAGTCGACTGCCGACTGGTTGCGGGAGGAGACAAGTATATGTGTCATAGTCACATGGGCCAAACTGGATCGCTATGCAATCATGTCACAGCTGCCAGACGGTCATCGACGAGTACATCTTGGATAAACAACTCGAACCGCTGCGAGAGCTGACGGTCGACGATTTCAACGTCTGTGCGGACTGCGTCACTATTGAGGTGGATGGCTGCGTGGAGTGCGGCGGCGCGGTGTATGTCCCCCGTAACGATGCTGTGACCCCCGACTACTGTCCGGCCTGCCGGGCCGACCATATCACGGTAACTGGAGAGGACCCCGGCTGGACCTGCGAGGAGCTGTCGACGTAATCGACAGTCGATCAGATCGGCAGTCGACCATGCGACCGTCTTTTCGTCGCCGGCATGCCACCGCGGTATTTATCAGCCTACTGACCGACCTGTCGACAATCGAATGAACCGACGCAGAATCGGCGTCGCTGTCGGCGTCACTGTCCTGCTGATTGTCACGCTTGGTGTGGTGTTCGGGCTACCGACCCACCTGCTGTTTACGCCGACTGGGAGCGGGGCCACGGCTGGAATGGCCGCCGAGGACGTCGACCACGAAGTCGTCGCTGAGGACCTCGAAGTGCCATGGGAAATCGTCGTCCTCGACGAGGACCGCTATCTCGTCACCGAACGCACCGGTGACCTCCTACTGGTCGAGAACGGAACCCAGCACGTCATCGAGAGCTTTGACGATTTAGAGAGTCCAGTGCTCGGTGAGGGTGGCCTGCTCGGCATCGCGCTCCACCCCAATTTCTCGGAAAACCAGTACCTCTACGTCTACCAGACCGTCGACCGCGAGTCGGTCGAAAACACGGTCCGACGCTTCGAGGTCGACTTTGAGAACCGAGCACTCGAAAACGAGACTGTCATCATCGACGGGATTCCGAGCGACCGCATTCATAATGGCGGTCGAATCGCGTTCGGGCCTGACGGCAAGCTCTACATCACCACTGGCGATTCGGCCAACTCGACGTTGGCCCAAGACCGCGACTCGCTGGCGGGCAAAATCCTCAGACTGAACCCTGACGGCTCGGTTCCCGCGGACAACCCCTTCGACAACGCGGTGTACTCCTACGGTCATCGGAACCCGCAGGGACTCACGTGGGACGATGAGGGTCGACTGTGGGCCACTGAACACGGATCGAACGCGAAAGACGAACTCAACCGGATCGAACGAGGCACCAACTACGGCTGGCCGACCATCACCGGCAGCGAGACCACCCCCGAGATGGCCACGCCCGCCTTCCACTCCTCACAGTACACGACGTGGGCTCCGGCTGGCGCGGCCGCCACTGATGGGAGCGTTTTCTTCGCCGGACTGCGTGGCGAGCGACTGTACGAAGCCAGTATCGTCGACGGCGAGGTCACCAGTTTCGTCGCCCACTTTGCTGGCGATTTCGGCCGGCTGCGGGCAGTGGCGCTCGGTCCCGACGGTGAGAATTTGTATCTGTCGACCAGTAATACCGATGGGCGGGGAGAGGAACGAGAGGGCGATGACAAACTGATCCGGGTTCCGGTCGACGCGTTTTGAATACGTGAGTTGAACGGTTGGTTACTCTTTTCGCGGAATCGTCACATCGGTCAACCCGGCTTCGATCTGTTCGCGCTGGCCGCCGAATTTCCCGGGGAGAATCAACGTCTCGCCGAGTTCGTCCAGCGGCTCGTCGCTGGTGTAGCCCGGTCCGCTCGTCGCCAGCTCGAACAGCACCCCGTTTGGCTCGCGGAAGTACACCGACCGGAACCAGTGACGATTGATCTGGTTGGTTGGCCGGACGCTGTGGGTACTGACCGCCTTTCTCATCGCCGCCTGATCCTCGTCGGTCGGCGTCTGGAAGGCGACGTGGTGGACCGTCCCGTGGCCCTGTCGACTCCCCTCTATCGTCGGCAGGACGTCAACGTATTTGCCCACTGGCCCGGTGGCCGCAAACCGCGTGCGCTCGTCACCCGGCGTGTCGCCCGGCGATTCCTCGGTGCCGACTTCCTCAAGTCCCATCGTCCGCAGTAGCTCCTTGGTCTGGTGGGGGTCGGCCAGCCAGAGCGTCACCGAGTGGAAGCCGCGAATCGCCGACTCCTCGGGGACGAACTCGGTCCACGGCACTGTGGGGTCGTCGTCGGGAATCTCGACCTCGACAAGTTCGATTGGGAGGCCGTCAGGGTCGCGGAATGGAAGCACGGTCTCACCGAATCGGTCGACGCGGTCGTGGTAGTCGACGCCGTACTCGTCGAAGCGGTCCTCCCAGTAGTCGAGGCTCCCCTCAGGAACCCGGAACGCAGTCCGGGAGACCTGTCCGGTGCCGACCTGCCCCTGCTGGAGGTTCTCCCACGGGAAGAACGTCATACTCGTGCCAGGGGTCCCCTCGGCATCGGCGAAAAAGAAGTGATAGGTCGACGGGTCGTCCTGGTTGATCGACCGCTTGACCAGCCGAAGGCCGAGCGTCTCGACCCAGAAATCCATGTTCTGCTGGGGGTCGCCCGCAACGGCTGTCACGTGGTGAATACCCGGTGTCGGTGTCGCATCTGTCATTAGCTGCTATGAGGTTCTCGGCCTACTTGAGTTCGCGGTGACACGAGTGTTACCGGTGTCGACCGACTGTGTGATCCCACTGAGAGCAGCCACATACCAGTCCTCTTGTGATTGGATCACAAACAGAGTAGTATGGAGTTCGCCCTCCTCGGTTGGCCGGTCGATGAACCACGGCTCCGGCTCGATTACCGCCGGTTTAGCTACGCCGGGAAGTTCGTCACTGGCAAGACCGGCATCGCCGTCGTTCGTGGCGAGCCACCCGCCGACCACGAGTCGACCTCCGTCGACTCCCTTGGGCCGCTCCCCGAGGATCTCAGCGAATCCGAGTTCGACGACGGGATTCTCGCTGCGGTCGCGTTCAACGCCGACCGAACCGACCCGAAGGCGCTCTGGCTCCGCTATCTCACCGTCCGCAGTGATCTCCGCGGCAGCGGGCTTGAGCTTGGCCCACGGCTGGCAGCCTTTATAAAAGCGCGTGCAGCCGAAAGAGGGTATACAACAGTCCGTATCGCGGTTAACAACGTCTTTTCCTACCATGCGCTTTATAAATCAGGGTTCGCCGCCACGGGCCGTGAGACGGGACTGGCCGAACTGATTCTCGAAGCCCCCACCGACGCGCAGGCCAACGTGTCGATGTCGACCTACCAATGCGGTCTCGATCAGTTCCGCAAGCGCGAGGGGTTGTCGGATGCCGAGGAGACGTTCCTTCAAGAACACGAGTCGGTCGACCCGCCGGAGCCGATTCACACTGGCCGATCAGCACAGCACGTCGACTCGGGGGTTTCAAATCCACCGGGCACCAGCGAGTAGCCATGGGAAACTCGGATCTTCGCTCGCTGGCGGCGCTCTCGGAGTGCCCGTTTGCCGATATCGAAGGCAGCGTCATCGCGGTCGACGCCCACAACTGGCTGTATCGCTACCTGACGACGACGGTCAAATGGACCAACGATTCGATCTATACGACCGACGACGGCACCGAAGTCGCCAACCTCGTCGGGATCATTCAAGGCCTCCCGAAATTCTTCGAGAACGATCTCACGCCCGTCTTCGTGTTCGATGGCGGCGTGACCGACCTCAAGGACGACGAAGTCGAGCGTCGACGCGAGAACCGCAAGGACGCCGAAGAACGACTCGAACAGGCGAAAGAGGACGGCGACGCGGTCGAGGCCGCCCGACTGTCGGCCCGAACCGTCCGACTCACCGAGACGATCCACGAAACGAGCCGCGAACTGCTGGACCTCCTTGACGTCCCCTACATCGACGCGCCCGCCGAGGGGGAGGCTCAGGCCTCCTATATGAACCGGATCGGCGACGTCGACTACGTCGGCAGCGAGGATTACGACACGCTGCTGTTCGGCGCGCCGCGAACTCTGCGCGGGCTGACGAGCAAGGGCCACCCCGAACTGATGGAACTCCAGGCAACCCTTGAGAACCACGAGATCAGCTACGAGCAGTTAGTCGACGTCGGCATGCTCTGCGGGACCGACTTCAACGAGGGAATCAACGGAATCGGCCCGAAAACCGCGATCAAACTCATCAAAGAACACGGCGATCTGTTTGCGGTCCTCGAAGCCCGCGGCGAGCATATCGAGTTTGCCGACCGTATTCGCGAGTTGTTTTTCGAGCCACCTGTAACCGACGACTACGAGTTCGAGGGGTCGATTGAGCCGGATCTGGAAGCCGCGCGGGCGTATGTGACCGAGGAATGGGATGTCGACGCTGGCGAGGTCGACCGCGGCTTCGAGCGCATCGAGTCCTCGATAGTCCAGACCGGACTGGATCGCTGGAGCTAGCGGCTCGTTTACTCTTCTCGTTTGTGGTTGAGTTGGTCGACAGCGTCGACGGCCTCCAGATAATCGTAGAGCAGTGCCGGAAAATCCTTACCGTGCAGATACCGGAGTCCGAAATCCTCAGTCCACGCGATGATGCCCGTATCCTCGGTGACGACGCCAGCATCGAGTTCGCGGGCCAAAATGAGGAGATCAAAGTCTTCGCGTGAGTCGAGAACACCCTGCCTGAGCGCGCGCCGATACCGGTCTCTGAGATCCGAGATAACGGCGTCGATTTCGGTCATGTGGTTGTGGTCGTCGACGAGTTCATCAGCCGAGGTTTCGGCCCGGCGGACCGCCTCCTCGGAGACCCGCAGCCCTCTGTCGACGCGGTCGCTCATCTCGTCGACGAACCGATAGACCACGTCCGCCGGAATCGAGACCGTGTAGCGGTCGGGGTGTTTGCGGATCACCCACGTGTTGAGTTTCGAGCGCGTGGCCTCGGAGACCGGTCTGTCGTCCAACATCGTCGTCAGCTCGCTGTGGATCGACGGCGGCATGTAACAGGAGATATCCAGCTCCAATCGAGCAGTAGCAATCAGATCCAACAGCCTGTCGATGGCCTCTTCGAGAGTCTCCTCGTCGCGACGGATCTCCTCGGTGATAAACAGCGAGGTATCGAGGACGAACCGTTGTTTGAACGAGCGCTCGACCATGGCGTCGACTACGACCCCATCCGTATTGTAGCTCCACATCTGTGGGCTATGTCGACATTGGAATCCGTGAAATTCGCACGACGTGACAGGGTTGGCGAAGAGATTGATGTACGCCGATGGCGTAGGATGTGTTATGGAATACCACGACAAGCTTGGACTCTCACGTGAGAAGTTCGATGAGATTTCGGAGTATCTCCACGAGAATAGCTACGAGGGCCGAGCCTACCGCCATCTGCCGGGCTACCGAAAGTCGGTCGAAAAAGGGACTGTGCTTATCGATGACACAGTGGTACGTGGCTTTCCGAAGATTCCTCGGTGTCTGGTTCTCGACGCCGGGATTCCACAGCAGTTCGACGAGTCGATTGCGGTCGAAGAGAAGCTCAACGGCTACAATGTCCGGGTCGCACGCATCGAGGGCGACGTACTGGGGTTCACACGGAGTGGAATCGTCTGTCCGTTTACGACTCACAAGGTGCGGTCGCTGCTCCCCGTCGACCGGTTTTTCGACCACCATCCAGACCGCATGCTCTGCGGGGAGATGATCGGGCCGGAAAATCCCTATACTGTCGAGGAATGCTACGATGTCGACTCGATTGCGTTCCGGGCGTTCGATATTCGAGACCACGTAAGCGGCGAACCACTGCCAGTGCTTGATCGCCGCGAGATATGCGAGGAGTTCGACATTCCACAGACGGAGCTGTTCGGCACGTATGAGCCCGCCGAGGCCGTCGAGTCGACCCCCGAAATCGTCCGTGAACTCGATGCCGAGCGACGGGAGGGAATTGTGATGCAGACGCTCAGCGGGAGCCAACAGTTGAAATACACCACGTCGGCGGCCAATCAGGGTGATCTGGCGTTCGCGTTTACGTTTCCCTTTGATTACGGTCGAGAGTTTTCCTTCCGGCGGCTGATCCGCGAGGGGTTTCAGTCAGTTGAGTTCGAGGAGTCGGCGTCCCGTCGACGAGAGCGCGCCCACGGTCTCGGTGAGTCACTGCTGTTGCCAATGACCGAGTCTATCGAGCAAATCGAGAGCGGCGAGCGAATCGGTGAACAGCACACGGTGCGTGCTGAGCCGCGGGTTGTCGACGCCCTGCTTGAGCACTTTCGGGATCAGGGCCTGACAATCAGTATCGAGACTGATCGCCGCATAGAGGGCGAGCGTCTGCTCACGTTTACGAAACGAATCCAGCGGACGAACGACAAGACAGAGGCCTATCTCAATGGGACGATTGTCAAAGAGTGAGCCAGCCGAAGCCCGCCTGTTTTTACCGGGTGAATACAAAATAAAGACATGAACGCAGACGACATCGAAGCCGCGATTGAAGCCGAAATCGCCGAGGCAGAGGCGACCGTGAGTCTCCCGCGGCAAGTCGACGAAGAACACGAAGACGCCCACTACGCCGCCGTCGTCGTCTCGCCCGCCTTCGAAGGCCAGAGCCTCGTCGCCCAACACCAGCAGGTATACGACGCCCTCGGAGAAAGCATGACGACCGACATTCACGCTATCGAACTCAAGACTTACACGCCCGAAGAGTACGCCGATCAAGAGATTTAAAAACGACTTCAAACCGTTCGCTCTTGTCGACTGACAGCCGGACAGTTATCGGCGTGAGTAGTAGCTTTTAGGTCGGTTTCTGTCCTTGCGGACCCTATGAGCGATTCATTCAGAACTGAATCCGACAGTCTCGGAGAGATGCAGGTCCCAGCCGACGCCTACTGGGGCGCACAGACACAGCGCGCCGTCGAGAACTTCCCCATATCTGGAATTTCATTCGGTCGACGCTTCGTCCGCGCGCTGGGCATCGTCAAAAAGGCCGCCGCACAGGCCAACCGCGACCTCGGCCTGCTCGATGAGGAAATCGCCGAGGCGATCATCGAGGCCGCAGACGAGGTCATCGCTGGCGACCTCGACGATCAGTTCCCGGTCGACATCTTCCAAACGGGCTCCGGTACCTCCTCGAACATGAACGCCAACGAGGTCATCGCCAACCGCGCTGCCGAGCTCATGGGCCACAAGATCGGTGACCGCGTCGTCCACCCCAACGACCACGTCAACTACGGTCAGTCGAGCAATGACGTAATTCCGACCGCGATGCACGTTTCGGCGCTCGAAGCGGTCGTCAAAGACGTGATTCCGGCGCTCGAAACGCTCGAAGCCTCGCTCGCCGACAAGGCCGAGGAGTTCGATGGCGTCGTGAAGACGGGCCGCACGCATCTCCAAGACGCCACCCCGGTCCGACTCGGCCAGGAGTTCGGCGGCTACCGCGCCCAGATTGAAAAGGGAGTCGACCGCGCGGATAACGTCACCGACCACCTCAGCGAACTCGCACTCGGCGGCACCGCGGTCGGCACCGGCCTCAACACTCATCCGGAGTTCCCCGAGCGTGCAGCCGACTACATCGCCGAGGAGACCGGCCTCGGCTTCCAAGAGGCCGACAACCACTTCGAGGCACAGGCCGCCCACGACGCGATGGCCGAAGCCCACGGTGCACTCCGCACGGTCGCTGGCTCATTAAATAAGATCGCCAACGATCTCCGCCTGCTCGCCTCGGGCCCACGCAACGGTCTCGGCGAGATCGAACAGCCCGAAAACCAGCCCGGGTCGTCGATCATGCCCGGCAAGATCAACCCGGTCGTCGCCGAGTCGGTCAATCAACTTCACAAACAGGTCGTCGGCAACGACGCCGCGGTTGCCGCGGGCGCAAGCGAGGGTCAGATCGACCTCAACCTCTACAAGCCCGTCTTGGCCCACAATCTGCTGGAATCCGCGGAACTCATCGCTAACGGCTCGGAGATTTTCGCCGAGCGATTCGTCGACGAACTCGAAGCCAACGAGGAGTACTGCGCCGAACAGGTCGAACAGTCGATGGCGCTGGCGACAGCGCTCAACCCCGCCATCGGCTACGACAAGGCCTCGAAAGTCGCCAAGAAGGCGCTCGCCGAAGACAAAACCGTTCGGCAGGTCGCAATCGATGAAGGATACCTCACCGCCGAGGAGGCCGACGAGGTACTTGATCCCGAAGCGATGACCCACCGCGGGATTCTGGGCACCGACGAATAGCGAGTCCCCTCGGTTTCATTTTCTTACTTCGACCCCGTCGACAGGTTTGTGGTCGGTCTCGGAACCCGACCAGTCGACTGTACCTACCTGCGCCATAATCTACACGATTGATCGTGGCGGTCGAATCTGCTGTACTGATGGATACGAACGAATACTCAAAAGATACTATCACTGACTGTGCTTGAAATTGTGACACACAGTCCATCAGATAACCAGTTAAACCACACGACGTGGCGGGGTTAGTACCACTAACTGGCCGTTAGCCCCGAAAACGATATTTTGAAGCCCTTACCTATAGAATTGAGAAGTATGCCTCAGCTTCAGACACGGGGACGCGACTTGCTACTGTGCCGAAAATGTGGATCGACGTTCCCGGAGGGCCAGGCCACCCGCGATGGGTGGCATTATGAGTGCCCAACCGATGACTGCAACTCCGAGGGGCTCGGAGACGGTCTCCGACGCGTACAATCCTCCAACTAACAACCGCCAACCGGCCACCCGCCCCGTGGGGTGACCCCGGCGTTCATTTTTCAGGCTCGCGCCGGCATCTCCATCCTTTTTACGCCCCCGTGTCCCACGTTCGCCTAATGAGTAGCTCCGAGTACGACTACGAGTCACTCGGCCTCGTCGCCGGTCTGGAGATCCACCAACAGCTCAACACCGAAACCAAGCTGTTCTGTGCGTCGCCAACCGCGATCCGCGAGCCCGAGGAGTCCGAGCGCACGATCACCCGCTTTTTGCACCCAACCAAAAGCGAACTGGGCGAACTCGACGACGCCGCCCTCGAAGAGAGCCGCGTCGACCGCGAGTTCGAATACCTCTCGTACGACACGACCTGTCTCGTCGAGGAGGACGACGAACCACCAAGCGAGGTCGACGACGAAGCCCTCGCTGTCGCCATGCAGATCGCCTCCCTACTGGATATGAGCATCGTCGACCAACTCCACGTCATGCGAAAGCTGGTCATCGACGGCTCGAATACGTCGGGCTTCCAGCGCACCATGCTCTTGGGCCAAGAGGGCGAAATCCAGACCAGCGACGGTCCCGTTTCGGTGGTCGACCTCTTGCTCGAAGAGGAGTCCGCCCAGCGAATCGAGGAGCGCGACGACGGCGTGCTCTACAGCCTCGACCGCCTCGGTATCCCACTGGTCGAAATCGGCACTGGCCCGGACATCCGAAGCCCACAGCAGGCCAAGGAGGCGGCCAAACGCATCGGGATGCTCCTTCGGTCGACTGGCAAAGTCAAACGCGGGCTGGGAACGATTCGGCAGGACGTCAACGTCTCCATCGCGGAGGGCGCGCGCGTCGAAGTCAAAGGCGTGCAGGCACTCGATCAGATCGACGAAATCGTCGAACTGGAGGTCCAGCGCCAGTCCGAGTTGGTCGACATCGCCGCCGAACTCGCCGAGCAAGGCGCCAGCGTCGGCGATACCCAAGATGTAACCGCTGTCTTTGAGGATACCGACTCCGGTGTCATCGGCGGTGCGCTCGGCTCCGGTGGCAACGTGACAGCAGTCCCGCTGTTCGGCTTTGATGGGCTCGTGGGCCACGAGATCCAGCCGGACCGTCGACTCGGCACGGAGTTCTCGGATCACGCTAAACGCCACGGTGCGGGCGGGATCTTCCACACCGACGAACTCCCGGCCTACGGCGTGACTGACGAGGAAGTCGCGGCACTCCGAGAGGCGGTCGACGCCGGTCCGGAGGACGCGGTGGCTATCGTTGCCGACGACCCCGAGACCGCAGAGCTTGCTATCGAGGCGGTCGCCGAGCGCGCCGAGACCGCAATCGAGGGTGTCCCGGAGGAGACCCGCGATGCGACCCAAGAGGGAACAACGCGCTATCTTCGCCCACTCCCCGGCGCAGCCCGAATGTACCCCGAAACCGACGTGCCGCCGGTCGAACCCGATCCGAGCGAAGTAGAGGAGCCGGAACTCCTCACCGAGAAGGTCGAGCGCTATCAAGCCGAGTTCGGCCTCGACAGCGGGCTGGCCGAACAGGTCGCCTACGGTCGACGCATGCCACTGTTTGAGGAAGCCGTCGCGCAGGGCGTCGACGCTACGTTCGCCGCGTCAGTGCTCGAAAGCACGGTCGTCGAACTCCGCCGCGATGGCGTTCTGGTGGAGAACCTTGCGGACGCCCACTTCTTGGGCGTCTTCGAGTTGGTCTCCGACGACGAACTCGCAAAGGAGGGCGTCGAAGACGTGCTGACGGTACTGGCCGAACAGCCAGAGATGACTGCTGAGGAAGCCGTCGAAGAGGCCGGACTTGGTGGCGTCGACGAAGATGACGTTCGTGAGGTCATTGTCAGTGTCGTCGAGCGAAACAGCGAGCAGGTCGACGAGGAGGGAATGGCTGCCTTCTCGGGACTGATGGGCGAATGTATGGGCCAACTCCGTGGGAAAGCCGACGGCGAGACGATCAGTTCACTGCTCCGCGAAGAGATCGGCAAACGAAGCTAGGCGGCGAATCGCTCGGAGAGGGTCGACTGTTGTCGTTCGGATAATTCCGCCACGAACACCCCGAGTAGGGATGACTTACCTATTTTTGAAGTATCCTACAGTAGTATGGTATGTATCTAGATAGTCGCAGTCTGTGAGTTTTTGGTTGCGTTGTATTCGTTTTGGACGGCACAACCAGACGGGGACGCAGGCCAATCGGAATCCGCTCGTCGACACCCTCTCCGGGTGTGGCGCTCAGCTGCCCCGATAGACCTACCGACACTCCACAGACACCGACACCCTCGGTAACGTGCTGTTAATTAGCTATTATTCAATACATAAACCACAATCAAAACAATCAAACGAAACAACATGTAAACTCGCGTGGGTAAGATCTGACTTACAATAGCCATGTCTGGTGAGACTCGGGTATGGAGTACACTCCTACCAGACGAACAGTCCTCACATCGAGTGGGCTGCTCACAGTTGGCCTCGCTGGCTGTGTGGGTTCCGCTCAAGAAAACGACGATCCACAGGGTCCAGAACCGGTCGACCTCGGGACGGCCTGTGAGTTTTCGATCTTGGCAAAGTCCGGGATATCAAGCGTTCCAGACTCCGATATCGCAGGCGACATTGGCGTGAGCCCCATCGCGTCGACTGCTATAACCGGATTCGATTTGACGTTGGATGCGACGGGCGTCTTCGCGACATCGACGCAGGTGGGCGGGCGGGTGTACGCGGCCGATTATGCGGAGCCGACCCCGTCCAGATTGACCACGGCTGTGAACGATCTGGAAGCTGCGTACACCGATGCATTCGGCCGCGTCCCGCCGGACGTTACGGAGTTGGCCAGCGGCAACATCGGTGGAGAGACGCTTACGCCCGGGATCTATAACTGGAGTACGGACGTCCTGATCGACGACGATATTACCATCGACGGTGGCCCGGACGACACCTGGATCTTCCAGATTTCAGGGGATCTCACCGTGGCGAGCGGGGTGACAGTCAATCTGGCCGGCGGCGCGCAGGCCGAAAACATTGTCTGGGTAGTCGCTGGCGGTGCGGGTGTCGAGATCGGGACAGACGCTGACTTTACGGGAGTCGTGTTGGCCCAAACGGGGATCAACGTCCTCACCAACGCGTCGGTCGACGGCTGTTTGTACGCCCAAACCGATGTCAACCTTCAGATGGCGAGCGTTACCGGCTGCGACTGCGATGTCGTCGACCTACAAGTGGGCCTAGAGTGTGTCGATGGCGACGGTGAGATCACGCTAACGAACACCAACGACAGCCCGGTGATGGTCACGATCACTGGTCCCGATGGGTTCGAAGAGACGATAGAGGTTCCCGCGGAGAGTTCGGCAACGGTGGATGGGCTCGCGGATGGAACGTACTCGCTCGAAACGGACGACAGCGAGATCGGCCTCGATATCACGACACTCGACGTTAGTTGTGATTCGGACATACCCGATGTCATCACGACACCAGCGACGGACATCGACGGATCATCGGCCACGCTCAACGGAGAGTTGACCGACCTCGGCGAGTTCGACGAGGTCGACGTCTTCTTCGAGTGGCGTGAAGTCGGCACCGAAGAGTGGAACACCACCGACACCCAGACGCTGGACGAACCCGGCGATTTCGACGCCGAGATCGAGGGTCTCGAACCCGGTACCACCTACGAGTTCCGGGCGGTCGGGGTGGCGGACGGCGAACGGTTCGAAGGAGCCATCCTCCTCGTGATCATTGGCGACGACATGGATAACGGCGACGACGATGATGACGATGATGACGATGATGACATGGATGACGACGGCGACGAGGACGACGATGGTGACGAGGATGATGATGACGACAAAAAGAAAAAGCCGGATGTCGAGGACGACGTCGACCTCAAGCTTGTCTCGAAAAAGAAAGGCGACGAGGGCGACACGTACGAACTCAAGATCTGTAACGACACGGACCACGATATAAAATTCTCGTGGGGACTGGGCGACACCAAGCACCGCGAGAAACTCACCGTCGACGGCGAGTCCAGCGACACGTTCCACGTCGACGCCGACGAGGAGGGAACCGTCTACCTCTACCACGACGGTGACGAAATCGACTCCGTCGACATCGAATAGCGGCGTTCTGGGAGCCGACAGCGGGCTATCGCTGTTGGACAACCTTCCTCGCCTGCTGTAGCAGTGGTCAAGGTTCTTGCCGGTCGCACCGTAAGCCAACCCATGACGATCTTTTTCGACGACCTTGCGGTCGACGACGAGTGGACCAGCGGCGAGTACGCAGTTACGGAAGCCGAAATCCGAGAGTTTGCCGACCAGTACGATCCCCAGTGGTTCCATACCGACCCCGACCGCGCGGCTGAGGAGTCACCATACGAGGGACTGATCGCCAGTGGGTGGCACACTACCGCAATGACGATGCGACTCTTAGTCGACAACTTTCTCAGCGATGCAGCCACCATGGGCGCAAAGGGCGTCGACGAACTTCGCTGGCGCAGACCGGTCGAACCAGGCGACAGCCTCTCGATTCAGGCCACAGTCGAGGACAAAGCCGTCGACAGCGAAAGCCGAGGCACGGTTCGGCTCCGAATCGAAACAACGAATGGGGACGACGAACCCGTCTGTACGATGGTCGGCATTGTGATGTTCGCACGCCGCGAGGAGTGAGCGTCTGCTACCGAAATAGTCACGGATAACTAACCGATAGACAGCCGCGAGAGACCGTGGTTCGCCCTCACACGGTGAAGGGACTTTGAAAGCGCTTTTATGGGGGAGCGTCAAACGAGAGTGTACAGCCTATCCGGGTTGATGATACTCCTCGCCGTCAGGGACCTACCGTTCGGCGAGGATGTGCGAGCCCGAAGATAGGAGAGGTAAAATATGCCAGTTTACGTAGATTACGACACCCCAGCCGACCTCGCAGAGCGCGCGCTTGACGCTCTCGAAGTCGCCCGAGACACAGGCAGTGTAAAGAAAGGAACCAACGAGACCACGAAGGCCGTCGAGCGCGGGAACGCCCAGCTCGTCTACGTCGCCGAAGACGTCTCCCCTGAGGAGATCGTCATGCACCTTCCCGAGATCGCCGAGGAGAAGGGCATTCCGGTCGTCTTCGTCGAGACGCAGGACGATGTCGGTCACGCCGCCGGCCTCGAAGTCGGCTCGGCCGCCGCAGCCATCGTCGACGCTGGCGATGCATCGGACGACATCGAAGACATCGGCTCGAAGGTCGAGGAACTCCAGTAACTCACCATGAGCGCAGAGGAGAACGCCACCGACTCGACGGCCGCAGAGGTCATCGAGGTCGTCGGCAAGACCGGGATGCACGGCGAGGCCATGCAGGTCAAATGCCGCATCCGCGAAGGCTCGGACAAGGGCCGTATCATTACCCGCAACGTACTGGGTCCGATCCGCGAAGGCGACGTCCTGCAGCTTCGCGAGACCCAGCGTGATGCGGACTCGATTGGAGGCCAATAATGGTTGAACAACGTACGTGCGACTACTCAGGCGACGATATCGAGCCCGGCACGGGCACGATGTTCGTCAAAAAGGACGGAACGATCCTCCACTTCAAGGACTCGAAAGCAGAGAAGAACTATCTGCTCGGCCGCGAAGCCCGAGACCTCGAGTGGACCGAAGCAGGCCGCGAAAACAGCGGCAACTAGCTACTCACCGGCAGTATTCTCCTTCTTTTATCGCGACTCCAACCCGCCAGTAGTAACTACCCCCACCGAATACAGTACCCATGAGCAACGACGAACGGACCTTTGTTATGGTCAAACCGGACGGCGTCCAGCGCGGCCTGATCGGCGAAATCACCTCGCGGTTCGAGCATAGGGGGCTCAAACTGGTCGGCGCGAAAGCGATCCAGCTCGACCGTGAGCTGGCCGAAGAGCATTACGCCGAACACGAGGGCAAACCCTTCTTCGAGGGGCTGGTCGACTTCATCACCTCCGCACCGGTGTTCGCGATGGTGTGGGAAGGCAAAGACGCGACCCACCAGGTTCGGCGGATGGTCGGCGAAACCGACCCCGCCGAATCCCCGCCGGGCACGATCCGCGGGGATTACGGCCTGGATCTCGGCCGCAATCTGATCCACGCCTCGGACCACGAGGACCCCGGCTCGAACGAACGCGAAATCGAGCTGTTCTTCGATGACGACGAACTGCTCGACTACGAGCAGGTCACCGCCGAGTGGCAGTACGAATAGCCTCGGCGTAGTCGACTGGGTTTTCGCTACTTTCGATAGCTCGGTGAGGGACGTCTCAAGCGACCCTCCACAAGGAGTTTCACTCACTACCATAGCTTTTAGCGATTTCCGAAATACCGTTGGTCCATGGACGAACTGAAACCCGTCAGTCGAACAGTCGACTCGATCACGACAGCGTCGATGACGCGAGATCCGACGCCGCTTTCAGTCGACGAGTCCCCGAGCAGCAGCGCCACCACACCAGCCGCCTGCGGTATCTACGCATGATCGAGAACCGAGATCGCCTCACCACCACTGAGGCCCACGAGACGGCAGTCGAGTGCGTTGAGGCGGGCATCGAGGCGGGCCACCCCCGGCGGATCGTCCGAGACGCCGTGGGGCTCAACGGAGACAGCCTCCGAATCGCCGAGTCGACGTATGATCTCGGCAACTACGAGGAGATCGTCGTCCTCGGCGGCGGCAACGCCGCGGCACACGTCGCGGTCGCACTCGAAGCCATCCTCAGCGACCGGATCGACCGTGGCGTTGTTGTCACGGACGACCCCGTCGAAACGGAGCGCGTGACGGTGCACGAGGGCGACCACCCGGTGCCGAGCGAGCGGGCGGTCGACGGGACGCGAGAGCTGCTCGCGGCGGCGGATGCGGCCGACGAGGACACGCTCGTCCTCGCGACGATCACCGGCGGCGGGAGTGCGCTTCTCCCCGCACCGGCGGGGGACGTCTCGCTCGCGGATCTCCAGTCGACGACCGATTCGTTGCTCACCAGCGGGGCCGACATCCACGAAATCAATGCCGTCCGGAAACACCTCTCGGCGCTGAAAGGCGGTCGGCTGGCACGTCGTGCGGCCCCTGCGACGGTGGTCTCGCTGATATTCAGCGACGTCGTCGGCAACGACCTGAGCGTGATCGCGAGTGGCCCCGTCGCGCCCGACGAGTCGACGTTTGACGAGGCGCTCGCGGTGCTCGAACGGTACGGGATCGACGCGCCCGAAGCCGTTGTCGCGCACCTCGAAGGCGGCGCGTCCGGCGAGGTCGACGAAACGCCGGGCGCGGACGATCCCGCGCTCGCGGCCGTCTCGAACCATGTGGTCGCCGACGGGATGACGGTGCTCGAAGCGGCGCAAGCGGCGGCGGCCGAACGCGGATACGAGACGCTCGTACTCTCCTCGCGGGTTCGCGGCGAAGCCCGCGATGCGGCCACGACGCATGTCGCCATCGCCGAGGAGGTACGGGCGACCGACACGCCGATCTCGCCACCGGCCGTGGTCCTCTCCGGCGGCGAGACGACGGTAACGATCCGCGGAAACGGGTCTGGCGGCCCGAATCAGGAGTTTGCGACGAGCGCGGCGCTCGAACTCGACGACGGCAAAGAAGACGGCGAGGGACAAATCGTGGTTGCAGCGGTCGACACCGACGGCATCGACGGTGCGACCGACGTGGCGGGCGCACTGATCGACGAGACGACCGTCGAGGACCCCGAGGCGGCTCGGGAGGCCCTCGCCGAAAACGACGTGTATCCGTATCTCGAATCCCGGGACGCCCTCGTCCTGACAGGAGCGACCGGGACGAACCTCAACGATCTGCGAGTGATGGTCGTCGACTAGAAGATCACTCCCGCGATGTTCTGGAGGATGACGATCCAGATGATACTCGTGACGCCGAGCACCAGCGTCGCAAGCGTCCACGCCTGATAGGCCGTCGCCGTCTCCATGTCGGAGAACTCCGTGATGATCCAGAAGTAGGAATCGTTGGCATGGCTGACGGTCATGCTCCCGGCACCGATCGCGAGGACGGTGAACACCTGACCGAGCTCCGTGTTCAGTCCGAGTGAACCGAGCAGCGGCGCGACGAGGCTGGCCGTGGTCAAGATTGCGACCGTCGAGGAGCCGAGCGCCGTCTTCATCGCCGCCGCGACGACGAACGCGGCCAACAGCCCGATGCCGAGGCCGCCCAATGTGTCGGTGATGAAGTTCTGAAGGGGCAGCGCCGAGAGGACTTCGCCAAACGCGCCGCCAGCGCCGGTCACCGCGAGGATGACCGCGGCACTCTTGATCCCGTCGGAAACCCAGTCATCGGTGACTTTGCTACTGAAATCGGGCACGATTGCAAAGGCGATGAACGCGCCGATGAGCAGCGCGACGGCCGGATCACCGATGAACAGGAGCCAGCGCTGGAGCGGCCCGGTGATGAGTTCCGGGTTCGCCGCTTCGGGGAAGGCGGCAATCGATCCGAGCGCGATAAGCAGAATCGGGATGAGTAGTGGCGCGAACGACGCGGCACGCGAGGGCATTCTCCCGTACTCGTCTTTGATCTCTTCGATTGTCATCTCCGGATCGGGATCGATGTGGTAGTTCGATGCGACCTTGTCGGCCCACAGCGCGGCGACGAAGACGATCGGCGCGCTGACGATGATCCCGGCGAGCATGACGAGGCCGATATCTGCGCCGATGATCCCCGCCGCCGCAATCGGGCCGGGCGTCGGCGGCACGAAGACGTGTGTGACGTAGAGCCCACCGGCGAGCGCCACGCCGAGCGTCGACAGCGAGAGCCCCGAGCGTTCGGCGAGCGAGCGGTTCAGTCCCGAGAGGATGACGAAGCCGGAGTCACAGAACACCGGAATGGAGACGAAACTCCCCGTGATCGCCATTACTTGTGTCGTGTACTCTTCACCGACGTAATCGAGGATCGTCTCGGCGATGACAATCGCCGCACCGGACCGTTCGAGACAGGTGCCGATGATCGTCCCGGCAATGATGACGATCCCGATGTAGCCGAGGATGCCGCCGAACCCGCTTGTCACCAGTGAGGCGACCTCTGCAGGATCGATTCCCGCGGCGAGACCGGTCAGATAGGCGGCGATGAGGAGTGCAAGAAACGCATGCAGGTCCAACTTCGCCGTGGCAATGATGATAAACGCTACCGATGCAGCGAGCAACAGTACCAGTGGTAATCCTTCGAGCATGCAGCCCGAACACAATCATCAATTATGATATAACCACCGATCCATGGTATTATTGGCATATAATACTTATTCAATTATTTAAATCGTGAAATTGAAATAGAGAGACCAGATAGTGGTTGGAGACGTATGAATGAGATTCGAGACTACCCCGTAGAAAAGACAGCTACGGCGATTTTTGTTCGATTGTATCGGTCGTACGTGTAGATATGAGAATAATATCGGTAACTCATCTATTTACTTATATACTAGCTTGATAGATATATGTCAATCAGCATTATGCTATACTATATTGACCATTCCGCGTTTGTTGTGCTCGCAGTTTCCTACCGTCGACTGAGTGGTTGGACGCTACCGGTCAGTAGAAGCTGACGATACTCCCCCAATCCGTGCATACTTGGCCGCAGGATACCTTCGTCCGGTGATGACTGCTGATCTCTTTACACCGTTGTCGCTTCGGGAAACAACGATTCCGAACCGGGTAATGGTCTCGCCGATGTGTCAGTACTCCTGTGAGGATCGTGACGGTCGGGCCACCGACTGGCACGCCCAGCACCTCAACAGCCGGGCAGTTGGTGGCGCTGGCATCGTCATGACCGAGGCCACCGCCGTCGACCCACAGGGCCGTATCTCGCCGGAAGATCTCGGGATATGGTCCGATGACCACGTCGACGCGCTTGCCGATATTACGTCCTTTATCAAAGAACAGGGGAGCGTCCCGGCGATGCAGTTGGCGCATGCTGGCCGAAAAGCCTCAACCAGTCGACCGTGGGAGGGCCACGATCCACTCCAGCCTGACGAGGGCGGCTGGGACGTGCTCGGACCGACCGACGAGCCATACCCCTACGGCGACCAGACATCCCCGGAGACCAGCCGCATGGGCGAGAAAGAGATGGCCGCAGTCACCGAGTCGTTCGTCGACGCCGCCAAGCGAGCCAACGAGGCGGGCTTCGAAATCGCCGAAGTCCACGCCGCCCACGGCTACCTGCTCCACGAGTTCCTCTCGCCGGTAACAAACACCCGCGACGACGAGTACGGCGGCGATTTCGAGAGTCGGATTCGGTTCCCACTGGAGGTCATTCGAGCAGTCCGAGCGGTCTGGCCCGACGAGAAACCACTGTTCGTTCGCATCTCGGCGACTGACTGGCTCGCTGATCGGGAGTCGTGGGACGTCGACCAATCAATCGCGTTCGCTGATCGCGCTGCGGAGGCGGGCGTCGACTTCATTGATGTGAGCGCGGGTGGGATTCATCCCGACCAAGAGATTCCGTCGACTGGACCGGGGTATCAGGTACCCTACGCTCACCGGATCAAGGATGAGACCGAATCCGATATCGCAGTCGGTGCGGTTGGCGGGATCACCGCTCCAGAACAGGCCGATGCACTGATCAGCAACGAGCGGGCAGATATGGCAATTCTCGGCCGCGAACACCTCCGCGATCCGTACTTCACGCTCCACGCGGCCCGAGCGTTGGGCCGTGAAGACCAGGTTGCAGTGTCGCCGCAGTACGACCGGGCGTTCTGAGACCAATATAAGAGTCAGTCTCAAGCCGATCTGTTTCTACGATTATATTTAGTTAACTGTACTTAGCAAGCCGAGAACGACCTTCACACGTCGTCGACGAACTCCTCGACCGCAGCCCACGAGAGTTCGGTTCGAGCGGTCACGTCTTGGGCGGCCAGCGCGCCGCAGGCGTTGCCGACCCCCAGCGCGTCGACGTACTGTGCGACCTCGGTAGTCGCCCCGGAGTCGTCGACCCACTCGCCATCAGCGAGCGTGGCCAGAAAGCCCGCCGCGAAGGCGTCGCCAGCGCCCGTCAGGTCGACTGGGTCGACGACGAACCCCGGATGGGTGTGGCTCTCCGTTGGCGTGTAGACGGTCGCTCCATCGCCGCCGTGTTTGACGACGACGGTCATCTCGCTGGGCTCGGTCGGCGACAGGGTCCCGCTTTCGGCGACGAGATCGGCCTCCCGCTGATTTAAAAACAGCAGATCAGTCGCCGCCAGCGCCTCGCTGTACCCACGGTCGGCCACTCGGCGGCCGGGATCAAAGCTCACCGAGAGGCCCAGATCGCTCGCCAGCGTCGCCAACAGCGAGGCCATCTCCGGCGACTGGCTCGTCAGGTGGAGGTGGTCGACACCGCGGAACAGTTCGGCCGAAATATTGGCCTCACAGAATGCCTCGTTGGCCCCCTCGTTGGCGAACACCATCACCTCGCCAGTGGCGTCGACGACCAGATATTTGACCGAGGTGGTCCCTTCGGCATCGATGAACACGTGGCCGCAGTCGACGCCGACCCCGTCGAGTTCCCGCAGGGCAAGCGCGCCGGTGTCGTCGCCGCCGACGCTGCCGTACAGCGACGCCTCCAGACCAAGGCCGACGAGCCCGACCGCGACGTTGGCCGCCGAGCCGCCGCCCGACTGGACGAGCTGGTGGATCTGGACCTCGCCGTCGGCCTCGGGCAGGCTGTCGACGTGCATCGTCACGTCCCAGTTGATGTGACCCGCACAGACGACACTCACACGTCTTTCTCCCGCTTGGATTCCTCCCACGGCTCGTCGACGCTCTCGCCGAACAGCTCCCGCATCAGCGTGACGATGCTCTCGGGCGGGAACTGACCGCGTTCGGTGATGATCGCGTCGACGTAACGCGGCGGCGTCACGTCGAAGGCGGGGTTGTCGACAGTTATGTCGCCAATCGAATCCCGGGTCTCGCTGTCGATCACCTCGCGTTCGTCCCGCATCTCGATCTCGACAGTGTGACCGGTCAGCGTGTCGGGATGGAGCTTGATCGTCTGGGCGGCGGCCATGACAGGCGTGCCACGATCTCGCGCGTTGACTGCAAGCCCGCTGGTCCCGATCTTGTTGATGACGCTGCCGTCGGCGGCGATGCTGTCGGCACCAACGATGACGTGGTCGACCGCATTTAAATAGCGACGGGCCGCGCTGTCGACGATCAGCGTCACGTCGACGCCCATCTCACGGAGTTCACGCGCCGTAATATGGCCCTGATTTCGGGGCCGGGTCTCCTTGACAATCGCCGAGATCGATTTTCCTTGGTCGACGGCGGTCTCGATACAGGCCAGCGCGTCCGTCGAGTGGCAGTGGGTCATCACGGTGTCGCCGTCCCGGAGTCGGTTGGCACCGACCGCGCCGAGATCGGCCTGTGCCCGGTCGAGTCGGTCGACGAACTCGTCGGCTGCGTTGATTACCCCTGCTCGGAGCGTGCCGACGGTTTCGCCAGCCATCCGCCGGAGGACATATCGGAGCGCGTTGGGGAGACTGACCGCCGTCGGTCGCGTGGTATGGAGTCGGCGGGCCGCCGCCCGGAGCGTCGACTCGAAATCCTGCGGTGTGGCCGCCGTACACTCGATAGCCTGGGTCCGGAGTGCGGTGGCGGCGGCCGCCGCAATCGTTGCGGCCCCCCGAATCTCCATCGAGGCGATCTTGGCGGCGGTCTCCTCGATGTCCGGATGGAGCTGTGGATTCGACATCTCCCTGCCTGTAGCACGTCGGGGTACAAGAGCCTGCGGGATTTATCAGGATTAATTGTCGTACTTAATGAGGAGTTCGCGGTCGACATCATACTCCAAGACGCTCTCGCGGTCCAACGCTGGCAGCACCGTTTCAGTGAGTGTCGACCGGACGGTCGACCGGTCGGTTTTCTCAGGTTCGCGGTCCAGAATCGTCTCAACGAGGTGGTCGACCGGGATGACAGCGTAGTCGGCAGTCAGAAACGCCTCGACGACCCAGCGTCGCCACTCGCGGCGTTGATCGTCGCTGACCGAGTCCGCCGGTGGAACGTCGTCGACAGTCTCGGACGCGTTGTCGGTACGCTCAGAATCTATCGGTGAGCCACCGGTCCCATCGGCTTCGTGTGGCCCAGCTGCCCGGTTTGTCCCATGTCGAAATGTCATGGTCTATATTTTGTTCGAGTCGAGCCAACGGATTAACTGTTCGGCTGGGGACTACTATCTGGCTGGTATTACTGTGTGATTTATAACGTTAATTGTCTAATTTAGATCACGACAGGTATGCATACTACTTCTGTCCAAATAGTAGGAAGTAGTTATAGAATGTATCTGTATGCAAACGACTCTTTTCAACTGTATGATGGAAAAAGAGTGTCTACTATGTATCAGTATGGGCTTATTCCCGTCGGTCCCCGAAACAGGAATATGAGCAATCGCATGCAGTTGTTGGGAGAATCACTGGATGCGCTCCCGGTGAACGTCTCCGTGTTGGACCCCGAGGGAATGATCCTCCAGACCAATCAATCGTGGCAGGAGTTCGGCGAACAAAACGGGATTCGGATGCGACCGGATACCGCCGGTGTCAACTATCTAAACGTCTGTGACCGGTCGAAGACGGAGACAGCGACAGCCGCACGCCGGGGGCTCACGGAGCTACTCGCAGGGGAACGCCAACAGTTCCAGCTGGAGTACCCCTGTCATTCGCCGGTCGAACAGCGCTGGTTTCTGCTCGTGGCGGTGCCGGTGATACTCGATCAAAAGCGACACGCTGTCGTCGCCCACATCAACATCACCGACCAGAAACGCCGCGAGCGGCAACTCGAAGCGGAGGTCGCGCGTCTGGAAGCGCTCACCGATCTCACGGCTGCGGTCAGAGAGATCACCCAGACCGTCATCAGCCAGTCGACGCGGTCGGAGATCGAACAGGCAGTCTGTGACCAATTGGCCGGAGCAAACGGCTACGACTGTGCGCGGATCGGCGAGGTCGACGGCCGAACCGGGAGGTTCACTGTTCGAGCCAGTGCGGGCCGCTTTGGATCGATCCAGGAGTGCACCGAGTCCGACGAGCTGTTCGGTGCGACCGTGATTCGGGAAGCGGTCTGGACCGGACAGCTACAGACGACCACCCACAGGCGGGAAAACACGGCCTTCGACTGGAGACAGGACGCGCCACCGGTCGCGACAAAGCGTGCCGTTGCGGCGGTGCCGATCAGGCATGCCGAGACGCTGTACAGCGTCCTCACGATCTATACGGAGCGACCCGACGCCTTCAGCACCGAGGAGCGAACCACGCTCTCGGAACTCGGGGAGGTCGTCGGCCACGCAATCGCTGCCAGCGAGCGGACACAGGCCCTGATGAGCGACGAGCTCATCGAGGTCGAACTCCGGATTCGGGATCTGTTTCCCCACGAATCCCCGTCGACCGACTGGACCGTTGAGATCACCCAAACCGTCGCTGGCCCGGATGACGACTACACGATGTACGGAACGACGACCGAAGCCGAGATCGAGGCGGTTGCCGCAGTCATCGATCCCCTGGATGTGGCGGCGGTGACCGTTATCGGCGGTTCGGGTGAGTCGGTTCGGATCGCACTCCGACTCTCTCAGCAGTGTGTGATCCCGCTGCTCGCATCGCATGGCTGGTCGACCGAGACGGCAGTGCTCTCCAACGGCGACTGTTATCTGACGGTCCATCTCCCCTCGGGTGATAACGTTCGAGAGATGGTCGAGACCGTTTGTGAGGTATTTCCCAACACGGAACTGCTGGCCCGCAGGCAGATCCACGTCGACTCACAGGTCGACATGGAGATCCAGGAGTCGGCGGTGGCCGAACTCACCAACCGCCAGCGAACTGTGCTCCAGACCGCCTACGCGGCGGGCTACTTCCAGTGGCCGCGGGACGCAACCGGCGCGGAGATCGCCGAGAGCCTCGGGATCGCGCCGCCAACCTTTCACCAGCACCTCCGCGTCGGACAGCAGAAACTCATGGACACGATCTTCGGAGAGCTACCAGTCGCAGTTTAAAAAGAGCCGGTAGTTGCGTTAGTCGGCCAGCGGCACTGGCTCGTCGAGATCGATCTCGCCGGCGTCGAGTTCGGCCTCTATTTCACGGGTTGCTTTCACGAGGTTCTCCATCTTGCCGTAGGCAACCTCTCGCGGCAGCAGCTTCACACCGCAGTCGGGGCTGATCGTGAGTTTCTCCGGTGGCACGACCTTCAGGCCCTGCAAAATGTTCTCCTTGATTTCTTCGACGCTCTCGACTTCGGCGGTGTGAACGTCGACAACCCCAAGCGCGAGATCAGGCACGAACTCAGGGTCGGTGAACACGTCGATCTGCTCGTAGCCGCCGTTACAGAGTTCGAGGTCGACCTCGTCGACTGGGTAGTCGTTGAGTTCCGGATAGATACGGGAGTAATCGCCGTAACAGACGTGGAGACCGATCCGCACGTCGTCTGGGATTCCGCTGACGATCCGGTCGAGGGCCTCGCCAACGATGGCGTGGTCGTCCGGCGTCGTCGCGAGGGCCGGCTCGTCGATCTGGATGTATTTGGCTCCGGCTTCGACGAGACGCTCGACCTCGATGTTCACGAGATCTGCCAGCTCGTAGACGAGTTCCTCTTCGGTTTCGTAGGCCTCGTTGAACGCCCAGTTGCCCAGCGTGTAGGGGCCCGTAATCGGGACCTTCACTGGCTTGCTGGCGACGTTGTCAGTGAACTCGAACTCGTCGACGAGCCACGGTTCGTCGTAGCTGACCGGCGACGACACCGAGGGTTTGTCGAAGTAGTTGTGGCCCCAGACCTTGACTGGGCCGTTGAACTCGTAGCCGGGAATACGCTCGGCGAAGAACTCGACCATTTCATTCCTCCTGACCTCGCCGTCGACTACGGTATCCAATCCGCAACGTTCGTGCTCGTGAGTGATGACGCGGGCAGCGTCGTCGTGGGCCTCTTCGAGATCCTCGGCGTCGAATTTTGAATCTTGGTCGTCGACCAGTTCGTCGGCTCGGTTGAGCCACTTGGGCTTCGGATACGAACCGACGACGGTCGTCAGCAGGAAGTTGTCGTGGGGGTGGTCATCCGGGCGGAACTGCTCTCGGTTGTCGGCTGGTCGGCTCATGCTGTTACCTCCTCTTCGGTGTCGGTGTTGTTGGCCGCAGCGGCGATGGCGGCGAGTTTCTCGCGGTGTTTGTTCACTGGCAGGTAGAACGGCTCGGTGTTGGTCGTCAGGTAGAGTCGGTCGAACTCTTGGACCGGAATCTGGTCGTTGAACCAGTCGACGCGCTCTTCGAGCGTCTCGGGCGATTCGACGAGCGTGTTCTGGCCGTCGGCGATGCCGAGGGCGGCGGCGTCCTTGGTGCCGAACTCGGTGATGTTCGAGAGCGTCTGGTCGCGGTCGCCCGCGACGAGATCGAAGCCCAGCGCCTCGACGTCGGCATCCATCAGGTGGGCGTAGGTTTTCTCGTCGAGCGCGCCGAAGTAGGTGTGAACGACAACGTCGGCGTCAGTCTGGCTGGCGACGGTGTCGACGGCCTCTGCGAGCTGATTTTGGGTGTCTTCGTCGGGTGGGTTTTCGACCAGCGACGGCTCAAGGAGGAACAGCGTCTCGTGGTCGGGGAACGCCTCGACCTCTCCGCCGAGGAAGTCGGCGATGGCTTCGAAAAAGTCGCCTTCGTCGCCGTAATGGTCGTCGGTCGCCAGATCCATCAGCGAGTAGGGGCCCGGAAGGGTGGCCTGCAGGGAGTCATCCTCGCCGAGCAGTTCGGCTGCGGCTTCAAGCTCTCCGGCAACATCGCCCGAGAAGGTGAGATCGCCCTCGACGACTGGGTCGCGGTAGAAGTTGTTGTTGTCGTAGTAGCGGACGATCCCGTCGGGGTTGACGTTGTCGTGGGTCGTCAGCGGGTGGGCGAGCATGTCGTCCCAGCGGAGTTGGCCCTCGACGATTCGATCAAGCCCGGTCGACTGCTGTTGGCCAATGACCTCTCCTCGATACTCCTCGTAGGCCGATGCGATCTGGGCGCTTTCGGCGCCGGAGATCAGATCGTGTTTCTGGTGGCCCTTCAGGTCCGAGAGCTGCTGTTTCGCTTGATCGGGAAGCGGGAACAGCCCCGGTGTCGTGGCAACGCGCTCTGTCATACACACGGATTAGTGATGACGTCGCTTAATATTTACTAATGTATTCTATGCGCTGTAGTTATTTTGCGGTGAGTTTGAGAATGGACAACGTCTCGAAGGGGTAGGATTCTTGGCGGATATCGTCGACCGAAAACCCGGCTTCCTCGGCCAGCTCAACCACGATATCGTACCCCGTGAGACTACTCACGAGCAGGTAAACCTCGCCGCCGGGTGCCAGTACGCGGCTCACATCTTTTAAAAAGGGGACGATGAGCCGTCGACCGTCTTCGCCGCCCGAAAGGGCGTGTTCCATCCAGTCGTCCCACTTGTTGTCGGGATCGGTCGGCAGGTAGGGCGGATTGAACAGCACGGCATCGAACACGCCATCCGCGAAAGGCGCGACGAGGTTGGCCTGAATTGCCTCGATGCCCCGATTTTGAGCCTGTCGACAGGCATAGGGGTTCAGATCGCTGCCGATTACTCTGGCTCCGGTTTCGGCGTCGACCTGCTCGGCGACCCACCCCGAGCCGGTGCCGACCTCCAATACGAGCTCCGGCTCCGACAGCGACTCGATGGCGGCCTCGGCCAGCAGTCCCGAATCCTCGGCTGGCTGGTAGACGTCGGGGTCGACGCCGCGACGCTCGGCCAGTGCGGACTTCGAGTCCTCGCGCTGCGAGTCAGTCATTGTTTCCCCTCTCGCGTGGCTCGGCCTGACCCTTTCGAGTCGACTGTCCGTCGCCGGAAACTGACTCGCCGTCGGTGGCAGTCGACTCGCCGTCGGGAGAAGCTGGCGTCGACTCCTCACCGTCGACCTCTCTCGGTTCGGTCGACTGCTCGCCGTCAGCCAGCCGGAACCCGCCCGTCTCGGCGCGACCCGAGAGTTCCCGCTGTGGGTACGGAATCTTGATCCCGTTGTCGGCGAACGCCTCCTTGATCGCAGCGATCATCTGGGTTCTGGCCCGCCAGCGCCGCCGCTCGCTCGGGTTGTCTATCCAGCCGCGAATTCCAAGCAGTATCGAGGAGTCACTGAACTCCTTGGAGACGGCCTGTGGACTCGGCCCGTTCAGCACGCGGTCGAGCTCCGAGATCGCCTCGACCGCGATCTCGCCCGCGCGGTCGGGATCAGTTCGGTAGTCGACGCCGACTTCAACCTCGATGCGGAGTCGACCGCGGCGCGTGCGGTTGATGACGGGATTGCCACTAACCAGATCGTTTGGGATGACGATGTATTCGCCGTCGACTGACTGGATTCGCGTGTTGACGATTGTGATCTCGCTGACGATCCCTTCGTCCTCGCCGATTTCGACCCAGTCGCCGACCTCGAACGGTTTGGAAAACATGAGGACGAAGCCCGCAAGCACCGCGCCGAGGGTTTGGCGGGCGGCCATCCCGACGACGATGCCGAGAAACCCAGCCCCGACCAGTAGGCTGCCGATATTGTCGGTAAACAGCCCGACGACGACCAACAGCGCGAATGTGTAGATCGTCACCTGCGAAATTCGGTGGAGGATCTCCCGTTCGTGTTCGCTGATCGCGGTCTGTTCTTTGGCGAGATCCTTGATCACGTGGCCGAGGAAATCCGACAGCGCATAGCTCACACCGATGATCACAACCGACAGCACGATGTTGGCGACTTGGGTCCCGAGATCCAGCCCGGCATACGCGTTGTACAGCACGCCAGTGAGTCCCCAGACTGCCACAAGCCCAAAGAGGCCACTGGCGAGAAGCACCGCGAGCACCGCAGACACCGCCAGCGCGAGCCGCGAACTCACCTCTCGGTCCCGCCGCCACCGGTTGACGAACTGTTTGAGAACGCCGAGTCCACCGAGCACGGCGACCGTGATGAGAATTTTCCCGGCGTTCGACCCAACCACGTCGACCACCCCGACAATGCCAGCAAGCAGTTCTGTCGCCATCGCCTACTGACTACTCACCATCCGTGATCCCGTGGTCGGCCGCCAGCGTCGCCAGCGCGGCGAACTCCCGCGGCGCGACCTTGCCCGCCCGCCGCCGCAGGATCTCCTCGTCGGCCGCCTCGACAACCGCCGCTGGATCGTCCAGCCCGGAGATGTGGGCCGTGTTTCGAATCCCGTTTCTGATCGTCTTGCGGCGCTGGGTGAAGATCGCTTTCACGAAATCGAGGAAGAACTGCTCGTCGTCGACTTCGTAATCGGGGTCCCGCGGCGTGAGGCGGACAATCGCACTCTGGACCGCTGGCTGGGGATCGAATGCTGTGTTGGGAACGTATTCGACGATCTCGACGTCAGCATAGTGTTGGGCGCTCACTGAGAGTCGACCGTACTCATCGGCGGCGACCTCGCTGGCCATCCGGTCGGCGAACTCCTTTTGAAACATCAAGACGAGCGGCTTGTCGAGCGGCAGGAGTCGAAACGCGATCTCGCTGGAGGCGCTGTAGGGGAGATTCGAGACGCAAGCCGAAAAGTCAGGAAGGTCGACTTCGAGCGCATCGCCTTTGATCACAGTTAGTTGCCCCGCATCGACAGCCTCGGCGAACTCCTCGCGGAGATGGGCGGCAAAGTTCGGGTCGCGCTCGATAACCGTGACGTGGTCGGCGACCGCGAGCAGGCGGTCGGTAAGTACGCCCGGTCCGCCACCGATTTCGAGGACGTGGGAGGTGTCTGCATCGTCGGGCAGAAAGCCGGGGATGCGGTCGACGACGCGGTCGTCGACCAGAAAGTGTTGGTCGAAATCCGGGTTGCCGCGGTTGCCAGCCCGCCGGATGAGGGCGTCCGGATCGCGGGTTCCGGGGTCAGAGTGGTCGGAAACAGTCATTGACCCACTTTCCGGCTCTGTCGGCCTAAACATCCCGCTTCTCGGTGGGTGGGTCTGTGACCTATCGTCTGATCGTTGCCATCGGTCGAGCGTCGACGGGTTACTCCGATCTGGCGAAGATTTTGTACTTCAGATCCTCGTCCCGAATTTCTTCTTCGATTCGCTCGATCAGGACCTCCTTGGGTCGGTGGAGCCCGCCCACGCGCTCGGAGAGTTCCTCGAAGCTCTCGAAAGGTCCCCGCTTCCGTGTGTCGAGGATCTTGTTTCGGAGTTTTTTGCCGATCCCGGGCAGCAGATTCAGTTGGTGGAGCCGGAGCGTGATCGGCTGGGCCTCGTTGTAGAAGTCGACAAAGCGCCCTTCGTCGGCGTCGATGATCGCCTCGATTGCGTACTCCAGTTCAGATTGGGCCGAACTGGTGAGGTCGTCGAACTCGATCTGTTGGAGGGTGTCGATCTGTTCGTCATCCAGCGGATCGACCGCCACGCGGTCGACGATATTAATATCCGCCTCGTCGGTCAGCGTGAGTTCGAAGAGATCGAAAGAATCCTCGGTGAGGGCGTAGGCGACGGGGTTTTTCTGATACTGTGGTCGGTTGTCGTCGGACCGACCGTGAGGGAGATAATCGAGAACAACGGCGTGGGTCGTCGACTCGTCGTCATCACCAGTACCGTTCTCGGAGTTGGACATACAGGATGGTACGGCGACAAGCCACTTAAAAAATCGCCTACGGCTGATACAACATGGGCGTCGCTATCTGTACGGAGCGCCGAAGAGACGAAGCACGTGGTCCACAACGGGAATGAGTCCCGTGGCCCACAGCAGTTAGACGTATTTCGAGACGAGATTCAGGATCTCGTCGAGTTCGTCGCCGTCGAGCGCAAAGCGCTCTTTGGCGTAGATCGACCGCAGTTCGGTGCGGTCCTGCGGGAGGATGTCGACGATCTTGTGGGCGGTCTTCTCGTTGACCTTGTCGAGTTCGATCAGCTGGTCGACGAGTTCGCGGGCTTCCTCGGGGTCGAGCACCGCATAGCGGTTGACGTGTTCGATGGCACGCGCAAGTTCGTAGCGCAGCTCACGGTCCTCGTCGGCCGCGCGCTCGGCTTCGACCTCGCCGAGGAGTGGTTTGACCTCCGAGATGGTAATGTACTCCTCGTCGACTTTCTCCTTGAAGATAGTCATTCAGTCTGTTCTTTGAGGTGGGCGGCGCGGGCGATGACCGTTTTGTCCTTGCCGCCATCGTTGATTGCGACCGTAAAGGCGCTGCCCTGTTTCCCGGTTACCTCACCGGTGAGACCGTTGAAGCGCGGGTGGAACCGCCCTTCTCGCACGCTCGGGTCGAGTGTGAGGTGGACCTTCTGGCCCGCCTCGAACTCCTGGATTGCGCGCTGTGGCGGCGATGTGCCACGGTCGCGTGGGTCGTTCGATAGCTTTCCTCGCGTCCCCTTCATGGGCCCATTGGAACTCGGCATAGTCGTGGGTTCGAATACTTGCGGTTCGCTTATAAAACGTGCGTTCCGCGCCTGCCACGTCACTTACCCCCACGGTCGACCCTCAGCGGCTAAAAAACTCCGAGACCTTGTCCCGAATGGAGCTGTCCTCGCCGAGTTTGAGGTAGTAGGCGTCGCCGCTGTCCTCGTAGTAGTTCTCGATATGGCGCGTAATCCGAAAGCCGAGGTGTTCGTAGAACCCGAGTGCGTCTTCGTTTGTCGTGCGCGCGTGGCAGGTCACCGTGTTGTGTTCGGTGGCGATTTCGGCAATCAGTCGCTGGCCGTAGCCTCGCCCGCGGGCATCGGGTCGGACAGCCAAAAACAGAATGTAGCCATCGCGGCGAACCGAGGCAAAGGCGACCAGCTCGCCGTCCTCGAAAAACAGATGCGTCGACGACCGTCGATAGGCGTCGATAAAGAAGCCGCGGCGCTGTTTGAGCACACCCTCTTTATTGTGGATGTGTTCTTTCAGCTGCCAGGCGGCGTCGACGTAGTCGGTTTCACCCGCCGCGTCGACTCGTTTCTCGACGGTCGCGCTCACTAACCTGTATATTGCCCACAAGCATATTAACTCCTCCGGGCTATCGAGGCCCGACTCGCCCCGAAGCTATCTCCCGATCCACACAGTTTCCCGACCCAGATTGTTCCTGATCCACGGCGCGCTCCGAGACGGACTCACCAGCCGAGTCGAAGCCGTCATGTCGACAGCGATCAAATAGCCAGCAATGGGCTACAGGCTTCGGGAGCACACCGCCGATATCGCTGTCGAGGCGACTGCGCCGGATCTCGGCGGCCTCTTCGGAGCGATTGCCGACGGTCTCGCGGCGGCGATGTGCGAGTCGATCCCCGAAGACTGCGGCGACCGCTTCGAGATCGAGTGTCGCGCCGAATCGGTCGAAGCACTGCTGTATGAGTATCTCGACCAACTCATCTACGAACGGGACGTGCGACTGGTGCTGCCTGTCGACAACGAAGCCCAAGTCCGCGAACCGGACCAAAACCAATGGCTTGTCACCGCCAGCGCGCGCGGTGTGCCACTGGCCGAGGTCTCTGCCCGCGAGATCAAAGCCGTCACCTACTCCGAAATGGACGTCGACCGGCGCGATGATGGTTGGTACGGCTACGTTGTTTTTGATGTCTGAGCTGAACACTCGTCAGAACTGAAGAGATCGTTGCAGTTAGGACCCCGAAGCTACTATCTCGGGTATGACCACCCATCTTCGTCGTAGCCTCGGTGTTTGTGCCGCCATGGTGGCCACACTCGCCGCCTTCGTCGGCTCCGTAACCGCACACGTTGAGTATGTCAAGCCATCCGGCAGTCAGCCGGCAAACGTCGTCGACTTCCTTGTCGCAGCGTTCACGACCCCATTCATCATCGCCACGCTAATCGGTGGCTTTCTCGCCGTCGTCGGGGGCATTGCGGGCTATCTGTATCTCCGGCCGTTTCCGGCCGATATCGCAGCGTTCCGCGCAGCAATGGACGACTACCGGGATCTGCTGGGGTGGCTGCTCCGACTCAGCATGGGGATGCCGCTGATCGCCGCCGGGTTCGAGGGGTATCTGTTCAGCCCCTCGGTCACGCTACCGTTTCCGACAGCCCTCCGGCTGTTCGGCATCTCGGTTGGTTTCTTCCTCCTCTTTGGGCTCGCAACACGCGTGACTGCCGTCTGGGCACTCGCGGTGTATCTGGTTGCACTTCCGTCCCACCCCCAGCTCCTGTTGGCCTTCGAGTACGTCCCCGGCCTGCTGGCGGTCGCACTCGTCGGTGGCGGTCGACCCAGTGCTGATGCCGTCATCGCCCGGATGGCTGACGACGACAAGACGGTGTACTCGCAGTTCGATCCCTTCTACCGCCGCGTTGCGGTTCCCTTTGCCGGACGAATCAAACCGTACAAGCAACTGGCTCCGGTCATCCTTCGGGTCGGCATCGGTATCGCGTTCATCTACCTCGGTATCACCCAAAAGCTGCTGCGACCGGGCGAAGCACTCGGTGTCGTCGCCAAATACAACCTCACATCGGTTGTCCCGGTCGACCCCGCACTCTGGGTGATCGGCGCCGGACTCACCGAAGCCCTCGTCGGCGTCATGCTCATCGCTGGGGCGTTCACCCGCGGCTTCTCGCTTGTCGCCTTCGGGCTGTTTACCACCACGCTGTTCGGCCTGCCGGACGATCCGGTCGTCGCCCACATCTCGCTTTTCGGGCTGGTTTCGGCGCTCCTCATTACGGGTGCTGGACCGTACTCGGTCGACCACTGGCTCAAAGAGCGGGTGCGGACGGCCAGCGCGGTCGCCAAACGGGAGGCCGGTCCCACGACCGAGCGGGAGTCGGTCGACGAGACGCCGACTGACGATTGAGCGTCGACTGACGACTGACGACAACGGTCGACACTCCCGAGCACCCGATCTCGGTCGATCGTCGCGGCGGCGGACGCAATCCTCTTTCACCTTCGCCGCAGATATTCAGGTATGACAACGACACGCGAGTTCCAGGGGATTACGCTGGAACGACTTCGGGAACACGTCTGGGAGATCCCCCAAGAGGAGCCAATGGGCGTCCCTGCGCGCGTCCTCGCCAGCGAGGAGCTGCTTGAACAGATCGGCGACGACAAAACACTCCAACAACTGAAAAACGCCACCCAGCTCCCCGGCATGCAAAAATACGCCCTCTGTATGCCCGACGGCCACCAAGGCTACGGGTTCCCGGTCGGCGGCGTCGGCGCTATTGACGCCGAAACCGGCTGTATCTCGCCCGGAGCTGTTGGCTTCGACATCAACTGTGGCGTCCGAATGATCCGGACGAACCTCACCTACGACGATTTGAAAGGCACGGAGCGTGAGCTTGTCAACTCCCTGTTCGAAAACATCCCCTCCGGGCTCGGCGGCGGTGGCATCGTCCAGACCGACGTCGACACGGTCGACGAAGTCCTCGAACGCGGCCTCGACTGGGCCGTCGAGGAAGGGTATGCGACCCGCGAAGACATGCTCCACTGCGAGGACGAGGGTCGTAGGCCGGATGCTGTGGCCGACTACGTCTCCGAGAAAGCGAAAAACCGCGGCCGAAACCAACTCGGCAGCCTCGGTTCAGGGAATCATTTCCTCGAAGTCCAGCGCGTCACCGACATTTATCAGGCTGACGTGGCCGACGCCTTCGGGCTCCAGCCCGACCAGATCGTCGTCCTGATCCACTGTGGGAGCCGCGGTTTGGGCCATCAGGTCTGTTCGGACTACGTCCGCCGAATTGAACAGAAACACGGCGACTTCCTCAAATCGCTTCCGGATAAGGATCTGGCCGCCGCACCAGCGAAAAGCCAACTTGCGGCCGAATACTACGGCGCAATGGGTGCGGCAATCAACTTCGCGTGGGTCAACCGCCAACTCATCACCCACCAGACGCGGCGGGTCTTCGAGCGCGTGTTCGACCGCGACTGGCAAGACATGGAGATGGAACTGCTGTACGATGTTGCTCACAACATCGCCAAGAAAGAGCCACACGACGTCGACGGCGACACCCGCGAGCTCTACGTCCACCGTAAGGGCGCAACGCGGGCGTTCCCCGCGGGCCGTGAGGAGGTGCCGCGAGCCTACCGCGACGTTGGCCAGCCAGTGATCATTCCGGGGTCGATGGGCGCGGGCAGCTACGTGCTTCGCGGTGGGGCCGAATCCATGAACGAGACGTTTGGGTCGACGGCCCACGGCGCGGGCCGGACGATGAGTCGAACGCAGGCAAAAAAGGACTACAGGGGCGAGACTGTCCAGAACGACCTCGAAGAACGAAATCAGATCTACGTCAAAGCCCAAAGCGGCGCAACGATTGCCGAGGAGGCTCCCGGCGTCTACAAGGACGTCGACGAAGTGGTTCGGGTCTCCGAAGAACTCGGAATTGGCGATGCAGTCGCTCGGACGTTCCCGGTCTGTAATATCAAAGGCTAACTCGCGGTCGACCGATCACTCTCGGTTGGCAGTGGTCTCGTTGTCGTGGAGGGTGTGGTCGTCGCTCTCGATATTCTCGCCATCCTCGTCGACCGTCTCGTCCGTCTCAGCGCTATTCAACGTGAGCATCGCGATATATCCGACGACGAGTCCGGGCCAGTAGGTCGTCAGTCGGAAGAGAACGGCGGCGGTCAGCGCAGTCGCCAGTCGAACCGAGTAGAAGATCGTCATCAACCCCGAGAAGGCGGCCTCGTAGGTGCCCGACCCGCCGGGCGTCGGCGACAGCGTGGCAATCGTCGACAGGGTGACGATGAAGTAGATCGGAACGAACCGCGGTTCGATTCCCATCGAGAGGAATACGAAGTACAGCGAGATGATCTGGGCGACGATTGCGAGATGTGAGATCAAGACGGTCTCCAGCAGGAAGATTCGGTCGTTGCCTGCCTCGTGAAATATGGTTTCGACTTCGAGGATGCTCTCCCGAATCGACTCGAACAGCCTCTCACCCCGCCCGATTCGGCGTTCGATCCAGTCGACGACGCCGATTACAGTGCCGCCAAGCGTCTTGGTGTCGGACCACAGCAGATACGCACCGATACCGCCCACCGTCAGGATGACCGCGGCGATCACACCAATCCGAAACAGGAACTCACTCAGCGTCGTGATCACCGAGAGATAGAGAATCCCACCGAGTGTGAACGTAAAAAACGGGGCGGCGTTGATGATGTCCGACGACACCACCGAGGTCAGCGCCCGCTCGTAGTCGGTGCCGGTCGACTCCGAGATGATATAGGCCATGATCGGCTCGCCGCCGAACTGTCCCAGCGGGGTAATCGAGTTCAGAAAATGCCCCGTGAGGAACATGCGAATCGTCTGGGAGACGGTTGCGGGAATCCCCAACTTGTCGAAAAACCGGTGCCAGACCCACGCCCAGACGAGGAGTGACGAAAAGCCGACGCCGAGTGCCACCAAAAACAGCGAAAGATCAGCGTCTCGAAGGGAGACCAGAAACTCCCCGAGGTCCGCAAAGTAGAGCAGAATGACGAACAGCAGCCCAGTGACTCCGTACCAGAGCCACTCTCGTCTCGTCAAGCCATCTCGTAGGGATCGGTCAATCACGTTTTGTCTCCATGCTATGGATCGGGTTCTCAGGGGAGGGTTCTGCCCTCACATATAAGATGTCTTTGTTACTACCTACAGATCACTGCACAATCATGTCTCACTTCTGTGTCAGCGGTAGCCCAAGGCTTCGAGCCGCTCTTCTACCGCCTCGTCGGCGTCAGGTCCGCTCTCGCTACCGTCTCCAACATCAACCTCGCCGATCTCGTCGACGGCCTGCTTGAGATCGGCCGGAACCGGGACCGTCTCGCCCGTGTCGAGATCGGTCGCCTCGTAGCGTGAGTTGCCGTCCTCACCGGTTGATTTGACGACTTTCGTCCCGTCGCGCGTGACGTATCGCTGCTGTCTGTAGTAGTCGTCCCACTCCGCGCTTGGAATGTAACCGGTGAAGTTCTCGGGGAACTCGTAGCCACCTCTAACGGTCTCCTGAAACACCTCGGGCCGCGTCGACTCGATGCCTGCGTAGTAGGGAATGAGGTCGTGGAGTGCCCGTAGCTCTATCGGCCGCGGTTCTCGCCCAGGTTCTATATCTGGATGTGCGACCATCAACACCGGATGAATAACCGACTCAGCCACGGTAAACTGGTGACCAAAGACGCCGTCTTCGCCCAACGCTTGGCCGTGGTCCGACAGCAACACCACGACGGTATCCTCGCTGAGATCGTTGGTATCGAGCGCATCAGTAATTCGGCCCACGAGATCGTCGGTGTAGTCGACCGATGCGTCGTACATCTTTTCGAGTTCCCCGAAGTCGATATCATCCTTCGTGAACATGTCTTTCTGCCGATGGGGAACAGCCGACTCATCGGTCACTCCGTGTTTGTCGACGTACTCCTGCGGGGGATGATACGGCTCGTGGGGCTCCATCAGATTCACATAGCAGAAGAAGTTCTCCTCGGGGTTCCGCTCGGCGAGATACTGCTCGACGGCCCCAACGGTCTCCTCGGATTTACAGGAGTCATCGATGCCGAACAGTTGGAAGGTCCGGTCGATCTGTCGACCGAGGATTCGCTTGGGGAGCGTGCCGAGTTTGTCGTACAGTTTGGTCGAGAGTTTGGCGATCCGTCGACTGAGCGAGTTGTCGGCCGCGAGAAAATTCTCGACGGTGTCGAAGCCGTCGGTCATCCCTTTGTGTGGCGTGATCCAGACGTTCGGGGTGATCGCGCTGGTGGTGTATCCGGCGTCGCTGAGCGCCGAAATAAACGTCTCGTGATCCCCGGTGGCGTAGCTTCGCGCGTGGGTCGTGCCATGGTCCCACGGATACAGTCCAGTGAACATCGATGCGTGGGACGGCAGCGTCCACGGCGCTTGTGTGGTGGCGTTCTCGAAGACGACCGATCTGTCGGCGACCGCCTGAATGTGCTCAGTGAAGTCGACGTCCTCGTTGTACGCCGAGACCCGGTCCGTACGCAAGGAGTCCAAAACGAGGAAGACGACGTTTTTTCGGCCCGAAACAGCGTCCATATAGTATTCTCTACAGTAGCACGCAGTTAGTAACCGTGGTTCAGTTTCAGTGACTGGGCTCCTACGCGTAGTTTATAAGCACGCATCCGATGAGCAAAGACAAGAGCCGTCTATGAGTCCGAAAGTTGCGATTGTCTACTGGTGTGACGGGGCCGGCCACGCAGCCAGAAGTATTCCAGTCGCCAAGGAGTTGGAATCTCGGGGCGTCGACGTCGTCATCGGCGGCGGCGGCCAAGGCGAGAAATTCGTCTCGATGAACGGCTTCGACCAGCCGCCGTTCACCAAGGTCTCGGTCGCGGGCAGCACACCACGGGCGTTTCTCGAACACACCCTATTCGATCTTATCCCCTCCGCAGTGCGACGGTTTCGGGAGATCTACCGCTGGCTGAAAACCGAGGAGCCGGAGACGCTTGTCACCGACGACATCTTTGCGATGTTCGCCGCCGTGCTGTTGGGCATCGACTTTTACCGCATCGACCATCTGACGACGGATCTCTTTGGCCCAGTATGGGGCACACCGCTCAAAATCTATAACGCGGTCTCACTCCAGTTCAGCGACGGGATCATTGTCACTTCGCTGTGGGAAGACGAACCCGATCCCCCCGGAATCACGCGCGTCGGACCACTCGCTCAGGAGGGTGACGCCGAGGAAGGTGAAGCCAACGCCGAGTCGACCATCGAGCCCTACGATGTGCTGCTCAATCCGGGCACCCACGGCGAGGATTTCGACGAAATCCGGCGTCGCTTGGAGCGAATGGGGTACGATGTGCGAACTGTGGGCGACGACGAGTGGGAGACCAAACCCACGATGACGCCCTACACTGCGGCAGCGGATGTCGTCGTCTGTACCGGCTTTTCCTCGATTGCCGATACCGTCGTTGCGGGCACGCCCTGTGTCATCTATCCGTTCTTACCGTTCCAGAAGGCGATTGCCGACAGGGCCGACACGATGGGGATCGAGGGGATCTCAAAAGCTACCTCAGTCGAGCACGTCATCGACCGGGTGGTTGAGTACTGTGGGTCGGACGTCCAGCCCAGCTACGACAACGGTGCTCCGGCGTTCGTCGACCGTGTGTTGGCCGACAGAGAGTAGCGCTGGGGACGCAGGTCAGGACAGATGATATAAGGAAGTCGACACAGAAGGGAAAAACAATAAATGAAAATCGGGTTTTTCACCGATAGCTACTTTCCCGGTATCGATGGGGTAACGTACACGATCAAGGCGTGGCGACAGCGGCTCGAAGCCCGCGGCCACGAGGTGTACGTCATCTACCCCGACAGTAGCTACAGCCCCAGTCAACACGAAATCCCCGTTCGCTCGCTCCCCAACCCCTTCTACAGCCAGTACCGACTCCCAATCTACACCCCGCTCTCGAAGCTGCCGGAGCTCGATATCGTCCACTGTCACGGCCCGGCGACGACCGGCCTGTTGGGTCGACGCTACGCGAAGAAACACGACGTTAAATCGGTGTATACCCACCATACGCCAATCGAGGACTACCTGATCGGCGCGCTCAAGTTCGAATCGCTCTCCCAGCTGGTGGGTGATCTGTATGTCGCCTACGAGAATCGGTTCCTCCAGTCGTTCGACTGCGTGACCGCCTCGACCTCCCGCATCCGGCGGAACGTCGACCATCGCCAACTCCCGGTCGGCATCGAGATGGACGTCTTCGAGCCACAAGCGGGCACGATGTTCGACGGCGAGCGACCGGTGATCGGCTACACTGGTCGCATGAACGAGAAGAAGAATATCGACGAAATCCTTCGGCTGGCTGAAGCCTGTCCGGAGTATCGGTTCGTTCTCGGTGGCGAAGGACCGGCGAAGGCCAAACTCGAACGCATGGCTCCGGACAACGTGGAGTTTCGGGAGTTCCTGCCGCGCGATAGGCTGCCGAACTACTACTCTTCAATAGACGTCTTCATTACGGCGTCGACCTGCGACACGCTGGGGTTGTCGACGCTCGAAGCCAACGCCTGCGGCACCCCGGTTGTGGCGGCCGACGTCCCACCGTTCGAGACGACCATCGGCGAGCAGAACGGGGCTCGGTTCGAATACGGCAACGTCGACGACATGCAGCGTGCGGTTAGGGACTGCCTAACGACCCAGCGGGACACGAGAGCAGCCGTCGAACAGTTCTCGGTCGAACACACAATCGATCAACTCGAAGCAATTTATGGGGTCGACGACACCGACGAGCAACCGAGCCGCGTCGCGACCCCAGCGCCGTAAGCGCCTGCTTGGTCACCAGAACCCGCCACTCGGACCGGATGGTCCACTTGGACCGCTCGGCCCGCGCGTCGACTGCGGTCCTTCGTCGGCGATCTCGACACGCTCGCTCGGCTTGCGGGGATCGAGTTCTTCGCCGTCCTCGAATTTGACGAAACTGAGATAGAACGACTCGCCGCAGCCCTCGCTTTCCTCATCTTTTAACAGACCGTCCTCGCCGCAGGTGAAGGCGACGCCGTCGACGTCCTCGCGGTCCTCGAACGGTTCGTCGGGCGAGACGTAGGCCCAGCCCTCGAACGGGAACGGCGTCACCGCTTTGTCCGCGAGGTAGCCCTCGCGCTGGAGTTCGACGAGCGCCTCGCAGTGTGGACAGTAGTAGGTGACCGGATATCCCATACTGACTCGTTGGGCGTCGACGGGCTTACTTTGACCGGTCACCCCCGGACTCATCGCTACACACTGTCGACCGTACCCAGTCAAAGACCCATTTGTTACCATTTGATGGCAGCAAGTACCATCTCTTACCAAGTAGTGACAGTAATACCGGTCAACGTAGCGCTGTGGTTAGTCGATCTGTTTGAGCGCCCACGCCGCCCGCGCTCGAACCGCGTCGCTGGGGTCCTCACGCCGGTGTTCGGTCAGCGAGTCGACGGCCTCGCTGGCCTCACAGTGGCCCAACACCCAGCAGGCGTGGACTCGACTTTGGGTCCAGCTATCCTCCAGAAGCTCCACGACCTGCGGGACGAACGGATCGATCCGGCCGGGGAACTCGTCGGCGATTCGCGCCAGCGTTCCCGCCGTATTCGACCGCACCGTCGGATCTGAGTCATCCAGTAGCGGCGCAATTTCGTCGGTGTAGGGTGCGACATCCGTCGGGAACCCCTGTGCGATGTCGCCCAACACGCCGACCGAGTTCCCCCGGAGTTCGGGATCGTAAGCAGTCAACTGATCCAACAGCGTCGGGACGACCGGCGTTGCGGCGTCGGGATAGGCCGCCGTGACGTGGCCGAGCGCCGCCGTACAGCTGATCCGGTAGGGCGCGTCGTCGGCATCCAGAATCGAACACAGCTGGGGGACCAGCGGCCGGACCTCCTCGGGGAACGATTCGGCGATCACACTCAGGACGGCCAAGGCTTGTCGACGCGCCCGCGTGGGCGTCGGCGACAACAGCGAGGCAATCGCCGGGGTGGCATCCAGCGCGGCGGTGGGGTTGTGTTCGGCAACCGGCAGCAGGAACTGGGTAACAGCCGCGTTCAACAGCGAACTCTCGGTGTTCAGCTGATCGATGATCTCTGGAGTGATATCCACGACGGCCTCGGGGAACCGCTCGGCAACGGTCGCCAGACTCCGGACGGCATACAGCCGGATCGGGCGGTCGTCATCGAGCCGGTCGACAAGCCGGTCGACCGCCGTCAGCCCGACCTCGGGGCGGTCCTCAACCACAGATTCGACCGTGCGGATCGCGTCGTACCGGACCGCAGTACTGTCGTCGTCGATCAAGGGCCACAGCGACTCGGTTTTCAGCAGGCCGGGAGCGACCGCCGCCAACTGCCGGTAACGGTCGACGCGGTCGTCCGGCGACCCCTCGTCGAGTGCTGGCAGCGAGGCCCGCGTGACGACCTCGACGGCCGTAATTTCGGGCACCGAGAGCTGAACCCGCTGGGGAGAAGCTTCGACGGTCATCAGTTCGAACGTGGGTGGAGCCGTTAGTCCAACGGCCGCCGCCGGCAGACGCGTCGGGCCGGCAACCGGCTGGTCGGCCGTCACTGATGTCGACCCGCCTTCCTCGCTCACGATCCGAAACGCCGTCGAGCTATCGAACTGGTCGAAAAACGCCTCCAAGGCCTCCCCGGAGTCGGGAGCCGACCGGATCTGCATCGGCTCGCCGGTCGGGCCGGGGGCGAACCACTGCAGTGGCTCGCCGTCGGCGTCGGTGTGGCGACGAATACAGTCGTGAACCGAGTCACAGCCGACCGCATCCCGAATCGTCAGGTGGTCGACACCGCCGGCGTCGACATCGGCCGGGAGTGTATACTGTCGCCAGCAAGTGTGACCGTCGATGACGACCGGGTTTGGCTCGCCAGCTGCATCGGCGGGCCGACCGTCGACCGTTTCGGCGCGGCTATCACAGACATCGCAGACCGGGTTCGGAACGTGCGCGGCGGCACTCCCGACGGGGGTTCCACAGATACTGCAGGGCGACCGTCGGGGAGTCGGCGTTGAAGGCATCGCTGGTGGTTATGTGTCGGATGAACCATCGTCTCAAAAATCTTCCGTAGCAGATAACGGGTTTGATAATTGGGGTTGCCCCTTCGAACCCCGGAACACATTTCAGCCGAGGCGAAAAGATGTAGCTATGATCGACGAAACAGTCGAGGAGATCCAAGGGATGCAGAGTCATAGCTCCTCGCTGATCGCTATCAAGGCGACACAGGCGCTATCGGAGCTACTCGACCGCGAGTACGCCTCCGTCGAGGAGTTCGAGCGAGACCTCGAACGCAACGCGGGCGCACTCCGGCGAGCCAATCCATCGCACGCCTCGCTCCACAACGCGGTTCGGGCGGTCGAACGCTCGGTACTCGACGTCTCCGGCTCCGTCGACGAGGCCAAGGAATTCACCCGCGAGATGATCGACCGCGTCGTCGAGGATATCGAAACCGGCAAACGCCGCGCTGCCGCCAACGCCGCCGAAACGTTCGAAGACGGCGAAACCTTTCTGACACACGATTTCTCGACGACTGCACTGGCGGCCGTCGAGGCCGCCGCCCTCGACGGCAACTATCTGACGGCCTACGTGATGGAAGCCCGGCCTCGATACATCGGCCGCGGAACCGCCCGCATGCTGGCCGCAATCGACCGCGTCGAACCGCATCTCATGGTCGACAGTGCCTTGGGTCACTTCCTTTCGGAGTGCGACCGCGTCGTGATCGGCATGGACTGTATCGTCGACGACACGCTCTACAACCGAGTCGGCACCCTACCGCTGGCGGCGACCGCCCAAGAACTCGGCGTGCCGGTCGTCGTCGTCGGCTCGGGGGCCAAAGTGATCGAAGAAGGGTTTGCCTTCCAAAATCAGCACCGCTCGCCGTCGGAAGTGATGCTCGAACCGGTCGAAGGAATCGCTATCGAGAACCCCGCCTACGATGCGACGCCGGTCGAATACATCGACCAGCTTATCACCGAGACCGGCATCCACGAGTTCTAACGCTCACCGCCAGTCGAATTTTCGGCCACGAATCGCTCGCACAGTCAGAAAGCCAAGCAGTCCCATCAACATAAAGACGAACAGCGTGATCCCCTGTTCGAGCAGTCCGGCGGCCGATAGAACCACGCCGGCGATCAGAATAAAAAAGCTCGCGATGACGATTTCGAACCCACTAACCTCAACCATAGCTACCACTCTCCGTGTTCATGAAAAACCGTTTCGGTCTCGGGGGGAGCATGAGAGTATGAAGTCACCCGCCCGGCACGACACGACGCATGCAGCATCCGGGGGACGGATCGCACTGAGAATGTCGTGGCTGCGTCGTGTCGGTGCTACACGCGCCAGCCTTTGGGGGAGAGGTGGCTGAGGGGCGTGCAGGGCCGGCAGGGGAGACGGACAGGCCAAGTCGACCTGACCGCCTACTGCTACACCTGCCCCAAACTTAAGCGACTTGGCACTTCTGGAAGAACACTCCGTTTGTTGTTACACTCATCACGACACAGTCAAGGCAGTGGTTGACGGCCATGTCAGCCGGGCATCCCCAACGAGACGGCCGCCTAGAGTGACGGGATCGACTACGGGTTTGCCACATTCACCGACCGCGTCTTTACCGACGAGTTGGAGCGGAATCTGGATCTGTCGACCGAATCCAAAGAGATCGACGCCGAAGACTGATCGGAGACGTGGTTACTGTTCTCTCACGTCGACCCACTGACCGATATCGTCGGCTCGCTCGATTGCATCGAGGATGACCTGCACATCGTAGGCGTCGTCGAAGGACGGCGAGAACTCCGTTCCATCGGCGACCGCCGAGAGGAACTCGTAGTTTTCGTGGACGAAACTGTGTTCCCAGCCGATGGTGTGGCCCGGCGGCCACCAGTGGTCGACGTAGGGGTCGGTTTCGTCGGTCACGAGAATCGTCTCGTAGCCGCGATTGTCGCCGGTCAACAGCTTGAGTTCGTTGAGCCGTTCCAGCGAGAACTTCAGGCTTCCCTCCGTGCCATGAATCTCTATCGTGTGGTCGTTTTTGTGACCGGTCGCCACCCGTGAGGCCTCGAAGCTCCCGACCGCGCCGTTGGCGAACTCGGCTTGGGCAGTGTAGGCGTCGTCGACGGTCACCGGTCGGTACTCCTCGATAGCCTCCTCGTCGTCGTACACTGGTCGTTCGTCGACGAACGTTTCGAGGTGGCCCGAGACACGTTCGATGTCGCCCGTTTGGTCGCCGCCGAGGAAGCGCGCGAGGTCGACGGTGTGAGCGCCCAGATCACCGAGCGCGCCGGAGCCAGCCAGTTCGGAATCCATCCGCCACGCCCACGGTGCCTCGGGGTCGACGAGCCAATCCTGCAGATATCGACCTCGAACGTGCTGGATCGTCCCGAGATCACCGTTGGCGATCAGCTGCTTTGCATACTGGATCGCGGGCAGAAATCGGTAGTTGAACGCACAGCCCGCCGGGACGCCCGCCTCGCTCGCCGCATCGCGCATTCGTTCGGCGGTCTCCAGCGTTGGCGCGAGGGGTTTCTCGCAGAGCACGGGTGTTCCGGCCTCCAAGGCGGCAATCGAGGGCTCGGCGTGGAGATGGTTCGGCCCGAGATTGTAGAACACGTCGACCTCCTCGACGACAGCTTCCCAATCGGTCGCCGTCTGTGCAAACCCAAATTGGTCGGCGGCCTCGGCCAAGGCCTCCTTATCGCGTCCAATGAGTGTGTGGCGCTCGATCTCGGGTGCGTCGGGGAAAAACATCGGCAACCGAGCGATGGCATTCGAGTGGGCACGACCCATAAACCGGTAGCCGAGCATGCCGATGGTAAGTGGCTCAGTCACGACTTCTCACTCCGCCCAGTAGGCGTCGCCGGGTTCGGTTTCGAACATCGCACGTGAGAGCACGTCGACTGGCTTTTCGAAGCCTTCGGTCGCCGAGGGGGACAGTGAGCACGCCGAGCGTCATACAGCCACGTACAACGACATCCCGAATAAATGGGTATGTCGACTGTGAGCGAATGTTTAGGCGCTCCCATCTCCCAGTCGACCGAGCAGGTCCCAAAGAAGGAACGCCACGCCGACAGTGAGGGCGGCCACCTGCTTGGGATGGGTCATCGCCCACAGCAGATAGCTCCGCTCGCGTGCTTTGTTGTCGAACGAGCCACGGGCTCCGAAATCGGTGTCGTCGTCGACTGGCTCTCGAAGGTTGTCGGCCCTATCGGAGTCCACAGGCTCGTCGATCATCTGGGCGTTCCAGCCGGTGCGAGCCAGCAGGTAGTCGAGTCGACGGGGAATCACTCGATTGCCGAGGATAGCTTTCAGCGTCGACCCACCGACCCAGAGTTCGTTGCGGTCGTTGTGGGCCGCCCAAACGATGGCCTCGGCGGCAACTTCGGGCTGGTAGATGGGTGGCACTGGCTGTGGTTTGTTGGGGAGTCGACTCCGGACCCACTCGAACTGTGGCGTGTTGAGCGCGGGCATCTGGACCATCGTCAACTGGATGTTGCTGTCCTCGTGGATGAGTTCGGTCCGAACCGACTCGGTAAACCCCTGAATGGCGTGTTTGCCGCCGCAGTAGGCCGACTGAAGTGGAATCCCGCGGTAGGCCAGCGCCGACCCGACCTGAATTATGGTTCCCTCGTCACGCGGGCGCATGTGATCCAAGGCGACCTGCGTGCCGTAAACGTAGCCGAGATAGGTGACCGCGGTGACGCGTTCGTACTCGTCGGGTTCCATCTCACTCACTGGGGAAAACACGGAAGTCATCGCGTTGTTCACCCAGATGTCGATTGGACCAAACGCCTCCTCGACAGCCTCGGCGGCAGTGTCGACCTGCTCTGGGTGGGCGACATCCGTTTCGACGACGACGGCCTCACTCCCGGCGTCGACGACCTCCTGTTTGGCGGCTTCGAGCCCTGCCTCACCGCGGGCGAGGAGACCGATCCGTGCGCCCTTCTCGGCAAAGGCACGCGCCGTCGCTCGTCCAACGCCAGCCGATGCACCTGTGATAACGACCGTTGGGTCTGTGTTTGCTGACATAGTCTCGACTTATCTGACATACTGCGGCCACCACGAGCCGTACTGATCCCGAATCTGACCCCGTGGGATGCTGGCAGCGATGAGCAGTGCACCCACGACAACACCGTTGAGAACTGTGAGTAGCGGCGCGCCGAACAGCCATGGTGCGAGGATGATCCACCCACCAAGCGGAATGTTGACGAACCGAAGCAGGCGGGCCGGTTCGGCGGTGGCGATCACCGACACCGAGACGACAAGCGACCCGACGAGATGGCTACTGTCGGCAAGCAACCCCTCCGAGCCGAAGACAGTCGGTGACAGCATGAGCCAAAAGCCGAGTGCCAGCGCCGCCAGCAGCGTCCACGGCAGCGACACCCCCCAGAACATTCCTGCCGCGCGGTCCGGGTCTTCTCGGGTTCCTTCAGGAAGCCCGGCCTCCTCCTCTGAGAGCATGCCGCCCATCCAGAACGCATGCCACAGTGAGACGCCCTCGCTCATCCGTCGACGGAGCAGTTGGAACATGGCGACGACCTCGTCGAACGTGAGCGAAATCATCCAAAGCATCCCGAACGCCGACAGCAGACAGAGGGTACACCACGTGCCGACCAGCAGGGGCTGGAAAACAACGAGGAGGACCTGCACAAGGCCCAGCGGGATAACGACGATGCCGAAAAACGCCACCATCCACGGCATCGTCCGCCAGCGCGTTTTGTCGCCCATAAACGACATCAGTCCCTCGATTGCGTAGGCCACCGCCCCCAACCCAGCATCCGAGACGGGGAAGGCCTCCGAGACCCAGGATTCGAGAATCTGGACCGTTCCGTCGCCAAAGACAGGGTCCCAGACGAAATCAATATATCCCAACTGGTAGGCGGCCATATACCGTGAAGCGAAAAATCCGAAAAAACCGAGGACGACCAGTGGGAACCGTTGGGCCGCCGTCGACGGATTGTATGTCCATCCCTGTGGCACACTCCCGCCAGACATCTCCATCCGCATCATGATGATAACCGAGAACGTAATCACCAGAATCCCGACCAGCGAGTCATTAACATAGGCGGCGGCTGTCGGCGCGCTGAAGACGACTGGGGCCAACAGCAGCCAGAAGCCGACGAAGCCGTTGGCGTACGACGCCCACCGGTTGCCTCGCCAGACGGTGAGGCCACTCAGGGCGATCAGTACAACTCCCGTAAGTATGTCGCTCCAGGTCATCCAGATGCTTTCGTAGCCGAGCGACATCGGAGAGAAGACGAGCCAGATCCCCAGCGAGATGACGCCGTACTGAATCCACGTCTCTTTGCGTGGATGGTTGAACATCATCGTTCCCGGCTCTTGCATATCGTCTTCGTCGTGGCTATCTGATTGATTCATGATCTGGTATCAGTGATCGTCTGCCTGTCTCAGCCCCGGATACGCCGTCGACGACTGGTCTGCAAGCGAGTAGGGTGGATACCCCTTTTGAGCGTAGTGGTGCCCGCCATGGGTTGTGAGGGCCATTGCACTCGTGAGCACACCGATATGGCTGAACGCTTGGGGGATGTTCCCCAACTGCTCTCCCTCCGGCGTCACCTCCTCGGCAAGCAGGCCCAGCGGGCGGCCACACTGACAGACACGCTCGAAGATGTCGGTCGCCTCCTCGATTCGGCCCGCCGCCGCCAACGCATTGACTAACCAAAACGAGCAGACGACGAACCTCGCTTCACCCCCCGGCAGCCCGTCGCTGCCTTCCAGTCGACGCACCAACCCATCCTCGGTCGTGAGGCGGCGGCGAATCGCCTCAATCGTCCCCGCTATCCGTGGATCGTCGGCGGGCAGAAAGTCGACTTGGGGAAGTCGCAGCAGCGCCGCATCGAGTTGCTCGTCGGCTTCGAACGAGCGCACAAAGCTTCCTAACTCATCGTTGTATCCCCGCTGGAGGACAGCATCGCGGATCGTCTGACGTGTCTCCCGCCAGTGGTCGACTGGTCCCTCGATGTCAGCCTCCCCGACATCAGCCTCTTCGATGAACCGAATGGCGCGGTCGAGAGCTGCCCAACACATCACCTTCGAGTAGACGAACTGCTCTGGCTCGCCGCGAATCTCCCAGATACCAACGTCGGGTTCGTCCCATACCTCACAGACGTGATCCGCGACATCTCGAATCACCCCCCAGTGGTCGACGAGCAGATCAGCCCCGTACTGAACCGCCTCGTAAACGCCGACGACGAGTTCGCCGTAGACGTCGAGTTGTCGTTGGGTGGCTGCGCTGTTGCCGACCCGCACGGGGGTCGAGTCACGGTAGCCATCAAGGTGATCAAGCGTCCGCTCTGTGAGATCCGTCGCGCCATAGAGGCCGTAGACTGGCTGCATCTCGGCGGGTGTATCCTGCCCGCAGTGGGCGAGACACAACTCGAAATACGCCTCGATCTCCTCAATGTGGCCCAACTCCGCGAGGGCTTGGACCGTGAATGCGGCGTCACGAATCCAGTTGTACCGGTAGTCCCAGTTTCGACTGCCGCCGATGGCTTCGGGCAGCGAGGTGGTGGGTGCGGCCGCAATCGTCCCGACGGCCTTCTGAATCAGTAGTTTCAGGACGAGCGTCGACCGGACAGCCAGATCGTGCCACGGGCCCGCGACGGGACAGGACGACGCCGAACAGGTGTGGGACCACTCCTGCCAGTAGTCGACGACCCCTGCACGCAGATCCCGGTGGGCGTCGGGATTGATCCGAACCGCTTGATCGTAGCCGAGAACGAACCACTGGCTTTCGCCTGCCTGTAGGCTGAGGCTGGCTGTGGCCGACCCGTCGCTGATCTCGAAGGGAACGGTCCCCGAGAGCGTCAGTGTCTCGCCATCGCCGGTCGCGGTGACGCCGTGGGTGGTGTGGTCGAGCGTTGGCATCGTTGCTGCGTAGTCGAACCGTGGTTCGAACTCGACTGCGAGGTCGACGGTGCCCGCGTTTCCCGTGACCTCTCGGTAGAGTGTTCGATGGCGGTCATCAGCTGTCCGGTGTTGAACGGGCATGAAATCGGTCACGGTCGCTGCCCCGGAGGCTGTCGAAAACCGGGTCTGGAGGACGTTGGTTCGGTCGACATACGTCTGGGCCGCCTCGAACGATTCCGCGGGAGCGATGGTACAGTGGCCACCCTGACCGTCGAGCAGGCGCGCGAACACGCTCGCATCGTCGACTCGCGGGAGGCACAGCCAGTCGATCCCGCCGTCGCGTCCGATCAGCGCGACCGTTTCGAGGTTCCCGACGACCCCGTAGGCGTCCAGCGGTTTGAACTGCGTCACTGTCGGGGCGGCTCCACTGACCCCATCGTGTAACTGACTGCACACCCACGGGTGTCTGTCAGAGACATTGCAGAGCAACGTTTGGCCGCCTCGGAGTCGTCTATTGTGGCCGGTTTGTTTCTGCTTGGTCGTCGGTCGACCGCGTTGGCGAGAAGGCTTAGGTAGCGGTTCGTGGTAGCCCTCCGCATGTCACTCGAAAATTCGCTTGAGGAACGGCTCCACAAAACGACCCAGACCGACGACCGACTCCCGGATAGCCCGCGTGGAATTCACGCTGTGGTCGCCGCTCTCCGTGGACTGCAGGCGGGGTTCGTGGCGACGCTCATTATGACCGCGTTTCGACTCCCAATTATGCGGTCGCTGCCGCCCTCTGCTAACTTCTGGGCGATGTACGTCGGCAGCGGTGATACCAACGACTACCCCGGTATTGGGCTTATTCTGCACTTGCTGTACGGGACCACGAGTGGGGCTCTCTTCGGTAGTCTGTTCGCGCTCCTGTCTGCAGAACGCTCAATCGAGGCCGAACAGCGGGGCATCGTCTGGGGGTCCGTGTTCGGGATGGTGCTGTCCGTCTTTGGGACGCAGGTCGTCCTCAACGAACTCCTCGATACACAGCTAGAGGCCGACGAACTCACGCTGTTTCACGCCGGGCATCTCGTCTACGGGATCTCTCTGGGCGCGTGGGTCGGTTCTCGAACAGAAGGAACAGAGAACGTCGACACCGAGTACGACTACAAGTGAGACTCTCCAGGTCGTCGACGACCGATACTGTCGCTACTCTGTTTCGACTGGTGCGCCGCGAACGTTCTGCTTGACGCTCCGCAGCCCCTGTTTTGCCTTCTGCTTCGAGGCATACCCGTGGCCACCGTCGGCGATGATGTTCCCGTTGTCGTGGACGAGCCGCCAGCGCCATTTGCCGCCCTTGTCCGCGAACAGTTCGAACGTCGCGCTACTGCCACCGTCCTCAACAGTGTTCTCGTGATCGTCCTTCGAGGTGTCGACCACGTACGCACCCGGCGCGTTCCCCACGACGCTGTCGAGGCCCTGTTTGGCCTTCTGGGTCGAGGCATACCCCTGGCTGCCGTCGGCGATGATGTTGCCGTTGCGGTGAACGAGCCGCCAGCGCCATTTGCCCTCGCTGTCTTCGTACAGCTCGAACCGGGCTTTGCTCACGTTCGTCTCGGTGTCGACGTCCTCGATGTCACCCTCCCATTCCATTTCGATGTCGAGGCTGAGTGTCTCGCCGTCTTGTTCGATTTCGACTTCCAACTCGGGTTCGGCCGCCGGGGTGACCGTCACCGTCTGTTCGTCGTCGACCGGCACTGGCTCCCCCCGACCGAGCGCCGTTGCCAACCGGCGCAAATAGGACGCAATTGATCGTCGACTCCGCTTCGTTTCGGATTCGTAGATTGTCTTTTCTGACATACAGTTTTGCTTTCACAGGACTGTTATAAAGTCGTGTCCCCGACTTAGCCACCTTGGAAAGACAGAGAACGGATCTATCAGTATGGGAAAACGCTATTGACCGTGTCGAACGTAGGGAGTTACAATGCGTGTTCTCGTTGTTGGAGCGACTGGGTTCGTCGGGCGTCGACTGGTTGGTTGGCTCGCGGAACTGGGCCACGATGTCGTCGCGTTCTCGCGGAGTGCGAGTCGGGAGTCGTTCCCTGACGGCGTCGAGCCATTTGAAGGCGACCTCGCCGACAGCGAGTCGCTGACTGATCTCTGTGAGGACGTCGACGTCGCCTACTATCTGATTCACTCGCTGACCGCCGAAAACTTCGCCGCGAGAGACCGGGAGTACGCCCGCCGATTTCGGAGTCTCGCATCCGAGGCGGGCGTCGACCGCGTTATTTACCTGAGTGGGATCAGCGGCATCGGCGTCGACCTCTCGCCGCATCTCGAATCCCGCCGGGAAGTCGAGTCGATTCTGACCGGCGGCGCGTTCGATCTCACCGTCCTCCGGGCCGCAGTCATCATCGGGGCCGAGAGCGCGAGTTTCAGAATCCTCAACGATCTCACGGATCGGCTGCCGATCATGGCGGTCCCGCAGTGGGTTCGGACACCCTGCCAGCCAATCGGGATTCGGGACACGATCAGCTATCTCGTCGGCGTCCTCGATGTCGACGAGACACGGGGACAGACGTATGATATCGGTGGTCCCTCGGTGTGGAACTACGAGTCGCTGCTCCAGCTAACCGCGAACGAAAAGGGCAAGCAAATCTACATCGTACCGGTGCCGGTGATGACGCCGAAACTCTCGTCGTACTGGCTTCGGCTGACGACCGATGTCCAGTTCGACATCGCCCGCGCGCTGGCCGAAAGCATGCGGAATCCGGTGACCGTAGATGCGGCAAGCGATCTGCAGTCGGTCGTGCCAATCGAGCAGACGCCTATCGAGACGGCAGTTCGGGACGCGCTGGCCGAGTTGTAGCGACTCAGTTCTCCCGCTCTGCGTGCTCCTGTCGAATCGCCTCGATATACTCCCGCGCGTCGTCGTTGAGTCTGTAGGTCCCGTGAATCTCGGCGGGGGCCTCGCCATGGACGACGCGACCGAACGGCGCGGCGATTTTCGGATACAGCGCCTCGACGCCGCGAGCCAGCGGCGTAGCGATGCCGCGGGCATCCATCGCCTTTTTAACGGCTGTCTCGCCAGCGTGGACGGCATCGCCTTCGATCAGCACGAAGACGAACGGTCGACTGCCGAACTGGGCCTCCAAGAACTCTTGGACCACGTCGGACTCCCACGGAATCGGGATCACGTCATCCATTCCGTAGGTTAACACGTCGACTGCGGTTCGAAACGCCTCTTTTCGGCCATCGTAGACGAGAACCGACAGTGGACTACTCACGAGAGTTGGTAGGTCACCAAGCGGTGTGATTCTTTCGACCCGACGGTCGACGCTCAGAGATCAGCTATCCACTGCGACCGAGGCGTTTCTTCTACCGTGTTCCATTCTAGTCGACACTGTAGACTCTGGTCGAGGTGACATACTAAACCCCCAGAGAGAGTGGTGTCTGTATGCCCCGTGAGGAAATTGCGCAGTTCAGCATCGACTCGGTCGAGGTTCTTGCTGCGGATGGATCGGTCGACGAATCGCTCGTCCCGGATCTGAGTGATGAGCAACTGCTAGAGTTGTACGAGCATATGAAACGCTCGCGTCGACTCGACGAGCGGTCGATTGCGCTCCAGCGCCGCGGCGAGATCGGCACCTACGCCCCCGCGATAGGCCAAGAGGCCGCACAGGTCGGCAGTGCATTCGCGCTTGCCGACGACGACTGGATCGTCCCGTCGTTCCGCGAGAGCCCCGCCTTCTTAACTCGTGGAACCCCACCGGCCAAGATTTTGCAGTACGCGATGGGAATGGAAGAGGGCGCGGAGATTCCCGGCGGCGAGGGCGCGCTGCCGCCAGCGATTCCCGTCGGCTCCCAACCGCTCCACGCCGTCGGGATCGGCTGGGGGAACGCCATGCAGGCGGACCCCGGCGTCGCGCTCACCTACTTCGGCGACGGGGCGACAAGCGAGGGTGACGTCTACGAGGCGTTCAACTTCGCCGGTGTTTTCGACTCCCAGACCGTCTTCTTCTGCCAGAACAACCAGTATGCGATCTCCACGCGGCGAGCCGAGCAAACCAACGCCGAAACGCTGGCCCAGAAGGCGATTGCGGCCGGAATCGAAGGGATTCAGGTCGACGGCAACGACATCCTCGGCGTCTACCGGGTTGCCAGCGAAGCCATCGAAAAGGCCCGAAACGGGACCCCCGTCCTGATCGAGGCGCTCACCTACCGGCGGTCGATGCACACCACTTCCGACGATCCAACCGCCTACCGCGAGGCCGCCGAGGAAACCGAGTGGGAGGCACGCGATCCAATCGTTCGCTTCCAACTGTATCTCGAACAGCGGGGGATTCTGAATGAGGAGACGAAATCGGAAATCGAAGACCGGATCGAATCCGAAATCGCCGACGCGATCACCGAGGCAAAAGCGGCCCGCGAGGATGTCGACCCAGCCGAGATGTTCGAACACGTCTACGAGGAGCTGCCTCCTGAACTCGAATCCCAGATGGCGGCCTTCCGAGGTGAGACCGATGAGTGAACGCCTCCGGGTCGTCGAGGCGGTCCGCGAAACCCTCCGGTCGGAGTTGGACCGCAGCGACGATGTCGTCGTCTACGGTGAGGATGTCGGCCGCGCTGGTGGCGTGTTCCGCGCGACTCAGGGCCTCCAAGATCAGTTCCCGGATCGGGTGTACGACGCCCCAGTCGGGGAGGCTGGCATCATCGGGATGGGTATCGGCCTCGCCGCCACGGGGATGCGACCCGTGCCGGAGATCCAGTTTCAGAGTTTCCTCTACCAGGGCTTTCATCAGCTCGCTCAGAACGTCTCCCGCATGCGAAGCCGAAGCCGCGGGACGATCACCTGTCCGATGACGATTCGGATGCCCTACGGTGGCGGTATTCATGCGCTCGAACTCCACTCCGAGAGCTTCGAGGCGGGATTCAGCCACATTCCGGGGCTGAAGGTCGTTATCCCCTCCTCGCCAGCCGAGACGGCGGGGCTGCTCAGGAGTTCGATTCGAAGCCCGGACCCGGTGGTGTTCATGGAGCCGACGCGGCTCTACCGATCATTCCGTGAGGAGGTCCCCGACGACCACGAGATCCCACTCGGTGAGGGGCGTGTCGTCGACGATGGCGAAGACCTCACAGTCGTCGCATGGGGATCGATGCTCCAGAAGACCATTGAGGCCGTCGACGACTTTGAGGCCAGTATCGAGGTGGTCGACCCCCGAACGCTCTACCCACTCGACACCGAGACGATCACTGACTCAGTCCGGAAGACGGGGCGGTGTGTCATCGTCCACGAAGCACCCAAAACCGCAGGCATGGCCGGTGAGATCACGTCCCGAATCAACGAGGAGGCCTTTTATTCGCTGGAGGCTCCGGTCGAGCGCGTTACTGGCTACGACGTACCGATGCCGATGTTTGCCCGCGAAGACGACTACGTTCCCGACGTCGACCGCATCGCGGCCGGAATCCGGCGGACGCTCGATGCGGACTGAGCGTCACTCGTCGAGTTCCCGCAGTAAGGCATCTGCGCGGTCGGTCGAGACGTAGTAGGTGTGTTTGCGATGCGTCTCGTCTTTCGGTTTGAGTTTTCGTTCGCTGGCTTTGATCGTGCTGCCGTCGTACTCGGTGACGAGTCCGACCTGCCGGAGGGCACGGTACAGATGCCGGACATACTCGAACTCCATATCCAGTTCCTCAGCGGTCATCCGGGCGTAATCCGGGCCGCCACGGGAGAGTCGACGAACCAGTCGCTGGCCATCCGGCAGATGCCGAAGGACATTCAACTGCCCCTCGCGGTCGGCGAGAAACCGCAGCAGGTGGTCACCCTCCCGCGAGAGCCGGTAGTAGGTGTGGTGTTGGCGAACTTCGTCGGCCTGTTTGGCCTTCACGCGCCGCTGTTTGACGGTTCCTGACTCGACGCGTTCGAGCAACCCAGCCCGCTGCATCTCCTTGCAGAGATCCTCGACAGCCCCGCGTGCTGCATCCAGATGGCCCGCCATCGACCGCGGATAGTTCCCCTCGACCCGCTTGAGATGGTATAAGAGCAGATAGGCAACCGGGTCGACCGGCAGCGGGGCCAACTGGCCGACGACCTGCCGTTTCTGTTCGAGTTCGGCTTCAAGCTCCTTCGCCCGCTCGTACCGTGATTGAGCGTTGCTCGCCACGTCGACCTGAAAGTCGAGTGTGATCTCGATTGGCTCGCCCTGTGGGGTGTCGACGGTCAGTCCGATCTCGCCGTCGTCCCAGTGATCGCCGGCGGTGTCGCGGGCCTCGGTGAGGGCCGATTCGACCGCCCCATAGCGGGTCATGATCGTCTCGGCCTCCAGCCGCAATCGGTCGATCTCTGCCTGCGACACCATTCGATGGGCGTAGTCGACCACACGGTTTGAATCCACGGTGTCGGCTGGTCACAACAGCTATCGGTCGACGCGACAATACACTGCCAATGGAGGTTGCCCTGATTACGGTCGGCGACGAGTTGCTGTCGGGCGATACGGTGAACACGAACGCGAACTGGCTGTCGACACAGCTCACCGACCGCGGCGTTGCCGTCCCACGAGTGCTCTCACTGCCGGACGACCGCGAGACAATCGCCGCCCACGTCGCCGACTACAGCAGGCAGTTCGACCGGGTGATCGTCACCGGCGGCATCGGCGGCACCCCTGACGACGTGACGATGGAGGCGGTTGCCGACGCCTTCGACCGTGAACTGGCCGTCTCGGAGCTCACACGTGAGGCCGTCGACCAGCGACTGGCCGAACTCGAAGCCCAGCTTCCGGACCGAGCACTCGACGTCGACCGGGCCGCCGAGGCCGCAGTACCAGCGGAGAGTCGACCACTGCTGAACGAGGCCGGACTGGCACCGGGCTGTGTTGCGGAGAACGTCTACGTCTTCCCCGGCATCCCCGACGAACTGAAAGCCATGTTCGCGTCGGTCGCCGAGGAGTTTTCTGGCGACCGCCGCTCGGAGTTCCTGTATACGGTCGAACCGGAGGCAAACATCATCCCGGCGCTCGAAGCAACGATGGATCGGTTTCAGGTGACTGTCGGCTGCTATCCTGATCGAGAGGCCGACCACAATCGACTGAAAATCACTGCGACCGACGCCGGGGAGATCGCTGCTGCCGTCGACTGGCTACTCTCGACGATCAACGCGAGCGAGACCCCCGTTTCGCGGGAGTGGGCCGACGGCGATACCTAACTTCGGTCGACGGACCCTCATTGGTCGCCATCTATAGAATGTGATCTAAAATACTGGTATTGGAGTGCCGCTACTATCATTCCATGGACACGGTCAAAAATGTAAGATATGTTGGATAGGCTGTTGGGAGCAGTGTCTACTCGTGGCCGCCGTTGATCTGATCAGTGGTTAGTCTGACGACGACTGTGCGCGCGAGACGTGGTCTGTTTCCTGTGGAAGAGTAACGTACTGGTTTTCCCATTCGCGGCGGCGTGAGAGGAGTGCTTGGCCCTCCGCTGTCACCTCGTAATAGTTGGTTCGCTGATCTTGGTCACCTTTGTCGACGAGACCATGCTCAACCAACGTATCGAGGTTCGGATACAGTCGACCGTGGTTGACGTTGTCGATGTAGGCTTCGAGTGTGCGTCGGATGGCTTGCCCGGAGGGCTGATCGGAGCCGGCGATCACGTACAGGAGGTCACGCTGGAAACCGGTCAGTTCGAATGACTGTGTTTGGACCATTCCATCCATGGATATATTGTACACCCAATTAGTTAGGCACCAATTAATTCGTTTGTTCGGGACTATTTCGGCCGTTTCAGCAAATCGGTGGCTATCTGCTTCGGACCCGATTTCGAGAGGGCAAACAACAGGTTCCATAGCCGGGTTGCGGAAGCGACACTACCGATAGTCGCTGTACTCCGCACACGGAGAACTGCAAGCTTCAAGTCGTATCAGATATTTGTAGTAATCAATGGCCCTGGAAAAAGAGTACGATATTACCGGCCTCAAACTCGTCGACGATCAGTATACTGTCGAACAGAGTCTCGTGCGGAACAAGTACAAAGCCCTCGACGCTGCCGGGAACACCGTTCTTAAAGGAAAACAGAAAATGTTCAAACTGAAAGAGGAGTTTCCCTTTACTGACGGCGACGGAAACGACGTGTTTACCGTGAAAGCCACTGGAGTCATCGATCTCGCCGGTAACTACATGCTCACAGATTCCCAAACAGGCAGGGATCTCGTCGTCCTAGATAACGACTTTTCGCTATTTCAGGATACGTGGACGATACGAGATAGCGACTCGGGCACAAAACTCGCCGAAATCAACTCACGTGGGGCGCTGGTAACGCTCGCGCGGAACAACCTTCCGTTTGCTGAGTTGATTCCCCACAAGTACGAAATCACGGATGCTGATGGCAAACATGTTGGCGCTATCAACGGGCAGTTTTCACTGCAAGATCGCTACGAGATTACGATTGATGATGCAAGTACGGTCCCCAAAGAACCGATTGTGGCTGCTGCAATGGTTATAGACGCGATTCAGGGGAACTAACAACGGCTGGATTTATTCGTTGGACCTCTGAAAGAGGCGTATGGAGATCATAGAGCGCGGATCAACGGGTCCGGCTCACGTTGCGATCATCGGCGGGCTGCATGGCGACGAGCCGGCGGGCGAGCGAGTTGTGAGGCGACTTGTCGACAGGCTGCCCGAGCGGGACGAAACGGATGGTGAGGGGTCGATACAGTTGATCATTGCCAACGAACGAGCGCTGGCGGCCGGCACACGCTACACCGATACCGATCTGAATCGGGCGTTCCCCGGCGACGCTGAAAGCGACGCGTACGAGCGTGCGCTTGCACCCCAAATCATGGAGGCTGTTGCGGGAGCGGATGCAGTTCTCGCCCTCCATACCTCACACAGTGCCCCACCACCGTTTGCGATCTACAGTCGACTCACTGACGCTGTCCGCCGGACGGTGACGGGGATGCCCATCGAGTACGTTCTGGACTCCAGTGGGCTTCGGTCGACGACGCTCGACTCAGTGGTACCGCACTCAGTTTCGATTGAAATCGGTCGGCAAGGCAGCGAGGAGGCCGTCGAATTCGGGTCTGAAGCATCAGTCGCGTTCCTGCGAGCCCACGGCGCACTTGCTGATGAACCCCCAACGTTCACCCCCGTGACCGTTATCGAGGGGCTCGAAGAGGTACCGAAAGGTGGCGGCGAGCCACACGTCTACTACGACAACTTCGAGGAGATCCCACAAGGATCGGTCTTCGCCCGCGACGATGTGTACACCCACCGCGTCGACGAGGACGGAATCGTTCCGGTTCTCGCCAGTGAACAGGGGTACGACGATATCTTCGGGATCTACGGCCGAATCACGGACACTCTTGATCCGCTGACTACCGAGTAGAGTACCGCGAACCACCTCAGAGGCCGATAATCAGAGAACTCGTGAGAGGCGAACTATTGTCATCTGTGATGACATGCTGTGTTCATCTGCTCGGTGAATTGCACAAACAGTCCAGCGAGCGTTTCGTACACCACCAGTCTGAGTTCACGACCGACTCGCATTCGGTATAGCGACATACAATTTATACGGTCCATTCTGGCCACGCAGAGTGGGTGACAGAACCCTGCAACTATCTGTCAACCGGGAGATGTAGATAGTAGCTATCCGAACCACATCCAATGACACACGCGTACTTCGGCACTGAGACACCAATTATCGGGATGGTCCATTTGGATCCGCTTCCAGGAGCTCCGGGAGCCGCAGAACGGCTTCCAACCGTGGTCAAGTCGGCCGTCAGGGATGCCCAGCGGCTGGCCACAGACGGCGTCGACGGCCTCATGATCGAAAACTACGGCGACAGCCCGTTCTACCCCGAAGACGTCCCAAAACACACTGTGGCCGCCATGACACGCGTCGGTCAAGCGGTGACCGAGGCCGTCGACTGCCCCATCGGGGTCAACGTCCTCCGGAACGACGCGGAAGCGGCGCTGTCGGTGGCGGCGGCTGTCGAAGCCGACTACGTGCGGATCAACGTCCACACCGGGGCTTCAGTCACTGATCAGGGTCTGATCGAGGGTCGTGCTCACGAAACCCTCCGGCTCAGGGATCGACTCGACGTCGACACGGAGATCTTCGCCGATCTCGACGTCAAACACGCCGCGCCACTTGCTGGCGAGCGGTCGATTGCCGAGGAACTGGGCGATCTCGTCGACCGCGGCCATGCGGACGCCGTGATCGTCAGTGGCGAGGCCACGGGCCAAGCAGTCGACACCGAGACACTCCAAGAGTCGGTCGCGGCTCGTTCCGATCAGGGACTGTCGGCACCGATTCTCGTCGGGAGCGGGGTCACCGTCGACTCGGTCGACCAACTACTGGCTATCGCCGACGGCGCAATCGTCGGCACCGCGCTGAAGGAGGGCGGTCAGACGACCAATCCGGTCTCGGTCGACCGCGTCGAGGAGTTGATGGATGTTGTCGAGAGATTCCGAGAGTAAACTGACGCGAAACAATTATCATATTCTGGAGTGTTTCTTCGAGAGCGGTCGGGAGTACCCCTCGGTTCGACATAGAATTGACCGTTCGAATGGCAAGTCAGATCGGAGTGACTTAGTCGACACGACAGTGCCAATCTCACCTACCACGACGGATATAGTTACTCGGTCGTCACGAAGTTGATCCAGACTCAAAATAATATCGTCTGATATGGTTGTAAATAGCAGAATTTGTGATTGCATAAGAGACGATATTACTAAATTTACCGGTGGAATGTTGCTTGTAGATCTGCAGATAAGATCCCTTATCGACTGTCGTACAGTCAGATTGAAGTGAGTGTGTGCGAACTCCTCTGTATGGCCGAGGAGTCGGATACTGAACGGTCGACTGTCATGACGTACGTCCCAGCGTATCAAAAACAGGAGTGGAAAGCCCACGCCGAAGAGCTCGGGATGAGTCAGGCCGAGTATGTCAGAACTATGGTACAAGCCGGGCGAAAGGGGTTCGAGATCGACACTGAGAGCCCAGATATGGAGGGGTCTTCTGACCCCTCTGACCCCAGGGGTAGCGGCCTCGAAACACGGGTCCTCGATGCGCTCGATTCGGCCGATTCGTTGTCGTGGGACGAGTTAGTCGACTCACTTTCGAACGATTTTGAGGATCGACTGGAGGAGACGCTCGACTCGTTACAGGATACAAACCGGATTCGGTACAGTGGCCGCGACGGCGGGTATCGGGTGGTCGACCAATGAGTTCGACTGCTACCAACGACGATCCGGACGATCCGATTGCGTACTTCCTCGAAGATCTCACGTTCCATGGGAAAACCGAGCGGACTCGGGAGGCCTACGGCAGAGTCCTCCGGCGGTTCGAGTCGTTTCTAGCCGACCGCACCGCTGGCTCGACAGCAACCCCCGCCGAAGCAACACACCGAGACTGTATGGCATGGGTCCATAGCCTTCGCGGAACAGTCGCCGACAGCACGATTGCCAGCTACGCCGCCTATCTCCACCGGTTTTACGCCTACATGACCCAAGTCGGCGTCTTCGAGGCGAACCCGATGACGCTGGTCGTCGAGGAGATGGACGAAACCATCGAGAAAGACCCCGCACGCCGTGAGATCGGCGTCGACCGAATGCGGTCATTTGTCTCCGGAATCCACCACCCACTCGACCGTGCGCTCATCGTTACCCTACTTAAAACAGGAATGCGTGTTGGCGAACTCTGCAACCTCGATCTCCGTGATATCGCCCTCGACGATTCAGCAGTTGCGGCCGCCTTCGAGACAGATCCCCGGCCACAGCTCGATACCCGTCCGGATTCGCTCTACGTCGACAGCGACCCCTCGCGCGGTACAGTAGTCAACGGCGAGGAGCGAACCGCCTCGAACAAACGTAAACGACCAACGGTGATACCTATCGATGACGAGCTTAAAACCGAACTCAAACGCTGGCTTGCGGTACGGCCCGATAGCCAGTCGACTGCTGAACCGTTGTTCGTCTACACCGTGGGCGACTGGGGGGACCGACTCACGCCGCGAGCAGTCCGAAACGTGGTCTCCGACCATGCCCGCGAGATGGGCTGGTATCGCACGGGCGGTGACGCCTCCGAAAACGTCACGCCCCACTACTTCCGGCACTTTTTCACAACTCACCTCCGTGAGCGAACCGGCGACCGCGGCATCGTCAAATACCTCCGTGGCGACGTGGCCGACGACATCATCGACACTTACACCCACAACTGGGGCGATCAGGTCCGCGAAACGTACGAGGCCAACATCTACACGCTAACCGGTCGACAATAATATTGCCAGAAGATTAGGTATTGTATATAAATTCAAAAACAGCAATTGCTGTTTCATCTACGACTCATAAATCATATACTGCTATACTAATATAGGTCTCATAGTGGATCTAAGAGCGGGGAATTATTCCACTGGCAGATGGCCCATTTACGGTCGACAGCCTCGACGCTCATCGTTCCCTGCGGTCGACTGTCGTGAAATCGGGCAGTTGGCGGTCAGTCTCTTAGTTGAGGGGCACATAGTTGGTGTCTATGCCCAGCGTCTCCCAGTCCATTTCCTTCGGTAAACGGGTCAAGACGGAGTTCTCCGAGAAGAACGTCACGTTCATGGCGGGCGGCATCGCGTACAACGCGTTGGTTTCGTTGGCTCCGCTTTTGATCTTACTTGTCCTTGCGGTCTCGTTTGTCGGCGGGGGGTTGGAGGATCGATTGGTGTCGGCCGCCGAAGAATCGCTGCCGGGACCGATAGCCGATGTCGTCACACAGATTTTCACCGCCGGTGCGGCCACCGGCGTTTCGGTTATCGGCCTCATCGTCCTCATCTGGGGGACGCTCAAGGTCTTCCGCGGCCTCGACACCGCCTTTTCGGAGATCTACGAGACCGAAGACGACAACTCGTTCGTCGACCAGATCGTCGACGGACTCGTCGTGTTGGTCGCGCTCGTTATCGCGATCATTGCGACCATTGTCGCCACGACCGTGTTTGGGATCTTTGCGGACACCATCCCGTACATCGGCGTTCTGACACCGCTCGTGCTTATCGCGGGGCTCGTCGTTGCATTTTTCCCGATCTACTATCGCTTTCCCGACGCCGACCTCGGCTGGCGAGACGTCCTTCCGGGAGTGGTGTTCGCTGCAGTCGGCTGGGCGGCACTCCAAGGGTTGTTCCAACTGTATCTCGCGTTCACCAGTGGCTCCGATAGCGTCTTCGGTGGCGTGATTGTCGTCATCACGTGGCTGTATTTCTCGGGTTTGGTGCTCCTGTTGGGTGCGGTTCTGAATGCTGTCGTCGGGGGCCACTCATCGGGCGCAGCCGGTGGCGTTGGCAGTGCCGCCACAGGTGCAGAGCGTCCAGTCGACGCGACCGAACTTGATCGTGCGGAGCTGGCGAGCTACCTGCGTGAACTCCGGCAGCAACTCACCGGCGAGTACGAGGAGATGGAGCCTGAGGCGATGGTATGGGCCGAACGCCAACCGGAGAACAACGTCGAGATTCAGGACCGCGACGGCACGCTCCGGAAATACCGACCGATTACCACACCGGACGACACCGTGTCGGTGATCGAACACACCAGCCACACCGATGGACGGGAGCAGTCGGTCACGATCCGCTGGCGAACTCCTGACGACGAGGCGGACAGCTAACGGTGGTATCTGCGCGGAGGTTCGATTACGTGACGAAGACATGACAGAATGGAGCCGAGCGACGTACCAATCAATCCCTAGATGAGTTCCTGATCGTATCCAATGGCTTTTCCGCGTGTCGGACGTCATTCGCCCATGACGATTGCTACCGGTGACTCTGTCACCCTCGAATACACGGGTCGACTGGACGACGGGACCGTTTTCGATACCTCGAAAGAGTCGGTTGCCAAAGAAGAAGGAATCGCGCAGGCGCAGCCGGATCGAGAGTACGAACCGCTGACCGTCGAAATCGGCGCAGGCCAGATCATCGAAGGGATGGAAGACGGACTGGTCGGTCTCGACGCAGGCGAGGAGACGACCCTCGAAATCCCACCCGAAGAGGCCTACGGCGAGTGGAGCCAAGAGCAGGTCCAAGAGTTCGACACCGACGAACTCGTCGAGATGCTCGGCCAGACCCCCGAGGAAGGCGCGTTCCTCGAAGCCCAGAACGGCCAGCACGGCGAAATCACCCACGTCGACGACGAGGTCGTCAAAGTGGACTTCAACCCTGACCTCGCGGGCGAAACCCTCGAATTCGACGTCGAGATCGTCGACGTCAACTGAGGCCGACCTCATAGTTCAGCGAAGTTCTTACCTATCTACCGACCAACTAGCAACCATGAGCGAAGCAACTGACGAGCCGCCGATCACGCTGTACCGACTGCAGGCCTGTCCGTTCTGTGAGCGTGTCGTCCGGAAACTCGACGAGTACGATCTCGACTACCACTCGCGGTTCGTCGAGCCGATGCATTCGGACCGTAACGTGGTCAAACGCGTCAGCGGTGCCCGAACCGTCCCAGCGATTGTCGACGAAGAGACGGGCGTCACCATGTCCGAGAGCGCCAACATCGTCGAATATCTCGACAAAACCTACGGAGGAGCCAACTAATGGAACTCGGCTTCGAGGTCGTCGACCTCCCCGAGACCGATTACCCTACCGAGGGCGAGCAGGCCCCGGATTTCACCCGCCCGCTGGTGACCGACGAACAGTGGGAGGACGTCAGCCTCTCGGAGTTGGCGGCTGACCAGCCCGTCCTCCTCGTATTCCATCCGATGGACGGGGCGTTCCCGTCGACTTATATGTGGAACGAACTCCGCGACCGGGCCTTTGAGGACGACCACGACGTGCAGGTCGTTGGGGTTTCGATCTCCTCACCGTATGAACACATGACGCTGATCGACGACCGAGAGATGGAGTTTGCTCTCTTTAGTGATCCACAGAACGGTGTGGCCGAAGCCTACGACATCGTCAACGATCTCGACGGGATGGCCGGCGTGAGCGAGCCACGCCCCGCCGTCTTCCTCGTCGACAGCGAACTCACGGTCCAGTATGCGTGGGCCGCCGAGGAGTGGCCCGACTTCCCCGACTACGACGCAGTAAGTGACGCGGTAGCCTCACTCTGACTGAGCGTAGGCTCGTTTTACTAGCAGTAGTTAGGTAGATACTCGGTCGACGAGCGATGGTTCGTCGATGGCCGGGTTGTTCACTCGCTGTGAGACCGGGTAGGACGTGAGTTCGTCGTCAGGATACGGTTCGAGGAGGTCGACCAGCGACTCGGAGCTGCCATGCAACCAATCGGACTCCCGGTCCGGCGGAAGAATGACTGCCATTCGGTGATGGAGGTTGGCAACGAGATCGTTCGGCTCAGTCGTGATGATGGTGAACGTTTCGAGCGTCGACGATTCACCGCTGTCCCCGCTGCTCCCGAACTCCGCGAGCCCGGTTTGGCGGGTCGGTTCCTGCCAGTGTTCCCAAAGCCCGGCGACAGCAAAGGGGCGGTCGTCCTCGAAGGCGACACGGTAGGGTTGCTTGCCGCCGTCGCGGTCGACCCACTCATAAAAGCCGTCGACGGGGACGAGACAGCGTCGGGATTCGTAGGCATCCGCGAAACTTCGCTTCTGCTGGACGGTCTCGGATCGGGCATTGATCAGCCCTTGCTCCTCATCGGCCCACTCCGGCGTCAATCCCCACTTAAAGAACTGCATTCGGTTCGGCTCCTCGCCCGTGATAACCGGCAGCTCTTGGCCCGGAGCGCAGTTGTACCGCCTCGACAGCGGTCGGTCCGGGTCGGCATCGAACCGCTCGCTGAGCCGGTCGGGAGCCGTAGCGAGCGTGTAGCGACCACACATGGATGGGTCGACGCAGGACGTGGTCTTAGCAGCGGCGATGTCGACCACCGGGGTAGTCGATCACTGAGACGTGAGCTTTAGGTTCGCCGACTACCCTTGCTCGGATGTGCGAATCGAGAACAGTTTCATCCCGGTCAGTGGCGTTGGGGAGACGACAGAGCGAACGCTGTGGGCCGAGGGGGCAACCGACTGGGACTGTTTCGACCAGTCGCTCGTGGGTCCGAAAACCGCCGACAACATCGAGACCTTCATCGACACCGCCCGCCAGCGACTCGACGCGGGCGACACAGCCTACTTCGACGAGGTGTTTCCAAGCAGCGAGCGCTGGCGACTGTACGAGAATTTCCGCGACAACGCCTGTTTCTTCGATATTGAGACGACTGGACTCAATCAGGAGTACGACAAGGTCACTACCGTCAGCTACCATCAGGCCGATGAGACGACCACGCTCGTTCGTGGCGACGATCTGACCGCCGAGGCAGTCCAAGCCGCCGTCGACGACGCGAGCCTACTCGTCAGCTTCAACGGCATCCGGTTCGATCAGCCGTTTTTGGAGACCTCCTTCGGTATCGACGTCGACTGCCCGCATCTCGACTTGATGTACCCCTGCAAGACACTCGGCCTCTCAGGAGGATTAAAAAAGATCGAGCAGGAAATCGGACTCGAACGCGACCGGCCAGACATTTCCGGTCGGGATGCAGTCCGGCTCTGGAACGAACACGGGGCCGGTGTCGACGGCGCACTCGACACGCTGATCTCATATAATCGAGAAGACGCAGTCAACCTCGAAACACTGGCCGAGACCGTCACTGACGAACTCCACGAGTCAGTGTTCGAACAGGCCTGTCAGCGGTCGGTCGAGTAGCTACGCCGAATCCGCCGACTGCTCGGTTGGCTGTTCGGTCGACTCGGGTTTCGTCGACTCGGTTTTGGTCGTCTCTGTGCCCGTTTCTTCCGTCTCTGTCTCGTCGTCGGTATCTATCTCGTCTTCGTCGGTCGACGGTTCGGGTTCGTCCGTCGACACTGGCTGCTCAGTTTGCCGAACGAGTTTCATATCGCCTTTCGCTCGGAGCGCGCCGTCGACGTCGGCGCCCTCGTGGACGACGAGATCCTGACAGGAGACATCACCACGAACCTCCGACCCCGCGTGCAGCGTGACGGTACCGTTTCTAGTCGTCACGTCGCCGATGATGACGGTTCCGGAGCCGACTTCGATATCCTCGCGCGCTCGAAGGCTCCCAAAGACCGTGGTGTCGGTGCCGACGGTGATCGCCTCGGCGCGGATGTTGCCGTGGAGTCGACAGCCGTCGCCGATTGTCGCGGGCGTCGAGACGCGCCAGGCGTCGTCGGAGAGCTCCGCACCGCGCGGGATCACCAGCGGCGGTCGCTGCTCGGCCGCCTCGCCGGTGATCGCGCTGGCGAACTCGTCGGCGTCGGCTTCGTTGCCGAACTTGAGGTACTGCGAAAGCACGATAAAGTAAAAGACGAGCGCCGGCACCGGATTCCGGGTGAGAATCCACCCGTTTGCTTCGAACCCTTCGTCAATCGTGACGTCGTCGCCGATATCGAGGTCGCCCGACACGAGGAGTTGGCCGCCGATGTGGGTGCGGGCACCGATGTAGGCGTCGGAGCCGACCAGCACGCTGTCGTGGACCTCACACAGCATATCGAGTCGACAGTCGCCGTCGACTTCGAGTTGTCGACCGAACTCGACGCGCTCGCCGGCCGCGATTGTTCGGCTCCGGATTCCGAACTCGATTTGGCTGTTGCTCCCGATCAACACGTCGCTGTCGGTGACGATGTCGTGTTCCTCGACGGTCGTGCCGTCGGGAATCGAGAGTTCGTCGAGCGGGTCGCCGGGAGATGACACAGGCCAAATCAGTAGCTGAGCACTAATAAACAGTCCGTAAGACGGGTGGCAGACGTGGGCCGTTGGTACCGATTCAGTGGCGCGGCCACCTCGTCGTCCTTTTGAGTGTCGGCATCTAAGATGGGGTATGACCGTACTTTCGTTCGACAAAACCGGCGTCGACGTCGTCTACGAGGGCACCGAGTTCCGCCTCGAAAAAGATCTCATCGAGGAGGCAACCGAGAAATCCTACCGGGACGTGACCGACCACGAAGTGTTACAGATCGTCGAAAAACAGCCGGCGCTGTCGGGCGAACCTGCGCGGATCGGCGACATCCTCTAGACGGCCCAATCGGACCGAAAGGCAATTCCACCCAACCCACGAACGCCGTGGTATGCTTTCGCTTGCGCTCGCCGGGAAACCGAATGCGGGCAAGTCGACCTTTTATACCGCAGCCACGCTGGCCGACGTCGACGTGGCCAACTATCCGTTTACGACAATCGACTCCAATCGCGGGGTCGCAACCGCCCGCACCGACTGTCCCTGTCTGGATCTCGACGAGCGGTGTGGCAACGACCGCTGCCGGGACGGCACGCGCTACGTCCCAATCGAACTGATCGATGTCGCTGGCCTCGTTCCCGGTGCCCACGAGGGGAAGGGCCTCGGCAACCAGTTCCTCGATGAACTCACCAACGCCGACGCCATTCTCAACGTGCTGGATGCCTCCGGCAGCACCGACGAGGAGGGCGAACCCGTCGAGGAGGGGAGCCACGACCCCGTCGAGGACGTCGAGTTCATCGAACGGGAGATGAACCTCTGGCTGACCGGCATCATCGACCGCAACTGGGAGTCCGTCAAGCGGAAATCCCGCTCGCCTGATTTCGATATCAACGACGCGCTCTCGGACCTGCTGACCGGGTTCGGCGCGTCGACCGCCGACGTGGCGGCCTGTTTGCGGTCGCTTGAGTACCCTGAGGACCCAATCCAGTGGACCGACGCGGACCGAGAGGCACTGGCCAAAACCGTTCGCTCACGAACCAAGCCGATCATTCTGGTCGCCAATAAGGTCGACATCGCCTCCGAGGAAACGCTCGACCGACTGCAGGAGGCTGCCGAGATCGTGATTCCAGCGACTGCGGACGGTGAACTCGCCCTGCGTCGGGCAGTTGAGGCAGGGGTTGTCGACTACAAGCCGGGCGACGTCGACTTCGAAATTACAGGCGACATTAGCGATGCCCAAGAGGCTGGGCTCGAACAGATCCGCGAGGTACTGACCGAGTACGGCGGGACCGGCGTCCAGCGCGCGCTCAACGCGGCCGTGTACGACCTCCTTGATCAGATCACCGCCTACCCAGTCCAAAACGAGACGAAGTGGACCGACGCCCAAGGCAACGTGTTGCCGGATGCCTTCCTGCTTCCGGAGGGGTCGACGCCGACGGATCTCGCCGAAGCAGTGCATACCGATATTGCCGAGGGGTATTTGCATGCGGTCAACGGTAAGACGAAACGCCGGATTTCGGATAGCTACGAACTCGAAGACGGCGACGTGATCAAAATCGTCAGCACGGCCTCCTAGGTGGGATGGTGTCCTACTGATCCAGCGATACTGTCACGCGAGCCTCACAATCCGTAAGTAGTCGACTTGCAACCACTAGGTGTGCAGACGAACACTCAAGTATCGCCAACACTCGGTCTCGTTGCAGCAATCGTTGCGATTAGTGGGGGCGCGATACTGATCCGCTGGAGTCAAGCACCGAGCTCCGTCGCTGCGTTCTACCGCGTGTTGTTCACAACAGTTCCACTGCTCCCGATTGCAGTCTGGCGATACCACGACCATTTCGGCCGGATAACCCGTCGTGATCTCGTGTTCGCAACCCTATCGGGAATCGCACTCGCGGTGCACTTCGCGGCGTGGTTCGAGAGTTTGTCATGGACGAGCGTCGCGGCGAGTGTCACCCTCGTTCAGGCCCAGCCAGTGTTCGTCGCACTCGGCGCGTGGCTCCTGCTCCGAGAACGAGTTACCCGACGGATGGCAGTTGGAATCGCCGTCGCCGTCTCGGGGATGGCCGCAATGTCGGTCGGCGACTTCCTCGGCGGGGTAGCTGTCGGCCCGCGTCCGCTGTACGGGAACGTGCTCGCACTGGTCGGCGCGGTGATGGCCGCCGGCTATGTACTCGCCGGGCGGTCGCTCCGACAGCGCGTCGACCTGATCCCCTACGTGGTCGTCGTCTACAGCGTCTGTACAGCCACACTGCTTGGCATCGTTGTTCTCGATGGCCACGCGCTGACTGGGTATCCACCTCGTGAGTGGCTGCTTTTCGTGGGGTTGGCAGTCGGGCCGGGGCTGTTGGGTCACACCGTCATCAACTGGGCACTCGCCCATCTCGACTCCAGTGTGGTCTCGGTGTCGCTGCTCGGTGAACCAGTCGGAGCGACCATCCTTGCGGCCGTGTTCCTTTCGGAATCACCGACGCTCTACACGGTCGCTGGTGGGGTGGTTGTTCTGTTCGGAATCTATCTCACTGCCTCCGAGCGTACCGTCTGAGGGTCTCCGGACATACGAGCGGTTGACAACTCGTAGATAATGACCGACGTTAGATGAGGGCGGCATAGAGGATACCGTGCGGCACTGCAAACAACAAAAAGACAGCGACGGCTGTGATCGGTGAGTGGCTCCAGAGGGCTGAAAAATCACCCGTCGGATGTCCCATATGGAAATTGAGTCCAAGATCGGAAAACAGGTGGTAGCTGGTCAGTATCAGCGAGACCAGGACCGCTGACTGGCCCACGATATCGACACCACTCAGTACACCGACGCCAGCAATGGCGACGACACCGACCGTCTGGAAGAGTTCGCCAGCAGCGAGAAACGCCACCACGTGGCTCAGATCAGCGTCCTGCTGGTGGTATGCAGTCAGATAATCCTTAAAATCCGTTGGCTTGGCCCACCGATCACCGTTCCGGAGTGCGACGTACTGCGGTAGGTTCGCTACCACGAATTTGATATTTGTGCTGGGAATACCGACGAGCCAGCGCCCCACGAGATAGTGGCCTAGCTTGTGAATACCAATGATAAGTGCGCCAATAAAAAAGAAAATCAGAAGGCCATGTAACATACTCGCTCTGGAGTCGACAGACGGGCGTTAGGAATAATCCTCGTGGATTCGATCCATGCGGGCGGCCATCACGAAGTCGGCCTTGTGGAGGCCGTCAATTTTGTGCGTCCACATCTCGATTTGAACCTCGCCCCACTGAAGATGAAAGTCGGGGTGGTGCCACTCCTCCTCGGCGAGTTCGCCGACCTCGTAGGTGAACTCAAGGGCATCGCGGAAATCCTCGAACTCGTAGGTGCCTTCGAGATGGTGGCCGTTGATCACGTCCCACACCTCGGTGTCGAGTTCTGCGAGATACTCCTCGTATTCGGATTCCGGGAGCGGTTCGTCCTCGGAGGTGCAGGCTTCACAGGGTTCGTCGGCGAGTTCGGATGCCATACAGTCACTCACGGTGTCCAATGGTTTGTAAGTTCAGTATCCAAATGGGTCGACTGGGTCAGTCAAGCGCGCCACAGTCGTCGAGGGCTGCAACGAGGGCGTCGACCTCCGCCTCGGTGTTGAACGCATGCACAGAGGCCCGAACTGCATCCGGCTCCGGCAGGGATCGAATGCGGATCTCTTGGGCTGCAAGCGTCTCGACGACCGACTCGGGTTCGGCCACGTCAATCGTCACCAGTCCGGATTCGAACCCTGTGGGGCTCAGCAGCTGGCCGTCTGGAACCGCCGCCTTCAGCCGATCTGTGAGTTCTTCGATTCGATCTTCGAGTACGTCCATGCCGACTGCTTCGAACAGGTCGACCGCTGCGGCCATCCCGACGTGGGGGGCTGGTGAGGCTGTCCCGCGTTCGAACTGCTGCGCGGTCGACTTCAGCGTATACTCGTCGGCATCCGGATCTTCGACGCTGTTGTAGCAGACCTGTGCCGGATGCAGATCAGCCCCACAGCCCTCCCGAACGTAGAGATAGCCCGATCCCCACGGCCCCAGAAGCCATTTGTGGCCAGATCCGGCGACGTACTCTGCGCCCCACGCATCGAGATCGACTGACGTCTGCCCGGCCGACTGGACCGCGTCGACGAGTACCTCACAGTCGGCGTCGTGGGCGATGTCGACGAGTTGGGAGACGGGCAACTGCGTGCCGTAGTTCCATGACAGCGAGCTAAAACAGACCAAGCGTGCATCTGCGACCGCCTCGGTGTAGCTGTCGATGTCGACGCGTCCATCGGTGGTTTCGAGTACTCTAACGCTCGCTCCGTGTTGCCGGGCGGCGCGTTGCCACGGCAGCACACCGGCGGGATGTTCGAGATCAGTGCGGACGATTGTATCGCCGGGCTGCCAATCAATGGCGGCTGCCAGCGCGCTGATCGCGTCACTGGTCGACTCGGTGAGCGCGAGTTCGTCGGGAGCAACGCCGAGATGGGCCGCGATCGTCTCGCGGCTCTCGCTGCGCGCCTCGCGGGCGGCGGTGTACATTCCTTCGGCCGCCGGGGCTTCGGCTTTGTGATGCCTAAGACAGTCAGTCGCGGCATTGATTACGGGCTGTGGGCTCGGTCCGCTTGCGCCCGTATTGAAAAAGGTCGTCTCTGCAAGCGCCGGAATCGACTCCCGGAGTTCGCGTGGGGTCATGCTCCCCAATTGGCGTCGACCCGGTAAATCCTTCTGCCGAACAGGATGGTACCACTGTTAGAGAGTGATTATGTGACGTTAGAGATCGTATAATTCGCCGTACTTCTCGGTGACGTAGTCGACAAACATGGTTGCAGTGAACGTACTCTCTTAGATCACAAAAACGCCAAGAGAATCACGACCCCGAACACGATTTTGGTGAGTCTATTCTTGAGTATCGTTTGTGAAGCAACCGTTTGATCAGCGCTGTTCAGTAACCCGCCGATCAGAAGCAGGTATCCTACCAAAACAGCCAAAAAGAGACGTGAGTTCGATATATAGGCGAAAAGTAAAACAGAAATTGTCTCTCCAATTACAATACATACTTTCGTATTTTCCACGCCGATTACCATTGGTAGCGTTTTGTTCCCTTCAGCAGCGTCCGCTGACATATCTCTGATGTTGCCGAGCTCTGTCTCGGATGCCTTCATACACCCGAGTGCAAAGAAGGTCGGAACTATTGCTGCGTGATTGGGAGGTGTGTCTGTGAAGAATACTGCCGTACACAGCAGACACGACGCCCAAGCGACTGCGATGCCAGCAGTATCCAAGAACAGTGTTTGTTTGAGGTAATAGTACACAGAAAAAACAACGAGCGGGATATTTAGTAGTGAAAACTGTACGAGTGAAAGGGTACTAAACGTTATTATAAGAAAGGTAAGAAGCGAGCAGATTGCGATGATCCAGAACACTAACTGATACTGATCTAATATCCGTGTCTGCCGTGTTTTCGTTGTCGAGTTTGTATCTTCTTGTGTGATAACTAATCGGTCAAGTAGATAGATAGAGAGTGAGAGTAACGAGATGACGACAATCGGTTCAACAGTGTACGGTAATTGGAGTAAATATACTGTCAGTATCATTTTGCTTGTGGCGACAATCGGGACAATAAATCCGATATCTACAAATAGAGGAACAGTATTACTTCTGATACTTTGTTTAATGTGATCTGTTAGATTCACGTAGACAAATATACTGACACAGTAACCGACTTAATTTTACAGATGTTGTTATTGTTGGGTCGTTGATTGTAATTCAACGAGAATCGGTATCCAGTGAGTAAATGGGTTCGGCCACGTATTTACCCCCTAAAAAAGGTGATTTCGGCCAGTTATAGACTGTAGAGCTCGCCGTACTTCTCGGTGACGTAGTCGACGAACGCATCGGCCGAGAAATCGTCGCCAGTCGCTTCGACAACGAGCTCGTTGGTCTCGTAGCGCTGGCCGTGGCGGTGGATGTTTTCGCGGAGCCACTCGCCGAGCGGTTCGAACTCGCCGGCTTTGGTTTTTGATTCGAGATCACCGATCTCGCTTTCGGCGGCCTCGTACAGTTGGGCAGCCATCACGCTCCCCAGCGAGTAGGTTGGGAAGTAGCCGAAACTGCCGTGGCTCCAGTGGATGTCCTGCAGGCAGCCCATCGCGTCCGACGGCGGGGTGATGCCGAGATACTCCTCGTAGAGTTCGTTCCACCGCTCGGGGACCGCGTCGACCGCGAGATCCCCGCTGATGAGTTCGCGTTCGATCTCGAACCGGACGATAATGTGGAGATGGTAGGTGAGTTCGTCGGCCTCGACGCGAATGAAGTTCTCATCGTACACCTGATTAGCCGCCTCGTAGGCCGCCCGGGAAGAGAGATCGTCGGCCTCTGGGAACGCGTCTTTGAACTTCGGGAGAAGCAGGTCCCAGAACGCCTCGGATCGACCGATATGGTTCTCCCAGAGCCGCGATTGGGATTCGTGGACCGAAAGATTCCGGTGGTCACCAAGCGGCGTTCCGAACGCCTCGTCGGGCAGACCGAGGGTGTAGTAGGCGTGGCCGAACTCGTGGATCGTCGACGTCAGCGCGCCAATCGGATCGCGTTCGTCGAACCGCGTCGTCACCCGGCAGTCGAACTGATTGCCGGAGGTAAATGGGTGGGTCGAGACGTCGAGTCGACCGCGGCCGAAGTCGTAGTTCAGCAGTTCCAGCACCTCTCGGGAAAGGTCCTCTTGGGTGTCGGTGTCGTAGGTTCCCTCGAAGGCATCGGTCGCGAGATCGACCTCGGAGGCCCGGATATCCTCAATGAGCGGAACCAGCGTTTCGCGGAGTTCATCAAGGATCGACTCGGCCTGCGAAAGGGGTAGCCACGGCTCGTAGTCGGCGAATAACACGGCGTAGGGGTCGGCTTCCGAGTCGATATGTTCGGCATACTGGCGTTTGAGATCGACCAGCCGTCTCAAATGTGGTGCAAACTCCTCGAAGTCGTCGTTTTCGCGGGCCGACTCCCACGCGCCGAGGGCCTCCGAGGTGGCTTCGGAGATTTCCTCGACCAGTTCGCTGGGGACGCGCTCGGCGCGAACGTACTGTCGACGCACTTCACGGACGACTGCTTCTTGATCGTCGGTCAGCGACTCGTCTTCGAGTTGGTCGAGCAGGTCGCCAACAGGCCCGTCGACAAGCAATTCGTGAGAGAGCGACGAAAGAGTCGACAGCTGTTTCGAGCGGGCGGGGGTCCCACCTTCGGGCATCATCACCTGCTGGTCCCACGAGAGAATCTCGCTGGCGCTCTCGATAGCGTTGACCTGTTCGATTTCGTTGAGGAGGTCTGCATACGCTTCCGGCGTGTCGACTGCGCTCGCCTCTGTTGCCATATCCCACCATTCGCGTGCGGACGTATCAACGCACTGCTGGCGGCGGTCTCCGTGACTGCTGGAAGCAGTCTGTTGGCGTTAGTTACCCACCGGCAACTCAGCGACTATCCGGTAGATATCGTAACACCGGTCGACCACCTCAAGCGAGACGCTCTCAGTTGCGGTGTGGGCCTCACCCGGTTCGGCCGCGCCGCAGACCACGCAGTCGGTCCCGGCCGCAGCGAGCCAGCCCGCGTCGGTGGCGTGGGGTTTGGCAACCTGCTGTGGTTCGCCCGACTGGGTGTCGGCCGCCGCCGCCAGCACGCGGTCGGCAAACGCGGGATCATCACAGGCCATCGGCGGCAGGTCCTGATCGACCTCCCACTCGATGCCTTCGATTTCCTCGGCCTGCGCAAGGTCGACTCGCTCGCCCGGGACGGTACGTTCGTCGACAGTCACTGAGCAGCCGTCGGGAATCACGTTCCACGCCGAGCCACCCTCGATTTCGGTGACGGCGACGCTCCCGCTCAGTTCGGCACCGAGCACCGTCGCTTCGGGAGCCTCTAGGGACCGAATGAGGTCGACCGCATCACAGGCCCGATAGATCGCGTTTTCGGCGTCGGCGGGTCGACTGGCGTGGCCAGCCGTTCCCGTCGCGCGAATCGTACTCCCGCGCCGCCCCTTATGAGCGACTGCCACGTCGGTCACACCCGGAGCCGAGTAGCCCGTCGACCCCTCAGTGACCACCGCCCACGTGGGCGAAAATCCTTCTTCGATGGCTGCTTGTGCGCCGATGCCGCCCTGTTCCTCGCCGACGAAACTCGCAAATACGAGGTCGACCACGGGCTCGGCATCCCGGAAGGCGACCATCGCCGCCGCCAGTGGGCCTTTCATATCTGCGGTGCCACGACCGTAGAGGCGACCCTTGCGCTGGTCGAGGACGTAGTTGCCGTCAGCGTCGACTTGGGAGTCGGCCGGTGGCACCACGTCGTGGTGGCCGACCAGTGCCAGCGAGTCGTCGGACGATCCCTCAACGGTTCGCCGCGCGATAACGTTGCCCACCTCGTCACGGGTGACTGTTGCGTCGGTCTCTTTTCGGAGCCAGCTCTCGATTCGGTCGCCGACAGTCGTCGGATCGTCGTGGCTTGGAATCGACACTAGCGTCTCAGTTAGTTTTCGAACGTTGTGGTGGCTCATACCGATCCATTTCGCCCGGTGTCCAAAAGTCCCGTGCGGTCGATCTTTCTCGGTGGGCGTATCAGTCGACCGGAGTACGACAGCCGTCGACTCGCGTACCTGAGTGTCAGTATACTGCGTTCCGGAATCGCATCACCCTTATCAGTGCCCCCCGACTACTGAGCAACATGAAATTAGTGCCGGACACGAGCGCGGTCATCGATGGTCGCGTGTCCGAGCGAATTGCAGACGGCAGTTACAAGGAGGCCACCGTACTGGTCCCGGAGGCTGTCGTCGGTGAACTCGAATCACAGGCGAACGCGGGCTACGACAGCGGCTGGAACGGGCTCGAAGAGCTCCAGAAACTCACTGGCTTTGCTGACGAGGGGACAATCGAACTCGAATACGTCGGTCGACGCGCCAGCGGCTCCGAACAGGCTGGCGCGAGCGAGGGCGATGTCGACGCCATCATCCGGGACGTCGCCGAGGACCACGAGGCAACGCTGCTGTCGAGCGATATTGTCCAGTCGGAGGTCGCCAAGGCCAAAGGACTCAGCGTCGAGTACGTCGAACCCGAAGTCCAGAGCGACCAGGATCTCCCAATCGCGCAGTTCTTCGACGACGAAACGATGAGCGTCCACCTCAAGACCGACACCAAGCCAAAGGCCAAACGCGGCGCGCTCAGCGGGATGAGCTACAAAACTATCGACGAAACGGTCACCTCCGACGAGCAGATGGACGAGTGGGCCGACGATATCGAGGCGCTGGCCCGGACCAGCCGCGAGGGGTTCGTCGAACTGAGCGAGCCGGGGATGACGATTGTCCAGTACCAAGACTACCGGATCGCCGTCGCTCGACCACCGTTCGCCGACGGAATCGAAATCACGGCCGTTCGACCCATCGTCAAAACCACACTCGACGACTACGAGTTCGCCGACGACCTCAGGGATCGGCTGCTCGAACGCCAGCGCGGCGTCCTGATCTCGGGGGCTCCCGGAGCCGGGAAGTCGACGTTCGCCCAGGCAGTAGCAGAATTCCTCAACGACAACGACTACGCGGTCAAAACGATGGAGAAACCACGGGACCTCCAGGTCGGCCCGGAGATCACCCAGTACACCGCTCTCGCGGGCGACATGGCCAAAACTGCCGACTCACTCCTACTCGTTCGGCCAGATTACACGATCTACGACGAGGTCCGGAAAACCGAGGACTTCAGCGTGTTTGCGGATATGCGACTGGCAGGCGTCGGGATGGTCGGTGTCGTTCACGCGACACGGGCCATCGACGCCCTCCAGCGACTCGTCGGCCGCGTCGAGCTGGGGATGATCCCACAGGTCGTCGACACCGTCGTCTACATCGAGGCCGGTGAGGTCCACACCGTCTACGACGTGACGACCGAGGTCAAGGTCCCCGAGGGGCTGACGGCCGAAGACCTTGCCCGGCCCGTGATCCAGATTTCGGACTTCGAGACCGGCACCCCGGCCTACGAGATCTATACATTCAACCGACAGGTGGTCACGGTGCCACTCAAAGACGGCGAGAGTCAGGATACCGGCGTCGACCGGATCGCCAAACAGGAGATCGAACGCGAGATTCGCTCCGTTGCGCGCGGCCACGTGGCGGTCGACCTCAAAGGCCAGAACAACGCAGTGGTCTACGTCGAAGAGGACGACATCTCGTATGTGATCGGCAAAGGCGGCGGTCGGATCACCGACATCGAGGACCGACTCGGGATCGATATCGACGTGCGGACGCTCGACGAACGACCCGGCTCCCCTAAGCCGAGTGGCTCGGGCGGCGAAGAACTTCAGCCCGCGGGCGAGGTGGTCCAGCCGGAGATCACCGCCCGCCACGTCGTGATTCGCCTCGACGAACACGTCGGCGAAACTGTCGAGGTGCAGGCCGACAACGAGTATCTGTTCACCGCAACGGTGGGTCGCGGTGGAGATATTCAGATTTCGCGTGGCTCAGCCATCGCCGAAGAGTTGGAAGACGCAATCGACCGCAAACAGCAGATCACGGTTTCGACGGCCTAAAAAGCAGTTTTTGGGCGTCTCAGTCCGTCAATTATGACGGTTACAATTTCTTAGAGGCACACACAATAAAAAGAGAGACGTACAGTTTTGGAATACAGAACCCCGACACTGTCGAAACACACCGGTTGCTTCCTAAACGATAACGCTTTTTTGAGGCAAACAAAAACGTTGAGGTATGTCTACTGAGCTGAAGCGTGGGCTTGAGGGCGTGGTGGTCACCGAGTCCGACCTGAGCTACATCGATGGCGATATCGGACGGCTGATCTACCGCGGCTACCCTATCGAGGAACTCGCCCGACAGGCCAGCTACGAAGAGACGCTGTATCTGCTCTGGCACGGCGAGTTGCCCGACAGCGAGCAGTTGGCGTCGTTCGCCGAGGAGATGGTCGCGGCCCGCCAACTCAGCGATGGCGTGCTCGAAATCGTCCGCAACCTCGCCGAAGCCGACGAGGAGCCGATGGCCGCGATCCGGACAATCACCTCCGCGCTGGCCGCCTACGACCCCGACGCGGATGCGGACGTCACGAACGCCGCGGCCAACGACCGCAAGAGTCGACGCATCACCGCCAAGATGCCGACCGCGCTCGCGGCGTTCAACCGTATCCGCAACGGCAAGGAGCCCGTCGAGCCACGCGACGATCTGGACCATGCCGCGAACTTCCTCTACATGCTCAACGACGAGGAGCCCGACGACGTGCTCGCGGATACCTTCGATATGGCACTGGTGCTGCACGCCGACCACGGGCTCAACGCCTCAACGTTTTCGGGGATGGTCACCGCCTCGACGCTGGCGGATCTCCACAGTTCCGTTACCTCGGCTATCGGCACGCTGTCGGGCAGTTTGCATGGCGGCGCGAACGCCAACGTGATGAAGATGCTCCAAGAGATCGACGACTCCCAGATGGACCCCGTCGACTGGGTTGTCGACGCCATCGACCGCGGCGAGCGGATCGCTGGCTTCGGCCACCGTGTCTACAACGTCAAAGATCCGCGTGCGAACATCCTCGGCGAGAAAAGCGAGGAACTCGGTGAGGCCGCTGGCGACACCAAATGGTACGAGATGTCGGTCGCCATCGAGGAGTATATCGCCGAGGAGAAAGGTCTCGCACCGAACGTCGACTTCTACTCGGCGACGACCTACTACCAGATGGGGATCCCGATTGATCTCTTTACGCCGATCTTCGCGGTCTCCCGCGTCGGCGGCTGGATCGCCCACATCCTCGAACAGTGGGAGGATAATCGATTGATCCGTCCACGAGCGAAGTACACCGGTCCCGAAGACGCCGAGTTCGTCCCGCTTGACGAGCGATAGGCGACGCCAAACACTCGCCCATCGCTCGGTAGCCCGCGTTTACTGCTTTTTTATTGTTCAGGTTCCCCCAGCGAAGCCACTCTCCCACCGGAACGTTCCATCCCGCTGGATTACCTCACCGTCGACCGAGAGCGTCGACTCCTCGCTCATATCGGTGATGAGGTCAGTGTGGACCGCCGACTGATTGCCGGACTCGCCCTCTGGGAGACAGGCATCGTAGGCTCTGCCTACCGCGAGATGGACCGTCTCGCCCATCTTTTCGTCGAACAGTATGTTATCCGTAACACGGTCGATGCCGCGGTTCATCCCGATTCCGAGTTCGCCGAGTCGACGCGCACCTGCGTCGGTTTCGAGGATCTCTCGGAGCACCGCCTCGCCCTGCTCGGCTGTATAGTCGACGACCTCACCGGACTCAAATGTGAGCTGGACATCCCGAAGCCGGGTAGCGTCGACCGTCATTGGAATATCGAAAAAGACGGTGCCCTCTGCATCCGCGGGAGCGGTGAAAACCTCGCCTGACGGGAGGTTATGGGAATCATAGACAACCGACGCAGCGCTGTTGACTGCGGTTCGATTCTCGATGGAGAGCCACAGATCGGTCTCGCTTTTCTCGATGTGGACCTCGCTTCCCTCATCGAGGACTGTTTTGAGCTGGGCCATCTCCTCGGCCAGCGACTCCCAGTCGCGGAGAATGGCGTCGTAGACGAACTCTTGGTAGGCCTCGAACGACATGCCGGCCTGTTGGGCCAGCGACCGGGTGGGATGGACCGTCGACACCCAGTCGGTATCCATTCGGGCCTCACGGATCTCGGTGCGGGCGCGGCGATAGGCCTGCCGTGTGGGACTTGGAACGTCGGCGGTCGCAGTCGTGTTGCGGCCACCGCCGAGCCGGAGATAGACGTCGGCGTTCTCCACGAGCGCCAGTTCGTGGGCTGGATTCGAATCGAACTCGCCATCGTGACCCCGGAGATACGCCCGGGCGAGTTCCTCGGAATCGTAGGTTGCCACGAGGTTCGCGCCGCGCTCGCCGACGGCTTCGGCGACTGCCACCGCGAGATCGTGTGCGCCTTCGGCAACACTCAGTACAACGTTGTCACCGGCTTCGATGCGGGCACTCCAGTCGACGAGAATCTCGGCATGCTCGTGTACGCGTGGGTCCATAACAGAACCACTGACCCCGGACCGCTTAAACGTCAGCCGACAGTCGAAATAAAAGCAGTCGACGGGGGAAACCGGTTGACCAAACTCAGCCAATGGACAGCGGAACCGCTTAGCCGCCGGGGACCCAGCTTTCGGTATGGATATTCGGGTGTATCGTGGTCGAGCCGACGATCCGGCGGCTGATCGAGCCGTAACTGCCAATCTGCTCACACAGACAGCCGAGACCGGTGTTCCTGCCGTCCGGGTCTGGCGACCACACCGGCAGGTTGCCTTCGGTCGACGCGATAGCCATGCTGATGGCTACGACGCCGCCACAGAGGCGGCCGAAGCTCGTGGCTACCACGCCGTCGACCGGCGCGTCGGCGGCCGTGCGGTCGCCTACACCGGCCGGACGCTGGCGATTGCCCACGCAGTTCCAATCGATGATATTCGACAGGGGATGTGCGACCGCTACAGCGAGACCAGCCAGCTACTCGTCGACGTGCTGTCCGATCTCGGAGCCGACGTAACGCGGGGCGAGCCAGCCAACGCATATTGTCCGGGAAGCCACTCGGTGAGCAGTGTCGACGGGGGTGAGCCAGTTGGCAAAGTTGCCGGCGTCGCCCAGCGCGTCCAGTCGGGAGCAGCACTCATCGCTGGCTGTCTCACGGTTGCTGAAGCAGACGAATCCGAACTGAGTGCCGTGTTAGGCCCCGTTTACCGCAAGCTTGACATCCCGTTTGATCCCGACTCGGTCGGGAGCGTGTCGACTGCTGGTGGCCCGGACGATCCCGGAGTGATCGCAGAGGCGGTCGAAACGGCGCTGGTCGGCACTCGGTCTCCAACGGTCAGTCACGCAGGAACGACCGAGACGCAGGGTAACTAGGCGTTGCGGCCGAGAATGAGGTAGGCGATGATGCCGAGCACCGACGAGAGGAACACGACAAATGCCCAGAGAAAGGCGGGATGGCTACTGTTCTTTTGGGCGTCCGTGTACGTCCAGAGAACCAACGCAATCTGGATGAGAAGCGTCAACACCCCAACCACATTCGGGGCCGAAGCACCCTGTAACAAAGCTGTAACAATCACAGTTTGTAGACTGGTTTATCTGGTAAATCGATTCCGGTACTGAAACGCTGTTATAGGCTCGTGTCGCTGGATCGGTAGCATGACTGTCATTCTTGGAACGTTCGATCAGTTGTCCACCCAAACCCACGACACTTAGGACCATCCCCATCTCATGGCAGGATATGTTGATTACTACCGCCGAACTCGCCGACGGTCGCACCGTCGACGTTCGCATCTCGGGAGAGCAGATTGAGACGGTCGACGCGGACCTCGCCGCTGAGCCGGACGAAACCGTGATCGACGCCGATGGCAAACTCCTGCTGCCGGGCGCAATCGATGCCCACGTTCATTTTCGGGAGCCGGGGTACTCGCACAAAGAGACGTGGGGCACGGCCACCAAAAGCGCAGCCGCTGGTGGGGTGACAACTGTTGTTGACATGCCAAACACGAATCCACCGACGACTTCGGCGGCCAACTTCGATGCCAAAGCCGAGTATGCGAGCCACGCACGCGTCGACTACGGGATCAACGGTGGGGTGACCGGCGACTGGGACCCCGACTCACTGTTCGAGCAGCCGATCTGTGCGCTCGGCGAGGTTTTTCTGGCGGATTCGACCGGCGATATGGGCGTCTCGCTCGACCTGTTTGCCGATGCTGTCGAGGCGGCTGCCGACGTCGACCTGACGGTGACGGTCCATGCTGAAGACGAGACACTGTTCGACGAGTCGACCCGCGAGGCCGACGCTGGCGGGGTGGGCCGCGAGGCCAACGCCGAGTTATGGAGTGCCTACCGGACCGCCGAGGCCGAGAAAGCTGCGGTTGAACGGGCGACCGAGGTTGGTCAGGAAGCGGGTGGCACGATCCATATCGCTCACACCTCGACGCCGGAGGGGATCGATGCTGCAGTGGAGGGTGGGGCGACCTGCGAGGTCTGTCCACACCATCTGTATCTCTCTCGGGACGATCTCGCTGACCTCGGGACCTACGGCCGAATGAACCCACCACTCCGGAGTGAAAAACGACGGAAAGCAGTCTTTGAGCGTGTCGCAGATGGGACGGTCGACATGATCGCCACCGACCACGCGCCACACACACGCGAAGAGAAAGAAACCAGTCTTTGGGAGGCCCCTAGCGGGGTTCCCGGTGTTGAAACGATGGTCCCGCTCCTTCTTGAATCGGCTCGGCAGGGTGAGTTGAGCTACGAGCGCGTCGAAGAGCTCGTCGCACACAATCCAGCTGAGATCTTCGATCTCGATTCGAAGGGTCGGATTGAGGAGGGCTACGACGCCGATCTGGTGCTCGTTGACCCCGACGAGGCCCGCGAGATTCGCGGTGCAGACACGCATACGAACTGTGACTGGACTCCCTTTGAGGGTCGACTCGGTGTCTTTCCCGAACTCACGCTGCTTCGTGGAGAGGTCGCCTACGAGCGGACACCCGGTGAGAACGTAGACCGGAGCAGTGACGCCGAACAGTTTGGCGAGACTGATGGTCGAAACGTCCGCGTCTGAACCGGTAGCCTTACCGCTCGCAACGCAGACCCGACACGGTTTTCTGAGAGCCGGGAAAACCCATCTGCAATGCTGAGTAGACAGTTCGTCCGGGAGAACCCCGACGCCGTCCGTGCAGCTCTAGAGACGAAAGGCGTCGACGTGGATCTCGACCGGATTCTCGACATCGACGAGGAGTGGCGCTCGCTGAAAAGCGAGGGTGATGATCTCCGACACGAACGCAACGAGGTATCGCGAACAATCGGCCAGCTCAAACAGGATGGCGACGAGGAAGCCGCCCAAGACGCAATCGAGCGGTCGACTGAGTTGAAGGAAGAACTGCAGGAGATTGAGTCCCGTGCCGACGAGTTGGAGGCCGAACTCGAAGCCGCACTGCTGACCCTCCCGCAGCTGCCCGACGATTCGGTGCCCGTGGGAGCCGATGAGGACGACAACGTCGAGCGTCGACGCGAAGGGTTCGACGACCTCCGGGAGGTCCCGGACGAGGTGACGCCCCACTACGATTTGGGTGAAGAACTCGAAATCCTGGATTTCACTCGCGGTGCAAAAGTCTCCGGCGGCGGCTTCTACTTTTTGAAAGGCGACGGCGCGCGGCTGGAACATGCCCTCATTCAGTTCATGCTGGACGTCCACCGCGAGCAGGAGTATATGGATGTCTTCCCACCGATCCCAGTCAACAGCGCCTCGATGCGCGGCACCGGCCAGTTCCCCAAGTTTACCGAGGACGCCTACCGACTGGAGGGCGACAACGAACAGCCCTACTCTGACGACGATCTCTGGCTCCTGCCGACCGCCGAAGTACCAGTGACGAACCTCCACCGCGATGAGATCCTGCTGGACGACGATCTCCCGCTCAAATATCAGGCCTACTCGCCGAACTTCCGGCAAGAAGCGGGCGAACACGGCACCGAAACCCGCGGCATCGTCCGTGTTCACCAGTTCAACAAGGTCGAACTCGTCAACTTCGTTCGACCCGACGAAAGCGACGACCGGTTCGAGGGACTGGTTTCGGAGGCCGAATCTGTCCTCGACCGACTCGGACTTCCCTACCGAATCCTAGAGATGTGTACCGGTGATCTCGGCTTCACACAGGCCAAAAAGTACGATATCGAAATCTGGGCACCCGGCGACGATATGGAAGACGGTCCCGCGGAGGGTGGCCGGTGGCTGGAGGTCTCGTCGGTCTCGAACTTCCGGGAGTTTCAGGCCCGCCGGGCGGGAATCCAGTACCGGCCCGAGCAACACGAGTCCGCCGACTACCTCCACACGCTCAACGGCTCGGGGGTTGCGGTGCCGCGTGTGATGGTCGCCATTCTGGAGTACTACCAAAACGACGACGGCACGGTAACTATTCCCGAGGCGCTCCGTCCGTACATGGGTGGCCAAGAGTTGATCGAGGGCCATGCGTCGGTCGGTGAAACTGCGGTCGGTGACGGGCCAAACGACGAATAGAGCTAGTAGGAACTGGCTACTACGGTTAGTCGACTCTTTTTTCACCGGCAGATTGCCGTCATCCACTCGGTTTGCAGCACCGTCGACAAGCGCCCAGTGCGTGTTGCTTGATAGGTATCTCTCTCGGAGTGACGCGACTCTCTGTCGCGATGGACCGTTTGAGACTGTGTTCATCGGATGGAACGCTGACAGCGAGAACAGGGAGACGATCAGGGTAGGGTAGTTGTGTCGCGCGGGAGGGGCGGGACTACTCGACGTCGATGGCGGCAGTGTCGTCGGCGCGTTCGAAGGTGACGTTCAGCACGCCGTTGTTGAACGTGGCCTCGGCGGAGTGTTCGTCGACGCCGACCGGGAGGCGGACGCGTTCGTCGTACTCTCTGCGGTCGCTGGCGGCACTGATCGTGAGCGTTTTGCCGTCACACTGAAGGCTGAGTTCGTCTTTGTCGATGCCCGGCAGATCCGCGACGAGCCGGACGAGGTCGTCTTCCTCGTAGACGTCGATATGTGTTTCCGTGCTGAACCCCGCGTCGTCCATCCCGCCAGTCATGCCCTGCATCATGCGCTCGATCTCGTCGAAGATGTCGCCGAACGGGTCGTCGCGGTCGTCTCGTCTCATACCTCGCCGTATGTGAGGATGGCTCAAAAGGTTTCTGTCCGGGCGGGTCGACCCATAGAAATCACATATCTTGCCTACAATCGGTTCTAACCTTCTGTATGTCGTGTTTTTCGTGAATTGCTTTCAGGCTATTTTAAGTGCCTGTAGTACACTCATTCGGTTATGAGTAAATCCTATCTGGATGCAGGTGAGGAGGTCGACGAAGACGACGTAATTCGTATCGGACTGAACGGATTCGGCCGAATCGGTCGGAGTGTCTTCCGAGCAATCATGGACAATCCGCGACTCGAACTCGCGGGAATCAACGACGTGATGGACTTCGAGGACATGGAGTACCTCGGCAAGTACGACACCATCATGGGTCGACTCGACGGTCTCGAACTCGAAGAGGATCAGCTCTCCATCGCCGGTAGCTCGGTTCCGCTGTACAACGTCAAAAGCCCCAGCGAGCTTCCGTGGGGCGACCTCGACGTCGACGTCGCCTTCGAGTGTACGGGCATTTTCCGCACCAAAGACGAGGCGAGTCTCCACCTCGAAGCCGGTGCTGACAAGGTCGTCATCTCGGCACCGCCGAAAGGTGACAAACCGGTCAAAACGATGGTTTACGGCGTCAACCACGACGAGTACGAGGGCGAGGACATCGTCTCCAACGCCTCCTGTACGACCAACAGCGTCACGCCGGTCGCAAAGGTGCTCGACGACGAGTTCGGCATCAACACGGCGACGCTGACAACCATCCACGCCTACACAGGTAGTCAGACACTCATCGACGCACCGAAAGCGAAACAGCGCCGTGGTCGCGCGGCCGCCGAGAACATCGTTCCGACCTCGACGGGTGCCGCACAGGCCTCCACCGAGATCCTGCCACAGCTCGAAGGCAAGATCGACGGGATGGCGATCCGTGTCCCGATCCCGAACGGCTCGATCACCGAGCTGGTCGTCGACCTCGAAGCCAACGTGACCGCCGACGACGTCAACGACGCCTTCCGCGATGCCGCCGACAGCGGCCCACTCGCTGGCGTGCTCGGTTACACCGACGACGAGGTCGTCTCCTCGGACATCGTTGGCCTGCCGTTCTCCTCGTACGCCGACCTCAACTCGACGAACGTCGTCGGCGACGGCGGCCTCGTGAAGATCCTCACGTGGTACGACAACGAGTATGGCTTCTCGAACCGGATGCTCGACGTCGCCGCGTACATCGTCGACGAAGCCTAACGCGTCCACCCACACCATCTTTGATGGCCCGTTGCAGCGCTTTTTGAATCCCCCCGAACATACCCCGTACGACAGACCCATGACATCTTTCAACACGATTGACGATCTCGAAGCCGAACAGCGCGTCCTCGTCCGTCTCGACCTCAACTCCCCCGTCGAAGACGGCGCAGTCCAGGACAATCGCCGCTTTAGCCGCCATGCCAAAACGATCAAAGAACTCGCCGAGGCCGGCCACCGCGTCGTCCTGATGGCCCACCAAGGCCGACCCGGCAACGACACGTTCGTCTCGCTCGACCAGCACGCCGAGATCATGGCGGGCCACATCGGCCGTGACGTCCAGTTCGTCGACGACATCTACGGCGAGAAGGCTCTCGATGCCATCGACGCGCTCGAATCCGGCGAGGTCCTGCTGCTCGAAAACACCCGGATGAGCGACGACGAACTCCCCGAGGAAGACCCCGAAGTCAAAGCCGAAACCGAGTTCGTCCAGACGCTTGCCCCGCATTTCGACGCCTACATCAACGACGCCTACTCGGCGGCCCACCGGAAACACGCCTCGCTCGTCGGCTTCCCGCTCGTGCTGCCAGCCTTTGCTGGCCGCGTGATGGAAACCGAATACGAGGCCAACACCGCGATTGCGAACCGGGAGTTCGACGGGCAGGTCACGATGGTCGTCGGCGGCACCAAAGCCACCGACGTGATCGGCGTGATGAACACGCTCGGCGACAAGATCGACACCTTCTGTCTGGGTGGCATTGCGAGCCATCTGTTCCTGCGAGCCGCAGGCTACGATATCGGCTACGACCGCCACGAGAACTTGGATCTCTACGACACCCAGTGGGAGAACAACAAGGAGATCATTCAGGAGCTGTACGAAGAGCGCCGCGATCAGATCAAACTCCCCGAAGGGCTGGCCTACGAGGATGATAACGACGAGCGCGCCGAACACGACAACGAGGAGCTCAACGCCGCCGACTACGACTACATGGACATCTCCGAGGAGACCGTCGACAAATACGATCCGATCATTCGGGATTCGGATGCCGTCTTCCTGAAGGGCGCACTTGGCGTCTTCGAGGACGAGAAGTTCGCGGCCGGGACGGTCGGTGCGGTCAAAGCCATCGCCGAAACCGACTGCTTCTCGGTGATCGGCGGTGGCGACACCTCACGGTCCATCGAGATGTACGGGATGGATGAGAATGCCTTCGACCACGTCTCGATTGCTGGCGGCGCGTACATCCGCGCACTGACCGGCGACGATCTGCCGGGTATCGAACTGCTGATCGACGCCGCTCAGTAGTCGCCCGGTCGACGGTGCGTTTCCGCCTGTGGATGACACACCTTCTTTGTTCAGTAGGCTGACTGGTTACGCATGGCCCTCGTCGACCCGTACTTTCCGAACCGGCCCCCGACGTGGAGCGAACTACTGATGATCGTTCTCGCCGCAGGAACACTCCTCCCGAACATGATTGCCGATATCGATTCGGTGCCAACGGTCGCTATCGCGTTCTTCTTGTCGACTGCCGCACTTGCGACCGAGAGAATCGAGGAGTGGTTCCACCGTATCGGGACCAGCGGGCGTGGCCTCCTCATCTTGAGTGTCTTTCTCGGAACGTTCCTGATTGCATTGCTGGCCCCCGGTCTGTACACGCTCTTCAACGACACTGTGACCGGGATGTTGCTGGCAACGATCCTGTATTTCGGGGCGTTCCTCGCCCGGGAGCGGACGGTCTCCGGCTGGACGACGCCGGATGCGTTCGAGTGATTCGACCGCCCGACAGCACGGATGGGTTTCTTAGGGCTTGCAGACGACCGCTGTGATATGCAACTCGGCATCGTCTCCGATACCCACGACAATCTCGATCACGTCGACCAAGCCGTCTCGTTTTTCGAATCCGAAGACGTCGACCGCGTTATCCACTGCGGCGACATCGTCGCCCCGTTTTCGGCGACCCCCTTTGACTCCGATTCCTTCGAGTTCTACGCCGTTCGCGGGAACAATGATGGCGAATGGGCACTGTCAAACGTGGTCGACGAGTTCGGCACGTATCTCGGCGAGTGCGGCCAGTTCACCGTCGATGGGGTCTCCATCGCTGTCTATCACGGCACCAACAAACTGCTCCGAGAAGCACTGGTCGACAGCGGCGAGTACGACTACGTGTTCCACGGCCACACCCACGAGCGAGCTATCGAAAGCCGCAATGGGACTGTCCGCGTCAATCCCGGTGGGCTGCCGATTCCCGGTGCTGACGACGCGTTTTACGTCGCTACGCTTGACACCGAGCAGTCGGGTGTCGACGCGATCACGCACCACAAACTGGGGTAGTTGGTCGTCAGGTGTGGCCCCTACATTCAAGCAAGCGCCGCGTCGACAGGGCGTATGTCGACTGTGCCGACACGAACACTGCCGAGCGGCGACGAACTCCCACTGGTCGGATTTGGTACCTACGACATCGACCCGGGCACCACGACAAAGGCTGTGCGAACAGCTCTTGAGGCGGGCTACCGCCACGTCGACTGCGCAGAGGGATACGGGAACGAACGCGAAGTCGGCGAGGCCCTCGCGGAGTACGACCGCGAGGAGCTGTTTGTCACCTCGAAAGTCGTGCCGAAACACCTGCACTACGAATCCCTTATTTCAGCCTGTCATGATTCGCTAGATCGATTAGGCACCGACTACCTCGATCTGTATCTGATCCACTGGCCGAACCCCGCGATTTCGCTGCGCGAAACGCTGTCAGCGATGGCCCATCTCGTCGACGAGGGTCTCGTCCGTAACATCGGTGTGAGCAACTTCACCGCCTATCAACTCAGGTTTGCCCGGCAGATTGCCGACGTGCCGATTGCGACGAACCAAGCTGAACTTCATCCGTGGTTCAAACAACCGGAACTCCGGGAGTATGCCGCCGAAACCGATCTCCAACTGACTGCGGCGGCCCCGCTGGCCCGAACAAAGGTGTTCGATGACCCCGTTGTTCAGGATCTCGCGGAGAAATATGGCAAAAGCCCAGCACAGATCGTCATCCGTTGGCAAATTCAAAACGGGATCGCGACGATTCCGCGGTCGACCACGCCTGCACACATCCAATCAAATCTGGCAGTCACTGACTGGGAACTGACGGCCGAGGATGTCGACCGAATCAAGACGATTGATCGCCGGGAGCGACAGTATATGGTCGACCCAACTCATCCACGGTACGGTATCTCAAAATAATATATAGACGTTGAACCGTCTTGCAAACTTTATTTTGCCTTCCATCTATAGATAATAATTAGCTAATCATTAAGTAATGATTGTTCATTCTGAATAGTGGAGCGTACGCAATAATGGCAACACAGGTAATTTGGATCATCGCGGCAGTGTTAGTAACGTTCACCGCTGGGTATATGTGGTACTCACGATACCTCTCACAGTTCATCGGACTGGACGAGGAGGCAGAAACACCTGCTCATAAGTACGAGGACGGACAGGAGTACGTCCCTTCGAAGAAGCCGGTTCTGTTAGGCCATCACTATTCGAGTATTGCGGGCGGTGCACCGATTGTTGGCCCAATCACAGCAGGCGCGGTGTGGGGATGGGTGCCCGCGCTGTTGTGGATCGCCATCGGCAATCCGCTAATGGGTGCGGTCCACGACTTCGTCTCGCTGTCGGGATCGCTCCGTCATGAGGGGAAATCGATCGGCTACATCGTCGGCGAGTACGTCGGTGAGGGGGGCAAAAATATGCTGCTGTGGTTCGCCTTCCTTACGATTGTCCTCGTCGTGGCGGTCTTCGCCTTAGTCGTCGGGATCGTATTTAACGCCTATCCCGAAGTGTCGACGGCCTCTTCGATCTATATCGCATTGGCACTCGTCTTTGGGGTGTATCTCTACCAACTTGATGGCCCGTTCCTTCCCGGCACTGTCGTCTTCGTCACCGGTGTATTCGCGGCCGTCTGGGTCGGAATCAACTACCCAATCGCGCTGTTCGAGCCAACCGCCGAGCGGACTGCCGATATCGGGGTGACAGTGTTGCTGAGCGGTGCTGGCGACTGGGTGCCCGGTGCGGCGGCCCTCGGTGCGAACACCGCAGCTTGGATTCCTATCGTCATGGTGTATGCGAGCATCGCCAGCGCGCTCCCAGTGTGGGTGTTGCTCCAGCCGCGAGACTACCTGTCGTCGTTCCTGCTGTACACCGGAGTCGGCGGCTCTGTCGTGGCGATCATCGTCGGGACGATCTTCGCCACCTCATCGGAACCACTGGTGATCGACTCCTCGATGGGGGCGTTCAACGGCTTCTGGGGCGTTGAAGGCGTCTTCCTGCCGCTGTTCCCACTGCTGTTCGTCACCATCGCCTGTGGAACGATCAGTGGGTTCCACTCGCTGGTTTCGTCGGGAACGACTGCCAAACAGTTGAACAAAGAGACTGATGCCCGGCTAATCGGCTACGGCGGCATGCTCGGCGAGGGCCTGCTTGCGGCGGTCGCACTGTCGACGCTCGCGGTGTGGGGCTTTGCAGACTCCGCGGGCGGGATCGGCACTGCCCTGCCAAACTTCGCCTCCGGCGGCGGCGTTATTCTCACCAGTCTTGGCATTCCTGAAACAGTGGGTGCGGTGTTCATGGCGCTCGTCCTCGTGAGCTTCCTGCTCACCTCTACTGACACCGCAGTTCGACTCGGTCGGTACCTGATGGAAGAGATCGTCGGCCTGCCTGCTGGCCAAACCGATACGGGGCTCAACGCCGACATCGGCTCGATTGCCCGTGGTCGGTACACCAACCCACTGATTCAGGTCATTCCGGCCTACCTGCTTGTCGTCTCCGGCCAATGGGTGACGCTGTGGGCGCTGTTCGGCGGTGCCAATCAACTGCTGGCAGCACTGGCATTGTTGACCGCAACCATTTGGCTCGCCAACTGGGACGACGCCAAACAGCTGGTGTCGACCGGCGTCCCAATGGCGATTATGACTGTTACGACCATCCTCGCGCTTGCATGGCTCGTCTTCTACGAAAACCTCTATGCGAACCTCTATCTCAACTTCACCGGCGCGCTCGAAGAGCCACTCGCTGGCGAAGCAATCGCCTCCTCGATTGTTCAGGCGGCCTTGGGGCTGGTCCTGATTGGACTCGCACTCGGGTTGGTCCGGCTTGGCTACTACAACATCCGTGAGGTCCGGTATGACTCGGACTCACCGGCTGTAGAGCCGAGCGACGACTAAGTTCGCTGCTGCTGTTTTTATCGCTACTGCCAGAACCGCTTGGCGAACCGTGAGAGAACTCCCTCATCGGGCGTCGACACGTCATCCCACAGCTGGAAGGCGGCGGCAACGTCGGCGACCTCGCTTGCGACAGACTGCTCGGCGTCGGGGGCGACCACGACGAGATTCACGTCGTAGTGGCCGTAGTAGCCGAATTTGAGCAGTGTTCGGTCCCGGAATCCCTCGACGTAGTCGACGACGGCGTCTGGAATCTCCTCGGAAATGAGGATGAACGTGATATCTGTGCCGTAATGTTCCTCGTCGGCGGTGATCCACTCGTCGGCGAGGTCGTGGCCGAGATCGACTAGTCGATTGAGTTCGTCGACTGTTGGGTGGTCCGACCGGCGGACCAGCAAATACTCCTCGGACTCGTGGTCGCCGTAGCTCAGGGCGGGATGGAAGAACTGCTTTTGGCTTTTTACGCGCATCTCGCCGTAGAGGGCCCACTGCTCGCCGTGGAGCGTGTAGTCTTTCTGGAGATCGTAGTTGTACAGCAGTCGACCGGCGACGCGGTCGAGATACTCGTCGTCGAACTCGGGGACCGACTCCCGAATTGCAGCCGGTAGTTCCTCGGCGTCTCTGCTCACAGTTCGCCATAACAGCAGGTGGGTTAAAAAGGCCAGCGGGTGATTTTAAGTTGTTTTCGAATAAACACGTATATTAATGACCGAGAAACAGACCGAGGCCTGTGGCCGCTGTTCGATGTCGACGGTGGTCACTGCGGTCGGTGACGAGGAGGCCGCCGACGAGCGGGACCCATTCGGCGAGAGCCGGATCGAAGTCGAGGAGTCGGAACTCCGGCGGATCTCACCGGAGGCATGGATGGGTCGACTCACGTCACGTCTCAACGAAATCGCCCGCAAACTGACCTACGGTCGGTAACCGTCTACAATAAACAGTATCAGGACATCGTTAGCAGATACGTCAGCGAGAAGATCACGATGGCGGCCGTCGCGACATTGATAGCGTCGAACGCCACCACATCGAGAAACGAGAGCCCGCCGACAATCGTCCACCCGAACATCGTCGACAGGATCGCGTTGATCGCAAGCAACACACGAGGGTCGCCATCCGAGGCGGCGGCTCCCTCGCTGAATCCCTCGGTGTCACCATCGCTCATAGGTCATGGTCTTTTTACCAACACTTAGTTTTTGGCGCTGGCAGGCCAACCGCCTGTGTGCAACTCCCCAACCGTGACGGCGTGGCCGTCGACCCGGTCCCGTTTGTCGTCATCACCGGACTGGCAGCCCTGTTGATGCTGTCGTTCGGTCCCCTCTATGGGCAGGCCCTCGGGCTCTCGCTGTCGACTGCAATCGCTGGCTCCGTCTGTCTCTCGGTTCTTGCCGCGGTGAGTGCCTACTACCAGCAGGTGTGGACCGCCCGCCCCGATATGGTGGGCGAACTCCCCGCCGGAGCGCGTGGCGAACGCCTGTTTTATCTGATGGCTATCCTCGTGGTTGTTATCGTCGCGCTTGCGATTCCGCTTTTCATCTGACCACCTGCTACTGCCGGGTGGAGTTATACCGCGCTGGACCAATTGGTCAGTCATGCGTGAGGTAGCACGATCACGGTTCGTCTCGGCCACCCCGGCTGAACTCGATCACCTACTCACTCCGCGGCGACTGGTCGAGTACGAAGGGAGTTTCAGCGTCGACTCGGTCGACGAGCGCAACGGTGAGACAGTCGTCACTGCGAGTGGTCCCGGACTCCAGTTTCAACTCCGGTTCGAATCACGGGCCAATGGCTACTACTACGAACAGGCTGGCGATCTGGGGCCGTTCGAGGCGATGGAAACGACTGTTACTGTCGACCGCGAAAACGAGGGCTCGCAAGTCACGATGGAGTCACGGGTCGCGCTTTCGCTATCGATTCCGTTTGCCGACCGGATCGCTGGCTGGAAACGCCGCGGCGAACTCGACCGGGCACTCGATACCCTCGCAGCTGAGTGCTGAGAGTAGCCGCAGACGGCTGTGCGTCGCTGACACACAGCACTAGCGGGATTTGTAATGGTTGAGAATGATACTGTCAGTCATGGGATTGATCGATTCAGTAACGGCGGCGTTCGAATCCCCATCGCCGAGCGACCGCCCCGACGACGGCTCAAAGAGGGCCTACTGGTGTGATGACTGCAACAATCGGATTCGGGATGTCGACATCAACGGCGAGCCTGTGTGTCCGGACTGCGGCGACGAAATGCGGTTCGAGCGGTCGACCGGCCGCGACTGTGCCTGCTGATCAGTAGTGGCGGATGACGGTCTCCTCGCCAGCCTCAGTCGGGAACAGGTCGTCGACTGACTGTTCGCTCTCACCAGTAGCGAGTGCCTCGGTTAGTGCATCCCGGAGGGCTTCCTCGTCGTACTCCGTCCCAATGAAGACGAGTTCGCTTCTTCGGTCGCCGTGTTCGTCATCCCACTCCAAGTCGGGACGGTTCGAACGGTACATCTTCCGGTCGACTTCGGGGAGGCTAGCGATCCACGGCCCTTGGGCGGTGGCTCTGATCGACGGTCCAGCCTGACTCATCGTGATCCGTGTTTCGCAGCCAGCAAGCCAGACAGTGCCTTTCGCGCGGACGATTTCGGGCGGGAGATTCTGGAGAACGTCGGCGAACCGTTCGGGGTCGAACGGGTGGCGTCGACGGTAGGTAAACGAAGAGACGTTGTACACCTCGTCCGGGTGGTGGTGGTGGTCGTGGTGATCGTGATCCCCGTTTGCCGCGTCAAGTGCACGTTTCCACCCCGGTAGATCCGCTACTGCGGTCTCCTCGAATCGGTCGACGCCGAGCAGGCGGTCGAGGTCGACTGCCGAAAACTCCGTCCGAATCGTCTCCGCGTCAGGTTGGAGTGCCCCGACCAGCGACTTGGCCTCCGCAAGTTCCGACTCGGTACACTGGTCAGCCTTATTCAGCAGGACGATATTCGAGACTTCGATCTGTTCGACCAGCAGATCCGACAGCGGGCGGTCCTCGTCGCTTCCCTGTCGCTGGGGCGCGGAGTCGCCGCTGAAGCAGTCCAGAAAGCGGCGCGTATCCAGCACGGTGACGAGGGCGTCGACATCGTACAGCGCAGCCACGCGGGACTCGGTGGTGAACAGTCGGGCGACGGGGGCTGGCTCGGAGATGCCGGATGATTCGACGATCAGGTGGTCGAACGACCGGTCTTGGGCCAGTCTGACAACCGCGGTTTCGAGATCATCCTGTAGCTCACAGCAGATACACCCATTGGAGAGTTCGGTCACGCCGTCGTCGAGATCCAACTCCGAGCCTTCGGCGACCAGATCGGCGTCGACGTTGACCTCGCCCATATCGTTGACTAACACGGCGAGATCGCGGTCGCCCGCGGTCGACAGCAGCTGGTTGACCAGTGTCGTCTTTCCCGCGCCGAGACTCCCTGAGAGAATAGTCACCGGGATCGATCCGCTCATAGGCGACGTTCGGACCACTATCAGTTAAAATACAGTCACAAATCGGGGTTCCGCCGCGATAGGTTTTACATGCACTCATCCGTGTGACAGTATATGACACTCGCCGAACGGATCGAATCATTTCGCACAACGCTCGAAGAGTGGCTTCGGGGCCTCTACCACGGGATGATCACCCACCCGGCCTACGAAAAGATCGAAAAGGAGGCCGAAGACACCGAGGATGCGTTCATGCTGGCGTGTTTCCCCGATGCCTTCGGGATTCCCTCGCCAGTGTCCTACTACACGGCTGAACTCTTGCCCTACCTCGAAGACGAGTTTGAGGCGTGGGAACGTCGACTCTGGGACCGAGGGTCGTACGTCGAACGCAAGGGCCAGCAGTACCACTTCTAATGGAGCCGTTCGTCTTCTTCGGCGGCAAAGGCGGCGTCGGCAAAACGACCGTCTCCAGCAGCTACGCCCTCAAATGCGCCCGCGCGGGTCACAAAACGCTGGTCGTCTCGACTGACCCCGCCCACTCAGTTTCGGATGTATTCGACCAGCCGTTCAGTGACGATGCCCAGTCAGTCGACGGAATCGAGAACCTCTGGGCGATGCAGATCGATCCCGACGAAGAGGTGACCCGTCATTTAGATGAGCTCCGGCAGGGGCTCTCCGAGCAGGTCTCAACGGCGATGGTAAACGAGATCAACCGTCAGTTGGAGATGGCCCACGGGACGCCAGGAGCCTACGAGGCCGCCCTCTTTGATCGGTTCGTCGACGTAATGCGCAACGCTGAGCCCTACGACCGGGTCGTTTTCGACACCTCGCCGACCGGCGGCACACTCCGCCTGCTCGGGTTACCGGAACTGTTGGAAGACTGGGTCGACCGCCTGATGCAGAAACGCAAGGTAAGCATCGACCTCTTCGAGAAGGCCGCCGTCGGGAACAACGAAGCGCGGCGTGTGATGGAGGGCGACCCGGTGCTCGCACGGCTCGAAGAACGCAAAAACTTTTTCGAGTTCGCTGGCCGGACCCTCCGGGAGGACGCTGCCTTCTTTCTCGTGTTGAACCCCGACGAACTCTCGGTCAACGAGACGGCCCGTGCCATCAGTCAACTCGACCAGAAGGGATTGGCAGTGCGTGGCCTCGTCGCCAACAAACTGACGCCTGCGCCCGACCCCGACGAGAGCGGTCGCGGGGCGCGCTATCTCCGGGACCGGATCGAGACCGAAACCGAGCGACTCGACCGCGTCCGAAGGGAGTTCGAGCCGCCCTTGGTCGCCGAAATCGAAACGAGGGTTTCAGAGATCAAAGGTGATTTTTTGGACGAACTCGCGGACGAGGTCGACATCGAGACCACGGTCGAGGTACCGACACAGACCCAGTAATCAGCAGGCATCGAGATCGACGACCGAGTCGTGTTTGGCGTCCATTGCACACTCGACGATATTCCGATTGGCCGTCGACAACTGTTCGTTGCTGACAAAGTATTCGGCGACGTAGCCGTTGAATGCCCGACTCGATCCGGCCGCACCGATCCGCACCTCACTCCCGAGTTCGGCGACACCATCTCCATCCGAGCCGCGGTTCTCACCATTTATAAAGACGGTGCCGCGCTCGCCATCGGTCGTATGGGTGATGATCGCCCACTCGCCGTCGGTCGTTATTTTGGCTGCCGGGCCGGGATCGGCGTGCCACTCATCCGCCCGGGAGCTTTCTCGTGGCTCGTCGGACTGCCGTATCTCGATGGCCGAGTCGGCTCCATCGGCTGCGCCAATCGCGTACAGGCCGCCGTCTCGGTGATTCTTGTCGACCACATACACCAACATCGTCACCGTCAGTCCGGAGTCGTTGCGTACCGACATTGCATCCGGCGTCGCGTCGATCGTCAGTGCGGTGTGTGAGCTCCCAGAGAACCGGACTGCCTCAACGCCGTCGACGACCGCCCACTCGGGAGCCTCGTCGGTTGGCGTCGCTGCGAAGCCGTTGCTGCTTTTGTCCTGCCACCTCGTGACGGGCTCGCCGGGAGCGAACCCACGGCTCTGTGAGGCATCGAGCCACAGCACACAGGGGAATGTGCCGTCAGTATACCGTTCGTTTGCGGCTCTGTCTTCGGCGAATTCGGCCACATCGCGGGGGTCGAACTCCAGCGAGTAGCTGCACTCGCCGTCGTCCACAGGCACTGTCGTCGACTGGCCAACCAGATCGATGTAGCCGAACGCGACCGCGCCAACGATCAGGCCGATAATCACAACGAATGCGAACAGAAACGTCGTCTCCAGCGGGACGGCCGCCCGTCTCTCATCCCGAACTCTTGGCCCAGTCATGCGTATTCGAGTCGGGTCATTGGAGTTCCAGCAATATCACTGTGAGCAGCATAAATAAGTTGTTATGAATACCCGGCTCGACGCCTGTTTGTGAGATGTGTGGGCCGAGTTACTCGATGGTGAACTCGCGTTTGTCGGCCACGGCGTCGGCCTCCTCGAACTCGCCGCCGCCGAGTAGGCCGCGGGCGGCCTTTTTGCCCCATTCGACTGCTGGCTGGGTGAACGTCGACACCCCGGCGAGTTCGCCATACATCACGGTGGCGGCCTCCATCGCGTACATCAGTTCGCCGATGCCATGTGCGTCGACCGCGTCGACTTCGATTCGGATATTCGGTCGGTCCTCCGCGGCGAGACTGGCCTCGGTGGCCTCGAACTCGGCATCCAAGAGGTCGCCGAGTCCAGCGCCGCCGAGATACGACAGGCCTTCGAGATCAGTTTCTGGAATGTCAATATCCTCGCGCTCGCGGGGTCGCACGAGGGTGACGAGTTTGTCGCGTGGGCCAGCGCGGTAGAGCTGGAGTTGGGAGTGCTGGTCGGTCGCGCCGAGTGCGCGGGCGGGAGTCTGGCCCAGCCCTTCCTTGCCGAGGCTCTCGGCCCACAGTTGGGCGAACCATTCGGCGAAGTATTCGAGGGATTCGGCATACGGCATCATCGCGTTGGTCAGCGCACCGCGCTCGGCCAGCGCGTAGGCAACCGCGCCGTAGGCATACCCCGGTGAGTCCTCCAAGGACCCCGACAGCTTGTCCATCTCGCTTCGGGCCCCTTCGACGACGCCTTCGATGTCGATACCCTGTAGTGCGCCGCAAGCGAGGCCGACAGTCGACAGTGCCGAAAACCGACCCGGAACACCATCGGGGACTCTGAGCGACGGGAGGTCGTGTTTGTCGGCCAGATTCCGTAGGTTGCCCTCGTCGCCAGTCGTGACGAAGGTCTGTTCGGTCCAGTCGACGCCTGCATCCTCCATCGCCTCACGGACGACGAGGAAGTTCGCCAGTGTTTCGGCGGTTGTGCCGGAGCGAGAAACGACGTTGAGAACCGTTTCGTCGAGAGGGAGTGAGTCGAGGAGCGCCGCGGTGTCTTCGGGGTCGACGTTATCGAGGAAGTGGGCCTCGACGTCGGTCTGGTCGGCGAGGGCGTCGGAGATGGTGGCCGCGCCGAGGGCGCTGCCACCGATCCCGACCGTGAGGACGGCTTCGGGAGTTCCGAACGGTTCGAGTGCGGATCTGATTTCGTCAGTGTCGACGGTCTGGGGGAGGTTGAGGGCGGCGTAGCCGTGTTCCTCGGCCTCTCGACCCTCCTCGATTCGGTCGTGGGCGATGGCCACGCGGTCGTCGAGGCGGTCCAGCGTTTGCTCGGTGATGCCGGGACTGGTATTCAACACGTTTCCAATATCCAGATACATACGCATATGCCCGTTCGGCTACCGTAAAGTCGTTACCGTCTGTCTAACCAGTCGACTGTCGTTCTGAACCACAAACAGTGATCCACGATGTTTAATTTCGGTGACCACCTATCGCCACCAATGGCAGATGGCTATCGCGGCCTGTTCGGCGCGTTTCCCTACGCGTTCAGACACGGCGACTCGCGCATCTTCAAACTGTACGTCATCTTCGGCGCGCTTGGAGCAATCTTCATCGGCGGCCTGTTTACGCTCAGTCTGGTGGTCTGGATCGGCCAGACAGCCAGCAGTCCCGGCGGCTCGCTGACGCTCTCACGGACGTTCATTGCGGTTGTTGGCCTCTTTGCGGCCGGGCCGCTGCTCGCGCCAATTCTGCTCGTCGCTCGCAAACACCGTCGGGGATTTTCGTACCACCCGCGGTACGACACAATCATGGCACTGCTGGGCGTCGGCTTCCTGCTGTCGATCTACGTCGCCGCCATCATCTCGATTCCGGAGTGTTTCGAACTCGATGGCGAGCAGATCTGCCGTGACCCCGCCAGTGGCCTCTTTGGCCCGATTGTAAACATCCTCTATCTCCTGCCGCAGATTGCCGCAGTTGGCCCGCCAGCCATTATGATGGGCGTGATGGCTCTCGGTCACTACCTGCTGTCGCGCTGAGCGCTGGGTACAGCAGCAGAATACGCAGCCAGATGACGAAACGCCGAAAGCCCTCCACCACAACCATCCTGTATGACTGACGACGAACAAAAAGAAAGCACGTTTCTCGTAACCCACGCCGACGACGAGTCGGCGGTGGTGAAAGACGTCCACGACGGACAGGTCCACACGCTGGCCTCAAACCCCGGTGTCGACGTCGACGACGCCATCGAGGGCACTGTCGCGCCGGACCCACCGCTTGAGGTGTCGTGGCAGTTGGTCGACATCGAAGAGCGCAGGCCCCTCTTAATCGAGGAAAGCGAGGAGCCGCCGACGGTCCAAGAACGAGAGCTGGCGGCCGACCAGCCGGTCGGCGAACTAACGCGGGAGCCACGGGCGGGAATCGGTGAAATTCACGTGGTGACCGTTCCCGAAGACGGGACCACCGAGGCAGTTGCAGATATCGTCGACGACCGCGAGGGAACGCTGTCGCGGGCGGCGCGACTGGGTGTCAACCGCGTCGAAATTCGGTCGGAGCCCGGCGTGGTGAGTGTTCGATATCTGCCGTAGCTATCCATCGTTGCTGACCGTTGCCGTTCGGGGACGGTCTCTTTTATAAAGGAACAGTCCCACGTTGACGAAAATCCCGGCGGCGAGTAACCCCCAGTTGAACCAAGCCGCGTTGTACCAGACGAGATCGAAGCTGATTGATTCGAAATACAGTGGCCAGAACGGCTCGACCGCTTGGGCGATGTCGGGGGCCGACAGCATATCCGCAAAAATGTGGCTGAGTCCGGCGATCCAGACAGCGAAGAACCCGAAGCGGTAGCTATCACGTGTATCCTCGACCGGGAACCAATCGCTCCCTCCAAGCACTTTGTTAAGGAGTATCCCGACAACTGGCCCGACAATCGTAGCGAAAACCGTCACTGCGAGGACCGTATGGAAGATCCCGTGATGTCTGATGGTCCGAAAAAGTCGACTGAAAACGAGATCCAGATCTGGTCCCATCCCGAACGGTAACCCTGTGAGCACGAATGTCGCCGCGGTTTTTGCGTGCTCAAACACAAGCCATGCTGGGGCAAGCCACAGCAGTGCCATGCCGAGATGGCCACTGATGTCGACCATTGGAGTGTTGCGTTATCGAAATCGCCGAATAAGCCGAAGCAGCAGCGACGTTGCGGTTCCGATCCCGGGGATACGAGACGACAGCACGGCGGCTCCGAGGAGGACAAGTCCACTCTTAGGTCGACCACGCGCGAACGCCAATGCGGCGTCGACGAGGGTCGAGATAATGCTGATTTTGTTCACCGATTGGAAAGTAGTGGTAGTCATGAGGAGTCTAGTAGTGGGTATCGAGACGCAAAAAGATGGTCCCGTATTCACGGTTGTTAACAGGTAGATATCGCTGAGTGATTCACCGTCCACGCCGCAGAGATGGGTCGGCTGCCACACAGTTCGATCAACACGTATATACGACCGACGACGCCACGTCTATATGCGAACGTCATGCCGCCGGTCAGGTTTCGATAACCATGCGGGCTGTCCGCACACTGAGCCTGACCGTAGCTGATGACGTTCTCACTTCTATACCAGTGAGCGACAGCTTCGTCGACTCGGTTTAAATACTACGCCTATCTCTCAGGCTGCTCGACATGCCGCTCCCAGAAGGCATCTTGCATAGATCTACCGTAGGCACCCCGATAGCCCCGAAGCTGGGTAATCGGCCTCAGTACAGCAGTTAGTGGTTTGGAGAGATCGGGGTTGACATTCGTAAAGACGGTGTTCCCATCGAGTCGACGCGCGATGGCTGCCTGCTGGAGTAGATTTGATTGGTTTCGCTAGTTACGTTATAAACCCGATCCGAGTGACAGTTGATTGGTGGGGGCCTGTGTAGCTGCCTCACGTGGGACACCAGATATAACACAGTCTGTTGTAATGATTTGCCATGTCACGAGAGAGGGCACAGTGGGTAGGGACGCCACTGCTTGTCGGGCTGTCGACGCTCTCGGTGTCAATCTCGATCTACCACATCCTGACCCACGAGGCTCCACTCCTGCCGACGATTCTGGGCCAGTGGTCGCTGTTGGCGCTGTCACTGGCGCTCTGTGGGTCGGTGTACTACGCGCTCACCGAGACCGAGTCGGGAGCCGAGCGCCTCAAAGTCGGGCTTCGAGCAACTGCCGTGTACGCGGTCGCAGCCGTGGCCTCCTGTGGATATGCGTTCCACCAGTATCTGACGCCGGAGGCGGATCTCCCCTTCGAGGCCATCGTGTTTCAGGCTACCTTCGTGGCCGTTGCCGGTGGTATCGCGGGCGTCTTTCTCGGGCTGGAGAGGGTCCGACGCGACCGGACAGTCAGTGAACTTCGGTCGACCACCCAGCAACTGGAATGGACTGTCGACAAACTCGACCAGTCCAACGAGCAGTTACAGGAGTTCGCCTACGTCGCCGCACACGACCTCCAAGAGCCCGCCCGAATGGTCGCCACCTACGTCGACTTGCTGGCATCCGAACCGGACGACGGCGAGTCGACCGCGGAGTATCTGGAGTTCGCCGAAGACGGAGCCCGCGAGATGCTCGCGATGATCGACGCCCTCCAGAACTACTACGAAACAACCGCACAGGAGATGACAGTCGAGACTGTCGACACCGCTGCAGTCGTCACCGACGTTGTAGACACACTGGAGCCACAGCTTCGGGATGCAGACGTCACCGTGAAGACTGAGAACCTGCCGACAGTCGAAGGCGACGCCACACAGCTCGAAGCAGTGTTCGAACAGCTGCTGGGAAACGCACTCGAACATGGAACCGACGTCAGCGAAATCCGAGTGTCCGCAATCCGGGGCGACGACGAGTACCGATTCAGCGTCGTGGACGACGGCTTGGATCGTATTGCGAGTGATACCGAGAAACTGTTTCGCATCTTCGGAGATGCAGGCGAGGCTACCGACGGTCCCGGCGTCGGGCTGGCAGTGTGTGAACTCGTCGTCGACCGACATCAGGGAGAGATCTGGATCGAATCCGAAGCCGGGGAAACGACAGTCCAGTTCACGATTCCAATGGCCGAGACGCGACCGGAACCGCTGGTCGCCACGCGCGGCTGAGTGTCGACTGAGAACGTACTGTCATCAAATCTATGGTATTATCTATCATGCAACACCAACTAAACATGAGACTGAGTGTTCGGTCGACATATCGCTGGTCAGCCGCGTTTTTATACTGGTTAGCGAGGCGAATACCCCGACCCACCGTGGTCGGGGATGAAGCCGACAACTCGTGATACAAATCATTAAGTGAACACATCTGTAATCAAGAGACAGAGATGGAATACAGTCACCGCTACCACGCTTACCCAACACAAGAGGTAGCGGCTGAACTGGAACAACATATAGACGTTCATCGCCAGCTCTACAACCACGTCCGATGGGACTACACGAACAGTCCCGAGGACGACAAACCGAGTGAGTACGACCAGAACAACAAACTTCCTGAGTGGAAACGAACGTGGTCAGTGTTCAGTGAAATGCACTCGAAGGCCGCACAAGCCACCGTCGCTCGCTTCCACCGCAACCTCTCAAACCTTCGTAAAAAGAAAGAGAAAGGATACAACGTTGGTCGGCTCAAACGGCAAGCACCCACTGAATACCGGAGCGTGACGTACAACCAGTCTGGTTTCGACCTCGATGAAAAGAGGGGCCACGACAAGTACGCCTACGTTCGATTCAGCAAAATCGGCTGGGTGAAAATCCGGTATTCGCGCCCACTTCCTGACCGCGCCAACATCAAAGAGGTCACGTTCAAGAAGGAGACAACCGGTGAATGGTTCGTCTCCTTCGGACTGGAAACCGACGACGCCAACCTACCCGAGAAACCCAACGTTGATTCACTTGATACAAGCAACAGCGTCGGGATTGACCTCGGCATCCAGAACTACATCCACACCACCGATGGCAAAACCGTGGATTGGCTTGACCTTGAAGACGATTACGAGCGTCTGCGCCGCGAACAACGCAAATTGTCTAGCAAGGAGAAAGGCTCGAACAACTACGAGAAACAACGAGTCGAAGTTGCTAACGTCAAACGCCATATTCGTCGGAAGGTGCTGGACTACCAGCACAAGATTACGACGTGGCTCGTCCGTGAGTACGACGCCGTGTTCGTAGAAGACCTGAACGTCCAAAGTATGCTTCAGGGCGACGGGAACGCTTGCAACAAGCAGGATGCGGCGTGGAGACAGTTCATCACCCTCCTCGAATACAAAGGCGACCTGTACGGCTGTCACGTCAAACAGGTCGAAGCAAGAGGGACGACGAAAGAATGCGCGTCGTGTGGTGTGGAGACCCCGAAGCCTATCTGGGTCAGGGAACATTTGTGTCCGTCGTGTGGGTTCAAGACGGACAGGGACGCAAACGCGGCGATGAACGTCTTGCAGAGAGGGTTTTCTGAGTTAGGGTTGGGATGGCCCGAATCAACGCCTGTGGAGACTGTGACCGCTACGGACACCGCTGGTTTCCAGCGTGTGTCTGCAAGTCACGTCTTAGAAACAGGAAGTCTGCCCTCGTGAGAGCAGGATTCCCCGCGCCACCGTGCGCGGGGTAACATTCAAACGTTGTTCTGGAGAACGACTCGTCGACACCAGCCCGAACCCAATCACTTACTTGTCAGCCACACGATTACGACAGTATCCTATGGGATCAGAAAACGGACCAGCGACGCCAGTCGTTTCTGGCCCGACGTGTTCGGACTGTCAGGCTGCACTGCAATCTGCCGGTCGACACGCGGTCTCGTTTCTGCTGGTAGCGACACTTACGGTGCCGGTTGTCGGCTGTGATGAGCATCTTGAACAGTTCCGCGCGATTTGTGACCACACGACCGACGATGCGGCGAAGCTCCTGTCGCATTATCCGGCCGGTGGCATCCAGTGTCCGGGCTGTCGACGCGCCCACAATACGCATGAGCATCCGGTCATTCAAGTCGAAGACGGGGTCGCCGGTGTCTTTGCGTGTACAACCCACGAGACCGAACTGATCGACCGCTTCGAGACCGGGCTGGAGACGCGTCGACAGTTGCACGTCGATGGGCCACTGTAATCGGTCCTGTCGCTATTCGAGAGCTGGAATCCAGCGTCGACACCATCACTTACGTATCGGCCATCTAATGGGACGCTATGGTCTCGGAGGATTCAAACGGCGGGCCAGTCGGGCCAAGCCCATCGTGTCCGGATTGTCAGGCTGCGTTGGACGCTACTGGACGTGATGCCGTCTCGTTTTTGCTGGTCGACTCCCTTACGGTCCCAGTCATCGGCTGTGAGGTGCATCTCGAACAGTTTCGCCTGCTCTGTGGGCTCACGGCCGACGAGACTGCGAAACTGCTGTCGCACCGTCCAGCCGGTGGGATCCAGTGTCCGGGCTGTCGACGGGCCGACCAAACACTTGAGCATCCCGTCGTTCAAATCGGGCACGGAGTGGCTGCTGTGTTAGCGTGTGAAACCCACGAGTCCGACGTGATCGAGCGCTTCCAAGCAGGGTTGCAGGCTCGCGGGCAGTTGCCCGATGGAAGGCCATTGTAGTCGAGATTGTATTCACGAGTCCCGTGAATAGGCATGGCTACAGACGTGATTATAAATGGTCTGTCGACTGCAGAGCAATTATAAAGACATATTCGGTGGTACAGAACCAGTAATTTAATTCAACATTTTTTGAAATAGCCTATTCGATTTTTATATGTGCCAATCGACTGTTACAATGTGGATAGACAGCAACTCACACACAGCCGAGTAGCAGGGGAGACCTACTAATGCGAAACGCAAAGATCGTCTGTACGATTGGCCCGAAATCGGATTCACCGGAGACACTCGAAGCACTCGCAGAGGCTGGCATGTCGGTCGCTCGGATGAACGCGAGCCACGGTACGCCCGACCAGCGTCGTACGGTAATCGACAGGGTCCGCGAAGTCGACGCAAAAACCGACCGGCCGGTCGCAGTGATGCACGACCTGCCCGGTCCCGAGATTCGAACCGCCCCAATCGAGGAGAAAATCCGGCTCGAAGCAGGCTCTACCGTCCGGTTTGTCGAGGGCCAAGAGGCAACCCCCCAAGAGGTGGGGGTCTCACACAGTCTGACCGCCGTCGAACCGGGTGATCGGATCCTGCTCGACGATGGCCGTATCGAGACGACAGTCCAATCCGTCGATGAGGATTCGGTCACTGTAACAGTCGGGAACGGTGGCGAACTCGGCGGGCGAAAAGGCGTCAACGTGCCGGGTGTCGAACTCGGGTTGCCTACCGTCACCGAACAAGACCGGCGCGAACTCGAAGTGGCCGCCGACAAGGAGGTTGATTTCGTCGCCGCCTCGTTCGTTCGGGACGGCGAGTTCATCTACGAGATCAGCGATGCGCTGGAGGAGTTGGGGGCGGACATTCCAATTATCGCGAAAATCGAGCGAGATGTCGCGGTCGACAACATCGATAGCATCATCGATGCGGCCTACGGCGTGATGGTCGCCCGCGGCGACCTCGGCGTCGAGATGCCGCTCGAAGACGTGCCGATGACCCAGAAACGAATCATCAACAAATGTCGGAACGCCGGTGTGCCGGTCATCACGGCGACGGAGATGCTCGACTCGATGACCGAAAACCGTCGACCGACCCGCGCCGAAGCCTCCGACGTGGCCAACGCGGTTCTGGATGGCACTGACGCAGTGATGCTGTCGGGCGAAACAGCGATGGGTGCCCATCCGCCGCTCGTCGTCGAGACGATGGATCGGATCGTTCGGGATGTCGAACGGAGCGACGAGTACAACGAAATCGTCGAACAGAACGTCCCGGAGGCCGACGTGCCACAGACGGATGCGTTGGCCCGGTCGGCCAGATACCTCGTCCGCGATATCGACGCGGATGCCATCGTTGCGGCGAGCGAATCCGGCTACACGGCACAAAAAGTATCCAAGTTCCGCCCGTCGGTTCCCATCGTCGGGTCGACGCCGAGCGACGAGGTCCGCCGCAGGCTGGCCCTGTCGTGGGGTATCATCTCCGAGACAACGCCCTACACCTCGGAGGGCGCGAGTGCCGTCATCGAAAACGCGGTCCAGACGGGGCTCGAAACGGAGGCCGTCGACAGCGGTGATACGGTCGTCGTCCTCTCGGGAATGATGACCGAACTCGACAGTACGAGTTCGTCGAACACGCTGAAAATCCACGTCGCCGCGGAGACGATTGGCTCCGGCGAGTCGGTTGTCGACGGCGTGGCTGTCGGTGCGTTCCACTGGGTCGACTCCGGCGATCTCTCGGAGATCCCCGAGGGCGCTATCGTCGGAGTTCCAATGGAGTTCGACGGAGAGTTGAGCGGTGATCTGGAGGGCATCGCGGGAATCGTCGACTGTCACGGTGAGCTGGCAAGTACGGTCCGGACTGTGGCACGCGACCAGGATATCCCGACGATCACCAGTGGGGATCTGACCGGTGAGATCAGTGATGGGGAGATGGTGACACTCGATGCGGAACGCGGCATCATCTACCGCGGTGAGGTCGACCAGCTCAGATCGGACCTTCGGTAACGTCCTCGCTGCCGGAGGTGTTCTCGCCCATCTACTCCGATACGGAAGCTCATCGAGTATACCAGAGTGCCCACAGAATCAACACGCCCTGCAGTGGGAGTCGACCCCACCGAACCAACTCGGAGGGGTTGCCACCACCCGGCATCCCGTCGATGACGACCCCGTGGGTGGCCATATAGACGTTGGCTGGAAAGATTGCTATCAATAATGCGACTGTCGACCACGCTGCGAGCTGTTGCGTGCGGGGAATCAAGAGGCCGATCCCAACGGCGATTTCGGCAACTCCAGACAGATAGACGAGGAAAAGTGGTGCCGGAAAGATCGGTGGGATGATTTGGACATACAACTCCGGCACGACGAAATGCAACACGCCTGCGACGACAAACGCCGGACCCAATACGTACAGTAGTGGACGCTTGACTCGGTCTAAAACGTCAGTCATCATCGAATATACATCTCACAGAAGTGAAACGGTTTCGCTCTCACAGAACTCCGTTGGGTGAGAGGTCAGTGGTATATTTGGGATCACTGTCTCAAAGAAATCAGTACAGCATTCACAGAGTAGTTTTGGAGGGCTTATGTCTCAAATACGACTATTTTATTGTGTGGTGTCTCCATCGAAGCAGTCTCGTACTAAAACTGTGCCTCGCCGAGGGCATCGTGGTCGTCATCCTGATGCCACCCACAGTGGAACGGTACATTTGCATCCGCATGAACGATTTCTCAAGTTGTTCACTGTGCAAGTGGTAACAAGAGTTAGTCATGATTACTATGTATGTGATAGTGTATGTCTCACAAGATCCGATCAAAAAAAGACGATGCAGAACATACGACGTTGAGATGGCATGAAACGGTACAAGGCCTACGAATACTCGCTATTGGTTCGTTTGTCATCCTCTGTATACTGTCGGTTGCAGTAAATGGTGTAACAGCAAGTACGCCAACAGACCAGTTGCCCTTAACACAGCAAACTGATGATGAGCTCTCAGAAGAGCAAATCTTAGTTCTCTTTGAGACGGTTATCGAAGACCAAGGGATCGAATTACAGACCGTCGAAATCGATGAGGAGGAAAACATTCTTTCTGTCGAATACTATTCAACAGGGACGACAGAGCAACAAGTGGTCGAAGATATGGGGACCATAACAGGTGTCTATGCTGGTGCCATCGACCAAGGTGTCACGACAGATCGAATGGAAGTTACTGCACTTGATCCTGTCGACGATAGTGAAACAGCCTCTTGGTATGCCGAAACTGAATGGGCTGAATCGTACAATGCTGGTGAGATGACCGCTGATGAGTTCTCTATGCGTGTGTTACTGACTCTCGAAGAGGTGGAGAACTAAGCACATGAGACATCCACCTGTCTATCTGTCGGGGCGAGTGTTGCTGGAGTTATGCTGTTATGCGTGACGAACGAGTGGTATCGATCACTCGGGGAAGGCCCAGATAGCCACACATGGGACATTCCATAATTTTAGTCAATGGGACGTCATCATTGGTTTGACTCGATGTCTGATTCGTATTTTCTCTCCAACCACTTATAAACAGATAATTTACATATGTGCGCCTACACATTGGTCAACAAGAAGGCTTATTCAAGGCTGAGTCAGACGAAACCGTATGGTAGAGATAGCGGTACCGGAGGTCGACTACACCCGGTACACGAACCGACAACTCGTGGCGGTGCCGCTGGCGTTGCTGGCAATAGCACTGCTCGTGATTGTCGGCTGGTACGTGGTGACGGGTGCCCCGGCAAATATGGGCCTCGAATTTACAGGTGGGACTGAGCTACGAATCGACGCGCCCGGCGAGAACCCTCGCCAGCAGATCGACGAGGCGTTTTCGGCGTCTCCTGAGTCGGTCCAGCAGGTCGCCGTCGACGGCTCGTTCGTCGTGACGTTTGCGAGCGGTGAGGCCGCGACCACACAGTTAGAACAGGAGGCGAATGCGGCGGGCTTCAACATACGGACGATTGACTCGGTATCGCCGAGTTTCGGCACCGATACTGGACTGCTCGCCCTCGGCGGTGTCGTCGTCGCCTTCGTCGGCATGAGTCTGCTGATCTTTCTGATGTTCCGATCCTTTGTACCATCGATTGCAGTCGTCATCTCGGCGTTTTCGGACGTGATCATTCCGCTTGCGATGATGAACTTGCTTGGAATCGATCTCACGCTCGGGACGATTGCGGCACTCCTGATGTTGATCGGTTACAGCGTCGACTCGGATATTCTGCTGAACAACAGCGTCCTCCGTCGGTCGGGGGACTTCTACGAGTCGACGCGCCGGGCGATGCGGACCGGTGTGACAATGACGGTCACCTCGATTGCGGCGATGGCCGTGATGACTGTGCTGGCCTACATGTTTGGCATTCAGATCATGACCGCGATTGGACTGATCTTGGTGCTCGGACTGATGGCTGACCTGATGAACACCTATCTGCTCAACGTGAGTCTGCTTCGCTGGCACGTTCACAAGGGGGTCAAACGATGATCGACCGAATCAAATCCAACTGGCGGATCACATTGCTGGTCATCGTTGTGATACTGTCGACGGTCGCGCTGGTCTCGCCGGCGCTTGGCGGCGGCGAGGAGGAGTTCGGCAACCAGTCCGAGCAGGCAGACAGCCTCACCAACCTCAAGTTCGGCCTTGATCTGGCCGGTGGGACGCGGATCAGAGCGCCACTGATCGGCATGACCGCCGAGAACGTCGAGTTCGGTGACGATAGCCGGGCCCAGGTCGCGGCCGCGGTCGCAGGAGAGCTCCCCGACACGGATACGACTGATGTGATTACCCGACAGGGCGGTCCCGAAACGGCCGCGACTGTCGAGATGGTCAACCCCGATATTACCGAGTCACAGTTCGCTACGGCGATGGACGCCGCAGGCTACGAGTACGGTGAAATCCGCGATGGGGTCACACAGGCCACCCGCGACGAGGCGATTGCAGTGCTCTCCGGGAAAGTCAATCAGGCCGGACTCTCCGGGAGTACCGTCCAACAGGTCTCCAGTGCCGCCGGTGAGTTCTTCATGCTCATCGAAGTCCCCGGACAGGATCGACAGGACGTCATTTCGCTGATCGAGGAACGCGGGAACGTTCGGGTCGACATCTATCATCAAAACGACGGTGGGGAGTACGTCACCGAGCGGGCCGTGCTCACGGGTGATGACTTCCAGAGTGTCAGTACTGCAACCCAAGACGACCGACGCGGGCCACACGTGCCGGTAACGGTGCGCCAGAGCTCCGCCGACCAGTTCCGGCAGACGGCCGTCGAAACCGGGCTTGCAGGAGAGGGCGGCTCTCGGTGCACATACAACCAGAACCCCGAGTCGACCGAGCCATGTCTCCTGTTGGTCGTCGACGATGAGGTCGTCAACGCCTTCGGGATGGACCCCAGCCTCGCACAGAGCATCGCAAACGGCGAGTGGGCGAAGGATTCGAGCTTCATCCTGACGACGACCTCCTTCGAGGAGGCCCAGCGCGTGGCGATCAACCTGCGTGCCGGTGCGCTCCCGGCCAACCTCGATATCGACGGCGGGACGACCTCGTTCATCTCGCCGACACAGGGTGAGAACTTCCGGGCCAACTCGCTTATTGTCGGGATCCTCTCGGTGTTGGCGGTCGCAGGAGTCGTCTTCCTGCGCTACCGCGAGCCGAAAGTCGCCCTGCCGATGATCGTCACTGCCTTCTCGGAGGTGGTGATCCTGCTCGGCTTTGCGGCCTATCTGGGCTATCCACTGGATCTAGCAGTGATCGCTGGTTTCATTGCGGTGATCGGTACGGGTGTCGACGACCTGATCATCATCGCCGACGAGGTGATGGCGGAGGGCGATGTCTCCAGTCAGAAGGTCTTCGATTCGCGGTTCAAACGCGCCTTCTGGGTGATCGGTGTCGCCGCCGCAACGACGATCCTTGCGATGTCACCGCTGGCAGTGCTGTCGCTCGGTGATCTCCGTGGGTTTGCGATCTTCACGATCCTCGGCGTGCTCGTCGGGGTGCTGATCACCCGCCCGGCCTACGGTGACATCCTGCGGTATCTGATGACCGACCGCTAAGCGGGCTGTTCACTCGGCTATTTTTGTTGTCAGTTGTCGACGCTGTCTGACGGTCGTCTGACCGAACCGATGAGTTTTGTATCTGGTAATAAAAGGGGAGACAGATGGCATCCGACTCACGGGCAGACGACGCTGCCACGAGCAGCGTTCGACGGGCGGTCGGACAACTGGCGGCAGCACTCTCGAAGGCCGTCTTCGGGGTGTGTGCTGTCGCTGTCGGCGCGCTGGCACTGCTGTTGGCGGCCGGAAACAACACGGGCGAGTCCGCCTCCCTCTTGGTCGTCCTCGGGATTGCGGCGATGCTGGTCGGGTTCGTTACGATCCGTCGACTCCCCAAACCCGACGAGCCGACCGAAACCGACGCCGCTGACACAGCGCGTCAAAAGGTCGACTAAGAGAACCGGCCCAAATTCAGAAATCGCCGAGTGCGGCCTGTTCAGCCGCGGCGAGCACGTCTTCACACGTCGACCACGACCGCCGAGCGCAGGCCGGAAGCTCTCCATGGTGGTCGACATAGCCCGCCAAAAAGTCTCGCGTGGTCGAATCGCTGGGATAGCCACTGCCGACCGGCTGGGCGTACTCGGCCCCAATCGTGGCGATGCGGCTATCACGGTCGACTTTTGCGATCACACTTGCGGCTGCGGCCAACTGGTAGCTGTCGTCGGCTCCATGCTCGGCAGTCAGTTCGATCTCGATCCCCTCTCCAGCAACGCCCTCCGTGACCCGGCGGGCAAAGCGTGATCCCGAGACGTCGCCGGCGTCGACGATGGCGTTGTCGTCACTTTGTGCGATTGCCGCAATCGCCCGAACCTGCGCAGCAACGGTGAGACTGTTCATATCGCTCTCCGGATCGTCGATCTCCGCAACCGTGATGACGCCAATTCCGATGTCGACGTCCTCAGTGGCTCGAAGCCGCTCGGCCAGCGACTCCCGTTTTGTGGCGGTGAGGCGTTTGGAATCCGCGAGTCCGTCGGGGAGATCGCTCGGTGCCGCACGGACTGCGGCCGCGACCATCGGTCCCAACACGGGGCCTTTGCCCGCCTCGTCGACGCCGATCCGGAACTCGGTCATTGCTTATAAAAAGAAATCCTCGTCCTCGAACGGTTCGTCGATGCCTTCGACAGCCGTCACATCAAGAGCCGTGACGACTGCTGGAATACCCAGCAGTCCCGCAAGGCTTGGCTCGGTGCGGTCGTTGTCGCCCGAGATGAGTTCCTTGATATACAGGCCACCCTCGCCGTGGATCTCGACTGTGGCGTGAGTAAGGTCCTCAAATTCAGCACTGGCTGAATAGACCTCTCGAACACGAGTCAGGCCTGCGCGGCGGTGGTCGACGCGCTCGGGCGTGTACTGCTCGATAGTCGACCCATCGAGTTCCTCGATGGCCGCCTGCAGGTCGCTCTCGGTCACATCCTCCTCAAACTCTACGGCTGCGCGATAGGTTTTCGAGGCGTCGAGTCCCTTGACGCGTTCGACCATCTCGTAGCTCGCCAGCCGCAAGCCTTCGACTTCGACTTTTCCCTCGGCGAAGGCATTGATATCGCCCTCCAGTCGTTCGGTGTCGACAGTCCGGCGGTATGGCTCTTCAACTTCGATCACGAACGGTCGACCAGTGCCCAGCATGCGGGCGTCGACGTCCTCTCGACCCGCCCCGTGGAAGGTGGCCTCGGTGCCGTCCATCACGTCCATCACGATGGGCGCAGATAGCTGTTCAACGCTCTCGGGGTAGAGATACCCCTCGCCGTCGCAGTGGTCACAGGTGCGCTTGCCCTGTCTGCCGCTCCCGTGACACTCCCGGCAGGGCCACTCGGTCTGAGGAATATCCCGCTCCAGTTTGCGGTAGCGGCCGTATATAAAGGCGGAATTGATTTTGGTTTCGACACGGTCGTTTTCGATGTCGAGGGTGATCTGGACGTCCGGTCGACCGAACTCGACCTCGGTATCAGTAAGCTGGCCGATTCGCTTGCCGACCTCGCGGTTAAAATTGGATTTGAATAGTTCGCCGCGGTCGGCGTCGAGTCCGGCGTCCATCCGGAGCAGTTCGTCGTTTTCTTCGATCAGCGGCGGGGTTTTCGTGCCGACTTGGTAGGTCGAAAACTCGGGGTCACCAACTGCGTCGACCGCGCGCTCGGCCCATTCGTCGAACCGGCCGCACTCGCCCTCACACACCCAACAATCGACGGGGTCGACTGATTCGTAGGGTTCGTCGTCATCGAGCGCAAGCGAGATTCGGAGGCTTCGGCCGCGGTCGACGTTCGAGAGGCCGAAACTCCGGTCGGCGAACACCCGGCCGACACAGCTATCACAGACCGGGCCAGCCTCGATGACCGCCCGGGCTTCGGCAAGCAGACTCATACCCGTTCATCCCACGGCGGCGATAACTGTCTTGCCTTTTCGGTGTTTTGGGGAAGCTTGACGGGAGCCGTCCCTCGAAGATTCAGTCGACACAGTACGGATTTGGTTGTCGACTACTCCCCTCGCGCGAAGCCTTCAAGCGGCTCTATCCCTTATATACTAACAGAGGCGTTTCGGCGTTTCACCCCTCCAATGAGCCAGTATACAACCAGTTCGATCTACAGCGACGCATCGGCTTCCGACCACGCTCAGTCGACTCCCACCGATATCGAATACGAGGAAATCCACGTCCCCGTCCTCGTCATTGGAGCCGGTGCAGCCGGGGCACGGGTCGCTATCGAACTCAAGGAGCAGGGAGTCGAGCCGCTCGTAATCGGCAAGCGAGACTACGGTGATGCCCACACGACGTGGGCCGCCGGTGGGATCAACGCTGCCCTCGGCAGCCGCGACCCCGAAGACGACTGGCGGATTCACGCCGCCGACACGCTTCGGGAGGGCCACTTCCTCAACGACCCCCACGCGGTGGAACTCGTCGCCCGCGAGATGCCCGACCGCATCCGCGAACTCGTCGACTGGGGGATGCCCTTTGCCCGGACCGAAGACGGACAGATCCAACAGCGATATTTCGGTGCCCAGTCGTTCCGGCGAACCTGTTTTGTCGGCGACCATACCGGCGAAGCGATGCTCGAAACACTGGTCGACAAAGCCCAGTCGCTGTCGATCCCTTACCGCGAGAACGTGATGATCACCCGCCTGCTGTCTGATGGCGACCGCGTGGAGGGCGCGGTCGGCTTCGATATGAAAACCGCCGACAACCTCTGTTTCGTCACTGATCAGGTCGTCGTCGCCGCCGGAGGTTCAAGTGCGATGTACAACCGCCACTCCTCACGCGACGAAGAAAACAACGGCGACGGGCCAGCGCTCGCACTTGATGCGGGTGCGGAACTCCTCGATATGGAGTTCGTCCAGTTCCATCCCACCGGGATGGTCGGCGACCGCTACGGCGACGACTGGGACGGTCGACTCGTCACCGAGGCCGTTCGTGGTGAGGGTGGTCGACTGTACAACGCCGAAAACGAGCGATTCATGGAGCGCTACTCGCCGGACCAGATGGAACTCGACGCCCGTGACGTGGTCGCCAGAGCGATCACTCAGGAGATTCGTGAGGGCCGCGGCACAGCCAATGGCGGCGTCTATCTCGACATTTCGCACCGTGATGACGACTATATTCAGGACCGACTGCCGGGGATGGTCGACCGATTTGCCGATCTCGGCGTCGACATCACGAGCGATCCGATGGAAGTCGCGCCCACGGCTCACTACACGATGGGTGGGGTCGACATCGACCCGCACACTGGCGAAACCGGCGTCGACGGGCTGTATGCTGTCGGTGAGTCCACGGCGGGCGTCCACGGTGCAAACCGACTTGGCGGCAACTCGCTGGCCGAAACCGTGGCGGTCGCCAAACCGGTCGGTCAGCATATCGCCGCCGAAGTCCAACCGCGTGGGTTCGCTACAGATGGTGGCTCCGGCGATGTCGACGTTATCACCGAAACCAAGACGCAGCTTTCGCTCCGCATGCGTGCCCAAGCCGAGCGGGAGTTCGCTGGGCTCACGCAGCTCGAAGCCGCCGACGGAGCAACGACAGCCGAGGAACTACTCGATGATCTCGGTGAACTGCTCTGGCGAGACGCCGGGATTATCCGAGACGAAGCGGGACTCCGGGAGGCGGTCTCGGAACTCGAAACCCTTCGGGACCGAATCAGTGAACTCCGGATCGAGGGCGACCGGACGACGCGATCCTTCGAGTTGGCCGTCGACCTCGGCTTTTCGCTAGCGGTCGCCGAGGCAACGCTTCGAACCGCACTCGAACGTACCGAATCACGGGGTGCCCACTACCGCTCTGACTACCCCGAGATGGACAACCAGTTCCGGGAGAGCCTCATCGTCTCGGATGGCAAACGAGGGATAGCGATCCGTCGACGGCCAGTTGCCGAACCCAGCAAACCGGTCCAAGCGGCGCTCGACGAACACCACGAACTCGACTACCACCATCTGGAGTAACTGACTGGTAGTCCCTCTCGTGGCAGTGTGACACACTGCCAGTATACGGCCCGACCACGCAGTATTTAGGCGGCTGGCTCATATCGGACTACTACGATATGACCGAGTCTACCGCGTCGACAGGTGAGCTTCCGGACTCCCTTACTCGACTCTACGACGACCCCGAAGCGGAGGCGGCAGCGCTCCGCGAGCGGGCGGGCAACGCTGCGGTCGCCGACCGGGTGAGCAGTCTCTGTGCAGCGCTCTCGAACCCCCTGCGGCTGCGCTTGCTGTGGGCACTGCGTGACGGCGAGTGCTGTGTCTGTGAGCTACAGACTGCCGTCGAGGCTCCCCAGTCGACGGTCGCAACCCAACTTAAATGTTTGACTGACGCCGGGCTCGTGACCACTCGCAAGGAGGGCAAATGGAGCTACTACAGCGTGGCCGATACGGAGATTTTTGAGTTGATCGACCACGCAACCGAGTTTGTCGACCCAGTGGAGGCGACCGAATGAGCCAGTCGACGCCGGCCCTCGAAATCGAAGATCTCACAAAAGAGTACGAGGATGTGACGGCCCTCGATGGGGTCTCGCTGACCGTCCCCGAGGGGAGTTTCTTTGGCCTGCTCGGCCCGAACGGCGCGGGCAAAACGACGTTTATCAACACGCTCGTTGGGCTCGTCAGAAAGTCCGGCGGCACCGCCCGCGTCTTCGGCCACGATGTCGAAGACGACTACCGGGAGGCCAGAAACGCCATCGGCCTCGCGCCACAGGAGTTCAACGTCGACCGCTTTTTCCCGATCCGTGAGGTGCTTGAGCACAAGGCGGGCTACCACGGAATTCCGGCCAGTGAGGCCAAAGCACGCGCCGACAAGGTGCTCAAACAGGTCGGCATCTACGACAAGCGCGATACTCGATTCGACTGGCTTTCGGGCGGGATGAAACGCCGGTTTTTGCTGGCTCGCGCCCTGATTACCGATCCGGACCTGCTGATTCTCGACGAGCCGAGTGCGGGCGTCGACGTCCAACTCCGGCGGGACCTGTGGGATCTCGTTACCGAACTCAACGAGCAGGGGACGACAATCCTGCTGACGACCCACTACATCGAGGAGGCCGAACGCCTCTGTGACGAGGTCGCCATCTTGGATTCGGGATCGATTCGAGCGGTCGCCACCCCTACAGAACTCAAGGGTCGCGGTGCCGACCGAATCATCGTCGAACTCCGGGACCCGCCCGCAACGCTACCTGATCTGTTGGCTGACGACAGTCGGGTCGAATCGGTCGACCTCGATGGCCACCGGTTGACAATCACCGCCCGCAAGGGTGGACTGGTTGCGCCGGATCTCGTCCGCGAACTGGACCGGGCCGGGTTGGAGATTGTCGACCTCGAAATCGCCCGGACCTCACTCGAAGAAATCTTCGTGGAGATGACCCGCACTGACGAGAGCGACGCCTCACCCGAGGAGCGCGCTACTGATTCAGTCGACGAGACGGAGGAACCCAGTGAGGAACAACCGGTGGCTCCCGATGGCGGACAGCCAGCGGCTGAGGGAGGTCGACAATGAGCGTTGTCGACCGCGCAGCTGCTGCGGCAGGGATCCCGACTGGCTTCTACACGCTGGTCAAACGAGAGATTCTGCGCTTCGTGCGTCGACCGCAGAACACCTTTGTTCCGCCGTTTATCACCAATGTGCTGTACTTCTCTGTGTTCGGGGTCGTGCTTGGAACACGTGTAGGCGACATCATCGGTGTCCCGTACATTCTGTTTATTCTACCGGGGCTAGTGGTGCTCGGGGCGGTCTCGAACGCCTTCGAGAACGCCTCGTTTTCGATCTTCCACGGGCGGTGGAACGAGTATATCGACGAGACGCTAACCTCGCCGCTGTCCTACAGTCAGATGGTTTGGGCCTATCTGCTGTCGTCGGCCCTGCGAGGCGTCCTCGTCGGGACGCTCATCTCGGTGTTGGGTGTCGTCATTATCGGCGGGCTCTACCAGCCAGTCCCAATTGAGCAACCGTTGTTCCTCGTCGCGTTCATGCTCGTCATCACCCTGCTGTTTTCGAGCCTCGGCATCGTCGGCGGGCTCGTCGCTGACGATTTTGACGATCTGACGATGATGAATCAGTTCCTGCTCCGACCGCTGGTGTTCTTCGGGGCCGTATTCTACTCGCTGCAGGACCTGCCGCCGATGCTCCAGACGGTTTCGCTCATGAACCCGATGGTGTACATGGTCAACGGCGTCCGCTATGGATTCCTGGGCGTTGCGGAAGTCGACCCACTGACCTCGCTGGCGGTGCTATCTGCCGGAACAGCCGTCGTGGTTGCGATGAATATCGTGCTGTTCAAACGCGGTTACGGGCTGACCGACTAACCGGGGCGATCCACTCAGCAGCCTTCTTTTAAAATGGATGTGCGAGGGTTAGCGATGAATCAACGTTGATAGCCCAGCTATCCTAGCTAGGAGTCCGGTTCGTCAGCGTCCGTATCTTTCTCGTGATAAACGCCGACCGGGAGATCGGTTTCGTCGGTTTCGGGATCACCGAGTTCGACGACGGTGGTACCGTCGTCGGCTTCGTAGACGCCGACCGGAAGTTCGGTCGCTGGTTCGTCGGCCAACTCGCGGGAGCGGGCCTCCGCGGCGAGTGCGGCGAGTTCAGCGGCCGGAGACGAGTCGTGATCACGGGTGCGCTGGCTGAGCCACTCGAACAGCTCCTCATCGAGGTCGACGCTCACTGTTGGCATCTCAGTTCCCGGTTCGGGGGCCACCTATAAGTAAGATTACCACTCCATCCCACCGTTGACGCCGAAAACCTGCCCGGTCATATAGCTCGAATCCTCACTGGCGAGGAACCGCACGATGCAGGCTACGTCGTCGACCTCGGCAAACCGGTCGAGCGGAATCCGTTCGAGGATCTTGTTCTGGACGCGTTCGGGCACTTTATCCAGCATATCGGTCTGGACGAACCCCGGCGAGACGCAGTTGGCGGTCGTTTCAGTGTCGGCGAGTTCGAGCGCAATCGTCCGGGTAAAGCCGAACAGCCCGCTTTTGGTGGCCGCGTAGTTGGCCTGTCCGTAGTTGCCCTGCTGGCCGACGACGCTCGAAATGTTGATCAGTCGACCGTGGTCGGCGGCTTTCAGATCGTCGAAAAAGGCGTTGGTGCAGTTGTAGACGCCGCCGAGATTGACATCCATCACTGCATCCCAGTCCTCACGGGTCATGTTATCGAACTTCTTGTCGACGGTGATACCAGCGTTGTTGACGAGCACGTCGGTCGGACCGAAGGCGTTCCGGACCCGGCCGACCATCGCTTCGACCTCGTCTTCTTCGGTCACATCGGCCTGCACAGCGATTGCTGTGCCGCCGTCGGCTTCGATCTCGTCGACAACGTCGTAGGCTTCCCGTTCGGAGTTTCGGTAGTTGACGACGACGTTTGCGCCGTGGGAGGCGAGTTCGGTTGCAATGCCTTTGCCAATACCGCGTGACGAGCCGGTAACAACGCACGTTTGGGAATCTAATTTCATATTGCGGGGAATGGGCGGCAACAGTGGATGTGGAAAACACCCCCCGTTGTGGAGAGCTGTCGGCTCAGTGGCTGATGGACTGCAGACAACCGCTGGAGGGAGTGGCGGACACACCGTGTCGACCGCTTGTCTACTGGTGTGTCGAATCCGCCATTAAGTCTTGTTGCAGTACTCAGTACGGTACGGCTATCAAAAAAATCCGCCAGCAGCACAGCCGACGACAAACCGCTTCGAGACTACTCCGACTGGTACTCTGTCGCGTTGTCGATCCACTCTCGGACCTGTTCAGTGGAGGCCGTGACGCTCTCGGTCACCGATTCAGCGTCAGCGTCGGCGAGTGCGCCGACACTGTCGACGCCTGCACCATGAAGTTGTTCGGCGTAGTGAGGACCGATTCCGTGGATTGACTCCAGATCATCGCCACCGACTCCTTTCGAGAACGTCGACTCGTCAGTGTCGTCGAGTTCGTCGACCTCCGCAGTTTCGTCGGGCTCGTCGGCGGCCACAGCGTCCTCGTCACCCGTTTCGGCTTCGTTCGTTTCGGCTTCGTTCGTCTCGGGCTCGATATCACGCGGCTCGGCCTCACTGCCGGTCGACTCCGTGTCGTCAGGCTCTGTCTCAGCCTCGGATTCCGGTTCCGGTTCCGTGTCCGGTTCGGCTTCGGCCTCACCTTCTGTCTCCGGATTGGATCGCTCGCCGAACCAGTCGGCGACGCTGGGCCACAGCACCTCGTGTGAACTCGACGACACCGAGAGCCCGATGTGGCCGGTCGACGCATCGATTGTCGTCACATCGTCGCTCGCCACCAGATCATTGAACTGCGTGCTCGACTCCGGCGGGATCAGATGGTCGTAGTCGCCGACCACCTGCACGATTGGCATCTCGATGTTAGCGAGGTCGACGTGTTTGTCGCCGAGGTAGAACTCGTTGCGCGCCAGTTTGTTGTCCTGATAGATATCCTCGATGAACTGCTGGTAGGTCTCACCGGCAACGTCGATCCCTTCGTCGAGCCAGCGTTCCATTCGGGCGAAGTTCTCGACGAACTCGTCGTCGTCGACGTTGTCGTAGAGCCGCAAATATTTGCTTACGTAGTTCGACACCGGGTCCATCAGCGCGAAGCCGACATCGAGGAAGTCCGCCGGGACGTTGCCGAAGGTGTCAGTTACCTGCTCGGCGTCGTAGTATTCTTCTTCGCCCCAGAGTTCGAGCACGCCACCGGTATCGTCGAAGCAGAGGCCTGCGGCCATCAGGCCGAGGTTCCGGACTTTGTCGGGAAACAGCGAGGCGTACATCACGCTCATCGTCCCACCCATACAGTAGCCGAACAGGTTGATCGACTCCTGACCGGAGCGTTCGCGGACGACGTCGACGCAGTTGTCGGTGTACCGGGTGACGTAATCGTCGAGTGTGAGGCTCGAATCAAGCCGTGAGGGCTCGCCCCAGTCGATGAGGTAGACGTCGAACCCAGCTTCAAGCAGTCGACGGACGACGCTTCGATCCGGCTGGAGATCGAGAATGTAGGGCTTGTTGATCAGCGCGTAGACGATCAGGATCGGTATATCGTGTGTCGTCTCCGGCTCGATACCCACCTCCGCTGGCTTGTAGTGGAGCAGTTGCAGCTTGTTTTCCTCGTAGACGACTTCGCTGGGAGTCATTCCGACGTCGATATCGGAGACCCGTTCCATCTGTTCGGCGAGTTTGGGAGTTTTTTCGAGGAACTCCGCGGTCGCCTCAAAGCCGCGCTGCTGGGCGTCGATTGTGGCGGTGAGGGGGTTCATGAAATGGTTCAGTCCTCCTCTTGCAGTTCGATGAGACGGTCAATCTTCTGTTCGACCGCATGCTGTCGACGTTCGAGTTCGACCAATCGCTCGCCGATTTCCTCGATGTCACCCTCGGTGGCAAAGCCCATCGAACGGAGGGTTTCTTGGCTTGCGTGATCGAGCTGTTCGCTCGCCTCAAGCATATCGCCAATCGTCTGGCCGGTCGCCGCCGCAAAGGCGCTCGTTCCCATCACCTCTTTGAACGCCTCGTTCGAGGCGTTGAGCCAGAGATCTCGGAACTCCTCTAGGTCGACGTCCTCACCGCGGAGCGACTCGGCAACGAGTTCGTACTGGCTTTCGGCGGCCTCCATCCAGACCTCGTAGGCCCGGCTGGCTCCGGCCATTCCCTCGACGGTGGTCTCGTCGATGTTGCTCTCTCCGAACGACTCCCGCCACGAATCGAGGAACTCCGACTGCATCTGCATGTTCTGCTCGAACGCCTCGAAGAACGACTGGTTCAGCTCCTCGGCGTACTCGCTCCACGGTTCGTCACCGGCGGTTGCTTGGGTTGTATCTGACATCGGAGGCTCTCGTAGTCGACCGCTCAGGCCGTCTCTTCGTCGTCGATGTCGACGTCCATCCGGCTGGTCCCAACCGACTGGTCGGTCTCGGCCTCGACGCTGAACTCGATATCCTCGACATCCGACTGGACGTCCTCAAGGGAGTCGACCAAGGCGTTGACCGACTCCTCGGTCATCGACGTGGACTGGTCGACGAACTCGGCGTAGTTGTCGGCGTTTTCGTCGAGCTGCTGTTCGATGGAGTCCCACGTCTGGTCGCTGATCTCGTCGACGGCCTCGAACTGATCTTCGACCGCTTGGTGGAGGCTCTCGAAGGCCTCGTGCTGTCGTTCGGTGGCATCACTGTCGTCCTCGTCGACCATCGGTTGGTCGCTCGGGATGCTCGCTTCCATCATCTCGACGATGCTTTTGGCGACGCTGCGAGAGGCTTCGAGCCCCGTTTTCTGGACCGACCGCTGGGACTCCATTGCGTCTTTCCAGACGCGGGGGGCCTGCTTTTGGGCGTTCATGCTCTGCTGGAGGACCTGCTGACCCTGCTTGATCGACTGTCGCTGGAATTCGAACATCGATGCCATCGGGTTGGACGCTGTGTACTGCTGTTCTGTGTTACTCATTGGTATCACTGGAGGGCTGCGTGATTGGGATGACGAACGTCTGGACGATATCTCCCTCGTCGATACCCAACACCTCGCGTTCGGTGTCGGGAATACTGATTCGGCCGCCGCTCTGGACACGGGTCTTGAACATCGCCATCCCCGTGCCGAGCGAGGCCATCCCCGCCGGATCGAACCCCGACGGCCCACTGTCTGTACTCGAAGACAGGAGTTCGGTGAATGCCTGCATCTGCTGTGCGGTCATCTCTTGGCCAGCCTCCTGCAGTTGTGTTGCAAACTGCATCGGCGACCACGCCATCTCGTCTGAGCCGTTCGTCATCTCGATTACACCTTCGGTGGATACTCACTTAGTGTTTGTCGCCAGATACCAACACATACCATTCAATGGCAACAAATGGTAAATGAGGGTACACCGTAGCTAGGAGTCGACCAGCGGGTGGCTGACCGAAACCGATAAGACAGGTACCCACCGAGTTCCGAATATCACTAATCATGAATGGTGAAGAATCTACGGCGGGCATTGAAACTGTACCGTACAACATGGCGGGTGCATGGGTCCGGGCGACGGGACATCTTCACCCGATGTACTGCCCTGTGTGAGAACGAGGCTGATGTTGGCGGCAGATTCGATGCGGTCGATTCCGTCAGGGGTTTGCGTAGTCATGATTTAACTCGGTGGAGTGAATTGTTTGGGCGTTAGTTCCCAATGCTGACATCGTTGATGATAAAGCGGAGTGGGTCGGGGGCGTTAACCGAGAGTTCGACACGCGCTTGTGTTGCCGACTCTTCGATGACGTTTACCGCGTATCCATCAACGATGTTGGACGTTTGCAGTGACTCCATTTGATCACTGATAATTTCCTCAAGCGCATTTCGAATCGGCTGGCGGTTGAGTAGCCCAATGAATGGTTGCTCGTTGGCTTCGGCGACGGCATACACGTAGTCGAGTGCCAGCCGTTTGAAGCCATAATCGATGTTTTGCTCGTCTTTGTTGCTGTCCATAACGGCAGTGGGATCGTCTTTGATGACGGGTCCGTTAGCCGTGTTTTGCAGCGGAACAACGTTTTCATCGATTAGCTGCCCGCGCTCGATTCTGTCGAGCTTGGTGTAGAGTTGCTTCTCGGTTTCGAGTGGAGCGTTGACCGACGTTCGATCAAGTCCGAGATTGGCTTTTGCACCAGCGTAGGCCGCCAGTGCCGAACTCCCATCTTCGAATCGAGTGGAGTACAGAACTTGAATACGAGACGAGTCGTACACCTGCTCGTAATCCACTGGGGTGATTTCCAGTCCGGCTGCGAGAAGTGCGATGCAGTAGTTTTTCTCGGATGCCAGCGAGTCAACAACCGAATCGACTTTGCTCTGAACGGTATCGGTTTCCGACAGAGCGTGCAGGAAGTCGATAGCCTCGGCAGCCCCGGCGTTGGCTTCGATTGCATCGAGGGCTGCTACGTAGTCGTAATGGGTGTACGACACGTCGAGTGAGGCCGATGGAGCTTCGGAGAGTTCGAGTTCTCCGTTAACAGGGTCCAGATATGCCTCACCGGACTCGGGAGTGAAATTGGAGGCATTTTCGTAGACCACCGTGACGTTCTGAACCGTTCCATCGAGTGTGACAGTAATGTCATCGGTGTTTTCCGACAGGGATTCGTTATCGAGCGTAACCGACGTGGTTGTCTCGTCCGAATGATCCTCTTCGACCACATCCATTGATTCTGGCGCGGTTGCATACAGCGGGGATGTACCTTCGTTCAGCAAATCGATGAGGGCGGTCGTCAGCAGGCTTGTTTCTCGTGGCCCAAACCGCTTTTCGGCTGTGCGAACACGAGAAATTTCGTAGACCGTGTTGGGGTCTGCTGGGGTTTCTGCC